>Ga0308163_10000017_pt1 | contig 564934 bp, 457 predicted proteins | sample PhyTR1_FD_201037 | JGI IMG/M metagenome (GOLD analysis project Ga0308163, IMG submission 201037) | Phyllosphere microbial communities from UC Gill Tract Community Farm, Albany, California, United States - DLSLT.R1 | ecosystem: Host-associated > Plants > Phyllosphere > Unclassified | place...
CTTATTGAAATATGGAAAACTTTCAGCGCTGAACCAGCGCCAGTTTCCCACATTACAACAAGATAATAACAGTAATAGTAATTGGAATTCTTTAGTTTTGAACGTAGCTAGCTAGGGGAAGATTACAAACAAAAATGCTACCCAAATCGGGTGGCATTTTTTGTTTCATACTATTCTATCCTTCCAAGCACGATTCATGAAATGTAAACACTATTATAGTTAGCAGTGGTTAGTCTATTGATAACTGTATTAGTTTAATTATGGCTGCGTGATTTTTGAGGATCTCTATTTCGAGCCAATAGAGAATGGTAGTACAGTTGTATATAGAGAGGGGGTGCAAAGGGGGTCGAACCGGGTTCCAACCTCCTAAAATGTACTAGTTGTAAACACCCCTTTGCAATACGGGAGAACGGCCTGAAATCCCCTATTCTATACACAACTTCGTCACTATTTTACACATAATCCCTAAGTATCATTCTTCTGCCACAAACAGGAAACAACCACATTTAAAACAAGGCAAATGATTCTTTGAAACAACTTTCAGTATTTAAATTATTTTTGGCAATAATTACAGCCCTGCAATTACCTTACTTTATCAATATTGCATAACTTTGTGCTGGAAGGGAAACGATCACAAAATGAGGTGCCTTTAAAAAACGAAACCCGAAAGCTTGTTTTTCTTCAGAGGCTAAAGGGAATAAGATAGAGTAAATATTAGCGAAAGAGATTAATTGCAGATAGTACACTCCCTAGAGTTTTTGCTGAACAAATTACTCAATATATGCTGGTAACAAAGTACCAACATAATAGGAAGATTCATTAACAGATATGGTTTTTTATTAGGGCTTTCCGCTTTTTCAATATTAAAGACCCCTCCATATACCCGAATAGCAAAATGATGATCTGCAGCATCAACAAATTGGTAAAGCGATTTCACCCCCCCCTTACTTCCTGTTTTTATTTCGATGGGAATGATTATTACCTTATAGGAATAAAGCAAGTCAACCAGGCAAATTTAAGACAAATGAGAATTTTACAGTCGAGTTTCGGGAGTGTCGTCGTTGTGCAAGTTAACGATTGACACATCTGACCGCAACAAAAATATCTCATTCGCATCATCAGCTATAAGTGGCCTAAGTTGGAGTCTTTATGTTTTTAATATTGGTAAAGAAAAGCATTCATATATTTCATGTACAATCTGGTAAGGTTATTATTTATTGACATAAGGTTTCTAAAAAGGTCACAGCAATGGCTATACTTCCTTTCTCAGACCCCCAACGATCCAGGTCAATCAATTATTTAACTTTTAAAATTTCGGGTTGGGTGCACAATGATGGTAATCCCATTTTCATCCAAGTTTTATTGTTTTCCTTTAGATTCAAATATTCAATGATATTGTTACCGATGCTGCAAAGTAATGTTGGCACTAATATTCCGTCATAGACGAAGTGCTGGTGATTGCCTTTAAACCTTTTATCTCATAAGGTACCAGGTTTTCCTATTTGCTGAGGACAGTATTAATGAGGTTGAGCCATTTTTCATAACCCATTGCATTCAGATGAAGTCCGTCTGGATCTGCATATTTAATATCAAGCTCACCTTTAAAGTCCTTCACCTGGCTATTTAAATCTATATAGGTATACTTGTATTCGGGCGCGTTTTTAATCAAAGTGATATTTGTCTGATCAATGATATCATCTTTACCATATGCTGCAGGGTACTCTATTTTAGCATTAGCGTTTGAAGGCAAAATACTGGTAATGAAAATCTTTGTAGCTGGTGATTTTGAATGGAGTTGCTGAACAATCGCTATAATATTTTTAATAATGATTGGGGATGGTATGTTTTGAGAGATATCATTTATTCCTATTTCTATAAAAATTATGCGGGGCTTACGAAGGATAACATCATTTAACCTAGCTAAAACACCAAAGGTATTATCCCCTGCAATGCCCCTATTAATCACAGTGGAACCCCACCTCCTCATTATCAGGCAGACTTTGATGTAAAGAATCATTTTGGTAAGTTTGAGAAACACAATATTATTTTCAATGCAGTAAGCAATCACAGTATTTGCGACCATCATGTTGGCTGTCTATCGTTTAAAACGGTTATGACCGGCGAGGAATGGTACGGAATAGGTCGTAGGCAAGTAGCTGTAAGACCTGGTAAATTTCTGATGATGAACAATCATCAGGATTATTCGTCAAGGATAGATACTGCCGCACCTGTAAAGAGTTTATCAATTTTCTTTACCACAGAGTTTGCATCATCGGTATATCAGGATTTAATTGATAGTGAAGAACTGCTGGATCATCCATTGCCATACAAAATCAAGAATCCTAAATTCTTTCAAACGCTGGAAGATATAGACCCGGGATTGATGTTGAAATTGAACAAATTGATCTCTGATATTGAGCTCCATGGTTACAGCCGCTCAATAGCCGATGAACACCTGGTACTAATTTTACGTGGTTTGATCAGTTCGCAGCTGTTAGGGCCGGATAAGACTAGCAGTGTTAATGCTGTTAAGCGATCCACAAAGATGGAGATCTACAAAAGATTGTGTATTGCGAAGGATTTTTTAGAATCTTATTATGCGGAACAACCAAGTCTGGAGGCAATAAGCGGTACTTCCTGTATGTCCGTTCCACAATTAATACGGCAGCTTAAGCTGGTTTTCAATTATACTCCCCATCAGTATTTAATGCGGACTAGACTCAAGCGCGCCGCGGAACTATTAAATCATACCAGGCTGCCAATCCATGAAATTACATGGAAGTGTGGATTTGAAAATCTAAGCGCTTTCTGCCGTGCATTTAAATCAGCTTACGGGTGTCCACCTGCCCGGTTCAGAGAGTAAATCGTTAGTGAAACTGCATATGAGCTGGGCTTTGAGCACTCTCAAAGCTTCAGCAAATTGTTTAAAAACAAATCAAAGCCCCATAAGGTTTCGGGAGAAGTTCAATTAAAAAATAACATTCTCATTGCTACCTCCTAACGCAGATACTGATGCTGGCCTATTCTGTTCTACCCATTTATCTAAACGAATGATGAGTTGAAGCAGGCTTTCTCCATAACTTATTCAGTTCAGAATTAACTCTTGGAATTTTAGTATCAAACTCGTTCTCCTTGATACATCCATGCTGTACCAATTGATATAATTGGTTAGTCATAACCCGCCAATCCGCCATAATTTTGCGCTCCAATAAACAAGCCTGCAAATCTTTCGATTGCAGGCTTTTCGCAATTATGCAAAGCTTCGTTACTTCCTAATTGGTTAAAAACCATACATACCGCCCGAAACGGATATTTGCTCTCCTGTGATCCATGCGGCGTCATCTGAAGCCAAAAATACTGCAGCTTTAGCAATATCTTCCGGTTGTCCCCTGCGACCGAGCGGCGTTTTTTCAACAAACATTTTCTCATATTCACTACCGGCAGTTACACCTGCACTGGCTGCACCTTCAGTATTTGTAGCGCCGGGTAAAATAGAATTGATACGAACGTTCTTTACGCCTAACTCCTTAGATAAAGCAATTGTAAAGGCATCCAGCGCTGCTTTCGTTGCAGAGTACAACGAGGCATTTTGAAGCGGATATTTGCTCGCACCAGAACTGATATTGATGATGTTTCCACCCTTATCACCAAATAGCTTGAGCGCTGATTGGATAGTAAGGATTGGCCCTAACACATTGACATTAAAACTTTGATGGAAGTCTCCTGCAGAAATGAGTTCTATAGGTGCATAACCTTGAGAGACTGCGTTATTGACTAAAATATCAAGACTGCCGAAGGCCTTCGCTGTTTCGTCGAACAGTCTTGCCACCTCAGCTTCTTTCGATACATCAGCCTGTACCGCAATAGCTGTTCCTCCATTGTCGGTTATTTCTTTAACGATTTTGTCTGCGCCTGCTCTGCTTGTCGCATAATTCACTACAACTTTTGCACCTGCAGCAGCGAAATGTTTAGCTATTGATGCACCTATCCCTTTGGAAGCACCGGTAACTACTGCTACCTTGTTTTCTAATTTACTCATGATTTCTATGATTATGATGTTCAAATGCTTCCGGCTTTTTTTCGCCCTGAAGCACATTCAAAGATCCATCATCATAGTAAACTGCAGGTTGACCTGCATCATAAAGTAAGTTTGACCCAGATCAACGCATGATATTGATCTAGATCAAGTTTACTCGATAACTAATTGTATGCAAATCAATTAAGACTACCATAAGCCCACCACTATTGTAGTGGTAGCTTATTTAAAGCTTGTTATTTGCGGCCGAAAGTATGAGAGTTTTTCCTTAGCCTGCTCAGGGTTTCAGGTGATAAGCCCAGATATGACGCAATCATGTTTTGCGGAAACCTTTGGAGAAAATGAGGGTAATTGTTAACCAGATCCTCGTAACGCTCTTCAGCTGTATAGGTAATGGCGGTCTGCATTCTTTTTTGGTTTGCTATGGTGTAATTTTGATTGATCACATTCGCCATGGCTGAAAACGCTGGAATATGCTTCAGATATTGCTCAATTTGCGCGTTGGTTGATTGCAGAACTTCCATATCCTCGAGTGCTTCGATGTTAAAGCGACTCGGAGTCAACAGGTAAAAGCTTTCAAAATCAGCCAGCCACCATTTTTCAACCGCCAATTTTAATACATTTTCATGCCCCTTTTCGTCGACTGTAAATGTTCTGGCAGATCCCTTGACGATAAAGCCTATATATTTGCATACATCTCCTTCCTGTAAGAAGTACTGTCTTTTTCTCAGTTTTTTGGGCTTAAAATGTTCGGTCAACAAAAGTTTATCATCATCTGAGAGCACTTTGCCAGAGATTTCCTCTATGTAATCGAAAAAGACATTAAAATTGGACATTGTTCAATGGTATAAGATTCGCAATTTAATGAAGCTGGCTGATATATTAAAACACGATAGAAATACGGCCTGCTTTGGGATAAATTCGGTATAAACTTCCTCCAGCAGATCTCTCCATTTTTCCCTCACTTGTAGTGATTCTATAAGGATGACCATCAAACTCATAAGCGGCACTGTTATTCATTATTTTCTTAAATGCAGTTTTCGCTTTATCTGCTACAAAGAGTTCCAAAAACCAAGCTGTAGCAGGCTGACCTTTGGTAGAAATATGAATAGCCCTTTCGCTCATCTCAAACTCAAAAGAACCCATAGCCGATGGCCAGCTAGCGCGAGCAGTAGTCTCGTTTACATTGGTAAATAAGGGATCGCCACCCTCCACAGGAACCTCTCTTCCACCCTGTTTCATCATTAACCGAAAACCCTCAGGCGCATTGGCTTTGCCCCACTGAAATCCATCAACTACTGGCAGGGTATAAAAAAAGCTCTGGTTTACTTTGGTTACGCCTTTCAGATATTTATCGGGTATCTGCTCATTAAATAAATGGATATCTGTGATACGTACCGAGCCCTTGTCCCATAACAGGTTAATGCGATAAAAGCGACTATTATACCACATAGTTTTTTTATCACTATCGCCAAGGTCTTTGCTTACAGTGAAGGTAGTGGCAGGCGTAACTTTATACTTCTTTTTAAACCATTCTCCCGATTGAGCCATGGTTTCTACGCGAACTTTGCCCTGTGCTTTTAAATCAGCAATGATAGGCATTTGCCACTCCAGCCCTTTTTTCATGGCATCCCAGGTAAAAGAGTTTTCCTGACCTGCCTGCGTATAATTGAAGCCCAGTGCAGAGTCGTTGGCAAAGGATTTAAAAAACCAATTGATCCATTGTTCATCTCCGCCGGCATGACTATACACAGGTTCTAAAGTGGTCACTGTTCTCCCATCGGCATATTGACGGATCGGATCGCTGCCCAGCATTCGGAAAACCGGAACGGGAATCTGTTGCTGCTCTGTTTGCGCTGGCATATAAGCATTTAATTTACTTGGATAATAAGCCTGATTCCAATAACCTCCCCAAAGGGTAAAACCGTCTGTACCGACTTGATCCTTGCAATTTGCCGAGGCTACAATCTTATACTTGTTGTACATGTAATTAAGGGAATGCGCATCGATCACCCACGATGCTATAGATTTAGGGTAATAACCAAATGATACTTTGAAATCGGCGAAGTAAACATCAATAATTTTCTCCCGTTCTGCAGGGCTATAACCTACCGAAAAACCCACATCCGAATGCCAGTCCCAGGCATATTTTCCACGCCATTTGATGCCAGCCTTTTCGATCAGCGGCTGAGGCAGCTCCCACCAGCCACCAATCTCAAAGGTATCCTGAGGTAAAGTCTTCAGAAGCTCCTGATAGCGTTTGTCAATCAGCGCATCATACTGCAACAGGAATGTTCCTCCCAAATGATTTTGTTTCATGAGCTGGATTTGCTTCACTACTGTTTGATACAGCACATCTTTTGTGATCGCTGCATCGCGTGGCTCAATGTCCCTGATAAAATTGACAATGTTGATGATTTTTGGCCCATTCTTCTGGCCATCGGCTTTCTGCTGAGCCTTTGTTATTAAAAAAGTACACTGACATAAGATCATCAGGAATACAAATTGCTTTTTCATACGTTTAATTTTTCTTTTGTGTACTCGATTACCCGACTTTCAATTCAGGACAGTACCTGTAGATCAACTCCTGCTCCTCGGCAGTAAGGTCTTTTAGTCTAACCGGATTATCCTCGACCCGCAGTCCTTTCTGATTGATGCGATTGATGAGGCTCCAGTCCTTAACCGGCTTATCCGGCCGGGCACCTGTAGGTTCATTCGCTGGCAGATCATATCGTGTAAAGTCGATCACCATCTCCGGTGTTTGGTGATGCCAATCGCGAAGCAGCGCCAGCCTGAAGCCTTTATTCATAAACCAGCGGATTTCTAAATTATTGTAAGAATCTCCCAGCCCGCAGCCACGTTCAACAAACTTGTACCGCAATTCATCGTTAGACTTATAATGGCGGCGCCATATCTCTCCAAATTCGCCATAGCTCACCCAGTGTACATCGGGCCAACGTTTAAGTGTATCCGTCACCCATAACTTCATCGCACTGCAAATAAATTCCATTCCAAACTCATAAACCATCTGCGCTTCCCAGATATTTGGCACCCAGCCAAAACCATTTAGCTCAAGTCCTTTATCAAAATGAATGGACTGGGTATGCATTACTTCCCTGTGCCCTAATTCCAGTCCCCAGCCTTTGTAGGTTTCTATCGGACCAACACCTCGTCTGCTGTTAAAACCTGTTATCTCGTGACCTGTTTGTCCGCTTTGCCGGGCACAAATAAAATCCATAGACCACCCATCCAGATTCACACAGTCGATCAGGTCTTTTTTCTGCTGTCCGGGTTTACAAAAATGCTCCGTTGAGGGATAATAAGGATATGAGGGGGAGCCATCTGCTCCGCCCCCATCAATATTGTGCTGGCTCCATATCACTGCCTGTGCTACATGAATATGCTCCTTCTCGGCCAGGTATTGCAAAGATTCTGCGGGTAGAAAACCACCAATCACCGATTTAGGTTTATAACCCTTGCCCACAAATCCGGCAATGATCCTTAAGGCTTCTGAAAGTTCTTTATTAATCCTCGCCGGGGGCAGATACATGGCGGGGAAGTATCCCGGAAAAACCGTCACCTCATCACCATACTTAGCCTGGCAATGTGCAACATACTCCCGGATCTGGACAAAATTCTGTCGACGGTCCTCCAATGCATTGAGCGTAAATCCCCAGGTCAAACGGCCCTTTGGATTATTGGCACCAAATGCCTCACGAAGATTTTTCACGCCTTCCAGGGTATGCCATTTTTCTTCGTCACGGGGATGAAGCTTTACATCTCTGGAAACCTCCCAGGGGGTAGTCCTTATCATGATGCAGAGAGTGATAAATCTACCGCCCATCAGCTGTGATGGCTCCAGCATAGTGATTGGCGTCCCATGCAGCAACCTTGCTCCTGCCATAAGTGCTGCACCTGTTAAACACGTATTTTTTACGAATGATCGTCTATCCATAGTTGAGTATATATTTCGTCTAACGACGTCTGTAAAGCATCAAATATTGTCCCGGTTACCAGCCTGGGTTTTGTTTAAGTTTATCTGGATTCAGCGAAATCTGTTTTGTAGGTATTGGCAACAGATAGTTCTTCGCCACATCAAAGGCACGTTGTGATGCTGGCTGCAGAACTTTATATCCATTCTCTAACTGTCCCACTGGTGTATTGTAGAAATAACTGTTGTAATTTGCACCATCCAGACTGATCACCTGTTTAGACCATTCTGATCCTGTAACTTTAATGCTCAAGACCGACTTAGTCAATTCTGTTTCGGCAGTTTTCCATCTGCGGAGGTCATCCCAGCGGAAACCTTCAAAAGCCAGCTCAACTGTTCTCTCCCGGCGTATCTCCGTCTGCATGTTCAAACCATTTGCATTCACCAAAGCGTTGGTCAGATGTGGCATCTTCACCCGGTCGCGCAATAAGTTCAGCGACATATTGAGTTCTTCGTCTGTAATCAATCCATTACGCTCGTAGCTTGCTTCAGCAAAAATTGCCAATACCTCAGCATAGCGGATAACATTCCAGTCAAAGGCACCACCACCATCACCCGGCGTGGCCATCTCAGATATAAATTTGTAGAGCATATAGCCCGAATTCACATTACGGTTATTGTCTATCCCCGGCCATTGCGGGCGATATTTATCATATTGTGGTCTAATGATCTTGGTTGCCGGCACAATGAGCGACTGTGCCATTCGCGGATCGCGGGCACGGAACTCTGTACGTGTAGAATCGTACCCTTTGAAGAGCGGAGATTTATCGATAGGCAATCCGTCTCTGCAGAGATATAGATCTGCAGCAGCCTTTGTAGGGTTAAGGTTACCCCAGCTTACGCCATAGGCCCAGCCATTCACATTGATATTCGTGCGATATTTCTTCGAAATAATCGTCTCAGGGTTTTCCATGCTATAGGTATCGATAAACATCATCCGGTAGCTCGAATCAGCTTTCAACTGATTGAGGGCGTAAGCATTACTGCTGATCACGTTTCTGGATTCAGTGACTGCCTGTTCCAGCAAGCTATTCGCGTCTCCGCTGCCATGAAACTTTCGCCAGGTGCCCTCAAAAAGGCAAATACGTGCCTTCAGTGCCTGTGCTGCCTCTTTACAGATCCGGCCTTTTTCTACGCTGACCTTAACAGGTAAGTTAGAGATCGCATTATTCAAATCGGTCAGTATAAAATTCATCACTGCTTCACGCGAGGCACGTTCGCTAAACACCATTGGATCGGTTGGTTGTAAAACCTTATCTATGATAGGTACCCCACCATAAAGGTCCAACAGACGAAAGTAGTTATAGGCCCTGAAGAAATATCCCTCGCCAAGGAAAGGCTTTACGTCATTTGCCAGCGATGAGGTAGTCCCCTCTTCAACCAGCTTATTGGCATTACGAATTGCCGCATAACTATTGTCCCAATTGGCATCCTGCTCCGGCGCCACATATCTGCCAGAACTGATGGTGTTCACTTCTGTACCAAAAGCGATATCGGAATTGTTATCGTTCATATAAGATCCGGTATAATGCGGGTCTTCCAGCGAATTGCTATAGAACCAGTTTGCCGCCAGGCGGTAGTCGTTCGCCGATTTCCAATAGGCGACATCAGAAATATCGGATTGTGGCTGTAGATCCAGCACCTTTTTACAAGCCGAAGTGGCGATGATCAAAAAGATGATGCTTGATATTTTAATTAATTTCATTGCTGCAAGGTTTTAAAATTTGACATTCAGGCCCATTGAAAATGTGCGGTACATAGGATAGTTGTTCTCATAGAAATCCATATTGCCGGCATCATCGCTGATTGTAGGTACACGGGTTTCCTCGGGATCGTAATTTCCATTACGTGTTCCACTGGCAAACTCAAACAAATCCTGTGCACTCAGGTAAAGTCTCAGACTCTTTACTTTGAGGCGAGAAACCTGAAGATTGTTAAAAGTATATCCAACGGTGATGTTCTTCATTCGCAGGTACTTGGTATTCTCCAGCCATGCTGAAGAGAACTGGTAATTGTTATTCTTCACTGTTTCATTGTTAGAAAGGCGTGGATACTGCGCAGTTGGATTCTCGGGAGTGTAAGTCCTGCCATAGAAATAATCCAGGGGCTGGAACCAGAAATGCGCCATCGGTACGCCGAAATTACCATTACCTCGCCACACGTATTTATTTCCCGTACCCTGCATGATAAAGTTCATATCAAAACCTTTATAGGCCACTCCACCGGTTAAACTGTAAGTGATTTTGGGAATCTGCGAACCCAGAAAAACAGCATCGCCGCTAAGGCCTTTAGATTTATCGCCGTAGACAGTAATCTGGCCGTCACCATCGATATCCTCAAACATCATGTCTCCTATTCCCAAACCGCCATAACCATTAGGTTGCGCAGAGGGAACAACGCCTTTTCCACCAAACTTTGCGGCGTAGGCATCCAGCTCTGCCTGATGCCTGATCACGGTACCCTTAAATCCAAAATAAGAATTTAGTGGAAAGCCCTGCCTGGCCTGCGTTAAGCCCAGGTTATAATTGTCGTTACCCTGCAAGTCAGAAACCACATTGGTATTGTAATTCAGGATGGTACCTACGTTATAACTCACATGGCCAATCTTGTCACTCCATTGCCCGTTAAATTCCCAGCCTTTACCTTTCAGTGTCCCTGCATTTGAGGTTGGCGCTGCTGCCCCCAGTGTGGTTGGATAGGTAATGCTCACCAGCATATTGTTATTGGTTTTCCTGTACAAGTCGAACGACATAGACAGTTTCGAAGCAAATAAAGATAGATCTACACCCAAATTTTTGGTCTCAATGGTTTCCCAGGTGCGCAATGGCGATGATAATCCCTTCAGCGTTGCCAACCTTGCAGCTGTACTACCATCGATCGGATACTGGCCGAATACATTGATCAGCTGTACATAATCAAATAAACCCAATTGAGAAATATCCTGGTTACCAGTTTTACCCCATGAGGTACGGATCTTGAATAGATTGACAGTATTATCAGCAAAGAGCTGTTTAAAAAATGGCTCTTCCGAAATCTTCCAGGCAGCAGAAATACTTGGATAAATGGCGCTCCATCGTTTATCAGGAGAGAACTTTGAACTGCCGTCTTTACGCAGCGTACCCTCTAAATAATATTTCCCAGCGAAGGAATAGCTGGCGCGACCAAAATAAGATTGAAGGGCCCAGGGATCGCGGTTCCAGTCTCTGGCATCACCCGCCCTTAAATTTTTATTGTCGGATAGCGGCAGTGTAAATATCTCATTACTGAAAAAATCCTGACCCTGAATATAACGTGAATCTTGTTTAAACTTTTCCTGTGATGCTCCAACCATGGCCTTAAAATCGTGTTTGCCAAAGGTTTTAGCATAGTTTACATAGGTGCTATAATTTTTATAAATCGTGCTCGAATTCCTGAAGGTGGCCCGGTTAGGATTATTGCGGATCTGCAGGTTCGGTGTGTCGTCCCAGTTGTATTGTGAATTGGTCTGAAAATTTGCATCGTTGTCCATACGTTCCAGGTTAATGCCAACCTGACCAGTCCATATTAAACCCTTGATAGGCTCATAATCCAGTTTAACGTTGTTGCTCCAGCGATTGTTAGTCAGGGTTTCATTCCCACCTTTGATGAGCTCCTGTACCGGGTTTTCATAACCCTGATAACCGTAATAGTTACCTCCGGGAGTTTTTTCGGGTAAATAAGAAAACATTTTAAGTCCGTTACTAATCGCATCCTGCAATTGCGAAGGACTGCGGGTATTCAGATAATCGTAGGCTGTTGTCAGTTCCAGTCTCAGCTGATCTGTAATTCTGCTTTGCAGGGCAATACGCAGATTGTCCCTCACCGAACTGTTTTTCCCTTCAGAGATGTTTCCATTATCGCGTATATCGCCAAAAGACACGAGGTAAGATGAACTTTCGCCGCCACCAGACACACTAACATTATGCGTTGGGCGGTAAGCGGTCTTGAATAGCCTGCCATACCAATCCATGCTTTGGTAGAACATCGGGAAAGATTCTACACTCCTGTTTTCACCCGGACCAACACTTGGATCGTTGTTGGCGATCTTTTCCAGGGTCGCATCAGAAAAAGTCTGCTTCTCGCCATCATTTCTATTCGCCTCATTAAACATCCTTACAAAATGATCTGTAGTAGCGGCCTTTTTTCTCAGTCCAACTTTTTTCACGGCCATGTTAAATCCGTAGGAAACCACTGGCGGCCCGCCTCGCTTCCCCCTCTTTGTAGTCACCAAAATTACCCCATCGGCAGCACGCGCACCATAGATGGCAGCAGTAGCATCTTTCAGCACCGTAACATCCTGGATATCCTCAGGATTAATAAGGTTCAGATCTCCGGGGATGTTATCTATGAGTACCAGGGGTGCATTTCCATTGATCGACGAGGCCCCGCGGATCGTAAGACCAAATCCCTGCTTCCCGGGCTGTCCGCCAGAGCGACTAACACTTACACCTGGAATCAGGCCCTGCAATCCATCGAGGGTTCCCGTAACCGGTCGGCTTTGCAGCTTGCTACCGCTCAAACGCGCTACAGATCCTGTGAGGTCTGCTTCTTTCTTTACGGTACCGTATCCGATAACTACTACCTCGTCCAGATTGCTCGAGGTAGAGGCTAGTGTAACATTAATTTGCGTCCGGTTATTGATGGCGACTTCCTGCGTCTGATAACCCAGTGAAGAAATCATCAATGTTCCTCCTCCATCCGGAAGGCTGATCTGATATTCACCTCTTCCGTTAGTAGACACAGCAGTGCCACTTTCCTTGTGTTTGACAGTCACGCCCGGCAAGGGTTCATTTTTATCGTCTACGATCTTACCGCGTATCACCACCGCCACCTTTCCTGTAGCCTTCGCTGAAGGCTCCAAAATCTGTTCCTTGTCGGACACAATAATGGTTTTGTTTTCGATCTTGTAGTTGAAGGGTTGCGACTTAAAAATCTCATCCAGTACCCTGGGCAAATCCCAATCTGACGCCTTTAAGGAGACGGATTTGCTTTGCGCTGCCTGATCATCGGTGATTACAAAGTTATATCCCGTTTGTTTACGAATCTCCCGTAATACAGTGATAATTTTTTGATTGTTTTTATAAATGGTAACCCTTTGCGCAACCGTTTTAGCGCTTAATTGCACTAAGGAGGCGACCAGGATAATGACGGTCAGTTTCATAATCCGCAATATTTTTGGCAATAGCCTGCTGGCTACACCTTTCTGATTGGTATAAATTCTATACATTTGTTTTGTTTGGTGAAGCAACATGCCCTTACTTTCCAGGCGACGGCAGTTGCGGTGAAACAGTTGAATAAAGTAAATTGAGCCAAACGGCATGCAGGGTTCGATCTTATCGGGCCCTGTTCTTTCACTCAGACCGAGTTAGGGTAGTAATTTGTTCATAGAATTTGGTTTAAAAGGTTATGTATACTTGGTTAGGGATATTCTATCGACTTATTACCAATACCTTACGGCCGTCTATCTTAAAGTGGACTTTACCGGTAGACTCTAGTATATTCAATACTTCTGAGATATTTTCAAACCGTGATATCGCACCGTTGAAGTGAACATCCGGAACATCTTTACCGTAAACAAACTCCACATCGTACCAGCGGGCCAATGTTTTCGTCAAGATGGTGATCGGCTCGCTCTCAAACATAAACTGATCGTTCTTCCATGCTACTGCAAGTTCCGGATCGGCCTGGTTTACCTCCAGATGGCCGTTAGTTAGAGTGCTCACCTGCTGACCGGGACTAAGCGTTACTTCTGCTTGTTTACCACGGGCATTAATGCGGCCCTCCAGCAAAGTAGTTTTACTACCACCTTCATCGTGATATGCATTTATATTGAAGTGGGTACCAAGCACCTTAATCTGCTGATCGTCAGTTTGGACTACAAATGGATGTTGCGCATCTTTTGCCACTTCAAAGTAGGCCTCTCCTCTCAGGTCTATCTTGCGTTGCTTCAAACCCTTAAAATTGGCCGGGTAGCTGAGCTGTGACGCCGCATTAAGCCAAACTTTTGTACCATCTGGCAGTAAAACGCGATAATGGCCTGCATTGGGAGTCCGTAGGGTATTCATTGCTAAAGTTGATACGTTGGCAATTGTCTCACTATCCATGTAGGTAATTTCTCCGTTCACTACCTGCAGAATATCCTTTCCTCCGTCTGTCCCAATCCTTCCAGCGTTTAGGTCGCTAAGGGTAATCTGTTTTCCGTTGGATAAAGCAAGATAAGCCTTATTACCGCCGGGTTTTACATCTTTATGCGTTTGATGCATCGCCATAAGCGGCTTTTCCTTATCGTTCTGGAATAGAAAATAGCCGGCAGAAGCTACCATTAAGATCAAAGCCGCTACGGCTGATAGTTTGAACCATGGGCGCCTGACTGGTTTAGTGTGTTGTATCTGTGTTTTAAGATTATTGAAAATCCTGTCGTAACGCTCCTGGTTATTATCCAATGATGGAAAGGTACCTAATGGATTCTCCAGCTCTTTACGTACAATTTCTTGCAGGCTGTGATAGTCGGCAGCATCAAACAGCGCTATCAACCTGCTTACTTCAGCAGGATTGCATTCGTTACGTAAAAATCGAGTATAGAGTTCCTCCAGGTTTTCTTGTGCGTCCAATTTTTCAGGGTTTTGATAGGACTACGAACGAAAACGAAATGAGGTCTGCCCTAAAAAAATTATTTTTTAATGAGATACAGCTGCAGCTATGAAAGATGCAGATAAAACAATAAGAGTCAGCTCATTATCCAGTAGATAAGATTTAAGACTTTTAGTACCCTTTACAACATGGTCGCGTATTGTTGATGGTGATATGCCTAACAGGTTGCTTACTTCCTGATAAGATCTGCCTTCGATCTTTACCAATGCCATCACCTTTTTTCGCTGCGCCGGCAGAGAATCAAGTGCCTGCCAAATCAATTGCTGATCACTATCAGCTGCCCCTGGGTCGTATAGTTCAGTAACCGAATTTATGAGATGTTGGCGCAATGCCTGATTATGGACTAACCTGCGGTAAAGGTCTGTTATTAAATTTTGCGCAATGCGATGCACAAAAGCACTGAAGGATTTTTCTGGATCAATGTAAGCACGGCGTTCCCAAATTTTCAAAAATACATCCTGGGTAAGTTCTTCAGCGATATCTGCAGATTTGGTTAGGTAATGCACCTTACGGAAGATTGCGTCCACATACTTCCTGTATAACTTTTCAAAGGCCGCTTCGTCCCCGCTTTGCAAACGGCATAGCAGATCTTGTTCATTAATCAGGCGATTTGTTGTCATCAGGAATTATTTGGTTGACACTAAATTATAAATAATTACCGAGCCCGCAGGGATGTTGAAAAATAAATATACGCAGCGGTAAGTAGATTCGATATTTCTGAAAGACGTGAGGGGTTTGAACCGTAGAAAATTCGAACGGTGCCGATCACTCAAAAACTCAGGTACAATACATCACCTTGACTAAAGCGACAGGAAATTAATGTCAAAGTACAATCTCACGAAGATTATTACGGGTGACACAGTGATGGGCCTTCTACTCCATCCCTGGGTCAAGATAAACATGAACAAACTCCTACCCGGCAGATACGATATCGAATCTATTGGTCCGCATGTAAGTATCGGTAAATACGCTTTTTGGTCTGGGCTGGGCTAGGGCACGGAAATGAAGATCGTAGGAGACATCACTTTTGTCAAATAGCGTGAATTTTGGATTAAGATTACCGACGTAAATAAAAAGTGGGGGCCATACAGTAATTACCAAAAAATTGTTACCAATGCAATTGGGCAGGTCGTCTTCTCAGTGCCCCGTTGCCTGGCAACAGCTAAAATTGTTAAGGTAAAGAGATTCCCTGCATTGCTTAGAAGTAAGGCAGTATAACCACTGAAAATCTGACTACAACAATTACCAATTCCACTACTTTTTAGCGCATCACAATCAAGAGTTTTGTAAATGAAATTTAATCAGTTTTATAAACAATTCATAAGATAAGTTATGCAAAAAAGAAAATTAGGAAATAGCGGATTAGAAGTTTCGGCATTGGGCTTTGGCTGTATGGGCTTAAACTTTTTGGATGGCAAGGGGCTTGATAAAAAAGAAGCTATAACCCTACTACGAAACGCAGTTAAAAGGGGTATCACATTTTTTGACACCGCAGAAGCCTATGGACCTTACACCAACGAAGAACTTGTTGGCGAAGGATTACAGCCCTATAGAAAAGACATCGTTATAGCAACAAAGTTTGGCTGTAAAGATGCCAGACCAGTAACAGGACTGGACAGCAGACCAGAGACCATCAGAGCAGTAACCGAAGCATCATTAAAAAGGTTGAAAACGGATTATATCGACTTGCTTTATCAGCATAGAGTTGACCCGAACGTTCCGATAGAAGATGTTGCAGGGACAGTAAAAGACCTGACACAAGAGGGTAAAGTAAAGTATTTCGGATTATCAGAAGCGGGTGCGCAAACTATTCGCAAGGCACATGCGATTCAACCGGTAGCAGCATTACAGAGCGAATACTCCTTATTTTGGCGCGAACCAGAAACTGAAATCATACCGACCTTAGAAGAGCTAGGTATTGGCTTTGTTCCCTTCAGTCCCCTGGGTAAAGGTTTCCTCACTGGCACGATAAAGGCGAAACTAGAAGACGTAGATCGCAGGAATATTATCCCTCGTTTCAGCGAAGAAAACATAAAAGCCAACCAGGTTTTAGTGGACGCACTAACTGAGATCGCACAACAAAAAAAGGTTACGACCGGACAATTGGCATTGGCCTGGCTCCTGGCACAAAAGCCCTGGATAGCGCCAATCCCAGGGACTACAAAATTGCATCGCCTGGATGAAAATATTGCGAGTACAACTATTGTGTTAAATGCCAATGAACTTGCAAAAATCAATAAAACGGTAGATGGAATCACGCTTGTGGGAGCGCGCTATCCTGAAGTTTTAGAAAAACAAATAGACAAATAAAAGAAATCACGTATTGTGTGCAAGCCAGTAATGTGTTTGCACACACCTTAAACTATAGCACAAATAATATGGAAAATCTCAAAGGAAAAGTTGTTGCCGTTACAGGTGCCAGCAGTGGAATGGGCAAAGTCATTGCCATAGAATTAGCGAAACATGGGGCAAAGATAGTCCTGGGCGCTAGACGAACAGAACAATTGGAGGAAACTGTTGAACAAATTAAAAGTACTGGTGGCGAGGCAGCTTACGTTAAACTTGAGGTGAAGAACAAAGCGGATTTAGTCCGGCTTGTAGATACCGCAGTTGATCGATATGGACGATTAGACGTGATGATAAACAACGCAGGTGTCAGTCAATTAAGCCGCATAGATGATCTAGATGTTGACGGCTGGGAAGAAATGATTGACATCAACCTCAAAGGCGTTTTATATGGAATGGCAGCCGCAATTCCGATATTCAACCAGCAACAATCAGGACACATCGTCAATATCATTTCAACCTCAGGAATAAAGATTGTGCCGATGCAAGGGGTTTATGCAGGGACTAAAAATGCCATTCGCACTATTGCAGAAGCATTTCGTCAGGAGTCGGACGGACACATTCGCATCACTGGCATCTCGCCTGGATTTGTAAAAACGGATTTTGCGAACAACATAAAAAACGAAGAAATGAAAACGGCAATTAAAAAAGGAATGGAAGATATTGCTATAAATCCCCTGGCAATTGCAAATGCTGTAATTTATGCCATAAGCCAACCACAGGATGTTGAAGTTGGAGACCTAGTTATTCGCCCGTCAAAACAAAGTTGATTACATTTGAAACCAATGCAACGAGAATCTAACATATCCAATATTAAAAGCATATCGCAATTACTGCGGATATTGGGGCACCCCGCACCATCGCATCCACTGATCGCCTTGGTTGATTATAATGGCGTAGCTATTGATATGTTTCCAAAAGGGCGGAGAACAAGTTTAGATTTCTACAAGATATCCTTTAAACCTACATTCAATGGACAAATAAAATACGGACAAGGGTATTATGATTTTGAAGAAGGCGGATTGGCATTTTTAAAACCAAAACAAGTTGTTACCCCACCAGAAAATATAGAAAGCTACGAAGGTACAGCTTTGTATTTCCATCCGGATTTTATCCGCAATTATCCGTTAGGAAGTACAATCAACCAGTACAGCTTTTTCTCCTACGATGTTTCGGAAGCCCTATTTCTTTCCGCTAAAGAGAAAGAGATCATAGCCAATTTATTTGCTACAATAGCCAATGAATTGGACAGCAATATTGACAGCTTCAGTCAGGATGTTTTGGTGTCGCAAATTGAATTATTATTAAATTACAGTAATCGTTTTTACAATAGACAATTTATTACAAGGAAAGCAGTCAATCATGACATCATAACTTTGTTGGACAAACTTTTAGACAAGTATTTTAAAGAGGAAGACAGTCTGAGAAAGGGCTTGCCATCGGTCAAATATATCAGCACGGAGTTAAAGCTGTCCCAGCGTTATTTAAGTGACATGTTGAGTTCGTTGACCGGGTTAAACACACAACAGTACATTCAGCAGGCCATTATAGAAAAAGCCAAAGAAAAGCTATCTACCACGAATTTATCCGTTTCAGAAATCGCTTATGCATTGGGTTTCGAACATTCACAATCGTTCAGCAAGCTCTTTAAGACAAAGACGAATGTGTCGCCGCTGGAGTACAGGCAGTCTTTTAATTGAAGGAGGATTCGACAGTTCCTCAAACCCGAAACTAGAAAAAAGCTACATTCAAGCAGTTGAATAGGTGTTGTGATTTGAGTGGATACGCTATGCGAGGGAAATGACTGCGGTATGAAAGCGCCTTTTTCACCTAGTAAAAAAAAGCGCTCTCATAGTGTAGTCATACGGCTGTCATTGCGCTGTTACCCAAATCACAACCCGAGTTTAACCAGGTGAGAACCCCAGCTAATCGTGCTTCGAATTTTCATGATTTTGATACAAATCCTAATTAATCAACCATTTCATTTCGGCAAAGTTTTACTGAAGTATTTTCTGGATTCTGTATATCCCTGCCGCTCGTAAAAACGATGGGCATCTGCTCTTGAAATACTGCAATGCAGCTGCACACGCTCACATCCCCTTTCTTTGGCCAGCCTTTCACAGTATTCTTCCAATAATTTACCGACCCCCTTGCTTCTATAATCTGGATCCACGGAAAGATAATTTATGATTGCAAAATCCCCGGTCAAACCCAACTGTGGCACAAAATGAATAAATATCACAGCCCGGACCTGATCATCTTCTGCGACTACCAGGACATGATCAGGATGATTTAGCAGAGAAACTACCTTATCTTCCAAAGTTTTTAAATTTAAAGGATAGCCCAATTGATCCAGCAAGCTACTGATCTTGGGAACGTCTTTTGACTCTGCGTTTCTAATCTTCATCTTTTTTTTTCGGTTGAACGCCCCGCTTTGGATAAAGGATTTGATAGTGAAGTTTCGGGACCTGTTTCATGCAAATTAATAAACTTTGAGGGAGATTAAATGTTAAAAGTATTACAACTAAGCCGCGATTGATTGAAATTCTCAAACATCCGATTGATTTCAGCAAACATGGCGTGCTGTCTACAATTAACTTTGTATTATCAATTAAAAACACAAAATGATGGCAACAAACAGAATTGCATTAATTACAGGCGGTAGCCGTGGCCTTGGACGCAATACAGTGCTTAACCTGGCAAAAAAAGGAGTAAACTCTATTTTCACTTATAATTCCGCAGCGGATGAAGCAGAAAAAGTCGTAAATCTTGTAAGCCAGGAAGGTGCACAGGCAATAGCCTTGAAGCTTGACACTGGCAACATCAGCACATTTGATGCATTTATAGAACAAGTAAAGAATGTCCTTGAAGATCTGGGCGCAGAACGTCTGGACTATCTTGTCAATAACGCCGGTACCTCTCACCACAACGCAATTATCAAAACCACCGAGGAAGAACTTGACATGTTATATAATGTTCATTTTAAAGGCGTTTTCTTTTTGACCCAAAAACTCCTGCCTCTGATCAATGATGGAGGAAGCATCGTCAATATTTCGAGCGGACTTACGAGGGTTTCTGTTCCCGAGAGCGGCCCTTATGCTTCAATCAAAGGTGCAGTGGAAGTACTTAGCCGTTATCTGGCTAAAGAACTGGGCCCGCGCAGGATCAGAGTAAATACCGTAGCACCGGGAGCTATACAGACTGATTTCAGCGGAGGCATGGTTCGAGACAACCCTGAAGTGAATGCCATGGTGGCCAGTGTTACGGCTTTGGGCAGACCTGGGTTGCCAGATGATATTGGCCCGATGATTGCCTCCTTATTGTCAGATGATAACCGATGGGTAAACGGACAGCGTATAGAAGTTTCAGGCGGTCTGGCTTTATAGTATCTTTACAGAAATGACCAATACTTCACTAAGCGATTTTTATAGAAGAAACGGTGCTGCACAACCTGATGGGTTGCTCAGGGATATTGGTCATTTCAATATTTTCGAAAGTGAAAAACTTTTTAAAAAAGATGGTAGCCGTGAGATGCCCTACAGTCGCCGTGCCTATTACAAAATCAGCTGGCTCAATGGCAACAGCAGAGCTGAATACGCCGATAAGGTAATCAATATTCAGGGCAATGGACTGCTCTTTGCAACACCTAAAATACCTTATCACTGGATTCCTGAAAATAGCCACCAAAATGGCATCTTCTGTATTTTTACTCCTGAATTTTTAGGTGCAGGAAAAACAGGTATACAGCTGGACGAGCTGCCAATCTTCCAGTCTGGTCAGACGCCAATCTTTGAACTCAGTATGATCGAACAGCAGGAGATTGAATATATCTTTAGAAAAATGCTTAAAGAGATTGACTCGGATTACAGATTTAAATACGACTTATTAAGAAACCTGGTGCTGGAGCTGATCCACTATGGTCAGAAACTACAGCCAATGACGGTATTAACCAGCACACACAATGCCTCTGAGCGTATCTCCTCGCTTTTTTTTGAACTGCTTGAACGTCAGTTCCCACTTGACTCTTCGCAAGATCGGCTGAATCTTCGCAGTGCGAAGGACTATGCTGATCGTTTAGCAGTACATGTAAACCATCTGAACAAGGTATTAAAAGATGTAACAGGAAATACAACGACAAGATTAATCAGTAACCGAATTGTGGCCGAGGCGAAAATGCTTCTTACGCAAACAGACCTGAATATTGTCGAGATTGCCTATGCCTTAGGATTTGACGGACTGTCGCAGTTCTCCAATTTTTTTAAGAAAGAAACGACTTATTCGCCAAGCAACTTTAGAACCATCTGATAGTGAAACAGGATCACACAATTGCACGAAAATCATTTTGAAGAATTGTCACTCTACTCTGATCTCAAATCAATACCTTTCTAATCTGGCACAGATTAGGTTCAAGGTTTATCGGTTTAATTCACAAAAAGAAAAGCCTCATTACTTACATCAGTGATTAGCTGACAATACGTAATGAGGCTTCGGCTGAGAAATACCTGGCTTTATCTGAATGGCCGATTACTTGATATAAGCCGCTATTTTCTGATTTACATCCTCCCCCCTCAGATCCTTGGCAATCACTTTTCCATTGGGATCTATCAGCACATTCTGAGGGATCGCGCTGATACCGAAACGAACAGCAACTTCTGTTTTGAAACCTTTCACATCACTCACCTGTGTCCATGGAAGTTTATCTGCTTCAACTGCTTGCAGCCAGTTCTGTCTTTTATCATCTAAAGACACGCCCACAATCTCAAAGTTTTTGTCCTTCAGTTCTTTGTATGCTTTTAACAAAAATGGGTTCTCAGCACGACAAGGCACGCACCAGCTGGCCCAGAAATCTACCAGCACATATTTTCCTTTTAAGGAGGACAACTTAAACTCATTTCCTTTCGCATCCGGCAGTGTAAAATCAATTGCCTTTCCTACTGCAAATTGCTTCGCCTTATTATATTTATCCGTTATTCTCTGGCCGCTAAAACTTGCCATCACTCTTTTGCTTAATGACTGATATATAGGATCAAACTTTACGACATCGATAACCGCCATTTTGTTATTGAGGATCAATACGGGAGTGTAGTAAGAATCCGGATGATTTGCAATAAACTTATCCAACGTCCCTTCCATTTCTACCGTCAAAGGCTTGGCGTCCGCCGATATTTGTTTCAGCCCGGCAGAATCTTTTGCAGCTTTCGCCTTATAATAACGGTCTACAATTTGTCTATAGCGTAGCTGTAAAGGCTGCATTTGCGCATTATACTCCGCGTATTCACGTTGCGCCAGCGTACCTGTGATTGCCGCAGATGCAATACTGTCTTTCCCGCTTACAAGCGTCCCTCCTTTTTCTAAAAAGAATTCCTGATAATCGGCCCTTCTTCTTGCGGCACCATTTTTTTGAGCAGACTTCAATTCAAGGTATGCTGCATTAGCAAACTTGGTGGTCCCGCTTAATGAAAATATTCCGTTTTCGGTCGTTGTACTGTCCTTTGCAGATTTCCCCTGACTGTTGATATAAGAAAGCAAAACAATCTGACCATCGTCTGCTGCAGGGAGTTTTCCTGTGATCTCAAATTTATCCTGCGCCATGCAAAAACCCGCTGGCAAAATTAAAAGGGTTCCAATAAACTGTTTTATGTTCATAATTAACTGTAATAAAGATTATTTAATAAGGGCTGCTAATTTTGCTGGTAGGTCTTCCCCACGTAGGTTTGCGCCTATAATTACACCTTCTGGGTTGATTAATAAGTTTTGCGGAATCGCCTTTATATCCAATTGCGCTGCCAGCCCCTCTTTCAGCTTCATACCCTTGAGGTCTGACACCTGTAACCAAGGCAGTTTATCCTCTTTTACCGCATTCTCCCACGAAGCTTTGCTTTCATCAAATGAGACACTTACGATTTCAAAATTCTTGTCCTTCAGTTGCTCGTAAGCTTTAATTACATTCGGGTTCTCCTTGCGGCACCAGTAACACCAGCTCGCCCAAAAATCTATAAATACATATTTTCCTCTCAGAGATTTGATCTCGAAGGGTTTTCCGTCTATACCAGTTTGTGTAAAATCTATGATTTTAACCCCTACCGTACGCTTTTCATTGGCCTGGATCCTGCCGATCGCCAATTGCCCCAAAGGTGAGGACTGCAACTGAGAGGAGAATTTGTAGAACATCGGCTTAACCTCCGCGGAGTCGAAATGACTGCCAAGGATAGCGCTATTAAAAGTGTACAATCCCATAAACGAATTCAGGTGACTTTCTACAAAGCTTTTTTGGATAGCCTTGATCTTTGCAACGTGACTTTGCAGACTATCCTGTGCGGCTTTACGCTGCGCCAGCGTTTTACCTTCCACAACGCCATGGTCGGTAGTGAACTCGCGCTGGATTTTCATGATTTTCTGGGTGTAAGGCATTATGGCTGCTGATAGCTCCCGATTCTCGCGGTCAGACACGGACCCAGTAACTTTTGCTCCTTTGATCACATCCGTTCCGGTTATGGTGATGTTGGCATTTTCCAAATAGAAACTCAGATTATCTGTTTGTTTCCCCGCTGTCTTCCTTACGGCAATCATTGCATTTTGCGGTTCTTCAACGTTTCCGCTGAAGCGGAACAGTCCGTCTTTGATCTCTGTGGAATCTGTTTCTTTCCAGGCTCCTTTTTGAAGGGTAACGAGGTAAGCCTTAGCTGACACTTTTAAGGCAGGTAATTTCCCGTTCAGGGTGTAACCTTTCTGAGCTACCACCATAAAAGGCAGTAGCATCAGCATTAATATCATTGATTTTTTCATTTGTCTGATCATTTATTATTTTATCAATTGATTAGTTCCTTAATACAATTCCACCTACAAAACCCACGCTGTAGGTGACTCCGCCAGATACATATGGAGCTGCCGCCAGTACCGTAAAGCGCAGGTATCTTGCGGTGGTCACTGAAGGAAGGTTTAAGGTTTGTTTGCGCTCAATATTTTTGATATCTACTGCGTAGGTGCCCCTGTCTGTCCAGGTAATGTTGTCTGAACTGGTTTCAATTTTGGCTGAAGTGGTATTGCCTCCCACCGTAGCATAAACTACCGCCGTCGGGAAGAAATAATCTAAGCCCGAGAAGCTAACTGGCCGGCCAAAGTCAACACTCACCCATTGTGGCAGCGACTGGTTAGCATTGCTCGACCAATAAGTTCCCAAATTATTGGCATCTACAGCCCGGCCCGCTACGTTAGTAGGGCTTGCAGAAGAGGCTGTCGCGCTAAGGGTAAATCCAGTATGGTCTACATAAAGTGCTTCGCCAGTGTTAAATACATAATAAATAACTCTGCGTGTCTTGGGGTCCTGCACTACCCCATCGACTGAGGCAATAGCAAGTGGCAGTACGTAAGTACTGCGCGCTCTTAGTAGCGTCTGGAAACCAAGGTTAAGCACCCCAGGTTCTGAAATATTGCTTCCAGCGGCTATGGCTACCTTAGGTTTGTAGTACAAATAGTTTGCTGTAGGAAGCAGTAGCGCAGTATTTCCATACTTCAGCCTGTAGTCCACAATTTTAGTGGTATCGGTTTCGAAGGTGACATAATGCACATCAGTAGACACATCGCCCTGCAAAACGGCCTTCATCTCCAGGCTGATCAGGGAAATATTTCTTATGTCCAGCGTACTCATCATCACATCCGTTGATGCGGGCAGTTCAAAAGTCACACGCCCTTCTGCCAGTGCCTCGCGACCAGACTCGTCTTTTTTACAAGCCATAAACAACAGCATTACCATGCTTATTGCCAGTATATTTAAATTATATATCTTCATCTTTAATTTACTGTAGATTTATGGATTCTGTATCATCTCCGCATTAAAGGCCATTACCTGAATTGGGATTTGCAGCGTGTATTTGCTACTCTGCGGTTCTAATGTGGCCACCACAGTATTCTGCGCACTCAGCCTACTTACCGCAGGCATTGTTCCTTCCATATCAAACCTTCGCATGTCTAACCAGCGTAAGCCATGAAATGGTAACTCGCGTCTTCTTTCGGCCAGCACTTCAGTCATTACTTCAGACTGTACTGCAGAATTAAATTCTCTGCTGCTTACTGGCGTTCCGGTATACCGATTGCGCCGAACTACGTTGAGGTGCTCAATTGCCACAGCCAGACTGTTAGCCCTCGCGGCACACTCTGCCACAATCAGGTGCATCTCCTGTACGGTAGTCCCTGAATTAGTCAATTGAAATGCCGGCGTAACTGCTGCTGCATAAAATTGGGTTGCCCCTCTCGTTGTGACAGCCCAGTTCACATATAAAACTGTCCTTCGGGCATCGTTGCTTGCAAACATAGCTTTGAATTCGACAGAGATGGGAATCCCCGCCGCTGCAGATGCTCTTCCGTAAATAACATCTGGATGGGATACAACATTTGTGTGAGTTGGAAAACCAGCGGCATTGGTGTAATCAATCATGGTTGCGTTGGTGTTCTCTAAAGCCAGTTCTGCATAATGCTGTGCTTCCACATACTCCCTTCTGTACAAATAGACACGCGACAATATGCTGTAAGCTGCCGCTTTAGACCCCCGAAATCTTGCATTAGCGTTATCTTCCGGAAGATTAGGCAGGGCCGTGTTGATATCATCAATGATGTGTTTATAGATTTCAGCTGCTGAACTCCTGCCCGGTGCTTTTTTGCTGACATCGTCTGACGTTACATAAGGCACAGCCAGATCCGTGGCCGCAGTTGCTGCATTGTAGGGTTTTGAGTATTCATTCACCAAATAGAAATACGAGTGTGCACGACCAAGTAAAGCCTCTGCCTTAAGACTATTTTTCTGCGAGGCTGTGCCCCCCTGAGCAGCGTCGATCCCGAGCAAAAGCGTGTTGAACAAACTAATGCGTTTATAATGATCGGCCCATAAATAAGCTTCGGTGCTGATATCTGTAGTAAACTGAGGGGCCCAGGTATACATAAGTTCAACTGTTGTACTGGGTGGATTATTAACGTTTAACAGATCAACGTTATCCGTCATGTAGTTGGTTGGGTTGATGGTGAATGTTTCTGAAGTGAGTAAACTGTTATTTAACCACAAGTCAAAGTCATTCGTAGTTTTTAGCAATTGCTTGCCCTTCGGCTCGATTTCCAGATACTTATCACAACCACTTAAAAGCAGTCCGCAGAGGAGCAACTGGGCGACTATATATTTAATTTTGTTCATTGGTACCCATGTTAAAAGTTAGTGAATAAACCCAGTGTATAGGTTGGCGTTACATAAGATTTGGCATAGCTGCCGGTAGCCATACTGAAATTATAGCGGTTAATGCCAACAGTATAGAGGTTTGATGCCTGTGCCTTGATCTCAAAGTTTTTAAAACCTGCTTTTTTGATAAATTGCAGGTGGTTTAAACGGAAGGAAGCCGTGAGGTCACCAAGCGTAACGTAATCCCCGTGAACCACATAATTGCTGTTATACTTGTAAGCCCATGACGGATTCGCCGAGGTTAGGTCAGTCAAGTTAGGGATATCTGTTTTCAACTCGTCGCCGGGAACCTTCCAATAGTTATCAGCGCCTGCCAGGGGCCTGAGCTCTGAAGGGTCTGGTCTTGGTACCCGTACTTTGAAACCGCCATAATAGTTAACCATGGCAAAGAAGTAAAAGTTGCCCACGTCTACCCTGTTACTTATCCCTGCATTAATAGTAGGAAGCGTACTGCCGGAATAGGTTACTAATCCAGAGTCTTTATTTGACATCGCTGCAACGAGCGGGTTGCCAGTTGTACTTGAATTTACCACGAATGGTGTGCCCTTTTGGTCTAAGATGATCGGATGACCTTCATTATTGAGTCCCACAGTATTGTAGGAAAACATAGAGCCTACCGGATAACCCGATACATATCCTAATAAATCTATGATCTGGGGATCATATCTTCCAGTTCTGGAAACGTCCAAAACCTTGCTGTTATTTTTGGCAATCACAATACCCGTATTCCAATTGAAGTCTTTCCTGGAGATCCAGTCTGCCTTGACGTTTAACTCCAGACCATTGTTCCTGATAGTTGCGTAATTGATTAAGGCAGAACTGGCACCCAGTGTTGGGTCTATTGCCGAATTACCCATCACATCGGTTGTTTTTTTCGTGTAATAATCCAGGTTACCGGTGATGTTTTTGAAAATCCCAAAATCCAGTCCCAGGTTTAAATTCTCTGTTTGCTCCCAGCGAAGGCCACTGTTAGCATTGGATATCAGCACGAGTGAGGTGAGCGTTGGTGTATTGGAAAAATTGTTTGTCGCCTGAGCAATTACCTGGGGCACAGAAAGCTTGGCGACATTTCCATTGAAGCCAAAGGCACTGCGAAGTTTTAATTGATGAAGCCAGCTGATGTTGCTCATGACCTCTTCTTTATGGATGTTCCAGGCAGCACCAAGCGACCAAAGAGGTTTGTATTTGTACTTGGGATCACTTCCAAAAAGGTTAGATTGATCTACACGAATACTTCCTGACAGGGAATAGGTATCCTTGAAGGAATAAACAACGTTTGAAAAAGCCGATAGATAGCGGTCTTCATTATAGGTCTGGTTAAAGAAACTGGTTAATAACCCAAGGGGATTGGAGGTTACCAAAGTACCCCTGACAGTTGCCAGACTATTAAATATTGAGGCGTAATCTACCGGCTGTTGAAGCAAACTCTGGTCGTTATAACCAAAATAGGAGGCTAAATTACCTTTGTTCAAAATGCTGCGTATTTCTCCGCCAGCTATGGCATTGATGGAGTGCTGACCAAATATTTTATTGTAGTTGAGCTGCGTACGTGCGGTATAGCCATTTGAACTGAGGTTTTGCTGGCGAAGGAAGTCGCCATCAGGAATATTTCTTTTAAAGGTACCACCGGCAGTCACGGTATAGTTATTAACCCAGGCATTCACTTCCGCTGAGCCCTGAGCAGCTAAATGCCTGAATTCTGCACGGCTGCCCTCATACACACCACCAAACAAGAGGTTAAAGCCTTTGCCGATGTCATAAGTAAAGTTGGCAATGGTCTTATTGTTTATCGTGCGGGTTTTATCGCTTACCGAATTAGCTTCCCTTACCGGATAAAAGTTTTGATCCAATAATCCCTGAGATAGGATGAAATTGTTATAAACCGGAACGTAACTTTGTGAAAAGATAGGTGCAGGATTTCCATTGACATCTTCATAACGCTCATAACCTGCATACTGACTTGGTGCAGGTATAGGAGCCGAATCATACCGCTGTTCCTGATATTCTGTGGTCAGCTCCAGTTTTAAGCGTTTTGCCAGTCTCAGGGTGGTTCTCCCGGTTAGGATAAAGCGGTTATTGTTATTCAGGATTGCGTTGTTCTGGTTGCCCGTATAGTTTGCAGTGATGTAGTATAGCGCCCCTGGCACCCCACCGGAAACATTCAGTGTGTGTGTCTGCGTAGCTGCCGTGCGCTGGAAAATGCGGCTGTAATCCTCAAGATTATCGTAGTTTGCCAGTTCAGCAAATGAACTTTCGGCCTGCTCGGAAGAAATAATACCTGCGGCAAGCTGTGCTTGCAAATAGAAAGGAATTGACCTGCGTATATTTCCCTGTCCGGGCGTAAATAATGTGGCCCAGGTTGCAGGGGTAATATTCAACGTTTGTCTCTCTCTGATATATTTCGACGCAATGGCGGATGCGTTGGGATCCCAGCGGTAACGGCTGTAGTTTTCTTCTGGCCGGAGACTCAAGGTTGTCCTATAGCTAAATTGAGCCTCACCAGGGATGGCCTGTTTCCGCTCAATGATAATCACTCCATTGGATGCCCTGACGCCATATACCGTGGCGGAGGCCGCATCTTTCAATATGGTGACCGACTTGATCTCGTTCGGATCAATCATGTCTAATGTGAGCTCTGTGGGGTAGCCATCTACAACGATCAGCGGACTTTGGTTGGCCGACATGGTGGAAATTCCCCGGATATTGAACAAGGGCCTCAAAGACTTATTACCATTGGGATCCGTGCTGTTAAACTGCACCGAATTGTTGATCACCAGGCCGGGCAAACGGTTCACCAAACCATCAAGAAAGTCTGAGCTAACGCGTGATTCATATTCCTTTGTGCCAATCTGCGCCACAGCACCGGTACTTTGCTCAGGTTTGATCCGCTGGTAGCCGGTATTTATTGTCACTGCAACTTCGTCCAGGCGGGCCACATCAACAGCCATAGGGATCACACCCATTTCTTTAGTTGCTTTGAGCTCCAAATGCCTGTAGCCGATGTACGAGACAATTATTGTTGCATCCTCCTCCACGTTATTCAATTCAAAAGAGCCATCTAATCCTGCTGTAGTATATTGCTTTCGGCCTCTGGTCATTATGCTGGCACCAGCAAGAGGATTTCCGGTTAAAGAATCTACGATCTTACCACGCACGGTGATCTTTAAGAAGGGAGCCAAAACGTTTTGAAAAAAGGTTTTAGGTTTAGCTTTTAAAGTCACAGTGTTGTTGTTAATTTCATAGTTAATGGGTTGCCCGTCGAAAATCTCGTCGAGCACCTTTTTAAATTCTACGTCTTCAACTTTGATAGTTACCGGATTTGCCTTTTCTAAAAGTTCTCCCGGCACAATAAAGTTATAGCCACTCTGTTTTCTCAAGTTCTTGATGACATCCACTAACGGCGTATTGGACTTGTTCAAGCTGATCTGCTGGGCATAGCCAGCAGCACTAACCTGCATGATGGTGGCTATTAAAATAACGGTGGTTAATCGCATCATCAGCCAAATTTTATGGACATACCTCGGTATCCCCAGTTTCTTTTCTAGTTTATTTAACACTTCATTTAGATTCTGACAAAGACTTATAGGCCAAATGAGAGACCCTTAATATTGCTTTAGTGGGCAGTATTAATTAAGTTTGTTTGTCTGGTTAATTGCAGCGGCCTGCGTCGTCAAAATTCGGGCAGCTGCGGTTCGGTTGATAATTGTTTCAAGGCCATACTTACCATATCCTGACGCCAATCAGGGTATGGTTTAAATAGCTTCTTGTTTCGGGCTGGCTGATGGTTAGTGTAAATTTCTCTGCATAAGGATAGGTTTATTTTAATGGATGAGTTGATTCAGGTTAGCGGGAGACATAGATCTTTCTCCCTTCGATTTTAAAATGTACATTTCCGGTAGCTTCGAGCGGAATTAATACCTTGGAAATATTATCAAAGCGGGATACAGATCCCCAAAAAGTATTTGCAGGAATTTCTTCCTTATAAATGATATCGACCTTGTACCAGCGTGCGATCATCTTCATAATTTCTTTGATATCCAGGCGGTCAAAGACAAAATTGTTGCTGGTCCAGGCAACAGCAAACTCAGTATCTACAGCAGTGAGACTAATTTTGCCGGCTGCATTGGTAGCTTGATTTCCGGGTTCCAGCAGTTGTGTATTTCCCTGATCATCAATGCGCACACTACCTTCTAGTAAAGTAGTCCGGTAAGCATTTTCATCCCTATAGGCATTGACATTGAAATGAGTGCCGAGCACTTGAACCGACTGCGTTCCGCTCTCTACAATGAAAGGGTGTTCTTTATCTTTGGCCACTTCAAAATAACCTTCTCCGCTTAGTTTAACTCTCCTAACGCCATTGACAGTGAGTGCCGGACTATAAGTTAAACTGGATGATGCATTAAGCCAGACTTTAGTCTGGTCAGGAAGCCTGAGGATATAAGTTTCGCCAATAGCTGTGCTTAAGGTATTTTGTGTGTTCGACTTACCCTCAGTTGCCTGAACCTGATATACAAGCTGCCCGTCTGTGGTTTTTGTGATGGATAAACCAGACTCCTTTGCGATCTCACCATTCGCCGCGTCGCTTAAACTGATCTTTTTGCCGTTGGCGAGAGTTAATGTTGCCCCCATCTTGCCTGGGGCAATATCATTTGATGTGAGGTGGTTATAATCCGCTTTGTGTTTAGGACTAATTGATAAATAGAGCCCAAAAACAACAAGGATTACAGCAGCGACGCCAGCGATACGGCTCCATAGCAAAATGCTCTTTCCTGTTCTGGAATCAGGAATCAGCTCAGTGAGTTCATCAGTACTTTGCCTAAGATGAGCAGAGATTGCACTGAGCTGAGCTGATGCGCCAGCGTCCTGATCAAGCACAGCAATCTGAGATTTAATTTTTTGAAGCGTTAAATCCCATTGAGGATCATATTCTGTTGCATCAACTGTTTCTTCGAATTCGCTTTCAAGCAGGCTGACCATCGCAACCTCATTCTCATCCGCTGCAATGCGCTCAAAAAGCGCCTTGGTCTCCTCAATGGAAGTTTCACCATTAAGGTATTTCGCAAATAGTTCATGAATAGATGAGTTTGTTGACATGAGGCTTGTTGTAAAGCTGTATTTATCCTGCTTTACACCAGATAAGTACAACAAGGCCAACTATAGGACTATCCGAATAAAAATAAAATTATAACCTTTTGGTATACAGCATAACAATTATAAATCCTGTTAGTAATCCTGCCTGCCCGTCAAGGAAATTACGGATGTGTTTTGCCGCATGCACCATCTGATTTTTGACGGTATTTTTGGAGATCTGCAGCTGTTCTGCAATCTGTTCGTGACTGAGCCCTTCGTTTCTGCTCAATTCCCAGATGATGCGGCGCTGGGCAGGCAGTTGTGCTACTGCGGATTTGATCGACTCCACACTCTCGCGGAAAATTATGCGTTCTTCAGTCTCATTCGTCGAGCCCTGAGTAACATCAGCGATGCTTTGCAAGATCCTGGCATCGTTAGCTACTTTTTTGAGATATTTTAAGGCTTGTCGGTTAGCAATTGTGAAAAGATATGAAGTTGGGTGACTGACCTCAGAAAAAACAGCCCTGTTGATCCAAATGTTGACGAATATATCCTGGATCAATTCTTCCGCAAGTTCGGAGATTTTGACCAGTTTTAATACATAAGGAAAGAGTCTTTTAGAAAAATGGCGGTAAATGGATTCAAATGCTTGTTCATCACCTTTCGCAAGGTTAGCAAATAGCTCCGCTTCATTCACCAGTTTATAAACTACTTTACCCATTTGTCGCCCATTTCGCACAAAACATTCTCAATGAACACCCTGAAACCTTGGCTAATGTACAAGATTTCCGGGAAAATAAATCCCTGTTGGTGGTAAGCACGAAGAAAAACGACCCATTTCCTAGAAATTCATTGAATAAGGGTAGGTCGACCTGGAAAAATCTAATCAATTTTCCTTTGTCAAGACGCCATGATGTTTAAATCCGTTTTCAGAATAATAGTTTGCGAACTAATGTGCTGTGATGAGGTGTTTAATTTGTTATTCCCCATTTTTTATTAGGTATTGCGGACATGGTTAATTCCAGCAGACCACCAGCGGCTATATCCTTGAAATCGATATAACATTTGTTATAGGTCTTGCCGTTAAGTTTAGCGCTGCTGATATAGGTATTTTGAGAAGAGTTGTTTTTAGCGATAATAGTGAATGTTTTTCCCGCAGCATACGCAGGATCGAGCGTAAAGCTTATTTTACTGAAGACAGGACTGGTGATTTCCTGCCGCGTATCTCCAGGACAAACAGGATGTAAGCCAGCGGCAGCAAGGACGTACCAGGCGGACATTTGCCCTACATCTTCGTTGCCAACCAAACCTTCTACGCTGTCTGTGTAAGCCCTGCGGCAAATCTCCCGCGTCCACTTTTGGGTGAGCCAGGGCATTCCAAGTCGGTTATACATAAAGGGAACATGGTGTACTGGCTCATTTGCCTGATTATAATAATCGTTCCACATCATATTTTCAGGGGTTTTGGCAAACAGGTTGTTTAGATCGGCAATCACCTTGTCCTTACCACCCATCAGCGCTGTCATCCCTTCCACATCTTGCGGTACAAACCAGCCCTGCTGATAAGGATTGGTTTCAAACGTGCCATACCAAGGAGTTAAACGACCAGAGTCTGGCCATTTGGCCCAGTCGCCATTTTCTTCTCTAGGGCGAAACCAGCCCTTTTCTTTGTCATAAATATTGCGGTAACTTTTGCTGCGAGTGGCATACTTTGCCGCATCTGCCGGATGTTTCAACCATCCTGCCAGCTGAGCAACACACCACTCGGCATAAGCATATTCCAGTGTGAGGGCAATACTGTTGCCCCCAGCGGTATAAGCCTGTTCTCCATTGCCAAATTTTTCTACGGAGCCCACAGACAACGCATAGGCTTTAGGGATGTTATAGTTGCGGATGCCTTTGGCATAGGCGTCAGTGATCATGGATACTGCGGGATTGCCGAACATGCAGCCACTGTAGGCATTTAACAGTTCCCAGCGTTCCAGGTAATCTTTGTTTTTCTCATCGGCCAGTGTAACCAGGGAATTGATCATATCATTCACCAGGGAAGGGTTGATGATAGTTTGTAGGGGCATCTGACTACGAAATACATCCCAGCCGCTAAAGATTGTACGTTTTTTGAAGATGGCATTCTGGTGCAGCTGATGATCCCCGCCACGGTATTGGCCATCCACATCAGTAACAATTCTTGGGTCAATCATGCTGTGGTATAAGGCAGTATAAAACACCCTTTTCTCTTCTGCAGTGCCACCTTCAACCCTAACTTTGGTCAGTGCCCCGTTCCATAATTCCACGGCCCGCCGATGGGCAGCATCAAAGTCCCAGTCGCCAATCTCAGTAATCAGGTTTTTTTTAGCACCGGCTATGCTGTTATAAGAAATCCCTGATTTGAACAATACCTGCTCATTATCCCCCGTCTCAAAGTCGGCATAAAAACCAAGGTGTTTACCCTCCTGCTCTTTCAGTCCTTTCGAAACGCTGGCTTCCGCAACCATCTTTTGGTAGGCAGCACTCTCCACCTGTTCACGTTTACGTATTTGTCCTTCAGGAATGACAGCACTCCAAATGCCGTAATCTTTCAGCGGCTTGCTAAACTGGGCATAAAAATAAACGGTATAATCAGCCTGACCGTCGCCATTGCCCCAGCCACCACCATCAGGGGTACATTTCATCCAGCCCTCAATAGTATTTGCGTTTACCACTTTTACCGATTGTAGCGTAGAGGTTCCTCCTACCCGCCTGGCCAGGTCAATCTGAATGCGCGACTGCTTATCTTTCGGAAAGGTAAAACGTAAAATCCCGCTATGTGGTGCAGCGGTCATTTCTGCTTTAATCTGATGGTCTGACAGCAGGACGCTGTAATAACCCGCCGATGCTTTTTCAGAAGATTTTAAGTAAGCAGAGCGATAGCCCCCTTGGGGATGCTCTAACGTACCAGCGCTGGTTTTGAGCAATCCGGCAGCAGGCATCACCAGAAAGTTCCCCATGTCGCCAAACCAGCCAATGCCACTCATCTGGGTGAAGGCAAAGCCCTCAATACTTTTATGCTCATAACTATATCCAGAGCCATTATCACCCCCGGTGATGGTATTAGGGCTTACCTGCACCATGCCATAAGGTGTTGTGGCTCCGGGAAAAGTTTTGCCTAATCCATGATAAATGCCTGCAGCGGCAGCACTACTGCTGGCTCCAATGAAGGGATTAACAAAGGACGCAGGCTTTTGGGCACAGGCAATTTGGCTGATGCAAATTGATAATGCATAGCACTGCAAATATCGGAAGGTTCTAAGAATCATTTCTTTTCTAACTATTTAATACAATACAGGAAGATAGGAATTTTATCTTCCTGTAAAACATATTTACTAAATAATGAGCCTAAAATGTTTCTGAACGATGGATAAAGGAATAGGAAATAACTAATCTGTTTCCGTAGAGGCACGGTTATGCAGTATCGCGTCAAAAACAATCAGGACAAGCTAAAAGCCTTCATCGGTAAGTTCCTTATTCACCAATGCCCCTGCTACGTTACCCCTGTAAACCGCATTCGCTACTGCGCGCATCATGGATGAGTTATCGCCACAGGCATAAATGCCTGTCACCGTTGTTTTTTGAAAATCATCCACGGCAATGTAACCATGTTCCGTGATTTCACATCCCAGGGTCATAGGAAGGTCCGAATGCTGAGAAAAAGGTACTGCTGCATATAGGGCATCGTAAGCTATCCTTGTTCCGTCATTAAGCAAAAGGTGGCTAAGCTGACCGTTTTCATGTTCTATCTCTGAAACTTCCGCTTCTACAATCTCGATATTATGCTGCTCAAATTTTGCCATGTCGGCCTCCTTGAAGTCCTTTTTGCCCATAGTAAAGATTGTAATGTGCTGTGTAAGGTTGTTAACCAAAGAGGCAAGGTGTAGCGCCTTTGCACCATTTGCCAAAATGCCGGTTTTTTTTCCCTTCAATTCATAACCATGGCAATATGGGCAATGTACAACAGAAATACCCCAACACTCCTGCAAACCTTTGATATCAGGGAATTTGTCAGCTATGCCGGTGGCAAAAATTAATTTTTTAGCCTCAGCTTTCTCGCCGGCTGCTGTGGAGATAATAAATCCGTATGCTGTTTTTTCTGCGGCAACAGCAAATCCGTTCAAAAATTCAACGGTGCTATATTTTGACACTTCAGCCTTTGCTTTCGCTGCTATCACGGCCGGTTTTTCTCCGTCTTGCGTAATGAAGTTGTGCGAATGCGGAGTTTGGCGATTGCATGGCAGTCCGCTGTCAATGACTAAAACGCTGCGCAATGATCTACCTAAAGCCATGGCTGCCGACAATCCCGAATAACTCCCTCCTATGATAATAACTTCAAACTTTTTAATTTCTGTCATAAATGAATGTTCAAATGCGTTAAGAATATGAAAACGTTTCGAATATTGGTTCCCATCCAAAGATACAACCTAGAAAGACAAATGCAATATTGTTGCAGATATAAATGCACTGAATTGTGCAAAGTTAGCGTCAGGTTCATCAGCCTGAAGTTACACACTCCTTAATTATATGTAATTTGCAGGAATTCAACTTTACAGAACCTTTTCGAGCATTAGATTGTTATTGTTATCAACAAAAAAACATAACTATGAAAAATTTCACAGAAAAAGACGAGCAGTTACAAGGTAATCAGAACGACAATGATAAAAAAGAAGCTACCACAGCTGAAGAAGCAAATTTTAACAAACATCAGCAAGTAGACGAGGAAGGCAACCAGGTAGATCCGGAAGATATCAAGTAGTATTTTAGGCAACCAAGGATAAAGATGGGTGGACAAAAATCAGTTAAATAAATACTGCATTTTGATCTAAATGTGAAAGTATTTTTCGTATTTTTATTTAACCATTTATAAAACCTTGCTATGCTGATGCACTCTTACCGCACCACGAATTCTGTCAGAAATTCTCCGAAGCTAAAATCGTTATGTGTTCTATCACTTACATTAATCACAAGCTTTTTTACGCTACCAGCTTCTGCCCAGAAAGCTAAGTTACCCACCCCCTGGACACAGCCTGCCTTGGCTGCCGAAATTCCGCTAAGCGAATATCCCAGGCCACAGCTGCAACGCGGTGAATGGTTATGCCTTAACGGAACCTGGAATTACCAGGGCGGTAAATCTGTCGCCACAGCATTGAACCCTACTAAAGCAATTGACTTTCCCGCCAGCTCGGAAAAGATTCGCGTTCCCTACTGCCCCGAGTCTGTACTTTCGGGAGTAGAGCGCAAACAAGAAATCAACATGTGGTACCAGCGTAATTTCACAGCACCAGCCTCATGGAAAAATAAAGATGTCATTTTGCACTTTGATGCGGTGGACTACCATGCTACTGTATTTGTAAATGGGAAAAAAGCTGTTAGCCATACTGGTGGTTATGACGCCTTTTCGGTGAACATCACTTCATTCCTGCAGAAAGGATCCAACAGTATCGTTGTAGCGGCGCAAGACCTTAATGATGGCCACAGCCCATCTGGCAAAAACGGACCTCGGGGAGATTATACTTTTAGCTCTGGCATATGGCAGACTGTGTGGCTGGAACCAGTTAGCAAAAGCTATATCAAAGGCCTGCGCATTTTGCCCGACCTCGCAGGTAAACTGGTAAAAATTGATGTGGAGGCCTCCACCCTGTCTCAATTATCGGTAAGCATCCTCGACGGAAAAAAGGAAGTTGCAAAAAAAGAAGGTGACACTAAAACCAGCTTTTATATTCCCATCCCGGCGCCAAAACCTTGGTCGGCCGAGTCCCCATTTTTATACGATCTGAAAATTACGCTTAAATCTGCAGGTGGGAACATCTCTGATGAGGTAATGAGTTATTTCGGCATGCGCGATGTTTCACTTGGCAAAGTAAATGGTGTAGTACGTCCGCTGTTAAATGGCGAATTCGTTATGCAGGTAGGTTTACTCGATCAAGGCTACTGGCCTGACGGTATTTTAACTGCGCCTACCGAAGAAGCACTGAAATCTGATATGGAGTTTACAAAAAAAGCAGGATACAACCTGATCCGTAAGCACATGAAGACAGAGCCACAGCGTTTTTACTACTGGGCAGACAAAATGGGGTTGCTCGTATGGCAGGATATGCCGGCAATCTGGTATCCTGAACTGGATACGCTGAACACACGGAAAGCTTTCAGGCATGAGCTTAAGAGACTAATTGATGACCACTATAATTCTCCCTCGATCATCACCTGGGTACCATTTAATGAGAACTGGGGGGCCTTTGACGTTAAAAACATCACCGATTGGGTAAAAAAATATGATCCATCGCGACTGGTGAATGGGAATTCTGGATTTAACAATAATCCCACTTACCAGAAAGCATATGGAGACCCGAAAAACGGGGACTTTGTAGATACGCATATCTACGTGGGCCCCTACAAGGCTTCGGAACCAGATGCCAAACGGGCTGCATCCCTGGGCGAATTTGGAGGTGTTGGGCTTTTTGTGAGGGGTCATATGTGGCCTGTAGAAAACAATGCTTATGATTATGAACCCACCAAAGCTGCCCTTACTGACAGATACGTGATGCTTCTTGATCAGGTAGAACAACTGATGCGCTACCGTGGGCTAAGTGTGGCGATTTATACGCAAGCTACTGACGTGGAGCATGAGGTGAACGGCGTCCTCACTTACGATCGAAAAGTAGAAAAGATGGATATTGACCGTATCCGCGAGGTAAATCAGGAGGTGATCAAGGCTGGCGCTACGCTGAACACAAGTTCTGCTATGAAATAGACCTGTTGAAATTAATATTATTTCTACTCATATATTTGTGCTGAAGATCTAAAATTCAGCTATCAACAGTTGAATTTCAATCATTAAACTAATGAAAGACTTTCTTGACATAAGTTATCTGAATTCAGGATCGGAGAAACAAAAAAGGGCATATCGGATTATCGTCTCTAATGAGATTATGGAAAAATTAGCGCCATACACACCGATATTGGTTGGCACCATTCCTATTGAAGTTGATATAGATGCCAGCGATTTAGACATCATCTGTTATATTGGTAATGAGGAAGATTTTACTAACAGATTAAACTCCTATTTCGGCCACTTTAATGGCTTTGTTATTGCTCGCATTGTGGCGTTGGGAGCGATAAAGGCAAATTTTTATATCGGAGATTTCGAACTGGAAATATTTGGGCAGCATATTCCAACTCAAAAACAATACGCTTATTTACATATGCTGACAGAATATCAGTTGCTTGAGGTTTATGGAAAGACTTTAAGAACAGCAGTGATTGAACTCAAACAAAAAGGCTATAAGACCGAACCGGCTTTTGCCAAAGCTTTAGATCTAAAGGGTGATCCTTATAACGTATTACTGAATGTGCCGGAGCACCTTCGTGGAAGTCTGCTTGAGTAGCGCTAAGCGATTGACATCAATAACTTTTTGATCGTATTCACATAATTTCTTTGAGCACTGCAGCTTGCCTAAAAACCCTATGAAATGGTTTCGGTGCATAATAATCGTGATTTAACATTCACTTAATGTTTAGCGATATATCTTTGGAACAAAATGTTGTAAACAGTTTTAAACGATGATTTGTCCCTGGTCCTACCTGCAGGAAATGTTACACAAAACCATGTTGCTGCATTAAGGTCTTATTTGAATAAAAGGCCAGATATGGTTGCAGCAGCACAGCCCGCTGCACCTTTCGGTTCTGAAATACTGTGGTTTCAGCCTTAGCTTAAAAAATGATGAATATAAAAACCCTGATATGCCTGGCAGCCCTGACGGCGGGCGCCTCCCCTGCGATTTATGCACAGCAGTATGATGTGAAAAAAAATACGCATTCACATAACGATTACTTGCAATCGCAACCATTTTACACGGCACATGCCAATCATTTTGCTTCGATGGAGGTGGATGTTTTTCTGATAGATAACGAGCTCTACGTTGCTCATAACAAAGAGGACATCGACAAGAAAAGAACGATTGAAAGGCTGTACATTGAGCCTCTTCTGGCACAGATAAAACTGAACGGTAACAACAAGGTTTATCGCGACAGCGGTAAACTGCAATTGATGATTGACCTCAAAACGGAGGGTGAGCCTGCATTGAAATGTCTTGAGTCAAAGCTGAAGCCTATCCGTAAGTATTTTGATGTGAATAACAATACTGATGCAGTAAAATTGGTAATCACGGGAGACGCTCCAGATCATAATCGCTTTAAAGATTTCGATGAAATTTTCTTTTTCGATGGTAAACGCAATACGCCCTACACTGCCGAACAGCTGAAACGTGTGGCCTTCTTTAGTGCTGGCTTGCATGAGTTTAGCAAATGGAACGGTCTTGGCCGGATGGTAGAACAGGATTACAACAAATCGAAGAGTTTTGTAGATTCTGTACACCGGGTTGGTAAACAAGTGCGTTTCTGGGGCAACCCGGATACCAAGACTTGCTGGCAGGCATTCATCAAGATGGGAGTCGATTTTCTGAATACAGATTCGCCGGCAGAGATGGCAAAGTTTCTAAACAACTATGAGAATAATAGCTACAAATCTTCCGGAGAATATACTGCTTATCAACCTACTTACAAGAGCGACAATAACAAAGCAAAGCCGAAAAACGTAATTCTGCTAATCAGTGATGGCGCAGGTTTTTCTGAGTTCTGGGCAGCAGCTACGGCGAATGGCGGATATTTAAATGCGACAAACTTCAAACACATTGGCTTTTCAAATACCGCACCGGCGAATGATTATAACACGGATTCTGCTGCCGGCGCGACAGCCATGGCAACGGGAGAAAAAACGAACAACCGCTTTATCGGTATGGATGTAAAGGGACACGCCATTCCAAATCTCCCGGAGATGTTATCGGCAATGGGAATCCGTTCGGGAATTGTAAGCAATGACCGTTTAACGGGAGCCACTCCTTCTTCGTTTTTTGCACACCGTTTGGAACGTGATCAAAGCGACAATATTGCTTCGGATATACAGCGTAGCCCTGCCTCGCTTTTTATCGGAGGGAATCATCCGGCTTTTGCCGCCGATGGGAATGCTATTCTTAACAAGGTGAAAGCTGCAGGTTTCGATGTGTATGAAGGGCTAGGGAAACTACCAGCGTATCACAAGGACAAAAAGGTAATTTGTTTTGATGGTGACCGTCCTGCTGACAATTTCAGGTTGATTGAAAATGCATTTGAGGAGAGTGTGAAGTACCTTTCCAAAGAGAATAAAAAAGGATTTTTCCTGGTGATGGAAGGTGCAAAAATAGATGGTGGTGGTCACTCAAACCGTATAAAGCAATGCATTGACGAGTACCTGAGTTTCGACAAGGTGATTGGGAAAGCGATGAAGTTTGCTGATGAAAATGGAGAAACGTTGGTTCTGGTAACATCTGACCATGAGACTGGCGGCTTGATTATCTATGACGGTGACTACAAGACCGGTTCAGTGACAGGGACTTTCACAACGAATGACCACACGGGATTGCCTGTACCGTTGTTTAGTTATGGTCCGGGATCGGAAGGTTTTACAGGTTTCATGCAGAACTCCGATATTCCGAAAAAAATAGTAGCGTTACTAAAGTAAGACTTTTGTATTGATCAGCCTGTATCACTTATGTGAAACAGGCTGATTTATTTTATCCTGGATATTTCTCCCTAAGCATTCTGATTGTTTCATCGACAATGCTTTTCAGCACTTCGATATTGATGTCAGAGAGCCTTTTAGCGTAGATACAACCCTTACCCATTTTGAACTTTCCTAAGTCCTTTAACAAGATGTCATTCTGTGGTGTGCCCATGTAAATGTACAAAGAGATGGCTGCCTTGCGCGGAGAGAATCCTACTAATGGCCAGTCTCCTTCCTGGCGGCTTTTTTCAGATTTGTAATGATATGTTCCAAAACCAATGATACTTGGCCCCCACATCTTGGGTTCAAAACCTGTGTGACCCTTTATGATTTTTAGCAGTTCGAAGCTGTCGTCACGCTTCTGCTGTGTATCAGCAAAGGAGTTGATAAAGTCTTTTACACTTGCATCGGTTACGTGCGTTTTGATGTTTGACATGACACATGAGTATTAATGGATTGAATTCTAATATAAGAAATTCCTTATAATGGTCCGTCTCAGTTGGATATAAACTTTACCTTTGACAGATGTTACAACATTTGATTCCAGTGGTTGCCGATGATTATCCCGAGCTGATAAGAGTGTGGGAAAGCTCAGTTAGGGAAACACATGATTTTCTAACGGAGCAAGATATTCAAGAGTATAAACCCTTGATCCTTGAGCAGTACTTCGAAGAACTGCAGTTATTTTGCATCAAACAAGACGAAACCATTGCCGGTTTTATGGGGTTAGATGGTTTTATTATGCAAATGTTGTTTGTGGACCCTGAGTTTCGTGGAACAGGAATTGGAAAGACATTAGTGACTTATGCGATAGATAACTTTGGGACAAATGCCGTCGATGTAAATGAACAGAATCAGCAGGCGGTAGGGTTTTACGAATATATGGGCTTTGAAGTGAAGGAGAGGTTTGAGGAAGATGCCGCTGGTAAGCCCTATCCTATCTTGAGCATGACCTTGAAAGAGGAGATGGATAGCAATTATCCATCCTCCTAGTACTTCGTCAGTTTTATCGCAAATGAAATCCGCCAGTCCTGACTCACCTTCCTAAACTCCCAGTCAGCTTGAATAGTGGACCAGTTAGCCTGTACATACTTAGCTATGAATTTCAGAAAATCTTCCTCATGTAGTACGTGATCGGCATAATGGCTTAGTTCAGCATCATAAATGGTATACCCGAATTCCTCAATACACTTAACTGCCGGCAGCGTATTGAAGTCACTAAGGTCGACATTCTTGGCCGGAACAGGATGACTTGCCACTTTATCTTTAATATTCGCGGCAATCTTTTGTCTCCTAATCTTTAGTTGGTTAATGTACCGTATGGTTTCGAGACGTACCTTTTTCAATTCTGCAACGCCCACCGACGACGCGTATCTCACCAGGCCCAAATTAAAACCACTTGCCAGCATTGTTCTCAAAAGTCCGTCCAAATTAATTATTTCCAATCGATTAACTACTCCCATACCCTTAGGACTTAGCGTGGCAATTTGTCGATGAAAATGCAAATTTAAGTTAGCTATCTCATTGCTGTCCATATCCGCCAGTTCCACCGCAATATTTCTGGTAAGGACGTCCGTATTGAATTTAAGCGGTTTGTCAACATATTTTTCACAGCAGAGGGTAAGTTCTTCGGCAGCCACTTCACTACGGTTTCCCAGGTAGGTGAAGGGAACATTATTGTTATACAACACGAGCACTTCGGATAAGAAGTTTATCCCTAACGAACTACAGAGGCGAAATGCCCGGGCTGGTAAATCACCTCTTTCATGTAATTCTTCAATTGTCAAATCATCTTGTAAAGCGTCCATAGGCTTGGTATTTATACATTAAAAATAATATTGAATAAATATAAACATTTTATACTTACATTGTCAAGTATAGAAATATAGGTTACACCTCACAAACCATTAAACGATCAGATTTATATGGCTAAGAAAAAGAAACCAAGTTTAAAATTACTTGAGGAGAAGATTAACGAGAAGAAACGTAAGGACAGTTTTGCGAAGCGAATCAAGTCGATAGCCTGTACTATGGCCAGTCCTGATATCCTTCCAACAATTTCTAATGACATGATCGCAGACTTGTATCTCATAAAATACCCTCCCTTCAGAGCAAAGGCACACCCAGAGGGCTCGGTCACGAAAAATATGGTAAAGAAATACGATGATTTGATGAATTCGTTCATCAGTACGTATAATGTTGATTTTGATAACAATGAAAGTATTCCGCTTAGATTATGTATGTCAGACGCCTTACTGCTGTTACGTTATATTGAGAATGTGGAAGAATATCATAACCCGAATGCCGCTGAGTTGAAAGCGGCCTTTGCAGAGAATATGGTTGACTACGCTTTTTACGATTACGTTCTGCAAGCAATAGAGACTATCGCTCACGACACAAATGTATTTTTGAGTGATATGCATAAGAACATCATCGTAGCAAATATAGACTCTACAGCCCCCTGTTTATATTATGAACCTGACAATATTCTACGTCTCAAATCATACCCGGCCGAGACAGGCAGCATGAAAGTTGATGGGCATAGCAGAAAAATAATAAAGGTAGTTTGGTATTTTGATAGTGCCCCTCCCTCTTTTTCTATTGTCAAGCCTGCTCAGCTCGGTTTTAAAGGAGCTGGAGCTGATGAGCCGCTACAGGTTTTTATACAGTCACACGCGCTGGACAATTTGCAGAAACGGATAGATATAACGCCAGGAATTATGCATTTCGGGGTATGGGCAGCCTTTAATAATGATGTTATCCCTTATGTAAAGAAAAGGAATCACAGTCTGATATCTTACGAGCTATCCAATGAACGCGTGGGCTATCTGCTGGTAGAGTGGGTTGAAAATATTCTCCTGATCAGGACCTTCCTCTTTATTACAAACGACGGCACTCCCGAAGGCGACAAACTAACGGCTCTTTTGGGAATAACAAAAGATGACAAGACCTACCTTGCCATACACACCTTGCCAGCCTTCAATGCCTACCATATGGAAAACCATGTAGGCATGTCAGAAGCCTTTACTGCCGCAGGTTGCGGGGGATTACTGAAATTAAGGAATCTGGAACAATTTTCTTTGAAGATACTAAAGGAACAAGATCCGGCATCGATTCAAGAATACACTGCTGATTCAAAACATTTCCAGGGACAAGACAAGCCTGATTCCAATAGATCGGTTACAGGCTCTCCAGAGAAAAGCCTGTAGTGTTATTCTTTTTTTGCAGCCAGGTTACCAGTTCGCTGCGTAAATCGCCAGGGACGGTAACATCAGTAAGGTCGCTCGCCGAATTGGCCATATGCCAGTGTAATACATTTGGAAGGATAAAGATGACTTCACCATTCTCGATGAATTTTACCGGCTTGCCTTTTTCCTGGTAGTATCCTGTACCGTCAATAGCGATCAATACCTGGATACCGGAATGACTGTGCCAGTTTACATTGGCATCTCCAACCAACATCTCGATTGCTGATAGCTCCCTGTCCGTGTTACCTTGCTCAGCAGAACGACAGTCGTTATAACAGGATTTTAGTGCGTTTTTGTATTTAATTAATGTCATAGCCTATTGTTTTTATCTTTTGAGTAAGACAAAGGTAGTGCAGGCTGACCATTTCAGATTACAACATTCAAACAATAGTGTATGAATTTCAAACATTCTGCATGCGCAGCGATTGTGGCGCAACTCCTGTGATTCGTTTGAAATAATTATTGAAGTAGGTTGGATATTCAAATCCGAGGGCGTAGGCAATCTCGGCGGTAGTCCAGCTGGTATGTTGCAGCAAAGCACGGGCTTCAATAATAATCCTTTCGGCAATATGTACCGTGGTAGTTTTACCCGTAACTTCTTTGACTGAGCGATTGAGGTGATTGATATGAACGGATAGGTTTTGTGCAAAATCCTGTGCCGTACGCAATCTTAGCGGATGATCCGTACTTTCTACCGGGAACTGGCGCTCTAACAATTCCAAAAATAGGGAGGTAATTCTGGATGATGCATTTTTGTATCTGGAGAAATTCTCGGTGGGTTGCAGCCTCATCGCCTCATGGAGCATCATATTAATGCAATTGCGTATCAGATCATCCTTGTAGAGGTAATCATTGTGCTGCTCGGCAATCATCCGCTGAAAGATAGTTACTATAAATTGCTGTTGTTCAATTGAAAGCGTGAATATGGGCGTACCTCCTATTTTGAATAAGGGTGACTCCTGTAAGCTTTCAGAACGCTCGTTCATTTTTAAAAACTCTTCTGTAAAAACACATGCATATCCAGTATATGATTCAGAAAGTACCTCCCAGGAATAAGGAATACGTGGGTTACCGAAAAACAATATTGTTCCCTCGACCTCCATTCCTCTGTCGGCATATTGCAACAAACTGTGTCCTGTGCTAATAGCGATCTTGTAAAAATCCTTCCGATTATACGCAGGTACCGCCTTGCCACCACTTTTTATTTCATAGACTTTGAAACCTTTCAGCTTTAAATCTGCCGCATTAACATCAGCTACCGAGCACACATTTTCGTCTTTCATCGTTGTTCTTTTGAGGAAATGCAGACATTGGACATGGTAAAGGTTCTAAATTCCCTAAGCATATTATCGCACACATCTGCTTTTGCAAAGATAAGGAAAACAAACATATACTATTCAAACGGGACTTAATTAATCTTCTTTTGAAAATTAAATGGATGTCATCATACCTGAGCAACCAATCGTCCTGCAGTTGATCTCATAATTCACAATAAACTTTGAATATTGTAATCTGCAGATAGGTGGCATTTCCTATCTTAGAGCCCTACATACCTCATTATATGCTGGATAACTTTCCATTTTACCTTGGGCTGATTATAGCCATTGTACTCCTGATCATGCTGGCCGCCAAGATTAAGGTGGCCTACCCTGTGCTGCTAGTCCTTGCCGGGCTCGCAATAAGCTTTATTCCGGGCATTCCGGTGCTGCACATCGATCCTGAGTTAATTTTCATTATTTTTCTGCCTCCTTTGCTTTACGAGGCATCCTGGGCAATTTCCTGGAAAGAACTTTGGAAATGGAGAAGGATTATCAGCAGCTTCGCCTTTGTGGTAGTATTTCTTACAGCTTTGTCCACAGCCTTTGTGGCCAACCATTTCATTCCTGGATTTTCCCTTGCACTGGGCTTCCTGCTCGGCGGGATAGTTTCTCCGCCGGATGCCGTGAGCGCAGGTGCAATATTGAAATTCGTCAAGGTTCCTAAAAGGATGTCGTCTATCCTGGAAGGAGAAAGTTTATTGAATGATGCTTCCTCGCTGATTATCTTTCGCTTCGCGCTGATCGCTGTGGCCACAGGACAGTTTATCTGGGCAGACGCTGCGTTGAGTTTTTCGTGGATGGTTTTTGGCGGTGTGGCAATTGGTGTTGCCGTAGGTCTGGTTTTTATGAAAACTCACAAATACCTTCCCACGGATACAAATATAGACACTGCTTTAAGCATTATCACACCTTACCTGATGTATATCGCCGCTGAAGAAATGCATGCTTCGGGCGTGCTTGCTGTGGTGAGCGGTGGTTTATTGCTGTCGAATAAAAGACATTTGTTTTTGAGCAGCAGTTCGCGCTTGCGCAGCATCAATGTTTGGGACAGCTTTTGTTTTATACTGAATGGTTTGGTGTTCACCCTGATTGGTCTCGATTTACCGGAGATTGTTGCGGGCTTGGGTGGCGTGAGTATATGGTCGGCAATAGGTTATGGGGCTTTGATTACTGGCGTTTTAGTAGTCGGCAGAATTTTATCAGCATATGGCGCAGTACTGGTTACGCTGGTTGCGCGCAATTTTATCACCGTTGCGGATAGCCGGAATCCGGGCTTAAAGGGACCTTTTTTATTGGGTTGGAGCGGCATGCGTGGCGTTGTATCATTGGCAGCAGCACTATCCATTCCCGTTACGCTCGCCGATGGAACCGCTTTCCCTCAACGTAACCTGATTTTGTTTATCACCTTTATTGTCATCCTGCTAACTTTGCTAATCCAGGGCTTAACACTTCCCTACCTGATTAAGCTCATTAATTTGAAGGAAGACTATTATAGTGAACTGCCTGAGGAGGAAGCAGACTTGCAGATTAAAAAAGAACTGGCGGATCATTCACTGCAGCATTTACGTGGCAATTTTTATGAAGAGCTTTCACGACATAGTTTTCTACAACAACTTGAGGCAAAGTGGGAAAGCAAAATTCACGTTCATAACGAACCACTGATTTCCGAAGAAGCAAAAACCGTGTATCTGGAGGTTTTGGATGAGCAACGGAAGTGGCTGCTGAAGAAAAACATGGCTGATGAAATGCTGAACGAAGAAGTTATAAGAAAACACCTTAAATATCTTGATCTGGAGGAAGAAAAGCTGTTGTTTTTCTAGGCAGATTTCTACGGCTTATTTAATGAATTTTGGAATGCTATCAGCGGAAAACTTTATTTTTATCCCGCATGTCTGATCAACACAAAGCAAATACTCCAATTTTTCTATCCCGTAACGCAGATTCCGGCAGGGAACTGGCGGAATTTTTTCCCGAGCAGCTATTTTGCTATCAGTTGGCAGGATCAACCTATTTGGATGATGGGAATAACACATTGCATGTACAACAAGGGCAATGTTTTGTCGCTGCCAGAAACAGACTAGTCAAAATATCCAGAACTCCTTCCCTCGAGGGAGAGTTTAAGTGCCTGGTTATTCGCTTCGGTCAGGATGTGCTAGACGAATTTGCCAATGCCTATCATTATTCAGCGGATGAACAGGTTGATACGACAGCATTTTCTTTGCTTAGCGAGTCCCCACGATATAAAAGTCTGGCAAATTCCCTAATCAACTTCTTACTGGAAGATGAGCTGGAAGACAGCGATTTGACCGATTTGAAACTGAAGGAAGCACTGTTGATTTTGCTAAAGGTAAACCCTGAATTGAAAGATACTTTGTTTGATTTTAGGGCACCTGAAAAGGCCGACTTATCAGTATTCATGGAAAAAAACTTCCGTTTCAAGGTAAATATTGAGCATTTTGCCTATCTGTCTGGTAGAAGCCTCGCTACCTTTAAGCGGGATTTCGACAAAACCCTGGAAATAGCACCCAATCGCTGGCTTATCAGGCGCCGTTTACAGGAAGCCTATATGCTTTTGAAGGATCAAGGAAAAAGGCCGTCGCAGGTTTACCTTGAAGTTGGTTTCGAAGATTTCTCGCACTTCTGCCAGAAATTTAGGCAAGCATATGGTGTTTCTCCGGCGAAAGTTATATAATTTTAGGTCATGGATAACTTTTACCTCTCGGAAATCAACATTTACCCAGTAAAATCACTTGGTGGCATCAGCTTGCAGGAGGCACAGCTAGAGGACCGGGGTTTACAATACGACCGGAGATGGATGCTGATTACCGAAAACGGGATGTTTATCACACAGCGTAAATACTTCGCCCTCGCCTTATTGCAGGTAAGTATTGAAGAAGGCAGGTTAACAGTGACACACAAAAACGATCCATCTAAACATATTTCTTTTGGACTGGAAGAAAATACCGGACGGACCTTTCCCCTTTCCATTTGGGATGATGAGTCGCAGGGTTTGGAGGTGAGTGAAAGTGTGAACGACTGGTTCTCGGAATTTCTGCAAATGAAGGTGCGGATGGTTCATATGCCACTGGAAGCAAAACGTCTGGTAGATCCCAGATATGCATTGGCAAACGAAATCGTGAGTTTTGCGGATGGATATCCCTGCTTGCTCATTGGCCAGGCTTCTCTTGATGGCTTGAATGAAAAACTAAGTGGTGCCGTACCAATGAACCGCTTCCGTCCAAACTTTGTGTTCACTGGAGGCACTCCTCACATTGAGGACACCTTCAGTAATTTTTATCTGGGAGACACCTTGTTTTCTGCTGTTAAACCTTGCGCAAGGTGCGTGCTCACCACAATAGACCAGCAGACAGGAGAAAAAAAACAGGAACCCCTTAAGACACTGGCAGGCTACAGAACTATTAACAAAAAAGTGATGTTCGGTCAAAATTTGATCCACAAAGGAAACGGAATCATTCGCGTGGGCGATCAGCTAAAGATCGAGACCTGGAAAGCCCCAATCTAAATAAGGAGCTTGACTACCTCTCCCATATTTACATTAATTGAAAATGCGTCTTTCAGCGCTATAGATCTCTGATGTGCAAGTAAGATCCTAATGACACCGCCATGAGTGATAACAGCAACCTTTTCATGCGGCTGGAGCAACAAAGCCGCCCAGAAAGTAAGCACACGGGATTGCATTTGTAACATGGTCTCACCATTTGGTGGAGAAAGATTAACAAAATCATTCATCCATATCTCGCTGTCATTGCGGTTGACCGTATCCCAGGTCTGCCCTTCCCAATCGCCAAAGTTCAGTTCGTATAGGGCTTTGTCTTCTTTATAAATAATTTCAGGATAAGTCAAAGCTATGCGCGAAGCTAATTGAGAACACCGTGATGAAGGACTGGAGTAAATGGCATTTAATGATATTGGCAGTTGCTTGCATATGATTTCTTTTTCTTCCAGAAAAGTGTCTGCGAGTTTTACATCCATCTGTCCGTAAATCAATCCTTTTGTGATTAAGGGCGTAGTATGCCGGATTAGATAAATCTCCATATCACGATTACTGACAAGTAGATAACAACTTCTGCGAGCTGCTGAACAGCGCCCAGACAATCTCCGGTATATCCTCCAATCCATCTTTTGAAATAGTTACCGAGATAAAAAGTGATCAAAGCGACCGGGAAAAGAATCAAACCCAAATAGATGGAGCTATACGCAGTTAACCCAATAAGCGGCAGTATAGTTAATAATCCAGCGATGTATAGATTGACAGCTTTCCCTTTCGCAACTGCGCCGCTTGCTTTACTTTCTTCAATACGGGCATAGCTATGACTATAAACCAATGTGATTGCAGAGAAACGACTGAGTGTTTGTGCTACGACGAACAAGCCGGAAATCAAGAAAAAGTCGGTTGTTCCACTAAACAATTGTTGCATTGCGCTAAACCGGATTGCCAGTAAGAGCGTCAATCCCGCAACCCCATAGGTTCCCAGACGGCTGTCTTTCATGATCAGCAGGATTTTTTCTTTGGTGTATCCCCCACCAAAACCATCGCATACATCTGCAAAACCATCTTCATGAAAAGCACCAGTGAGCAAAAGATTTGCGGCGATTACAAATAATAAGGCTAAGGCAGGATTGAACAAATAAGAAAAGCCAATGTAGACAGCAGCGGAAAGCAAGCCGGAAATCCAACCGACAAGCGGCAGGTAACGGATTGCATCCGGAAGCAGAACTTCATGCTCTTTATGTACCGATGCGGGGGAAGGCAGGCGGGAATAAAAAGATAAGGCTGTAAAAAAAAGCTTTAATTCTCTGTTCATCATTTTATGTTATGGGCGACAGCTTAAAATGGAAGGTTTTAAGCTTTGTTACTCACCGAGGCACTTTCGAAGCTGGCCATTTCGTTTAAAAAGTTTACTGCGCTTTGCAATATAGGATAAGCAAGTGCACATCCGGTTCCTTCACCAAGTCGCAGTCCAAGTTGCAATATCGGCTTTCCACCAAGGTGTGCCAGTAACAAGGCATGTCCTTTTTCGTCCGACTGATGGCAGAACACTGCGTTATTTTTAACGCTTGGATCCAGATGCAGGGCGCAGAGGTAAGCAGCTGTTGCGATAAATCCATCGACAAGAACGAGCATGTTTTTTTTAGCTGCCGCCAGCATCGCTCCCGTCATCTCAGCGATTTCGAAACCGCCAAAGTAAGACATCAACGATTGCACATCTTTGCTGCCGCGATAATTGGCAATCGCCGTCTCGAGAATTTGCTGTTTTTTCAAGAGCTGAACATCGTCCAACCCAGTGCCCCTGCCGATACAATCTGCGAGTGGGATATCGCATAATAAGCTCATCAACACAGCTGCGCTAGACGTATTACCGATGCCCATTTCGCCAAATCCTATCACATTGCAGCCACTTTCAGCTATTTTGTTGATAATGATTTCTCCATGCGCGAGACATAGATAGGCCTGTGCTACAGACATAGCCGGGGTAGTAATAAAGGAAGCTGTGCCTTTGGCAATTTTGCTATTTCCAAGCGGAAGGTGGGGGTCAAAATCTGCATTTACGCCTGCGTCCACAATCTGCAGCTGAATACCATGTTGCCAGCAGAAGACATTGATTGCCGCTCCTCCGTTTAAAAAGTTAAGCACCATTTGTTGTGTCACTGCCTGAGGAAAAGCACTGACACCAGATGTTGCTATTCCATGATCGGCGGCAAAGACCACCAGATGTGGCTTATAAAGAATAGGTCTTGTTGTGTTAAATACGCTGCCGATTTGCAAAGCCAATGCTTCTAGCATTCCGAGTGAACCAAGGGGCTTGGTTTTATTATTAATGAGGGAAGTTAATTCTTCAGTAATCATATAGCTTAAACTTCTTTTCTTTCTTTTAGCGGTTCTTTAAAAACAGGGGCATTCCCGATACAATAAACACTGCCTCGGAACTTTTAGCGGCCACATATTGATTTGCCCAGCCTTGCAGGTCGGCGAATTTTCGCCCTATTGCAGTATCGGCATGCAGCCCCATTCCCAGTTCATTGGAGATGATGATGAGGGTTGCCTCGACGGTGTCCAGCTTGTCGATTTCAACTTTGAATGCCGCCAGGGCCTTGTCAATATCGTTATTATAGTCCATGAACAGATTGGTTAGCCACAATGTAACACAATCTACCACCACCACACGGTCTTTAAGCGGCAACGATGAAAGGCTCCTGTAACATTCAAAGGTCGTCCATTCTGGGCCCCTGTCATCCTGATGACGTTTAACGCGTTCCTGAAAATCATCGTCCCAAATTTTGGCCGTGGCAATGTATACTGGTGCTGTGCTCAGCTCAAGTGCACGCCGTTGCGCATAACTGCTTTTACCACTGCGTGTACCGCCGGTTACAAATATGAGCATTAGCTTTCAGGTGCGGCTTCGGTATTTTTGAAGCGTTTATATAAAAACAACTGCCATTTCTCTTCTGCTACACCTGCTTTATCCATTTCGGCACGTGCCAGGGTAAAAAACAAATCAGACAGACGATTGATGTAGGAAGGAATGGTTTGATCTACAACATCTGTATTTATTAAACTAACCAATCTTCTTTCGCCCCTGCGCATTTGTGTTCTGATCATATGACAAAGTGCAGAAATCTCGTTACCTCCGGGAAGGATAAAATAGTCTGAGGGATGAGTCATGGCATTTTCAAGGTTGTCTATCCATGTTTCGCAAAATTCCGGTCCATCATGTGGCATAGGATTGGTATTTATTTTTTTGGCATCCGAAGGACGGGCAAGATGAGACATCATGTCCATCAAATCTTTCTGGATTTTGTGCAGGTTAGCCTGCCATTCATGGCTGTCACCCAATTTTACGCGCAGGAGGCCAATGGTAGAATTCACTTCGTCTAGCGTTCCCAGGCATTCCACCCTCACATCATCTTTACTGACACGTTTACCGCCGAAGAGTCCGGTGGTGCCTTTATCGCCTTTTTTGGTATATATCTTCATTCTTTTGAATTTGAAATAGCTTCACCTTTACTAATAAGTATCGATGAAGCTATGATTATATTTTTATAATTAGAAACTGATCATGTATTTGAGCGAGAAATTTCTGCCGGCAAGGTTATATCCGCGTTTCTCGTAATAATTCTCGTCAGTGATATTATTTAACAACAAACTGAGGCTATGTTTTTTATTGTAGGTATAGCTCGCAGCAAAGTCCATTGTCATAAATTCGGGATATTCGATTTCAGGAGATTTTGCATCGTTAAAGTCTGTGTCTTTGCGTTTGCCTACATAACGGCCAGTTAGTCTCAGGTCAACCCCCTTCAGGTTATTGTATTCCAAACCGTAGCTTGAGGTGAAGTCTGGGACATTGGCAATGTCTTTATAAGTCCTCACTCCGGCTATGCTGATGGTAACCTCTTCTGCTTTACTTGTTTTGGTTGCATTGGCGAAAAGCCTCAATGAATAGTCTTTGGCAGCGAGTGTTCCAAAATCCCAGGCAAACTCTGCTTCGAATCCGTTGATATTTGCTTTATTGGCATTGATATAGGTGGTAATGCTGTTGATGAACAGTCCCTCTGGGGTAGTTTCGGTAGCTGCTGGTATGGTTCGTTGTGTAGTGATCCTGTCTTTAACGTAAGTGTTATAATAGGTAAAATCGGCCGAAAGACCCAACTCTGGCTCCGAAAATCTTACACCACCATCCCAGGAAATACTGTTCTCATTTTTTAAGTCTGGATTTCCGCGGGTGATGGTTGCTTTGCCACCGGCAAGTATTTCTGAATATCCGGCTACGTTATAGGCATCGGGATTTACAAAAGCTCTGCCGCCGGAGGCATGAAGGGTAAAAAGTTTAGTTAGTGCATACTGTGCGGCTAAACTGGGACTCACAAAGGGATTGGTTTGTTTTCCGCCTGCATAGGTAGTTAACAATGGTGTTTGTTTCACATCGTAGGTAATCAGGTCCATTCGTATGCCGGGGTTTACTACGAGCTTATTATCCAAAAAATTAAGTTGTCCCTGAATATAGGCAGCAGCAGACGACAGACCATAATTTGGTGAGAAAGGTGAACGTTCGGCACCAGTAGCCAAATAGGAATGGGTTGTAATAGCAGCATCGCTATAGTCGAGGCCAAAAATAAGGGAGTGTTTGCCTAATTGCAAAGCATCTTTCGCCTGAATCCCTTTCCAGCTGGTTGCGCTTTGATAAGATACGTAAGGTACGATCTTTTGTCCCCCGGCGATCAGTGTGTAATTCTGGTTCTTCTCCTGAGAGGTATAAGCCTTTAAGGAGAGTTTGTGGTTCAGTAAATTGCCGCTGAGGGTTGCTTCTTCGTTGTGTCTTACAATGTCTTTGGTACTTGGCTCAGCATTGCCCAAAAAGATATCGCTGGGCGACTCCACATTTTTGGCCACAAAACGCTCTGCTCTTACATCCAGTCGCCAGCTTTTGTCAATCTGATAACCTAAACGCAGGCTTCCTGTATTGTAATTCAGACGGGTGTATTCTCGTCTGAGTCCGTCAGAACGGTTATCATCAACCTCAGTAGGCGTAATAAGGGGTGGCACGGCTCCATCAGAATAGTTCTTAATTGCTTTATCCGAGTTGAACAGGTTTCTGAAGAGATTATTCTTCCCAAGTTTCATATTCTTATTCCTGTCATAGCTGAGCAATGAAACATCGAAATCTAGTTTTCTGCTGATATTTCCTCCGGCAGATGCACCTAATTTGGTGGTTTCGTATGAACCATATTCGGCGAAAACATTTCCATGAACGTCTCCCGACGATTTCTTGGTGATGATATTGATCACCCCGCCTATTGCGGATGAACCATATTGCGCAGATGCAGGGCCTTTCAAAATTTCTATGCGTTCTACATCTGAAGGATTGATGGTAGATATATTTGCGGTTCCTGCAGGTCTGCCGTTCACCAGCAATAAGGAGCGCTGATTAAGACCGCTGAATTGCGGACGAAATCCCCGGATGCCAACCCCTGCGGAGAGCCCGGGATATTGAATAATGCTGACTGAAGCATTTTTCTTGAGCAGGTCGGTAAAATCTTGTGACGGTGTCAACTCCATCGCTGCTTTGGTGATTATCGTCATGCTCTGTGGCACATTGCGTCTTTTCACTTCAGTACGTAAGGTAGAGACCACCACTTCATCGAGCACATTATTCTTAGCTGAATCTGTAGGTTTTTGCTGTGCCAATGCGGGACTGCTTAATAAGGCTGTTCCGATCAGGAGTTTTTTAAAGGATAAACATTGTAGCTGTTTCTTCATTCGCTTGTATATATTGAGTTATGTTTGAAAGGCGTTGATTTGTTAGGAATGGCAGGCTCAGTCTGGCATCGAAAGGACGAGAGATGATCAATCGAGGTGACGAAGCAGGTCTCTGAGAGAATGGAATGTGTGTTCAGCAATGCCTGTTTTAAACTTCCATATGCATCCCCCGTCGTTCTCCAAAATATTAAGTTGGCAAATGTGATCATACTGAGCTGCGGATGCCTTATTTTCTCCGACGTTCTGAACCAAAAAACCTTTTCTAACCAGCGCCCTCTTTGTCCAGAATGCTACTTTACGCTGATCGTTCAATACGATGATTCCTTTATTGCCAATATGAATCGGAAAGGTTCCGGTTTCATCATCAAAAGCGATTCCGTCTCTATCAAAGGCCTGTTTAAAGTCTCCGTTTAAGACTAGCTCTTCGGGATAACCGGCAACAAGGTTTCCACCATTGCTCATCAACCAGATTTGATCGGCCACCTGCAAAGCAAGGTCTAGCTCGTGCGTAGAAATGAGGATAGCCTTGCCGGTATCTTTGGCCAGCTGGTGCAAGAGACGCAGCAGTTGAATCCTGCTCGGCAGGTCGAGGTGTGCGGTTGGTTCATCAAGCACGATCAGTGGTGTATCTTGTGCCAGGGCTCTCGCAAGCATTACCTTCTGCCGTTCCCCGTCGCTTAGACTGTCCATCTTTCGGTCTAGAAAAGCAGCCGTATGTGTTGCGTTGATAGCATCATCTATTGCCTGTTTATCTCTCTCGTTTAACCTTCCCAGCCATCCCGAATAAGGATAACGGCCCAGGGCGATTACAGCATACGCGTCAAGGTTACCCGCTCTTACAGTATCGGTCAGCACTAAGCTGATCAGTCGGGCAATCTGAACGGGCTTCAAAGCTGCGAGGTCAAATCCGTTCAGTTGTATAGTCCCGCCAATTGGGTTTTGCAAAGCTGACAGGCTACGCAATAAAGTAGATTTCCCACAGCCATTTGGCCCCAACAAACAGATCAGTTCGCCAGCATAGAGCTCGAGGTTCAATGGCCCGGCAACTATCTTCTGCTGCGCTTTACCGGGATGATAACCAATGGTAAGACCTGTGGTGATTAAGAGTGGTTGTTGCGCTTCCATTAAAATGCCCTCAGTTTATTTGGTCCCGCGATAATCCAGATCACTACTGGTGATCCCACTAAAGCTGTGATAACATTAATGGGCAGGACAGTCTGACTGCCTGGAAGTTGTGCGATAATATCGCAGGCCAGCATCAGCACTGTGCCAATGAGGCAACAAGCAGGAATGAGCACACGGTGATTCGAGGTATTAAATAATGCACGTGCGAGGTGAGGCACGGCAATGCCGATGAAACCAATAGGCCCGCAAAAAGCAGTGATACCCCCCGCGAGGATACTCGTGCTGGCTATAATGAGCAAACGGGCGTGTTTGACGGTAAGTCCCATGCTTCTTGCATAATTATCGCCCAGCAGTAAGGCATCCAGCAATTTGGAGGAAAAGTAGGAAATTAATAAACCTATGAAAACTACGATAGCAAGTATAAGCAGTTGGTTCCCTGTTACGCCACCTAGGGAACCGAAAGTCCACATCAGGTAATCTTTGATCAGTTCCGGAGAGCTGAAGTACTGCCAGATACTGATGATAGACAGGGTAATATTTCCAATCATTACGCCCACGATAAGCACAATCACATTGTCTTTGAGTGACGAGGAAATGGAAACAATAATCACCATGATCATAGCAGCCCCAAGAGAGGAAGCAATAATGATCAGCCAGCTGCCGGATATTCCCAATTCTTTTATGGTGTATAGGCTGGTAATGGTGCCTGCAGAAAGCATGACGAGTGCAACACCTAAACTGGCCCCGGCAGTGATACCCAGCACTGATGGTCCGGCAAGTGGATTGCGGAACAGGGTCTGCATCTGCAAGCCACTGACCGATAAACCGCAGCCGACAATTATTGCCGTTACTGCTTTAGGCAACCTTATCTTTTCAATAATGTAAATCCAGCTGTCGTTACTTGCATCTGCGGTGAAAATCACACGGATGACATCTTTCAACGGAATATGTATAGACCCCAGGGCAACATCAAGCAGGAAGGCGACGAGCAGCATGGACAGCAATACAATGATCTTAAATTTATTCAACACTTTATATTTTGGAGCCTGCAACGCAGACCGAAGGGTTACAATTTATTTAAGCTGCTTGTAGTAAACCAATTGATGATTGGGCAGCAACTCGGGATGAAGAATATGGATCAGGTCGCCCAGGACCAGCTGTGGATTTACGGCACCAGATTCCCAGTAATCGTTGGATCCGAGATCGTTCACTTTGTTATTGTTGTTAAAGATTTTGCCTGTTTTAAAAGGTTTGAAATCTGCGAAGCGAGGATCGATGGCCTTGATCTCACTGTTGGAATTGACATATCCGGCATTGAGCCAGAAATCGGCTTTCAAGGCTTCGGGGGCTACAGTCTCGAAGTTCAATTCCAGGCTGCCGGTGCCGCGTTCGTTCATCCATTTATAAGTCGTTCCTGCGTCTTTGAGGAATTGTGCCATATAACTATCGCCATCAGGCATATGCCAAACGCCCTTAAATGGCATTCCGCTAATGATAGATGGCTTAATTTTGGCTGTACTACCAACGGCGGCAAGACGCTTGTAATCACTCTCTATAGCATCGAACTTTTTGTTCACGTACTCTTCTTTGTTGACAAGTGCGGCCATGACTTTAACCCATTCTGCGCGTCCGAGTGGGGTAGTTTCCAGCCATTCTGAGTTGAGCATCACCGGAATACCGGCCCCGGTGAGAGTTTCATATTTGCTGAATTTCGCATCTGGATTTCCCATCACCATTACCAGACCGGGTTTCATGCTGATGAGCACTTCGTCGTTCATAGTACCATCAATACCCACTTCTTTGACCTTTCCGGCACTAATGTTTTGTCGTACCGCGGGAGAACTTACATATTGCAGGCTTCCTAATCCGGTGATAATATCTGCCACGCCGGCAAAGTCAGCAATTGCTACATGCATGGACGACATGGCTACGAGGCTTTTTAAAGGAACTTCAATCTGCTGCGCTTTAGCGTATCCTTCAGGTCCTTTGATTCCTTTCGGCAGCAGGATATACTGCATGGTATCCTTACCTGAGCCACTGCTATTGTAAATGCTTAGAATCTTGTAATGTTCATAATAATCTATGGAAAAGCCCTTAGCATACCTGATAGCAACCGTGCCAGTTTTAGTACTGTGCATTTTATGTTGCACGGGCGCCTGTCTGCAGGAAGATAGCACCAACAGAAAAGCCAGTATACAGGCATAAGTTCCTGTAAGAGCAGAATAATTTATCTTTTTCATCATAACTTTTAGCCTTTCTACCGAAAGCGTGAGTAAACGTATATCAGGCAGGTCTTCTGACTTCCTCCGAACTGCGGCCTTCCCTTCTTTACAGAAAGTGGCTAAATAGCAATTCTTTTGAACGAGGTTTACAGCAGCGGAGACTGTTCCGGAATTACGCCGGTATTCCCTATTAAAGCATTTCCGTGGAAACACTACCTGAAGCTGCAAACCTAAGACAAAAATTTCAGATTGATACAGCCCGGGCTTAATATTTTATTGCAGACAATACAAAAGCCACCCTCTCCTCCTGCGTTCCCTGTGGAACATCAAGCAGTTGGTAGCCTGCTTCAGTATAGGTCTCCCGGATTGCCTTGTCAATGGCTACTGCCTCATCGAAAGTTTGCCAACGTTCGCTGTCATTGACAAAAATTGCCTCCCATGGGGGAAGAATGAATGCTTGGCGCTGATATGGATAGTCTTCAAGATAATGTAAAAAAGCTGGGGGAACAGGTAGGTTTGCAACTTTCAAATAGGCAATTACATCAGCTATGCCGCGATCGAAAAACGTTAATGGAGCAGCTGAATCACTGTGCCATAAAACAATCATCTCTTGGATTACTTTAGCAGAGAAACAAGGAATATCGAGCCAGGGCAGACAATTGGAACCCTGGGCAATTTCCTGAATAATCAGTCGGCGGGAAACTTCTGCAGAGCAATGATAGCCGGCTTGCTGCAAACCTTGGAGCAAGGTAGATTTTCCTGCCCCTGGTGCTCCGGTAATGATATATCGTTTTGTTTCCATCTCCAAATGAGGCAAATTATTGACTTACAAGTCAAAAAAGTATATAGCTATGGCGAGTACCATGATCAGACACACGCCCTGATTGATGCTGCTGACGGTTTTGAATTCTTCATGTTTTACCATCCGTGGATTCTGGCCGATATAAGGTTTGTCTACCAGCTTGCCATGATAGACATTCGGACCGCCAAAGCGCACATCAAGAATCCCTGCAAGTGCCGCTTCGGGATAACCAGAATTGGGACTCTTATGCTGGTGTCCGTAACGCATTACAAAACGCCAGCCGCGCAGGTTCATGGTGAGCAGCAACATGAGGATAGTAGTGATCCGGGCGGGGATAAAATTAGCTACATCGTCCAAACGTGCGGCAAACTTACCGAAATACTCATATCGCGTATTTCTATAGCCTATCATTGAGTCGAGGGTATTAATCATTTTATAAGTCAGCATTCCGGGTACTCCGGCAATGAAATAAAAAAACAATGGGGCAATCACACCATCGCTTAGATTTTCGGACATGGTTTCCAATACGGCAATACGGATTTGGTTTTCGCTCAGCTGACTGGTATCACGACCAACGATCCAGGATAATTGTTTCCGTCCGGCATCCAGGCCTTTTTTCTGCAATACATCAAACACCTTTTTTCCTTCGTCTATCAATCCCCTATTTGCCATCGCGTAAAACACAAATGTCGTAGCGAAGATAAAATACAAGGGTATGCTAATGCTGAGCAGGAAATGGACCATCCCATAGAAAAATAAAAAAGAGCCCGTACATAGGATAACTGTTAAGGCCATACCTTTCAGAAACAAATATTTTCCTTTGTTAAGGTGACCTTCTGCAAATATAATCAGCGAACCATAGAAGCGCACAGGGTGAGGCAGTTTGGGCGGATCACCGAATACCAGATCAAGAACGTATCCTGCTAGCAATGGAAAAATAATGATTATATAGGTAGCCATGCGGACAATGCGTTGATCAATAACTCGTTTTTTGCAGGTGCTAAAGTAGCGATTCTGATATATTTATCATTCAGTCCGCGGAAATTACCTGCATTACGTATCAAAATATTGAAGTTTTTCAATAAATGATCTTTCAATTCGCCCGCCTTTCCATCGCTAAGTTCGGCTAGAAAAAAGTGCGTGTGACTGGGATGAATAAATAGAGGCAATGATTTCAGCCGAGCGATAAACTTTTCCTTATCCTCCAGCAGCTGCCGCAGGGGAAGTTGCAGCTGATCAAAATTGTCGAAGATAAAATGTCCGGCTTCCAGTGCCATCACATTTACCGTCCAGGGGAGCTTTGCAGCTTCAATGAGCGATAATAAGCCCGGCTGTGCCAGAACATATCCGAGACGCAAGCCTGGAACAGCATAAGCCTTAGTCATTGACCGCATCACGATTAGGTTTGGGTAAACTACTACAAATCCTGCAACTGAGCTAATAGCAAAGGTAAACTCAATAAAAGCTTCATCCACAACAAATAAAACATTTGGATTTGATTCAATCAGGTTCGGGAGATTCTTAATTACTGCGCCAGTCGGATTATTGGGGTTACAGATAAAAACCAGATCGGTTTTAGGGATCTTGCCCTGTTCGATTTCGTTCCAGGCGATAAATTGGAGGTCGTGCTCATGCATCCGGCAGGCATCTTCATACTCTGCAAAGGCTGGAACTGCTATCGCAGTGCTGCGTTTTTTAAAGGCTTGAGCAATCAGGTAAATGCTCTCGGTACTGCCATTGGTAACCAGCACATGATCATCGCTATATTGATGATGTGCCGCAACTTTACGGCTGAGGCTTTCTGCCAGTACTTCGGGGTAGCGCTCAACTTTGTCCCATTGTGCAAAGAGGTGTTCTTTTAATCCTGGGGGCGTGCCGCCATAAAAAACATTAGTACTAAAATCTGCTGTTATTGGCTGATCATGAAGATATCCATCGTCGCCGTGTCCCTGAAACATTTCTTATACTGTTAGATGTTGGTAAACCAGTTCGATATCAAGATTTTCCCTGAGTAAGGCAGCCAGTTTATCATATTGTATTTCTTTGAACTGCTGATAATCTATGTCTTCTGCTTTCAGTGTTGTGTAAGGTGCCAGCAAATCATCGATCACCTCCTGATTATCTAATATTCCGTGCAAGTAAGAGCCCCAGCAGCATTGCGACAGAAAGTAACCGTCTTCCTGCCCATCTGTTAGATGTGCTACTGGTTTGCGCGGGCCAGATACCTGTGTTTCGCCCATGTGAATTTCGTAACCTTTACAATTCTCTTTCCCGCCGCGATAGCTGAATACGCACTGCCTGGTAATTTTATCAGCCATCAGCACTGTCTGTACCGGAAGTATGCCTAAGCCTGTTACTTCCCCAACGGCAGATTCCAGCTGCAGCGGATCCCTGATCAGCTCTCCCATCATCTGATAACCGCCACAGATGCCAATGACCGTCTTGTCATTTTTATGGGCGTTGACAATTGCGGCTGCCAGACCATTATTTTTGAGTGCGATAAGATCTTCAATAGTATTTTTACTACCGGGCAGGATAATAATGTCTCCTTGTTCGATTCCCTCAACCGTATGTGTGTAGTAAAGGTTTAATCTTGAGTCTTTGTCCAGGCGGTCAAAGTCCGTGAAATTAGACATCCTGTTAAGCAGTACAACTGCAACGTTTACCTTATCGATTTCCGGCTGGCTGCGTTTTTGTTTGAGGGAAACAGAGTCTTCCTCCTCAATAAAAATATCCCTGTAATAAGGAAGCATGCCGATGACGGGTACACCGCAAAGATTTTCTATTATTTTCTTGCCTTCAGCGAATAAGGTCGCATCACCACGGAATTTATTTATAATAATACCACTGATACAGGCTCTTTCTTCTGGTTCCAGCAAGGCCATGGTTCCGTAGAGGGAGGCAAAAATTCCACCACGATCAATATCGGTGACCAGGTAGGTAACTGCTCCGGCAGCGATAGCCATGCGCATATTAGTGATATCCCGCATTTTGAGGTTGAGCTCGGAAATGCTGCCCGCTCCTTCCATTACTATCGGATGGTAACGTTTGCTGAGTCGCCGGAAGGCCAGCTTTACTTCATTGAAGAGAGCTGCTCTGTCACTGGACATAAAATATTCTTTCGCAGTCTGATTCCCTACCGACTTTCCATTCAGAATAACCTGCGACGTTTGATCGCTGGTTGGCTTGAGCAGCACAGGGTTCATATCCGTATGACAGTTGATTCCTGCGGCCTCGGCCTGAACCGCTTGTGCCCTTCCAATCTCGAGCCCTTCTGGGGTCGCAAAACTATTAAGGGACATGTTTTGTGCTTTAAAAGGCGCGGGTGCATATCCATCCTGCTTAAAAATGCGACAAAATCCGGCTGTGATTACACTCTTACCCACATCAGATGAGGTACCTACGAACATTATGGGTTTGAGCTGAGGGTGCAGTTTCATGAACTACAATCTTACAATTTTATCTTTCAGCTTACAAGGTTTTAATGCACTCTGTACATAAAATTGCCAGTGAGCTGTCAGCGCAATGGATCATACTGGTAAACAACATCATAAGGAATGTCTTTGAGATTAGCAGAAAGCTGTCCAATGGCAAGATCTTCCAGTTCCGGGGTCGGTTCACAAACTGAATAGGCTTTTCCTTTATAGAGGATGGGCTTTCCGACAGGGGTATTGAATGCTACAGCCATAGTGATATGCGTTGGATAGAGCAGTGCGATCATCGGCAGGTTATAGATTTCCTTTACCAGATAAAAGAACAGTGCCGCCCTGTCGTCGCAATCGCTGTAAGAGGAGGACAAAGTTTCTTCGGGAGACATGCGTTTCTCCTTGCCAAAATTCTGCTGATCGTTTTCGTAGAGAAAAGCGTAACGTGTGAAGCGCATCAGGTAATCCACTCCTTTCTTCTGGTCCATTTTCAAGATGTTTTTTTTAAGCAGTGGAATCAAAGAACCATAAGTTTCCTTGCTGAGCGGGATACTAAAATAAGATTCGAAATCTACCCCCGGGTAATTGGCAAAGATTGCCTGCAGTGCTTCGTTGGTTTTGATATTGAAATGATACACTTTATGGTCGTAACTAAACTCAAGCTTTTTATCGCGGTAGTTCTCAGGTGTAAAATCCGGCAATCGGGTAACTTTATAAGAAAATGCATGTTGTGCCGCCGGAACACTAATATTTACCGGTATGGGCGGATTATCATGGAGGTTGAGCTGTGCGTAATCATGATAATTCAGACACATGAACTTTTTATTGTCGACCTGGAAAAACGGGATATCCGCAATATCTTCACCATTATAGATATAAAAGATAATTTTATGCTGAGAAAGCGCGAGCCTCGCATCATAGCCAGAATTGACCAGCAAGAACCACTTATGAAAAGTATAATTGCCGTAATTGATTTCTTTTGGACTAATCCGCTGTGCTACCTTCCTGATCAACTGGTAGTAAAGCCAGTCATTTAGCGCATATCGCTCGCGAAACGCAAGTAAGGAATCTGTCAATGGACGTGAAGCAGCATTCCTAAGGCGCATATAGGTATTACGTAAAGTATCTGCGGTGAGCGCTTCGGGCAGATCAACCTGGTATGAAAGACTTGTAGCAGCAACTAAAGTATGACCATAGAAATCTACGCTAAGTGTGTTTTCAGGATTAGCTGTTCTCTGCCCCTTGCTCCAAAGTGGATGGAACAAAAAACAGATAATTGAAAATATGTAAACCAGCCTGCTCATGGCTCTTGATCTTTGGTACATCAATATACGTAAAATTTAGCAATCAAGATGCCTCCAGAAACAAAAATAAGAGCGGTAACATTGCCCGGTTTTCTGCGCCAATTCAATTTATCGTATAACATCACCTTGTCAATTTTATCCTATAAAACTACTAGGGATTTAGAACTTCAGTATATTTGCTCGTTACCTATTGTGTTTACTTAAATTAAAACCTAAATATGTCTAAAAAGACTTGGCTACTCAGTTCCCTCTCCCTGCTTTCATGCAGTGTTTTTGCGCAATCTACTTTGCAACCCGGAAACTGGCGTGCAACATTAAATAGAGCAGATGGCAACCCAATTGTATTTAACCTCGATGTAACACAGCAGAAAGGAAAAACCAGTATTGCTGTAGTAAACGGACAGGAAAAGATGCAGATTCAAGATATCAAGAGCGACAAAGATTCACTTTTCATCGATATGCCCGTATTCGAATCGTCATTTCGTGTAAAAGTTATAGCAAAGGACAGCCTTTCTGGTACCTGGATCAAACGGGGTGCAGTAAGTGATGTAAATATCCCTTTTACTGCCTCAGCCAAACAAAATTATCGCTTCGCATTAAGCAATGGCGACGCTACAGCAAATGCTGGTGGAAAATGGAAGATTGACTTTATACATGGAGACAAACATCAGCCTGCCATAGGAAACTTTGTGCAGCAGGGAAATGAGGTGACGGGATCAATCCTCACTCCTTCTGGCGACTATCGCTTCCTGGCTGGAACAGTATCAGGCAACTTGTTGCAGCTGTCTACGTTCGACGGTGTACATGCGATGGTTTTCAAAGCGACGATCGATGGTGACGAAATCACAGATGCCACTGTTTACAGTGGTAAAACTTCTACTGAAAAGTGGACGGCAGTAAGAGATGCCAATGCCAGTCTGCCGGATGAAAAACTTACGAAAGTAAAAGATGGTGAGGACGGGAGTCTAGATTTCAGTTTCCAGGACCTGGACGGAAAAAAGGTTTCCATCAAAGATACCCGCTTTAAAAACAAGGTGGTTATCATTCAGCTCATGGGATCATGGTGCCCCAACTGTATGGACGAAACTGCATTTATGAGCGAATATTATAAAAAGAACAAACAGCGTGGTGTAGAAATGATTGGTTTGGCTTATGAGTATACTACTGACCTTGCCCGTTCAAAGGCCAGCCTCCGCAAATTCCAGAAGAGGTTTGATGTGAAATATCCATTGTTAATTGCACCTGTCGCATTAACGGATCCTGAACGTACTTCAAAGACGTTGCCACAACTTACAGACATCAAGGTATTCCCTACTACACTAATTTTGGGAAAAGATGGCAAAATTGCTGAGATTACCTCAGATTTCTTTGGCCCTGGCACAGGTGAATATTATACCCGCTACGTTGAACAGTTTGAGCAAACAGTTAACGGATTGCTGAATAAATAAATCCGAAATGAGGTCATAAAAAAAACCGATTAGATAAATATCTAATCGGTTTTTTTTATGTACTGTATTTAACTAAGCAGGCTGAGCGACTTTCAATTGTTTTCTGGTTGAAGCAGTTAATTCGCGTTTTGCTAATGCATGGCACTCATAAATCGCGTCGCTGAACATCATTTGCTCTGGTGGAGTTTTTTGTGTAGATGCAGATGGACCTCTTAGAGCACCAACCAATCCTAATTCTCTTGCAACATAGACGTATCTGATAGCATCTATAACTACACCGGCAGAGTTTGGCGAATCCTGAACAGATAACTGTGCATCAAAGATTACCGGGGCTCCCATAAAACCTTCAAGTTCAAGGCGGAAGTTTGCCACCTTGTTATCGCCATAAAAAGCAATATATTCTGAAGGACCAGCGTGCAGAAAGCTATCAGCTGTAGAGATACCTCTGATATCATTCTGTGCCCTGATTACATTCTCTTTGGAGATTTTTTTAGATTTCAATCTGTTTTTATCTTCCATATTCAGGAAGTCTGTGTTTCCACCAACATTACGCTGAATGTGTGCCTTAACATGGTGACCTCTTTCAAAAGCAAGCTCCTGAAGCATTTGTGAAACGATACTTGCACCAAACTGGCTGCGCATGTCATCACCAATGATCGGAATACCAGCATCAATAAATCTTTGCTCCCAAACAGGATCCGAAGCGATAAATACAGGGATACAGTTAACAAGTGAAATACCTAATTCAAGGCAGATTTCTGCATAGAACTCTGTAGCCATTTGTGAACCTACGGGCAAATAGTTGATTAACACTTCAACTTCGTGTTGTTTAAGTTGAGCAATGATGTCACTGCGCAATTCAGCAACCTGATTTTTGTCGTATGTAACACTGTCTAACAACAGATCAGTATTCTTTAAATCTTCCTGAATAACAAACCTTTGCGCTTCAGGATAGGCAATCATTTGAGGAGAAACACCATCAATTACAGGCGACTTATAGATTGGAGCCTCTGACTGGATGTCTCCATGCAGTACGATCGTACAGTTTGGTTTAGCAAAAATAGCTTCTTTTAATGTAAGGCCAATTTTTCTGGCGTCTACTTCAAAACCACAAACGAATTCAATGTCTGCTGCTTTGTAACCGCCAATATCATCAGCCATCAAACCTGATGTTTTCTCAGTAAATTTAGTATAATATTCTACACCCTGAACGAGTGAACTAGCGCAGTTACCTACACCTAAGATTGCAACTTTGATTTTTTTTTCTTGCTTTTGCATTATTGACTTGGGTTATTCTTAATTTTTTAGACAGAAAGCTTAAACGGCAGGATTAGCTATCTAAATCGTTCCAAAAATAGAAATCAGAATATTAATTCCATCATCCTTCCAATGAATATCGAGAGAATTAATGCCACAAACATTAAATTTTACATTCTGACAACTTTCAGTTTAAAGTCAGTTTGTATAAGATACGCAGGTCGGTATTCTAGTTTCAATTAAAGATTGTATTGTACGCCAGGCAAATTTTTCCGTAACTTCCTTATTCATAATTAGGAAATATAGCAATAAACAAAATCATTTGACATAAATGTTTAAGATTTTCATTTATATCGATCTGCAGGAGAAAGGCGGGGCGCCTGGGGAAAGCGCCCATGTTGCTGAGATTAATTTGTGTTAGCCTGGTAACTGGTTAGGTATTGCCTCGGCGACTGCCCAGTCTGGTTTTTGAATACCCTGTTGAAGTTATTGATGCTATTGAAGCCGCAGTCGTAAGCGATAGTAGAAATGCTGTCGAACTTTTTGGAAGCCAGTTTACGACAGGCTTCATTTACCCTGGTCTGGTTCAAAAATTCAAGAAATGTCTGCCCGGTTTTCTTTTTAAAATACCTGCAGAACGCGTGAACAGACATATGGGCCATATCAGCAATGTGTTCCAATGAGATTACTTTGGCATAATGACCAAGTACATAGCCGTGCACTTTTTTGAGCCTGATTTCTTCAAGTTCCACAGGATTAACCCTATTGACTGTCTTGATTAATGGCTCCATTGCGCCGTTTAACTGGTTCAAGTACTTTAAGAGGATAGAAAAATGGATGAGTTGCTCAATGCCTGTAGCATATTGAATGGTTATCATCTGCTCCGAAATTTCCTGCTGAAATGATATGGGCAATTTGAAGCCGACCTGGCTTTGCTGTATAAAAGGCTGCAGCGTCATCATCTCCGGAAGGTGGAGCAGATTTGCGAGTTTGCCATCGGGGTTAAAGTATATATTGAGCGTCTGTATATGTTTCGACGTACCAGCGATGAAATACTCCGGATCACTTTTGAACAAGTGTTGTTGATTAGCGCCCAAAAGATAAATGTCCCCGGATGAAAAGCGATGCAATTGATTATCTACCACCAGGGTCCCCTCTCCTTTGATGATCCATGTGATCTGCATTTCCTGATGCTGGTGCAGATAGGGAAAGAAATGGGGAAGATGATCTTCCTGAACGGTTAATGTGTGTTCCTGGGAGGTTGGGATTTGAAATTGCAAAGTTTTCATAATTTGGGGTTTAGAATAGTTGACTAAAATCTCTTCATATGCTCATTTGAATTATAATCATAAAGTTATATAACAATAAGAATCTTAATTGCCGTATATTCCCAAAGAACAGCAGGATATTAACCTAAAAAATCATCTTTTTTGCTAAAATCCGTTATTAATTACGAAGAATAGCAAGATCAAACTATAAAATCATAAGTCAGAATGATAGAATCGCCATTTGGTCTGGTGATTTTTGTCGATATCTTGATTTAAAAGTATTGCCCGGACCATCTCAACTGGCATATTATTCTCTTTGATTACCTGGTCATGGAATGCCTTCATGGACATTTTACCACTGCCTACCATTTCGCGCTCAAGCGCATAGAACTGCATTCCGCCAATAAGGTATGCCACCTGGTAGAGCGGACTGTAACCGCCGGTGAAAGAGCGGCGGACTTCACCTTCGGCATTGGCACGTTCATGGCCTACACGGTCTACCAAAAAGTCTATACATTGCTGTGGTGTCCAGTCTCCAAGATGGTAGTTGAGAGAGAAAATGATCCTTGCGCAGCGATGCATTCTCCAAAATAACATACCAACCTTTTCCTCGGGACTTGCCGCAAAGCCTTTATCATAAAGCAACAACTCCCAATAGAGCGACCAGCCTTCGGTCCAAAATGGCGTGTCAAAGTTACGGTAGGCTTTACTCCTGGAATTCATAAAATACTGTAGGTTATGTCCTGGTAGCAACTCATGCTGAACCGTTGGCGTAGAGAAATAGGGATTATTACCACGCATACTCATAAGTTTGTCTGCGTGGCTCATGGTCGACGTAGGGTATGAAATGATAATTTCCTTTCCACCAAGAAAAAAAGGATTGAGCAGCTGGCGTTCGGGGGACATCATGCTCATGCCCCAGGTTTCTTCTGCCAGGGGCGGAATGGTGATCATGTCGTTCCCTTTGATAAAATCCAGTGACTTATTATATAACTCCATAATCATTTTGGGCTGCTGACCTGCTGGAACATAACTATTCTTAACTTTTTCCAGTGCTTGTTTCCAATTGCTGCCAAAGCCCATTGCCGTGCTGGCTTTTAGCATTTCTTTGTCACACCAGGCGAACTCTTTGTTTGCAATTGCAATTAACTCTTCCGGTGTGTAGTTGATCATTTCTACCTTTAGCTGACGGAGCAATTCATCATTACCAATAGGAACGCCTACTATCCCGCTTTTATCCTCTTTCTGTGTAGTTTTAATTTTTCCTTTAGCTTTTGCCTCAATTGCAAAGGCGGTGAGTTTATCAGTTAATAATTTATTAGGTTCCGGTATCCACCAGCTAAACAAGGGATCATATCCATCATAAAAATCATACACATTTTTAAGGCGCAACTTTAATCCCTCAATACTCAGCTGCAATCGAACTGCAATAGTCATGTCCAGCGACTGCAACTTGTGAAATACCGACATAGTGCTATCCAGCTCCCTGATTATACTATTGTATACTGTGGCGGTAGCTTGTCCATCCACCGCCGCTCCTCTCCTGCGACCTTTTTCCAGGGCGTAAATCTTTTCCGCAAAAGGGATATAGTTACTGATGATACGGTATTCCTTTTTTTCGGCCGCCAAGACTTTCATAGCGGCTTCTATGTCGCGTTTTAGCAAAACATAATCAACCTTACCGTTGATCCCCATGCCGGCAAAATCTTTATCTGCAAGCTGCTTAAGGTATTGAGCGTTGATTTCCAGAAGTCTTTGAAGCTGTTCTGGTGAAGATTGAGCAGCATTTCCTGAATTGCGATAGCGAAAGTTTTCTCTCACAGGTGAGTAGAAGCTGTTGATTGCTGCAATATCCTGCTGGTAATTGATCATCATGTCAGCCGTTTCACTGGTCTGAGTCAGCAACTCCTTTTCTTTGGGACTTTGTGCTTTTGCATTTTTATAACATATGGTCAACATGCTGATCATGATAAAATTTGCAATTGATTTTGAGCTTAACATAATGGCAAGGTTTTGTTTGGATCAAAATAGCTGATCGCTTTTGTAAACTATGCCATCAAATTGATGAATGTTAGATGAATATTAACCAGTTATTAAAAACTACGGCAACATATTTTTGTTATTGACCCTGGACAATTAAAACTAAATGGAAAATTATAAAGACCGACAGACCATAATTCCCTATCTGATGCTGGAAAATGCCAAGGAATTTATTGAATTTGCGCAAATCGTTTTTAACGCCGAGACCTTGTTATTGAATCTTGGAGAAGACAACAGGACGGTTTTGAATGCCGAAGTTAGAATTGGACATACGGTACTCCTTCTTTCTGAAGCCAAGGATAAGTATGGTAAAGCAACCGGCAACTTCTTCATTTATGTAGGCGATGCCGATGAAACATTCAATCGCGCAGTTTTTCATGGAGCCTCTGTAGTCAAAGATATTTCTGACATGAACTATGGCCGAAGCGGCGGTGTGGAAGACCCATTTGGCAACACCTGGTGGTTGACTACCGCATAGTTGTATATTTTTTAGTACAACCAAAAGGAGTACCCCTTTGAGGGAGTTACATTGTAAAACAAAGGTAAGTAGCTGATTTTCTGAAGACAAAACAACTGTCTGTCGATTAAATAAACATTAGGATGACACAAGGGCTTACTATTTGTAACGGGATTGATACAGCAATAAGCTGTGCATCATTAATGTTATAAATTTTAAACCTATGAAAACGTCATTAAAAAACCTGGTTAAAGGAACAGCAATCCTGGCTGTAGCATTGTTTATCTCATCCTGCAAAAAAGACGATGTAGATGATTCAGGTTCTGCAAACATCAAAGTAGTAAATGCTTCATCCGGTTCAACTGCACAGGGCTTCTATTTAGCCAACAGTACCGTTGTTGCAGGCGGATTAACCTATGGGGAGTCTACTGATGGCTACATCACTACCAACTCCGGCAATAACCTCACCGCAGAATTTAGGAATGAAGGTACGGCAACAGTTTATGCCAAAACTAACAGCGATTTCGACAAAGGTAAATCGTACTCTGTGTTTCTAGCCGGTGATGGCCAATCGGCAAGAGTAAAAGTATATGAGGATGATTTATCTGCTCCAGCGAGTGGACAGGCCAAAGTTAGGTTTATTCATCTAAGTGATGCCGCTGCCGCAAATGTTGACATAAGAAATGCAGCGGGAACAAATCTTGCAGCTAATCTGGCGCATGATTCGTCAACAAACTTCAGCACCGTTGCACCGGGAGTATTATCGCTTCAGGTTTTTGCAGCTGGTGGTAGTAGCAGCCTTGCATCTTTTGACCTCACAGCCTTAGCCTCAGGTAAAATTTACACGGTGTATATTACTGGCGCAACTGCCGGAAGCGTCTCTGTAAAACAAATTACACACAACTAAGACCAGCACACAATGCGAAAAAAGCCAGCTTCATCCTAGAGAAGCTGGCTTTTTTCATTTGTATACATTACTTATTTACTGATAGATCGGTCCAGATGAACATATCCACCATCTACATACATCAGTTGACCAGTTGTATGACTTGATCTGGAAGATAACAGAAATACCGTGGCATTCGCAATTTCTTCAGCCGTCGTCATTCTGTTTTCAAAAGGAATTTTACCCAGGGTATCCTGAAGTTTTTTCTCTGGCTCCGGTAGGGAGTTGATCCATGTTTCATACAATGGCGTATAACATTCTGCAACTATTACGGCATTTACGCGGATGCCATAAGGCAGCAGTTCTACGGCCCATTCTCGGGTAAGCGCATTCCTCGCACCGTTGGAAGCTGCATAGGCAGAAGTTCCACCCTGACCGGTATCCGCTACCTTCGACCCAATATTCAAAATCGATCCCTTGCTCTGTTTGAGGTAAGGAAGCGCACTTTGTGCCATCAGGTAATAGTGGACAACATTCTTATGCAGACTACTGATGAAGCCATCATAACTTCCATTTTCTAGTCCTACCCCATCGTTCACACCGGCATTATTCACCAGTCCGTCAATACGGCCAAATTTGTCGACTACAGCTTTTGTCGTTTTCTCCGCACTTGCAGGATCAGTTAATTCGGCCACCAGTTGAAATGCCTGCTGGCCTTTTTCAACAAGATCATTAAATACCTTGTTGTTGTCAGCTTCATTTCTTCCCACAATCACCGGGATTGCACCCTCAGCTGCAAGCTGGCGTACAATTCCTTCACCTATTCCTTTAGCGCCACCGGTTACGATTACTACTTTATCTTTTAACAGCAGATCCATTATTCGATTTCTTTACATTAATTTTTAGCCCAAGCCTTAAGCTCTTGTCTTGATGTTCCTAATCCCTCAATTCCGAGTTCTACCACATCGCCCGCTTTGAGGTATACTGGCGGGTTAAAGCCTAAGCCTACACCAGCAGGAGTTCCTGTGGAAATCACATCGCCCGGAAGCAAGGTCATAAACTGACTCAGGTAAGAAATTACGTAAGGTATATTAAAAATAAAGTTTGATGTATTTCCATCCTGCATCTTCTGCCCGTTGACGGTCAGCCATAATCGCAGGTTGTTTACATCTTTAATTTCATCCTGAGTAGCTAAGAATGGGCCCAATGGAGCGAAGGTATCGCAACCTTTGCCTTTATCCCAGGTCCCGCCTCTTTCCAGCTGAAACTCACGCTCTGAAACATCGTTGTGGAGGGCATATCCGGCAACATAATCCAGCGCTTCAGCTTCTTCTACGTAGGATGCCTTTTTGCCTATAACTACTGCCAGTTCAACTTCCCAATCGGTTTTAACAGAGTTTTTTGGAATAACGATGGCATCATCAGGACCAACCAGTGAGGTGGTCGACTTCATAAAGATGATCGGTTCTGCCGGGAGGGCTGCGTTAGTTTCTTTGGCATGGTCGGCATAATTTAAGCCAATACACACAATTTTGGAAGGACGCGCAATTGGCGATCCTAAACGTGTACCTGCCGGAATCTCAATCAGCTGACCTTCGTTCGCTTTTACGAATTCTTCCAGTCGCGACAGACCGTTGTTCTCAAAAAAATCTTCATTATAATCCCCGCCAAATGCCGAGGTGTCGTATTTAATATCATTAATAATTACACCTGTCTTTTCCTGACCGGCCTGTCCCCATCTGATTAGTTTCATATCTTATTCTAATTATTTAATTTTATAAATCCTCCGTCTATAGGATAATCATTTCCAGTAATAAAGCCCGATTCTTCAGCACATAAATATAAGGCCAGGCTAGCAATTTCTTCCGGGTTACCCATTCGTCCTACAGGCTGACTCTTTGAGAGTTTCTCAAAAATCTCTTCCTCTTGTCCGGGGTAGTTCTTTGCAATAAATCCATCCACAAATGGAGTATGTACCCGCGCAGGAGAAATACTATTACAACGAATACCATCGGTTATATAGTCTCTTGCTACAGACATCGTCATCGCATAAATTGCGCCTTTACTCATAGAATAAGCAAATCTGTCGGTAATCCCAACTACTGCAGCGATTGAAGCCATGTTCAATATCACCGGACTTTTGCTCTGTTTAAGCAATGGGAGGACTGCATATAGTGCATTATAAGCGCCCTTCACATTCACGTTAAAAACTTTCTCAAAGTCCTCTGCACTAGTGGTGTCGGCTTTCCCGACATGTGCGATGCCGGCGTTGTTGACGAGAATATCAACCGCACCGATCTCATTGAATACTTTTACAACCTGATCTTGATTACTTACGTCGCAACCGTGGGCAGTTGCTGTCCCCTGTTCCTGCTGAATAATGCTGACCGTTTCTTCTGCAGCCGTTGCATTCAATTCTATGATGTGCACTGCGGCTCCTTGTTTGGCGAATAGCACAGCAATTGCCCTGCCTATTCCGCTGCCACCACCAGTTATGATGGCTATTTTTCCTTGTAAACTAAACATATATGTTATTATAGTGAAACACCTCTTTTCCATGGGATAAAATCATCCTGTCCCAATTCCACTGCCTTGGGTTTGATTTTTCCGCTGGCAACTTCGATCACGTAATTAAGCAACCTTTCTGCAGATTCTTCAATACTTTCCACACCTTCAATGATAGTACCGCAGTTGATATCGATGATATCCGGCATTTTGTTGTAAAGGGCAGTATTGGTGGATATTTTTACTACCGGAGCCACGGGATTCCCTGTCGGCGTACCCAATCCGGTGGTGAAAAGTACAATATTGGCACCCGAGGCTACCTCTGCAGTTGTACTTTCTACATCGCTTCCTGGCGTACACAAAAGGTTAAGCCCTGGTTTTGTGACCTTTTCAGGGTAGTCAAGCACAGCCGTCACTGGTGAATTGCCACCTTTTTTTGCAGCACCAGCAGATTTAATGGCATCTGTAATCAGGCCATCCTTTATATTACCTGGCGATGGATTGGCATAAAATCCAGACCCTGTGGCTTCGGCTAATGCATTATAGGTGGTCATCAGTCCCATAAAACGATTTGCAGTTGCGGTATCTACACACCTGTCACTCAATTCTTGCTCTACACCGCAGAGCTCAGGGAATTCGGCGAGGATCACACTACCGCCCATGGTCACTAGTAGATCAGAAAGATGTCCCACTGCAGGATTGGCAGATATACCCGAAAAACCATCGGACCCGCCACATTCGAGGCCGATACATAATTTGGATAATGGCGCTGGTTTTCTTTCCTGCTGATTGGCCTGCATCAGTCCGGCGAAGGTTTGTTTTAACGCTTCTTCCAACAATTTGCTTTCCGTTCCAAGCTTCTGCTGCTCAAGAATCACCAATGGCTTTTTGAAGTCAGGGTCTCTTTTTGCAATCTCGTCCTGCAAAATGCTGGCCTGCGCATGTTGACAGCCAAGGCTCAGAACTGTGGCTCCGGCCACATTGGGATGTGTGATATAACCGGCAAGCAACCCACACAAGGTATCTGAATCCAGCCTGGTGCCGCCACATCCCATATCATGGTTCAAAAACTTGATACCGTCAATATTAGGGAAAAGCTGGCTGGTCTGACTCACTGTGGCCGACCGCTGGAGGTCTGCATTCAGAATATCTTCTACAGATTTTCCTGTTTGATATAGCGCAATTAGACTGTCAACTTCGTTCTCATAACTCTTCGGCTTTTTAAAGCCTAACTTTCCAATCAGCGCCTCTTTTAGCACCTCTACGTTTCTGTTTTCGCAAAAAACCAAGGGAATAACAATCCAGTAATTAGCGGTACCTACACTCCCATCCTCACGGTGAAAACCCATAAACGTCTTATCAGCAAATGAAGAAATATCTGGCTGATGCCATTCCGTCTTTCTTTCCCCAAGATGGAAATCCTCTGCGGCGTGTACAACATTGTCTATGGTTATGGAACAGCCCTGCGCTATTGCCTGATTGGTTTTTCCTACCAGCACACCATACATAAAAATCTGGCTGCCCGCAGTCATATCCCCTAAGGTAAATTTATGCTTTGCTGCTACCGAAGTAATGAGCTTAAACTGATGCCCATTAAAATTCACATCGAAACCGGCGGGAAGATCCACAAGGGCAACCAACACATTATCAATGGGATGTATTTGTATGTATAAAGTATTTTCTGTACCTGACATATTATTACAATTGAAAAATTTGATCCATTAACATCCACTTTTCACCAGCTTTGGCTCCCGGCAGCGCCTGCTGATAATTCCACATCAGCGTTTCCCATTCCTGAACTTTAGCATTTCCAGCGTCCATGGCCGACTTCTTATCAAAGCTGAAAGTTTCATTGACATCCATTATCATAAACAAACGGGTACCTAAACGATAGATTTCCATTTGATCAATTCCAGCGCTTTTTATACTCCCATAGATTTCGGGCCAGATTTGCTGATGTAATCTTTCATATTCACTTATCAATGCAGGATCGTCGATTAAGTCGAGCGTAAGGCAGTATCTGTTCATAACTGAGATTTGGTTGTTATTTTTTTGAATAATCCAAAGAAAGGCAATTTTGAATTTATTTATAGCCTCATTTGAACAAAAGATTAAATGATTTTGGCATATTTATCTTTTATCTGGGTGCAATCATAACAAAAATAACGATTTTCTGTTCTTCATTGGCCTAGTTTAAAACCATACAGTACAACAGCAAATGAAACCACAGTTATTAAAAGTATCGACCAATCCCACTAGTTCTTTCAGCGCCCGACAGGATAATGTCCCCTATATAAACAACCGCTGGCATTACCATACTGAAGTGGAGCTGATCCATTTCAAAAGAGGCAATGGCACGCAGTTTATTGGCGACAGTATCAAGCGGTTCCGATCTGGTGATGTGGTCTTGATTGGCGCAAATCTGCCACATTATTGGCGTTTTGATGACGTATATTTTGATGAACAAGTCGCCACCACTGCCGATGTTCGGGTGATTCATTTCAATGAGAGCTTCTGGGGGGAGACTTTCCTGAACCTGCCAGAAAACAAGGTCATTCGTCAGACCCTGGAAAAGGCGAGACGAGGAATACAGATAGGCGGGCAGGTAAAAAATGATATCGGGGATATTTTAGAAAAGATGCTAAGCACCGAAGGCCCGAAAAAGATAATGTTGCTGATGGAGGCACTACTAGCCATAGGAAACAGCAATCAGGTGAAGTTGCTCTCTTCTATTGGCTTCAAACACAATTTTGAAGAGACTGAAAACGACAGAATCCATGCGATTTACGAATTCTCACTGGCCAATTTTAAGCGCAAAATTCAAACCAACGAGGTCGCGGAGATTGCCCATGTGAGTGTAAATTACTTTTGTCGTTATTTTAAGTCGCGAACCAGAAAAACCTATTCCCAATTTATCAATGAGATCAGGATCGGCCACGCTTGTAAATTGCTCATAGAAAACAAGATCAATGTTAAGCAAATCTGTTATGAAAGCGGTTTCTATAATTTTGCCAGCTTCCATAAATATTTTAAATCCATTACTGGAAAGAGTCCCCTAAACTATCAAAAAGAATTTCATCAATAAACGTACTTCGTTCGTTTGCATCATGATTCTTGACTATTTCTTTTTCGGAACCTTGGCACCCTCTTTTTTTGCCTCGGACAAACCGATCGCAATCGCTTGTTTTTTCGACGTAACTTTTTTTCCGGTTCCGGTTTTAAGGTCTCCTTTTTTCATTTCATGCATGGTCTCTTCTACTTTCTGACCTGCTTTTTTTGAATACTTTGCCATGCGAGTTGATTAAGTCTGTCCGCATTCAACAAAACAGATTGGCGCTGGTTTTTCTTTTTTTAATTTTATTAACTATCATTGCCAGAGAGGCGTCACACACGTCATTGGGATATTGTAAAATTCAAATACGGAACAACATGGATCAGGAAAACTTCCGCAACCTGGATGATGAGATGCTATTGTTTCAGCTTAGTCAAGGCAGTGAGCATGCATTTGATATACTTTTCGACCGCTATTGGAAAGACGTATTTAATAACGCATATAAAAGATTAAATAATGTTGAGGTAGCACGAGATATAACGGGGGAGGTTTTTTCGAAGTTGGAGACCAGAGATACCTCGCGCAAAATTTACAGCCTTTCTCAATTTCTATCCGACACGACCCGGGAAAGTCTATTTGAACACCTGCAGCGACAAGGATAGCTTCCGCTCCAGGCTTAAATGAAACGCCCGGCAAAAGATTTCTTTGCCGGGCGTTTGTGATCGGATCTGTTTTTAAAGTTACAGATCTATAAAACATAGAATCACCTTTGTCTTTCTTTTATTTCATACCTGCCAAGGTCGATTTCAAAGTGATTACGCTTGTAGAGGTACTTGGATTCTCATTGAAAATCGTATTTGCACTAACTGTTTTACCATAAAACGCAGAATTAGCTGCTCCATCTACATCAAGTGAGGCTCCACTGAGAGAGATACCAGCAAAGAGCCCTTTACTGCGGGAATAAGAATAAACTTCAGCCTCCAATTTATAGTCTGTACTTGCAGAAGAATTTCTGCCAACCGGACCGGCAGCTACGGAAACATCGCCACCAAGGGTAAAGCTGCTTTTTTTAATGTCAAGGAGACTTTTACTATGTCTAAAAACCAGTACCAGATCGACAGCCTGCACGCCAATCTGTGCACCAACACTACCACCCGTGAGAGTCACAAATACCGGATCGCTCCAGCTGCCATCAGCTTTTTTAATCATGGCCACTCCCTTTCCCCTTTTGCCTCCAACTACAAAACCAGCGTTGATTAACTTGGGAACAATTATAATACCCTGTGTTACTGCGAGTAACTCTGAGGGAATACTTTCCTTCATCTTACTGAAATCTGAAAGTACTGTTGTGGCACCTTCAATTTTTTTCTGCTCCTTATCCTGCGCGGATGCAAAGTTAGTCACAGCTAATCCCAAAACCAGCATAAGGGTGGCTGTTAAATTCTTCAATCTTATTGTTTTCATCTTTCTTTCAATTAACTCCTGGGATCTGCCCCTGAATCCATAAAAACGCAAAAGAAAAGCCAAAATTATTGATAAAAATCAGGTTTGGGTAAAATAATTCTTCCCTCCTATTTCATGCAATAATTTTGGCTTAGCTACCAGCAGGTTGGCTGATACACCAAAAAATAAAAACTTTTTTAGCAAACAGTTCTTATCTTTCAATCTTGTTGGCTACCGTAGTAACCGTCACAGTAGTGATAGTGGTAGGGTCTGAAAAATTCTGACGCTCTCTGTCGGCATTAGAAAATTGGAAGACTGGTTTAATGTCTAATTTCAGCGATTTTTCAAGTGATTTTTTCATGATGTATTTTGTTGGTATACATCAATTTTAAGTGAGGCCGTATGAATTATAAAAGTTATTACGTGAACGCCAATAATGTCAAGGTAAATGACCATATAAACCCTTATATTTGAGGGTATGATTTTTGCAAAAAACTTCAAAGACGCCAAATTCTACCGCTCTAGCATTCTTGTCTGGGCGTTATATATTACCTATGAAACCTTAATCACATATTTCCTTGCTGGAAAGTTTTCCAGGATTACAGATTATGTTGCTGCATACGCGCTCAACATTCTGATGTTTTATGTTAACTCCCACATCGTTCTTCCACGCGTACACAAGAAAGCATTTCCTATCATCCTGTTCTTTTTGTTTTTGGAACTGGTGGCCTATCTCATACTAAAATATGCAACCTCAATAGCGATATTCAAACTGGGCCTGTCCGGTACTGATCCTTTCGCCATGCCTGGAGTATTTCTTACCTCAACAATATGGAGGTTCTTAAACTTTTTGGGACTAAGCTATGGATATTGGTTTGCTTTAAACATCATTGTTCAGCGAAAGGAAATCTCAGACCTTGAAAAGAATAAATTATTGACGCAGCTACACAATCAACAGCTGGAAAAGAAACTGATAGACTCAGAAATTGCCTACCTTAAATCACAAATCAATCCGCATTTTCTCTTTAACACACTCAGTTTCCTTTACAATACCTCCCTGCAAACCGCACCAAAATTATCCCGTCCCATTATCTTGCTGTCAGATATTATGAGGTATGCCCTTACAGAAACACCACAGTCCGGAAAGGTGGATCTCAGTGATGAAATTGAACAGATTGCAACCTTCATTGAGCTGAATCAATTTAGATTTGACCAAAATGTACAGTTACAGTTTAACGTAAGTTGTGATACGAGCGACTTAAAGATCCTGCCGCTTATCTTGCTTACACCCGTAGAAAACATATTCAAATACGCGGATCTAAAAAATATTAAACATCCTGCAAAAATAGACCTTGATATTAAAGATAATAATTTACATTTACTGATCAGTAATAAGAAATTGAAGTCTATGAGATCGGTAAGCAGTCATGGTGTTGGCCTTAAGAATCTAAAATTACGTCTTGATGCCTACTACCCTGACCAGCACAAAATCCAAATCTCTGAAACTACTGATAATTATGTTTTCGAACTTCAAATAAGTTTATAAGTTTATGTACAAGTGTTTTATTATCGATGATGAATCTCACGCCATCGAAACATTAAAAAAATATGCTATCGATTGTGGCCAGCTGGAAATTGCAGGGACCTCTCAAAACCCGATAGAAGCAATAAAGTACATTAATGAACACAAAGATATTGACATTACGTTCCTGGATGTGGATATGCCGGAGTTATCCGGACTCGACGTGGCCGATATGATCCGCGAAAATACATCGATTATCTTTACAACCGGACATATTGCACACGCAGCAAAGGGCTTCGAACTCAACATCTCAGATTTTCTGCTCAAGCCCATCTCGTTTGAGAAATTCCTGAAATCTGTTACCAAGGTAATTGGCAGATTACCAGCGAAAGAAAGCCAGGTGAACAAAAATGACAGTTACTTTTTCGTTAACCCGGGTATCAAAGGCAAAATGCTGAAGATCAATTTCAACGATGTTGAATATATAGAAGGCCTTAACAATTATATTGTTATCCATACCCCACAAAACAACCATATTATTTACCTTACTATGAAGGAAATTGAAGCTGGTTTGCCAATTGACATTTTCATCAGGATTCACAAATCGTATATCATCAATATCGAAAAAGTTACCCTCATGGAGGGTAATAAAATTATGATCGAAAAAGTGGTATTGCCAATTGGCTCTTCCTTCAAGGAGAAGCTTCTTAAAAAAATCAACAGCAACATTATCAAAACGCACCGCTAGTTTTGCGTTGCCGGTCCATTAGGATTGTGGTTTAAATATGCCTGGTGTTTTTTCATAAAATGATAGGTCAGGTATTCGTATTCCCTGGGACTTTGCTCAAAAATCCGGTTAATGTGCATATGGACCAGATTTATTAACAGGTTATAACGGTCTGTTTTCTTCCAAATCATAACCTCTTCAAGCAAGCGCGCCCGCATCCGGACATATTCAATATAGGCTTTATTGCGTTTGCGGGCTACAGACAGTTGTCCAGTGGTCTCAATCAATTCTTTCTTAAAAGCCCTGTATTTCACATCAAGTTTATGCACAGCTTCTTTGTCTCTTTTAAATTCTTCGGAGACATTATCAAGCATCTCCTTCAGAAACTCGGTACACTCAATTCCATCCGGGACAAATTGCTGGATCAGCTCCAGAGAACTCATCACTGCAAAACTGAGTTTGTATGACGCTGTTAATGGCTGATGGCTAAATAGCGAAAGCGCATATTCACTATCCCGGTAAAAAAAAGACTCTACTTCGACAATTGACTCAAAGGAATATTTCTCCAGCTCCCGCTGGTATGAGTCTAGTATAACATCGGATACCTTGCCTTGCTCAGATAAGGGCTGAAGTTTATGTACCAGATCCGAGAAAAAGAGATAGATGGACTTACGATCAATGAGAAATCTAAGTCTTAAATGATGTCCCTGCTCTTCATAACGAATAAAAAACCATTTAAATTCGGGATATAACTTCTCGTACTTTTTGACGAGCGGTAGAACAATGCTGCAAAGGATCTCATCTGTAAGTGAATAGTGCGTATATACTTTAACGTAAAGCCATTCGTCAAATGGCAGAAATGAACGTTTAACTTTTCTATATACTTTGCTATGTTTGGTGACTTGGTATTTCGGAATAGTATAAGCGGGTGATTGATTAATCAAACACGCGATCACCTGACTGTTTAAAGGCTCGTCAAGATCATTCTTTAGCGGAGAGTCAGTTGAAAAGGCATACTCCGTCAACTTCAGCGATTTTTTATTTTTCATGCAGCGTATGAATAAAGCAAGATCTGAAACACACTCCTGATCGAATACCAGAAAATTATCGGACTCGTGGAGGCAAAAGTAACGAGGTATGTTCAAATCTTTCAGCGTTGTTTCAGATACAAAATTTTTTATCTGCTCCTCGTTCAACATCCAGGTTTCGGGACTCAGCACAGTTTCTTCAAGTTGCAAACGCGGATAATAATCCATGCCGGGAAATAGCTCGGTGAGTGAAAATGAGAGGTTAGCCTTCAAGCCCTGATATTGCAGGTCGCACAAAAACCGGAAGACTGGTATTGTAGAAATCTTGTAGTTATAGGCCGTAGATAAGCGTGGAATGACATATCTATTATGTTTTACGGAGCGAAGGAGAACTTGCTGATCCCTCAGCGTGATCACCAGGTCGTTGAGCCTGATGATATTGGATGCCCCGGCGGTTGAATGGGTGAGTAACGGAATTTCATAAGAATAAAAACTTCCCCGCTGATTAACATTAGACGTACGGTCATTCGGTGAAAATGCGATTTCAGCAAAGATGAAATCCTTATTAATCGCGGCCTCCAGGTCGCATATCCTCTTTAGGTTAGCTTCTATCTCTGTATCGGGTTCTCCAAAACGAGTACTTAGCTCTACTCCGGAAACCCCACCTACTCCATCCAGCCAGATTTCATCCGCAATTGAGCGGAACATAACAAAAATCCCCGGTGGCAGACGATGTGTACATTCCGGAAGCTGATCCAGGTCTTTTGCTGTAATCAGGATTTTATTCAGACCGCTTTGGGCGAGCTGATTCCACTTTTTAAAAATCATCTTCTCCGCATCGCCCCAGTTAGCAGTTGTTTTATCCGCCTCCTTGTGACGGAGATCATCAACAAAATTCTCACTTTCAGGGGCAAAAGCTGTGGCGAGATTTTCGTATCCGATACCGGATTCAGGATCCAGTGCCACGAGCAGCGGTATCTCCTGCTGATCATATTTTTTTAGAAAATTAGACTTAAACTGAACCATCTGATCAATTGGCTGGCTGGCAGTTAGTTTATTCAAATTCTTTACCAGGGTAAGAAGTTCCGGCTTCAAGCTTTCCCTTATCCCCCCGTCAAGCTTCCGGAAATATAAACTGTAAGCAGAATTTTCTGCCCCTGTTGCCAGAGCACCATCAATGTATTTATTGATTTCGGGAAGTTGCGCCGATTGTGCTGGCAACCAGCATTTCACAGCAAGGAGTTGACTGCGGTTAATCCCTGAGTGGCTTTCCAATAAATTATCGAGCCGTCGGGAAAAAGGAATGCCGGTGATATTTGGCTGCAACTCTGAGAAAATGACCTGCCCAGCTAACAGACTTTCAAAATAATTGGCTACCATTGCTTCATCACCATACTCAGCCAATAAATAGTCCAATATTTCCGTTCTGGTTTTGCTTTTTCCGATAAAGCCAAGGAGTCTTTTCAATTCAGTACTCACCTTAAGCTGCACTATTGAATACTTAGCTGAGGCGGATTTGCTGATGAAACGCATTTGCCGCGGCGACGAATAATACATGGAATCATTGACCTGATATCTCAGCTGTGCTATTGTGCTGGCATCAACATTGCCAGCCAAATCAACTACAATTTTAAAGTCTGGATGGACAATCAATTTTTCCTTTGCAACAAAAAGCTCAGCCTCAGCGGACCAGGTAGCAGCAGCATATGTAGCGAAAAAACCATAAGGTAAAGACCTGAAACACATTCTATTGAAATATTTCCAGAGCGTATTCTTCTCCCCATCGCTCATCAGCTCAAAGTCGAAGTCTTTTTTCTTCAATTCTGCATAGAGTGCCGAACTGGCAAAAAATATCGCAGCCCTGAGAAGGTCCGTTTCCAGACTTTCTTTTAAAAAATCTGCATTATAATTTTTAAAACTATAAGCTGGCGAGCGGATGAGCAAAAATGGATCAACAATGAGCTGAGGCATATGAAGCGGTTATTTATGAGTAGTGCGTTAATTGACTACAGATTTCAATATGATTAAACCTGCGATTACTAAAATAATAATAGCGCAAGTTACAACCATCTTTTTAAGATGATTTTCTAAATATGAAATAAAGATAAATAATTATTCGGGTGAAGAAAACACCCGATAAGCACAGCGACGGCCCCCATCGATAATATACTCGATACGTTTGATGCGAAACTGCTCACCGATCACTTTTTGAAGCGTATCAAACTCTGCACAGCAGATTTTAGGGTTGGCATGGGCTGCCGCTCCTATTGGGCAATGGTTCTCTACAAAAATGAAGCCTTCTTCATCCCTGATTAACTGGGCCATATATCCTTCGCGACTGCGAATTGCTACAAAGGTGCTAATTCTGTCTTCGAGCTTCGTGATTCCTTCCAGCTCCTGAAGGTATTTTTTAGTGATTTGTTCAGCATTTGCGTTAATCACCTTCGAAAGTGCCTGTTCCCCAAGCGTTTCCTTTACTACCTCCATCAGTCTCACTGATAAAGCCGCGTGCATATCAGGAAATCGTTGTTGGCCGGCTGGCGTGAGCGACCATAATTGCTGTGGCCTGCCTCTGCCGGTTACGGTCTTGCTCGAGGTTACCAGTCCTTTTTTTTCTAACCTGAGCATTTGAAAACGTGCGCCTTCCACGGTGACCTCAAACTGATGGGCCAGGGCAGATAAAGACTGCGGACCGCTGGTTTTCAGCAAGTCCACAGCACGTTCTCTAAATGACATTTTGTGTTCCATTACAGCCAGCCTAGTTCCAGCTTAGCCTCTTCACTCATCATACTTTTATCCCATGGTGGATCAAAAGTAAGCCGTACTTCAACTTCGTTAATTCCTTCAATGGCTTTAACTTTGTTTTCTACCTCTTCCAGGATTTCTCCTGCGACCGGACATGCCGGAGCAGTAAGCGTCATATAAATATGAACGCCATTGTTCTCCATCATCTGGATTTTATAAATCAGGCCCAGTTCAAAAACATTGACCGGAATCTCCGGATCGTAAATGGTATGAAGTACTTCTTCAATTTTATCTCTTAATGACAGTTCACTCATATCCTTAAAATTTAATAATCATTATGCAGTATAGCCGGCAGCATACAACTTCATTTGTCTGAGCATCGCCAATAATCCGTTCGAACGGTTAGGTGACAAATGGTTTTGCAGACCAATGGTGTTGATGAAATATAAATCAGCATCTACAATTTCCTGTGGTGTATGTCCTGATAAAACTTTCACCATCAAGCTGATTAGACCTTTGGTGATAATCGCGTCACTATCTGCGGTATACCACACTTTCCCATCTTTAAATTTAGGCTCCAGCCAAACATTTGACTGACAACCTTTAATCAATTTTTCGGGAACCTTATATTGTGGATTAATTAAAGGAAGCTCTTTACCAATCTCGATGATATTTTCATATTTATCCATCCAGTCTGGAAAGAGATCAAAATCTTCTATAATCTCATCCTGTGTTTCGTTGATCGTCATTTTTATCTTAACTAAGTATTGCGGCAGCCCTTTTAATTCCGGCAACCAGTAAATCTACTTCCGCTTTGGTATTGTAAAATGAAAAAGAAGCACGGCAGGTTCCAGGTATACCAAAGAAATCCATTACAGGTTCGGTGCAGTGGTGGCCGGTACGAATCGCAATTCCCTGTTTGTCCAGCAGCTCCCCTAAATCATAGGGATGGATATCGCCAATCAAAAAAGAAATCACACTTGCACGCGCTTTGGATTTTCCGATAAACCGAATGTTTTCGATCTTCGAAAGTTCACCCAATGCATAATCAAGTATTTCATTTTCCGCATCAGCGATGGCAGAAATACCTAAATCCTGTACATAGTCAATTGCTGCTCCCAGACCAATGGCACCAGACATATCTGGTGTTCCCGCTTCAAACTTGTAGGGAAGCACGTTGTATATAGTTTTCTCGAAAGTAACAGTTTTGATCATGTCACCCCCACCCTGATAAGGCGGCATAGCATTCAGCCATTTCTCTTTACCATATAAAACCCCAATACCCGTAGGTCCGTAGATTTTATGTCCTGACAAAGAAATGAAATCCACATCAAGTTCCTGAACGTCAACTGGCATATGCTGTATCGCCTGCGCAACATCCAGTAATACCGGGATATCTTTCGCATGAGCCTGTGCAATAATTTCACGAACTGGGTTAATTGTGCCCAGGGAATTGGACACATAAGTTACCGATACCAGTTTTACATGCTCGTCCAATAATTCTGGCAGAAGGTCCATTCTCAGTACCCCATCTTCATCCATTGGAATCACTTTTACAGTAGCACCTCTTTCCTCACAGATCATCTGCCATGGTACTATATTGGAGTGATGCTCCATTGCGGAAATCAGGATACTGTCGCCTTCTTTCAGAAATTTCCGTCCGAATGAGGAGGCTACCAGATTAATCCCATCGGTAGTTCCTTTGGTAAAAATCACCTCATCGCTGCTCGCTGCATTGATAAAAGCAGCTACCTTTTTACGGGCAGTTTCATAAGCCGCAGTTGCCTGCTGACTCAATAAATGCACACCACGGTGCACATTGCTATTGTACTCTTTATAATAATCCTCTACCACTTTCAATACCTGAACAGGTTTTTGTGTGGTAGCGGCATTATCAAAATAGACAAGACTTTTACCATATACTTTTTCATCCAGTATAGGAAAGTCTTTTCTTATTTCGTCGATCACAAATTTTCTCATATCCTTTACCGTTAAACGATGGAAGAGAATGAGTTTTCCATCTTTTTGTAAATCAGTGACTGTACATATTCTTTCACTGCTTCATTTTTAATCTGCTGTGTCACGTCAAACATAAACGCCTCCACCAAGAGTTTACGTGCAGACTCTTCGCTGATGCCTCTGGCACGAAGGTAAAACAAAGACTCAGGATCAAACTGACCAACCGTACAGCCATGGCTGCACTTCACATCATCAGCAAAGATTTCCAATTGTGGTTTTGCAAATACCTGAGCCTTGTCACTCAATAACAAATTGTTATTTTGCTGAAATGCATTCGTTTTCTGTGCAGGACGTTCAACAAATACCTTTCCGTTAAAAACAGCCTTACCTGTGCCCAGTAAAACACCTTTATAGACCTCATTGCTATCGCAATTCGGGAATTTGTGGTGAATTGCAGTATGGTTATCCGTCAGCTGGCTATCACCAACAAGGTATAAACCAAACATATGTGTTTCAGTCGCCGACCCGTTAAGCACAATCTCGAGATTATTTCTGATCAGCTCAGCACCCGGCAGGTTAAAGGTAAAGTTATCATAACGGCTGTCACGCTGCTGCGTAATCTGATTGTAGTTGATCAGTCTTTCTTCAGCATCATTATCCTGGATATTATACTGGATCAAATGTGCATTGGCTTTAACATTAACCTGGGTAACACTATTCAGCATCACCTTTTTGTCGTTTCTCAACCATACACTTGTCTCAATCAACTCTGCACGTGCGTTTTCGTTTACAACAATCGCATGTCGAGGCTGAAATAAAGCATCGTCATCTGCGGTGTAGATGTGAACAATCTGTATTGGTTTTTGCAGGTCAGTACGTTTGTTTACCTCAAGAAAATAACCGTTTGTAAACAAGGCCGAATTTAAAGCCAGCATTCTGTTTTTTGTATCTTCATGTGCACTGAACAATTCCTGAACTTCAGGATTGTCAATTACAGTATCAAGCGGACGGATGGTAACCAGGTTCACATCTGGCAACGTAGACAAGTTAAACTGAATCTTGCCGTTTAATAATACCAGCAGGTAAGCATTGAGATCAGGAATTATTGCTTTTGCTACCGCCGCAATAATATCATCATCTTCAAATTTCACACCTGCGGTGAAAGAAAAGTCTTCTGTTAAAAATGGGTTCAGGTTGGTAAATCTCCAATCTTCATCTTTTAATGTCGGAAAACCTTTCGACTTAAAAATGTCGAAGGCATCCTTTCTGAATTTCGATAGATCACCATTCTCTGCATTGGTCTGCTCAGTGCTTTCAAACTCAGCAACCAACTTATTATATAATGGGGCTGTCAATTGATTGACCATAATTATTTATTGTTTATTTCACTGCCGTGGAATTCTTCCTTCAGCCAATCGTAACCTTTTTCTTCCAGTTCAAGCGCCAGTTCTTTGGTGCCCGAACGAACAATCTGTCCATTGTACAATACGTGAACAAAATCAGGTACGATATATTCCAGCAAGCGCTGGTAGTGAGTAATCAATACAAAAGCATTGTTTTCGGTACGCAGTTTATTGATACCATTCGATACGATACGTAAAGCATCGATGTCAAGACCTGAATCTGTCTCATCAAGAATAGATAATTTTGGATCCAGCATCGCCAGCTGAAACACTTCGTTTCTTTTTTTCTCACCACCAGAAAATCCCTGGTTTAATGAGCGGTTTGCCAACTTGGCTTCAAATTCTACCAACTCCTGTTTCTCTTTAGTCATTTTCAGGAAATCCTTTGCTGAAAGTGGCGGAAGGTTACGGTGGATTCTGATTTCACTTAATGCAGTTCTCAGGAAATTGATATTAGAAACACCAGGAATTTCTACCGGATACTGGAATGCCAGAAATACTCCCTCACGGGCACGTTCTTCAGGCTTCATATCCAAAAGGTTTTTGCCGTCCAGCCACACTTCTCCTTCAGTCACTTCGTAATTTTCGCGACCCGCCAGCACTGAAGACAAAGAGCTTTTACCAGATCCGTTAGGGCCCATAATCGCATGTACTTCTCCTGCTTTAACCTCGAGATTAATACCTTTTAATATTTCTTTTCCTTCAATATTAGCATGAAGATTTTTTATTGATAACATATTATAGTTTTGTTTTTATGATTACCCTACACTACCTTCCAGTGTAAGCGATAGTAATTTTTGTGCTTCAACAGCAAATTCCATTGGCAGCTGGTTCAGGACATCTTTTGCATAGCCGTTTACAATTAGTGCAATAGCCTGTTCAGCATCGATACCGCGCTGGTTCAGGTAAAACACTTGGTCCTCGCCTATTTTTGAGGTAGTAGCCTCATGCTCTATAGTCGCTGTGTTATTTTTAGATTCGATATAAGGGAAAGTATGCGCCCCGCAAAGGTCGCCGATCAGCAGCGAATCACATTGGGTAAAATTACGTGCATATTTTGCTTTCGCACCCATCTGCACCAATCCACGGTAGCTATTCTGTCCATGGCCCGCAGATATCCCTTTCGAGATAATACGGCTTTTGGTATGGGCGCCCAGGTGGTAAATTTTTGTTCCCGTGTCTGCAACCTGCATGTTGTTGGTAACAGCCACAGAGTAAAACTCTCCGGCAGAATAATCACCCTGTAGTATAATACTTGGGTACTTCCAGGTAATTGCAGAACCAGTTTCTACCTGTGTCCAGGAAATTTTAGCATGGTCACCTCTGCAGGCCCCACGTTTGGTAACGAAGTTGAAAATACCACCATTTCCATCTTTATCACCAGGATACCAGTTTTGAACAGTAGAATATTTAATCTCCGCACCTTTAAGGGCTATCAGCTCTACTACGGCAGCATGCAGCTGATTTTCATCACGCATCGGCGCAGTACATCCTTCCAGGTAACTTACATAACTATCTTCGTCGGCAATAATCAGCGTACGCTCAAACTGACCCGTATTTTCTGCATTGATCCTGAAATAAGTAGACAGCTCCATCGGGCACCTTACTCCTTTTGGGATATATACAAAGGACCCATCAGAGAATACTGCAGTATTCAGTGAAGCAAATACGTTATCGGTATGCGGAACAACTGAACCCAGATATTTCTGTACCAGATCGGGGTGGTTTTTCACGGCCTCACTGATAGAACAGAATATAATTCCCAGTTCCTTTAAACTTTCTTTGTAGGTAGTAGCAATAGACACACTATCAAAAACAACATCCATAGCAACACCTGCAAGCTGTTTCTGCTCAGAAATCGGAATACCTAATTTCTCAAACGTACGCAGCAACTCAGGATCTACTTCATCCAGTGAATTGTATTTGGCCTGTTTTTTTGGTGCAGCATAATAAGAGATTGACTGAAAGTCCATTTCAGGCATTTTAAAATTTTGCCACTCAGGCATTTCTGTCTTTACAAAAGCATTATACCCCTTCATGCGCCAGTCTAGCAGCCACTGTGGTTCATTCTTTTTAGCAGATATAAATCGTACAGTTTCTTCACTCAGTCCGACTTCAGAAATATCCATATCAATAGCCGTAACAAAGCCAAACTCGTATTCACGGTTTGCCAGCTGCTCCAGCATCATATCATCTTTTTCCATCATTATTCAATTTAAGGGCTCATTGCACCCATTTAACGGGATATAGAATAAGCGTTATGCAAAGATAGGCAACCCACGTAATAAACAAAGCGATTACTTTGTTTATTACGGTCTAATTACAATAAAATAGCAATGATGAACACCTTAGAAATTAAATTAATTATTTATATCGCTGGTTTTTTTGGAGTTTCTAAATAGTCCTTATAGCTTTACCACAGCTTTTAATTAAAAAAAATGAATATCAATCCTAAAAACTACCTCCGTGCGGCAGCAGGTTCAATGCTTCTCGCGGGTACATTTATCGCCGTCCCCTCTTTTGCGCAGCAAAAAAACAATGATCCCCTGATGAGTATTTACAGGGAAAGCGCAGCAAAGGTCAACGCCCTGATCCATACGAAACTCGATGTTCGTTTTGACTATAAAAAACGTTACCTCTATGGTAAGGAATGGGTGACCATCAAGCCTTATTTTTATCCGACAGACAGTCTAAGACTGGATGCAAAAGGCATGGATATTAAAACTGTAGCCCTGATCAAAAACGGTAAAGTAGTGCCACTGAAATTCACCTACGACCAGCTGTCCATCGACATCAAACTAGACCGGGTTTACAAAAACACTGAGAATTATACGGTATTTATCGATTATACCTCTAAACCCGATGAGCTGAAAATTGAAGCCGGGGCAGCGATCACAGATGCCAAAGGATTGTATTTTATCAATCCCGACAGTACGGAAAAAGGTAAACCGGTACAGATATGGACACAGGGAGAGCTGGAAAGTTCTTCTACCTGGTTCCCTACCATCGACCGCACCAATCAGAAAACAACCAACGAAATCAGCATGACAGTGCCGTCGAAATACGTCACCCTGTCTAACGGCCGTTTGGCTTCGCAGAAGAAAAATGCGGATGGCACAAGAACAGATACCTGGAAAATGGAGCTACCTCACTCTCCATACCTATTCATGATGGCTGTCGGCGATTTCAAAATCTACCGCGACAAATGGAGAAATAAGGAAGTAAGCTATTACCTGGAGCCGAAATATGCACCATATGCCAAGGAGATTTTTGGCTTTACGCCAGAAGTGTTGGATTTCTATTCCACTATTCTTGGCGTAGAATATCCATGGAACAAATATTCTCAAATCGTTGTACGTGATTATGTAAGCGGCGCGATGGAAAATACTACTGCAACGTTACACGGGTCATATGTACAGGGCACCGCCCGCGAACTTGCAGACCGTTATTTTGATCACGGCAGAAGTACGATTGTCCATGAACTCTTCCACCAGTGGTTTGGCGACTATGTAACCGCAGAAAGCTGGAGCAATTTAACGGTAAACGAATCTTTTGCTGACTTCAGCGAGACGCTTTGGGCAGAGCACAGATATGGTCAGGATGCTGGTGATGACCATAATAATGAAGCCCTAACCAATTATTTAAGAACCCCGGAGAATGCAAAAAAAGATCTGGTACGCTTCCATTACCACAACAGCATGGATATGTTTGATGCCGTTTCCTATCAAAAAGGTGGTCGCATTCTAAATATGCTACGCAACTATCTGGGTGCACCGGCATTCTTCAAAGGACTGAACATCTACCTGAAAACCAATGCTTTCAAAAATGGAGAAGCGCATCAGCTACGCCTGGCGATGGAAGAAGCTAGCGGTAAGGACCTGAACTGGTTCTTTAATCAATGGTATTTTGGTGCAGGACATCCGGAACTGGACATCAATTATAAATGGGATGAGCAAAGTAAAACACAAACCCTTTACCTGAAACAAAATCAGGAAGGTAATGCATTTCAGTTACCAATGGCTGTGGATCTGTATTATGGCGGCAAAAAGGAACGCAAACAAATCTGGATGCGCGCTAAATCTGATACGCTGACCTTTAAACTAAGTGCCAAACCAGATCTGATCAATGTCGATGCCGATAAGATCATCCTGGCAAAAAAAACTGACCATAAAACCATGGATGAACTGGCCTTCCAATACCAGCATGCACCTTTGTACATGGACAGACTGGAAGCGATTGAAGCCGCAATTGCCAACCCTACCGGCCCATTGGCACAGAAAACCTTACTTGCCGCATTGACAGACAAATACTACGGCCTGCGTTTGAAAACTTTAAACGCCATGGACCCTAAAAATACTGCATTCAACAATGCTGCCGCTGAAACTATTCTTAAGCTGGCTAAAACAGACGACAATAACCTTGTTAAAGCCGCCGCCATCAGCATCATCAGTAATTCCCCTGGTGCAGAGCAACAACTGGCACTTTACCAGTCGGGCCTAAAAAGCCAGTCTTACGCGGTAGCAGGAGCATCATTGCAGGCTATGGCAGTGTTAAAACCAGAAGAGGCACTTCCAATGGCAAAATCATTTGAAAAAGATAGCAGAGGTAACCTTACTGATGCAATTATTAATGTATATGCAAAAAGCGGTGGCGACAGCGAATGGTCTTACGTATACAGCAAGTTTGATGAAGCTGGTCCGCAAGAGAAATTTGATATGCTGCAGGCCTTCATTTATATGACTGCACATGTACCAAACACCGGCTACGCACAGCAGGGTATTACAGCAATTAAAGATCTTGCCATTAAATATAAGGCGAACGGTTTTGCACCGCAACTTATCGAAGTCTTAAAACAAGTGAAAGACGTTCGAGATAAGATGGCCGACAAAACTTCAGCCAAGTTAGCAGATGATGCTGTGAAGCAAATCAGCGACGCAAAATAATCTAATTTCAAATATAAAGCCCCGTTACCATAAGCTAACGGGGCTTTTTTTATGTTTAAATAGCTTAACCCACCTGTTCCTCCAAGAGGGCAACGAGTTTGACACCCGCATCGGAGCAATATCCAGGGTGTACCCTAGAGGTTTGTACAACGGTACTCCGCACGGCAGTGAGCCAACGGAAACGGGAAGCAGTATCCAACTGTCCGATCGGGCCACTGTCCTTCCCCCCCACACATATGCCGGATAAACTCTCCAGGTAACATCTAACTTCCTCCAGATCAAGTTCATTGGCAAAGGTGCCCAGTCGGCCCTCATCCATTACAAACATTGCCTCTAAAAAACGTTGTTTTGCGCAGTACAAAATCACGCCCACATTCATAAACTCTTCACGCTCTACCCTCGGCACAACACGAATTACAGCATACTCAAATAAGTGTTTGTCTTGCATTTTGTGCTTCATTTACAAAAATTTCTGAATGTGCGATACGGGTAGTAAGGAAATGTATATAGGCTTCTCTATGGGCTTCCACTGTATCGAAAACCGCTTCTGCGGCCAGCCATTCGGCAGGAATAAGTTCCACTACTGCCCTGATCAGGCCGGGCGTCAGTATCTTCCTGAAGTCCTCGTCTACCGCATTTAATTCGCTGGCATGAGCTAATAAGACATGATCCTTGATCAGCAGAAAAGGCTTTTTAGCCTGCTCCTCCCAATTCTGCCAGGAGTGGTGAAAATAAAGTGATGCACCGTGATCAATCAGCCACAGCTCCTTATGCCACATCAGCATATTGGTATTTCTGGGCGTACGATCCATATTGGTTAGCAGGCAGTCCAGCCATACAATCTGAGAGGCCAGCAGTGGCTCAACAGTTGTTACCACCGGGTCAAAAGTAATCGCCCCGGAAAGATAATGCAGCCCAAGATTGAGTCCCACACTGAACTTCAGCAAATCCTGAATTTCTTCGTCAGGCTCGGTGCGACCGAATCCTTCACCAAGCTCAGCAAACACAAGTTCGGGAACCCTGAAGCCTAAGGCACGTGCAATTTCTCCACCTATAATTTCAGCAATCAAAGCCCTGAGCCCTTGTCCAGCACCCCGGAATTTGAGCACATATAAAAAGTCGTCATCAGCCTCTATAATCGCCGGCATGGATCCTCCTTCACGTAAAGGAGTAACGTAGCGGGTTACATTGACTTTTCTGAGTTCAAGTTTCTTTGTATCCATCTTAAAAATCCCAATGTTAAATCAAATTGGGTTGATTGCTCAAATATCTGTGAAAAATACCTGAATCCAGTTAAATTTAAAACAACTAAATGAAGAGCCGTCAAAATCGTGTTCCGTCTCAAATATTTGTTGCTAATCTCCATGCTATCTGAAGCTGACGTTAGCTGCTCAATCATAGAATTTAACAAGGCTATCTTTTATTAAACTATGGAATAGTAAAAAACAATACCCGTGTGTAATAGGAACAATTGAGGGTTAAAACAGCTTTTTTTATTAGACGATTTAACCAATGATTAGGGGGTTCTTAGGTTGGTCTTATTAACTAATTTCTGTAGGTTAGTATTAAAAAAATAAAGCTATATGAAAAGAAAACTTACCTATTTTCTGGCGGCTTCCACCCTGTTTGCAATAGCCTGCCACAACAACAAAACTGTAGACCCGCGCGACAGTACAAAAACTCCTGAAAGCCCAACGGAATTGCGTGATTCGGCCGTTTTGGATTATGAGACCGCGAAACGTTATGTCAAAAATTATGAAGCCCATGCGGGTTTTGTGGACACAACAAGTGGCCATGGGCCTCAGGATGATTACAAAGAGAAAAGGCCAGATACCCGCTGTATATGGTTCAGTGCTGCAAGGCTGGAAAAGATGCTGGCCGAGCTCAAAAAAGAAAAGGGAGATGGAATCAGGTTTTACCTCGCTACCTATAACAAAAAGTACGATGATAAATGGGATGACGATGCGCATGGTATAAAACCACCCAGAGATCACTGGGGATATAATACACTGATCATGGTGCCTACTAAAGATAGTATTGCAGGGAATGATCACATGCATCGTGATTATTTCTACTCCAGCAGTGTCATAGCCGCATCAAACAAAAAGACCGTTTCAACCGCCTACGCCGCCACAGCTTCTCAATTGCAAAACCGCGGTGAGTTATGTCCGCCTCCAAAAGGATGTAAGTCACTAGGCGCGTTATTATTAGAAAAATAGTATGCACCAATATTTTACAACTAACACGATCACTGAGATTGTTTGTTTCACAATATGTAGTTTCTGTCTGTTTAAAGAGAAAAACCCATATTGGAGAACATTTATTGTATACCTTTTCATCGTATGCCTCACCGAAATGGGAGGCATACACCTGCGTTTAATGAAGATTTCAAACTCCATGTTATATGCAGGCTTTCTTTTCGTTGAATGCACGGTCGTAAGTGCTTTTTTTTACCATCTTTTTGCCAAGTACAAACATAAGATTACACTTTTTTATTCATGGATGGGAATCTTTGTCATGGCGGCGCTGTGGGAATTATTCAGCGGCAGTTTCGAACATTTCCCTTACAGAACAGCAGCCTTGATGTCAGTGGTTTTTGTGATCGCCAGTCTTTATTTCTATATGCTTGTCATCAGAGATGAAAACTTTAGGCGACTGGGTACCTATCCAGCCTTTTGGATCGTAAATGGAATTCTATTTTTCTACTTCGGCAGCACTGCATGTAACGTTTTTTTTAACTACCTTTTACAAACAGAAACAGGTACCATAACCTTATCAATAAGGTATATTGTTTTCACTGTTCTGAATATTTTATTATATGGCTGTTGGTCTTACGCTTTTATATGCAGATATCTTCAAAGGAACTAATATTTCTGATAACCCTTACTACCTCCATCTTTCTGATCGCACCTATTTTTTTAATCGTTTACGTATATATTTATAATAAAAAGAAGGCAAGACATTTAGAGGAAAAGGAAACCTTAAAAAAAACCTTTGAGCTGGAATTGTTAAAAAGCCAGTTTGAGGTGCAGGAGCATATTATGCAAAATATCGCAGGCAATCTGCACGATAATATCGGCCAGTTACTGAGCCTGACCAGTATCACTTTAAGCTCCATCAACAGCTCCAGCTTTCAGGAAGGTAAAATCAAAACCGCCGAAGAACTCACCCTGCGTGCCATTCGCGAACTCCGACAGCTTTCGCGTATGATGAATGGCCAGGAGTTATTGAAAAAAAACCTCGCCCATGCAATTGCCTTTGAGATTGACTGGATAAAAAAAGGAACCGACTATGAGGTGAGTTTTATTGACAACAGCAGCCATACCAATCCAAACAATGCCGACAAAGAACTGATCTTGTTTCGTTTGTTCCAGGAAATCATCAGCAATGTTATCCGCCATGCCCAGGCAACAACCATCAATATTGAAATTAACCAAACCTTTGAGCTCCTCTCCCTTTCAGTAAAAGATAACGGGAAGGGCTTCGTGCTCGAAGAAAAATTGCAGCTGCAGGATGGGATGGGGCTCTTCAATATCAGTAAGCGGGCATTAATGATGAACGGCACTTTCAACATTCATTCTGTTCCCGGATCTGGTACAGAAATTTCAGTTTCTATACCTTATCTTTAACCCTATGGAAATTCAAAAAACAGCCATTGGAATTGTTGATGATCACACCCTCTTTCGTAAAGGCGTAGTGAGTTTACTGTCAGAGTCTGATGAAATCGACATCCTTTTTGATGTGGCCAATGGCATCGAAATGCAAGCTATGCTTAAACGCGACCTGCAGCCCGAGGTTATATTAATGGATATCAATATGCCTCAGATGGATGGCTATGCAGCAACCAAATGGGTTACCAAAACACATCCATCAATAAAGGTTTTGGCTTTGAGTATGTATGACGATGATAAACCAATTATAGAAATGCTAAAAAGTGGCGCAGGGGGTTATCTGTTGAAAGAATCCAGGACCTCAGATCTTATCGTTGCCATCAAAACTATAGCGGCCCACGGTTATTTCATGAACAACCTGGTATCTGGAAAACTGATCAGGTCAATACAGGATGATAAACCACAGAAAAAAACACTGGACGATATTTCTGCCAATGAACTTAAATTCCTGCAGTTGTGCTGCTCAGAGCTGACTTATAAAGAAATTGCGGACAAGATGAACCTAAGTCCGCATACCATCGATAATTACAGAGAGGCACTTTTTCACCGCTTCGAGATTAAATCCCGTACCGGTCTGGTATTATTTGCCATCAAAAGCAATTTAATTAAGCTTTAAATCCTGTTGTTGGCAAAACTGTAAATTTCCGCGTTTACATAAAATGGTGAACAGCACATTGCTATTCACCATTCTTCAATTGATTGATTTAGTATCCCGGGTTCTGTACTAAGTTTGGATTACTCAGCTGATTATCAGGAATTGGAAACAGCAGATATTTTGGATCGTCTGTTGGTTTTTCCTGCCATGGAAGCAGGTATTTGTTAAACCTGATTAAATCTTGCCTTCTCACTCCTTCCCAGAAAAACTCCCGTCCGCGTTCGTCCAGTAAATTGTCTAGTGTTAAGCTCGCAAATGGAGTGGCACCTCTAACTGTACGAAGTGAATTTACAATAGCCAAAGCGTCGCCCGAAACACTGCTTCTCAACTGGGCCTCTGCCTTCATCAGCAACACATCCGAATAACGGAAGTAAACCCAGTCGTTCTCAGCTTGTCCGGTCGAATTATTGGTATAATCTACCGGGTACTTCATTACGCGGATACCGGCAACCTCCAGGTGGTTCGGATCACGTTCGATGATGCTCACCTCAGGGGTAAAAATCAGGTTGTTGCCCCTCCTGTCTTTGAGCAGCGTTCCATTTTGATCTACCTGCTGGCCAACCAAAAAGCCCACATTCAGGCCCGCAATATTGGTTGATCCCTGGTAGGGCCCACCGCGTCGATCGTCACTAGCCTCAAACTTATCATAGAAATCTGAGAGGGTGCAAAAGCCATTGTTACCACTCGGACTCTGATTGTAGTGGAGACCTGCGATCCATATATCCCTCACAGGACCAGCATCAGAGCCACCGATGTTCTGCGCGGTGAAGATGTTTTCTTTTGACAGTGTATTATTCGCAGGTGCGAAATTGTCAAAGTATTTGGGCGTTAGGGAATACTTTCCACTGCTGATGATCTGATCGGCAAGTGTAATCACATTGGCCATGTCTGCCGCATCGAAAGTTGGATTTGCACGGTTTAAAAATGCCCCTTTATTCAGGTAACATTTCATCAGTAATACACGTGCGGCATCTTTATTGGCGATGTGCACCGGTCCATCCGGTAAGTTGGGCAAAATCGCTGTGAGCTCGCTAATGATATAAGCGATTGCCTCCGGCGCTTTTCTCACCAGGGAGGGTGAGGTAACAGCTTCCCCTGGCTCGCGGTAAGGCACCTGCCCCCAGCCGTCAAGAACAGAGAATTGTGACATGGCGCGCAAAAATCTGGCTTCGGCGGCCTGACCAGTCGAAGGGCTAAATTGCAGTACGTTTGTACTCACATAGCTTACACTATTCAGGTCCCTGAAAACACTGGATATACGGCCATGATCTGGTGCCCAGCGGTGTAAATGCAAGGCACGCCATGCGCCATTATCGTCCCAGTCGCCTGCCCTTGTTGGCGCAATAGCCTCGTCGGTAGGAAATTCCTGTAGCGACCACCACCCGTAAGGGCCCTGATAAGGACCTCGCATTGCAGTATAACTTGCACTTAAAAGCGCCGGTACGTTACCGGTGGTAATGCCTGTATTGCCAATTTGTCCGTTCAAAGATTCGTCCAGCTTGGTACATCCTGCAGCGCAAAACAAGAGTACCGAAAACGCTATTTTATATGTATTTTTCATGTTGTTAGAATTTAAATTAAAGCGAGAAATTAACTCCGAAATTGAAAGTTCGTGCAACCGGATATGGCACATATTCAATGCCGGCAGACGGCACACCGTTAATGCCCTTGTCAACATTCACTTCCGGATCAAAACCTTTGTACTTGGTAATCACAAACAGGTTCTGTCCGTTTACAAAAATATTGAGCCCCTTAATTGACTTACCAATATCACCAATGCTGTAGCCGAGAGTAGCGTTGGCCAGCTTCAGGTAACTTCCATTTTCTATGTACCTTGATGATGCAGCGATAGGATTAGCCAGCGATTCTTGTATTGGGGAATCAAGCAGGTAAGAGGCAATGTTTTTACCTGTACCTAAATTAGAGATCGGCAAGACCGAGTTTGCTGTATTGTTGTAAATATCCTGCCCCAGTGAACCGTTGAAATTTGCATTGAAGGATACTCTTTTATACCTCAGGTTGGCATTCAGACCCAGAATTACTTTTGGATTTGGATTACCCAGATAGTAATAGGTGTAACCATCGTCTGTGTAGGTAGAGAAACCATCCGGACTAAGACCATTATATTCTCTGGTGACCATTGCAAAAAGCGGCAGACCACTTTGGATCACTTCCAAGGTTACGTCACTCAAACCCTGACCACTTAAGGCACCGGTTTTAATTGGGCTCAGTACATCTCTTACTTCATTTTTAATAAAGGTTGCGTTTCCACCCAGAGAGAAAGAGAAATTTTCTTTGTCGACAATGTTAGCATTCAGCGCCAGCTCCACCCCTTTGTTGATAATTTCGCCATCAAGATTTACCCAGGTAATGGCTACACCTGGATTTGCCGGCACAAAAGGTATTTGAGGGAAGAGCAGGTCTGTGGTGGTTTTATTAAAGAAGTCAATGGATCCTGTAAGTTTGTTTTTAAGGATTCCAAAATCAACTCCGATATTTGTTTGCGCATCTGATTGCCATTTTAATCGTGGATTTTCATTGTTGACGCTTACAAAACTCTGCTGTCCGTTGGAATAGGTAATGTTATAACGCTGCTGTGAAGAGCCCGAAGGGAATTCCTGGTTACCCGTTTTACCATAACTTGCCCTAAATTTCAATTGGTCCAGCCATTCTGCATCCTTTAGGAAATCTTCATTTTTGAGGTTCCATGCAGCCGCGAATGATGGGAAGTAACCGTAGCGGTTATCTGAACCAAATTTAGTTGAACCATCCGCCCTGAAGGTAGCGGTTAAGATATACTTATTATCGTAGTTGAAAATTGCTCTAGCAAAGTACGACTGCAGCTGTGTTTTTGGGTCATTGTAAGAGGTATAACTGCGGTTTGCCGGTGCAGTTGCACCCATCACATCCGTATAGTCTACATCAATATTCCCAAATCCTTTTGCCACACTGGTGAGGCCTTTGTTGATGTAATTGGTGTACTCATATCCAATTACTGCATTCAGGTTGAGCTTACTCAATACCTCTTTGTTAAAATTCAAGGTATTGGTGAACTGTTGTGTGATCAACTCCGTGTTGGAATAACTGGCATAACCACCCAGAAAATCGCCATCTGCCTGAATTCCATTCAGGTTGATAAAGCTTTTCGTAGACGCTCTCCTGATACCAGTGCTGTAATTGATACTGGCCAGCATACGGTATTCCAACCATGGTGTGATCTTATAATAAGGAGATACGCTACCTAGGATGGTAGAAACTTTTGACTTATCACTTGAGGCTTCAGACATCGCCAATGGGTTAATGATCGAGCCTCTTTCAACAAAAACAGATCCGTCTGAATTAGTTAATGAGCGTGTTGGGTTCCATGCCAAAGCCTGACTGATCAAACTGCCGGTAAAACCTGCGTCAGTAGTAATCGGAGCAATATTCTCTGTATACTGGTTGCTGATCAGGCTTACATCCAAGCCAAGTTTCTTGCTTTCCAGGAACTTAAAGTTACCGTTGAAAGAGCCGCTATATTTTTTGAAGTCAGTCTTCCTGATAATCCCCTGCTGGTTTTGATAGCCCAGCGAAGCACGAAAGGTATTGTCAGCTGTTCCGCCACTAAATCCAACTGAATAATTTTGGTTGTAAGCAGTACGCGTAATGGCTTTCAAGGCATCCACATTTTGGCCAAAATCACCAGCTGTCTGGCCGTATTTTAACAAGGCTGCCCGGTATTCATCGCCATCCAGAATATCCATACGTCGGGCCAGGTTACTCACACCCGCCGAAGCGTTGATATCCAGTTTTGTGGCACCGCTCTGCCCCCTTTTTGTGGTAATGAGCACTACACCATAGGCAGCACGGGATCCGTAGATTGCCGTTGCAGAGGCATCTTTGAGAATCTCCATACTCGCAATATCTGCGGGATTGATAAAGTTCAACGGGTTACCGGCAGGGGCATTTCCTACCCCGCCACTGGCAGACGGACGTGCAGAACGACCGTCGAGGGCCACCCCATCCACTACATATAAAGGCTGACCGGTACCAGTCATTGCCGTATTACCACGGATGCGTACGGTTGTGGCACCACCGGGCTGACCGCTGTTGTTGATCATCTGTACACCTGCCACTTTTCCCTGGATCAGCTGGTCTGGAGCAATCAGTGGTCCTTTATTGAAATCTTTGGCAGAGAGTGTCGCAGCGGCACCGGTGAGGTCGTTCTTTTTCACCGAACCGTAACCCACCACAGTTACCACTTCCAGGTCGGTTGCAGAGGTTAAGATTACATCGATGCTGGTTCTGTTATTTATTGGAACAGTTTGAGGCTGTAAGCCCACATAAGTAAAAGTCAATTGTTTACCGCCATCGGGAACAGTAATGCTATACTTTCCGTTGGCATCGGTCATTACCCGAACGGGGGTACCAGTTACATTAACGGTAACACCAATAAGGGTATTTTTCTCATTATCAGACACTACCCCACGCAAAATCGTTTGAGCAAAAGCAGCGGAATTAAGAAAAAAAACAAGGAAACAGCACAATAGAAATTTCGGCTGCACGTAAGATCCGGGTTTGTCAGCGCTAACAAACCACTTTTTAGATTGTAAAAAGACATTCATGATTTAATTTGGTTAGGTTAATAGGAAAAAAAGGATGCTGTCTGTTTTGTGATGATGTTTAAGTGAATGATATAGATTTATTGGGAATGGCCCGATTACCAGGCCGGGAATAGGCTCAATGATAACAGATGCAGTTGACAGAGTCGGGAGGCTCCGCTGTAATAAAGTTTTTCATCAGGTATATTTGGTTAATTATAGCAATTAAAATATTTAATAACCTCTATTTGACAGGGGCGAAAAATATCATAATTATATAAATATACACAACACTTTGCAAAATCACCTATTAAAAGATACAATTTATTTCCCTAACTTGCCGATAACCAAAAAATGTTGTGGATAAAAACATTATCCTATATTAGACCATGACAAATCAATCCTTGCATCCTACCGTCATCTGCTATGGCGAGATCCTATGGGACAACCTGCCTACGGGAAGAATGGCCGGTGGTGCACCTATGAATGTAGCCTACCACCTCAGTCGTGTCGGCGCGAAGAGTGAGCTTATCAGCCGCGTGGGAAATGATGCCGCCGGTGAAGCACTTATTGAGTTTTGCAGCAGCATCGGACTTCCTACTAAATTGATACAGACAGACATCAGCCATGCTACTGGAGAAGTTAACGCCACTGTTATGGATAACAAAGATGTGGTGTATGAGATACTGCCCGATGCGGCGTGGGACTTTATCCATTCGGAGCCAACCGATAAAGCTTTGGTAAGCCAGGCTGAGGCCTTTGTGTTCGGCAGTCTTTCAGCGAGAAGTGAAAAGTCAAGAACCTCTTTATTGGAATTATTGGATTCTCCGGTCTTCAAAGTGCTCGACATTAACCTTCGGGCACCACACTATTCCAACGAAATTCTGAAATTGTTGATAAAAAAGGCTGATTTCCTTAAACTAAACAACGATGAACTAGTCTTATTAAGTGAATGGTTTTACAAAAAGGGGGCTAGTGAACAGGATGCGATCAGTTTTCTGCAGGATCATTTCAGCGTTAAGGAGATCCTGGTTACCAAAGCAAGTTCCGGCGCTAGTTATTACAAGGGTGCAGCGTCCTATAGCGGAAAAGCATATTCCGTTGAGGTTGCAGATACTGTGGGTGCCGGAGACTCTTTCTTGGCTGCGTTTCTCTATAAAAAGCTCACAGGTGCCACTGTGGAGGAGACAATGAGTTATGCGCTGGCAATGGGCGCGTTTATTGCTGGTAAAAAAGGAGCCTGCCCTATTTATACGCTGGATGAGCTTGAAATATTCAGAAAAAATGCGGGGCGACAGCATTGATTTTATAAAGATTTTTGATTTAAGCATTAAAAACATGAACCAAATTCCAAAAAATATGTACGTAAACAAAGCATTGTTAACCTCGGCATGTGTAGCTGCATTTGCGCTAACTGCTGTTCAGGTAAAAGCACAGGCTAAACATGAAGACACAGAATTTTACACACCAGTTCCTAAACAGGTAGTTTCCGGAAAAACTACTTCAGCAGCACCATCAGATGCAGTAGTGTTGTTTGATGGCAAAAACCTAGACCAATGGGTGATGGCAGACGACAGAACGCAGCCCGCTAAATGGAAAGTTGCCGGCGGTATCCTTACCGTTGACAAAAAAACAGGAAACATTGAAACCAAAGAGGCTTTTGGAAACTACCAGCTGCACATTGAGTGGAGAGTACCACAAAATATCAGTGGCGAAGGTCAGCTGAGAGGTAACAGTGGTTTGTTCCTTGCTTCAATAGGCAAAGGCGACCTGGGTTATGAATTACAGATCCTGGATAACTTCGAAAACAAAACCTATACCAATGGTATGGCCGGCAGTATTTACAAACAGACCACGCCGTTGGTTAACCCATCTAAAAAAGCTGGTGAATGGCAAACCTATGATGTGATCTGGACTGCGCCAACTTTTAAAGCCGACAGTTCTGTGAATACACCAGCGAAGGTGACAGTATTGTTCAACGGAGTAGTTGTGCAGAACAATTTTGAGCTTAAAGGTCCGACACAATATGTTGGTGAAGCAGGTTACAGACAGGCACATGGTCCATCACCTATCAAATTACAGGCGCATGGTGACAAAAGTGAGCCAGTGAGTTTCCGTAACATCTGGGTAAGACCACTTTAATTATCATCAAATAAAACGAGCCGCAGCTGCGTTCCATAATGGAATACAGCTGCGGCTCTTGTTTTTGCCACCTGGCACCAAGCCAGCTTTGCTTTTAAACTAGTGTTTCAGCCAGCTAGACGGCACTTCTTTAGGTGCATTTCCATTCAGGCTATATTTCAGCTTCAAGGTATAACCTCCTCCTCCTTCAATAAAGTCAAGTGCAATCGGCTGCAGCCCTTTTCTCAAAGCTACCTGCCCGGATTTTTCAAAAGGGCCATGCGGACCATCATTGTCAACAACAAGACGGTCGGCGATTCTTAGTACCCCACCGTCATCACAATTTAGGAAAAAGCTGTAAATACCGTCTGTTGGAACCTCCAAAAAACCCTGAAATTTAATTACAAAAGCCGAAGCATCTGCCTCATTAGGTACAGCCACCTCATTTACGGTATACGACTTTTTAGCCGTTCCAGTAACAGATTGAGAATTCTTAAATTCTCCCGGATAATAATTCGCTGTCAGTCCCGGTGAAGAAGTAAAGGTATTTACCGCCTGGGCATAGTCCTGTTTGGTATATTTAAGATCATAAACATCCCCTCTTCTACCCTGTGGAGTAAATGCAGCCAGTTTAACAGATGAATTGGAAGTAATTTTCAGTGGACCGTCAAGGGAAGTCGAAGCCGTCGTTGGCATTGTTCCATCAGTAGTATAATGAAAAGCAAGTGTTGGTAAAGGTTTCACCGGCGCAAGGTTCACTTCATCAATAAAAACATTCTGCTCTACCAAACCATCAACACCAGGCAGTCGGTAGCTAACATCTAAGGCGTCCAATCGCGGAAAGTCAAGTTTCAGGCGACGCAGATAACTTTCATATCTGTCCTTGTTGCTCCATAACACCTCCGCCAGTGCTGTCATTCTTGGGAAAATCATATAGTCCGCACGGTTTTCCGTAGGGATTTTCTCCGACCAGGTATTGGCCTGTGCACCAATGATACCTTTTGCCTCCTGGGCTGTTAACTTTGCCGGGATAGGGTTAAAATGGTAGACTTCGTACAATGAATTACGGTCAGGGTAATTATCAAAATAGAGCGGATTTCCTGGAGACATCACCACTTTGTTGCCATTTTTTGCTGCTTTAATTGGCGCGTTTGGCACCCATGACCGCCAGTACATTACCACCGCGGTAGAACTGATTCCATCTTCCAGAATCTCATCCCAGCCAATGAGCTGTCTGCCTTTAGCGTTAAAAAACTTCTCCATCCGGTTGATAAAATAGCTCTGCAGCTCTGCCGTAGTTTTGATGTTGTTTTTCTCCATCAGCTCCTTACAGCTCTCTGCCGTTTCCCATGACGTGCGGTCTACCTCGTCACCCCCAATATGGATGTATTTACTTGGAAAAATAGACATGATCTCCGTGAATACATTTTGCGCAAACTCGTAGGTTGTTTCCTTGCAGGGACAAATTGGTGTAGTAAACAATTTACCCCATTTAGAGCTTTCACCATCGCTGCTTAAAAATGGATAGTTGTTAATTGCAGCCATCATATGGCCCGGCATATCAATTTCAGGGATGATATCTATGTGGCGCGCCATGGCATAGGCAACCAATCCCTTCATCTCCTCTTGTGTATAGAAACCACCATAAAGCGTTTTTCCATCCTTTTGGATGATATGCTTAGGATCGATGGCAAAATCCGGATTGGTCTTGGCAAGGTTCATACAAATTGTATCCTGATTATTAAAAGTACGCCAGGCTCCCTCTTCGGTCAGCTTCGGATACTTTTTGATCTCAATCCGCCAGCCCTGATCATCTGTCAGGTGCAGGTGAAACTTATTGAACTTGTACAAAGCCATCAGGTCAATGAATTTCTCCAGATAGGCAATGGAAAAGAAATGACGCGAAACATCCAGGTGCATTCCCCGCCAGGCATAAGCTGGCTGATCCGCAATGGTTACAGCAGGAATTGCGATACTGGTCAACTTGCTCTTGCTGCGTTCATCTGCCGGCATTAGCTGCCTGATTGTTTCTATACCGCGAAAAATACCGGCGGCTTCTTTAGCCGACAGTGTTATTCCAGATGTGGAAACTGTCAGTTGATATCCTTCAGGGGCACTAAGCGTTCCATCGTATTTGATCAGTACCCGATTGCTCCTGGCGCTTTTGCTTAATTTAAGACTTGTACCCAGGTACTGCTTAACTAACAGGTTAAGCTGCGCCGCTTCTTTTGAAAAGCGGGCATCGTTAGATACCAGCTGTGTGTTGGCATTGATGTTGAAACTGCCTGTACCGGCCTGCAATGAAGCTGGATAGGGAATTAATGGAAAATCTTTGTTAACGTTCTGCGCATTTGCGCTGATGGTCAAACCTGAGATCATCAGCATCGCAATGCAGGCAACTTTCCTGTGGTAATTTTTCTTCATTTGTGTGTGTATGTTGTTGATTTTGTGTGTTCGAATCCAGATACTAATATTCATGTCTCAGCGCCTGACTCCGCTTTAGCAACTCTTCTTTTGAGATGTTAATCTGTTTACCGATAACCTTCCCATTTCTGTAAGTTACCGCATTGATTTGTGTTGCCCCAAAAGGGAAATGTAAAGAAGAACCGTCATACTTTGCTGCATGCAAATCAGGAATGGTGTTGTCAAAGGTATAATAGATATCCAAACCGGGAACTTCGGTAGTCATTGTCAGTACAACATCGCTTCGCCCTTCTTTTACTGGTTTATAAATCACGTTATAACAGCTTTTGGCATAGTTCACATCTGCCACGTCGAGTCTCTTAAATTCCTGCTCCAGGCGTTTCACAAAGTCTGGCCAGTTCTTTTTGGCTTTCGGACTCCAATAAACTTCTGACAATGCAATTGAGCGTGGCCAAACCATATATTCCAAATGCCTGTAAGTAGGTACAGATTCCGTCCATAAATTCCCTTGTCCGCCCAAAATCAGTCTTTCATCTACTCCTGCCGGGACAGGCTCATAATTATAGCTGTCACTCAACCTGCATAAACCATAGGTGTCCGGTTCTGCCTGCGGATCACCCTGATAAAGGTCCAGATACACATAATCCCAGGGCGTCATCACCACCTGATGTCCCATTTTTGCGGCTTCAATCCCACCATTCATTCCTCTCCAGCTCATTACTGTTGCTTCAGGAGCTATTCCTCCCTGCAGAATCTCATCCCATCCGATTAGCTTTTTGCCCTTTGCCTGCAGCATTTTCTCCAGGCGTTTAATGAAATAACTTTGCAGTTCCTCCACATTTTTGAGTCCTTCTTTAGCCATCAATGCCTGGCAAGCAGGATTTTGTTCCCAATAGCCTTTGTAAGCTTCATCACCTCCAACGTGAATATACTCACAGGGAAAAAGTTTAGCCAGCTCCGTAAACACCTTGTCCAATTTTTTATAAACCTCCTCATTGGAAGGATCAAGTGCATTATCGTCCTGCGGCACATTACGCCAGCCGCCGTTTACGCTGTATTGTTTTTTGGTGCTGCTCAGCGCAGGATAAGTTGTAATCATTGCCAGGCTATGTCCCGGCACATCCACTTCAGGCAAAATCGTGATATAACGTTCCTGTGCGTATTTTACAATTTCACGGATATCGTCCTGGGTGTAATAACCGCCATAACTTGGTTCCTCATTGGCAAGTGCTGGCAAAAATGTTCCCCATCTACCTGTTCTTTTAACGCTATATGCGCCTTTTTTAGTGAGTTCCGGCAAGCTTTTAATCTCTATCCTCCAGCCCTGATCATCTGTCAGGTGCCAGTGAAAAGTATTGTATTTGTATTTTACCATTTCATCAATGAAAGACTTCACTTCTGCTTTTGTAAAGAAATGCCTGCTAACATCAAGCATCAAGCCCCTCCATCCAAAACGCGGATAGTCGGTCACTTCCACTGCGGGGATGATCCATTTCACGTTGGCCTGTTGTGTTGCCGCTTCAATATCCGCCGGCAGCAGCTGCAAAATAGTCTGAAGTCCGTAAAATATTCCTGCGGGAGTATTGGAGCGAAGCGTAATCTGTTGTGGCGCTACGTTTAATTTGTAGCCTTCTTTACCGATCTCTGTGTCAAAATTCCCATTCAGCGAGACCACGATTTTTTTGTCGCCCTTCTGCTTGCTCAGGTTGATACCCGTAGCTTTTTCGATGCGCGCACTAAACCATTTCATGCTCTCCTGTAATTGTTTATTGTTAAAATTTTGTTCAATAGCAGTGTGCTGATCTAGGATAAACTCACCGCTTTGTTCTTTAAGAGCAACGGGTTCAGGAATGAGATGAACATGGTGGTTCTTCTGGGCGCTGAGCCCTGGTGCAACAGCGACCATAACAATCGCAAGCATCAGACAAAATTGTATCTTTTTCATTGAATTAAAGGTTATATTGAAATAATGTTAGCGTTTAAACCAAAATTAAAACGTTTTATCAATAATATACCCTAAATAAATCAAAAGATTCTGCAATACCTAGGTTCCCGGTGATTATAATTCATAAAAAAACGCCCTCTTCAAAAAGAAGACGGCGTTTCAAGGTGTGTTGTTATTTATTAAACTACTTTTTTTGGAGGAAGGTCAAATGCAATGGCTTCATGTTCAAAATGACCTTTATGGGCACCATCGCAAAATGGTTTATTTTTTGAAAGTCCGCAACGGCAGATGGTCAGCACATCCCTGCCCTGTAATCCATATGCGTTGCCATTTTTATCCACGATCTCGAAATCGCCTTCAATCTTCACTGATCCGTTATTGTTGATGGTTAGTTTTGTCTTTGACATTGATGTGTTTTGTTTCCGCAAAATTAGCACAATGGCGCAAAATCCACGCCCCGGATTACAATTTAGAAACATTCCTTAAAGGCAACCAAAGTGATGTTAATCGCAAAATTCAGGGCACAAAAAAAGGAGCATCTTTTGGAAACTCCTTTTCGCTTGTTAACTTATATCCGGATGTAAATTGCTAACCAGATGTTATTTCCCATTTTTTACAGGATAAACAATCTTGGATTAACTTTCTTTTGTACCGTTGCCGATAATGTTGGTTTCATCGACTCAGAACCTTTAAATGTTTCTGATGTAGTCTCATTTATAGCATCCATTTGGCCTCCCATAAATAATACCTCTGATTGAAATTTGTCACTGCTGATTTGAATGTTCCCCTGATCCTTCATATTCCTTATATTTTATGATTGCAGAACAGCAGAATTGTAGGAAAGTTTTAAGAAAATTAAAAATTTTCTATTAAATCATTTTAGGATGACAAAGCCCTAAATATTTATTCATTTTATCTCAAATCTGGATTGAATTCTTACTTTTACGCTCAATGAATGAAGAAAAAAAAGACTCAAAGAAAGTTCTTTTCCTGAGATGGCTCGGAAGAATAGGGATTTGGGGATTTCTGTTTTTCCTCGTGAAGGGACTCATTTGGCTCGCCCTTGGCTATTGGGTATTGAAGTAGGTTTCAGGGTTACCGGGATGCCCATCAAGGCACCCCAGTTCCGCTGTTGTAAGTTATTCACCGAAGGCACTTGCCTGTATGGCTTCGAGTGTAGCTTTGGTATCCTCAAAACTGGTATGGTGAAAGGCATTTATGCCCAGGGCTTTTGCGGTCTGTACCTGAAAAATCCTGTCGTCGAAATAATAACACTGTTCTGGCCTCGCCTGGGCTACGCCCAATGCCAGCAGAAAAATATTTGGATCCGGCTTGCGCATTTTCACATCACAGGATGATACAAAGGCGTCAAAACACTGGTGCAACTTGAATTTCTTAACACGGTAGGTGTTCAATTCTTTACCCTCATTGTTGATAGAGATAATTCTGAATCCACATGTTTTTTTCCATTCCTTCATCCACTCCAGTAATCCCGGCAGTTCTTTGGATCTTGAAAATACGAACTCTTTGAAATCTTCTCTGGTAAAATCGCGCGGATGGTTAAAGATGGCCACATCGAGGTATTCGTCCAGCGTCAGGTTACCGATTTCGAAAACATTAAAAACATAGTTGTGAAGGGTATTGAGCTCCTCGTAATCAAGGCCGAATTTCTCCGCAGCGAGTTTACGGGAGTCGTTTCCCCAGCCATTGGTTAACAATACACCACCAATGTCAAAAAAAAGTATTTTTGGTTCTGAAACTTTCATTGTATTATTTGCTATATGTTATTTTTATGCATTAAACATAGCCAATTGGCCCCAATATACCTGAACAGAATTATCCTGCTTATGTAATAAAGGAGGCTAAGACCGTCTCCCAGGGATGGGCTTTGCCAATTGTATAAATTAGTTTTTGTGTTTCTTGTCTACATTCGGGAGATCATCTCCCCTGCTATCAGGTTTTTTAACCATAATCACAGAATCGATGCCAATCGCCATTTCGTTATGGTGCTGCAGTATAGGCAAGGTTTTAAGGGCAAAATCCCGCAGTTTGAAATTGCTAAACTTTCTGGCACCATTAAACAGGTCTAATGTTTTCGAATGGTCTTTGGCCATCATATCCATATAAGTCTGGTCAAACTCGTTGCCCTCAAGCTGCCTGGTTTCAGCTAGATTTTTTTGTTCTGTAGCAGGAAGCGAGCCCGGCAATTCTACACCCAGTGATGCGGCGAGTGTTTTCAGGTCATTGTTGATCTGCGTGTGATCTGTAACCATTTTTTTGGCAAAATCCATCACTTTTTTACTCTTCGTCTTCTGTGTGGCGAGGTTTCCCAACTCCACTTCCAATATACCGCCTATGGCAGCCTTCTCGATAAATGCAGTTTCTTCATCATTGAGATTTGCTGAGTCATTTCTTAGTTTATCGCTTTCTGTGGTTTGCACCGTGGTGTCGCCCGTTAGTGTTGTGGTACCTTCTTTTTCAGCCGACGACTGGCAGGCTTGCAATCCAAGAACAGCTGCTGTTAGGAATAGAATGGATTTTTTGTAATTCATAATTAGGTAATTTTGTTAAGGGCTTAACACATTCTGGAATAAAAGGTTTTCTGAAATCAAAACCGGTGCAGCGGCAAGGCAGCTGTTCATTGACCGGGACATTCGTTCTATCTACCGATACATTCATCGCCAAACGCGCAAAGCAAGCTATTTTTAAATTCACAATTCAACTCACCATGGAAAGAAAGAAATTTTTAAGAAGCCTGATGATAGGCGCGTTCTCCGCTCCAATTATTATCGACGCCTGCTCCAAGAGCAATTCAGTAATCGCTGATGAAACTACTTCAGGGGTTTCGGGAACGGGTCCCTCGGGCAGCGCTTCAGGATGTAATGTTGCACCAACAGAAACTGAAGGCCCCTTTCCTACCAAAGTTCCCGCCTCTTACGTGAGATCTGATATCACCAATGGTAGAACAGGTTACGCAATGAGCATCAAACTCAATATCACCAATACCAATAACAGCTGCTCGGCACTGGCAGGGGCTATTGTTGACATCTGGCATTGCGACGCTGAAGGAAATTATTCCGAATATGGCGGAAGTGGCATGCAATCCACAAATTACCAGTCACTGCACTTTCTTCGTGGAAGACAAACAACCGATAGCAACGGTCTGGTAACCTTCACCTCAATATTTCCTGGCTGGTACAGTGGCCGCGCTACACACATTCACGTCCATGTATATAATGCTTCCGGCAGCTCCTTAAAAGTTACACAAATCGCCTTCCCGGAGGTTAACGGCAGTGCTGTGCTCACCGTCAACGGTTATGCAAAAGGCATGAGCGGTTATACCTACAATGCAAAAGACAATGTGTTTAGTGACGACAGTGCAGGCATCGAGATTGCCACAGTTACCGGCAGCATTGCTGATGGTTTCGCTCTGACGATGAATATCGGTGTACCCGCTTAAAAAATATGATACAGCGCATCATCACACTATGCTACCGAAAGATAATAGATATCAATTCCAACGGGAACTGGGAGAAACTTGTTTTTGAGGATACCTACACAGAGTTTAGGATGCAGTCGCAGTTGTTCAACACCGGAAAGAAATATCAGTCCTTTGCACAGCTGATACAGGAGGTTCCCGGGGCAGAGAAATTACATTATCTGGTAAGCCCTGCCTGTATCGGATATCTGCAGCAGCTGAATGAAAAGATACCGGACATCCATAATTCCCTGGGACAGATTTGTCTCCGGTTTAAAAGTTTCCGCTTTGAGCTGATCAATTCTGATTTAAACCGCAAAGACGTGCATCAGGTAGCCATCAACTTTTACTCGGAACCCCTGTTATGGCACGACACAATTGGTAATCAACTGCTTTTATCCTCAGAAAAGGCTGCGCTGTCGCAGCTGACAGATTTGTTGCCGATGGTACCATTTTTATCAATTTATAGCTTAAACAAAGCATCATGAAACCTCAGTCGCCAGCAAGAATATTCCTCTCTGATAATCGCGAAATGCAGCAATCAGCCCAGCACAGGTCTTTCAGTACTTTCAACGGGGCTCAGACACACACAAGTTTAAACTATACCGTTGATCAACTGAATGATGAGGAACTTGCCGGTGGAGGTTCCATTACCCACACCATGCCACAAGAGGGCTATTTGTTGATCTTGCCTATTACGGGCGATTTAACTCTGGAAGTTCAGGAGGCTGACAGAAAACACATTAGTATTGGAGAGATCAGTATGCTTCGCCTCAACAAAGGAACAAATTTTTCATTGATTAATCCTTTTCCAGATGACACGATCAACTATCTGTTGGTTAGGGTAAATGCGGATACAGACCTAGCTGGATCCTTAGTGAATAGCTTTGCACTGGAAGCAAACGAGAACCAACTGATTGAACTAATAAATATCCCCAAATTGCTTGAGGTACGTATAGGTAGATTCAAGGGGCGTTCAGCAACTGTATACCTCCCGGGTAACAACAAAAATCAAGTTTTCGCCGTCGTTATTGCAGGAGCCTTCGAATTGCAAAATCGTTTGCTGCAACCTCGGGATGCGCTTATTTTAGCTACACAGGATGAAGTAGAATTTGAGGCACTGAGTGAAGGTGCTGTCCTTCTCCTTATCGCCACCTGATATTCCGTTAAAACCTATGCAACCCTTGGCAAAAAGTTCTGACTGTACATCTTCAGGCTTTTTTTCAGCAGCTGACGGGCTACATGGATACGTGTTTTAACCGTTCCTATCGGGATGTTCAGTTCTTCGGCGATTTCGCAATATTTGAAACCTTCAAAATAGCGTACGAATGGTATATGGTGTTCCGGCGATAGCTTGGCCAGAGCTTTATAGATATCGTCCATCACAAACTTACCGTCAATCTCATTCAATGTAGAGGCGAAGCTCATTTTTTCGGAACTGATTTCATCCGACACTGTGATGATAGAATGTGTTTTACTGGCCCTGCGGTAGTTATTGATAAAGGTATTTTTCATGATGGTATATAACCAGGCCTTAAAGTTTGTCCCCTCTTTAAAACTTGCAGAATAATTGATGGCTTTTAGCATGGTGTCCTGCACCAGATCGTTGGCATCTTGTACATCGCGGGTAAAGGAGATAGCAAACGAATGTAAAGCATCTTTGTAGCTGTAAAGCCTGTAATTGAAGTCGTTTGTAGTCATATTTCGTATTTTTTTTCGGATAAAAAAAAGAAGATTTGCTAATCACAGCCCAGATCTGGACAATAAACCGTCCGCAAGAGGCATTATTTTTATTAAATATTGATTCAATGATAATTTACGTGCTCAGAAAAAGACCGGATAATACATCTTTCAGGTAGCTGTAAAAAAAGACGTTAACGGATAAAAAACCTGAGTTCAAAGCCAGCAAATGAACACATTAGCGAACTTTAATCAAACGTAATCATAAAAGAGATGAGACTCACACAAAGACGATAGAAGCGGATCGGAAACATATAACTGAGGGGAAGGTTAGTTCCCCCCAGTATATCAAACACACCAATTTGAGAGCGAAATTGTTAGACAAGTGCTAATGATTCAACTTGTTTAAAACCTAGCTTGGCAATAAAACTAGGGAACTATAAATTATTATAAAACATTATTACACGAATAGATCATTTCCCTACGTCAACGGATGGTTCGGAACCTATTTTGAAGCCTTTTAAAGCAAAATACCCCAGACTATCCAATCTGGGGTATTAACAAAACAAAACTTAGATCTAACCAAAAATCTAATCTCCTGAGCAAAGGCGAACCTTATTTCTGACGTCATGGGCGGATTCGAACCGCCGTGAAGGGTTTTGCAGACCCGTACCTATCCACTCGGCCACATGACTTTTTTTGAGCGTCAGCAAATATAATAATGTCTACTTAAATAGTAGTATTTATTTCAAAATAATGTTCTCTCCTATTTTTTGAGTGAACAGAAAGGCATATCTTTATCAGATAAGCTATGCCTGATACTCCAAATCTGTTTCAATTGCCCGATGTTAGCCCCGACACTTATGTGGTTGAAAACTTCAAAGTCGCCGATTTAAGTCCGGTTTTTTTGCTGAAACATAGCGCAGTTCAGACAGATAGTAGCGCTACAGGATACTTAAACCTGCAACCGCAGCATATCTCTGTCAACTATGCCTCGTTTATCGACCGCGCCAGTCAGGTAAAATTCCCTCAGGTGAACGTTAGATTGCAACAGCAGTCATTGATCCTCTCCTGCCGCTGTGGTGTAGTCCACCAAAGGCTGTGTGAACATCAGTCACGTTTGTTGTACAACCTCATGAACAGGACTGAGCTTCGGATATTTTTCGACGAACAACTCCGCACAACAAAGTTGAAAGCCTTTGCAGCGGCTTATGGATTGGAAAAGGAGAAAAATCTGGACAGCTTTTTTGCGCTGGATTATGATAAAGGTAACTATAAGATATCTCCGCTCATCAAAGACCTTTTGCCAGTTACTCCGGCAAATAATTCATTGATACAAGACATTCTGTTGCCCAAGGCAGCACATTCTTTCCCTAAACAGAACCTGGGCGAAGACAGCCAGAACAAAATACTCGTGCTCAAACAGCACCGCTATTATAGCCATTTCCAGGTAGAACTGATGGAATGCGCTTTAACCAGCACGGGAAAGATCCGAAATCCCCTGAGCACAATTGATCCCATGGAATACCTATGGGCAACAACGGCAATCGATGAACTGAAATTCTATACGGCCATCACAAAGTTTCAGCAGAATTACGAGGCAGAAAAACCTGAGCTGGAAATCGAAGGGTTAAAGGCTCTGATCAAAAATCCGCTGGAGCTGGATGTGTATTACCATGACCAAAGCATCTCAGCTAATTTAACTGTCAGCGCCATCGTAGCGGTCAAACTTAAAAATCAGCCGCTGGATATTAACCTCTCGGTAGATTTCAGAAATGGCTATTATACCATCACAGGAGAACTGATACTGGATAATAAAGCCTACGATCTTAATTTGCTAAACCTTAAGTATAAATACTTCATTTTATACAGCGGCACCATGCACCTGATAGACAAGGCAGATTTTTTAAGGGTCATAGAATTTTTCAGACAAAATAACAATCACCTGGTTATCCATGAATCAAAGTTTGCTTCCTTTCAGCAAGACATCCTTTCGAAACTGGAGCATCGCATACATATTACCTATTCTTATCTTAAGGCTGCCACTAAAGAACAGCTGAAGGAAAGTCATTTCGACAGTTCAGTAGAAAAAATCCTATACTTGTCTGATCCAGAAAATTTCATCCTCCTCACCCCTGTCATCAAATACGGCAACATTGAGGTTCCTGTTTTATCGCGTAAGCAGATCTCCGCCATAGACCAGCTGGGCAACGAATTTAAAGTCAGCCGCAATGAAGATGATGAATTTAAATTTATCTCTACTTTGACCCGGCAGCATCCTGATTTTGAAGAGCAGCAGGATAAGGAATCGTTCTATCTGCATAAAAAACGTTTTCTGGATGAGGCTTGGTTTTTCGGGGCTTTTGAAGAATGGCAAAGTCAGGGTATAACCATTTTGGGTTTCAACGAGCTCAAAGGCAATCAGATTAACCCGAACAAGGCCAAAATCAGCATTTCAGTGGTGAGTGGCCTAAATTGGTTCGACAGCCACTTTGAAGTGAAGTTTGGCCAGCAAAAAGTATCGCTCAAACACTTACACCGCTCTATTCGCAATAAAAGTAAGTTCGTTAAACTAGGCGACGGCACGCTGGGGCTTTTGCCAAAAGAATGGATTGATAAGCTTAGCGGCTATTTCAATGCGGGAGAAATTGAGGGCGACCTAATCAGGACAGCCAAAGTGAATTTCGGCGCAATAGACGATTTGTATGAAGACGAAGTTTTGTCTGAGGAGGTGAAAATGGAGCTGGCATCTTTCCGTGATAAAATTGCGGCTTTCCAGAATATCAGCCAAGTTGAGGTGCCCCCTGCTTTAAATGCTACGCTACGGACCTATCAGAAAGAAGGCTTGAACTGGCTGAACTTTCTCGATGAGTTTGAATTTGGCGGCTGCCTGGCAGATGATATGGGTCTCGGAAAAACCATTCAGATCATTGCTTTTATCCTGTCGCAAAGGGATAAGGGTCACACAAACACCAATCTGATTGTGGTGCCAACCACACTTATTTTTAACTGGCAGTCCGAGATTGCAAAATTCGCCCCAGATATAAAGGTGTTGACCATTCACGGTGCCGAGAGAAATAAACATGCAGATCAGTTCAGTAAATACGAGATCGTATTAACCACTTATGGAACGTTATTATATGATATCGCCTGGCTAAAAAAGTATAAGTTCAACTATGTTTTTCTGGATGAATCACAAACAATCAAAAATCCTGAATCACTGCGGTACCGTGCGGCCTGTCTGCTTCAGTCGAGGAATAAAATTACGCTCACTGGTACGCCTATAGAAAACAATACTTTTGATCTGTATGGACAGCTTTCTTTTGCCTGTCCGGGATTACTGGGCAGCAAACAATTTTTCAGGGACCATTACTCTACTCCTATTGACAGGTTCAAAGATAACCGTCGTGCTGTCGAATTGAAAAAGAAGGTTAGCCCTTTTATCCTGCGCAGGACCAAAAAAGAAGTAGCCATGGAATTACCGGACAAAACAGAAATGGTGATTTATTGTGAGCTCGGCAACGAACAAAAAAATGCCTATGATGCCTGTAAAAACGAATACATCAAGTTTCTCCAGTCCGAAAAGGAAGAAGATATCCCAAAACATTCCCTGCATATTTTAAAAGGATTGACACAACTGCGCCAAATCTGTAACTCGCCTGCCCTGCTCAAAGATGATATGCTGCACAGTGTAGCTTCTTCGAAAATCAATGTATTGCTCGAAGAGATCCAAAACCACTCTCCGAAACATAAGATCTTGGTTTTTTCACAATTTGTGTCTATGTTGGACCTGATCAAAAAAGAACTGCTCAGTAAAAACATTGACTTTGAATACCTCACCGGTCAAAGCCGGAACCGCGCTGCAAAAGTAGAGAACTTCCAGCAGAATGAGGAGGTCAGGGTTTTTCTTATCAGTCTTAAAGCCGGCGGCACAGGGTTAAACCTCACTGAAGCTGATTATGTTTACCTTGTAGACCCATGGTGGAATCCCGCAGCAGAAAACCAGGCCATTGATAGGAGTCACCGTATTGGCCAGAAAAAGAATGTTGTAGCCGTGAGATTGATTTGTCCGGATACCATTGAAGAAAAGATCATGAAACTGCAGGAAACAAAAAAGGAACTGATTAATGATATCATCCAGACGGATGGTGCCATGCTCCGGACCCTGTCTAAAAGTGATCTCTTAAGTCTCTTTAGCTAATGCCTAGGCGTTTTGCAAAAGGTCAAACTTATAATTTATCGATTGGTCGGCTATTGTCAGCACCAGCTGATGTGCCACTCCCGCATCGTTTGTGTAGATTTTATCTGTCGCAAAAGCTGGCAGTTCCTTTTTGCTAATCTGCTCAAAATAACTCTGAAAGTCAGCATTCAGCAATTCATCAGACTTTGGTTTGCTTACCAGTGTTTGCTCTGGCAAAGCCGATGATTGCATATTTTCCAATGCAATCATCATAATATCAAAATACCAGGAGTTGGTCAATTTCATCGCCTCAATGGCCAGCCCATCTACAAAGCCGAGCAGATTATGCCGGAAACTTGTTCCTTCATCCATAAAAAAACGCAGACCGGTAGATTGTGTCCATTCCGCACGTTCTCCGCTGTCGCCATTGCTGCTAACACCATAAAAAGCCAGTACATATTCTATGGAACCAGTTTTTATCTCCTCTTCATGGTTGATATTTTCATCGAGAATATGTTGTGGCACGCTGTTCATTACCTGGTCAAAAATAGATGCATTATTGGTAAAGCTCATGCCGGAAGTTACTACTCCCGGTAAACCGCCACAACCTCTTCTGGCAAGTATTCCGTTTTTGTATATTTTTAGATTCAGGGCTTCCTCTGTGCCCGATTTCACTGTAATCAGTATTTGCTCTACGTCAGACTTATTCATTGATGGTGATTAGTTTTTCTCGACGAATACCGGAGTTTCCGTCAAGGTAATATTAAGCTTTCCGCCAGTGGTGGCTACAGTTTTTACGGTCATTTCATCCGCGCCCGGTACCAAAGTATATACTTTCGCTGAGGACGCGGTGCCCAAATCAAGATTGTAAGCTGCAGTTCTTCCCTTTTGGTCGGGTACAAACATAACATATATTTTCCGTCCATTTGCCGAATATACGTCCACAATAGGGTCTGTACTTAAATTCTGCGTATACTGAAATTCGCCAATCAGCTTCTTCGTCTGGTAAAAATAGTCGGCAACCGGTCGACGTGCATGATCAACCGCAAAGCCTGAAGAAGAATATTGTATAGTACTATTAACATCCACATCGTCCAGCATATAGAAATACGAGCGTTTCAGTCCGTGTCTGGCATACAAAAATGCTGCGCGAAGGTTCCAGTCGGCCTGAGAGATCAAGGCCGACTTATCTTTAATCGCAATGGCACGCTGGGGACTTTGCGGATTGATATCAAAACCTGATTCTGTGATCCAGACCTCCGTATTGTTCGCATAGGTCTTGGCCATTCCCGCAAAAGCATCTGCAGTTTTAGCAGAAGTGCCAAGCTCTGGTGCTACACCCACCGTTGCCCCTTTACCAGCTACATAATTATTGCTGTACAAATGATAGTTAATCACGTCGAAACATAGGTTGACAGTGCCGTCAGCTTTTAGCCCCCGATTCTTTTTACACCAGTCGATCATTTTGATTACGTAATTGATATCCGGGTTAGACAATCCACCCATCACCACCTTCATCGAAGGATCGGCAGTTTTAACGCCTACATTTTTTCCCAGTTTTCCCAGGTGTCCATCATAAAAAGCAGACATATTTGCTGCATATTCCTCTGCACTCATCTGTGCTTCCGGTCCCTTCCAGTCCTTGTCGCGCTCATTGTCACACTCCACATATTTCACATAGCCCAGGCCAATCTTTACCTGATTGGCCAGATCACCTGTCCAGCGTAGTTGTGTATTCACAGAAACGAGGCTCCGGTCTATATTGGTATTACTGCCATATCTTGCCGCAAACTGAAAAGCAGCCCTTGCCTGAATGATATAAGAAGCCGGGTCTTTTCTATCCGAGCCATATGGTGTTGGGGCATTATCTGAATTCCGTTTACCTTCCGGGTAGGTATTTACCAGCCATGGTGGCGAATCTTTGATATCAGCGAGTATATCTATTCCCTCGGCCTTACATTTCGCATATACCAGGTCGAAATAAAATCCCCCGGCGTGGGTAGGGTTAAAAGTATATTTTCCCTGCTCATTTTCAATCCTTATCCAATCCAGGTAGTGTCTGAAAACACCAAAGGAACGCATAACTTTCATTTTGGGTTCCGAGATCACCGAGGCATCGTTATCAGTAAAATCCCACTCAAAGGCATTAATGCCAAGATAGTTTTTAAATGCACTTCCGGAAGCACCTGTGGTTGGTACAACTGGTTCTTCAGGCGCGCCGGGATTATCCGTACCCTGATCTGCTGCCCGCCGGCTTTTACTGCAGGAGAAGGCTAAAACAATTAATAAAAGGGCAAGGAACTTACTGATTTTCATATCATTGTGATGAACTCAAAAATAACGAAAATCTTATCATGTTATAACAATATTTATCCCTAAAATTTTGCCGTAGCGCTCAGTGCATTAGAGCGGCAGGCATTGAACACTCCCAGGGCCCCGCCGGTGATATTGCTTTGCGGATTAGCAGGTGTAGATGCATCCTGATCAATCGTATTGGAAAGTGTCCGGAAATAATCGTATACCGCTTTGTCTACACACTGGAGCTCAGCCCTCATCACAGAACCATTCACGATAAGCGGATTTCCGTCCGCCGCATCGGTACTGTAAAAAAGCTGCCCATCGTAGGTACGTCCGTCAGTAGCCTCATCACTTCTTACGTAAGAACCTTTAACCATCACGCCATCTACCCACTGTCTGATCCGGTAATAATTTCCTTTGCCAACCGGGTCTTTAAACACCGGCACCATAAAAACCTGGTCATTGTCCAGCGCAAATTTCTTTGCAAACAACCGGTCAATTCTCACTGCCTGGCTTGGTATCGTTGAAGTCGCCGTATAAGTTTTTCCATCCAGCACTACTGTTAACTGATAAGTGTTTCCGCCCGCACCGGCTAAAGTACTTGTCTGATACGCACCGGCGCCCACACTTTTCAGTGTTTCGCTAAGGCCGCTCTTCATATCTTTAATCATCACTATCGCATCATTCCTTCCCGGAAACGTATTGTCTGCATCAAAGGGTTTAGATTCAGAAACCTTCACTACATATGGGCCTCTGTTCGCAGTAATTTCTCCTTCAATTACCACCTGCGAGTCGGCACCATCCAATTTAACATCAATTACTTTATCACATGAACTCAGCAGACAGCCGAGTAAAATCATGCTTATTAATCCTTTGTCTCTCATCTCTGCTAAAATTTAAAGTTATAGGTTACCGAAGGCACAAACCTGAACAATGAGGTTTGCACCGCTTCTGTACGCGACGGATCATCGGCATTCTGCCTGAAGGTAATGGCATAGGCATTTTCCCTTCCATAGGCGTTGTACAATCCAAAAGCCAGTTCGGAGTTATAGTGTTTGCGTTTTTTAAACTTCATCGTCGCGTTTAGGTCCAGACGGTGATAATCTGGCATGCGGTAGGCGTTTCTTTTGGTATATAAAAACACCACCTGGTTATCTACAAAGTATTTCCCGCTGGGAAATGAAACTGCGTTGCCGGTATAATAAACAAAGGTGGCAGACAGCGACCATCTGCGGTTCAGGTCGTACATGCCCACCAGCGAAATGTCATGTGTGCGGTCTTGCCTGGCATTATACCATGCATTATCATTTATTCCATCAATCTGTTTCTCTGTTTTTGATAAAGTATAGCCCAGCCAACCCGTCAAACGGCCTGTCTTTTTGCGCAGGAGCAATTCTATCCCGTAAGCCCTGCCCTGCCCAAAAAGCAGCTGGGGTTCTATAGGGTCATTACTTCGAACATTGGCACCGTCCTTATAGTCTACCTGATTTTCCATGATCTTGTAATAGGTTTCGGCACTAAACTCATAGCTGTTGTTGCTGAGATTCCTAAAATAACCCAGCGATACCTGATTGGCTGTCTCGGGTTTGATGATGTTATTCGTTGCTACCCATTTATCAGTCGGACTGGTGGTTGCAGAGCTCGAAAGCTGATGCAGGGGCTGGGTGTTTCTTGCAAAAGCGATTTTTAAGGAGGATAAAGCATCAATCTGATAGGCCGCTGCAATTCTGGGCTCCAGGTTGAGGTAAGTCTGCACAATTTTATTCCGCGCATAAGTCATGGTATCAATGATGCTGCCCGCTTCGTTCAGCTCATAAAAATTACTGCCTCCCAAAACAGAAAAAGCACTCAGGCGAAGACCATATTCTATTTGCAGCTTATCGCTCGCGTTCATTTCATTTCCAATGTAGGCTGCGTTTTCAAGACTATAGGTATAGGGTTGGTTGGTCAGCGTCAAGCCGCCACTATATTCGCCGGGGCGGATGGTATGGTAAACAGAGTTGATGCCAAATCTCAGTGTATTCTTGGTGTCGGCATAAAGACTCAGCTCTTCTTTGAAATTCCAGTCCCTGATCTGCGACCGGATCTGTCCGTTAAAAGACGCGGTATTATTTAAATCAATATTGTATTTATAATCGCTGTAGATCAGTGAGGTGTTGGAAAACAATTTCGGACTAAATTCATGATTCCAGCGAAGGGTGGCAGTTTTGTTGCCCCAGTCGATTCCGAATAAACCGCCCAGGCCAAGTTTATCCTGACCGAGGTACCCGGAAAGATAGATCTTATCTTTTTCACCCAGCTGATAATTCGCTTTAAGGTTCAGGTCGTAGAAATACAAGGCACTGTTGCTGATCAGCGTATCACTGCTCACTTTTAAAAAAGCATCAGCATAAGTACGCCGCGCACTAATCAAAAACGAACCTTTATTTTTGACAATTGGCCCTTCAATGCTGAGCCGCGAAGCGATGATACCGATACCGCCATTTACTGTAAAGCGCTGGTTATTGCCATCGTTCATCTTTACGTCCATCACTGATGAAAGCCGACCGCCATATTGCGCTGGGGTATTGCCCTTGTAAAGCGTAACATCTTTAATCGCATCAGAATTGAACGTGGAGAAAAACCCAAGTAAATGTGAGGGATTGTAGACTACCGCCTCATCCAGTAGGATCAGGTTTTGGTCGGCCGCCCCCCCTCGTACAAAAAAGCCACTTCCGCCTTCACCGGCAGCTTTCACACCCGGCAACAGCTGCAGTACTTTGATTAGGTCACGCTCGCCGAAAATTACCGGGACGCGTTCAATCTCTTTCATGCTCAGCTTTTCTACGCCCATGCGGACCGACTTCACCTGTTCGTCTTTGCCCCTTCCGGCAATGACTACCTCAGAAAGGCTATTGTCCTGCGGCTTCAGCGATACCTTGAGCCGCATGTTTTTGTTAAGGCTGATCTTTCGCGAATCGGTACCATAACCAACTGAGCCAATCAGCAGCTGATAGTCGCCGACTGGGATAGTCAGGGAAAAGAAACCATATTCATTAGTTAGTGTAGAAAGAGAATTGGCCTGCTGCCCAGCCTCTGCACGGACAGTCGCTGCGATTAAAGGTTCGCCAGTGCTGGCGTCCCTGACATAACCGCTGAGGGTAAATTTGTCTTGTGCAGCGGCTTGAAGAAACGTAAAGAGGAAAACTATCGGCAATAAATACTGTGATTTTATCGTCATAGGCTAAGCTTAGGTTCCAGGCTAATGTTACCCTAACCTAAGCATAAATCACATGCCAATTGTAAGTAATGACTAATAGGAAAGATATTAATTACATATCAATCGATAAATTAAATGATTAGATTATTTTTTCAAATAATAGTAAATTCAAGTACAGCCACGTCACCCAGAATCAATTGATCTGCATCATTTAGTGGATAGCCAATCTCAGTAGAGTTTAATTTTTGCAAAGAACCGCTGCCGGCCGATAGTAATTTTGTTTTGTTTCCCGGAGGGATGCCACCCTCGTCGGCAAAAAACCTGAAACATTCCCCCTGATTGTCCCATTCGATATGCGCATGCTGACGGCTGATATACTTGTTGCTTTCAAATTCCGAAACCTCCGGAAAAGCGATATCATTTGTCCGGAATGAACCATCGTCTACCTGGATATGTTTCTCGCGACCAATGTTGATCCGTTTGTTATTCCCAAGCAAGATATATTCATCTTCCTCAGCTTTACCTCTGAGGATCGTTACTTTCGCTTTACGCGTCTGTTTAGTCACCTGGGGACTGGCGGAGGCCATTTTGAAAACAATGCCCGTGTATGTAGCGGCGTTTCGTATAGCTGTTTCCGGCAATACATCCACAAAGTCGATCGTCAGCTTCCAGTCTGTCGGCAGATCCACCGCAAAATTATCAGCAATCCGCTGAATTTCTTCCCGCAGCAGCTCAGGTTCCTGGCTAAGTAATCCCGCTTCATAGAGATAACGCTCACCCTCTGCGGCTGCAACAAAAAGCTGAATCAGTTTCAGACCTTTTCCTTCGCCCCCTTCAAGCTGCTGCAGCTCTTCCTTTAAAAACTGAAGTACAGCAGCTCTCAGACTTTTAGCATCAAACTTGTCTGATGCGCTATTTTTTTTAAAAAAATCGAACATGTTTTTAATTTATTAATTCGTGGAACCAATACTTTTTAAATAACCTTTTCTCACCAGTAGCGGTATTACCTTTTCCCCCGCCAAACGCACTGCATCCGAAGAACCCTTGGCCGCTTCTATTCTTATGCAGACAACCGTATATCCGTCGGGATTGGCCGATGGCGCGAAAAATACATACCAGCCATCATTAACTTTTCGCTTTTTCACGATCCGCTCCGGCGTCCCCGTTTTCCCGGCAACCGCCAGGCCAAATTGCCCGGCCTTATTAGCACTCTGCTCAATCATATAACGTTTGAGCAAGGCTGCAGATTCCGGATCCTTCATCAGTGTAATGCCATCAGCAGAATGTAAGGTAGAATCGCTGATTTTCAACACATAGCGATTAGGCACTAATTTTCCCTGATTAGCAATTGCCGATGCGAGCCGGGCTACTGAAACTGGTGTTGCGATGAGTTCTCCCTGTCCCCAGGACATTCCTGAAATCCCTGTGGATCTGTTTTTGTATATATGCTCAGGATCATAAGCGCTGTTGAATTCAGTTTTTCTCCAATAGTCAAGCCAGCGTTCTTCACGCACATTGTCTGCAAAATCCCTGCCATAGTAATAGCCACCAACCCCACGCAGAAACATTCCTGTTTTTAGGTACAATTGTCCCATTTGTTCCTGTAAATGCTGCTGATTGGCCAGTTTGATGAAGTATACATTGTTGGATTTAACAATTGCGCGCTCCATATTGATACGGCCAGTTTCATCGGGTTCCGGCCCCCCGGTGCGGATACGCTCTTCTGTCTTCACCAGGTAACTTTGCTCAGCAGCGGCAATACCCAGTTTATTGAAAGCCGCCATGGCCGTGAGTAGTTTCGCGGTTGATCCCGGCTGCGTAGCAACGGTAAAACCCAAATCTGCAGTAGTTGTCCAATTGTCTAGTTTACGCTGTTCGGTAGTACTCATCGTCAGTTCCTCCCAGTTTTTTACAGGCGGCAGTGGATATACCGCAGAGGCCAGCACATCTCCGGTAGTGGAAGACATTACGACTACCGAAATTCTATTTTTCCGTAATGCCGGATCAGCCGACAAGGACGCTTGTAAATGACGCTGTAGGTCGGCATCTACGCTCAGTTTCACATTCCTGTTCCGTTTTTTAAAGGCATTGATTGCTGCACTATCCAAACCCGACAGCAGTAAGCCACGGATGGCAGAATAGTCTTTTTTTAGCACCGACATTTCTTTTGGTGCCTGTGGTAAAAACCGGTCTTCCCTATACTTTGACGCCCTCACCACGTAACTGGTTGTTGGCATCTGAAAACCGCGCAGCTCTGCCGCGTGTTCATATTCCGCAAAATATCCGTTGATACCGCCATTAAATACTCCGGTATTCGCATCACCAGTCCAAAAGAAAAGCTGCTCCTCAAAAGGGTAGTATCTTTTAACGCGTTTATGCATCGCTGAATCGAGATCGTAATTGCCAGCGCCAGCATCACGCAGTTGCGCTGCCTGCTTTTTCAGCAGCAAAGGATCACTGGTAGCCAGAATCAGGTTATTACGGTCGTAAATAGTCCCTGCCGCAAGTCTCTTCATCAAAATGCCAATCCTCGGATTATAGCTAAACATCCTGCTGCCGCTTTTATCGGCAACCATTGCCGGACGAACTATCCAGTCTTTGCTGTTAAAGCTATATCTTGATACATTCACCATCAGCAACACAATTGCCGCACAGGCCGCCAGCAATGCCGGAACAAGATTTTTATCCTGCTGTGTCTGGATGTATTTCATTTGCACCGAAGTTCCCCGAATCACCGAGCAACTGAGCAAAAAACCCGCAGCGGCAAAATTGATAACCAGTGACGAACCGCCGTAACTTTCAAAAGGCAAGGATACTCCTGATAAAGGCAGCGCCCCGGTAGAGCCTCCTGCAATGAGCAAAAACTGTACAAAAGTACAGATGCCTATGCCAGCACAGAGGTAAAACAGAAATGGCGTACCCGTCTGGCGACCGATGAGGATCGCCCGATGGAGATATAACAAAAAGAGGATAAATATGCAGGAAATTCCCGTCCAGCCAAACTCTTCACCAATGGCCGGCAAAATCATATCGGTATGGGCCTCGGGAATAGTTTTCGCAAAACCTTCCCCTGTGCCCTGACCAGTAATACCTCCGCTGGCCATTGCCCAGAGACCATTCGCTACCTGATCACCGCCAAATACCTCATTATTCCAGGCATCCTGCCAGATCGCTTTACGGTCAGAAAGCCTCGCAACTGGTCCGGGTACCACTTTGTCCAGCAAGGGAATTTTGTCGATCGTTAAAAAGGCAGTGATCACGATCAATGCCATCACGGCCGACTCACTCAAAGATTTACGGCGCAGGAAATGATAAAGGCCAAGGATAACAAAAGTGATCACTGCGTCCAGCCATACATTTTCTATCAACCAGGATACCAATACATAAAGCAGCACAAAAGCCGCCATTTCCATAAAATCGCCACGCGAAAAGGAGAACAATATGATAAAGGTAAAGCAGATTACGATTGCCGGCCCCAGGTCGCCCAGCATCAGGAATAGTACTAAGGTAAATACGATGGCCCCCAGCGCAAATGAGAAAAACGACCAGCGTTTATTCCAGCTCGAATAGGCAGCAATAAATCCCTCATTCAGGGCAAAAAATCCGGCAAGAAAGAGGATAACGATATATTTCACCACTTCACTCGGCTGGATCCCAAAAAGGTTTACCTTCACCCCACTGCCTTCGGGCCCACCGCCAAATAACAATGTTATTGTCAGAATCAGCATTGCCAGCGCAATCCAGGGCCAGCCATTTGCGGCACGCTGATCTGTAAAAATGAAAAGGCGGTAAGCTTTGGCATCCGCGTTAAAACGCCTTAGGTTTACAAAAAGCAGCAGAATGATTACCGCCAGTCCTAAATAGAAAAACAACAGCGAATCCATTGCCAGGAAGCGATCGCGTACCGGATCCTGCAAACTCAAAAGCGTTAAGAAAGACAAACCTGTAAGCAGCATCAGCAAGGGCAATATCAGCTGATCTGCCTCCGGAAAACGAAAAGACAGCAGCAAGTGTAACACCAAAAAACCAAAAATAATCCCCCCGGCAATCAGCCAGAAGCGCTGGTTAAACTGTTCCGGTGTCCTCACTACCAAAGCACCATCATTCTTTAGATTATTAAAATCACGCGAGGAAAGCAGCCTGACCTGGTGAACCGCAGCACTGAAGTTCAAGACTTTACTACTCCCCAGCTCCTGAACCCCTTTAACCTGTCCGAATTCAAAACCGGGTTTCATAGGAATAAGCTCGTAGGCTTTTCCTTCTGGCAAACCAGAAAATTCATAATGACCATCGGCATCAGTTCTCGCATAGGCTGTAAAAGACCGCGCGTTTATACTATCCGCCGGCAATACGGTATTCAGTCTAACCAACACACCTGCAACATCTTCAGCTTTATACTTAACAGTACCGCTAATGCTGGAATTTCCCAGGGCAAGATTTTGCTCCGAAGGCAGTGACGGTGGTGCTGTCCGTTCCTCTTCAAAACGTTTTTCATCATCACCACTAAAACCCAGCAGTTCCCTTGAAACAGCAACGCGCTTTTTGAATGAAGCTCCACCCTCTTTTGCCGCATCATCGGCAATTACATTAAACTTCCTTTTATTTAAATCTCCAATATTTGTGAAGCGCTCACCTGTCTCTAGTCTCGAAGAAATGGTAGAACTTACCAGCGCACGATCGCTCGCATCATCTAGGTAATAACCCTTGGCCAGCAAATCTTTTACGGCTTTTGCCGGATCCGCTGCGTTCAGATTTACTATAGTTCCAGCCGCAAGGCCAGCATTTACAGGCTTCATCTTTTCCTGCAGCACATCAAAGAGTCTGAAAAATAAAACCAGGATCAATATTCCCGTGAGCGCTAAAAATAAGCGCTCCTGTCCTCTTCCTCCCTTTCCTGTTATTTCTTTAGGCATATAGCTTATTCTTAATATTTAATGATCAGCAAATTATTTAGTGATCAGCGAATCCGCCAGGAATGGTCTTTTGGTTACCCTTCCATTGACAAAATTCTGGTCTGGAAAAGTAAACAACACCTGCAGGGACTGAGCGCAGTGTTCAAAACGTACATTCTTCAACTCTACCTGGTTTTTGTAAGAAACGATCCCCGTCGCAAATCCTTTCAGCACCAGGCCGTCGATCACCACATACTTACAGTTGGACGACAATATTAAAGCTGGACCCTTGTAGGCAGAATCTGCCTTAAAAACTACTTTACTATCAGTTTTGATGATCAGCGTATCACGGTTTATCTGTAGCGCTTTACTCAGCTGAACAGGTGCTGCAAATACAGTGGAATTGAGGGTTAATGTATCTCCTTTGAGTTTTGACAAGGAATCTGAAATCAGTTTTTCCTGTGCACCTAAAGTGGCCGCCACCGGAGCATTTGCCGAACCGGAACTTTTAAGGGTGGTAGGCGGACTCGTAAAAAACAACCATAGAGCCACAGCAAGGAACAATAGACATAAAACAGATAAGGTAACGATCGTGCCCTGACTGGACTTGTTTTTGAGAGTTCCGCCGCGATAATGATTCTCAGGATCAGCAGTCCCGGCAGGCTTTCCAACATTGGTTTCCTTGTTAGCTGCAGCAGCATTCGGCAGTTGATAATTATGGGCAGGCGTTGGCAATTCTGGCTTTTCAACGGGTAAGGCTGCTGACTTATTTTCCTTAACAAGCTCCGCTTCTGGCGGAACAGGACTAAACAGATCTGCAACAGGGCGGGCAACATCATGTTTAACTGGTTTTTTATCATTGCGCACCAGTACAATAGTGATATTATCTTTACCGCCGGCAGCATTAGCCAGGTCGACCAGCTTTTCTCCCATCAATTTCAGCGTTGCCGAAGAATCCAACACCTTGCTGATGCCCTCTTTTTTCACCAGATCTGTTAAGCCATCACTGCAGATCAGGATCATGTCGCCCGGTAAAAAAGGGGAGCTCCCTCTTTCAAAATAATGGCCAGCAGTTTCATCAATGCTGCCCAATCCCAGCGCCTGATTCACCTCATTCCGTTTCGGATGCTGCATCGCTTCTTCCTCCGTCAGCCTGCCAGATTCTTCCAGAAAACCTACGAAAGACTGATCGTGGGACAGTTGCACCAGCGAATGATCCCTGAATAAATATAGCCGCGTATCCCCCACATGCGTATAATGCAGCAAGTTATTTTCTGGATCAACTATCGCCACCGTGGCTACGCAAGCCATGTTTGACAATTGCTGATCTTCCAGTTTTCTGGCAATAATTTCTTCATTGGCCAGGTTAAAAGCCAGTTCCAGCTGAGCCGTAACATCGTTGCCGATAACCGTTACTTCATTCAGCAACACATCCTTCGTTAATGCTGCAGCAATTTCACCACCTTCATATCCTCCAACGCCATCAATCACCGCAGCAACGATGAACTGACCTTTCATCACCTCTTCGGCGATAAACAAGTCTTCATTGTTGTCCCTGATTTTTCCCGGATCAGTAATCCCAAACAGATGATCTGTCATTGTCTTTATGATTTTTTTATAGTTTTAAAATGAACCACCAGCATCAGCAGGCCCAAAGCCAGCAACAATAAAGAGAGATAATTTACCATCTGCTAAGGTTTAAATATGTTTATACCAATAATTCCGTTGAGGATAATCCTCGAATTGAAAGGCAGTTCCACCCATTCAGGCGAGTTCAGCTCACTTCTCGGTACATCCTTCTCATTCACAATTGTCTTTTCTCCAAAAGAGGCCAGGTAAAATTTAGCCTCTGCCGGCTGATAACGGATTTTTAAATGAGAAGTATTAACCCAGTCGGATGGAATAGTGAATATATGTGCATCCGTCCTCGTTTCCTCTTTTCCGGAAACAATAATTTCTTCTGCATTCATCAGGTATTCTACCTTTTTGCCCCTAAAATCCTGATCAGGCATAATCGTTTCAAAGCGCGCATATGTTTTTGGCCCTCCATTCGCGGTTATACCTGCAGCGCCAACATTTGCAGTAGCTGAAGCAACATTCAATTGAAAAGGCAGCTCATAATATCCTTCGCTATAATAGTTAAAGCCGTTAATGATATCCTGGTTTACGTCCAGCGTCTGGGCGATCCCCGTTTGGCGCGGAATAAATGTTACCCGCAGGTTCTCCTTTTTCAGCTTACCCTCAGGTAGCAGTTTACCAATAAAACCTTTGTCGCCACGCTCATAATCAGGATGAGATACCAGCCTGAACACCCATTTGGAACTGGAAGGCTCTACTGTTTTTCCGGCTTTACGGTATTCTTCCAGCAGTTTATAAAACTGCGTAACAGACTCGTGCACAATAATGCCAAAGAGTCCCTGTTTATGGGCCAGAAATTCTTTGAAATCCTCCTCATTGAAACAGATAATATATTCATGATAGAAAACTATCCGGTTTGCAAAAGACAACTCAGTGATCGATTCTTTGAATTTATCGATGATATATTTATACACCTCATCTGGCGTGAGACTTTTCGCCGCCTGCACAGCTTTGCTTTTCTCTGAGGGAAGGAACCAATCCTGCAGACCCGTTTTTTTCCAAAAAGTTGACTTTTCTTCCATTTAATGTTCGCGTAACGCTGAATCTTCAGCTTTAAAAACTAGCTGAATGTTCAGCTCTAAAAATCAGCTGAGTGTTCAGCTTTAAAAATTAATTGTCGTATCCAGGTCCATCGCCGTGGTGTCCTGCTGTGGAACAGGCACCGGTTTAAGCTGCACAGGCACTGGCTCTGCATTTCCGGTATCCTTCAGCGTATCCTCTTCTTTATCCCAGCTATAGCCCTTTTTTTGCGTGTTTCCTGTACTATCTGCTTTCAGCTCGTTTTGTATTACAGTCGGCTTTCTCACCGGTTTATCAGTGGAGGCCGACAGCAGAAAATAACACAGCAAGGCAATCATAAATATCACCGACAATACCAATACATAAAATACAGGCTTAGAAATTACCACTACTCCCGTTTCCGGTTCTTTATCCTCAACAGACTGTTCCTGATAATTTAACAGTAAGGTTTGCAGGCGTTCGTTCTCCTGCTGCAGCACTGAAGTTCCTGCCGGAACCATCACCTGGCTGCCTGCATCGGCAACACTGCTTTTCAATATATCTTCCTGTAGGGCCATACCAGAGGCATAACGGTTGGCCGGGATCTTTTGGAGGCACCTGCTGATCACATTTAGTAACCATAAAGGAACCTGCATTTCATGCGACTTTTTAACTTCCGTCCATTCTGCCGGCATATGTTTTGCCCTCAGTTCCAAAATATCAGGCACCTGCTGTTCAAGGTGACCTATCAGCACATCGTTTCTCGACTTCTGACCATTATCTGTCAATGGAAAAGGAACCTGTCCCGCCAGCAATTCATATAAAATTACCCCGAAACTGTAGATATCTGTTTCAAAGAGCATTTCACCTTCACTCTGTTCCGGCGCCATAAATTCTATCGCTCCAGCATGCCTGATGCTGGTTCGACGCTGCTCATCAGACATCACCGACAGGCCAAAATCCAGCAGCATATAGTTGCCCGTATGCAAATTAAATTTAACGTTGTTACTTTTGATATCGCCATGTTTAACGGCCACCTGATGACAATGGGCCAGCGCATTCGCCAGATGGCCTGCTACCTTAACCACTTCACTCACCACAAAGACCGGATCATGAGGTTCCTTCAGCAAGTCTTCGAGATCAGGCCCATCAATAAATTCCATTTCAATGAAAGGGAACGATCCGCTCTCGGTAATGCCTGAATTCAGGATCTTCACCACATTGGGATTAGGTTCCTCATTCACTTTTTTCAGCTTCTCTACCTCATTGAGGAAGCTCCTGAAGTTTTTATCATCTGTACTTTCCGAATGAACCGGTGTGGGTAATATTTTTACCGCACTAATGATCGGTCCGAAGCGTCTTCCTTTATAAACTGATCCCTGGCCTCCTGTGCGCAGCGCGCCCATGTTCTCCAGTCCTTCAGTGATTGTAAATACTTTACTCATCTAAGATAATTCAACTCTGTTTACAGGCTTTATTCCTACAATTATGGTTCCAATGTTAGGTTAAAACCTTATGGATAAATTTAATAAAATAAAGGAAAATCAGAGGCATAATTATTCCAGACAGGAATACGACCTATAGGTTTAGAAATCAACGATCTAGAAGGGTGAAATAGTAATGCGGGCTATTTTTGCCATGTATAAAGCAAAAAAAATAAATTGAGAGCCGGAAAATTAAGGCTAACGCATCAAACAGGAATGAAAAAGGGATTAGGTAATGATCAATTCTTGAACCTTAAAAAAGGCCGGTAAACTATACCCTTACAGGATTGAGCAAAAGTGGATTAATTTCCACATCAATAATGAACATGCAAGCATGGCCATAGTTAAACGTCTTAAAAGGATAAGGGTATAGCTCCAACCAATCTATAAACTTCTTTCAGCCAATCATGATTTGCATCATTGATCAACGTCATAAAAGTAGGAAGATAAATTGATTTAGCAAAGCATTAGAGCATTTATTTTTAAAATAATTTAAAATCTATTGCTTGGTGATCGTTGAGCGCGATGTTTGACTTCCTGTCCTATGTTTAAGTTCTTTTGTACGCCCGATGTGGGCCCGGAAAATTGCTAATCAAAGCTATTCCCTATTTAATTTATTACAGTCTGGTCTGCTGTGTATAAAAAAAACTGTCAATTTAGTCAGGCTATTCAAATTAAACTGACAATGTAAAATATTTCAGACAATACTGATTAGCCCTTGCAGATTCATCAATTTTTAGCTAACTTAATTATGCCTCAAAAGAATTATTGCTCCCTTCTGAATTCCTTACCCGGTGGTGGTAACCTCATCGTCATCCCCAGCAATTAACTATAAAAACCTATGAAAAAGCAAAGTAAATCTTCCGAAAATTACATTTTATTGCCCGTTTCAAAAACCCAGGTCAATCAGAGCGAAAGCCCTAAGGTAGCTCAGTTTTTAACACAACTCCAGCCGCCGGCAAAAACGGGCGACTCGGTAAACCTCAAAAAAAGAAGCGCTAATCCAGAGGATGATATATCTGTCACGGTACTGGATTCCATCGCTAACGAAGGCGCCAAGCTGATTACAATTGACAAAAACGAGCTGGCCGATTTTCGTTTCTCCTATCCGGGACTGCGGATTATTCCCGAACGTTTCTACCGCCCTGCCGTAGCTGCACAGGAAAAAATCAAAGTGCAGGTTAAACAGCAAACTGCTACGGTAACCGTCAATTTCACTGTTACAGATCCTAAAAAAAAGGGAATAGAAGGCGTCACCGTGGTGGTTTTTACCAACTTTAACGCCAGAAGAGGGGCCTCCGGCGTAACAGATCGCAATGGGCGACTGACGCTAAAACTGAACAGCAGCAAATCTGACAGGATCTATATGTATCCGGAACACTCTTACTGGGGATACTTAAAAAAAGAAGTCGCGCTGACTGCCAACCTGGATATAAAACTTAAACCGATCACGCTCAACTATACAGATGCGCTTCGCCATTTTTACGATACCGACAGCTGGCCAGGTATCAGCCAAAAGGTTAGAGTTGCGGTTATTGATACTGGTGTTGGTCCGCATAAGAATTTGCCGGTAAGCGGGGGAAAAAACCTGGTCCGGGGGGAAGGTGAAACCAATTATAGCGATAATGGTGAAGGTCATGGTACACACGTTGCCGGTATTATAGCGGCCGCCGGTGAAATTCCTGGGGTAGCCACCGGCGTCGAAATCATGAGCTACCGGGTATTTCCTAAAGGTGAAGGGGCCTCTAATTTTGATATTATGAAGGCTATAGACCAGGCTATTAAAGATGAATGCGACCTCATTAATATGAGTCTTGGCGAAGCGCAGTCCGACGAAGCCATTTCAAGCTTTATCAAGGATGCCTATAATGCTGGCATCATCTGTTTTGCTGCGAATGGCAACGAAGACCGGAGTCCCGTGAGTTTTCCTGCCGCCTATAGTTTGGCCATTGCTGTTTCTGCTATGGGAAGAAAGGGTACTTTTCCGGGGGACAGCGTACAGATGGGTTCCATTGCCACGCCCTATGGCGATGCCCAGGAAAATTTCTTTGCTGAATTTTCCAATATCGGTCCTGAAACTGACCTTACCGCACCCGGCGTAGGGATCATTTCTACCTTCCCCAACAATCGTTATGCAGTAATGGACGGAACCAGTATGGCCTGCCCTGCCGCAGTTGGAATGGCCGCAAGAATACTTTCGCAAAACCCTGAAATACTGAACTTAACACGTAACCAGACCAGAGCGGACGAAATGATAAAATATTTATCATTTTATACTAAACTGTTAGGATTTGGTGCTAACTTTGAAGGTAAAGGAATGTTATATCAAAATGAGGAACTTCATCCTAAAATACAGCGGAGGTGACCAGCCGGACATTAAAAAAATGACGGCTATTTTTTATACGCATCAGGTACAAATCATCAACGACAGCTTCCTGCCAAAAACTGTTTTAGTAGAAATGGAAGAGTCAAAACTGAAGCTGGTGGAGCATGATCTGGATGCCAACTGGCAGATCTATCCTGAAAAAACATATGAAGTACCCGATACGCAAAAGAAAATAAGGTAAATAGCTCCTATTGAAATGCCCTCATACATCACCCTGAGCCAGGCGTTTACAATCAATAAAAAAAGGCTGAATAATGTGGTAAACCAGCATCATTCAGCCTTTCGCATTTACAGTAATTATTGTTTTACAGTCGGATATTTGATGCCCAGCTGTTCCAGATAAGTTTTGTACTTAGCCGGGTTATAATAATACTTTTTCATCTCCGGTCTAAACTGCTCCATGATCTTTTTATTGAGCTCAATTGCAGGTTTATCCGTAGCAGAAACCAAAGGAATATATTTGGTATCTTTTGTCTGTACCGTGCTAAAATAAGTTTTGGCACTGTCCAGCAAAGCAGGACTGGTAAATAAATCCAGCAATGTCATTGCTTCGGCTTTGGCGCCGGCGGTTACGCCTTTATGGGCGATAGGCGTAGCCATCGAAATGGCATTTGCCCAATGGTGTCCCGGCAGCCCCGGAATATTTGAAGGGAACCTTAACACGATAGTAGGCACCGTCCACGAAATATCGGCAATATCATCAGATCCGCCACCACCAGCGGTTACCGCTACGGGTTTACCCAATTCCGAAAGTGTGGTACTTAAGCCTTCCTCCGTAGATTTCAGCTCCTTCTGAATTGCATGTGCCAACTGCTGGTCGGCTTCAGACCATGCCGGCAGTCCAACCTGACGGATGTTTTTGTCCATCGCTTCGGCCATTGGCTGATTAAAATGCCCCGGCCAAGCGCTGCCCAGCACGGTATAACTCATTTCCGTATCTGTCATCTTTGCCGCAGCCTCGGCGATCTTTATTCCATCCTTATACATTTTCATGATTTTAGGATAAGAGCGTTCCCTGAAAAAATACCAAACAGAAGCTTTTGAAGGCACTACATTGGGCTGGTCTCCCCCATCCGTAACCACATAATGTGATCGCTGTGTAGGTTCCATATGTTCCCGGTGGTAGTTCCAGCCGATATTCATCAGCTCTACCGCATCCAGGGCACTCCTTCCTTTCCATGGTGCACCGGCAGAATGTGCCGACTCCCCTGCAAAATCAAACCTTACCGATATCATGCCGTTGCCGCCATTGTCACCATAACTTGTAGCCAGATTATTCGCCACATGGGTAAAAATACAGGCGTCCACATCCTTAAAATAACCATCACGAACGTAATAGGCTTTCGTGCCCAGTTGCTCTTCGGCCACGCCGGGCCAAAGCATGATTGTTCCCGGAAGTTTTTCGCGCTCCATGATTTTCTTTAAAGCCAGCACTGCCGTGATGTTCAATGGTTCACCGCTGTTGTGGCCCTCTCCATGTCCCGGTGCACCCTCAATAATTGGATCATGATAGGCTACGCCCGGTTTTTGAGAGGCCTTAGGGATACAATCGATATCACTGCCGATAGCGATAAAAGGTTTTCCGGAACCCCATTTTGCCGTCCAGGCCGTGGGAATCCCTGCAATCCCCTCCTCTATTGTAAAGCCGTTTTTCTTCAGGATGCCCGTCAGGTACTTGGAAGTTTCCATTTCCTGAAATCCCAGCTCACCAAAGCTGAACACCATATCTACCATTACCTGGGTGTTCTTCTGCTGATTGTCGATTTCTTTGCTGAGTTCAGCTTTGAGCGCAGTAATTTTCTCCGGACTCAGCGTTTGTGCAATTGCCGCAGTACTGCAGCAGGTATAACCTAAAACATATAATGAGCTCAAATAAACTGCTCTTTTTACAACCGATTTTATTTTCATATCCATTAGCTTAAGGTTAACCTGTTGGTTATTTTTTGATTGATCTGTTAATTGTTTTCATCGTATGAACAGGCCGCTCCATTCAGGAAATCCATGCCGCCCATACCTATTGGCGCTCCCGGAGCAGCGTCAACTGAACTATTCGGTTTAAACTTATCGGGATCCTCTTTAAAGGCATCCATCTGCGATAAGGCAAACAGCATACTCGCCTGCTGCGCAGGCTTGGCGTCGCGAAATTTGCTTTTGATACTTTGCTTTAGCTGATCCAGTGCATACATGGCCTGTCCTCTCACAATTTCAGAGGTTTTACCGTTAGCGGCCAGCATCAGCAGGTATTTAAGCACCTGTCCGTTTACCATGTTCTGCAGTTCGCCTTTGTAGCCCGACTGCACGGGGCCATTCCAGGTTTGCGCAATCAGTTTGTCGGTGATGTCGATAAAGCTGGGCTTTTCACTGTCCCTGGAGCTGTATTCGATCAACCTCGCCGCACGTTCCCCATCCAGCAAATAAGAAAGAGTAAGACTGGTGGCCGCTTCTGCCGCAGCAATAGGGTCAAAAGTTGGCCCTGTATATCCTTTAAATGTTTCCACCGAAGCCGGGTAACCCGTTGGGCGCGGCGGAATTTTACTGATCAAACTTTCGGGTAAAGCAAGCGCTTCTGGTGTGATGGTGCTCATCAGCGATTCAAAAGCTTTCCATTGGACTTTAGGGTCTACCATTTTGGTAACCACCTGTCCGTCGTTTTTCACCGCATGGGTAAAGTATAAACCACCCACAGATTTTGCCACGGCTTCTACCTGATAGCGGTGCAGCAGGTAAGCAGGTACCAATACCTCTTCGATGGTAGCCATAGGCTCTCCGTCGCGAATCACTTTATCAGAAAAGTTGTCCAGCACCTTGCGGCGGACTTTCATAATATTGTCCATCTGCGCAATTGGATCTGCCCCATCATCCCATTGATGTGAAGTGGGATGTGCACCACCGCCAATATCTGGTATATAGATAAATCCCTGTGCCAGGGTTTCCTTCATAATTTTCTCCAGCTCGGCATTTTCATCGGCGCCTTTTTTAAATTGCGAGTATCCCCACATTACCGCTCTTTTATCCCAGTTGCCGATTCCTTTGGCATAGGCGTCACTTACATCAATGCTGCCGTCTGCTTTCATCGAGAAACGCGGATAAGGATAGTCCATTACCGAGGCGCGATCTTTGGGACTTGCTGCAAAATTGTGGTTGAACCCTAAGGTATGGCCAATCTCATGTGCAGAAAGCTGTCGGATACGCGCCAGCGCCAGTTCCTCCATTTCCTTTGGCACAGGCTTTCCTTTTTCATAAGGCGAAAGCAGGGCTTCCGCGATCAGGTAATCCTGACGGTGGCGATCGGAACCCAGCGTTACCACTCCTTTGATAATCTCGCCTGTGCGGGGATCCAGATATGAAAGTCCGTACGAAAACCCGCGCGCCGGTGTTCCGGAGCGGTTTATCCAGTTCACCACATTGTAGCGGATATCCATTGGATCTACTCCCTGTGGTAATTCTTTCACCTGAAAAGCGTTGATAAATCCTGCCGCTTCAAAAGCCTGGTTCCACCAGGCACCACCTTCAATCAGCGCCTTTTTTACTGCTGCAGGTGCACCACGGTCGATATAATAAACAATAGGTTTTACCGCCTCACTGCGCTCTGCATCAGGATTTTTCTTCTCCAGGCGGTGTTTGCGGATAAACCTTTTCACCATCGGCTCTGTCATAGGCGCAGAGAAATCCATATAAGAAAATTGATTAAAGGCCGAGCGGGTATCAAACTTACGTGGTGTAAAACCAGCATCAGGCAGCTCTACAAAAGACTGGTGCATATTGATAGTGATTGCCGAAGGATCTGGAGCGATATCACTGCCACGACCAAACATTGGCCCAGCAGGCACACTGCCTGTGAAGGTAATGATGGCTTCAAACTCGGTGTTTTTAGGAAAGTTTTTTGTATTTTCCAGGTAGAGCACCGACCGCGACTCATCAACTTTATATCCCGCACTCGGACTCGCGGGCTTTAAAGATATCGGACCGGCCATCTTTGGAACACCCAATCCAGGGCCAATAGACTGGCTATCGCGGATAATAAAGGCAGTGATATCTATCAGGTATTTCCCGCCAGCAGAGGAAACCGGCACAAAGCCAAAAACAACAGATTTTGCAAAGTTATTTTCTACGGCATTGAGCTCATCCGGGTTATTGGTAATAGCCCTGTAATTATAAACCGGTTCTACCAGCAATATTTTTGTTCCCGCTTTGATGAATTTGGCAATGGCCGATGAACCCTGTCCCCTTTCCGGGCCACCATTTCCCACGCCATTGGAAATCGACTTAAAGTATAAAAATTCCTGGTCGAGCTTATCCACCTCCAGAAAAACCTTGCCCGACTTTTCATCAACATAAAAGTTAAAAAAGCCTTCAAATTTTTTCATCCCCTGCAAGTTAGGGGCTGATGGTTTTGCCGCCGTCTTACCCGCTGCCGCCGGAGGAAGATCCTGTGCGTTAGCCAATTCACCAAATACCAGTAATCCTAAAAATAGTTTGTAGTTTAATTTCATCTATTGAATTATTTTAATTTTAGAGTGCCTTATTCGCCGAAATTTCCGCATTGGGGATCGGGAATATATATTCAGGCTGCGCTGGAGATATCGCTGGCGAAGTACTTTTGCCGGGAATCGTGAGCAGGTTACGCAACAAATCGTTTGACCTGAAACCCTCCCCTAGAAACTCAATTCTTCGCTCTATCAGAATGGTGTTTACCAAATCTGCGGAGGTAGCAACTGCAGTAGCGGGAAAAGTATAATTGGCATCGGATCGTTTACGAACAGCGTTTAAAAGCTCGAGTCCTTTTACCAGATCTCCATTTTTTGCTGCAGCTTCCGCATAATTTAGCAATACTTCGGCATATCTCAAAACCGGAACATAATCTAGGAAGAGAGGGTTCTGATATTTAGTTGAATAGGCACCAGTGGAGTTGCTACGCACCATAGTTTTTCTGGCATCTGTCGCCGGCCAAAATGTGCTCCCATAAATTCCTGATGGGTTGAGGCTATATTCCTGATTGGTATTAAATTCATAACCCAGCGAGCTCTGTCCTGACACATAATCCAGTGGAGCCATAGGCATGGAAAATATAGACTCCGTAGTGGTAAAATTGGAAGAAAATATAATCAGGATATTGGGCTGCAGGCTATGCGCTACACCGGTAGAAGCGGCAAATGGTGCCGAAGCACTTACAATTTTCTGCGCCTCGCTGATCACTTTTGCATTCATGCCCATTGCCAGATATACCCTTGTTTTTAAAGCAATGGCCGAATTGCGGTGTGCCCTGGTACTGTTTAAAATCGAAGTAGTATAGGTTAACGGCAGTGCGGCTTCTGCCTCATCAAGATCTTTGATAATCTGCGTGTAAACCTGCGCAACGGTACTGCGTGGCATATCATTCCCGGCAGAGGTAGTTTGACCAACAAGGCGCAGTGGAATTCCCGGAGAGGCACCAGCGTCTTTTTGGTAAGGCTGACCGTAAAAAGTAATGAGGCAATAATAAGAAAGTGCCCTTACAAATTTTGCTTCAGCGGCATACTGTGCTGCTGTTTCCGCAGGAATCACATCCGGATGTGCGGCCAGACCATCAATCAGTAAATTTGCCGCATTGATGGTAGCATAGGCAGCACTCCATGAGGTAAGCGCATCATTGGATCCTGAATTGATGGTATGGTTCCAGGCATCGTATCCGGTAAAGATATTGTTAAGCCTGTTCAGGAAATCCTCTCCCCTCACATCATTCAGCATCAGGTAGCGTCCGCCCAAAAAGTCGCCGCTTTTCATAGCCTTGTACATCCCGTTCACCTGGGCGAGAATCCTGGAAGGCGTAGAAAAGACCAGGTCTGCCTGCACGGATGTTTCAGGCAGCGGATTAAGCAATTCTTTTTCATTACAGGCGCTGAGCAGAAAAATCAGCCCGGCCATAACCGACCCCAATTTAAGAAGCAGGGATTTTAAGAAATTTCTTTTTATATTTTTCATATCGAAGTAGTTAAATCACACTAAAAGCCAACGTTAACACCAAAAGTGAAGGTTCTTCCCTGTGGCACAGAGTTTTTGTCTACACCGGGCGTGGTATTCGTATTTCCGTTAACAGAGATATCAGGATCCTGACCAGTATATTTGGTAATCAGGAAGGCATTAAACACCTGGGTATATATTCTCAATGAACTGATGCCCGATTTGCCAAAGATTTCTGGCGGGAAGCGATAACCGAAAGAGGCACTCTGCAGACGTATAAAATCTGCTTTTTCTACGTTTGCAGAAATAGGGAACGATGATCCGTTGGACAGTAAATCGCCAATCACTACGCGTGGAATTTCAGTATCCTGTCCCGGTGCCGTCCACCTGGTCAACACTTCAGTGCTGTTGTTCCAGAAGCGCTGGTCGCGCCAGGTAGCTTTAGTTCCATTCTGAATGGAGTTTCCGCCAGAATAGGTAAAGTTTACACCCATATCAAAATTCTTATACTTGAAGGTGTTGTTAAAGCCCCCATAGAAAGTTGGCAGCGCATTTCCCAGAATCTGGTAGTCTTTAACGCTGATTGCCGGTGCAGCACTCCCGTCCAGGTAAGTCCAGCGACTTTGTCCGGCGGCTACGGCCTGACTGTATTGCACCTGCTGACCCGCAGCATTAACAAAAATCCGCTGCCCGTTTGCTGGATTAACCCCGGCAGTCACCGCTCCGTACAAACTCCCTACAGGAAAGCCTACGCGGGTGATGTTCGTGGTTTCAGAAGACGTGGCCGTTGTTCCCACGATCTCCGTTCCTGAGCCAAACAGCTCGGTTACCATATTTTTGTTGTGGGTATAGTTAAAGTTGGTATTCCAGGAGAAGTCGCCTTTTTTCAATACCAGCGCAGAAATCCCGAATTCAAGTCCCCTGTTGTACATGGCACCCACATTCTGCAGAATCGCATTGCCAGGAATACCTTTTGAGGGCGACTGTGGAACGTTCAGTATAAGGCCATCCACATTGTTATTATAATAAGTTATATCTACCGTTACCCTATCCTGAAAAAACCCAAGATCGGCACCGATGTTAGTCTGTTTACTGGTTTCCCAGCCCAGATCGGTATTTCCGCCCTGACTAAAAGCAAAAGTTGGCACCGTTCCATATAAGGTAGAGTTATAAAGTGATAAGGAACCATAATTATTGCTCAGGTTACCATTTCCTACACGTCCCCAGCTGGCGCGAAGTTTCACACTACTCATGATGTCAGACATACGCGTATCCTTGTAAAAATCCTCCTGGGATAGCGCCCATCCGCCAGATACCCCGCCGAAATTCCCGTATTTTTTATCCGCACCCAATGCCGAGTTGCCATCCCGGCGATAGTTAAGTGTGATAAAATACTTTTTGTCAAAGTCATAACTTACCCTTCCAAAGATTGAGGCAAAGGCTTTTTCACTTCTTGAGTTATTTGTTGTGCCCGGCACGATGTTGAGGAATGAGCCTTCGTAATTGTCAAAGAATGAATCCGCCAGCCCTGTACGTTGCGCACCCCAGGACGAGTTCCTGAATTTCTGCACGTCATAACCTGCCAATAAAGTGAGGTTATTCTTATCCCCAATTTTTGTCTGATAGTTCAAGGTATGTGTAAGGTTCCAGTTATCAATCAGGATACTGTTGTTATTTGCCTGTCCCCCAGCCGCAAAACCAGGACCATGCATCGCACTCTCAAAAGATTTATTTTCAATCTTCAAGCGGTCTATACCATAACTTAAGCGATAGGTTAAGCCCCTGGCCAGATTTACATCCACCGCAAAATTGGCGATCACCCTATCATTTTCAGAAGTATAATGGTTATACTCCAGAAGTGCTGCCGGATTATAAAAGTTGCTGGAAACCGTATTGGCACCCATACCCAATGTATTTGTCGTGCTCAGGTTAAACGAGCCATCAGGATTTTGCGCATAAACATTCGGTGCCGAAAGCGTTGCCAAACGTGCAATGGCGGTCAGCTGGAAAGCATTACCCTCCAGTGATCCCGTCTGAGGGGAAACATTGAGACTATTGTTATAATTAATGTTCGACGTTAATTTAATAAATGAGGTGAGTTTATTCTCTAAATTAAAACGTGCGGATTTGCGGGTGAACTCATTGGTTTTGAGCAAACCATGTTGTTTGCTATAATTGGTAGAGAAGTAATACTTGGTTGTTTCAGAGCCGCCAGAAACGTTAAGCGTATGATTCTGAGATATCCCCGTCTGGTACACCTCGTCCAGCCAGTTGGTGTTGACCATCGATCCATCTGCATTATAGGTCGGAAAAAACGAGGCTGCCGGTGCTGTAGCGCTCCCAGATAGCGTTTTGTTGTTCAGTACCGCTTCATTTTTAATCAGCATAAACTGCTCCGCGTCCAGTAAGTCCGGTAGGCGTACCGCATTGGTAATACCTGTCCAGCCCTCATAATTAACCCTTGGCTTACCTGTTTTCCCACTCTTTGTGGTAATCAGGATTACTCCCGCTGCAGCCCTTGATCCATAAATTGCCGTAGATGCAGCATCTTTCAGGACATTGACAGACTCAATATCTGCCGGATTAATATCCCCTAGCGGATTGTTGGCCACTACCGAGTTGCCAGAGCTATTGCCAGTATTAATTGGAATACCGTCTACCACAATCAGCGGATAAGAGCTAAGGGAGATAGAATTGATCCCCCGGATTCTAATTACAGGTGCATTGTTCAACACGCCGTTTGGCTGTCCGATGCTTACTCCGGTAGCTTTACCCGCCAGGCCCTGGTCAAAACTTTGAACCGGCAGGTCTTTTAGGTTTTCCCCTGAAACTTTAGCCGCCGAACCTGTAAATTCAGCCTTGGTCTGCGTACCATAACCTACTACCACAACGTCATTTAACGTTTTAGCATCAGGCTGAAGGGTAATTTTTAGCGAGGACTGATTGCCCACCGGTACTTCGCGGGAAATATAACCTATATAGGCAAATACTAAAACCGACTGGTTATTGGGAACGGCAATGGAGAACCTGCCGTTATTATCGGTGACAGTTCCAGCGGTGCCGCCCTTCACTTTAATAGAGACACCGGGAAGGGAAATTCCCTTTTCATCGGTCACTGTACCTGAAACGGTTATGACTGCATTTGGGAGCGCCATATCCGGCATGGTGTTTTTTACTGGGGTACTGGGGGTTGAATTTTTGGGAGGTGCAGAGAAAGAGGATAATAAACAGACAGTTAATACTGCCGGTATACCATTTGTTAAAAACCCCGACGCACAATCTTTTACTCTCGAAAGTAGAGATTTTTTCATAGTTTTGCCGCTTATTGTTAAGTAATAGTTGTGTAGCCCACCATACAGGTTCCGAGGCCCGGCGGGTTACATGATTCGATTCTTTACATTCTATCCTTTCAGCCTGGATCCGTCCAGACTGGAAGGTTTGTTTCACATTTCCTTTATCTTGTCATATTTAAGTGATTAATTAGCTATTCTGTTGTTTACACGTATCTGGTGAGCTGCAGTTTAAACAGCCATATTTGTTGCTTTATCGGAGACTAGTAGGTGTAAGCCCTTAATTTAAAAGCATCTTTAACAGAAAACATGGCCATCGACAAATATTCCTTGACAGTATGTCTCGAGATATTAAGCTGTTTGGCAGTTTCCTCATAACTCTTGCCTTCAAGTTTGCACAACTTTAAGACTTTTTGTTTTTGTGGTGAAAGTTCAGCGATCGCATTTTGCAGATACTGGTAATGGATGTCCAGAGAATCATCACGATCTTCGTGATGGGTCTGATAATAAGAGAGTATTTTATCTTCTGCGGCAGAGTGGCGCAGTTTTTTCCTGATATGGTTAACAGATTTATTTAAGCAGGTGACGAATAACCAGCCGCCGACAGACTGTTCATGGCTAATTTTTTTTCGGCTTTCCCAAAGTGTTGCGAATACATCCTGAAGAATATCTTGCGACTCTTCTTTGTTTTTTACGAATTTATAGACATTCATGTAAACAAGGTGATGATATTTACTATATATAGTATCGAATTCTTCATCGAAACCAGATTCCGAAGCATAAACTATATTTTTTTCGTCGAGTTTCGTCATACTTTCACTTTTGATAAGCATTAAATCAGATTTTACAGACATTTATTAGTGTATTTTTTACAATATCCCTGCCGATGCCTAAATATATTGATTAATTATCTAATAATTATATTAAAAATGAAGTTTTTAATGTTAAGACCACATGATATCCAGCATCATTAGCTCATTTATTCGTCAAATTGTGATTTACAACTCCTAAAATCATCATGTTTTGATGAAAAAGATCAAAGCGGCCACATATCACACGATTTAGCAACAAACACCCAGCTTTTGTAAATTAACACTAAAGATACTATTTTGACTTTATTAAACCCTGGTTAAATAAATAATTGTCAGATGATATAACATTCCGTTCATCTGGATGGTGGTAGGGTGAAACAATATCCCCCCACCGACTGTATTTAAACCATATAGCCTACCCAAGTAGAAATCAGGAGGCCCGCTCAAAAAGTCAAAATTAAACATCAAAAAGAAATTTATATTTCCATATAGAGATGAATACGTATAAGCAATGAAGAAATAAGTCTCAATAACCAAGATAAAAACGATTTTCAATGGCAAAACCACATTTACAAAACCTAAATTTTAACTTTTCGCAACAAAATGATTAATTTTAACAAAAGATCAGCCATGTTTACAAATAAATCTGTAATTTAATCCCATAACAAAAACCAGCTAAATGATTAACCGTAGAAACTTTATAGGGCAAGCAGCTACAGCCCTCGGAACCACAGCCCTGCTATCTGCCCTAGACAATCCTGCTTACGCATTATTTAAAAAAACTATAGGTGCAAATGACCAGATAAATATTGGAGTAATCGGTATTAAGGGAATGGGATGGTCGGATTGTAAAGCGGCGATTAAAATACCAGGAGTAAAGCTGGTAGCGCTCTGTGACAGTGACGCCAATGTATTGGACGAAAGAATGGCGGAACTTGCAACACTCAATATTGATGCAGGAAAAGTTCGTCGCTACAAAGACTATCGCGCTCTGCTAGACCAGAAAGATATAGACGCCGTGATTATCGGCACGCCGGATCACTGGCATGCATTAATGATGATCCACTCCATGCAGGCCGGCAAAGACGTATATATAGAAAAACCAGTAGGCAACTCGATCATCGAATGCTCCACAATGGTAGATGCGCAGAAAAAATACAATAAAGTAGTACAAGCCGGACAATGGCAACGGAGCCAGCAGCATTTTAAAGACGCGGTAAACTTTGTAAAAAGCGGGCAACTCGGCAATATCAGAACCGTAAAAGTATGGTGTTACCAGGGGTGGATGAAACCAGGGCCTATTGTACCAGACACACTTCCGCCTGCAGGAGTAGACTATGATATGTGGCTTGGCCCGGCTAGAAAACGCCCTTTCAATGCCAGCAGGTATCATTTTAACTTCCGCTGGTTCTGGGACTATGCAGGTGGTTTAATGACCGACTGGGGCGTACACCTGATCGACTATGGATTGCTTGGTATGGATTCTCCAGTACCACGAACCATTTCTGCTCTGGGAGGCCGTTTTGCCTACCCTGACCTTTACGAAGAAACACCAGACACCCTGACTACCTTATATGAGTTTGATAACTTTAATATGGTATGGGATTCTGCGATGGGCATAGACAACGGCTCTTACAACCGTGACCATGGTATTGCCTATATCGGAAATAACGGGACGCTGATCCTCAACAGACAAGGCTGGGAGGTGATTGAAGAACGACAAAGCATCCATAAGGTTAGCAAACCTTTTATTGCAGCATCTGATAACGGGCTGGACAACCATATGCTAAACTTTTTTAATGTAGTGCGATCACGTAAAAAAGAAGAGCTGAATTGTGATATACAGGCGGCGGCTCATGTGGCAACAGTATCTCAAATGGGCAACATTGCTTTCAGAAGTGGACAAAAACTAACCTGGGACGATGCAAGACACGAATTCACGGATAATATGATTAACGAGAAATACCTGCTGACCTCCTATAAAAACGGCTATAAGCTACCTAACATATAGTACTATTCTAACCAAAGAAAAACAAGGGTAAACAAAAGGCAAGGGTTTCAGCAACCTGTTGTTTACCCTTTTCTTTTGTTGATCATAGTGGCTATTAAAAGTTCTGAGAAAACATATTTGAGGCTTATTGAAAGCGTAGCTTCCGTACCCCAACCGTACCTTTTTTGTAAGTCTTCTGTAGCCCTACCTTACTGTGTTAGTATAGTTGCGGTAAAATTAGGGTAAAGTTGGGGTACGGAAGGTACGGCCACAATATGTGTCCACCAGGGCTCAAGTTATTTTTTGAGACAAAGCAAATAAGGCCTTGGCAGGTATTTAATCGTGCATTAAAGCCAATATCCAACCCAGCCCTACACATTGAAAATGGCATCGAAATAGTGCTGTTGCTTTAAATGAGGATTGGCTTAAGGCTTGGTTTTTTTGCTTAAAAAGGCGCGCTGTTTTGTTTCCAGCTCCGGACTATATTCCTCGTCGAGAAAATGATCGTCGGGTATGCCCGAGCTGTTGATGTAGCGGCTGTTGATCTCCTGATGTCCTGCTTCTGCTAATTCTGTCAGCGTACTGGCCACAAACTTGCCATCGATTTGCTTACGTTTTACCGCAATATTTGGCAGGGAGGCCAGATAGGTTATCCAGCGTTCGTCTTGTTTTCTGACATATAAAATCTGCACAAAATCTCTTTCGGCATCTGGATTTTTATCCTGGGTTAACAATAGCAGAAAGCCCTTGTTCATCTCACTATTGGTAAGCACCATATCATCAACACGCCATACAGTGGATTTAAGGAACTGCACCCCCTGCACCCCAGAAGCCAGCCAGGCATTCAGGGAATCATTTACCGATTGCAGAACTTCCTGAGCCAAAGGCTTATCTGCCTTTTCGTTTTTTTGAGAGGTTTTGACTTGCTGAGGGTTTGTGCAGGCCGTATAACTGAAAGCCAGCATAGAGGCCATCACCGCGGCTAATTTGCAGTTTCTGATCATATTGTAGCGTATCTTCTATTAAGTAAGGATGATTTGACAGGAACAAGCAATTCCATTTATCAATACCGAACATTAATTAACTCAGCAAATACTACGCCAAAATCACCTATTTTCCCGGCACTGGCGGCTGACTCACAGATGCGATTCCCCAACTCGCGCTTGGTTTTACCTCCAGAAAGATATCCATTACGCCACCGGCCATCAGTTTTTCATAGCTGAGGTAGTTTTTATCATAAGTTTTACCGTCCCACTTGACTGAAGAAATATAGCCCGACTCAGGCGTTTTTTTATGCGTAATGATCTTCAACTGCTTGCCAGCAGGCAATGACAGCGTTACCGAACTAAATAAAGGACTGGTCAGCAGGTAATTGTTTGATACCGGGTCTAGCGGATAAAAGCCTATAGCAGCAAACACATACCAGGCAGACATTTGTCCGGCGTCGTCGTTACCGCTCAACCCTCCGGGCCCATCGCTGTATTCGCCGGCAAGAATCTCTTTCACCCGCTGATGGGTTTTCCATGGAGAAGCAGTATAGTTGTACATAAAGGGAATCTGATGCCCCGGTTCATTGCCATGCCAGTACTCTTTGCCGTCAAATAAATTATCAAGGGCTTTTTCCAGTGCAGGTTTACCTCCCATCAATTTACCTAAGCCCTGAACATCCTGAGGCACATAAAATGTATACTGCTGTGGTGTTCCTTCAGTGATATAAGGCTCTTTAGCATTTGCCTTAAAAGGTTGGTACCAGCTTTTATCAGCATACCTGCCCCTCATCATGCCTACTTTTGGATCAAATACATTCCTGTAATTTAAGCTTCTGCCAATCAAGCTGGTATAATCCGCCGTTTTGTGAAGATCTTTGGCAAGCATTGCCAGCGCATAATCATTATAGGCATATTCCAATGTACGGCTCACCTGTTCTTTTTTATGGAAAGCTTCGAGCACACTATCTTCCATAGGGATATAACCATATTTGAGATAGCTATCTAGTGCCCGGCGACCTTTGCCGTTGATGTAATCGGCCTTTGCCGGAGTTTCAAAAGCATTCTGACGCATCAGGCGATAGGCTTCCTGCACATCGTAATCACGGATCCCTTTGGTGTAGGCAGAAGCGATAAAAGATGTGCCATGGTCACCGATCATCGCGGCAGTATAACTGTTCCAGCACGGAAAAATTGGCATCCACCCTCCCTGTTGACCTTTTAAAACCATAGAAGCCACACAGTCATTGATCAGTTTTGGATCGAGTATTTCGAAGAGTGGCAATTGCGCGCGATAGATATCCCACATGGAAAAATCATCGTAATAATTTCCTTTGTCGAGTTTTTCCATTTGATAATCGCCGGCAAACTGAGGGTAAGTGCCATCGATATCATTGAATAAACGTGGATGCTGCATTGCATGGTAAAAAGCGGTATAAAAGATGCGTTTGTCTTTCTCCACGTCGGTTTCTACTTTGATTTTGGAAAGAGAAGCTTGCCATACTTGTTTGTTCTGCCCCACAAGGCCTTTGAAATCCCAGTTGGAGATCTCCTGTTCGAGGTTCTTTCTTGCACCTTCAAGACTACTGAAAGATGTTCCCATACGGATACGCAGTTGTTCTCCCTTATTAAGCTTAAAGCCAAGGTAAGCCCCGATATCTTTTTGGTCTTTGAGCGTCGCCGCAGCGGATACCGCAGCGCCACTGAAGGTTCCGCCAACAGGAGTAGTTTTTTCAAACTTGAGGTAGAAGTAGCCGCTGAATCCGGCCGGATTTCCCCAGCCCTGATAAATGCGGTGTGCGGGATTATAACCCCAAACCTCACCTTTTGCTGCATCTACTTTAATAAACCCCTTCGACTGGTCGCTATTGGGCATAACCAGCACATAAAGACTGTCTGTCCGCTGCGCGGTAAACTGCATCATCCCGGCGCGCAGCGTGGCGGTGATTTCAGCATCGAGCTGTTGCTCAGGAAGGGTAACCTTGTAGTAATGTGGTGCGGTAATCTCTTGCTCATGCGAAAAGGGCGTACCATATTTTTCGGGGGTAGTTTTAAGCTTTCCCATTACCGGCATGACGGTGAAACTGCCATAATCCTGCGTACAAGAACCGCTGAGCCAGTGTGTAGCCCTAAAACCCGTAATCTTCTGGTCGCGGTAGAAATATGGCGGCTGACATTTGGTCTCGGATTCACGTGTCTGCGGGGTATATTGTGTCATCCCGAATGGAAAGCCTACTGCAGGAATTGTATTGGCATTGAGCTCTGTGCCATCGCCATGTTTTAATGCGGCAGCTGTTGTGCTTGGCGCGGTACCTGCCAGCGGCTGAACATAGTTTACCAAATCCTGCGCAAGGGCAGGATCATGCAGTGCAGCAACAGTCAGCGCAGAAAGAAAGAGGGATTTGATAGTAATATTTGATTGGAAAAGCGCCATAAAATGTCAATGTTGTAGAATTGGAATACCCTGATCTCCCATTAAAGGCAGACTGAGGTACATAAATCGTGGGTGTAAGCAGAAGAACGGACTGTCCCTAGTTTAAATTTCTAGAGAAAACTATCTGCCGCACGATAGGCATTGATCACTTCCAGTTCCCCTTGTTTCCCAGATTGGGAATTTCCATGTTCCATACCCATTACACCTTTGTAACCTTTGCTATGAATATGCTTAAAGAGGTTTTTATAATTGATCTCGCCGGTGCCGGGTTCCTTTCTTCCGGGATTGTCTCCAATCTGGATGTAGGCGATTTCATCCCAGCAGCGGTCCATATTTACAATCAGGTTACCTTCAGTTTTCTGCATGTGGTAAATGTCGTACAGGATTTTGCAGGAAGGACTGTTCACAGCTTTGCAGACATTATAGGTTTCATGGGTTTGCTGCAGGAATAATTCCGGGGTATCACTCAGGGTTTCGAGCACCATAATGAGACCTTGGGGCTCAAAGATTTCTGCACCGGCACGCATGGCATCAACAACGTTGGCCATTTGATTTCCGTAAGGAAGTTTACGTTCGTAAAAACCCGGAACAACGGTTAGCCATTTGGCATTGCAACGCTTGGCCGCTTCAACGGAACGCTTGCATGTAGCAACAAAGTTATCTTTAAATTCCTTCTTTCCGGTAGTGAGGGAGGTTTTCCAGTTGTCGCCACCATCCACCACAAAAACACCCATACGCATACCTAATTTCTCGAGCAGTTTGCCAATCTCTGTTTGCTCGGTGAGGGACCGTTTGAGATAGTCGTTATCTTCAATAGACCTGAAGCCCTGATCGTATAGGTAACGGATTTGATCGGTGAATTTTTTGCCTCCATTATTGACGAACATATTGTCGTGAGGGGCATAGTCCAGGTTGAAAGTTTTACCAGCCGGCGCCGCAGATTTGGTGGTTCCGGCAACCGCACTGAGGGTGCTTCCACTGAGGACAGCGCCTGTTGCAATCAGACTATTTTTTAAAAACTCATTTCTATTCATGTTCGTTCAGGTGGTTAAATGGTTAGCAAAGCTAATGTACAATCTATATTTTAAAAGCACCAGTCTTTTGACAATTATTGCTGTTCGGGTGCAGATCAGACAGTTAACACACATTCACAATAACTACAGATAGGAAACATACAACATTGAATAGAAGATATATATGAATATAGATATCTCCTGACGCGCTTTTTGACACGATGAGAAAGGCTGGCATTAGGCCTGAGCCTTAAAACAAAATTCACATCAAAGGTGTGATGATAACAAGAAAAATCCTGCGGGCTGGCAGATGTCGCTTTGCAGCAGCAACTTTGACCCGCAGGTAAGATAAAATTAGAGCGCAGTGGTGTTTTTGTTTAATAAACCGGGATTACGTTTAATAACCGGGGTTTTGTTTGAGCTCTTTATTCCGGTTAATTTCATCCCGGCTAAAGGGGCGGAAATAGATTTTATCCTCCCATTTTCTATTCTCCTGGGTAGTTTCGGCAGTTGGTGTATAGGTATAATCGTAGACCGTTGGATCATAATGATAAGGCGCCGACATGGTTTTTCCGGCTTTGAATTTACCGGTAATTTTGATGTAGGTGGTTTTTCTGCCTAAGGTTTGCGGGGCAATCATCCAGCGGCGCGCATCATGATAACGCTGCTCTTCATAAGCCAGCTCAATCCTGCGTTCGTGGCGGTAAACTTCGCGGAGCTCGGTTTGGGAACTTGCGGTAACAGCTGGCATACCTGCCCGGAAGCGGATGCGGTTTAACCACAATACGGCTTCGCTGAGCTGATTCAATTCTATACTGGCTTCAACATAGTTGAGTACCGCTTCGGTATAGCGGAAAAATGGCCAGGGAATAAATTGAGGCATGGAGGCGTCAACAATATTTGGATCCGGATCAATAAACTTGTGGGTATAATAACCGGTCCAGCTGCCGTTCCAGTTTTCAATAGAACTGCCGCGGGTGTCGAGGCCCTTGAAACTGATAACACTGGATCCCTCCTGCAAATCGTATTCCCCAGTCTGGATCTGGTTTGCAGGATCTACCCCGCCAGAAACTTTATCTCTGGGCTTCCATCCTGCCCCATCGTATAAAACGGTGGCGTAAAAACGAGGGTCGCGGTTAACATAAGGGGCAGCTTTTTGTGCCGGGTTAGTCCAGCTGAATGGAGAGCCGTCGAGCATTTCATAGTCATCTACCAGCAAACCTATTGGTGTATTTCCCGCCCAGTTATGGTAACCATTGGGACCGTTGGCACGGCCATAACGCATATCACTGCGGTCGATAAAGTAACGACCGAAGATAAGCTCCGAAGCGGCGGCGGCATCAATCCCGGCTGCTTTACTTCCGCCGCCCATGGCAATGCTTTTATAGTTTGCGCGTCCCTCTGTAGCGCTGACTGCTGCGCTGAGGTTCAGTTTATAACCTATACCCAAATCAACAACCGCTTTAGCTCCTGTCTGTGCCGCTTGCCAGCGCTGATTGCGGTCGCCCGCCGCATAACCCAGAAATTCCGGGTTGGCATATCCGGCAAGCACAGGGGCTTTGGAACTGGCTGTAGGGTTATCATGCAGGTCGCTCGCGGCATAGAGCAGCACCCTCGCTTTTAGCGCCATGGCGGCCAGTGCAGAAGTACGTCCTTTTTGTAAGGTTTTGCCGGTAAGCAGCTGCGCTGCCTCATCACAGTCCTTGATGATGAAATTAATGCAGTCTTCGTAGGAAGAACGTTTGATACTGAAATCATCATCCAGGCTATAGGTTTTGCTAATGAGCGGCACGCCGCCGTGGAATCGGACTAGCTGCTGATAGAAATAGCCGCGCAGAAAATGTGCTTCGCCTAATAGCTGGTCTTTGAGCGACTGATCGGTAATGGAGTTGTTTGTACCTGTTAAACGCTCAATTGTCATGTTACAGGCCCTTATACGAATGTACATGGGATTATAAGCCCAGGTATCATTTACCCAACCGAGGGTGGTTGGATTGATGGTACTGTTGTTCACGAGGTCTATTCCCCTATTGGGATGCGTAAACAGGGATTCGTCGGACACTGAAGAGAGCATCTCCTCAGAAAAGCCGCCAAGCAACAGGCCATTGTAGATTTCGGTAACGAAGGCCTGTGCCAACGCTCCGTCCTGCCAAACCTGTTCCCCGGGAATCTGATCTGGTGGATCTACCGCCAGAAAGTCTTTTTTACAGGCGTTGAACAGCAAAATAAAACAGGTGATGCCGAGTAAGGATATATTTTTTATGATCGGTTTCATAGATTCGATTTTTGTTTTGAATGAATGTTTGGGCTAGAACGTAGCCTTAATCCCGCTATTGATTACTCTGGCCTGCGGATAGTACTGGGCACTGGAATTGGTAGATTCTGGATCCCAGATGCCAATTTTATCAAGCGTAAAGAGGTTGAGTCCGTTCACGTATACACGAAGTGCCGACAAACCAATCTTTTTACAAACCTCACCGGGAAGTGTATAACCGAGTTCGACGTTTTTAAGTCGTACGTAATTGTTACTGCGGAACCAATAGGTGTTGCGGCCTGCAATATTAAGGTCGGTATAATAGGTTTGTCCCCTGTTCGACAGGCGTGGAAATTCTGAGCTGGGATTGTCTATCGACCAGCGGTTAAGGTAAGACCATTCTAAAAAGTTCCCGATATCACCGGATTCGGTTAAGCCTACAATCTGAATCCCTCCTGTGGCGCCTTGAATAAGTGCCGAGAAGTCGAAGTTTTTATACTGCAGGTTGAGGTTAAATCCGCCAGTAAATGTTGGCGTACTTGTTTTGTCCAGCCTGATCTGATCGTCGCCATTGATTTTTCCATCACCGTTTACATCCTTAAACTTCATGTCGCCAGGGAAGCGCGCACCACCAATTGCAGTATAGTCGATAGTGTTTGCGTTAATTTCTGCCTGGTCCCTGAACACGCCGGTATATTCATACACGAGTTCTGTACCGGTAGGCATTCCGGTGGAGCGCTGCCATTCTGGTGCTCCGGGGGTTTCATCCCAAAAGACAATTTTGTTTCTGGAATAACCTCCGTTAACACTAACCCCATAGTTAAGTTCGCCCACTTTATCGTTATAGCCCAGCTTGAACTCAAAACCTTTGTTGTTCACTTTCCCAAGATTCACCGGCGGTAGTTTGTCGGTTATCCCTGAACTTCCGGGAACTGAATTTCCACGGCTGATCAGGATTTTTGTCCTTTTGTTATAGAAATAGTCGAACTCGAAGTTCAGTTTACTTTTAAGGAACGAAGCATCTAAACCTATGTTGGCATTATTCGCAACTTCCCAGCCGAAGTTAAGATTGGGCACACGCGTTTCTCTCAGTGTCTGGCTCTGCTGGTCGTTGATCACGTAATTTCCAAAGCCCATCGTATTCAGGTATTGGTATTCTGCGAGCGCATCGCCAAAATAAGCTTCTGCACCCATCTGGCCCCAAGAAGCTCTTATTTTAAGGTTATCCATGAATTTTACGTTGTCTTTGAAGAAGTTTTCCTCAGAAATTCTCCATCCGGCAGATACGCCGGGAAAGAAGCCAAAACGTTTATCCTCGGGGAAGATGTAGGAACCGTCTACACGCCATAAAAACTCGGCCAGGTATTTTTCCTTATAATTATAACCTACTCTCCCAAAATAACTTAAACGTGCCCTGTTATACAAAATATATGGGTCGGACCCAGGATTGCCTACCGTTTGCTCTTTATCACTTCCGGCAAGTAATTCTTGTAAAGCCGTAGAAAGAAAGTAACGTCGGGAGGCCGAAAAGCCATCGTTGGTGACCTTTTCGCGGGTAACACCGGCCATCAGGGCGAGGTTATGCTCCCCTATTTTTTTGTCGTAATTGACCATCCCCATCAGGTTGACGGCAAGCTGACCGGCAGCGGTTTCGGACAGACTTGCATCGGTACGTTCAGACCTCACGGAACCGGTGAGATAAGGCGTTACCCCATCTGCTTCGAAGGTTTTTTTATCCCAGTAATAGAGCGTCCAGGGTGTCTGCCAGTTTTTTTGTCTGCCAGAAAACTTATCGAAGGAGGCTGTACCGGTAACTTTTAAACCTTCTACGCCCGGGATACGGATCTCGACCTTGCCGGTGGACTGGAAATAATCCCTGCGGTCGCGGTTATAACCGGTAAGATCGGTAGTGATCACATAAGGGTTAAAGCCAAACTCAATGTCCGGTCCTGGCAAGCCATTTGGCCAGACCTCGGGTTCCGTAGGTTTACCACGCATAAGCATTCTGAAGATGTCGTTGGCCCCCACAGTGGGATAATTCCGGACTTCTTCTCTGGCGGTTACCCCCAAAGTTGCGGTTACATATTTATTGATGTTGGCTTCGAGGTTAATACGCATATCGTATTGCTGATAACCTGTAGCGGATTTTTTATAATAGCCATCCTGATCCAGGTAGCCCATGGAAACAAGGTATTTGATATTCTCTGCCCCACCATTGATTTGAAGGTTATGTTTCTGCTGTGGCGACCAGGTTTTGAGTGTGGTGCCAAACCAATCGGTATTTGGATACCGCAGCGGATCAGAGCCATCACTAAACTTCTGCATTTCATCGGGCCTGTAGGCCGCGGTAACCTGATTGCCATTGTCTGGCCTGGTATACGCTCCCGTAGCCTTGAAGCTCTGCCAAGCCGCATTCCATTGGTCGACCGGAAGATCAGAACCGAATATTTTCAGCTCATTGAGAATCTCGGCGTACTGCGAGGAACTTGACATTTTAGGTGTTCTGGTGGGCTGTTGCAAGCCATAGCTGAAATCGTATGACAATTGCGGCTTGCCGGATTTCCCCTGTTTGGTAGTGATGAGGATAACACCGTTTGCCGCCCTTGAGCCGTAAATGGCTGCCGAGGCATCTTTTAATACCGAAACACTTTCCACATCATTTGGATTAATCCTTTCCAAACCCCCGGCCCGGTTGGGGACCCCATCAATTACAATCAGGGCATTGTTGTTCCCCAATGAGTTAACCCCACGGATCCTGATGGTAGAACCGTCGTATCCTGGCTCACCACTGCTTTGCATAGCCGTTACGCCAGGCAATCTGCCGGCGAGGGAATTGGAAAGGTTAGCCGAAGGTGTTTTGGCTAGTTCAGATCCTTTTACAGCCGCCACAGCACCAGAAACGACGGCTTTTTTCTGGGTGCCGTAGCCCACTACCACAATTTCTGAGAGTGCCTGACTGTTTTCGAGCAGTTTTACGTTGATTACAGGCTGTCCGGTTACGACAATTTCCTGGTTAACATAGCCCATAAAGGAAAAAACAAGGGTACTGTTTTCCGGCACCTTTAAGGTATAACGTCCGGCCTGATCGGTACTTGTACCTAGCTGGGTGTTTTTGACCTTGACGCTCACTCCGGGAAGTCCTGCGCCGGAGATATCGGTCACCTGACCTTTGACGATAATATCTGCGGCATTGGCAGAAGGGCTAATGACCACAAGGTTATCTTCCATGGTACGGAATTTAAGTCCTGTATCCTTCAGCAACATGGTCAAGGCGTCGGGCAGCAGGATATCATTTCCCTTGAGGGTGATGAATTTTTCAGCCGGAAGGTCTTCCTCGCTGTAGAGCAACCTGCATCCACCTTGTGTTTCGAGGATTGCGAGAGCGTCGCGAAGCCTTACCTGCCTGAGGTGGAGATTAACTTTTTTGAATTGAGAAAAGCCGGCAGCAGATACCTGCATGAACCCGGCGAACGACAAAACGAAGATCCAGTTTAACATTAACAATAATTTTTTTTTGGAAAATCGGCGGCATAGAACATAATTGTACAGTCCCGTTTTTTTCATAGATTTGTTATTTTCAAAGTTTAGAAATCTGAAAATGGCAGCTTTGGCTACCATTGGAAGGTTGAAAGGGGAAGAATGTTGGTAGCATTCTCCCCTTTTTTAGTAAATGGTCACTTCATTGGCGCTGAGTTTAAAGGTGAATGGTTTGACGAGTTGCATTGCCGTTAAGGCTTCATTAAGATTCTCTTTGGTAAAAACCCCGGTAAAGCGGTATGACTTTGAGGCAGAGGACTCCAGGTGTATTTTTACATTGAACCAGCGCTCAAATTTGGGTTTTAACTGATCCAGTGATTCATTTTTAAATACAAGCTGGTTATCTTTCCAGGAGGTTTCCTCAATATATTCCTGCTGGCCGATCTTCACTTTACTGACATGATCAACCATTAGCCTGATATCTTTGTGAGGCAGCGTTTTGCGTCTTTGGGCGCCTCTCTTGTCGGCCATAAAGGCAAACTTTTCTGAAGGCGACAAGATTACTTTTTGTCCGGATCTGTCATTGACAGACAGTTCGATAGAGCCACGCAGCAGGGTTGCTTCGGATTTTTGTTCACGGGGATAAGCCTGGATATTAAATGCAGTACCCAAAACCTTGACCGATATTTTATCGGTGCGGACGATGAAAGGACGGGAAGCGAGATGCACCACATCAAAGAAAGCTTCACCGCGAAGGTATACCTTTCTGGTTTTTTGTTTATTGAAGTCGGAATGATAACGCAGGGAACTTTCTGCATTTAACCAGACAAGGGTGCCATCAGGTAGTTTGAGTTTTTTACGAATGCCTTTGCCCGCGACTATTTCTGTAGTATAACGATCGGTAGCAGATTTGTCCAGGAAAAGCAGGACAGCGATGAGCAGTACGACAGTCAGGGCGGCCAGTAGCATACTATTCTTTAAGGGACTGGCAGTTTCTTCAGCTTCGGTAGCTACATTGTCTTCAAAATCTTTGTGGTAGCGATGGAGATGCTGAGTTAGTAAACGGTCGGTTTCTGCCTTCCCCATTGCGTGAACAGGGCTCTGCCTCCAAAGCTCATTTAAAAGCTCCTCATAATATACCGCGTCAGGAAAGCTGGCAATCAATTCCTCGAGTACCAGCAGCTCCTCAGGAGTAGCCTCACCAGCCATCTTGCGCGCTAAAAGTTCTATGACCAGGCTTCGATCCATCCCGCTTAGCATATTAAGTTTATATTGGTTATGTGGAGGACACCAATAAATCAAAAACTCCCTAGTCCGGGAAGAAAAAAAATGGCTGAAGATTTTGCTTACATGAGGTTGAACTCAGTTTTGAGAATTGAGGTTAGCTTTTTTACAGCATTGACCAAATGGGCGTCTACCGTTTTAGAAGAAATATTGAGCACTGCCCCAGCTTCCTTATAGGACATACCATCCTCTTTGATCAGTTTAAATACCAGTTGGCATTGGGCTGGGAGCATTCGTGTGGCTATTTCGAGCTTTCTCTTTAGCTCCTGATTAATCAACATTTGCTCAGGGTTGAGCGTATCCAGTATCGGATCTATCTGAATTTCATCGAGGGAAATCTGTTCCTTTTTATGTTGACGATTGATGAGGTTGAGTGAAATATTTTTGGCGATGACGAAGGCGTAAACTTTCACATTGTGAATCTCTGCGAGTTTATGTCTGTTTCGCCACAAGGTGATCATGACATCACTGGCGGCCTCTTCGGCAAGTTCACGGGATTTAAGGAAACAGTAGCAGAACCTGTACAATGAAGGAAACAAGACTTTGAAAAGTTTGGCATAAGCAGCCTGACTATTATACAAAGCGATATGACTGATCAGGTCATTGAAGTCCGACAGAGGTTTAGGCATAATAGTATATTTGGTTCTTACCAAATTTAACAAATTAACCGTACGAATCAAATTGATAATCCTGATGACAAAGAATTTTTGTTTATTATCAGAATGAACAAAGAAGTTTAAACAATCAATAGAATGGTGATTCTGAAATGCTGTTACATGAAAAAGGCATCACCCTAAGGCAAAGCCTTTTTCATATAGTTTTGAAGTTAGGCTTTAGGCCAGTCGTTGATATGTTCTGCATTGCCCAGCGTAAGTTTACGTGCAGAAAGCACAAAACTAAGGCTCATTGGCGTATTATCGTTAGCAACTATGCCTTCGGTATATTGGATGATGTAGGCATCTTCAAAAGAAAGCTCTTTCATTTTGGCATCCTCCTCTCCCCTTTTGAAGGTTATTTTACCCGAAAGGGCTTTATATTGGTTATTCACCATCGATTCAATAATCGAGGTATCTTCGGTAGATTCCAATTCCAGCTGGATAGTACCGCCATAAACACCCGAGGACGGACGACCTTTGGCATCAATATCCCTGCTGAGGGAGAAGCTGCATTGCAATACGTCAAATTCTTTTGATCCTATGGTAAGTCTGGTTTTAAACGCCATTATTTAAGCTTTTTGTTATAATTATTTGCTGAGTTGATTTGCGAACTTAAAAAAAATGCAGCGAAATTAGGCAAAGTGGGGACAAATGCTCCAAAATGCAAAAGTCTGCCTGCAACAATTTCTTGTTACCGGCAGACTTTCTCTTTAAAAGATTAAGCTGGATTATGCCTTAGGCCAATCATTAGTGTGTTCTGCATTACCGATCTTTAGCTTACGTGCCGAGATCACAAAACTTAACGTCATTGGCGTATTGTCATTCACCGCAATACCTTCATTGTATTGAATGATATATGCATCCTCGAAAGATAATTCTTTCATTTTTGCATCTTCTTCGCCTTTTTTGAAAACGATTGTACCTGACAATGCTTTGTACTGATTGTTAACCATAGATTCTACTACAGAAGTATCTTCAGTAGATTCTACTTCCAGGTGGATTGTTCCACCATAAACACCTGAAGACGGACGGCCTTTAGCGTCAACATCCCTGTTTAGAGAAAAGCTGCATTGCAGCACATCGAATTCTTTTGAACCTAGGTTCAGTCTGGTTTTAAATGCCATGATAATGTTTTTTGAATGTTAAACTTCCTTAATTTGAATTAGGCTTTAGGCCAATCGTTGGTGTGCTCAGCGTTACCAAGCTTTAATTTACGGGCAGAGATCTGGAATTTCAATGTCATCGGGCTATCGCCTGTGATGTTAATTCCTTCTGCATACTTAACGATGTATCCATCTTCAAAATGAACTTCCTTCATTTTGGCATTTTCATCTGATTTTTTGATCAGTAAAGTTCCCGATAAAGGTTTGTACTGGTTGTTTACCATTGCTTCAACAATTGAAGTGTCTTCAGTAGACTCGATTTCTACATCGATAGTTCCACCATACACACCGGAAGAAGGTCTTCCTTTTGCATCTACATCACGGTTTAGGGAATAGGCACAGTGGAGTACATCATACTCCTTGCCCGAAAAGTTTAATCTTGCTTTGAAAGCCATAACTTTTTGTTTTTGGGTTGAATTAATAAATTAATTATAATTCAGTCAACAAATATGTTGCCAACAATGCCGAAATATGGAATGAAATTGCAGAAAATTAATTTCAATGCGCCAGTAGGCCAAATGGGCTACATTAATTTTGACCCAAAGCTTTCGAGCTTACGCAGCCATTTCTTACTATACTCGTTTTCAAGGGAATATAACTGCCCAATAGTGTTGGTATGCACTGGGTGAAAACGGCAATTCTCAAATACGTTTCTTTTAATGGACAGGTAAGTTACTTTTTTGTCTTGTTTCCAGTACTCAAAAGTTTCTTCATCCAATATAGAGACAATCCTGGCCGATTTACCACTGAAATTATGGTTTAAGTTTTGGTGTTTTACGTGAAAAACCTGATCAGGCAAGAATAAGCGGTCAAAAAAACCTTTGATCCTTGTCGGGATAGAAGAAAGATAAACCGGACAGAACAGGACCACATGATTTGACCACAGGATAAGGTCAAGTGCTTTTTTCAAATCGGATTCCAGTTCAGGAACCCTATTGTTGAATTGTTTGTTGGAATTGAAGATCAGATCAACGATGGCAATTTCTTTAACATGCGCACCGGCCTCTTCAGCACCCTTACGATAGGCCTGAACCAGGTGATTGGTTGCTATGGTTTTTTCAGGATCGCCGTTGATGATCAGTATCTGTTTCATTCAGGAGCGAATCTATATAAAGATTCTGCCGCTAAATTATAAAGAAATTGTTAAGTCTGGAAATATGGACGGTTATAAAAAACAATATCCGGAGCAGATAAAGCTATCTGTCCGGATATTTGTATGGGGGTTTTCTTATTGCTGGGCGTACTCAGAGCTCCAGGTAGTTTCCTCATCTTCACCTTTCTGTCCATCGAGTTTTACGACAAAACTTTTGGCCGGGAAGTATGGGGTAATATGGATATCCAAATGGATTTTATCTTTTTGTGTTTCATCTCTTTCGAAACGCATGATTTTGAAACGTTCAATTAAACGCTCTGGCCCCTGAATACCGTCCAGGAATTTCACGATCTGACCACGCAGGTCCTGCTCAGTTTTGGAAGTCCAGTTTTCGAAGGCCCTTCTGTTCAGGAAATCGAACAATACCTTAGTTACATAATCAAAAACGCGGACCACAGAATAAGTCTGCAAACCGATATTGTCTCCATTGAACAATGTTTTTGCGGAGAATGCCATTACCTTACCATATTCGTTGACCATAGGAACAAGGCCTATTCTTTCCAGGTGGGAAATCTCGCTTTTCTTAAGGTCGAATTTCACCCCATCAACATCGTTGATACCACCATGTTTTTTACCGGCAGTTACCTGCGACATTAAGGTATAATACATTTTACCCGCCAGGGCTGCAGAACCAGGAACGGTAAGGTCATCTTCTTCACCAACTTCTGCAACTTTACCACGACCTACCAGCCAGTTACAAGTCATGATCACGTTAGACCTGAAAGCATCACCTCCGGTTAAGTTGGCAGCAGTAAATAAGTCGATCACATCATCAGGCTGATCCAGATCGGCAAAGTCGGTCACCAGCATCGCTTTGTTTGCATAAGCGATTTTACCCCATTTTTCTACTACCTTATTGGAGCCCATATAACCCGGGATAACCATCAGGGAATAGTTTTCGCGTAGGTCTAACCTGTCATATTTCTGTTTCAGCTCATCAGCTACGTAATCTACAAACCTGGTATTGTCCAGGTCTTTTACCTGATCCATCGAAGCGTTGAGCAATACGATGTTCTTCAGTTTATCAGATTCAGTATTCTGGTAGAAGAGGTTTACGGAACGGTAGGACTGTTCCAGTTCTTTAGTGCTTTCTAATGCTGTAGCGATATTTTTATTGAGGTTTTCTTCTGCAGCATGTAATTTCTCGGTGCTTTTTTCGACCATCGCCGCTACCGAGTCAGAGTTTTCGAGCACATCGATCCATAACTGAATCTTTTTCTTCAGTTCTTCTCTTTCTTTTTTCTTTTCATCACCGGTAAGAAAGATCTGCTTTCTGGCTTTTCTTTCCGGGTTTAGGTTCTGGAGGCCATCAACTGTAGCTTCGAGCAGGTCGAAACCGCCTACCCTGGCTAATTTATCCAGGCTCTCTTGCAGGGACAGTTTTTCTGTAGTTTCTCTCTCTGCTGTTTTATAGCTGGCTTGCTGTGTATTGTCTTGTGATAGGTGTTGTTCTTCTGGAGTTGCCATTCTACTATTTTTAAATCGTTAACCGGTGCAAGCCGGACTATTTATTTTCTTCTAATTCTGCTACAAAGTTTTTCAGGGCACTGATGAAAGCGCTTTTAGTCTCTTCATCGTCCAGCGTAGCTTTTAGGGTTTTGTTGGATTTAAGCTGTTTGATCACGCTCAGGGACATTTCTCTTTCGATGTTTACATTGCTCAGGTGGTTACTCTGACTTACAATACTTTTTACGGAGAAGTCGCCCAGGTTACCGAACTGAATCGTTTCAGTTACCGGAGAACCGTCGTGCTTTTCGAAAGCAACGTTAACTTTTGGCTTATAATGATTGAAAACTTCCTGAACGGTTTTTAACCCTTCTACTTTTTCAGGTTTGATAGGCTCATTATCAGTCAGCTTTTGGATGAACAGCGTTTTATTAAAGGCTATATCTGCGAATGCTTCTGATGTATCTATTTTTCTCTCGTTACCACCAATTTCATAATTGAACATAGTATTGATATTTTAGGGTTTATGTTTTAATAAAAGTAATTCCTATATAATTAAGAAACGTCAGTTTCCTACAAATTGTTTTCCAATGGATTCACAGTCAGTGCTTCTGTGATTTCCCAGTTGAGCCTGTCTTCGGTTTCATGTTTAGTGACGATGATGGCATTTCCTTTTTTTAACTCTCCTGAGATAATGTATTTCGAAATTGGTCGTCGCAGCTCATTCCTTATCACCCCGGAAAGCTGTCTGGCACCATACTTTGGCGTGAAGCCACTCAATGCCAGCATAGTGGTTGCTTCTTTGCTTATTTCAAAAGTTATGCCTTGTTTTTCGAGTGCCTCAATTAATCCTTTCAGCTGGATTTCAAAAATGCGGACTACGTTATTTTCACTGATTGGTGCAAAAGGCACAATTTCGGACAGGCGTGCCAAAAACTCAGGCCTGAAATGTCCGGCCATGATTTCCATCAACTGCTGCGACGTCGGATTTTCACCCTTTTCCAGCTGACCGGCAATCCACTCACTGCCGATATTGGAGGTGAACAAGATGAGGGAATTGGAAAAATCCCCTTCTTTGCCCAGCCTGTCGTGCATGTGTCCTTCGTCGAGGATCTGCAGAAAGGTATCGAACACCGAGGGGTGTGCTTTCTCGATCTCGTCAAAAAGCAATACAGCGTAAGGTTGCTGCCTGATTTTATTCACGAGCATCCCTCCTTCTTCATAACCCACATATCCCGGAGGCGCACCATATAAGAGGGCGGCAGAATGTTCTTCCTTAAATTCTGACATATCGAAACGGATCATGGCTTTTTCATCGTTGAATAAAAATTCTGCAATGGATTTTGCCAGCTCCGTTTTACCTGTTCCAGTTGGTCCAAGCAAAAAGAAGGAACCGATGGGCTGTCCTTTTTTGTTGAGGCCACTTCTGGATTCGAGAATCGCATCAGATACGGATTTAAGCGCACGGTCTTGCCCTACAACTCTCCTTTTAAGGAAATCCTCCATGTTGAGCAGTTTTTCTTTTTCACCGGCTTGAAGTTTGCCCAGGGGAATTCCTGTTTTATAGGATACCACAGAGGCAATATCCTGTTTAGCAACTTCATCAGTTTTTTGTGCCGCGAGTACATTCAAGGCCTGCAGGTTTCTGGTTAAATATTCCTGGTATTCTTCTACGGTTTCGAAGGCCTCTACCTGCGTTTCATCGGTAAGCTGCCCCAGTAGTACAGGACTTACTTTATCCTGCAGCTGGTTGTACAACCAGTTATAATCAGCAACCGACTGCTCTTCACTTTCATCCGACTGGGTTAGCGTTAGCAATGAAGCGGTAAGTTCTGCCAATACCGTTTCTGAGGTATCGTTCATCATTTTTATTGCGGCCATGGTGCGGTCCAGCAAATCAAAAGCAGAATCTGGCAGCCTACGGTCTTTCATATAGCGTTTGGCGAGACGAACGCATTCTGGCAGTGCGTCTGGCTGAATTTTGAGCTGGTGATGCGCTTCATACTGTCCGGCTAATTTTTCGAGCATTTTAACGGCAGCAGTTTCATTGGGTTCGTTTACCTGCAGCACTTCAAACCTTCTGCTAAAAGCTTGTTCTGGCTCTATAATTTTGCGGTATTCATCAATTGTAGTGGCGCCAATTACGGTAATTTCGCCCCTGGCGAGTTCTGGTTTTAACAAATTGCCTACCCCACCGCCAATAGGACCTTTACTATCTAAAAGGGTATGAATTTCATCAATAAATAAAACTGCCTTATCAAATTGCTTGATTTCTTTAAGGATGTTTTTTAACCTGTCTTCGATCTCGCCTTTATAAGATGCACCAGCGATGATTGAGCCGAGATCAAGTTCAAAAAGCTGCACACCTTTGAGTAAAGCAGGAACGCGATCAGCAATAATATCCTGCGCAAAACCATCAACCAATGCAGTTTTACCTACACCAGCATCACCGGTAATGATGACATTAGGTTTGGTACGGCGACCGAGAATTTCCATGATCATACGAGCTTCTTTGTCACGTCCGATGATGGGATCGGTTTTTCCATCCCTCGCCAGGGCAATCCTGTCGATGCAATATTTATGGAGGGCAGTGGAGGCAGCTGAGTTTTTAGCTTTGCCAGGCTCGCCACCTGCAGGTGCAACTGCCTGCTGTATTTCTTCGTCTTTGATATAAAGGTCCAGCAGTTCCCGTTCTTTGATCGGAAAAGATTTCAACTGGTCTGGTTTGAAACCTACCGTCGGCTTTGCCAATGCGGTAAGCACACAAACCGGGGTAATAAGGTCCAGGCCTAATTTGATCCTGATCAGGTCGGCTTCTTCGAAAACGCGACCTATTTCGGGGCTGCCTTTCGCTTCATCTGGCGTATCAGCAATTTTATCCAGTTCTTCAATCCTTACTTCAGCCCATTCGCTGATATACTCTTCATCTTTTCCAATAGAGGATAAAAAGCTCCTTAACCCAACTTCTTTATGCATCAGCCCTTTTAAAAGGTGTGCAGCAGTAAATTCTGGATTATGGTATTCTTTAGCCAGGGATTGTGCCACCCTGATCGCTAATTTTACTGATTCACTGATGTTTGTTATACTCATATTATAGTACTAAGGGTTTACCTGTTCAGTGGTATACACGAAATTTGTCTGTGGAATATAATAGTAGGTTTTGCCGTTTGAAATGAACTGCTGCCCTACCTGGGTGCCTCTTCTGATTCTGTCGCTGGAGCTGATGAGGAATTTAAGGTAATTTTCGAAATCTGCCTGTGGCATTCTGCCGGCTCTCTTGAGGTCAGACACTTTATACTTTGTAAGCAGCTCATTCTCTACTGGCAAGCCAGTTACTTTGTTGATGTAGGCAGAAAGACTCATCGATTTGATATCACCCTTAGAAACATCCATATCCAATAAGTTCTTTGGAATACTGTAATAGTTCTTCACGAGTTTTTTTCTGAAAGAGGACTGATCTGGCTGAAGGTTCTGACCGATCATCAGCGAGAAGATATCGTTGATCTGTTTGTACTCCATGGAGCTTAACACCAATGAATACTGCAATAATGATGGGTTTTTGGTTACGATATCTGCCGGCACAGTGGATGTCATATAATATTTGAATCCGTTATGCGGCATTTTATCGGCTACATCTTGTCCTACCGGTGCTTCAAGCTGACTTTCTACATTGGCCATCAGGTTTCTGCGGGTTATACCGGTTAGCCTGAATGCGCTGTCAAGTGAGGAAATCTGGTTGTTGATATCCATATCGGTTTCTTTCAGGAAACGTTTCATACCGATGTTGATTGACTGATTTGAGTTGACGGTTCCTTTTGTTGGAAACACTACACCACCCTGGATTAAACTATTTTTTGGATAGTCGAGGTAATAGGAAATGGAATCCAGCTGACTGGTGTTGTAGGCTTGTGTATTGTTAAGTCCTTCACCGTTGACCAAAAACCTTTTTTTGCGCTCTGCAGAATATACAGCGGCACCAGAGACAAGTTTTTTGGCCTGCAGTACAAAGTTGTTGAAGGACTGGTCGTAATCACTATAGGCTTGGATAGCCAATAAACGGGCATCAGCAGCTGCAAAATCTTCTGTGAGCTGGTTCATACGGTAGCTGGTAGTAACAGGGTTTCCTGTACTACCGATCAATACGATCAGGTTGGTTTCGTTTTTATGTTTTTTCAATAAAGTAAGACCGGCTCTGATACCTTCAAAAACAGGCTGTTCGGTGATTCTTCCATTGCAGCCTTCAGTTTTCCTGGATTCTTTAGTTAAGAAATCCATCAGGAGGCGGTAATCTGGGGATAAAGCAGGCGTAGCGAGTACACCAGAGGCATAACAGTTGGAACCATCGCGGTAAACAACAGCGCCATAACTCAGCTGATGCTTACGTCCATATTCGTTAAAAATATTTTCGAAAGACTGAATGGTATTGGTGAGCCCAGAAAAATATTTGGTCATGGGACTGCCGCCATCTACTACAAAAATCACGTTGATTTTATGGATGTTTCTTCTCAGGTTTAGGTAACTGAGGTAAGGCAGTGGCGTACCATTGATGGAAATCAGTTTATTATCTGTTTTTTTGAATACGTCACTTGCAGTGCCGAGGGTATAACTTCCGGAAGCATCCTGACCAATAATTGGCGCAGATCTGAGGATCACATCATTTAAATCGAGTAAAGGATCGGCATGGGCACCAGTTAATACCATCGATACCGAATCAGTCTGGTCATAAGAAGTCATGGTTGCCGGCGAAATGTATAACCGCTCTCCCCAGCTGTGAATAGCATCGGCAGCAATCCAGCCATAAATACTTTTTCTGGCGCTGTCGGCAACCAGCTGATCTTCGTTTCCAATCAGGTATTTTTTGCCATCTTCAGATTTTTTGAAGACGTAGTTGATTTGATGTAACCTTACTTTGGCAGATTTTTTCTTCAACTCAGGTGTGCTGTAAACATATACTGAATCGGTATTATCGTAGTAGTACTTCGATTCTGTAAGTGGCATTTTACCATTGATAATGGAAATGGATTTCTCTGGGTAACCCGATTTTTTATTGGAGTAAGAACGCTGCCATAAAAGGAGTTTGGATTTTGGGATCCATCCGTAGCTGATCGCATTTTTTTTATCGTTGATCTTTCTTCCTCTTACCATCCCTGCATTGTACTTAATAAGTTTCAGGTAGCCATTTTCTTCTTTTGAGACGTAAAAAGGTTCCATGAAATTTAATTTTTTCATGATCATGCTACCGCCGGGAGCAGTGGTAGTATAATTTTCGTCTCTGTCTGAAAATACAATCCAGGGCAATTGAGTCTTCCCGCCATTGTCGCCCACATTGGTAGACATGGACGGTTTTTCATAAGCTTTAGGCAGGTATTTTACTTTTTTCCCGAAGGAAGAGGGTGATTGTGCAGCTGCATGAAGGGAAGCCGTAAGTATAATTGATATCGTAAGTAATCTTTTCATAGGTAATATTATTTTTTTACTGTCTTAGCGGAATGTTGTTTGATATTAACCAGCGTGGCACATGCAGAATTAGGACTGATGGTCAGCTGTGCTTCATCAACCATAATTTCACCGCCGAAGGTTAGTCCCATGCAGTAAGAATATAGATCTGTCGATTTTTTTGCGTTGTCCTGGTCTACATTTACTGTAACCTTCTCGTTATTGCACATGTATCTGCGCACGAGGTAATAATAATTGCTGTTGAAATCGGCACCATTGGCAATTGCCTGTAAACGTGCCCTGATATCATCGGTAACTTTGCGCTCCCCTTCTCCCGGAACCACCAAGGCAGTTTCAAGGTCAGAATTGGGGTCAGTAATAAAAATAGTGTGGTAAATTGGTCTGCTGCCACGCTCAGTAGTTAATTTCACCAAAAATTTACCCGGCGTGCGGAAAGTGTACAATGCTGTTCTCCCTTTAACGTCTACGCGATTGGTCTCGCCAAATGACCATTCAAACTGATTGCCTTTGCCTTCTGCCTCTAGCCTTACTTCTTCATTCACTACGCCGGCCGTTGGTCCGCCAATGGTAACCACGGTATCCATAATGGCAACCACGGTATCCATCACAGTTACGGGAAATTGCTCTCTGAGCTCGCCATCAACGGTAAGCCTTACGATGTAGGATCCGGATTTTACATAGCGGTATTTGCCAGTTTGTGTGTTTGCCTTAGCGCCGTTACCAAATTCCCATACCCACTTTTGGGCATTTTTGGTATTGTCGGTAAAGACAAGATCTTCATTTAAATAAAGTTCATCTTTTAATAACTGCGCATCTACACTTCTTTTTTCAAACATTGAGCTTTTAAAAAGAAAGATAATTGCAGCAAGTATCAAGATCGCGATGAAGATATATAGAAAGATATATCCCTGCGAGTTACTGCTTACTGATTTTCCATTACTAGTCGTATCGGCCATATTTATGAATTTGATTTTGATATTTTATCTGACTTGGTTACCCAGCGTTTGTCTGAGTGCACGTGTAGAAAGCTTGCAGTCTTCAAGGGATTTGCCCAGACGTTCGAGGTCGCTATTGTTACCTTTGAGCTCCCTTCGATCGTAGAAGAGGTCGTTGTATAATTGTGATGCCTGGAGGAAGGTTTTATAGCGAACATCATAGGCCTTACGCTCATAAATGGATTTAATAGATCCCAAAGAGTTTTTGATATCATTTTCAAGGAAGACCGCTTGTACCCCCGGGTCAAAAGAAATGATTTGTTTATAGGTGGTATCTACTGTTGCGCGCTGTTCTTTTACTGTAGCTTCAAACTCAGCATTTTTGGATAATTGCTCTGCCAGATCGGCCTTGGATACCATGCGTCCTTTTCCGAAATCATGGAAGAGGCCGTAGCTTAACACAATTGTGGTAAATAGAAATATGGCAATGAAAAACAGGAACTGCTCCCGGCGTTCTTTTATACTTAATTTTATCATATTATCTTATAAATCTTCCGGCACGCAATCTATTGGCAGCGGAAACATTGGTCTTCAAACAAGACTCGAGCTGAGTCCTGATATTTTCGATCTGAAACCTGGTGGTGAAAAGGGAATCCTGAATGCCGGCCATTTGTGCAACATCTTCAGACATTTTTTTGTAGAGTAGAAAACTGCTGGCATCAGTTTTTTCCTGTTTGATGATTTCTTTTATCTTGAAATTGTTGTTTTGGATATCTTCCAGCAGGATTGCCTGGTTATTCATCTCCTGGGAATTAATGGAAGTATACTTTGATAGTTGTTTAAAGCGAAGCAGGATCATATCAAACTTTGTATTGATATCCCTTCGTTTCGAAAGTAACTGATCGGCCTGTTTAACTTCTTTTTCCAGCAGTTCATATTCATAGCGTGAGGAAGCAAAGAAAAAGAACACACAGAGGATGGTGAAGCAAGTGAGGGTAATAAAATTAACAACAAAGTTCCGGTAGGACTTTGAGAGTTCCAGAGCGTTTATTGGTTTCATATACAGATTCTATTTAGCTTGAGAAGCATTTTAAGTCCGATTGTAATAATATTTTTCAATAAAACGTGCAGCAATACCCTTGTTTGAACTTTTGGACGTAATATTGATTAACCATTTACCAATTATTGTTCCATTAAAGAAGAACCCAATGTCAGATTTCTTATACAATAAACCATTTCGATTAAAAAACATTCTGGAAAATAAGGACCTGAAGGAGGCAGATCTGGGGAAATCGATCTCACAAAACATTGAACTCATCATCTTTACCAGATACGGCGAACACCGTCATAACACTGATTTTGGCTGCGAAATATGGGACCTGGATTTTGAGCTGATTGTGAGTGAAACCATTTGGGAAGAAAAGTTCAGGCAGTCTTTATTGCGTTCTATCACGGAATATGAGCCTAGATTGTACCAGGTAGAGGTAGAAATAAAGATGAGCGAAGTAGAGCAAACATTTTCCCTGAGAAATATCACAGAAATTAAAAAGAAGGTTGATATATCGATATGGGGTAAAATGAACATCACGGGAGAAAAATATTATTTCAATACCGGACTATTTTTAAGTCCGTTGTCCAGTTAACCGAAACTGTTCTATTTTAAGGAAACATTGAACTAAAATCCAGACAGTAAATAAGTTTTACGGTCAGCATTTTAAAACATAAATTAAGATAAAATTATAAACACCGAAATATCCCACTATGGAAAATATATTCTACTCTTCGAAGGACGAGATAAGAAATAGAATTTTGAATAATGCACGTGATTACTGGGGTATAAAGAATGCAAGTGATTTTGACCCACTGGTAAAGCTGCTCATCGAGGCGCTGAGCACGGAGTTGTTTAACATTTCGAACGACGTCAAAAACCTGGAAAACCGGGTGCTGGATAAGATTTCGAGGATATTGGCATCGGACACCCTTACCTCTGCCCTGCCTGCGCATGCCATCCTTCATGCCCGGCCATTTGAAAATCAGGAATTTATCACTTCGAGAACGCAGTTTTTCTACCGCAAAAAACTGAAATTGAAAAATGAATCCGGAGCAGAGCCAACGACGGATATTTTCTTTAGCCCTTTGCAGCGGGTAAAAGTTTTTAATGCTGAGATTGCTTATCTGGCGAGTGGAACCAACCTTTTTCAGGTTGATAACCAGCACAATAAAACTGTTTTGGCACATAGCAATCCGCAAAACAATATTGACGCAAATACAACTTATATTGGTATCAATATACCTGCCGCACTGGAATCGCTAAATGGTTTAAACTTCTATTTTGACTGGCGCAACTATGCAGTAAATGAGACAGTTTATGATTTACTCAGCCTGTCGAAATGGAGCCTGAATGAACAATCTGTACATACCTCGCTGAATAAATTTCACCAGGAACCGCTGCGCTCCAGCCGATCGCCCTTTGACAGTCATGATGTGCTGAATGTACTCAAATCAGATATTGAAGCGTATTATGCCCCGCGCTTTCTGACGGTTGATGAAGAAAGTGGCGATATTGATCAGCGCAGCCTACAATTATACCCAGCTATATTTGAGCAGATATTTCCGGCGGGGAGCCTGGCGAACCTTAAAAAACCGATGGTCTGGTTCAAGATGGTCACGCCGGCGGCCATCAGTCAGATTATGCTGGATGAACTGCATATTTCCATTAATGCTTTTCCGGTGGTGAATAAACGTATTCACGACCTAAAGCACCGTTTGAGAATGATGACGAATATCATCCCGATTAAACTGGCGGACCATGAACAATTTCTTAGCGTGCAGCACCTTACAGACAAGAGCGGCAATGCCTATACAGAAATCCCTCATACACAGGATGACGACCGCAGTGGCGGCTCCTACTCTATTCGCTACGGGGGTTCTGAGCGTTTCGACACGAGGAATGCCAAGGAGATTGTAGACTATCTTTTTGAGTTGCTGAGGGATGAGAAGGCGGCTTTTTCGGCTTATGGTTCAGATTTTCTGAATACCTCACTGAAAGAGCTGGAGCAGAATATTTCGGTAATCGAACAGAAGACGAAGACACAGCTAAGCGCCATCAAAGAACTTCTTAACTATATCATTGTAAAGCCTTTGAACAATGCGGACATCATGTTCCTGGAATTTTGGACCACTAATGCGGACATGGGAAACCAAATCAGGTCCGGGAGCAGGTTACAGTCTTTTGAGAACAGCAAAATTGTTCCGGAGAGTATTGTTTTACTGAGCAACTCCAGAGGTGGACGGTCGCGCTTAAATGCGGGAAACCGTGTTCAGGCTTATAAATATGGTTTAACATCGGGCGACAGGATTGTAACACAGTCTGACATCATTAATTTCTGTTTATTTGAGCTAGGCAGCAATATTACCGGGGTTAAAATAGACAAGGGGCTGATGACCGCTGATAATCCCAAAGAGGGCTTTATAAAAACCACAGATATCATCCTTACGCCGGCACCACTTAACGAACTGAATGCCGAGGAATGGAACTCAATTCTGGAACTCACCAAATCCAAGCTGGTAAACCGCAGCACGATGAACATACAGTATCGCTTGCTGCTCAAATAGTTGAAAAACTGCTAGAGGTAAACTGTATAACCCAGAAAGGAACTATTGCTGTTTTCACCAAGTGAGCCAACACGGTTTTGCTCATTGGCAACGAGGCTAACGGAATGGTCTGTATTTACGGGCACCAGGTAAGAAACGACCAGGTCCACGATATGACGCTGTGCGGTTCCCGGCATAAAACGCACCAATTGGTCGCTATGTGCCGGGCCTATATTAATCTGTACTTCTTCATGATCACTGATAAAACTATCACCAATAATTGTACTGATGCCCAGTGTACCAAAACCAAGTTTGAACTGCATGGATTCATGGATAGGATTACGATATAAGTTTGTAGACAATAATGTTACAGTCACCGGAATATTGAACAGTACGGTGAGAAATTGTCCGAGGAAATCAATGTCGTTACGCTTCTGATGGATGACTGGCAGCAGGTGCATCCAGATGATACTCTGCTCTTTATTGAGCAGATCAAACTCCTTCCATTCCGCTGCAAAGATTCTCGTAAGGTCGTTATAGGTTGTTTTTTTATCCAGCCTGTTTTCATAGAGCTCCATCAGGGTACGCAGGTAATTCAGCTCTGCTTCGAAAGGCATAAAGAATTTGCGTGCATCCTTCTCCTCTGCCCTCCTTAATTGCACATCCTCAATCATTTGCTCTTCAGAAAGCCTTGAACTTCCGGTTGGTGGCTGATGGAAAAGTCCCTCGGGGAGCATATCATAAAGGCCCTCCCGGGTAATCTCAATGTTCAGACATTCTTTTCTTTTACTGTCTGAATAATAAAAGTTATGGCTGCTGATATCTTTGCTAAATGCCCTTTGCCGCGGCCCGGCAGGCAAAACGGCAACCTGGTCGGCCGCATAATTTCCGGATTCAATTAACTCCGCTGCTTTGGCAATAACCTTGAAATCTGTATTGAGGTCGTTCTTTAAATGCAGGCCTTGTTTCATATATTAATTTACTGTTGACTTAAACCTACATCCCCTAATAACTATACCATTTTAATCTATGTAGATTTAAGGTATTATATTTGTTAATAGTTTAGACAAAAAAACATCAAGTAAAATTTAATGGACGTTCAATCATTCTTTATCAGATACCTACTTTTTCCTATAATTTTTATTGTTTCCGCAGCGCTGCTCAGCATCATCAACAAGAAAAATCAGTTTTTAAATAACAAAAAACTGATTGTCAGCATATTAATTCTCGGCTTTATTTTAGCAATTCCCGGACTGTTAGGGTTCTTAAGTTTTGACTATATGCCCTGGGGTTACCTGATCTCACAGATTTATTATCTGGGTATTGGCTGTTCGGTTGTTTACCTGTTCACGAAACATTTCCCCAAAGAATTACTGGAAAGAAAATTTTTCATTATTGTGAGCTTGCTGGTGAGCAGTTTGCTGGGTTATTACCTATTTCAGCTGGGCTTTAACTGGCTTAGCGATATCCATTTCGGGGTATGGGCGGCCACGAGTATTTTTACATTCATTATCCCGCTGGTATTCTGGTGGGCTTATGTGGCATTAATAAGCATACCTACAGAGATTTATAAAATCTGGCAATATCCAACAAGTCCTATTCATATTGACATGGACCACCTTGACTTTGACCGGATGCTGGTGCTGGAACTGGAGCTATACAAAAATACCGATGACGCGGAGCCGATTAAAGTGAAGGCAAAAGCACCGGAGAACATGATTTTCGGAAACTGGTTTTATAAATTTATTGAGGATTATAATTTAAAGTTCCCAAAAAGCCCGGTAAAGTTCAATACAGAAGATCAGGAGTCCTATAAGTGGATATTTTTTATCAAAACATCTTTCTTCAAGAAAAACATATTTATAGACCCCGACCTGGACATCGTTACCAATAAAATCACGGAAAAGGTGACTATCTATGCAAAAAGGGTTTCAGAAAATGCCAACAAACCAGAAAAGATAGGCGACGAATCTATCTTTTTATAGTAAGACATATATAATCAGAAAAACATGATTTCACCATTAAAATACAGGCCCGTAAACTGGGTGGATGGTATGAAACTTTCCAGCAACCATTTTGTTGCAACCGATCAGTTTAACCAGGATTTTGTCAGAGATGCCAGTTCCATATTCCTGACGCATTTTAACTATGGCCTGCTCCCCCCTTTCGCCGGGCAGCGCAGCTCTCATGATATTGAGATCATAGAAAAGGCGACCAATCACATAGAGGTTAAGGTAAGGCACTGCAACGCAATTACTGCGGAGGGCTGCAGGATAGACATTGTGAGCTCGTCCAACCACGACAATCAGCTGTTTCACAGCCAGTATTTCAGCAGTGAAAGCATTGACCATGCAAAAGCGGTAGTATATAATATATTGCTACAGGTAAACCCTTTTGAGAGGGTACCTGCGGGTACACTGGATCCACAGGACAATCCGCCACGTTATCCGGATATATCCAAAGGTTACAAAATTTCCATTTTGCCGGCAACAGAGATTGCGCCAAATGCAGAGGACGGTTATCATTTGACTATCGGACAGCTGCTGATGGAAAACGGAAGGATAAGCATTAACAACAATTATATACCACCAAGCAGCAGTGTGATCAGTCACCCTGCACTAGTAAGATATTATGAGCTATTCAGTACCCTGTTGAACGATATACAGCTGGCGGCTTTTAAAATTATTGATAAAACAACAGGCAAAGAAGGAATCACGCCGCTTGGAAAAAACATCCGCCTGCTGTCGGAAAAAATTCTGGACTATATTGCACAGGTGTTTTTCGATTACCGGAATTTGGGCTATCAACGTTCTCCCCTGTACCTTGCGGGTTATTGCTCTAACCTCGCGCACGTATTTTTTACGGGCATTAAACTGGTAGAGCCAAAGGAACGGGAAGAGTTGCTAAAGTATTTTTACGAATGGCGTGACGTTACCCCGGGAAATTTTGAAGAGTTGCTGGCACGTAATATTGAATCGATTTATGATCATCAGAATATTTACGGCGGAATGTCTATGGCCGAAGAATTTCTGAAAGTGATGCTTACCTTATGGAATAAGCTGAGTACCCTGGAATACATCGGACAGCGAAAAGAAAATATCGTTGTTGCTGAGCAGCAAATGGTACAGCAGGTGCAGACCAAAAGAACCTGGACCCTGCTGGATTAATACCAGCAATTGGATAGTGAGCCTGAACATCTATGGATGTTCAAGCTCTTTTTTTAAGCCTGGGTGAGCGAAACGATGGACCTGATCTTGTCGTCGAGTTCTTGCGCAGCACGGCCAAGCATCATAATTTCTTCCTGAGTAGTAAGATAATCATTGGATTTAAAAATCTCCATCAGGCCGAGTATAGAAGCCACAGGTTTGCGCAGTTCGTGCGATTGTATGTGGGCAATTTGCACCAGGTTACGGTTTTGTTCACGGATTTGCTGCTGCTGTAATTTACGTTCTGTAATATCGGTGGCATTGTAAGAGACCCCAATAATATCGCCCTCGGCGTTGTATCGCGGCTCCATGACGACGGACCAGTACAGGGTTGTATTTTGATATTCCACTTTCCTTTCAAAAAAAACTGAGTCTCCAGACAGCGCGCGTTCATATTCTACCAGGAATGACTGCAGGTGTTTGCCTCCTATTATTTCATTAACGCTGAGCCCTGCGTAGATCTCGACCTGTAGGGCGTCGGCAAGAAAATCAGCCATATTTTTGTTGAAGGCAATGATTTCCATCTCCTTGCCTATCAATAAATGACAGGTTCCGGCACTTTCAAAAAAAGAGCGCAGTTTGATATCGGAGCTCTCGGCTTCGAGCACCTGGTTTTTGAGAATTCTGAGGCTTAAGCTAAATTCTATCACTTCAAGCACTCTTTTAGCGAGCGTTTTCAAAAGGCGCTTTTGTACGTCTGTGAGTTCCTTGGCTTTTCTGCCCATCACACAGATACTGCCGAGATGCAAACCGTCGTGTGTGTTTAAGGGCACGCCGGCATAAAAACGTATGTTGGTAGAATCCTTTACCCAGGGAAGATCGACGCAGCGTTGATCCTGAAGGGTATCGGGGATCATCAGCAGTTCCTCCTCTCCTACCAGAAATTGACAGAATGTTTCTTTGGTGGCTTGCTGTGTGACGTAAGTGCCAACCTTAAACTTGATGTGCTGCGTCTTATCCCCCATCAGGGTGATGAGTGCGATTGGCGCAGCACAAAGTTCAGAGGCCAATTCCACTATCTCCTGCAGTTCTTCCCTACTGTTAATCTTTAAACTTAAGAATCGGTCAACGGCTTGCAAACTTTCAAATTCTCTATACGGCATAAATAAAGGAATAAAGTTAGGATCATCTTCAATGGGATATCCAGAAGGATTACGCACACTACTTAACGGGTATAACGAATGAAAATGCTTAAAATTTTAAGTTAAAGAAAATAATTTACCTATATTTTTACAGATAGGGGCGCGATAGATCATTGAATTCTCTTCGGACATAGCGCAGCGAAATTTGAACAATGCAGTCGGCCCACACCTATAAATGTTTTTAATCGGAAAAATGATGGGCTTTAAGGTTTTTTTTTTCAAATAAAAGACGCAAGTTTGCCCTCGCTGATAAATTACAAAAGAAATGAACGAAAACAAAGGATTTACAACTACTATATTACATTCCGACCGACTTTTGAAACCAGAATTTGGGGCATTACACCAACCTATCCATACCGCAGTAACCTGGGGATATGATGATGTTCAGGGATTGGTAAATGTTTTTCAAAATAAAGCCAAAGGTTATGCTTATTCCCGTCAGGGCAACCCAACCGTAACGGCATTGGAGCATAAGGTTACGCAAATGGAGCAAGGAATGGCTACGGTAGGTTTTTCTACGGGAATGGCAGCAATTTCTGCGGCAATGCTGGCATTGTTACGTGCCGGAGACCATATCATTGCAAGTTCATTTCTATTCGGAAACACACGCAGTATCATGCAGACTTTTATGGATCTGGGTATCGACATTAGTTTTATCGATGCAACTGATGTACAGCATGTAAAAAACGCTTATCGTGAGAACACGAGGATGGTTTTCGTAGAAACGATTGCCAACCCGGCTACGCAAGTTGCTGACCTTTCTCCAATTGGAGATTTCTGCGAGGAAAAAGGATTGGTTTATGCGGTGGATAATACAATGACCTCACCTTATATTTTCCGTCCGGTGACGGTTAAGGCAAGTCTGGTGATCAATTCATTGACAAAATATATTGGCGGCCATGGCAATGCTTTAGGTGGCGCGGTTACTGACACTGGTTTATTCAACTGGTTAAACTACCCTAATATTACTCCTGTAATCCGCGAGCAGATTCGCCCGGAAATGCAGGGGATTACACAAATCAGAAAACGTGGACTGCGTGATGGCGGTGGCACTTTATCTCCGGAGGCAGCACACAATATTTCTGTTGGTGCGGAAACCATCGCCCTGCGCCTGGATCGTTCATGCGGGAATGCACTGGCACTGGCAGAATTTCTGAATGCACACCCACAGGTGAGCAAGGTATACTATCCAGGATTAAAAGACCACCCTCAGCATCAGCTGGCGACTGAGATTTTTTACCGTTATGGCGGTCTGCTTAGCTTTGCCTTAAAAGATGGAACTGATCTTTTTGCCTTTTTAAATAAATTAAAACTTGTCATCAAGTCGAGCAACCTTGGCGATACAAGAACACTGGCTATCCCGGTTGCCCATACCATATTTTTTGAACTTGGAGCGGAGAGACGCGCAGAAATGGGCATTCCGGATTCTATGGTAAGGTTATCTGTGGGCATCGAAGATGCAGCAGACCTGCTGGAAGATTTCCGTCAGGCACTAGAAGACTAAACAGATTTTTCAATTAACAGAGCGATAAAAAAAAGTGCTCTGTTAATTGATTTCAAAACTCTATATTAGCGGTCTTACGTCTTACCTATGACCAGCTTATCGATTGAGCATGAAACCATTAAATCGTTAATAGAGGCATCGCCGATGCCCGCGGCCATTTATAGCAGAGGCAGCCACAGCCTCAGCTTTGCCAACGAGAAAATGCTCGAATTAAGGCTCAGGGCAGATGCTAAAACCCTGGAGCAAGACCAATATCATATCTTTCAGGAAATCTACCTTAGCGGAGAAAAGCAGATCGTAACCGAAAGTCATTTCATCCACTATTATAATGCACTGAGAAATGAGGTTGGGGAAATTTCAGGAATCATTCATCATATTGCGGAACGTATCGATGTTATTCCGGGCGGGAAGAATTTAGAAATTCAGGAATCGAAATTGAATGTCCGGGAGAAGCAATTGTTAAGTCTGGTTGATCACAATGTAGACCACATGTCTATTGCGGATATGGAAGGGAATATCATTTATATGAATCTGGCTTCCCGAAATATGTTGGGCGTGAGCGCTGAAGAAGATGTGACGAAATATTCTGCTAAAGATTTTTTTAATCTGGAGGAACACCAGCGTGTACAAGAGAACCTGATCCATGAAATTTCGGATGAAGATGGCTGGCAAGGCACTATAACCATGATGAACCGGAGCACGAAGGAAGAAATACCATGTTTTGTGAGTTATATCCTGATCAGAGATGACGAAAACGGTGAAGTTATTGGGCGTGGAGCTACGGCACGTGACCTTCGTCCGGATATCAAGGCTAAAGCTGAATTAAAGCGTTTGGCAACTATCGTTGATAGCAGTGAGGATTTTTGTAATTACTGCGACCTGAGCGGGAATACTATCTACGTAAATGAAGCGGGATTAAAATTGATTGGCATGCAAAGCGATCAGTTAAACCAGCTCAACATGCAGGATTACCACTCTGCGCATTCGTCCATGGCGATAAAGGAGGTGATTATTCCTGAACTTCTGCGAACAGGCAAGTGGTCGGGCAGACTGGAGCTGGTTCACCTTGAAACTAAAGAGGTAATCCCAATACACAAACAGCTGTTTTTGATCCGTGAGGAAATCACCGACCAGCCCTTGGCCATTGCTGGCATTGCCAGAGATCTTCGTCCGGAACTTAAAGCGAGTAAAGTATTGGACTTTAAGAATACCCAGTTGCAAATTGCGAATAGGGAGCTTGAGTTTCTGGCTAATTCTGTGCCCGTAGTGGTATGGACAAGTAAACCTGACGGTAAACTGGATTATATTAATCAGCGCTGGTACGAAACGGCACCTATTTCCATTGATAAAGCATTAGGGACAGGCTGGGCCGAAACCTTACATCCTGACGATGAAAACGTTGCCTGGCAGGCCTGGAGTAGCAGTCTGAAGAATGGCGCGCCATATCAGCAGGAATTCCGCTTACTGGATAAATACGGCAATTATCGCTGGTGGATGGTGAGAGCCATTGCCTTAAAAGATGATAAAGGCCAAATCTTAAAATGGTATGGCTCAAATATTGACATTAGCGACTTCAAGGAGCTACAAAGGCAGAAAGACAATTTTATTGGCGTAGCCAGTCATGAACTTAAAACTCCGGTGACAAGTATCAAGGCATATATACAGGTGATGGAAATGATGTTCAGGCGTGCGGGAGATTTAAAAAATGCCGACATGCTGACCAAAGTTGACAATCAGATCAACAGGCTCAACAACCTCATCGGGGATCTGCTGGAAGTTACCAAGATCAACAGTGGAAGGCTACAGTTTACCTATAGCGCATTCGATTTTAATCAGATGGTGGAGGAAGTGATAGAAGATATACAGCAAACGTCTCTGCAGCATCATATCGAGGCGCAGCTAGACTTCCGCAGGACGATTATTGGAGACCGCGAACGTATTTGTCAGGTTGTAATTAATTTGCTGACCAATGCGATCAAATATTCGCCCGATGCGAAACGGGTTGTGATCTCTACGGAGGACTATGCTGATGAAGTGCAGGTCTGCGTACAGGATTTTGGGATTGGGATTAGAAAAGATCAGCAATCCAAAGTTTTTGAGCAATTTTACCGGGCGGAGAGCAAACCAGGGCATACCTTTCCGGGCTTAGGTCTTGGCCTCTACATTTCTTCGGAAATTGTAAAACATCTGAATGGAAGAATCTGGCTGGTTTCTGAGGAAGGCCAGGGTTCTACCTTTTGTTTTGCACTGCCTGTTGCACAGTCAGATTAAATAGCAAGCCCATACTCAACTGCTTTTAAATCTCCTGATACCTGTTTATCACCTCGGCAAGCTCATGCCTGTCGAAGGGCTTTCTGATGTAGGAATTGGCACCAGCCATAGCAGACATGTACTCGATGGAAATCATTGCCGAGAGTAAAACCACCGGAATAACTCCGGTTTTGGGGTTTGCTTTCAATTTTCTGCAGAGCTCAATGCCACTTTCGCGCTCAAGCCATTCATCTAAAATGATCAGATCCGGTTTGATTTCATCCAAATCCGCTAAGACTGTGCTGTCTTTTGCAATGATCACTTCATGTGATTCTTTCTCCAAAACCTGTTCCATTACCTTCAGAACGCCTTGGTCACCTTCTATTACTAATAGTTTTAAAGCCATATACAATCACGAAATTAAATAATTTTTTAATAATATAAATTAAAATAGCATATAATTAAAAGATATTATAGAATATCTGATCTCGGCCGTGTAAAAATTACACATATGTATTGTCTACATATTTTCTGTTATTTCTTTGAAATGAAGGTTGAGCGGTAAAAATATGGCGCAAGTTGAGTCAGAACGCGACCGGCGACCAGATTCTATATAAGATAAATCTTTCAAAAGATGCCTTATGGCACAATTAATGATAAGTAAAATGCATCTATCTATGAAAAACCAAAAGGAGTATCTGCAAGCAGTACTCCTTTTATCCATTTTTTTCCTTTACACGCGGAAGTTTTACGTTTAGTGCTGTCCCGTATTCGCGTCTTCCTGCAGCAATTGATACGCACTGATTTCCAGCACTTCAGCTACTGCAAATATCATTGAGATATTTGTATTTACTTTTCCTAATTCCATCCTGCTAATCTGGCTGTAATCTACATCCATCTGATTAGCAAGCTGTGCAATGGTCAATCCTTTAAGTTTTCTATACTTCCTGATATTACTTCCCAGGATTGCGATTCCCTTTACATCACGCCTCTTTTTACTGCCTTGATTCATTACTCCTAAAGAAGATATTTTTTTTGATGCGATATATGGCTAGCTGTCCATATTTTAATATTCAGCCGTTTTTTGCATAATTTATATACAAATCCAGTTCCAAAATATGGTTTTAAAAAGGTCGCTTTTCGATCGGAAAAAGATTCAGGGCTGATAGACAATTTATGCTCCTCGCCCCTGCCTCAGCTAAATCGAAAGTATTCTAAATTATGAGCCTGTTTCGGCATTCACTTTTTCCTTAAATAGCGTTACATCTTCTTCGTCAGCTTTAGGAATCTCGTTTACCACTTCTGCTTTTGGATCATATTGCAGGTTGATACACATCGGAAAATGGTCTGAACCACAACTATTCATTCTTTTAATGGAGCTGAGTGTGAAGTCCGCCGAACAAAATACATGGTCCAATGGGAAGCGAAGGAAAAAGTATTTTGCATTAAAGCTGTTAAAAAATCCCCTGCCTTTTCTAGGATCGAGCAACTCGCTTATTTTGGAAAAGAGCTCAGTGGTATAGCTCCAGGCGACATCGTTTAGATCTCCAATAACAATGACTGGAATTTTGCTTTCCCTGGATTTTTTGGCAACGAGCAGAATTTCCTTATCACGCTCTGTGGAATGCGGATTCTCTTGTGGAACAGGAGGACGAGGGTGCAGACAGAATAGCTTGACGATATCTCCTGAGGGAAGTCTGACGTCAACTTCAATGGAAGGGATATCATCTTCTACCAAATAATTCACTGATCCATCGATGAGCTCCAGCTTAGAATATAATAGCATACCATAGGTATTCTCGAGTGGTATTTTGATCTGATGAGGATAAACATCTCCGATACTATCCATTTTATCCTGCCACCATTGGTTAGTTTCTACCATCAATAAGAGATCCGGGTCACAACTATTGATCAGCTGATGGTAGTCGCGGTGCTTCCTGTTCTCCTGATAAACATTGGCAATGAGGAGCTTGATGTTTTTATCACCTTGTGCATGCCGGCTCTGAATAATCTGTTTTTTGGAGAAGACAGTGAATGGCAGGATTAGCCAGCACAAATAAACAGCGTTTGAAAACATTAAAATGATAAAAATACAATCCTTTAAGCTAGCGAAGGTAAAAAAGACACACCAAAGGACGATGACTAACACATTTAAAAATAACTTTTGCAACCGTGGATATTCAAATACGCGAAAGATCCAGAAATCGTGTCGGATAAGCGGCACTGCTGAAGCTACAAGGATAAAGATGCCGAGGTAAAACAGGGAGCTTTGAAATATTTCCATCGTTAAAACATTGAGATGATTCCGCCAACGATAGCCATCACCAAAGCGATGATCAGTGCGGGAGTAAAACCTTTTACCTTAAAGCCCGAGAAAAGCACATCTGCTATTTTAATCATAATGGCAGATACAAAAAGATGTACCAAAAATGAAAGCAGACCGAGGGTCACCACGTTCAAAGGAAATCTGATAAAAATTCCAATAGTAGCGTTTAAGAATCCGATCACCAATGCAAGCAAGACTGCAGTTGTGTAGTTTTTAATGGTTACTGTTGACATCACATGTGCCAACCCTAGCAAAATAGCCGCGTTTACAAGTAGTAGAAAGATAAAAATCATAACATTAATTTAGATAACGGGGGTTTACAAAAACCAAACCACAATGATTCTTTATGTAGCATTAAATTAGCGGCTGTTCATTTATTCTGGCAATAGGTATCAGTAACCCAAATTTGAGCAGGTATTATTACATCAATTCTTCAAAAAAGATTTTGAATTAGACAGTGCGGAATGATTTTTTGTGCAGGTTGATGCTCGCCTCAGTTTTTTGCTGCCCGCTGTAACTGAAAGGCGATAGCAGTCGATCATTGGAAATTAAGACGTCGATCACCTCCTCTATCTCCTGGTATGCGATTATGGGCAGAATCGGTCCGAATACCTCTTCGGTGAGCAAGGCACAGGTTAGCGGGACATCTGTAAGAATAGTTGGATGGAAAATAAGTTCTTCAGCATTTAATGCTCCTCCCATTACGATTGCCGCTCCCTGTTTTACGGCATCTTGCAATAGTAACTTTAATCTTTGGAAATTGCCCGCATTGGTAATTTTGGCGTAAGCATCCATATTCAGGTTATAGCTGTTTTCTTTGTAAAAAATCCTCGTTTCCAGCATCAGTGAGGATACAAAAGCATTTTTACAATCCTCATGAACAAATATGCAGTCGGGGGAACTGGTATTTTGCCCAGCATTTAAGAATTTGCTGGCTACAATTTGCTGCGCCGCGAGTTCAAGATCTGTGTGCGCATCAATAATCAGCGGCTGCTGCCCGGTGATGGACAAATCAACAGCGGCGAGGTTTTCTGCAGCCGCGGCCAACACCGTTTTCCCAAGCTGGTATGTGCCGGTAAAAAATAGATGATTGAATGGAAGCTGCAGTAAGGTTTTGAGGTTATCCCTTTCGCCGGCAAAACAGTAAAGATCCGCAACTTCAAAAGCATCGTTCAGCATTTCTATCAAATATGTACTTACTGCAGGCATCATCTCGGAGCACATCAGCATGCATCCATTGCCTGAAGCAATGCTGCTTGCTAAAAGCCTGAGCTGATCAAAAGTAGATTTGCTTGCACAAAGCGAAATGAGTGTAATTCCCTGGTCTGTTGCCTGGTCTATTTCGCTGTTGTTTACCAGTAATATTACCAGTGCATCGATCGCAGCATAAAATCCAGGGATTTCTCGTTTAATCCGTTCTGTTTCGTGGGATCCAAGGTCTTGGCCAAATGCAGCAAATAATCCCGGCTCATTGGTTTCGAATAAAGTTTTCAAGCGCAGCAGTTTTCCTAATGTAGATTCTGACTGCTGGTCAGGTCTTTTGCGTTGGGCGGCAAGCTGCTGATTAAAAACTCCGGTATATCGATCCTTGAGTTCATTACCTAAAAGATTTAATTCCTTTTTAGCGCTCATTGTTGCTGTCTGAACAATTGTGAGCCAATCCTGTTAACTTTGGAATTTGAGAAAAAAAGCTGCTGCTCAGGGATAAATCCCCAATATCAGGCGTTGGCAGAAGCGCCACAGAACTTGCAATATTATTCCTGTACATGTAGAAGCTAGTAAAAAGGGTGAAGCGTGATTAAAAACAGGCATTATGGAAACAAATCCAGATATTATATTAATACGAATATCAGCAAAATAGATGATATTACATTAAACAAAATCAATTGTTCGTGATAATTGTCAAGGAATGTTGGTTTACCAAACAATATCCTGTGAACTGCGTTCGCAAAGATGTAACAGATAAGTCAGTATCGATTCGATCCATGGAAACATCATGACAAATCTTGGGCTTGGAGCAAAAATTTGCCTCTCAAATTGAACTAAGTTTCAAATTTTTGTGAATTACTTTGTAGCTTTGAATAAACACACCAATACCAATGTTAGGACCTATAAAAAAAGGAAGCGCAGCTAAGGCGGCTTTTACTGCCCTATTGTTATTCAGCATATGTAACGCATTTGGGCAAACCACGCCCGTTACCCCCCCTATTGTTACCGAGCTGGCAGTCAAACCTGTTAATACAAGACCAATGACTATTGTGGTTGATGCAGGTCATGGCGGAAAAGACGGATCAACGAGAGGATTGTATTCCAAGGAGAAAGACGTAGCTCTGGCAGTTGCGCTACTGCTCGGAGAAACCATCGAAAAAGAAATACCAAACGCAAAAGTAATTTATACCCGTAAGGAGGATGTATTTATTCCGCTATACGAAAGGATAGAAATAGCAAATCGCATTCATGCTGATCTGTTCATCTCTATACACTGTAACTCAATGCCGTTCAATATGAGGAATCGCACAGCGTCAAATGGTGTAGAAACCTTTGTATCTGGTTCCGGCAGACTGGGCGAACAAGATGTGGCGATGAGAGAGAATGCTGTAATCTTACTGGAGAAAGACTATAAGGATAATTATGAGGGTTATAATCCAAACGACCCTGAAAGCTTTATCGTTTTATCGCTGATGAAGAATGCATACCGTCGCCAAAGTATCAAACTGGCAAGTCTGATACAACAGCAGTATATAAAATCCGGACGTGTGGATCGTGGTGTTAAGGAACAAAGTCTTGCGGTACTGGCAAAGGCAGGCATGCCGGCAGTGCTTACCGAAATTGGCTTTATCAGCAATCCGACTGAAGAAGATTATATCAATTCTCCCGATGGACGCCAAGAGATTGTTGGCAATATCAAGAGCGCAATTGTGGAGTACATGAAGCAAATGACTGTCAATTGATAACATTTTTTCCATAAAAAAAGGCCAGATAAACTGGCCTTTTAATCATTAACTGTTATTACCTATTTTCACCTTTGACATCCATCATCAGGTAAACTCTTAATTCATTTTGAGGATTTTATTATATGCCTCACATATAACTAAATCGTTTTATTGACATCACAATAATCAAGAAAAAAAAATTGTCTTGCAACAAAATTCGTCTACAAAATTGATGAATTGTAACTTTTATAATATAATTAATTTTTTAAGGCAAAAATTGTATTTTACTCAAATTCGGGCGGTTCAGATATATCAGAATTGCCATTTTTTTAATGGAACGGATATTTTCATGCGTAGTTACAAAAGAAAAACGGATAATTTTAAGAAGAAAACAACAAAAACAACTTGTTGTTTGATCCTTCTCAGTCTAGAATCCGTATTAAGAGCTCACTATTTTGCAGGAACGGAGGGAATTGTAAACCAAAAAGTAGCGCCAAAACCGAATTCACTCTCTACCCAGATCTCGCCTCCACTAAGTTCTACAAACTCTTTACAGAGAATGAGTCCGAGTCCTGTACCTTTTTCATTCTGAGTTCCGCTAGTAGTAATTTTACTTTCTGACTGTAGCAGCATGTGCAGGTTTTCTTTTTCAATACCAATACCCGAATCTTTTACAGAAAACAAAACGCTGCCATTCTTCGGGACTGCAGCAAGGACAATGGTACCGTTGGCGTAACTAAATTTGATGGCGTTGGCAATCAAATTTCTGAGAACGGTATGAATCATTTGACGGTCGGCCATGACTTTACCTGCCTCGCAGCTTTCAATATTCACTTCAATCCCTTTTGCCAGTGCGAGAGAGTTAGACAATTCCCGGATCTCTTCAAGCAGACCTGAAACGTCCAATTCCTGTGGATTAGGAACTAGCGCTCCTGTTTGTACGCGCGACCAGTTGAGTAAATTTTCCAGTAGCGTAAATGCTTGTTTAGCAGAATCGTACATACGCAGAGCCAATACTTCGATTTTCTCAGTACTAAGTTTATTTGCGCTCTTATGAATCAGTTCACTGAAAGCGATGAGTGATGTAAAAGGATTTCTGAGATCATGCGCAATGATGGAAAAGAACTTGTCCTTGGTCGCATTCAGGTCCTGCAGACTTTGCTCTTTCATCTTCAACTCGGTGATATCGTAACAAATGACCAGGAAGGTATCGCCGGTTTTATCTGAACCATATTCCGGAATAGCATTTACAGAAAATGAATAAGAATTTGTCTCCTCATTCAGTTCAAAGTTGAGTACTTTACTGATCTGTGTTGCTTTAACCTCTGTTAAAAGTTGTAAGAGCTGCCTTTCAAAAGCCGCAGGAAAGCCGAGTTCCTGCAATCTTTTCCCGGTATAAAAATTATGGTTGTGGGGCAGAAACTTCTCAATCGCGGTATTGGCATAGAGGCATTTGAAGTCCTGATCAAAGCGCACAATAAGCTCAGGAAGATTTTCTGCCAGAGTGCGGTATTTTTTTTCATTGTCTTTTAAATTTTTAAAGATCAGCTGTGTAGGTTTACTAAAACCTGTTTCAACGATTGCTTTATAAATCAGAAAAAAAGAGATCAGCTTGGCATAATGGCCGAGAGCATTGGTAAAGCTATAATTGGAAATGTAGAGGGTAAAGCAGAATTCACCAACGATGGTGAATACAAATGAAGCAAATAACAAGCGGAAAACGGGCTTATCAAAATGATGCTTGGCAACAAACAACAGTACACAGGCGAGTAGCACGAGGAATATAATCGCATATTCCGCATAGATTTTAAAGGAAGTCTGCCCCTCACCTTCTACAAAGCAAACTGGAAAAATATGCCATTTTAGTATTGATAAAATTATAATCGTCGCAAGGAAACAAAAAGCCAGAATGGTAAGGTCGCCATTCAGAATCTTTTTCCTTTTCAAGGAGACAAATCCAATACTCAGGGTAATTGCCTGCAAAAAACGCGTGGCTACCCAAAACTGATTCGCGTAATATTCGTGACCGGGGATGATTTGCATTCCTGGAAAGGTTATCGTGTGCAGGAGATCCAGCCCGCCTACAAAAAGATAGGCTACCCCAATGAAGTAGAGATAATTGTTATCCAGCATTCTGCGTGAATTCCAGGTGACGATGAAAACAGCAAATGCGATGACAATGGAGAAAAGCTCAACAATGGTGTGAAAGAGCAGGTAATTCTGATCTACACTAAAATGAAAGATAATGATTAGAATGCTAACGGTGAAGGCAGTTCTGTAGTTTGATCTTAAAAAGCTGGAAAAGTCAGGTTTCAACAGTCTGAGCGTTAATACGTTTCAAAATTGAAACTATTTGCCACTAGGCAAATAAATATAGTAATAAATTTATCTAATAAAAATAGCAGAAAGGTTTTTTTAGAAGAGGCTGAATCCGGCGACTAAAACGAGAAACACAAGGATCACTGGTTCAGCAAAGTAATGAAATAATCTTCTTTGTTTGCTGATTTCAATTGCCAGGCTTTGAGAAATATCATTTAAATTAAGCTTAGGGGATTCCTCATCCTGAAGTATATGAAGGAACGACAAGGGATAAATACTGAATTTCATCAGGCACGACTTTATGGATTTGCCGTTGATCATTTCTTTCTCTAACTGAAGCAAAGAGACTTCCATTGGATAAAAGCCAATCATTTTTCCGGCAGTGGGCAAAGCACGCTGAAGAGGGATACTGGCATTTGACATCACGTTTAACATTTGGCATAGGCGGAGCAGGTAAATCTTGCAAACCAAATTCCCCACCCCGGGAAGCATGATGATGAATTTTGACGTAAGGTGCCTGAAGTTCCGGGAGTCTTTATTACTATAGAGGAAAAGTCCCGCAGCCACCATGAGCAAAACAACAGGAAAAAATAATGCTGTCGGCATTGGAAAGAGGAGAACAGCTGATAGCAGCAATGAAGTGCAACTTATGAAGGCTGGATAGATTAACCTGTTTTTAATCGAACTGTTGTGTGATATTTTATTTCGGTAATACATGGCCAGCTCATCTACCAGTGTGGCAGGTGAAGCGGATTTCTCTGCAGTCTGGATACAAAAGACATCATATCTGGCAAACTTATCTGTGCCCTTGATCGCTTTAGACAATGACTGCCCGGCAGCGACTCTGGATTTGATTCTTTTTACAACGTATGCATATTTATCGGGAATTTCCGGCAGCAAAACATCTTCGAAGCATTCACAAAGATCCAGTCCGGACCGAAGTGACTTTGCTAAGCAGGCAAAAAAACGTTGTTTGTCCCTATCCGAAAGTTTACCCGAACTTACCCTTAGTTCCTTTATCAGCTGTTTGAAGGTATACACCGTTTGAAACTTGGCATTTACAATTTTCATATTAGTGGTAATGATTAATTGTCCCTGGAATAAAAATATTGTAATAAATGAATCATTTTCACTGTAAACGATCATTTTACCTAATACGCTACAGGTATTTGCCTTTTGAATGGATCAAAAATCACGGTTGGATATCACAAATCATTGTGTATATTGAAAGCCCAATCTGCGTACAGGCAAATTGGTTGTTATTAACCAAAAATTATCATGTTTGAACGAGAGAAGAAAAGCCTGCAGGCCCTCCATCTAATTGCACAGGACAAGAAACGCTACAGCGCAGAAGACATAGAAACTATGGCAGGTGTTTACCGGGATTACGCGGCCATTCTGACCAAATTATTTAAAAATCAGCCGAATGTTTTTGGCAATCTGCGTAAATACAATCTCGATGAAATTAAAAACCACAAAAGAAATATTGCTAAGGTTGAAAGCCAGACAGAGAAAGAGCAACATTTTGATCTCTACCAAGAATCCATTGAACATACCATAGAAAGCACAATATCCTATATTGAAGATTACGTTTAGACATTCTTTATTGAGCAGTCACGACGCTGTGCTTAAAATTTTAATCGACCTTTTTCAGATAAAAGCCAACACTTTTTAATAAAAAAATGAATTACCGGCTGAAGATTTCTCAGGCTAAAAAATTTGATAATTATATTAATATCAAATTTTAGCCTGCTAAATCGAATTTATTTTAGTAATCCTAGAGAAACAGTAGCTAGTCGGTTAAATTAAATTCTTATTTCAACTCTATTGTAAAAGATGGAATATCATCACTATATTTTCATCGTTGTCGGCATGCCGAACTGCAGATAACAAGCGAATAACTCTACAATAGCTGGATGGAAAATACTTTGCATATCAATGATATACCGGAAAATGAAGAACGCCGGCTGGAAGTGCTAAAACGGTATCAGATCTTACAGACACCTCCGGAAAAGTCTTTCAATAACATCGCCAAACTGGCTACACAGTTCTTCGACCTGCCAATAGCCCTGATTACATTTGTTGATACAGATAATGTTTTTTACAAAGCTACCGAAGGAATTGATGGTATAATTACCACACCGCGCAATACGAGTATCTGTTCTATGTCGGTGCTATCCGACGAGGTACTAATTTTTGAAGATATCACGAAGATAAACCCTGAGACCCTGACCGACCCGCTAATTGCCGCCGAACTGGGTTTCAAGTTTTATGCCGGGGCGCCACTGGTAACCCCAGATGGATTCCGCATCGGTACTATATGCTTGCTGGGCAGAGAAGCCCGGACTTTTTCAGAAAAAGAAACATCCATGCTGAAGGGTATGGCAGCCATTGTGATGGACGAGATTGAACTGCGCCTGCAAGGTATCCTCGAAGGCGAAAGAAGGTTACTCAGTGCAGTACAACAGGCACAGAAAAATCTGAATAACCAATCTATTATTGCTAACGCCCCTATCGCCCTTGCTATACTAACGGGAGAAAAGATGGTTGTGGAGTCGGTAAACAATAAAATGCTACGCATCTGGGGCAAAACCAATGAAATCATTGGACAGCCACTACGCCTGGCACTTCCCGAACTGGAAGGCTTGAAATACCACGCACTGCTGGCGGAAGTTTTCGAGACCGGAATCTCTTATTACGGAACTGGTGAATCCCTGCGCGTTACGGTGGATACCATATTGGAAGAAGAACGTTTTTACGACTTTATTTATCATGCGCTGAAGGATGATTCGGACAACACAGTGAGTATCATGGTAATTGCTACTGAAGTAACAGAGCAACATATGGCAAGGCAGATTGTGGAAAGCAGAGAGAAACAACTTGGAAACATAGTGATGAACTCCGCCGTTGGACTTGCTATCCTTAAAGGAAAAGAACTGATAGTTGAGACGGTGAACCAACCATTATATGACATATGGGGGCTTAAAGCCGAGGAGGTCATTGGCAAATCGCTGGTGGAACTTTTCCCGCATTTGTTAGATGAGCACTTCCGTGGAGAATTAATTGGAATCTTTGAGCATCATGAAAGTGTTTCCTTAACTGAAATTCAAATATCATTTCCGGATGGCGAAGGAGAGAGAGATTATTTCCTGGACATCAATTATGCCCCTTTATTTGACGACGAAGGTAATGTGATCAACATTGTAGCTACCGTTAACGATATCACTGATGTGGTTAGAACGCGTAAATTTCTGGAAAAAGTTGAACTTGAAAAAGAAGTCTCCGATGAGTTATTAATTAAAGCCATACAGGATCTTGCATTAGCCAACAAAGACTTGTTAGACACTCATCAGGAACTCAAAGATAGCCACGAGAGACTACAGCATATCGTTAATGATTTGTATGACAACCAGCCAAATATCCGCAACAAAATTATCGATGCTGGTGAAGATCTTCAACACGCGGGTGACAATTTGAGAAATGCCATTGAAACCTCAAAGATAGGAACCTGGTTTGTTGAAATCGGAACCAAAGACTGCAATTTTTCAACCGGACTTAAAACACTGTTAGGTTTTCATCCTGATGATGATGTATCCTTTGAAAGTGGATATGATGTAATACTTGATGAATACCGTCAGAATGTTTTTGACATTGGAAAAGAAATTATTTCTAATGGAGGTGTTTATAAAAGAGACTTTCCTATCAGGGGATTTCACGACCAGCAAATACGTTGGGTGAGAAGTTTTGGAAAGGTAGATTATGATGAAAGCGGAAAGGCTACTCACCTGTCTGGTGTATCATTTGAGATCCCCGCTCCTATTGACGGACCCGATTTAGCTTAATTAGAAGCAAATTATAGCGCATCTGTCCATTCAGGAAAAAAAAATTATAAATAAATTTGATAATACAAATATTTACATACATTTGTAATGTCTACTAATTTAGTAGTCTTTACAGAACACTAGCGTATCCCAGATCCGCGGAATCATTGCTGATTAAAGAAAAATTTAAACGATGAAAATCAACAAACATAATTATAGCGCATCTCGAATGCGAATGTCCTTTTCTCAAAGGGCTGTTTGTTGTTGTTGTTGCTAATCCATTTATTTTGCGGTTAACAATTCTCCTTCAGGCAAAAAATGCCTTTAGGTATCAATCAACGTCTTTGAATAATTTTTACAGTCATGAATACTTCGTATATAAAATTCACTTTAGGTGAGCATATTACCACAGAACAAACAGAGTTTTTCAAAAAAAATGGATTTATTCATTTTAAGAATTTCATTAAACAAGAAACCGTAGATGACATTGTTACTGCCTCCAAAGTTGTGGAACAGCAATGGATCAAATCGGATAGATTTAAGATAAACGGCATCCCTGTTAAGTATGGAAAGGACCTTGATGGATCAACGATTGTACAGCGCTTCGCATTTATCAATCAACACCACCCGTTGTTTGAAGGGCTGACACATGATCCAAGATTCAATACCCTGCTGAAACTTGTTAGTCCGGATGCGAGGCTGGGAACAGCAGAAAAAGATGGCATGGTGCTGAACCATTATGTAAATGGACCGGAAAGTAAATTTAGCCAAATGGGCTGGCACACTGACGGTTTAAGAGACATTTTTCACGGGCAAAAATTAAACCCAATGCTAAACGTCGGCATACACCTCAATACCATGAAGCATGAGAACGGTGGACTGCGTGTACTGGCGGGCACACATAAGCAAAGCTTATATCAGATGTTATTTAGGAAGCGTTATTTTCTGGATAATAAATCTGATCATCAGGAGGTTGCAATTATGCCTGAGGCAGGCGACCTCACTATTCACGATGGAAGATTATGGCACCGTGTTGCGCAATCATCTGTCCTTGGCGAAGAAAGTCGCAGACGGGTTATATACTTACCTATTATTGCGGGTAAATATGAGCCTAAAAACGAAAATAGTCCAACTGCATTTTATCAGCGTTTTGCTGGGTTAGTTAAATAAGTAAGGATGTTAATTGCACTACTCATCACCTATTTGGTGCGTGGAGAAAAACGAGGTTTATCTTCATTTATGGCCCTACTAAGGATCAAAGGAAAAAATTAAATATCTGGCTAGACTGGCCAGGCCATGTGGCCTGGCTTTATAAATTAAAATGAAATGATGGATAAATTTAATTATGAAGCTTTCGCCATTCCGGCTTTTTTGATATTCTTTTATTTGGAATATGTACTGTCCATCAGGGCAAAACGGCCGGAAATATTTAAGTTCGAAAGTTCCACATCTAATTTAAGCATCGGTATTGCAGAAAGGCTACTTAACCTATTTATTTCGGCGAGCTTTTATGGCCTTTTTTACTGGATTTATGCGAACTATGCCTTATTTAACATTCCTTCCAGCTGGTGGATTTGAGTATTGCTGATTCTGGTAACCGACCTTGTTTGGTATTGGTATCACCGGCTGGGCCACCAAATCAACTTTTTATGGGCGGTACACATTGTCCATCATCAGAGCGAGGAATTTAATTTTAGCGTAGCGGCAAGGATCACTGTCTTCCAATCCCTGTTCAGAAATCTTTTCTGGTGCCTGATTCCGCTGTTGGGTTTTCACCCAAATATGGTAATCACTATTTTGCTCGTTCATGGCGCCTACTCCTTTTTCACACATACTCAGTTAGTTGGAAAACTGGGCTGGCTGGAACATATTCTGATTACGCCATCCCTTCATGGGGTGCACCATGCCAGCGACAAAAAATATCTGGATAAAAACTTTGGGGATGTGTTTACCTTTTGGGATAAGTTATTTGGAACTTTTCAAGAAGAAGAGGAAGCACCCCATTACGGACTCACGCATCCGGTTAAAAGCAACAGCTTTCTATGGCAGCATTTTCATTATTACCTGGAAATATTGGAAGCCTGTCGGCGGGAACCATCCCTTAAAAACAAAGTAAAGATTGTTTTTGGCAGTCCTGCTCTATTGGACCAGTCGATCAGGCCTAACCTGGAAAAGAAATACCTGCCATCTCAGTCGCCCAGCTCATCAAGGTTTAAGTTCAGCAATTACCTAAACCTGCAGCTGATCATAAGCATTCTCCTGCTAAGTTTTATTACAGCCTATTATAGCAGTATTCAACTGGATGCCAAGCTTTTCATAACTATTTTTATCTTGTTGACGCTTATTAATTGCGGTGCGCTGATGGAACAACGCCGATGGATTTATTATCTGGAATGGAGCCGTATACTACTTAGCTTCAGTTTCATAATATGGAGGCTGGACACGATAGAATATATCGTATTACCAGCCCTCCTTTTGATCCTTTTTGAGGAATTGTTCAGCATTAAAAACCTCTACTTCAAATATGTACTAGAAGATGAGGAAAGATTAACCGGTTAGTTCTGATTTGCGTGTATTACTTTGTTGTGCAATGCCCAGTTATCCCACAGTGTACTTAAGTTTTTTACCACCTCAGGGTGTGCTGCCGCAAGGTCTTTAGTCTCAGATCCATCCTCCGGCATGCGGTATAAATGCCAGGTTTTCTCTTTGGATTTTGCTACCAGTTTCCATCCGTCTTTGCGTACATATTTTGCACCAAAGTGTTCATTGAATAAAGCCTCATGCGCTTTGCCTTTTTTACCTTTTAAAGCGGGCACCAGACTCAATCCCTGAGTAGGTGTAATTTCATGCTTATGAAATACGGTTGGATATTTTGCATTTGATAACTCCGTAAATGTAGCCATCAGGTCCATAACATGGCCAATATGTGCCGTGCTTGTACCAGAGGCAATATTCTTTGGCCAGAAAGCGATGAATGGCGTATGCACTCCTCCTTCGTAAGATTCTGCCTTTGCCAGTTTATATGGCGTATTGGAAACATTTGCCCAGCGCTCACCTAAACTCCCATAGGTAGTTTGCGGACCAGGCATGATATCTTTAGACTGACTATAGCTGATTTGCTGACCGCTTCTGGTTTCGCTCGGGCGGTCAAAGCCAGCGCCATAGGCCGCCGCATTTTCGGGACTGGCGCCGTTATCACTTAAGAAAATGATGAGCGTATTGTCTAGCTGACTGGTTTCTTTTAATGCAGCGATAATTCTGCCGATGCCCTGATCCATCCTGTCTACCATAGCAGCATGCACTGCCATAACCCGCGCGTCATATTCTTTATGAGGATTGGCTTCCCAGGTAGGATCATTTTTTGCCAGTGCTGAAAGTTTGGTAGTCGTGGTATCTAAAATACCCAGCTTAGCCATTTTTTTGTATCTCGCTTCCCTAACAGACTGCCAGCCGTTTTTGTAGGTATCTTTGTAGCGCTCAATATCTTCTGGCAAAGCCTGCAGCGGCCAGTGCGGTGCATTTTCTGCAACATACAGGAAAAACGGTTTTTTATCGCGTGCAAAATCACGGATATAAGTTACCGCAGTATCGGCAATCGCATCAGTATGGTAATAATCTTTTGGCACCGAAGTGATTGGTGTAGTACCGCTAACCAGGCTAAAAGGATCAAAAAAGTCTACAACGCCCCAAATGGTGCCGAAAAACCGCTCAAAACCCCGATTGGTAGGATACTGTTCAAGTGGTGAAAACAGAGGATGTGAGGTATGATGGTTAAGCCAGTCGAGCTGGGCTTTAGGATCTTTTTGTTCAAGTGTATTTGACACGTGCCATTTGCCAGACATCGCAGTATGATATCCGGCATCTTTTAACACTTCGGCAATGGTCACTGCATTATCTGTAAGATGGCCTCTATAACCCGGTTCGCCACGATCGGTGGTCATTTCGCCAATACCGGCCTGCTGGTTATACAAACCAGTGAGCAATGATGCTCTTGTAGGACAGCATCTGGAGGTGTTATAAAAATTTTTAAACTTAATCCCGTTAGTTGCCAGGTAGTCAATATTCGGTGTACGGATCTCCCCACCATAACAACCGAGGTCAGAGAAGCCAAGATCATCTGCAAGGATTACAACAATATTTGGACGCTGATCAGCAGTCAGGCCCTTTTTGCCTTTGGACTGTTGTGCGTCGCAAATTGTAGTCAACAGCAATAGCGCTGAAAATAAACAAAAAGATTTTCTCATAGAGATATAGTTGATTTAAGTATAAAGATACGATTGGATCCGACTAATCAAAACAGGCTACATCAGCCCAAGGGTTTTTAGTAACGTACGGGCGCTGGAAATGATAACTAACGTTCCGACAGCAATCAGAATAGTTTTGGTATTGAGCTTTCCGGCAAGGCGTGCAGCAATTGGTGCGGCTAGAATTCCACCGATGATTAATCCAAATATCGTCTGAATATGGCTGGTTCCAAGAACCAGGAAAAAGGTTAATGCACTGCCAAGGGTAACAAAAAACTCTGTCAGACTCACTGTTCCAATAATGTAACGCGGGGTTTTCCCTTTAGCAATTAATGTACTTGTTACCAGCGGTCCCCATCCCCCGCCGCCGAATGAATCCAGAAATCCACCTGCACCGGCAAGCCATCCTGCGTTTTTAACTTTACGCGATTCATTCTTTTTCCTGAAGGCATTGAGTAATATTCTCGCACCTAATAATAAGGTATAAACAGAAAGTACCGGCCTTAGCCAGCTACCATATTCTTCACCCAGAAAACACAACAGCAATGCGCCTATAATAGCACCGATCACACCCGGGAAAAGTAGCGTTTTAAATAATTTTTTATTGATGTTTCCAAACTTGTAATGGCTAAAACCAGAGGCACCGCTTGAGAACATTTCGGCGGTATGAATGCTGCCACTGATTGCAGCCGGGTTTAATCCTGTAGAAAGTAGTACAGTGGTAGAAATTACTCCATAGCCCATTCCCAGGGCACCATCAACCAGTTGGGCAATAAAACCGGCCATCAGCATCCAGCCAAAAGCAGCTTCCAGTCCCAGTGTATCACCAAAAGCTTTAAAAGCATTATAAATATTATTGAGTGGATAAAAGGAAGCGAGCGCATGTCCCAGAATCATGAAGGCCAGAGCGAAAAGACATCTCCCAGCCACGATTCTCCAATACTTTTCTCCTTTCACCGGCGATCCCTTTGCGGTTGATTTAACAGGATTTAGAGGATCAGGATGAATTAGTGTTGTTGTAGCTTTTGATACGCTGGTGATTTCTTCTGGCGGGTGGCTTTGATCTGTCATTTAATGCTAAGGGCTTGAATAGACTTTACGTGTATTTGATCTTCAAATATACATTTAATCCACCAAATTAGTAGAACTAAAACCGCAAGCATAACTGGTCATGGTCGCCAATTTCTTAAATAGCGGAAGGTCAGATAATTAGAACGTCCCACTAAAGGCGAGACCGGCCGCCCGCTGCTGATACATAGGAACGATGGAATAGCGCACAGGCTGCTTGCGGATAAACACCCGCTTCATTCGCGGATAAATCAAGTAGGCAAGTTTTGTAGAGGCAATACCAAATCCTGCGCCAGCTACAACGTCGCTCACCCAGTGTCGATTGTTATAGACACGCAACACCGCTGTAGCTGTTGCTACTGTATAACCTGCATAACCGATCCATGGCGATACATCGCGGTACTCCTGATTTAAAAATTCTGCGGCTGCAAATGCACTGGCAGAGTGCCCGGAAGGGAAAGAATAATTGTTGGAACCGTCGGGGCGATCCCGATCAGCTATTCGCTTGATATAGAAAGTAGACAGTCCCATGATAGAGGCCGAAAGCACATACAAACCCGTACCATCTGCGACACTGTGTTTACTTTTTACGCCAGCCAGGTTTAATCCATAGAATGCTACTGCAGGCACAAATCGCAGGTAATCATCGGCGTGATTTGCAAAGGTGGGATGATCCTCCTGCAATTCATTCCTGGTGCTTACATCCAGCGTTCTGATGGCGTTATCTCCAAAAGCCACAAGACCATAGCTAATGAATACGGCAGGAACAATAAATGAACGCAGCTTTGGCGGATTAACTCCCCTCGTTACCATCACCGCCGGATTAACCTTAACGGTGTCCACATCTGGTATGGTATCTTGTTGCGCAAAAAGCATCCCTGGCATTAAGATCAATAATGCAATACTCAGTTTTTTTATATTACTGCTGTTGGTGAATCCCCTCATCTAATCAAATTAAATCGATACATACGCTAATTCCTGATAGCCGAATCCTAAATCAAGCACGTCTTCCTGTTTGCCGACCAAAAATCGCTCCATAATGTTTAAACATCAATTCAAAGCGATAATGTATCTGTCTGTTTTTAATCGGCATAGGCAGATTGAAAATCCTAAATCTCATGATTGCACAAAAAAAGCCCTCTCCGGATTAAGAAGAAGGCTTTGAGAGTTTTTTTTATTATTACAATACGATGCTATCGATAGCTTTATCCAAAGCAGCTGCCTGTAAATCAGCTACAGCAAATCCTTCAGCTGTAACAACAGTTACATCAGTGATACCTAAAAAGCCTAAAATCGTTTTGATGTATGGTGTCACAAATTCATATGCGGCTGCGTCGCCAGAGCTGTACACACCACCTGTAGTTACAGCGATATATGCTTTTTTACCAGTGATCAAACCTTGAGGTCCTTCGGCAGTATATTTGAAAGTAATTCCAGCCCTTGCAATATGGTCAAACCATGCTTTCAAAACAGATGGAATGCTGAAGTTGTACATTGGCGCACCAATTACAATTACATCTGCATCAAAAATTTGCTTGATAGCTTCGTTAGAGTGACGAATAGCTTCTGCATTTTCAGCAGTGTGATTTTCTACCGGAGTGAAGAAAGCATTTAGGTGAGCTTCTTCCAAATGAGGAAAAGGAGATTTCGTAAGGTCCTTAACTTCAACTGCTGCGGCAGTATCCTGCTGCTTTATCTTGTCTATAATGGCATTGGCCAATTTAATGCTGTTTGACGCTTCGCCTCTTGGGCTTGATATAATGCTTAAAATCTTTGACATCTGTTATAAAAATAAATGAGTAAATTTAATTGTTGTTTGAACAAATATACAATCGCATTCCTCTTCTCCTCTTGATCTTTGTTAAGAAAATCAAAATATGATTTTTTTATAACAGACCTTGCTGAAAGGCAGATTTTATCATTTCGGCCACGTTTTTTGCCTTGAATTTCTGAAGGAGATTTCTACGGTGCGTTTCGATAGTTAGCGGGCTCACAAAAAGTCGCTCTGCAATTCCGTTGGTGGTATCCCCTTCTGCGATTAGCTTAAGTACTTCCTGTTCACGTCTGGTTAGTTTTAAAACATGCGTATCTTCATTAAGCACGGGACGAATGATTAGCTCCTGTACTTCTGCACTAAACGCGAGGTGACCTTCAAGTACCATATTAACACCGCTAATCAATTCTTCAGCGCTGGAATTTTTAAGTAAGTATCCGTTAGCTCCATTCTGCAGCATCTGCATGATTATACTACGTTCGCTATGATTGCTGAGGGCTATCACTTTGGTATCTGGCGATATTGATTTGATATCCCGGCACAAGTCCATCCCATTGCGGTCGGGCAAACTAACATCCAGTATCACTACATGCACTGTATGATCTTTGATATGTGCCAGGAAATCTTCTCCATTGGTAAAACTCTCCGTAATTTCCAGCCGGTCATGTGGCTGGATCAAGGCCTCCAAGCCCTGGATAATCAAGGGATGATCGTCTACAATGACAAGCTTAACGATATCTTCAGACATGCAATTCTATATTTATTGTGGTTCCTTCGTTTACTTTACTGGTCAATTCCAGCCTCCCCTTCAGATAATCTACTCTGTTTCGGATATTCTGCAAGCCCATGCCATACTTCACTACAGCGCTGTCAAAACCGCAGCCATCATCTTCGGCGGTAATAAAAAAGGTACTTTCATTCTGACTGCATTGCAGGATGATTGACGCCGCCGAGGCGTGCCTGATGGCATTGGCTAAAATCTCCTGGATAATCCGGTAAATAACAATCTGGGTTTTATCACTTATTGAACTACTGATACCGAAAGCCTGGAATTCAATCTGCAGCTGCTCAGTCGCAAGGGAATCACATAGATCACGAATGGCCTTTTCCAGCCCGAACTTGGTAAGCGTCTCGGGCATCATATTTTTAGCGATACGCCTCAGTTCTGTAAGTGAATTATCCAGCTGCATTAACACTTTATTATCATAGGCACTGCTAACCGGGAAATCACTTCCTGAAAGTGCCAGCTGCTTTGCCTGTGCTTTAACTGCCCCAAGGAAATTTAATTTCACGCCAGCCAGCATGCCACCCAGCCCGTCATGTAAATCGCGTGCAATGCGAATGCGCTCCCTCTCCTCCCCTTCAATCAATGCAGAACTTACCTGCAACTGTTTTTGCTGATCAAGTTCGACCAATTTATAGCGGTAGTTGCGTGTTTGTTCAATGGCCAGTTTTTTATTGTTTCTGTAATACAATATAATCAGAACCAGTACCAGGAGAAAAACAATGACGGCGGTTATCAGTAAAAAGGTTAACAGCCGGTTGTTTTGCATTTCAGATTCTGCCTTTGCCTTCTCAGTCTTAAGCAGGATGATTTTATTCTGATTCTCTGCATTCCTGAACTTAATTTCCAATGCGTTGATCTCATTCTTTCGCTTGCTGTCGTTTAGGCTATCGCTTAGCAGACTGTATTTTTGCATCCAGTTATAAGCCAGCTGCATGCTATCCTGCGCTGCATAAATTTCAGACATGGCATTGTAGATGTGCATCTTGTCACTAGCCAGCGAGTTAAATATGGCATCTTTGTTAAGCAAGGTATAGACCTGCTTGGCTTCCTCATACCTTTTTAAGTCTTTTAGCCCTTCAAATTTTTCAATCAGCAATCCGGGAAGCATATAAGAGAGGCTCATTTCTCTGGCCAGTACCAAACCTTTTTCAGCACTTTCCAAAGATCTCAGTATATGTCCTGTTTGTCGAAGATAAGTGCTTTCAATACAGTAGAAATCGGGATAAGCGGTTGAGTTGGGGAAGTTAGCCAGCATTTTACGGGCATGGTTCAGTGCAAGCTCGGCCTGTTTAAAATTTCCAAGTGAACAGAAAGTATAGGCAGCGCCTACGTACACAGAAGCGATCCTGGTAGACTTCTTAGGTATCTTTGTTAATTGCTGAATGGCCAGTTTATAGTAAGCGGCAGCTTTTTTATCCTCAGAATTATTGGAAAGTGTTGTGGCCAGATCCGCATAATGGTAAGAAAGCAGTAAAGTGTCTCCCGCTTTTTTTGCCAGGGGAATACACTTTTCCACGATGATAGACATCATACCTGTCTGGTTATCTTTATATTGCTGAATAGAGGCATAGTTAAGCCAAAGCTTCGATCTGAAAATATAAGCTTCGCGCGTACGAAAATCCTGCATCAAGCTATCGCTTTTCTCATATAATTTTTCGCTTTTGGCAAAATCACGCTGCGACTGGATACAGCCTTCATAAAAGTATGAGGCCGCGATTAGAAACTTTGAATGACGCGCAAGCTGACGGCCATTCTTCAGATAACGATAAGCTTTATTTTGATCATAATCTCCCAGCCGGCCGGCGATGATTAAACTCGCATTAGCCTTTACACTATCAGGAAGTTTTACATTATTAACGAGAACAGAAAGGCTGTCTACATATTTTTGCTCCTCTAAAGGCACTTGTGCTGCTGCAAAGAAGGGAAATAATAACAATATCAAATGTACAGCGCGCTCACGAAACATACTGCAAAATAACAATTTTATCAAAATTTACTATCAAATAAAGAAAAATACCAGAATACCAGTAGAAAAAATACCTTGTTTACTGGTATTGCACCTTAATGCAATTCAAAATAGTTTTGCGTCCATACAATCATCTATAAAATTTATCAATGAAAATTTCAACTTCAAAATTAAGCTTATTAAAATTCTTTGTGATCCCCTGCCTTTTGGTGACCGTACTTTTGACTGCATGTTCAAAAGATAACGACGGTCCGGATAATGGCGGTGGTGGTTACCCTAAAGACGTGACTATAGAGTACAAAGTTACTTCTATAAGTGGAACCACTGCTGGTGATATTATCTATTTCAACGAGACCGGTGGAAATACAATCCTGGAAAACGTGGGCCTTCCTTTCTCTAAAAGCTTCAAAAGAAATGTAAAACAATATGATGCTGCCACAATAAACTTTACTGGCAGAACTGGCGGAGAAGTCAAAGTAGACATCCTGGTTGACGGAAAAGTAGTAAAGTCACAAAATTACTCAGGAACATCTGTGATCACCGGATCATTGGTATACTTGTTTGAATAAACAAAATCATCATTTTAAGGTTAATTCCAAGAGCAGCTTCCAAAACGGAAGCTGCTTTTTTATGCGCTTTCTTTTAGCGTTGCCGCTGCCCGTTTGATGAACAAATAGTTTGCTGATCCGCCAATCACCGCACCTACGACTGGCAGCAGACGTTCAGCTGTTTTGGAACCAATGTTAATCATCAGCTTCTCCGCTACTTCTTCCATCATATTTTTGGTCACTGACAGGCCAACATCCACCTTCAGCGAACTGGCTACAATCTTGAAAAAGTCTTCGAACCTGATTTCATAATTACCTGTCTTATGATAGGCAATAGCCAGTGTTACCCTAAATTGCTGTGTAATCAGGTTCAGCATGTCCAGCGGCACGCCGATGAACAGCGTTGATATCCCTCCAGCCCCAGTAACTACACCTGAGCCCGCGGCCAACAATGCACATTGGTTAATGAACTTGTCAATCCCCATTTTATCTACCCCTTTTTTGATACCCAGCTGATCAATCTGCTCAAATATTTTTTGGAAGCCGTCTTTTGCCAGCTGACCGGCGCTATTCGCAAATCCAGACTTTAGCTTTTTGAAGTTTAATCCCGGTAATTTCATCGCACACATTTTAGCTTTTATTTGTAAATGAGATAAGCTATTTCCATGCCAATGGCCAGACAGCTTCATAGCGGTTGGACCATTGAGCAGCTAAGCTCGCCGATATTTGTAAAAAAAATAGCAGCTATAGCATGGAAACTATAACTGCTAAAACAAAACACACACCAAATACTAATATGATATCAGCATTTACTTTTTGCCAGCAAGTTCTGGCGATACCTTGTCACGCGAAACCTCCACCAATTTCATATTGAGGTCTTCACGCATATAATATTTTGTATTTTCAATTTCACTGCCCTTTTTATTACTCATCACTACACTGTAGCTATCCGGGAATTTCTTGCCGTCTATTTCATAATGTCTTACGAACATAAAATTTAAGATCTGATGTTTATAAAACTTGCTGTCACCCGGAAATTCCTGCAATTCCTGATAATTGGCACCAAGGCGCATCACCTTTTTCAGTTTTGCGGTATCCGGCAGTGCCGCATCATACTTATAAAATCTATAGCTATGAAAACCATAACTTGTGTCTATACTTAAAGTATCCAGCATCGCCATAATTTCTTTCAAATCCCCGTCGTGGTACTTATAAACATAATAGTACTGATCCTTCACACTATTGGGCTTATCTGCCTCTAAGGTGCCGTAAGGGAGCGTGCTATTGTAGACCATAGCCACCTCCAGTTCTTTTTCCTGTTTACATCCAACAAAACAGGCAGTGAATAGCAGCAGCAATGCTAAATTTTTAATACTCATGAGAACAATTTTAAGTTTGATATTATGGTTAAGTTTAAATTATAAATTTTCAATCCGATTCCACACTGTAATTAATATCACAGTAAAACATTTGGGATCCGGTAAAGCTGCAGGTAGGAAACAGAATGATATAAATAAAACAATTTGCTGCAAATCTGTCTATCAGAAGAGAGAACCACAATCACCTGGTCGAAGGTGTTCAGAATTGCCCTCAATTGATACACTAAATCGTATTATCATTTACAGCAATAAATGTATCATTAATTAATGAAAGATAAAAAATAAATATAAAAATATGTAATAATAAAATTACACGAGTTCTGGTAAGGGAGAAATAACGACTACACATACTTGTGTAAATACCTCTATAAACCATAATACGCTGTTATATAACCGATTAATTATAGTGCTATTTTAATCCTGTGATTATCAGCAAAAATCAAATAGAGGTTCCACCTAATGGAAACTTATCAATAAATAAGTATTCACAAAAATATTACATTTAGTATTATCAATATAAAATACCTTATTTAACTATTATAATTTTATTTATCTTTGATACACATTTTTATTTTACTTTTAGAAATTGTAATATTGAAACACAAATATAAATTGACGTAATAACAATATTATAGACACATGAAAGAAATAGATCTTGATAAGATTGGGAAAGAGCTTATCAGCTTTACACAAAAAGAAGTTTCAGATTTTCTTGCCAAACATCCTGATAAAATATTTTATGCCTTTGCTTTCGATTGCCTTGCTGTATATGGCGAAGTGAATCTGTGCTTTAATACCGAAGGGGACTTTATAACTACTTTAGAAGCCTATCAACGCGGACGTTTTGGAGAGTTTTATCAAACTGAAGATCAAATTAAAAACCTGCGCTACTGTACCGGCGACTGGGAATATAATGGTTTCGCTACTGCTGATGTCTTTACGGAAGAGGAGCTTGATGTGATCTACGATGAAACCGACAGGGATAGTTCGGCACGTAAAGAAGAGACTCAGCTCCTGCTGCGTCATTTCAGTAAAATCCTGTTGGAATTCTGCGAAACGCCAGAATTCAAAAGCATACCCAAGACCAAAGATTTTAGGATACTCTGTATCGATCTGGAAGAAGATCTGGAAGAAGCGGAATTTAGAATGGCCCAACTTTAACCGAAGCAGAATTTCAATTTACATCCAGGGGAAGAGTAAACCAGAAACTGCTGCCCTTGCCTGGCTCACTTACTACACCGATTTGTCCTCCATGCCTGTGGATGATATCTGCTGAAATGTATAAACCTAATCCTAGTCCCGATATCTGATTTGCAGCTTCATTTGCCCTGAAATATCTGTCAAATAGATTCGGGATTTTCTCCGGTTCAATTCCCGGCCCAAAATCCTGAACGATCACCTTCGCCATATTCCCTTCACGTTCTACCCTTAAATGTATTTCCCTTGACGCTGAAGCATATTTAACGGCATTGTTCACCAAATTAACCACAACCTGATCAATCCGATGTTCATCGGCAAATACCTGCAGGCCTCGGTCGCCTTCCAGAATCAGGTCATAATTACCCCCTGCCCTTACATGATGGCAGCACTCAGTCAACATTTCGGCAATAGTAAAAGTCTTCTTATTAAGTTTCACCTGACCTTCGTTCATGCGGCTAACGTTCAGCAAGTCTTCTACCAGGCTGCTGATTTTGCCCATACTTCTATTGGACTGTTCAATCAGTTTTGGCAACATCGTAGCTGACGGGTTTTCCTTCATTTTATCCAGCAACTGCAGCGAGGCCTTGAGCGTTGTAATAGGCGTTTTTAATTCGTGACTTGCAATGGAGATAAAGTCGTCCTTTTGCTGCTGCAAGTGTTTAAACTCAGTGATATCGAGCAGCGTACCCAAAATTCTCACCGGTTGTTGATGCCTATCAAAATATACTTTTCCCTGAACACGGATCCAGTGAAGTGATTGATTTGCATGAATCAGGCGCGCCTCATAATTCATCGTGCCGGTCTGAAGCGCTGTTTTATTGGCTTCGATACTCAGGTGCAAATCATCTGGATGATAAACCTTCAAAAATTCATCTCTGCTCGCAGTTTCTTCAAGACCAAAAATAGCATTGAAGCGATCTGAAGTCACCAGTGCATTATTGGTCAGTTCATGATCGAAAGTCCCGATTTCAGCGGCCTCTACAGCTAAACGAATACGTTCTTCGGTATATTCTATATCTTTTCTTGCCAGTACTTTCTCCGTAACATCAATCGCCACAACCATAATTGTGGTAACTACCCCGGCAGAGTTGATAACCGGTTCATAAACAAAGTCAATAAACACCGTTGCCAGCTCACCGTTACGCAACAATTGCAGTTCATGTTCATCGGCCACGAAAGCTTTGCCCGAAGTAATTACCTCCTGCATTACCGGAGCATAACTTGCCGCAGCTTCAGAGACAGCCTCCCAAATGGTCTGATTTTCCAGTTCTTCGCGCTTTTTTCCTACCAACACCAGATAATCATCGTTCACTTCCTGTACCATGAGGTCCTCGGCGCGTATCACGCAAATCCCCACTGGAGCCTGTCTGATCAAATTTCGGAAGCGGGATTCACTCTCCCCTAATTCTGTATTTTTCACTTCAAGATTCTGCTGGGATACCACCAGTTCTTCATTTGAGGCAGAAAGTTCCTCAACGATAGATGCGAGTTCTTCATTGACCGCCGAAAACTCTTCATTCAAAGCCTGCTGCTGCTGATAGCTGTCCTGCAAATCAAGCTTGGCCTTTACCCTATCGGTAACATCATCCGCAGCTACGATAATACCACACACTTCTCCGGCATCATTTCTCAGGGGATCGTAATAATAATTCACCCATTTCACTGCCGGGCCGGCAGGAGAATCGTAATGGAAAATCTGCTCTTCCTCTCCATATCCCACTCCGGTATCATAAACCTGGCGGAGAAATCCTGGAAAAGGCTGGCCTTCTATCTCGGGTAGAATTTCCATCAGCGGATGACCGGTTACTCCCTCAATCGTTTTGTCCCAGAGGTTCACTAAAGGCGGATTGGCTATTTCTATAATCCATTCCCTGCCGCGCAAAATCATCAGCGGGTAATGGGCGGTCATCACCAAATTGCGCAAGCTACTCTCACTTTCGGCAAGTTCTTTTACCCGTTCATCAATTCTGCGCTCTAAATCCTGATTAAGAAGTTGAAGGCTTTCCTGTGCCTGACTAAGCTCTTCGATAGTTGCGGTCAGCTCTTCGTTGGAGGCTGAAAGTTCTTCATTAATTGCCGCGACCTCCTCATGTGAGACGTTCAGTTCATCTTTTAGAACCTGCTCCCGCGCGTGGCCTTCTTTTATTAATCGTTCATTCTGAACGGTTGCCGTGATGTTATTTGTAGTTGTCAGCAGGTATTCCGGACGCTGATCTGCACCGGCAACGGGAATAATCTCCAACTGCCACCAGCTGCTTATGCTTTCCTGCCCATCGTTTGAAGGTATATCGTATTTAAACGGTGGCATATGGACTGGCTTACCCTCAACTGCGGCTTTTGTTAGTGCCTCCCTTAAGATTCTTCCTCCCTCTCCTCCAGACTTTTCAGGATCGTAAACTGCCCAAAGACTTTTTCCCCTAAGTTCGTTGCCGTGCATGCCTGTAGCATCCTGATAAGACGTATTGTAATTTACTATGGTAAAGTCCGGATGGTCAGCTTTGAGGATTACACGAGGGATCGCCGTATCAAATAATATAAGGAAAAGGGGATTGTTGAAAAGCTCCATAGGCGTAAAAATAACACAATTGGGCCGATGAATACAATCATTTAAATGTCATCATAGTGTAATCGTGCTGAACTTCTGATACAATTGGTTGTTCAGCTTAAACTGAAAATTTACTGATTTAGTATACAACTGGTTCTGCCTTAAAAAATTCTGGATAGCCGGAACACAGAATCTATTAATAAAAGAGAGGCAATATGGCTCAAAATTACTGTTGATAAATTTGGCATGATACAGCTGGGAAAGCAGGTTAAGGTCCACTGTTACCGTCAGGTTATCCTGCTGCATGTGAATCAAAGGGCCCGAGGATTTGGTATATTGCGATATCCTGGAGTTTTTCCGGACGCAGGCCCCCATCCACCGGTTAAATTTCTCATGATGCAATGCCGTCCAAACCTGATTCATTATGGACAAAAGTAGCAAATCTGACGCAAACCCTGCTTTTCAAAAAAACATCCCCAGTTAACTGACGCGTTTACCAACCGCTTCCACCATATCCAGTAACTCGTAAATATCAAATGGTTTTCGGAGATAGGCAAATACCCCAGCTTTTTCTGCCATATCGCCGATTGACGTAAGAGCGGAAAGAAACACCACCGGAATATGTGCAGTAGCAGGATCTTCTTTCAGTTCAATACAAAGATCGGTTCCCCTTTCGTGTCCGAGCACCATGTCTAATAATATAAGATCGGGTTTCAATTTGTCAACTGTCTTTAAAATAGCACCATCTGTGGAAACGAATACCGTATGACCTTCTTCCTTTAATATGATCTCGATCAGGTTAAGGATCTCCTGATCATCATCAATTACAAGTATTTTTAAAAACATATGCTGTTTGTACCTTTGTTATATGACAATTTAATCAAATTTTCACTCTTTTAAACCCCGTATGCTGACTCCAGAACAGGGTTTAAAGATTTGTCGTAATTAAGGAACACAAATTTTGAATGAATGTTCTGTTCATTAATTACGATTTGTAAAACAGATGAAAATAAATATTTACGATAAGTATTTTGAGTAATATTTTTATAGCAATTGATCAAAATGTATGGGAAGTGTATTGATTCGCTTGCCAGTAGCGTGAAATATCGCATTGGTAATCGCGGGTGGAACGCCGACCAGACCAATCTCACCAATACCTTTTGTACCGAGCTCATTGATCAGTTCATCCTTCTCTTCCACAAAAATAACATCGAGTTCGTGGATATCAGCATGTACGGGTATGTGATATTCGCCCAGATTTTGGTTCATATATTTCCCGAGATGATTGTCCTGTATGGTTTCTTCCCTCAGGGCTTTACTTATCCCCCAGGTCATTCCTCCCAAAATCTGGCTCCTTGCAGTTTTAGGATTAATAATCCGTCCTGCGGCAATAGCAGTTACTGCCCTCGTGACATTAATAATTCCCAGTTCTTCGTCTACTTCCACCTCTACAAAAACTGCACTATGGGCTGCTTTTGAATATTTATGCAACTTGAATGCTTTGGGTAAACCAGTGTTTGTAGTGCGAACGGGCCTGCTATCATTAGCCTCTACCACTGTCGTCAGTGCTACCAGGACCTCTGGATATGCTTTCAAACCAATAAATCCGCCTTTAAAAAACACATCCTCTAAATCTGCTTTTGCCAGTGGCGAACTGTCCATCTTCTTCGCTATTTTGAAAAGCTTTGTACGCAAAGCCTTTCCTGCCGCTTTTACTGCCGCACCAACAGTGGAGGTGGTAAATGATCCGCCCTGGATCGGAGCAAAAGGCATTTTACTGCTGCCATAAGAAAAAGTAACGTCATCAACAGATAGTCCCAATTCATCTGCTGCTATCTGGGTCATGATGGTATAGGTACCGGTTCCAATATCCGTTACAGCGCTTTTCACCTCCAGTTTTCCGTGTTTATCAAAGATAAACTGTGCCCTGGCCGGCAATTGCATCGCATCCCAAATACCTGTAGACATGCCATAACCTACCAGTTTGTTTCCACGCTTCATGCTTCGCGGTTCTGGGTTACGCTGCTTCCATCCAAATCGTTCGGCTCCCTGGATATAACATTGCCTAAGCTCTTTACTTGTATAAGGTTTGTCTTCTGCGCCGTCTTTCTCTGCGTAATTCTGCAGGCGCAATTCTATTGGATCTATTTTCAGCTGAAAAGCCAGGTCATCCATCGTGCTTTCAATTGCGTGGATGGCTGTACTGCCTCCCGGGGCACGCATGTCCAGCGGACTAAAAACGTCCAATGGAACCAATTTGTACTCCAATAAGGTATTAGCGGCGGGATATAATTTAGGTGCCCAGTTCACAACAATTTCCGTGTAATCTTCAAAACGAGATGTCTCAGCAATCGCCTTATGGTTTATAGCCGTTAATTTGCCTTTCGCATCAGCACCAAAACGTGTGTGTTGTATCGTTGGCGGCCGATGCCCAAAACTGAACATCTGACTTCTATCAAGTGTTACCCGAACATGGCGTTTCAACGCCAGAGCGGCCATTACGGATAAAAAAAGCTGATACTGCGGCCTCAATCCAGAACCAAATGCCCCGCCAACGTAGGTAGACACTACTTTTACATCTTTGTAATGCAATCCAAATACATTGCCAACATAGAGCTGGCTATTGACTGTTCCCTGAGTCTTATCATAGATTGTTAACTTTCCCTTGCCCTCATATACTGTGGTTGTGGTAAACAGCTCCATAGGATTGTGGTGCTCTGTGCCATGAAAAAATTCTCCGGCGGACTTAAACGGACTTGCCGCATAAGCAGTTTCAAAATCCCCTGTCGGCTTTGGCGGTGGCGGTTTCAACGCTGATGCGAGTCCCATTTTCGGATCACGTCCCTTTGCCTGCTGTGCCAGCAAGTCAGTTTCAAAAGCAGCCTCTTCATAATCTACTTTAAGGATCGACACGGCATATCGCGCCAGCTCAAAACTTTCGGCAACCACGAGTGCAATTGGCTGCCCGTTATATTTGATTTCTGAATCCTGCAAGGGCCTGAACGGTGTACCCGGTGGCGCATCCATATCAGCATACTGTATGTCAAACCAGGCCAACGATGGCCGGTTTTCGTAAGTAAAAACCTCGATCACACCCGGCAGTGCCTTAATTTCCTCGCTGTGGATTTTTATAATTTTTCCACGGGTAATTGTACTATTAAGTACATACCCATATAACAAATCTGGCACATTGTATTCGCCGGCATATTTGGCTTTGCCGGTGACTTTCTGGGGACCTTCAAGTCTGCTTAGCGACTGCCCGATGGCCGGCTGAAGGCCTGTTTGAAGTTTCAAGGCAGTGATCTTACCCGAATTTGACTTATTTTCTAAAGATGAATTTAGCATAACCGATGATTTTCGTTTACAAAGATGGTTGAGCGCCCGGCAGTTGACATTCAGGATTTAAGGCCATCATGCTGTTACGCACAATTGCCCGTTTTGCCAGTTCAATTTTAAAACTATTGTGTTCATAACCTTTCGCCCCTTCCATAATCATCTTTGCAGCAGTTGCGAAATTATCGCGATCAGGTTTTTTTCCGGCCAGCCACTCCTCTGCCCCTTTCACGCGCCAGGGTTTATGGGCCACTCCGCCAAGAGCTATTCGTGCGGTTTTGATTCTTCCGCCTTCTAGCTTCAACGCTGTGGCAACAGAAACCAGTGCAAAAGCATAAGAGTTGCGGTCGCGTAATTTCAGGTAAGAATAGTGCTCGTTGTATCCCTCTGGTGGTAGGGTGATGCCGGTTATCAATTCACCCTGTTGCAGGTTATTATCCAGCGATGGCGTATTGCCCGGTAAACGGTGGAAATCCGTAAAAGCGAGATCGCGATTACCATTGGGACCGGTGATATTTACCACTGCATCCAATGCCGCCAGCGCTACACACATATCCGAAGGAAAAACAGCGATACAATGCTCACTCGTGCCCATAATCGCCATGATGCGGTTATATCCGGGGATCGCCGAACAACCTGAACCCGGACTACGTTTATTACAAGGTGCAGCTGCGTCATAATAATAATAACATCTGGTACGCTGTAAAAGGTTACCTCCATTTGTCGCCATGTTACGTATCTGAGCAGAAGCGCCCGCAAGTATAGCTCTAGACAATAGCGGGTATTTTTTTTCAACCAATGGATGATAGGCGGTATCAGCATTAGTCATCAGGGCACCCAGCAACAGTCCCCCATCCACAGTTGCTGATATATCATGGTAATTCGTTATCGGATTCAGGTCGATCAACTTATCCGCAACAGTAAGATTGTATTTCAGCAGATCGATCAGGTTTGTACCCCCCGCAATAAATTTATGTTGATCGTTGCCAGCAATTTGCGACAATGCATCCTGCGCATCATCAGCCTTGTTATAGTCGAAATTATTCATGACCCTTAGCCTCCTTCACTTCCATAATGGCATCAATTATCTGCATGTTAGCCCCGCATCTACATAAATTACCACTCATCAGCTCCTTCACCTCATCTCTTGTTTTCGCTTTTCCTTCCTTCAGCAATCCAATAGCACTGCAGATCTGACCCGGTGTACAATAGCCACATTGAAAGGCATCATGATCAATGAATGCCTGCTGAATTGGGTGTAATGAAGTATGCTCGCCATTTTTCTGGCCGATGCCTTCAATGGTCGTTATCTGCGCACCCTCTTTTTGTACCGCCAGCGTTAGGCAGCTCAAAATCCGTTTATCATCACAAATAACCGTGCATGCCCCACATTGGCCGTGGTCGCAGCCTTTTTTAGTTCCGGTAAGATCAAGGTATTCCCGTAGCGCATCCAGTAAAGTTACATAGGGTAAAATCTGAAGATTTTTTGGTTCACCGTTGATAGTTATTGTAATGTCCCGGGTGCTAAGGGCATTATTAACAGCGGTATTTTTGAGCAAAGCTTGGTCCATGGCGTTTTCAGATTGATGATAGTGCTACAATCATTTTCAGGGAAAATTGTTTGTGATAACAGTTATTAGTAACAGATCTAATCAGCTAAAGTCCTGGCAGCGATGTTACGTTCTGATTTAAATTGAATCAAACATTTATGTTTTTTATAGGTTAACAGGTAAAACAATTAAGGAACTTAAACCCTGCTAACATGGAAACCCAGAATTATGAACTAAACGAAGTTGCTGAACTGAACAAGGATCAATTCAGCAACGGCCCATCCACATCAGCAAATCAATATAGCGACGAGGAAAGCGATAATGTTATAAATGGCGTTGACGATGAGGATGAACAGGATGACGAACTCATCGAAGGAGAAACCATTGAGGTTGATGACAATGCGGATGACTACGATGATAGTGATGATCCGGCCATTGAGAACGATGAGGCGGATGACCTGGATGATGACGAAGACTTTGAAGAGGATGAACCTGCCTAATTCCAAAAGCTTCGCGGCTTAGGAATCATTTTTTAATAGCTGCAACATTTCATAATGTTGCAGCTATTTTTTTATTCCTTTTTAGAATCAAGTCCATTATCACTTAATGCCTGATTATATCCTGTGGTATATTTGATTTGACCCCATGCAGTTAACATGAGAACAATGTCTTCTTCTTTGAGCGGTCCGGAAACCTGACTCTTACAATAGATTAAAAATTCGTCTTCGGTCATAATATTGAATGTGCGGCAAATATCGCAATTATTCGTCGATATCCATTGGATGTGATCTTGTTCCCGGATTTGTTCCATCCAAATCAACCCCCAGACTGCCGGGTTCATCCTTGATTCTTTCTTTCGTATCCTCGCTAACGCGATTTGGCTGAGATGGCTCAGGAACATTTCGCGCCCGGCTGTTTGTATTCTTATTTTTTTCTGAAGGTGTCATGCTTTTATAACCAATTTAAGGAAGATCTTGTTTGGCGCTTTTTGCAATAAGCATGTCCGAATGTTGTTAATCAACAATTGTCCTGAAGGTGAGATTTACTCTCGGTGTGGCAACCAATTTGGTTGGTGGGAGACGGTGTAGCCAATGCGTTTGTGTGCTGCCTTTCATCACCAAAAGACTGCCCTGCTCCAAAATAATGTCTATCTTTTGCTTTGTTGTTTTATGTTTAAAGGCAAACTTACGCTCAGCCCCGAAACTCAGTGAAGCAATTGCTCCATCTTTTTTTAGATCCTTTTCTCCATCACTGTGCCAGGCCATGCCTTCCTCTCCATTATGGTAGAGATTAAGCAAACATGAATTAAAGCTTTCGCCGGTTTTCGATTCTACCATTTCCTTCAGCACCAGTAATTCTTCTGTCCATGGCAAAGCCATTTTGGTGGTATTAGAGTAAGTATATTCAAACGGCCTCTCCCCATACCAGGCCACTTTTCTTTTGGTAATAATCTTCTCGCCAAAAATGATAGCCTCATCGTTCTGCCAGGCTATTTCTGTCAGTAGTACCTGCAGATATTTCAATGCCGAATCCTGCGTAAGTAATTTTCCATAATAATTTACCGTGCCGTCTCCGGGCAATAGATTTCTTGCGGGATCTATCTCCCTTTCAAATAATTTCATGATGTATCGCTTTATAGGTCGGATGTATGTTATATAGGCTACTGAATGGGGTTCTCCAAATTAGTGGCAAAGCTAACGATCTGCCAAAGCATTTTCCCAGCCAATGATGGCTGTCTTCCTCGTATTTCCCCACATATAACCACCAAAATTGCCGGTCGACTGGATCACACGGTGACAAGGGATTAAAAATGCAACCGGATTGCTGCCGATAGCGGTTCCCACGGCCCGTGAAGCGGTGGACTGTTCAATATGATGGGCAATAGCACCATAGGTAGCAAGTTGTCCGGTTGGGATCCTGAGCAATGCCGACCATACTTTCAGCTGGAAATCTGTGCCCTTCAAGTGCAATTTCAAATCAGGCAACTCCTGTAAATCCTGCTGAAAAATCCGCAGCGCGCTTTGCTGGAAAGAGTCAATTGTTCTATAGAAAGCGGCATTCGGAAATTTACGCTCCAGCATGGAGAAAGCCAGGGATTCATCATCATAAAAAGCCAGGTAACAAATACCTTTATCCGTTGATGCTACCAATACCTCTCCAAAAGATGTGCTGGCAAAGCTATAATTGATGGACAGACTTTTACCGCCATTTTTATACTCTGCCGGCGTCATGCCCTCTATACTGATAAACAAATCGTGTAAGCGGCTGGTCCCTGATAATCCGGTTTCATAGGCGGCCTGAAAAAGCGTTGCCTGATGATCTTTCAGTAACTTTTTAGCATGTTCCACACTGATATACTGCAAAAACTTTTTAGGACTGGTGCCCGCCCATTCGCTAAAGAGTCGCTGAAAATGAAAGGGACTCAGGTTTATCTTCTCTGCTACTTCATCCAGATTAGGCTGCTCTTTAAAGTTTTCTTTAATATAGGCAATTGCTTTAGCAATTCTGTCATAATTGATCTGCTCTCGTGCGTTCATAGTTTGCAAATTGATGATACAAACATCGCCATTATTTACTTTTAGAAAATCCGAAACTTGCTCAAAATCATTGGATCTTTAAATCAAGCGGTTTTCACAGGATGAAATGTTGCCATTAATTCTCCGGCAACCGATAGATTTAGGCGCATCCAGATCTGCCTGTTCACCGAAAACTTAACTCTCTACTGAAATACACCTGCAAGCAACAGCAATGCAATCAAAAAAATATTTATAGGAGACTTATCATTCAATGAGTTGTTGTTTGTAATTGGGAGCATCAAGGATATCAATCATTGATTCCGAATACCAGAAATATATAAAAAGAAAACCATTAGACGCTGCCGATCGTTTAAGAAATACAATCAGAAAGATACACGATGAATACAGAAAGCACGCTTAACAGATTTCTTGATGCCCAGGCTGCAGATTATCAATCGGCCCTTGCTGAAATCAGTAATGGATCAAAAACAGGCCACTGGATGTGGTACATCTTTCCGCAAGTTCAGGGCCTTGGCTTTAGCAAAATCTCTAGATTTTATGCCCTGAGAGATCTTCAGGAAGCACAGGATTATTTCGATCATCCCATTCTCGGCCATCGTTTAGTAGAAATCTCTACGGTTCTATTCGAACTGAAGTCAAATGATGCTTTTAAAATCTTCGGTAATCCGGATGAGTTGAAGTTAAACTCCTGTATGACTTTGTTTTCTTCCCTGGTGCATACCCACCCTATTTTCCAGCAGGTAATCGACAAATTTTTTGAAGGTAGCAAAGATGAGAAAACTCTGACGCTGATTTTCAAATAAGTTAGCTTCGTAAAAAATACATTACATCCAATATTTTGAGATTATGGGCATAATTATAGCAGACCTTTACGCTAAGGATGCAATTGCTGTATAGGATTTATGATGCCCAATAATTTGTCTCAGGCGTCGTCTCAAACACACATATAACTATAATAATTAACATAAGGTTCAAATTTTATTGACCAATTAAATATTAAACTTACTTTTGTGTAAATTAATACACTCGCTTTCCATCCAAATGATACATAGAGACATCCTTACATAGCCGACACGACCGTTTATTAAAATGAAACATAAAAATCTCGTTCTCCTGGTGCCATTTTTTATTGCGAGCCATTCTTGTGACATCACGAAAGGAAAAACCGTAAAAAGTGCAGCGCCCATGACTTTTGACCAGGAATGGAAAGACATCCGTAAGGCAACCAACAGCCAGTCAGAAGCCACGGCAATCACAAAATTTATTGATCATCTCCATGATGACGATGCATATGATTCTACAGGATACCATTACGGCATCAATTATAGCTACGAGGATGTCAGAGGTAACCGCCGTCCCTTGGCAGACTTGTTTGATAAAAAAGCGAAAGACAGTGTGCAGACGATTGTTATTGAAGTTTCTCCTTACATTCATGAAAAAATCCTTCCCCGCCAAACTTATAAAAACTGGAAACCGAAGGACTGGTATAACCTTCGTTATTTTGTTGACGAACAAGCCAATTAAGTTGAGAGAATCCTACAACTATACCTACTTTTTCCACCCATAGATAAAATAGTCAAAATTTATTGTGGAATTTTTAGCCCACCTGCATCCTCCTGCAAAATCAGGATTATGAAAAAGCTAAAACTAGTAATTGCCTTAAGTTTATTGATGCTAACCTGCCTTCCGGTAAACGCAGATGTAGTTAAAATCGTAAGTGGGACAGTGACAGATCAAAGAGATGGCAGTCCGATACAGGGCGTCGTCATACGTGCGCTGACCAGTAATAAAACAGTGTCGACTGATGTAAAAGGTAAGTATAAAATCACTATCAGCAACCAGGACCAACAATTGCAGTTTTCTTCTGTAGGTTATGTAACATTGGTCGCCAAAATTAAAGGTGCACAACTTAACGTGACCCTGCAGGAGCAGCACGAAGAACTTGCGGAAATAATGGTCGTGGGTGGCGCTAGTCGGCCTTCCTCCCCAATATCAGCCTCATTCAGCAGCAAAGTTGCCGGGATGAGTATTTCAAAGGGAATCAAAAGCAGCAGCGATTATAGCTTTAATCAAACTGAAGTTGAGCCCAATCAGCTTACTGCAGGGGAATGGAACGACATCAACCACTGGGATTTCTGGACTAAACTTATGCGCAATCAAGACTTCTCGGTCTTTCAACCTCATTGGGGATTTTATACCAGAGCGAAGCTCAGCATACAGCTCAAAAATACAAGTAAACAGAATTTAAGCAATTATACCGTAACTGCCTTTTCGCAGGACAAAAAACTGTGGACTGCACAGACAAATTTTGAAGGGAAAGCAGTACTGTGGCCATTCTTGTATGGTCAGCAACCAACAAACATCACCCTGGTAATCACGGCGGCAAATGGAGAGGAAGTTTACAGAGAAAACACCAGAAGTAATCATCTAACAATCACCATAAAACGGGAGCAAAAACGAATAACTGATTTGGATGTGATGTTTATGGTAGATGCAACAGGATCTATGGGCGATGAAATTAACTATCTTAAAGCAGAACTGGAAGACATTATCGGCAGGTTAAATCGGGGCAATCAGCTAAATACACGCACGGGAATGGTATTCTACAGAGATCACAGCGACGAATATCTTATCAGGGATTTTGGGTTTAATCGCAACCTCGATCAGGTAAAAAATAATCTGGATAAACAACAGGCAGCTGGCGGTGGAGATTTTGAGGAAGCCGTGGAAGAGGCTATGGAAAATGCAATTTTCAAACAGCAGTGGACCAAGGCAACAGCCTCAGCAAAAATCATCTTCATGATCCTTGATGCCCCTCCGCACCATGATTCAGAAAAAACTAAAAGTCTCCAAAAATCTGTGAAGTCGGCCGCAGAAAAGGGAATTATCCTCATCCCTATTGTAGCCAGCGGTATTGATAAAAACACAGAATTCTTAATGCGATTTATGGCTATCGCAACAAACGGCACTTACGTTTTTCTAACCGATGACAGCGGCATAGGAAACAGACACCTGAAACCAACTATTGGACGCTATCAGGTAGAGCACCTGAACAATCTCTTAAACCGCCTTATCAGAAAATACAGTGGATTGGACGAAGGGAATTAGCAAGCGCGGATCCTCTTGACAAACAATTCCAGACAAAAACTGTAGTCTAAGAACCAAAAAGATATACTATGAACAGCATTAATAAAAATCAAGAAGAAAAAAACCATCAGGACTTAAATCCCGCAGCAGCGGTAGAGAAAATCAAAGAGCTGACAGGTATCGCTAAAACTTGTTTCTTAACAACGCAGGAATCTGTTTCACCTACCTCCACACCTTCAAAAGGCACGAGGCCGATGAGTGTGCAGCAGACCGACGATCATGGAAATCTTTGGTTTCTGGTAGCGAATGATAGCCATACCTATGCCGATATCAGTGCTAATCCCGAAGTAAAACTCTACTTCCAGGGTTCCGCGCATTCGGATTTCCTTTACCTGGAAGGTACAGCTGCACTCTCTGCCGATAAAGCAAAGATCAGTGAACTATGGGATCCAATTCTTAAAACCTGGTTTACCGAGGGTGAAGATGATCCACGCATTGCAGTCATCAAAGTGAAACCAGTTGATGGCTACTTTTGGGACAATAAACACGGAAACGTGGTTGCGGGGATAAAGGTTGCAGTAGGTGCAATCATCGGTAAAACACTCGACGACTCTATAGAGGGCGACCTCAAGCTCTAGTTATACCTTTAAAAATGGCTGGCGAATAAATGCCAGCCATTTTCTTTATATCCATTAGATTATTTTTCCTTTATCCAGTCCGTCTCGGCCAGCGGGGTATTTTTCATAACCAGTATCGTCAAAATGCGGATGTTCGTAAAAGTCATTAGTCTGCTGATCATAGGCCGCCACATGAGACTCGTCTGTGGACGAATGGGTGAGTACATTCCTAATCTGAACTTCCTGCGCTGGACTGATATTCCCCTTCTTGTACGTTGGCAGGAAAAACACATCGCTGGCTATCGCCTCCGTAAGAATCACTTCCTCTTCCTTTTCATCCAGTGTCACCAGTCCAATTGGCAATAGGACATGGCGCGACTTTGGATGCTCGGTCCCAAGATCTTCTTCAAAGTCCACCAACACATACCTTACCTTCAACGATTCCCTGTCAAAAATAAGATCATCTACATCACCAATATAATCACCGGCAGCATCAAATACCTCCCAGCCTACAATGTCAGGCTGTTCGTCTGCCATTTCAAAATCACTTCCGCTCAGTTCCTCCAGGCGGTTGTCTGTCTTTTCATTTAAAGTCATAACTATCAGATTTTCGTTTAACTAACATAACAGATGCTTAAACCTATGGCAACGTAAAAAGTTTAAAAAATTATAAAATTGTTACTTATGTCTCAAATAGGAATTATAAAAGGGTATTTAAGCGAAATTGGAGTGCCTAGTCCAGAAGCAAATCTTTATTGTAGAATAATGATGTCCGCATTTCTGATCACCTGAACCTTAAACCTCTTTTCCAGAATACGCAAAGCCTCCTCCAGCGAGTCGGTTTTAAAAGTTGCAGAAATCCGTTTTTCCCCCAGATCTTTATCACGCACCAATATATTAACATTGTAGATCTCACCCAACACCGATGCTACCCTGCACAATGGCCTCTGGCGAACAGTGAGCACATTAACGCGGTAGTATTTATATAAGTCATCCTTAATCTTGCCTGGAGCGAAGTCGCCACTGTACGCACTAACCGTTACTTTTTCAGCGGGATTTAGCAGCAGGTTATTCTTTCCATTGCTCACCTGCGCAACACCACGCTCCACAATAATTTCCGTATTAAGCTCGGTATGTTTCACGTTGATGCTCGTACGCCTCGCATCAGAAACATTTTTTGGTATGCTTACCGAAAGGTCACCAACCTGAATCGAAAATGAACGTGTATGATCGGGTAGCACATCAAAAAACGCCTCCCCGGCTTTAAGTTCCACCGAGCGGTTGTTTCTTTTGAAATCATCAGGATATGTGATCACAGCATTTTTATTCATCACTACGCGCGAACCGTCAGGGAACACCCCATTTTGCGGTCTGTTTCTGGTTTGAAGGGATAGAGTTATCTGCTGACTATGTTTATAGTACAGTCCCACACTTGAAGAAAGCACAACAAATAGGAAGGCGCCTAGGATAACCCAGCCACTCAGTTTTCTAACGCTAGTTTTTTCCACTTCCAGGGTTTCGGCGAGTTCTTTAAATTCAAGATAGGTCTGATCTGCACTGAGTGTGCTCTCCGTTTTTAATAACTTGCTGTTTTCCCAGCTAAGCTTAAAATGGATATAGTAATTCTGATTGGCTTCACTTGCAGCCATCCAACTGTGAAGGACTTGATTTTCCCTGGAACTTGTTTCCCTCAACATGTACTTTGCCAGCAGTTCATCCATAGTAACCATATCAAAAACGATTAACAGTTAAATCTAAAATATAACCGGAACCAGCAGAAGTTGGTATTGGATTGAATAAGTGTACCATGTAGATAATAATAGCAAGTAACAAAACTACATCAAAAAGGATACCGATAATCCAGCACAATGTTAATCCTAATTACAAAATCACAGCTTCTGTTCCGGGATTGCAGCTAAGGGGTATATTACCGTAAAAAAGATACGGTGAAGGATCTAAACAGAAAAAAGGGAAAGTATAAAAAAAATAAATCCTTCATTAATGAAGAATTAGTGAATAATTTTCATCAGATGAAGGATAAAATGAGAGCGCCCAATTGATGACGTTGTACAATTATAACACAAATAATTCTCACTGCAACTCGTCGTCAAACGCAAAGAAAACAGCGTTGTTTGTTAACAAGAATACATGTCATAATAAAATAATCAAAGCATAGAGCAGTTATAATAAGGATAATTATCCGTAATAATTATTAGAACAAACGGCCTGAAGGTTTCAGTATTAAAATAAATACATTTGGTAAACACTGATATAACCTTGGTGAAACAACCCCGCAATCAGGTGAACTCTCATATGTGGACAATTGAAGTATCAGTTAAGCCAATATGATCAAAAAAAAATCATTTAATTTTTCATCTGCTACAGATCCTCCGGAAAATGTTTAAAAAGATTACTCAAGGTCTAATCTATCTTGCACAGAACAGGTAAGCGCTAAAACCATTTAAATTAAATATAAACTACAATTATATAGCTTTAAAAATAATTTAACCACCATACAGCTTAAATATTAATTTTTATTTTATCTTATAATTAACATTAGCTCTTTTTTTACTATATATTGCATCAGGTTTTCCTTTGAGCCTTCGGGAGCTTGGGACAATCTTCAGCTATTACCCGAAATGCTAGGATAAGGGTAATAGCTATTTTTTTTATCAGGCCACACTATCAAATAAAATTCCTTTATTAGCATATGATTATAGTTATTCAATGCGATGATCGAATTGGTCTCGTCGCTGCCATCTCCAATGTTATGCAGCAGCATGAATTAAATATTACCTCACTGAGGGAACATGTAGATCCTGTAGTTAAAAGGTTTTATATCCGTCTGGTTACCGGCCATTGTGAAGAGACGCAAAAACTCGAAGCCGAACTTCGTCATGTACTGCCCCCAAATGCAGAGGTCAAAGTAAACCCTGAGCCGGAAAAAAAGATCGTAGTTTTGGTCACCAAAGAATATCATTGTTTGTCCGACATATTGATTCGCAATTATTACGGCACGCTAGGCGGACAGGTGCAATGCGTTATTGGGAACCATGAAGTATTGAAAGATATCTGCGATCGTTTTGAAATTCCATTTTACTATATCTCTCATGAAGCCAAGACCAAAACGCAGTTTGAGCAGGAGTTAGCATCATCAATCAAAAAATATCTAGCACATTATATCGTACTTGCAAAGTTCATGCGTATACTTAGTGCTGATTTTGTAGATCAGTTCAAGGCACAGCTAATTAATATTCACCATTCTTTCCTACCGGCATTTATTGGTGCCAGCCCATACAAACAAGCTTTTGAACGCGGTGTAAAGCTAATTGGCGCCACCGCACATTTTGTAACCAACGACCTGGACCAGGGACCCATTATCGCACAACAAATTATTTCTATTGATCATGCGTTCACTGTGGGCGACATGGTAAAGGCCGGTAAAGAGGTAGAAACATCGGTATTGGTCAAGGCCATGAAGCTTGTATTCGAAGACCGGGTATTCATCAGCAACAACAAAACTGTAGTTTTTGAATAAAGTTATTCATTTACTGAACACTATTCAGTATATTTGCATCGTACACTATAAGTAATCAATTCGCAATGGGGATATCAGAGAGAAAAGGAAGGGAAAAGATGGAGATGAAGGCATTGATTCTCTCTGCGGCGACTAAAATGTTTCTGGAGGATGGTTATGCAAAAACATCAATCCGGAATATTGCTGATGCAATTGAGTACAGTCCTGGCACCATATACCTCTATTTCAAAGACAAAGATGAATTATTGTATGAGGTGCAGCGCGATGCTTTTCTAAAATTGTTAGCTTACTTTAATGCAAAGGTGCGTAGCAAAACTGCTGTAAAAAAACTCAGACAACTTTGCCTGGCTTACGTTGAATTCGGACTGGCAAACCCTGAGCTCTATGATTTGATGTTTATCATCAGAGCCCCTACTCAGGTTGATTGCGAAGTTCATAAAGATAATGGCATTTATGCCTATGGTTTTTTAAAGGATATTCTCAAAGAATGTATCGACCAGAAAGCAATCCGGATGACCGATCTGGAACAGGCTACCCTTCAGGTTTGGTCTATGGGTCACGGTCTGATTTCCCTTAACCTGCGAAATCGCTTAAAAGAAGTCGGCACCCCCGGTGATTTGCCGATGGCGCTGATTAGCGCAACAGATAATTTTATTGATCTAATTGTAACATAAAAAAAATTTAACCGTCTACTGAACAGTGTTTACTGAATACACACCATTTAAACACTACAAGATTAGCTCACCCAAATCAATACAAAAATGAACAACTACAATCAGCAAGTAAATCCAAGCCAGTATCAACCTCAATATTCTTTTTTTTTACAGAAATACTAAACACTGTTTATTATGTATACACGTATTACACAAACGGTTTTAATCCTTACCATCATCTTCATGAGGCAAAACATACTCATGGCTCAAACCGCAAAGGGGCAGCTGGATAACTATATCAGCATCGCCTTTACAGAGAATGAAGGTTTGAAACAACAGCAGTTCAATCTCGACAAATCACTGCTGGCACTAAAAGAGGCAAAGGCGATGTACCTCCCTTCAGTTTCAATGTTAGGGAGTTATACCAAGGCCGCGGGTGGCCGAACAATCGATGTCTCACTTGGCGACCTGCTCAACCCGGTCTACTCCTCGCTCAACAAACTTACCAGCTCCAACAGCTTCCCCCAGCTCAGCAATGAGTCTTTTTTGCTAAATGCAGATAACTTTTATGACCTCAAACTGCGTACCTCCCTCCCACTGATCAATGCTGAGATACACTACAACAAACTGATCAAACAGCAGCTGATCAGTAGTCAGCAGGCCGCTGTAAACGTCTATAAAAGAGCTCTCGTCAAAGACATCAAAACGGCCTATTACCAATATTATCAATCTTTACAAGCCATAGCAGTCTATCAAAATGCGCTGGTCCTGATTAAGGAAAACATCAGGGTAAACAACAGCATGCTGAAAAATGGATTAAGAAACGGTACCGCGCTGCTACGCTCCCAGACAGAAGAACAGAAAACAAAGGCCTCCTTATTTCAAGCTCAGCGGAACAGCCAGAATGCCCGGGCCTATTTCAACTTTTTGCTCAATCGGCCACTAAAAGATACCGTGATTGTAGAACAGCAGCAATTGGCCGCTAGCCTTGCTGAACCAGATACAAGCGCCGGCACAACTGCCCGCGAAGAGCTGAAGCAGCTGCAAACCATGCAGCAGGTCTATGCTTTAGACTATCAACGCCAGAAATCTGGTTTCATTCCAAAACTGAATACCTTCATAGACCTTGGTTCCCAGGCTACAGATTTTGCAGTCAACAGTAAATCGCGTTATTATCTATGGGGTGTAAACCTCCAGTGGGATATTTTCACAGGCGGACAGCGCAAATACAGGAGCGCACAATCCCGCATCAGCATGAACAGTGCCGCCGCAAAACTCGACGAAACACAACAGGCCCTGCAATTACAGCTTGATCAATCTTATAATAACTTCCAGTCTTCCAGAGCAACCTACAAGAGTATGGCTGCACAGCTTGCCTTTGCCACACGATATTACAACGACCAGCTCAAAGCCTACAAGGCGGGAGAATTACTTTACCTCGAGCTCGTGGATGCAGAAAATCAGCTCACCGGCACAAAGCTTCAGCTGGCAGAGGCCGAGGCCAATCTGCTCATCACCCTCGCAGAACTGGAACGTAACCAGGCTGCCTACCCAATGGATAAATAAACCTCAAATAGATAACACATGAAAAATATTCAGCTTATAGGCCTCCTGCTTGGCATATCTTTGATATATGCCTGCAACAACGCATCGGAGCAGCACAACAACACCTTAGCCACGGATACCATCGCAGTACAGCTGATGGAACTTAAACAAAAGAACAGCAGCAATGCCATCACTGTATCCGGTCAGTTTACTACTGATGACGAGGTGATGCTCTCCTTCAAAACCAGCGGTATCATCAGCAGTCTTAACGTCAAAGAAGGCGACCAGGTAAAAAAAGGGCAGTTGCTGGCCTCCCTCAATCCGATGGAAATTAACGCTCAGGTTCAGCAGGCCGAACTCGCGGTAGAAAAGGCCAGGAGAGATTTTCGCCGTACAGAAAACCTTTATAAAGACAGCGTAGCTACGCTGGAACAGCTTCAGAATGGCAAAACAACACTGCAGCAGGCCATACAGCAATTAAATATCAGCAAATTCAACAGGCAATATTCAGAAATCAGGGCACCTAAAGATGGTTTCATCCTGCGTAAACTGGCGAACGCCGGTCAATATATCACTCCGGGAACACCAGTATTAGAAACCAATGGTGCTGAGTCTGGAAAATGGATGCTACGCGTGAGCCTTAGCGATCAGGAATGGGCACAGGTAAAACTGAAAGACCGGGCACAACTGCAAACTTCGGCCCTCCCCGGACAAGAGCTTGAAGGCATCGTAAGCCGTAAATCTGAAGGGGTAGATGCAGCAACAGGAACCTTCACCGCCGACATTACCCTGATCGGAAAAAGGCCTCAGGCTATTGCCGCCGGGATGTTCGGAAAAGCCAGCATTAGCCCCTCAGCAACAGCGAGCCACAATGGCAACTGGCAAATTCCCTACGAAGCCTTACTCGATGGCGACGGAAATAACGCTTATGTGTTTATCACCCAGGACCAACATACGGCACAAAAGGTAAAGGTTACCGTAGCATCCATAGAAAAAAACACGGTGACCATCAGTGCTGGATTGGAAGATGCCAGGGCCTTGATTATTTCAGGTTCTGCTTACCTCACGGACAAGAGTCCGATTATCGTTACACCTGCTAAAAAAACTGCTGCAAAATGAAAATTTCAGAATACGCTGTAAAAAACAGCCAGTTTACACTCGTCATCCTGCTCATGATTATTGCGCTGGGGATCACGACGATGTTAAACATTCCCCGCTCAGAAGATCCCGAGATGCATGCCCCCGCTTTCTCCGTGATCATTAATTATCCCGGTACAACTCCCAGGGATATAGAAGACCGTGTGGTAACCCCGCTGGAGAAAACTATTTCTGGCCTGGACGACATCAAACGCGTCCGGACCAGTATCTTCAATGGCGTAGCCGTTATCCGTGTAGAATATAAATACAGCAGTGATGTAGATGCTAAATACCAGGAAATTGTCCGTGAGGTGAACAGCAAACGACCCGAATTACCTGCTGATATCCGCGGTATCGAGATCCAGAAACAACAGCCTAGCGATGTCAATGTATTGCAGGTGGCCCTGGTTTCGGAGAATGCTGCGCGCAGCCGCCTGCAATATTTTTCTGAAAAACTTCAGGACGAACTGGAGAAAGTGCCTTCGCTAAACCGGGTGGAGATTTTCGGATTGCCGGCACAACAGGTAAGGATTGAACTGGACCTGGAAAAAATGGCCCAGATGCACCTGCCTCTCAGCGTTGTCAGCAATAGCCTGAACAGTGAAATGGCAAGTATCCCTGGCGGCAGCATTGACGCCGGTCACCAAACCTTCAATATCAAAACCAACGATTACAGAACGCTAGATGCAGTCAGTAATACCATTGTTTCTGCCGCAGGTGGCAAAAATATATTGCTTAAAAACATTGCCCGCGTGTATTATGGCTATGATGAAGAGAAACATATCACCCGTTTAAATGGCCATCGCAGTGTCTTCGTTGTTGCCGCCGCCAAAGAAGGGGAAAACATCAGTAAAACCCAGGAACAGTACATCAAAGTCCTGGACGATTACAAGAAACTACTGCCAGCAAACATCGAGCTGGTGCAGAATTTTGATCAGGCAGACAATGTAAATAGACGCCTCAGTGGCCTGGGACATGATTTTATCATTGCCATCCTGCTCGTAGCAGTTACGCTGCTGCCACTCGGTTTCAGACCTGCACTGATTGTCATGATTTCTATTCCCCTTTCACTAGCAATCGGAATTGTGTTGTTGCAGCTCTTTGGCTTTAACCTCAATCAGCTCAGCATTGTTGGGCTCGTTGTCGCTCTCGGTTTACTGGTAGATGACAGCATCGTGGTGGTCGAAAATATAGAACGCTGGATGCTGGAAGGCCACAGCCGCATGGAAGCCACCCTCAAGGCTACCGGACAGATCGGAATGGCCGTAGTTGGCTGTACCGTGGTACTGATCATTGCCTTTATGCCGCTGGTATTTCTTCCTGAAGGTTCCGGTGATTTCATCCGTTCCCTACCACTGGCGGTAATATTCTGTGTGCTGGCATCAATGGTTATCTCCCTCACTATTATTCCTTTTCTGTCCAGCCGCCTGCTTAAAAACCACAGCGGAAACCCAGAGGGAAACCTGCTGATGCGCGGCTTAAAAAAACTGATCCATGGCAGTTATGCACGCTTGCTCGACAAAGCATTGCAGCGTCCTAAACTAACCATCGGTGTCGCAATTGTTTTGTTCGCCGGCTCAATCTATCTTTTCGGACTTATTGGCTTCAGCTTATTCCCCGCTTCAGAGAAACCTCAGTTCCTGATCAACATCACCACCCCTAACCAGTCTAACCTGCCATATACCAATAGCATCACGCAGGAGATTGAAAAAGAGCTGAAAAATGAACCGCTGATCAGGTATTATGCCAGCAATGTTGGCCGTGGAAACCCCCGCATATATTATAATATCATCCCAGAAAACAACCGCAGCGACTTTGCACAGCTTTTTATCCAGCTGGATAATGAAACAAAACCAGAAGATAAGCTGGCGCTGATACAAAAACTACAGCAGCGCTGGGCCCACTATCCTGGGGCAAAAGTAGAGGTAAAAAACTTTGAACAGGGCCCTCCCGTGATTGCACCGGTAGAAATCCGCTTGTTTGGCGATGACCTGGATAGCCTTCGCGCCCTTTCTATGAAGGTTGAACAGCTGCTTAAAAACACCAACGGGACCATGTACGTGCATAATCCTGTGAGTTTGCTCAAAAGTGATATCCGCGTTGCCGTCAACAAAGACAAAGCCCAGCAGCTTGGCGTATCGTCACTGGCGATAGATCAAATCTCCCGCCTCGATGTTACCGGTTTAAGTATGGGCACCTATTATACCAACGACAACAAATATGGCTATAATGTATTGCTTACCAGGATGAAGGATGGAAGGCCAACATTGGACGCCTTTAAAAACCTTTATGTAAATACCGCTCAGGGACAGGCACTGCCACTTAATCAGGTAGCAGAATTTAAACTCGAAGCCTCGCCTGCCATCATCAATCACCAGGAGAAAAAACGCGTAGTCAGTGTTCAGGCGCATGTGCAGAAGAACTTTTTGGTGAGCCGTGTGCTGACAGATGTGATTCAGAAAATGGACAAAATGAAACTACCTGCTGGTTATAGTTATGAAATGGGTGGTGAGGTTGAGGCGCAGAACAATTCCTTCGGCGGTTTTATGAGCATTATCCTTGTCACCGTATTTCTATTCGTTGCAGTACTGATATTGCTGTTTAAAACTTTCAAAAGTACATTGATCATTTTATCAGTTATCCCATTAGGCGTCGTTGGGGCAGCCGTAGCTTTGTGGGTCACCGGTAATTCCTTATCTTTTATTGCTATTATCGGCTTAATCGCCCTTGCAGGGATCGAAGTGAAGAACACCATACTGCTGGTCGACTTTACCAATCAGCTCCGCCGCGAAGGCAAGAGTCTGCAGCATGCTATAAGGGAAGCCGGAGAGGTGCGGTTCCTGCCGATTGTCCTGACATCGTTGACAGCTATTGGAGGATTGATACCAATTGCAATTTCCACCAATCCACTAATCTCGCCACTGGCAATCGTGCTCATCGGAGGACTGATCAGCTCCACTTTATTGTCGCGGATTGTTACCCCAATTATTTATGACCTGATTCCACCAACCATCAAAAATGAAGAAGAAACTGTTAAATAATTGTAATTTCAGCATAAAGGCTTAAGATTTGCCAACCGTGAGGCCCAATAATTCGTAGTTCAATACAGCGTTGTGTGTATTTAAAGATATCTTGCAACGCTGTATTACACAAAATGAAACAACATGGGTAAAAACGTAGTCATCAACACCATTCCGGAGAATGACAAATATCGGGTAGAAGCACTTGCACGTTACAGGATTCTGGACACTCCCCCTGAGCAATCATTTGATAATATTGCCAAACTGGCCACGCAACTTTTCGACGTACCCATATCACTTATCACTTTTGTAGACACAGCACATGTATTTCTAAAATCCCACGTCGGGCTGGATGGAACACAGACTACAGCACCCAGAAGTAGCAGCTTATGTTCACTGGCCCTGCTCACAGATGAAGTAACTATCTTCGATAATATTCCAAAAATGGATCCCTGTTTACTGGCAGACCCTGTATTACTCAGCGAAATGGGCTTTCAGTTTTACGCAGGTGCCCCATTGATCACTCCGGATGGCTTTCGCATAGGCACCCTCTGCGTCATGGGCATGAACCCTAGGAGTTTCTCTGAGAGAGACGCCCGGTTGCTCACTTGCCTGTCAAGAATCGCGATGGATGAAATAGAGATGAGACTCAAGACCATCGTAGAAACAGAATGCAACGAGCTGAAGCAGCAAGAAGCAAATGATATCCTCAAAAAAGCAAACGAAGAATTGGAAGCAGCAAATAAAGAAATTCAGGCTACATTTGATGAACTGGCCCGAAGCCACGAGCAGCTCAAGAAAAAGCTGGGTTAGTGAACCTGGAAAACTTCTACTTTTATGCCTCAGACAAACGATAAATTCTATTCCAGCCTCCCCGAAAATAAAATCAAGCTGCGGGACCTGCTGATAAGGGATAACCTTTTTAATAAGGTACCAGATAATTGGCAGGTTATCATTACCGACATTAAGAATTCCACGGCTGCCGTTCAAAATGGGCAGCACGAAACCGTTAACCTGATTGCCACGGGCAGTATTGTCACTGTGTTAAACATCGCTTATAAGGCAAATATCCTAGTGCCATTTTTTTTCGGCGGCGACGGGGCGACTTTCATTATCCCCCCGGTTATTGTAGATCAGGTGATGACCGCCCTGCTAAATTTCCAGAAAACAACCCTTGCAAATTTCAATCTTGATATCCGTGCAGGAATATTGTCCGTCAAATCAATTTATGAGAATGGTCACGATCTTCGGATCACAAAATTTAAAAGTTCGAGAACGCTGTCCATACCCATTATCCTGGGAACTGGTATCAGCTATGCTGAGCGTATCATAAAAGCAGATGACTATCTTTATGCTGAGCAACATCCCGATGGTGCGGAGCCCGATTTAAGGGGCATGGAATGCAGGTGGGACAAAATTGGCCCGCCCATAGATCATCATGAAATCGTTACCTTGCTGGCAGTTGCCGATGCCAGCGCCAGGCAGTCCGAAGCTTTTAGAAAAGTAATGATCCTGCTAGACGATATCTACGGTCCGCCAGAAACAAGACAGCCTATTTCCATCCCCAAACTACAGCTCAACACAACCTTTTCGAGGATTGAAATGGAGATGCGTGCCAAGCTGGAAGGAGTAAATTTCTTCAGGAGGATTTATACCTGGCTTACACACAACATTGCCTATCTGTATTTCCGTACCAGACGAGGCAAGGCCTACCTGAGAAGTTTGGTTAATAGGTCTGATACACTGGTAATAGATGGCAGGATCAATACCGTTATTTCCGGCACCGAATCACAGCGCATACAGCTACAGGAAGCCCTGAACAAACTCGAAGAAGCCGGGGAAATTAAATTCGGAATCTGTGTGAGTCAGGAATCTGTAATGTCCTGTTACGTGCGCGACCTTAAAGATGCCCACATCCATTTCGTAGATGGTGCCGAAGGGGGTTATACCAATGCTGCAGGTGCCTTGAAACGTAAACTTAATGATACTGCCCACCTCGCCCCTGCTTCCCGGAAAAATTAATCTTTACTGATTATGCTGAAGCCCGCTGTGTAAGGGTATAAATCAACTATTTTTTTATATCTTAGAATACACAAAAAGCTGATATGGAACGAAGGTTAGTCATCAAACAAATATTAATTATGGCAGGCGGACTTGCGCTGCTGCCCTCCTGCCTGAGAGATAAAGGGAAGTCGACTATTCAGCTGAGCCGTATCGACGTATCCCTGGACCAGGAAAATCTGCTTGCAGCTATTGCCGAAACCCTTATCCCTAAAACCGATACTCCCGGGGCCAGAGAGCTTAAACTCCATCTCTTTGTCTTAAAAATGCTCGATGATTGTTATGAAGCCGATGAACAACAGCAATTCATGGAAGGGCTGCATGATTTTGAATCTCTGGTAGACGAAAAATTCGCTAAAACGTTTGATAAGCTTTCGAAAAAAGAACGCGAAGAAGCGCTACTTGCGACCGAAAAATTGGGGAAGAGCAAAAATGCGCTTAGTACGTTTTACCAAATCATGAAAGAAAGGACAATTGGAGGTTACCTGAATTCCAAATACGTAATGACCAATCTTGTTGTCTACGAGTTAGTCCCAGGACGATACAATGGCTATTTCCCAGTTAAAACCGCTTAAGCAGAATAAATCATGTCGAATATAAATATAGACGCCGCAAAGGCGAATACCTATGACGCTATTGTCATCGGATCAGGGATCAGCGGCGGATGGGCAGCCAAAGAATTCACCGAGAAAGGATTGAAAACACTCGTACTAGAAAGGGGCCGTGATGTGCAGCATATCAAAGATTACCCTACCACCAACAAGTTCCCCTACGAATTTGAACACCGCGGCGAAGTAACAGCAGCAATAAAAAAAGAAAGCCCTATCGTAAGCAGGTGTTATGCTTTTAAAGAAGATGCCATGCATTTTATGGTGAAGGACAAAGAGCATCCTTATGTACAGGAGAAACCCTTTGACTGGATCCGCGGATATCAGGTTGGTGGCAAATCGCTGCTCTGGGCCAGACAAACACAACGCTGGAGCGACTTTGATTTTGAAGGTCCGGCAAGAGATGATTTCGCGGTAGACTGGCCAATCCGTTATAAAGACATTGCCCCCTGGTATAGCTATGCCGAGAAATTTGCAGGAATCTCTGGCAATAGAGACGGACTGGCAGAATTACCGGACGGCGAATTTCTGCCGGGCTTTCCGCTGAATGCCGTGGAAGACTATTTCAAAAATTCCATAAAGAAAAAATACAGCAACCGTCACGTTATCAGTGCCCGTTGTGCCCATTTATCTAAACCCAATCAAATCCATTTTGATCAGGGCCGCGGCCAATGCCAGAACCGGATTCTTTGCCAGCGTGGATGTCCCTTTGGCGGCTACTTCAGCAGCAATGCTTCTACCCTTCCCTGGGCAGCAAAAACAGGGAACCTAACCCTTAAGCCTTTTTCTGTGGTACATTCCGTTATCTATGACGATGCTAAAGAAAAAGTAACAGGTGTGAGGGTGATAGACGCAAATACCAAAGAAAGCACGGAGTATTATGCCAAGATAGTTTTTGTCAATGCCGGAGCATTAAATACAAACCTTATCCTCCTTAATTCCATTTCAAAAAGGTTCCCTAATGGATTAGGTAATGATAATGGATTGCTTGGTAAATATGTAGCCTTCCATAATTACAGCGCAAGGATCAATGCTGAATACGATGGATTGAAACAATTCACTACCGATGGCAGAAATCCTGCTGGTGGTGGATATATACCGAGATTTAGAAATGTCCAGAAACAGGAAATGGATTTCCAACGCGGATACGCCATGGGGCTTTATGCCAGCCGTTACACGCGTCGTGATCACGCCGGTGTGGGCGATTCCTTAAAGCATAATCTATTGAACGGGGAACTAGGCCCCTGGATCGTTGGTTCACACATGATGGGCGAAACTATTCCAAAAGAAAGCAATTTCGTTAACCTTAGTAAAGATCAGAAAGATCAATGGGGCATTCCTCAACTCAATATTTCAGTGGCCTATGATGAGAACGATGAACTGATGAAGAAAGATTATATTGAGCAGGCAACAGAGATGTTTACTGAAGCCGGCTTTAAAAACATCACCCCTAATATCGCCAGCCAGGCACCAGGTCTGGACATTCATGAAATGGGTGGCGTACGTATGGGGCACGATCCAAAAACTTCTCTGCTCAATAAATGGAACCAGCTGCATGCCTGTCCAAACGTTTTTGTCACAGATGGCGCCTGCATGACTTCCACCTCCACACAAAATCCATCGTTGACCTATATGGCCTTAACTGCAAGAGCTGTAGACTATGTAATGAAGGGGATGAAAGATAGCCAGGTATAAATCTTATATATTTTCTGTTGACATACATATGAATCACGTATTTAATACGTTATCCTTCTAAACAACAGAAAATATATACACCTAAACCCGGCTAAACATGTTTTCATCATCAAGGGAAAGCTATTTCACGAAAGAAGATAGAAGACAAATTGTTTGCTGCGAGGAGTCGCTGATTAATGCGATTAGAACCAGCGATATTGAGCGCCTTGATCAGTTGCTACACGAGGGACTGCTGTTTATAGACCCCACGGGTTATACGGTAACAAAAGCCATAGACATGGAAACCTACCGTTCCGGTAATATATCTATCAGTGCAATTGAAGCCAGTGGACAGGAAATTAGCATTATTGGCGATACAGCCGTGGTCACCGTCACTAAACAATTGACGGGAACCTATCTGAATGTGCCACTACAGGGCCGGTATCGCTATACCCGTGTTTGGAAAAATTTCAACGGCAGCTGGCAGGTGATTGCCGGCAGCTGTGTGCAAATTGCCCCGCCTCTATAATTTAAAGCTTCCAGCAAACTTCCCTACGCTAATGCTATGGGCCTGATGATCTATAGATCTGCCCGTTACATCCGTAAAACGGATTACTCCCCCATTGTCTTTATTTGTAATTGTACAGGAAAACGATGTACCCGTAAATGCCAGTACATGCAACGCATAGCTCAGCGTACCAGTTTCTGAAGGCTGGTAACTGATATCATCTGCAAACCATTTGGTCTCATCCCTCCCCTGATCGGGCTTCAAAGGGTATCTGTTTTTTTCGTCAGGATCATCGATAGCGATCATTGCACTGTCGATGATCCCGTTCCCATGCAGGAATACTTTTAGTTTTGCCATATCAAATAAATTGTAAGATAAATACTTAAACGATAAGATGACTAAGATTTAATCAGTCGTATTTCTAAAGTTAAGCAACAATTTACTTAAAGACAATAGGTCAAAAAGGATTTTGATCTTATTGATGTATGAAAACGACCCGCTGACCCATGGCTTCCCAGGTTACAGCACCGTCTTTTGCAGTGTCGCCGCTGCCATTAAATGCAGCAGTACCGGTTTTACCAGATTTGATGCAGCGCCATACCCTGTCGCCCACAAATACCGTTTTGCCAACCTTAACATTCACACTGGCTTCCCATTTACTCTGTGCGGCGAAGCCTGAGTTCTGGGCTATCCACCTTTCTGAGGGGTTACTCAGGTTATGTACCACCGATCCTTTGGAGTAGTTTCCATACTCGGGGACAGCGAAAGCATAACTTTCGGTAATTACCCATGGCTTTTTCTTCTGGTGGATACCGGGAATAATTGCCTGTGGCTCATCATCGGTACTGCCAGAAAAGTTATTCCTGAATCCGGTAAGCGGCAGGGGCTTATCGGCGGATATAGAATAAGGCAATACCTGGTCTGAAAAACCAATTTCGTCACCCTGATGGCCGCTAACCTGGTTATCCGTAACTATCAGGTTGTTAAATTTGGCGAATCCTTTACCAGTAAAATAGAGTCCGTGTGTAGTGCGTACCGAATCATCCATATTCTGCTGCGTACCGCGTTGATTGTTTCTAAGCTGGTTGGATGAGATGTTCAGGTGCGTAAGCCAGCCGTTTTTTGCTTCGATAAATATGTCTGCGGCAACTTCCTTATTAAACCAGTTCAGTCCGTCAGTAATCGTATTATCTTTGATAATACCGAATAAATTGGTGGCCACAGAACTGAAATAGATTCCATGTCCGCCCGCCGCGCTGATGTTATTGTTCACGATCTTTAAATCGCGACTTTGTCCATTTACATAAATACCATTGTTCTTGGTGACCGTAATGGAGTTCCCGTCAACCAGGATATCTCTGCTATAGCCTTTGCTGCTATTCACAATCATAATCCCGTTACCATCTTCAACGCCGACAATAGATTTGGCCTTTTCACGATCGCCAATTCCGCTGATCGTGTTATTATTTACCTTCACATGGAAAGCATCAATCACATAAATTCCGCAACTCTGCGATTTTCCAGTAACGTTATCCTGTTTAAAATTAAACTCCCCCCTGATAAAATTATCTGAAATAATGCTGTTTAATGCTGTATTCTCCGCATAGTCGTCGCCATAAAAAATAGCTGCCGCCGAACCAGCATCTCCGGCATTTTTGTTCCCGGCACAGTAAAAATAGTTGGAGCTGATCAGCGTTTGCTGACAACGTTGCACATCAATACCATTGTCTCCCGTGTATTCAATACGGTTTCCTGTAAGTTTCGAATTCTGGCATTGCTGATGCGCAAGTCCAATTCCTGAGATTTCTGACAAATGATTATCTGCAATAGTGAGTCTGTTGATCCTGAAAGAAGATACCGCATGCGTACCAACGTATTTGAAATTATTGTGTATAATCCTGATATCCTCACAACCTTCCCTGCCAAAATTGCTGATAGCACCATCGATAGGTTTAAAGTCTATATTGTAGCGACCCAGTCTAAGAAACTCACAATCCTTTACTGTGATGTTTTTACCTTTGAACAACAGTCCCCTGCCGTAAGCGTCGCTCACCGTACAATTCTCGATCAGTACCTGATCCGAAGAGTTGGTATCAAAGCTGATGTTGATCACGGTATAACGTCCTGCCAGGCGGTCCGACTTCTGGTTGGCGGCAATTGGTCTTCCGCCAGACATCCCCAGTCCCCGCAATACAATATTTTTTCCGCCAATGTTTACCAGTGCCGGAAAATCAGGATGCATTGTTGTGTCGGTTACCAACAGTGAAGCTTCCCGTCCAGCTCCTTCCACAGTTACTCCTGTAGGAATAGTGAGCGTGCTTTTTGCAGGCATATAATATTTCCCCGCCGGGATAAATACTGTCTGGTGAGTTTTGGCAGCTTCCACAATGGCGTCCTGAATGGCAGGGGCATCATCGTGTTTACCATCGCCCTTGGCACCAAAAGATTTTACATTCAGCGAGCGGAGCTCATCGCCTGGGCCGTAATAGATAGCGGAGGCGGCTTTAGAAGGGTTTACAATAGATAAAACAGAAACGTGAAGAGCTAATACAAAAAGGAATAAACGCATAGATTTTTTTTTAGTCCATTGCTTCGCCGCGATCAATCCAATAGGGAATAGATAGCAATATCCATAATGACAGATAGGCAAACTCTGGTACTGAACCCATCATTATCATGAAGGTCGCCAGCAGAGCAATAACATAATATTTTTTAAATTGAATGTCCCTTATCGGGAGAAAAGCATGTTTAAAATAAAAGATTATAAAAGTTAACAAACCAAGCACACCATTGTTTACCAGCAGCGTAGAAAAAAAGTCGGTAGACCTTACATAGCCAAAGCCAACACCCACCATTTTGCCGATCAGGTTAAGCTGCTCTTTCCAGAAATTGAACTGATTTAAGAAATATCCGGAACGTTCCTGACCTGATTGGTTATTGCCCGAGAACTTATCAATAAACAGGCTGTGCACCAATTTATTTATTGCGGGTGAAAGAAAATACAAGCCAGCAAGCACGATAGCCCCCGCTGGAACAACCCAGATCATTTGCTTAGAAATTCTTCTGTCGGCCAGACAAATACCTGCAATCAGCACAATCATCCCCAGGTAAGCTGAAGTTGAAAAAGACAGCAGCAAGGCCACACCAAAAAATGCAAAATCGAAATAACGTTTCAGAGGAAGACAAAGGATCCAGAAAGGAATCAGCGAAAAGGCAAACATTGAGGGCTCTCCGGTCAGACTTTTCAGTCGCTGCATCTTCAGGCCACCCAGGGTAATGTTCTGATATAAACTACCGCTACCGGGTTTATTATTAAACATCCTGTTAGTGATCAAATCCCCATTTACGCCCGTAAACTGATAAAGAATAATTTCCAGGAAACCAAGTACAACTACAATCCGGAGACCGATGTACACAAACTTCATATGTCCAATTGTCGCGTAATACTTTAAGTATAGATAACACAAAATTCCAGCGAAGAGATAGATGGTCTGGCTAAAAAGCGTAGTGCGCAACATCACTTTTTCAGGATTTGCGCCATCGGTAAGCGTCAATTTATGATTTGCAAGAGAGACGGCAAAAACATAATCATGGAGCTGAGCCAGCACGTTGAGCAGTATAACTACTCCGGCAATCAGCATCAGCTCCTTGATCAGTGCTTTGTCACTGAGATAACTCGCGGCAATGAATACTGGAAAAAATAAATAGACCAGTACATATGAGGGAACCGTTAACGATATAGGCTGGTAAAGAACGACAGAAACGATAAATGCAATACACAGGAGAACGGATAAATAGATTCTAATAAAATTAAGCAACTTCTTTTCTTGCATACAGGATTTTTTCGTTTAGCGGCATATAAAACTTGTTAGCCATTTTAAGGCTATAAATGTTCGTTACAAAGGCTTTCAATTTAGCAATAAATTTCGGAGCGCTAAATAATTGAGCGTGATTTCTGATGAACTGCGGGTTGAACTCCAATTCTGCAGATTTCTCAATCGCAGCGGTTAATGATTCTACGGTTTGTTCATCAAAAAATACTGAAGTACATGCCCTGCTGTCATTAGTGTAAGGCACCATGGTTTCTTTAACACCACCCACACCATAAGCAATTACTGGTCGTCCAGACGCCGCAGCTTCAAGTGGTGTAATTCCGTAATCCTCGTGCTGAGGAAAGATCAATGCTTTACAGTTAGCATATAATGCCGCAAGCTGCTCTGCGGTTTGTCCTTTCAGGAAAGTAACATTATTACCTGCGAGTGCTTTCCACTCCTGCTCTTTAGATCCTGTACCAACAATAATTAATTTTTTATCTGGCATCTTGTTAAAAGTGTTGATCACCAAATCCACTTTTTTATAATCTTCAAGTCTGCTTACTACCAAATGATAATCTTTATATTCATCTGATATATAAAAATTGTCCAGTTTTGAGGCCGGATTAATGATATTTACTGGTTCTGAAGGATGGTATGACTCTTCAATACGTGATTTAACTTCAGTAGAATTGGTCAGGTAGAAATCACTGCATTTGGCAGCCATGATATCTAATTTACGCAAAACTTTTGAGGCGAAAAGAAAGATAGATCTGATCAGCCTGTTAGAAGAATTCACAATGGCATAAGAGAATGGCCTCCAGGCTAACCTGAACGGCGTATGGCAATAAGTAATTACCGACGCGTTTTTATCTGTTCTCACAAATTTACCACAGTGTGTTGTCGAGATCAGCACAATATCATAACCTTTAAGGTTAAAGGAACGCATGGCTAAAATTGCGAAAGGGAAATATAATAATTTGATAAGTCTTTCACTTTTACCGATATACTGGAACCATGAAGTAAAGATTCTTGCTTTTTTAAACTCTTCGTAAGTTTTGTCTGGATTGTAACACAGTGTAAAGATATCTGCTTCAGGATACGCGTTGTGCATATCTAAAACTACTTGTTCTGCTCCTCCTCGTCTGACTAATTCGTCCTGTACAATTGCTACTTTCATGGTGATGTGGTATTAAGTTGCCAAATAATGTTATCTACTAATTCGGCTGATGATTTCCAGGTAACAGTGTTGAATCGCTTTGTCTCTTCAGACGATCGCTTACCGGTAAAGGTTTTGATCAACAATGCCAATTCTGATACATCAGCTGTATTGAAATATACAATGTCTGTGCCACCAACCTCTCTGAAGGCCTCAATTGACGATGCCAAAACTGGACAACCCATAGACATGGCCTCTGCAACGGGTAATCCGAAGCCCTCATAAAGGGAAGGATTGACCAGTGCCAAAGCATTGGCATAGTAACTTTTCAGCTGCTCATCGGAGATATATCCGGTAAAAACGATATTTGGATGCTGGCGATAGGCCTCCAGCTCAGGATTAGCTGCAAAAGACGCATAACTGGCCCCTACAATCACCAGATCAGTATCATTTAATGCCGCCTGCTCAAAAGCTTTGAGCAGAAACAGGAGGTTTTTTCTCGGATCCAATGAGCCGACAAATAAGAAATATGGCCTTGGATGTGGGTTAAAGGGCTTTTCTCCGGCCATCAACTGGAATGCGCTGGCATTTGGTACTACAGTAATCTGATCTGGCTTGATGTGGTAATAGGATGAGATTTCACGCTTTGAGAATTCACTTACAGTGATGATATGCCTGCTGGACTTCAACACTTTAGGGATCAGCCAGCGGTAATACCAGACAAACTTCTTCGAAAAGAACTGCGGATGCCGCTCAAAAGCGATATCATGCAGGCAGGTAACCTTATTTTGATAGTTTAACGGAGCTACGTTGCATAAACTGAGTAATAATGGGCTTCCCTGCTTCTTCAGGTAGGCAGGAAGTTTAAACTGTTCCCATAGAATCCCTGAGGAAGCCCCCACTTGCTCAATAGACTTATCTAATTGATATACAGTATCATTAAGATGATCTGGCGCAGCTATAACTTTCAGCGAGACCTCCATATTTCTGATAATCTCCGATGCATAACGCTGTACACCACTCATCTTTTGAGATAAGAATTTTCCGTTGATATAGACTGTTTGATTACTCATGGATACTGTGTATAAAGTCGGTTAACTGCTCATTCAGCAGTGCTGGTAAGTAAAAGTCATCGATACCTTTGCATGCTCTGGATTTCTCTGCAATTAGTTCTGGATGAACTAAAATAGGCTCCAACAGACTCTTAAGGCTATTTTCCTGCATATCGAAGCGCCACATCTGCTGTTCATTGTAGAGCTCTGCCAGGCCCGCTTTGTAGGCCAGGCATACCGGCGTAAGTGCCGCAACAGCCTCAATAGGTATCCTGCCGAAGGGCTCATTCCATGCTGAGGGAACCAAAGCCAGGTCAATCTGCCTGTAAAAGCTATTGGCATCCGTTTTACCCAGGAAGGTAAAATCAAACTTTCCCTGGTATTTCTCGGTCAGCATTTCCTGGAAACCAGGTTCCGCTTTACCGGCTACAAGCAGCTTAAAGTGCGTTTTAGCGGGCAATTTAGCCAATTCACTAAATAAAAAGTCTACCCCTTTCTGCACGTTTACCTTACCTATAAAGCCAAGGATCACCGGCGAAGACGGATGTTTTACCTCCGGTGGTGGAATAGTCTGTACGCTAATTCCATTGGCAATAACCTTTACCGGTTTTTGCGCGCCGATGCCGAAACGAAGGTGCTGATCAAGGATGAACTTACTGATGCCAATAAAGCCATCAGGCAAATCCAAATAATTTTTTTTTATTTTCCAGGTCACGTTGCAGGCAAAACAGAGTTGTTGACAATCTCCACACTTTGTGTACATAGTGGTGTTGTGACACATTAAATAGTAGTCGCGCATGGTGTGCACCAGTTTTATCTTATGCTTCTTTACGATCTTCCATATCTTTGGCGAGAAACCCTGAATATTATTTGTGTTCACCACATCCGGTTTTATCCTGTCCAGCAAATTGCCGATAGCAGTTCTGTAGAATGGATTGCAGGAGTCCAGCAAGTGCCATATCAGTTTCTTAATTGATGGCTGACCTGCAGCTTTTTCAATATGGTATAAATTTTTTGTCCTGATTGTTACGATGACCACACCATTTAACTTCCGTACAGACTGCTGGTAGCCAAGGGTAAGTACATAAACCCGATGACCTGATGCCGCCAGTCCTTCGGCCATGGTTTGCACAGAGACTTCAGCTCCGCCAACCCTAAATGGGGCATAGAGGGTATTGACAAAAAGTATCTTCATTTTTTTCTTATCGTATTGTATAATTGCCTGCCTGTAGCTTTTAGATAGGCAAGGCTAAAATATTGGTTGTCGATCAAATTGATTTTCTTACTGCGGAGCACCATAAACAAGGTACCCATGATCGTCAGCTCCGTGCCTAACCAGGCCAGGGCAGTTCCGTAATAGCTAAAAAACGGAATAAGCAGTAAGTTGAGCGCAATATTAATGATGCATCCAGTGAGCGTTACGCGGAAATATATTTTATCAAGACGCAGGTTCAGCAGCAGCTGTACCCCCATGATATTGGTTATACTGGCAATAAAAGGATTGAAAGCGATGATCCGCAGGATCCATATTGAATCCTCAAATTTACTCCCATATAATATATGTACAACAAGGGGGGCAAAAAGTACCGCACCGATACACATACAAAAGGTGAAAATCATCACGAGCGGAAAGATCCGTTTAACTTCAGCAATCCCCTCGGTCTCCCCCTTCGCGAAAGCTTTTCCAATATGCGGGAACAGCGCCTGGCTCATCGGCATTAACATTACACTCTGCACCACGGCAATTACCCTCGAGGCAGCAGTGAATATACCCACCTCCCGCTCAGTAGTAAGCAAACCAAGAATAACGGTATTACTGGTGGTGTAAAAGCTAATCATCAACGTAGCGATGAAAACCATTTTATCTTCTTTGAGCAAATTTAGGACAGAGGTAAAATCCATCCGCCTAAACTTGAGGTCGAATTTTCGTATCGCATATATAAATAGGATCAATCCAACCACTACCTGCGAAGAGGCCGACATGATTGCATACCATATATAATCCTCCGGCTGATGAATCAGAAAGATGATCGAGACGCAAAATACCAGCTTTGCAAAAAAGTTAAACAGCGCCGTTTTATGGATAATCTGCAATCCCTGGAAAAGCCAGTTTGGGGTAAACACGTTTGCCAGACAACTGGAGAAGATGAAAATGCTGACTACTGGGTGCCTGTTCATCTGCTGCATGGTCATAAAAAACAGGATAAAGATTCCTATAGATACCATGAACAATAATATCCTCGCATAGAATATCTGTGAAAAAAGCTCATTGAGCAATCCTCCATCTTCTCTGTTCTGGGCAACCCTCCGCGTTGCCGTAAAATCGAAACCAAAGTTGATAAAGAGAATAAAGTAATTGACAATTGCAATTGAAAAGTTGATCGCACCGAAGTGCTCTGGCCCGATTGCCCTGACAATGAAAGGAAGTGTGAGGAACGGGAGAAGGAAGTTAGACGCTTGTATGATGGTTAAAGCACCATAGTTTTTACCTAATGCTTTATTATTGGACATTCATTTTCATTTTAGCCATAAAGGGGCAAATATGCTGCCAAACACTAAAAAACGACTAAAAACACAATAAATTATCAATATTAGAAAATAACCAGCAGTGATCACCCACAGCACTGCTGGTTAAATAGTACAAATTTAACGTAAATCCAGCTTAATTGTAACCCGGGTTTTGCGTTAGGTTTGTATTCAGGTTGCGCTGCTGTTGTGGAATGGGATACAGCGCGCGTGTTGCAGCACTTGTCTGATGATCCCACCATGTGCCGGTTGTAAATTTATTCCAGCGGATCAAATCATCACGTCTAAATCCTTCAAAAATAAACTCCCTTCCGCGCTCCGCGAGCAATTCATCCATCGTCAGCGTTGCTACAGTATACGCATTATCGCCCCAGGTTGCGTCGGTAAAGGCACGTTTACGACAAGCATTAATCAAATCTACGGCTTCCTGCGTAGCCGTATTTCCACTTTTGCGCATCAATGCTTCAGCTTTTGCGAAATAGATCCAGGTTAAACGGTAAATATTCCAGTCTGTGTTATTGTAGTTTACATTAACTGCCGGAATTCCAGCCGGACCAGGAACCTGGTTGCCCAGCTTGTATTTATTGAAACGGACACCGCTATTTTCTTCACCTTCACTCATGCCAGTCACCGTAGAACCACTTTTGTTCTTGCGAATGTTATCTACAAAAACCAATTGCTGCTGGTTATACTCTTCAGAAGCTAATACCGGACTTACTCCATCAGCAAACTTAACCATAGGACCGATCAGTAACCACTCCTTCTTACGCAGGTCGGCATCCTTGAAGGTGTCATATACACCCGGAATAACTACAATACCATCATTACCGTTTCTACCCCCGCCATAAATCTCTTGCTGTTTAAAGTGAAAAAATTCACCCGGCCATGATGGCTGAAAATTAGCAATAGTGTAGTTATAGGCGATAGAGAAAATTGCCTCATGTGAGAGATCATTTGTGGGTATATAGGTGTCTGTCAGGTTTGGATCCAGTGACATCGTAGCGTTTTGAGCTCCCCCCTCACCGTTGATCACTTTGTTCGCTGCCGCGATACAATCATCCCAGCGTGCGGTTCCCGTCCAAACTTCAGCATTCAGGTAAAGCTCTGTTAACATGGCATAGGCACCAGCCTGACTCATCCTGCCAACCATATCCCGTGACAATTTTGGTGCAGTGGCTACATTCTCGAGTATTTCCTTTTCAATAAAAGCAAAAACCTCTTTCCTGGTCATAGAAGTTGGCTTTGCAGGTTCACCCACAGTAGTTACTACCGGTATGTTACCAAACAAATCCATTAACTTCAGGTAGTGGAATGCGCGTAATAACCTCAATTCGGCTAGATACGTATTTTTCTCCTGCTGGGTAATTCCCATTTTTTCTACGTCTCTTTTTTCGATATTACCAATAGGATCATTACATAATCCCATACCCCAATACATTAAGACCCACGCGTTATTTAAACCGCTTTCATCAACTGTCCAGGTATGGTAGTGCAGTCTTTTCCACTTCCCCCCATCTTCACCATGACGGCCTTTCGTAGGCCAGGCCAGCTGGTCTCCGGAAAGCTCAGCCGCGCGCCACCAGTTGTCCTGTCCCGAGGGCGTTACCCAAGCGTTGGCGTGTGTGTAAGGGCGTAAAACAGCAGAAAGCACCTCAGTTTTGTTATTGTAAAAGTTATCTGCTAGCAAAATGTCATATGCATTTTCATCAAGCTTTGTACAGGAATTGCTGAAAGTCAGTAAACCTGCCAAGGCCATGTATAATAGTGGTTTGTTTTTCATTATCGTAGTTTTAAAATCCAACATTTAATCCGATCAAGAACGACCGGGTGCTTGGGTATGGGCCTCTTGTATCAATCCCCAAAGATTTGCCAGTACTCTCTTCCCTGTTTCCAATACCTGTATCCAATACGAAATCAGGATCGTTTCCGGAATATTTTGTGAATGTAGCCAGGTTCTGTCCGGTAGCATATATCCGGAGATTACGCACATATTTGGTTTTTAGCTTAAAATTGTAACCAAAGGTAATCTCGTCCAGTTTCACAAAACTACCGTCTTCGATATAATAATCGGAGTACATATAAGTATCGTTGATCTGGCTATATTTCGTAAAGGCGTCTCTGATTAGGTTACCGCTCCAGGTTTTATTGCCATAACTCAGTGCGGTAGTATTTAAGATGTCGTAATCAAATTTACCCCTTAAAAACACGCGCAGGTCGAAGTTTTTATAGGTGAAATTGTTCGTCCATGAAGCATAGTATTTGGGTACTGCATTTCCAACTGGTGCAAGGTCAGTGGTTGTGAGGTCAACCAGCGAATTATTGATCTGGTCGTTCAGCACTGCCTCTCCTTTATGGTTAAAGAACAGCCATTTTCCCTCAGGGGTAAATCCGGCGAAGCGTTTTGCATAAAAAGTTCCGATCTTACTTCCCTCAAAGGTAGCAAATGCCTGCCCCAATGCTCCGGCTCCTTCAATGTCGCCCGTATTTCTATATTTCACCTTGTACACATCATTGGAGAAACTTTCCAGCACGTTGTTGGTGGTACTGGCTGTTACATCAATATTCCAGGAGAAATTGTCCGTTCTTACTGCTGCATAATTCAGTGCGATCTCAATACCTTTGGAAGAAATGGTACCCACGTTGGTAAATATCGTATTCCGTACAAAAGGAGGTTGAGGAGATGTATAAGTGTCCAGAAGGTCTTTCGTGGTACGTTTAAATACATCGATCGATCCGCCAAGCTTGTTATCGAACAACTTGAAATCCAGTCCGGCATTAAGCTCTCTTTTGGTTTCCCATTTCAGGTTTGGATTAGGGTTGCGGTCAGGGCCATAGGTCTCATAGTAGTTGCCATCAGGATACAGGTATTTACCTCCGCCACCAAGGGTAACCCTTGATACGTTATTTGCCGTCGGACTGTTTCCAGTTACGCCATAACCTACCCTAAACTTCAGGTAGTTCACAAATTTCACTTCTTTCATGAAAGATTCTTCAGAAACATTCCAGCCTGCAGATACTGCAGGAAAGCTTCCCCAACGATTATTGGTACCAAATTTTGACGAACCTTCACGACGTAAGATGAACTGCGCCAGGTATTTATTGTTAAAGGCATAGTTAACCCTTCCAAAGAAAGCGATCAACGTATAATCACTTTTATAACTATCCATTAGAGCCTTACCTACGCCAAGCGCCGATCCCTCAGAAAGGTTATCCTCGTGAAAAAGGTCGTTAATAAAACCTCTGTTTTCTGCACTGGAACCCTCTTTGGTGTTAAAACGATAACTATAACCTGCTACGGCTGTCACATTATGTTTTTCCTGAATCAACTTTGCATACTGCAACGTAGGCTCAAAAGCATAACCGATTTCAAGCTCATCTCCCTTGTAGCCATAACCACCACCGGGAAAGTCAGTATTTTCCATAGAGTCTTCACTGGCCTTAAACCTATACCTGGAATCATGGAAACTGTTACGTGTTACGGAACCAAAAGCCGAAGCCTTTAAGCCATCCACAATTTCTAAATCTATTTTTCCGTCGGCAGAGGTGGTCTGCTGCTTCCGCTTATCAGTCTCTAACTGCAGACGTGCAAACTCATTGGTACTGGTCAGGTCATAACGAAAACTTCCATCTGGATTATAATTGGAAAGCGTCGGATTCTTGGCGCTCTCACTCTCCCAGCCTCCCCCGCCTAAGCGATTGGCTTTACGGAAATTCGTTGCCAGGTTAAACTGTGCAGTCAGGCGGTTATCCAGTCCCTTTTGGTTGACGTTGAAACGCATACCGTATTCCTGCAAACCGTTCTCCCGGGCTATTCCATCCAGGTTTCTGTAATTCACACTGGCCCTGTATGTTGTTTTATCGGTTCCACCCGACAATGCAAGGTTATGGTTATTGGACAGGTTATCGTGATTGATCATATCATCGAAAAAGTCGGTGCTGCTACCAAAATCCGTTTGGTTAAGTTCACCAGATGCGATTTTAGCCCTGTATTCGTCAGCAGTAAGAAAATCGGGGCGACGCTGAATATATTCTTTACGGAAATAGGTTGAATAGTCAAAGGTTGGCTCACCTGGTTTTCCTTTTTTTGTCGTGATAATAATTACCCCGGCATTGGCGCTGGTCCCATAGATCGCAGCGCCAGAACCATCTTTCAACACATCCATCGAGGCGATATCGTCCTGCTGTAGTAAGTCTGGATTTCCACCCGGAATCCCGTCGATTACATACAATGGACTCGAATTCCCTTGAGTGGTTACTGCACCCCTTAGCTGTACGGTTATTGGTGAGTTTGGATTTGAGCCGCCTGGCCTGGACAATTGCAAACCAGCTACCTTACCCTGGATTAAGTCCAGCGCACTCCTCGAACCACTCTGTCGAAACTGCTCAGTACCCACGTGAGTAACGGCCGATGTCACCTCTTTCGCCGCTATGTTTCCGTAACCAATAGCCACCACTTCAACATCTTTTAAAGTAGTACTGCTGGGTTCCATCTTGATAGAGAGCGTGGTTTTTGAGCCCACGGCAACTTCGTGCTGATTGTAACCGATAAAATTAAATACCAGTATCGATGCAGATGAAGGAACATTGACACTGAAGGCTCCACCTCCATCTGTGGAGACTACGGTTGAAGTGCCTTTGATCTTAATGCTCACACCTGGCAGGGGTAAGCCCTTTTCGTCGAGCACAACACCTTTAACCACGATATCCGCCTTAAACCTGGCAGAAAGATCATGCTTGACCGTGGTTTTGTGAAAGCTTTTCGCTGCTGACACGGCAGGATTGAAAACTCCAATCGCGAGCATCAGCATGCTGGTTGACAGCACTGCCCCGGACGGAATGAGTTGGGTAAACGATTTATTCATAATAGAATGATTGTATAGTAAATTGATTTAGGTGCAGAAGAAATGGGTTTGTGTTACATCGTTGTTGATTACAAATAGAAATAACGAGGGGAATTACGAAAAGTGAGAAACATAAAGGCAACATTAAGAATGCCCTTATTAAGTTAAAGCACATAGAAGAAACATAAACACAAGTTAGATTAAGAGCAGTTTCCAATAGGATAGACATTATATTTGGTATAGACTTATAAATTGGCCTGATAAAACGTTTTATCAACTAACACATACATTCCATATTCTCATATGATGCATATATATTTACAAATATATAATATGGATTGATTTTTTATAGTAATTTTAGAGACATAAATAGACTACTAATTGTCAATCAAAAAACTTTAAATTAAATGTTATCACATATTATTTACAATAAACTAATTTACAGACTGTTAACATCAGTAAAGATGATTTCACCTCAAATGGATAACAGAAAACAAGCGGAATATATTTTCGTAAAAATGGATTTTAATATTTAAAGAAAAACAGCTATGATGAACTGAAAGGATACCTCCTTCCTTAGTCAGACGCAGATATGCGGGAAGAAGAGCCTTTACTTGTCTTATTTCTGACCAGTGGCAACAGGCTTTAAAACTGTAGAGTGTAACATTTTGATACGCCAGCGCCGATCTTCATTTACCAGTACTGCACTCTCCAACCAGCGGACTGCCATCTGTTTTCCTTTGTAGCTGAGGTCTGCCCTATTGAAATAACTTACCCAGGCCGTATTGCCTTTCTGCTGTGTTGAAACAAATTCCAACTTATTTAAACGCTGTATATCAAGAACTTTGTATTTTAGTACGGCATTCAGGAGAGAATCAGTATTCCAAATTTTACCATCTTCAAGCAGAATAAAATCATCAGTAAGCTCCGCTTTGATCAAGTCTGCATCGATTGCGGACATCCCTTCAAACAACCGGACCACAGAAGACTGGATCACTGTATTTTCTTTTTCCTGCCCTTGCGCAACCAGCGATAGCGACAAAATCATCATCAAAAATAAACCTAAAACATTTCTCATTGCGCTCAATAATTTATTTAACAACAATATAGTATTTATTTTCTCTTCTCGAGCAGCTTAAGTAGACTGTTATGTCTCCATCTTAATAAAAATCACCAGCGGCATATAGAAAAACTGAAAGAAATCACATGCAGCAAACTGAGTCGCTGGATATAAATGCCCACAAGCCCGTACTAATGCCAAAATAACAAGTGGATAAACTAAAATTGAACTTCACTGTTATTACATAAAATCTTCGAAGGAGAAGCCATGATGAATACATTTTCAGTAAAGTTTACAGCTGGCAGTTTGGAGCTGGACGTTCTTGTAACCGTCTCAGACCATTACCAGAAATACAAAGTTGAAATGATCACCGGGGAACCGAACCCATCCCTTTTAAGCCGATCTGCAACAGGAACATGGACTATCGACAAACCTGGCAGCAGAGCACTGACCGCGGAACAGTTTCAGGAATTGCAGAAAGCAATCGACAAACACCTGTTCAGGCAGCATAGCGCGAGCAAAATCCTCGTGTTGATTGACTTCTCTGTTTCATCTGTCAATGCCGCGAAATATGCCGCTTCCTTGAGCCATCAATTACACAGTACACACCTCATTATCTACCACTCCTATAATTACCTTCCTGTAATCACCACTACAATTGCGCCGCTCTCACCCGAGATGATTCATTCCGTAGAAGAGAATGAAAAGAAGCTCGAAGACCTGGAGATATACCTTAGTAAACTGGTATCCACGTCAACTACAATTGAAATAATTACGGATGCCAGACCTCTCAGCACTGCTGTAAACACTATTACTGAGCAGCAGCAAGTGGGACTGATCGTAATGGGCATTACCGGAAAAAACGCAGTTGAACGCGCCCTGGTAGGCAGCAACACGATTACAATTTCAAGGGAGAGCAAAACAGCGCTACTGGTAGTTCCGAATAATGTACATTTTAAAGCGATTGAACATGTAGTACTTGCATGCGACCTCAAAGATGTGTCCAAATCCATCCCAACCTATGCCATCAATAGCTTTGTGAAGGCACTCGACGCCAGTCTCAGCATTTTGTATGTTAACAAGGCAGAGAATGAAACAGCACCAGATGCAGCAAAAGAATTAGCCGAACTGCATCAGATCTGGGACCAGCAGCAGGCCACATACCATTATGCCGACCACGACGATATAGAACAAGGAATAATTGAATTTGCTGATGAACATGCCGCCGATCTATTGATTGCTATACCGAAGGACTACGGCTTTTTACAGAACCTCTTCCACCGAAGCCTAACAAAAAACCTGGCTTTCCGCAGTCACATACCCCTATTGATATTTAAGGGCCTGCATTAAGATAGCCCGAATGAAACACAGAGCAGCATCGGGACAAAACAGAATGTACTGTGATTAAAAAAGGTAACTAACTTAACACAGCAGTGTTTAACATCCTGGCCAGAAACTCAGGTGTTACGCCAATATAAGACGCCACCTGATAGTGAGGCAAAGCACTAATCAGAGAAGGATAAAGCGTACAGAATTTCTGATACCTTTCCATTGCCGTCAAGCTCAAATTATCAATCTGCCGATGCTGAAAGGAAGAGATGCCGTTCATCGTTAAAATTCTGCCAAATCGGCTGAAAGCCGGAATCTGCAAATGAATAGTATCAAAGTCGGATTTTAGCAAATAAACGATTTCACTGTCTTCAACCGCATCAATACTCAGCCGTGCCGGCTCTTGAGTTATAAAACTTAACATATCTACAGACCACCAGCCCTCAGGTGCGAAAGAGAGCACATGCTCCACATTACTCTTATCCGTTACATAGCTCCTCAAACAGCCTTTATTAACAAACATCACCCTGGAATTGATCTCGCCTTCTTCTAGTAGAACCTGATGTTTCTTTACCTTCTCAAAACGAAGTAGATTACTGAGATATTCTCGATCTTCAAGGTCAAATACAATATACTTGCTGACATTTCTTAGTAAAAGTTCCCTATACATCCGCTATGCTTTAAATACAATTATAATTAAAAAAAATTACACATACGACTATAGACACTACAGAGCAGCCTTGTTCAAGAAACAAGCTCCATAATCCTGGGCGTTTTTGTTGTCTAAACTTGCAATTTATTCTTGAAAACAGTCTTCGCACTCACATTACTAGCACTAGCACACTGAATACCAAGCCCGTAAAAAAAATACGTCGTTTATCTTAACAATTTACCATAAGTTCTAATACAGCAATTATTAATAAACCATGTTGGCCACTATTTTCTCCGCTGACGCTAAATTTAGGGCGCTATTTTAGAATCAACGCAAAAACTCATTTATTATCAATTTATAACAATCATTTTCAATTTGACCGGAAGTCCTCCTACTCTTGTACATTTCAAAGAAACAGAACAGACGAGATAACCTCGGTGTTTAAACTTTGTAACAAAATATTTACAAGCACTGAAAAGTTTATAAGTGGCCATTTTCATTGAGAACGAAACAAGAATCTAAATAGTAGCAGCTATCACACAGTTGTCAATAAACCTCATTTTACGGTCAAAAACTCAATATTTAAAATTCTCAAAATACACATTAAGGATTTCGTGCCTCAAAAGCCCCGGATTTTCAAATACATTTATATATGTAATTTAAAAAAAACAATATACAGCTGTTTTATTTGCTTTTCTTATATAATACGTAATATTGCGGTAATTATTACAGAATGTAATGAAAATATTTATTTATAATATATAACAAATAAACACCAACAAAATGAAAAGTAATCTACAAAAACTGTTCACCTTGTCGATCGCAATGATTGGCTTGTGTCTAACCTCAAACGCGCAATCTTCAGCAAGTGCAACTGCAACCGCTACCGCAACGATCATTGCGCCAATCACCATTACAAAAACTGCTGACCTGAATTTTGGCAACGTATCTTCAGGAACGGGTGCAGGAACAGTTACCTTATCAACTGCCGGCGTCAGGACAGGTACCGCTGCAGCCCCTACAGTTGGAACTGTCTCGGCAGCTGCATTTGATATCACCGGAGAAGACGGGGCATCATTTGCTGTAACGTTGCCAGCTGGCCCTTATGCAATTATCACGGGAGATGGAACCGGAACGCAATCAATCAACATCACTGATTTCGTATCAAACGCAACTGCTACCCTGGCAGATGGGGAGCAAACTATCAGTGTTGGTGCAACACTAAATTTAGTGGCCAACCAAACTCCGGGAGTATATACTGGCGCCGCTCCATTTACTGTGACGGTAAGCTATAACTAAAAGAAAAAGGCAAACACACCAATTACAATTCCAGTTGTGAAGAGGTCATTGGGCTTGCGCTCATCTGCAGCCCAAGTGACCCTCTTTAATCATGTTAATCATTAGCTTTACGATGTTCATCAAATCTGTTACTGCACCAGGTTTCCGGTGTTTAGCAAAGGTTTCTCTTCCCAGAACTTTCATCTTATTGATTGGTCTGGTGTTGCTATCCGTTAATGTTCAGGCTCAGGGAGACCTTTTCATCACTCCCAAACGGTTGATCTTCGAAGGCCAGCAGCGCGCTCAGGAAATCACACTGGCCAACATCGGAAAAGATACTGCCCGATATGAGGTATCGTGGATGCAGATCCGTCTCAAAGATGATGGCAGATTTGAGCAAATTGAACAGCCGGATTCTGGACAGTACTTTGCCGATAAATTCCTGCGAATTTTTCCACGCAGTGTTACCCTTGCTCCTCAGGAAACTCAGATCGTCAAAGTTCAGCTATATAGAAAAGATAAACTCATTACAGGGGAATATAGATCTCATTTATACTTTCGGGCAGTGCCTGCTGAAAAAACAAAGGAAACGAAAACTGATGATAGCGATGAAAAGGCTGTTTCTATAAAAATCACACCGATATTTGGCATTAGTATTCCGGTGATCGTAAGAAATGGATTACTATCCAGCAGCCTTAGCCTCTCAGAACTTTCCATCACAAAAGACAAGAACCTCTTACCGGTACTCAATTTAACGCTCAGCCGCAGCGGCAATAAATCGATCTATGGCGACCTGGAAATCTTCCATATTTCAGCTGGCGGCAAAAAAACACAGGCCGGCCTGGTCAAAGGCCTGGCAGTTTACACTCCCAATCAATTGCGGCATATTCAGGTTAAACTGGATCCTGCGCTCGGCACAGCGCTACACTCGGGAAAAATCCTGGTCACCTTCAACACAGTACCAGCAACCAACGTCAAGACACAAGTCACCTCGGAATTGACATTGAAATAATCACAGCAAAAACATGGCAGATCTAAACCGGAACAGCAGTTACCATTGTAAATTCTCTGCAGCCCTCTGCCTGATGATGGCGCTCACTTGTCAGCAAGCCACCGCACAACTGAATATCACCACTGTACAAAACTTCAATTTCGGCAGCTTCTACCAAGGCAACTCAGGTGGAACAATTCATATCTCTGCCACCGGACAGCGCTTGGCAACCGGGGATATTATCCTCATTAACAATGACTTCAACAGTACGCAGGCAATTTTCGAAATTGAAGCACCGGCAGGCACCATTATCACCTTGCTCAATGGACCGGACGCAACGCTGGCTGGCAGCAATGGAGGAACGATGCTCTTACACGCGGGTGTGGCCGACCCAGAATCTCCTTTAATCATAAACAGCATCCCTCCTGCTCGCAGCTCAGTCAGTATCGCCGCTGCATTAACGGTCGGGAACCGCCAAAATAGTCCTCCCGGAAGTTATCAGGGTTCATTTTCAGTCATTATCAACCAGCAGTAATGCAAGCCCGGCCTAAGCATATCGCGTTCAAGAAATACCTGATAACGGCTACATGCTGTATCTTGGCGGCAGTATCTTCACTGAAGGCTCAACCACAACAGGAATTCGCTGTTGAGGAAACAACACTGACACTTACCGTCAAAGGATTTGGTAGTATGGAAATGGATGTGCTCATCAAAAATGAAGTCGCTTATCTCCCGGTGACGGTCTTGTTCAACTACCTGAAAATCAAAAATGATTATAATGAAGCGGCAGGAAGCCTCAGCGGATTTATTCTCTCACAACATGATGACTATCAAATCAATATAAAAATCACAGAGATCAGTTATAAGAACGAAAAATCCCAACTGAACCCAAATGATTACCTGTATAGTGAAAATGGCTTATACTTAAGCTCTGCCCTATTTGGTAGAATATTTGGACTCGACTGCATATTCAATTTCAGGAATCTTTCCCTGAACCTCAACTCCAGTGTCAACCTCCCCGTGTTCCGGGAAAAGCAGCAGGAGCTCATGCGTCAGAACAGGAACAAACTTAACGGAACCATAATCGCCGACATAGTCATCCGTCGGACATACAAGCCATTCAATCTCGGAATGGCAGACTGGTCGCTCAGCGCTACGCAGCAACCCGGAAAAAGGACAAGCTCCCTGCTCAATCTCAACCTCGGCGGAGTGATCGCCGGTGGCGAAACCCGTTTAAACTTATATCATCAGACAGCAAATAATTTTAGTCTACGACAGCAGAACTATATCTGGCGGTATGTTGACAATGAGAATCCTCTGCTTAGGCAACTCTCTCTGGGCAAGATTCCCATACAATCCACTTCCTCGGTGCTGTCCCCTGTGATTGGTGTGCAGCTGAGCAATGCTTCCACACTTTACCGGAAATCCTTTGGAAGTTACACCTTATCAGACTATACCAGCCCCGAGTGGACTGTAGAATTGTATATCAACAACGTCCTGATCGACTTTACAAAGGCCGATGCCTCAGGATTTTTCAGCTTCCAGGTGCCAATGTCATATGGTACGTCGCTTATCAGGCTGCGTTTTTACGGCCCCTGGGGAGAAGAGCGGATGAAGGAACAGCAGATCAATGTCCCAAATACATTTATCCCGAAAAATGAACTCGAATATACGGCCAGCAGCGGAATACTCGAGGATGGACGACAAAGCCGGTTCTCCCGCCTGGAACTCAGATATGGAATCAGCCATCATTTAACTTTTGGCAGCGGCATGGAATATCTTTCCTCCATCAATAACCACCCAGCTATTCCCTTCGTCAATTCCTCAGTGCTGCTCAGCACTAACCTGATCTTATCGGCTGATTATGCCATGGGCGTCAGAGGCAGAGCCATTGCTACTTACAAGCTGCCTGCAGAACTGCAATTCGAGCTCAATTACATCCGCTACAAGCAAGGACAGCAGGCCATCCTGAATAATTATCTCGAAGAGCGGAAAGCGATGATTTCCAAGACCTTTAGAACTACACGCTTTTCGGGTTTTACACGTTTGACCGTCAATCAGATCGCTTATACCACCGCCCGCCAAACCATATCCGACCTTTTATGTTCCTTCAGCTGGAACAAAATCAGCACCAACATCTCCACTTACGCCTTAACAACAAACCAGCAACTCAATAACCTCTACAGCAATCTTTCTCTATCCTTCAACCTTGCCGGTCGTTATACCTTTCGGCCGCAAACACAATACAACTACAGAGAAAAAAGACTGACTAATGCCCGGCTTGAGATAGAAAAGCAATTGTTTGGCAACGGTTATGTCAACATGCTATTCGAGAACAACTTTCTGTATAATCTTCAGAACCTTTCCCTCGGCTTACGCTTTGACCTTTCCTTTATGCGCAGTGCCTTTTTCGCCAGCCGCAGCAATAACAACACACTGTTCACGCAATCCTTCAGTGGCGGGGCTATTTATGACAGGCGAACAAAATATCTCCAGTTGACTAATCAAAGCAACGCAGGCAGGGCTGGATTGATATTTTATGCCTATCTGGATCTCAATGGTAATGCTAAAAAAGATAACAACGAGCCGAAAGTTAAGGGTCTGCAGCTGAAAATCAATGGTGGCAGGATTCAGCAGAACACTAAAGACTCCTCGATCAGGGTGTTTGACCTTGAACCCTATAACAGCTATCTGGTTGAAATGAACCGCAGCAGTTTCGACAATATCGCCTGGCAACTCAGAAAGGCAAGCTATAAAGTGTCAGTCGACCCCAACCAGCTTAAAACCATCGAAGTCCCTGTGCAAGTCAGCGGCGAAGTTTCAGGTACCGTGTATCAACGGGATTCCGTAGGCATGGGAAAAATTACGGTGTTTATTTACAAAGATGGCAGGACCCTCGTGGGATCGGCAATCACTGAAGCAGACGGCTATTTCAATTTCATAGGCCTTGCTCCGGGCACCTATACTGCCCGCCTTAATCCCATTCAGCTGGGGAAATTGCAATTAAGGACCGATCCTGTGCTGCGAAATTTTAATATCAGTGTTTCTGCTGAAGGTTGCGTTGTAGATCGTCTGGACTTCATAGTAGATCACTACGCCCTGACTGGCCCATAACTACACCTTCACTCCGCCCGATTTCAACTAGTATAAAACATACGGAGTCAAGGCGTAGTCATGGCGTAGTCAATGTGGAGTCAACTCAGACAATCCTGCCGGAAAATATAGACAATCTAGCCTTTTTCGGCCCCAAATATGTTCTTCAGGTACATCGATTTGATAGTATAGTATAATGGATTACTACCTCTGGTTTTTTACCTTTAAAAACGATACAGATCCAAAAATATCAACATGAAAAACATATCGCTTTTCCTAATCAGCTGCCTGGGATTTTTGCTTTTACTATCCTGCACAACAAAAAATAAGAATCACTACCGTGCAGATGTCATCGTTTACGGGGGAAACTCGGCCGCAATTATTGCCGCTGTTCAGGTTGCCAGAATGGGAAAGTCGGTTATTGTAGTTTCGCCTGAGGAGCACCTCGGGGGACTTTCGTCCAGCGGACTGGGCTTCACTGACACAGGTAACAAAGAAGTGATCAATGGACTGGCCCGCGAATTTTACCACCGCATTTACCTACACTATCAGCAGGACAGTGCCTGGAAATGGCAGAAGCCTGAGGAATATGGCAACAAAGGCCAGGGTACACCTGCTGTTGATGGCGAAGAGCGCACGATGTGGATCTTTGAGCCACATGTTGCAGAGCAGATTTTTGAGGATTTGGTTAAAGAGAATCACCTTCAGGTACACCGTAATGAATGGCTGGACAGGGAGAAAGGCCTCGTTAAAAAAAATGGAAACATTACGGCATTCCGCAGTTTGAGCGGCAAAACCTATGAAGGAGCCGTATTTATAGATGCTACTTATGAAGGTGATTTAATGGCTGCGGCTGGGGTAAAATATCACGTTGGGCGAGAGTCCGGCAAGGTTTACGGTGAAAAATGGAATGGCATTCAACTTGGGGTTTTACACCACGGTCATCATTTTAAAACCAATATCAGTGCCTATGTGCAGCCCGGTGTACCAGGCAGCGGGTTATTGCCCCTGATATCGGCTCAATCTCCGGGTCTAAAGGGAGATGGGGATCAGCGCCTTCAGGCCTATTGCTTTCGGCTATGCCTCTCCAGGAACCCGAGAAACCGGCGTGCATTTATTAAGCCTGAAGGTTACGATGCTTCCAGATTTGAGTTACTCGCAAGAGTTTACCAGTCTGGCTGGCGCGAAACCTTTGATAAGTTCGACCCTATTCCTAACCTGAAAACGGATAACAACAACCATGGCCCGGTTAGTTCAGACTATATCGGGATGAATTACGAGTATCCGGAAGCCAGCTACGACAAGCGAAAAGAGATCATTAAGGACCATGAGCTATATCAGCGAAGTCTGCTCTATTTTCTCAGAAACGATCCCAAAGTACCTGTCGAAGTGAGAACAGAAATGTCGGAATGGGGATTAGCAAAGGACGAATTTAAAGATAACGAAAACTGGCCTTACCAGCTGTATATCAGGGAGGCCCGGCGGATGAAAGGCAGCTTCGTGATGACCGAACGTGAGGTGATGGGTGACCGGCCGGTTCCTCAGCCCATTGGCATGGGATCATATACCCTTGATTCACATAATGCCCAGCGTTATGTGAAGCCTGATGGTTTTGTGCAGAACGAAGGGGATATCAGTGTGGATCCCAAAAAACCATATCAAATTTCCTATCAGTCCATCACGCCGGAAAAGGGCGACTGTAACAATCTGCTCGTACCGGTTTGCGTTTCCAGCTCACATATTGCTTTCGGTTCCATACGGATGGAACCTGTATTCATGATTCTCGGCCAGGCAGCAGCCACAGCGGCCGTGCAGGCCATTGAGCAGAACAAAGCCGTACAGGATATTTCCTACCCAGTCCTCAAAACCAGGCTCCTTGCAGACCATATGGCTTTGTCCTACCCATAAACAAGCATATTATTCAGTACTAAGGTTTTTTAAACTCAAAATTCCCCCAGAGATTTGGTGTCAGCTCTGCCTCAGAGGGCACGTCAGATACGATTCCAGTCGCTTTATTGTGCCAGTATACCCGTGATAGAGTCTGTGTACCGTCTCCACGCAATATGCCTATATCTCCTTTCACAGCTACACCTGCCTCAGGTTTGAGCTTAAGTAGCGCCAGAGGTACTGCTACCTCGTAATTCCCATCAGCACCCACAGCGAACTGAATTTGGGCAGAAATATCCTGCACCCGGTCAAAAGTGACTGTACGCTGTGGCGATGAAAATGGAACCTTATCGCTGTCCCTGGCACCCGCCTGAACAGCAGTGTAGAGCAATGCCTCTGGCTTCCCATTGATCAGCGTAACCAGCAAACGGAGGTCGCCCGCTACAGCGCTTTTACGTGTTGCCGGTGCAGATGCATCAGTTCCAATCATCAAGTCCAGCGCACCACCGGTTTTAAATGGCGCCATGGGCAATTCGCCTGAGTTTTTGAGCAATCCCGGATCGCCAGTCTGATAGGCCAGGTACAGGTTAGTACCCGAAACAGCCAGGGAACCGGTGACGGTATAGGCTCTGGATTTTGCACCGCCGTTGGCTTTCGCTCCTCTTTTTTCAATACTTGCCCAATCTGCATCTTTCCAGTCCTCCAGTTTTCCGTCTACCATTATCGGACGACTCAACAGTGGGATTTGTAAAGTTTCGGGACCGGACTTTTCTTGCCGCGATTCCTCTGTACTTGCTTGTATCGCCGCACGCTGCTGCAAATTTGCTGCAGTAACGGTAACCGTTGTTGTCGGCAAACGCTCAACATCCTGTAAACCCTCAACTTTGATTAAACTGCTTCTTCCGCCATCCACCATATAAACCTCACCATCAGCAGTCTGGGTAATGGTTGGCCAGAAGTTTTCCTCACCGAGACTCACACCTTTTAGGTCCATTCCTCTTTGTGCAGTGCCCATGTTCCAGCGTTTCCCCGCCCGCATCGGTTCAAAGAGCGTGCTTACCAGTAAACCATCCGCCGTAAACACATAGACCATTCCGTGATTGCTGTTGATTGCCCAAAGGGGAATGGCATCGGGACCTTTTGGTCTTACAAATCCGCCCAGTAAACGCGTAGGCCCTACCAGTTCACCCGGGAAATCCGGTACCGGTGCCTCATGGGATGCATGCAGTCCCGGCCATAAGTTCGGATAACTCCATGAAGGTTTCCCATTTCTGGCGCCACTAAGTGAATAGCGTTCAAAGGGCTGCAATCCCTGTGTAACTACCGTCCAGCCATCCGGGGTAGTAAGCATTTGGTTTCCACCAGATGAACCCGGCAGCAATACGCCTGTAGCTACAACTTTGCCTTTTTCAAACTGGTAAACCGGATTCCCTTCCGCCGTGAAACTTGAGGGCGAAAACTGCATTGCTTTACCCCCCAGCTGGGATAAACAGAAGGATAAATCGTCCATAACAGTAATCCCACCTACAACACCTGGTTGAAAATCTACTTCATTGGCTTGTACATTCCCGTCACTGTTCAAATCCGTCCAGATGAAAAAAGTATTTTTGCCGCGCATGTCTTTCAATACCTCCCAGGCATCTGCTTTCCCCATCGCCGCCACAGGCTGTGCAATGCCGTTGCGTTCTGCAAAAATATAGGCAACATTATGCCCTCCGGTTGGCATGGAGCTGTAACAGTCTGTGTAATATTTCTTGCCTTTGAAATAAATCGGAGTTTCCGGACCTGAACTTTTGGGCGCCAGTTCCAGTGTTTGGGGGCTTTTTCGGTAAAATACCGATTGCACTTTAGACTCCCCGGTTTGCCAGTCGAGCTTAAACTCCATCGCTCCCCTAGCTTCTTCGGCATAGTAAAACTTAGTTTTATCCTGCGGATCCAATGTTCCGCCGCCACCATATTTCCCAGGGCCGTAAAATGCCCTGATCAGCTTTCCCTCTGCCGACCATACGCTCACGCGCTTAGGCAGAAAATCTTTCTCGGTTACCCATAGCTGATTTTTGCTGTCAACCGTCAGGCCTGCGGGATTGTTCATGTGCTGGGGATCATATAAACCAGCTTTTGAAGGGCCTGCTTTTCCAATACTCCGGATAAGTTTTCCTGTGGCGCTAAATACTTTGACCTGATTGCTTTCGCCACCGTCGCTGATGTAAACCTGTCCCTTGCCATCCATGGTAATCCCTGTGGGATCAGATAAGCCGGAAGATATGACTTCCACTGGGGCAGACAGCTGATCGGGATGCTGCGCGGACTTATACTTCAGGAGCTTTTTTCCCGATAACACAAACAATGCGCCTTTATCATCGAAAGCAATCCCTTCAGGATCCTTTACCGTGGCAGTCCCCAATAATTTCCCGGCCTTAACGTCTATAAAAAGCAACTGATTTTTAGTTTTTATACTCACAACGCCAACACCATCATTCACCGCAAGGCCAGCCATCATGTCCATTTTGTTTACTCCGCTGACCAATGGCCCAAGGGGATAAACGAATATTGGTTTATCTGCCCGCGCCGGCAGGGAGCTTATCCGAAGTTCAGTCTGGCCACTTTGTTTGGCGGTTTCCCAGACTGATGCCACGTAAACGGAGACTCCCGGAGCCGCAGCCTTCCCTGCATCCCTCGCCATAAATGGTGCCGCAGTCCAGGCACCTCCTATCCATTTTTTGCCACCCATTTTTCTGCCTTCGAGATCTACCCAGGCAATGCCGTCCGGGCCCTCCGTTACGTAATTTCCTAAAAATACTACAGGTGCTTTGGTGGGCGACTGTGCAGCGGGGACAAAAACTGCCGCCTGTGGTGGCGTGTGGTTTGCCAGCCAGCCGCCTTTATGGTCGTCTGTGCTCCATGGGGGATTCCCTGAGGTATATACAGAAAATTCATAGCTGGTTTTGATGCCCCGGTGTACCAGGCCCTTAACCGTATAGGTACCCGGCTCTATCTGTCTGCCCGGTATTTTGTAAATGCCCTGATGACTGGCATTGATATCGCGACCCAGATCATCGAGCCCATCCCAGGCGGCTTTATGCTGACCTGCCTCAAAATAGGTCTCCGCCATTAAATTCCTTACACGTTTACCGCTCTGGTCTTCGATGACCAGCGTTACATAACCGGCTTCTTTTAGTGTAAAAGGTATCGTAAGCGCTGATCTTGTTTCTTGTGCGGTGGCGACCATTGGCAGCATGGGCATGAGCATCAGCATACATAAGCGGAGTTTCTTCATCGTCATTTTAATTTACCATGTTAAACAATCTTGCAATTTGGAGCTTGTTGCGCAACCTACCATATTAACCTAACTCATGAGAAAAGAAATAAGTATATATCTTAGCATTTTCTTTCCAGGAAAGATAATCAATCACCTTAGTTTGGCTTAAAAAATAGATCAGCTAGGGTTTAGGAATGTTCTTTATTTGCCGTTGATCAGCTTTTGCATCTCAATGCCCGCAAAAAGTAACCCGATCAATCCATGTGAATCATTATCCGCCATTGGCCGCAGCAGGTAATCGTTCTCGTTTTCACTGCTCATGGTGCCAACGCAAATGCGGTGTACCGTGCCATCTGCATCTATACAGGAACGGATATATTCCCAGCCTTTAACGGCATAGCTTTCATACGTAACTCTTTTCAACCAACCCTGGTTTATTCCCCTGGCAATGCACATGGTAAAAATAGCTGTACCGGATAACTCGGGATAAGAATCCGGGCGGTCCAGCACATTGTGCCAGGCACCGCTTTCTTTGTGCTGCAGTTTGATCAGGGCATTCACATGTTTGATATAGGCATTCATCAATTGCCGGCGCAAGGGATGATCTTGCGGCAGGTATAAGAGCACTTCTGTTGTTGCCCAAATGCCCCAGCCATTGGCCCGCGACCAATGCGCAATGTTGGCTTTGCGCCCTGAATATTGTGCATGGCGATAGAGGTTCAAAGCAGGATCAAAAACCTGCTCATTAAAAGCTAACAGCTGTTTTGCAGCATCATTCAGCAATGCGGCTTTCTCTTTCTGCGCCTCACTTTCCAGTGCTGCCTGAACGATAAAAGGTATTCCCATAAACATATCATCTGTCCAGGTGGTATATTTTTCCGGAGTCTCCCGGGTAAAATTTCCTGCTGGCAACCTGATTTGTTTTTGAAGCACATATTGCTTGATGACGGCAACAAAATCTTTGTAAGCCGCACGGTTTTTAAAAGTTTTATGGCGTAACAGCCGATGAATAAAAGGCATAGATGGTGCCGCTGTAAAATCCAGCAAGGGTGTATGAAAAAGCTGATGGTGGGTGGATTGAAAGCCATTGAGTGTATTGACCTGATAACCTATAAATGGCTTTTTATCCAGCATAAAGTCGGTCCATTGATTCGCATAAGTTTCATATTTTGCGGCGCCGGTTGCCTCAGAAAGATGCTGCATCGCCCAGGCAACTCCACCAGCATGGTAATTCCAGTTGTAATAGGTGCCCCAGTAGGGTTGCGCATTGATTACGTTTCCAAAAACCTCTACCCTCGGGATCGTCCAGGTGATGTTGTTGGCATACAGGCGCCCAAATCTGAAATCCGAAATTGCCTCAGCAGCGGGTTCTTTGCCCGGTTCAAAAGGCCCCAGAATTAGCCAGTCGCTGATTTTGGCAACATCTTCAGTAATGCCGGGGATGTTGGCAATGCCGAGCTGTGGGTTTTTCGGCTGGCGCTCTTCAATCAAGGCACCTTTAGGCTGCAGATAAAAAATCCATGCTGTTCCAGCGGTCTCTGATTTGATCAATACCCTGTTCGCACCTTTTTTGAGGGTCACTTCAAACTCATCGGCCAGCAAAATATCTCTTTCCCGAGGCTGGATATCCACCTTTCTATCGCCCGGCTTCTGATATACCAGCAGATTATTGATCCAGATCGCCAATCCGTCATTGTGGCTCAACTGTATTTTAAAGGAGGTATCTACACGGCTGTTCAGCTCAGTAATGGCATAGGCAACCGCAGCTTTCCCCAGTCCGAACGTTCTACCAAAGTCCAGGTGACGGATAAAATCGAAGTTCGCCGTCTGCGGCGCCAGTTGCAGTTGAAATTTGAATGGCGTTTCTCTGATAATCCTATCCGCTACAGTCCTGGTGAGCGTTATCGGCTCCACAGCTATTTGTGGTGATGGCTGTGCGTTGGACTGCGACCTTGCGGTAATGATCAGCACAAGGCTTAGGATGGCGCCGTATTTGAAGGTTTCTGAAATCATATCAATTTGTTGCTAGGCAGAGTCCTCTACAGACTCCTGTTTGTATTAATTCTTTTTTATTGTCCGCGAATCAAATTCTGGTTTCCGGCCATCTGCCATGTTAAGCTTCAGGCCGGGGTATTCAAGTATGGGCATTTGTTCCTCCACAAAAGGGTTAAACTCTTGGAATCCATTTTCATGATTCTGCGTATCTCTCCTAAAGCCCTCTCCTTTTTTGGGCTGCCAGTTCAGGAAATTGCCTGGGTCGGTATCAATGAGATTACTCAACACACTTGCCCCATTTCCATTTACAGCCTTCACAGCATATTCATAAATATGCCCGTGATGATTCAGGGGATCGTTTGAAACCTGTTGATTAGGTTTGGCCATGCCCTTAATGGAAGTCTGACGATCACTGAAAGTCCTGCAGTTACCTTCGTATATTTTTTGGAAGTCAGCCCCTCCGCTAGCCAATTTTTCCCGGCGGAAAAGCTGATAGACATCGGCCCCAAGGATAGTGCCCCAGCTGAGCCTGATTTGCGAAGGAGAGAGTTCCAGGCCTAAACCCTCTGGGGCATGTGGCGCCATAGACGTAAGGTAGACCGGGTATTCATCTGATGGGGCACTGTCCAATGATCTTCCTTTGGCAATTATGCGTATATGGATTTTGCTTTCGTTCTTCAGACCGCTGATATTTGCTGTAGTATCCTGACAATGAGCAATCAGGATCTCCCAACTTTCCCCTCCGTTTTTGCTGTATTCAATTCGGTAACCTGTTGCTCCCATACGATTAGCCCAGCTCAGACGAAAACCCTGATTGTGAAGACTGAGCGCCTTAATTACCGGAGGCTGCGGCTGAACGCCCATTGCACTCCACTGCCAAACATGTTTGCCGGCAGGAACAGAGAGGGCTATGCTAAGTTTCCCATGCATTTCTGGCAAGGATTTTCCATCCAGAAAAAAATCCAGACCTGCCATAGGGGTCTCAAATTGGATTTTCTGAGCGGTTTTGCATTGGATTTCTCCCCGAAAACCATAGTCATCATAAACTGCACTTATCCCTGTATGACTTTGACTTGCTGATGAAGTTTTTATTGAATTGTCTACTACAGTTAGCCTCAGACCCGGAAAAGCAATATGTTTACCCGCAAATATCGCGGCAGCATACTGTCCCTTGTCCAGCCGCTGTACAATACCCGCGCTTCCCTGAAAAGCGATACCCTCTTTTTCATAGTCTATGTTTTTTTCTGAGCGGAAGATTAAATCTTCATCACCGTTTTTCTTGAGTACCTTACATCCAAAAGCTGTCTTGCTTACACTCAGCTCTGGCTTATGCGTCACCACTGTCAGAAATGAACCTTTGCCATCATAATACCTGCCCTTAGTGGGCGGCACGGCGGGATCCTTGTGATAATTACTTTTTGTAGGAACCACAGCGGCATCTGCTCCGTTAACTCCTGGCCGCAGCTGATGTATGACAGGAAAGTCATCATCTTTTCCTACAAACCAGGAAAACCTGCCTTCGGTATTTGGATCTGCTACCTGGTCGAATATCACTATGTAATCGGAGCCCGACTGCAATACACTTCTGGATTGATAGCCGGCAGCAACTTCGCTGTTTCCAAGAGCCGTGGCAAATTGCGCAAAACCAAAATCATACAGTGGAGCCGTTAAATCATTAGTCCCAACACTGCGGTATGGTCCGAGGCTACGGTAGCCACCGGCTTGTTTTATTCCAAAATTAGTGACCCGTTCCACATCGCCAAATGGGCCATCACCTACATCTTCTGCCCCGTTATGGCTATATCTTTTCCCTGCCGCATAGTAATAGATCAGTCCATTGCCGCCCATTGCTGCACGTCCCCACCTGTAATTAGGTCCCTCGTCGATCTGCTGCAGGTGTACATACATCTCCTCTGGCCGCCCGAAGCCACTGCGCAGCACAACACCGTAACCGGTATATTTCTGAGAGCGGAGGTGAGGATTGGTGCCCTTGTTAAGCTCCCATTTGCCTTTCAGCATTGCCGACCAGGCTTTGTCTTTTTCCGCTGTGCTCTCAAATGGCGCATCATCTGCCCGGGTTAACCATAACAGTTTTTCTGCGAGAATAGGGTCATAGTACACCAGCTCCTGGCCGAGTAAACGCAGTGCATTTGGGGGACTGGTACCGTGACTCATCGCATGTGCACCTTGTGGCGGATATACACGGCGGTTATTTAAGCTTTGCAATGGCGCCGTAAGTGCATTCATCAGCCAGTTGCCCAATAAGGAAACTCCGGGCTGCAGCAGCCTGTTTTTTCCATCACTCTGCTGCAACAGGTAATTCGTGCGCAACGTGGGCTTGAGGGCCGCCCAGGTATAAGTCGCAAGGTTTTCCGTCCATCGTCCCCCACGAGCTTCCCAGGAGGGTACATCAGGACGGATATGGTAGTGGAAATTTAGCTGAATAGATTTCTCAAAATGATTCGCCATCTGTGCCGACTGCGGATGTGCGGGAAACAGAAAAGCGGTGAGTCCGGGCAGGGCTTTGATATCGGCCAGGAAATTCGGATGCCCACTCAGGAGATTGCGCATAGGCATAAGCGCCTCATCCTGATAAAGGTAACTAACAAACAGGAGCCAGGCTCGCAGCCGGCTGTATTCCGCACAGCTCATTGCTGATGCGCTCAGGTCAAATGCAGGTGCAATCAGTTCATAATAAATCCGGGAGCTAACAGGATTTGGGCCATTAATCCGCTCTGTACCCGAAGCGATGATCTTGAGGTTATTGGAAAGCTGGGTTTCGAGGGACCTGAGGCTCAAAGCTTCGCTTGCATCCGCTGCCTTGAAAAAACGTGGATAACCGATTTCAGGAATCGCGTAATCAAGTTTCCAGTCTTTCACTTTATCTAGTGTAATCCAGCCCTGCCAGCGCCGTAATTCATCAATATAAGCGGTAGACTGCTGTTGGTTGATGAGCAGTATATCTTTTTCATGAGGATATACCGCCAGAGCTGTAGACCTGCTGCCCTTTACCAGAGGGAAATGATAGCTCAGCAATTTGTCTTTCCAGCTGAATGAGATATTTAGTGCAGGTTTGGAAGTCCATAATGCATATTGCCCGTCGTTCCACTTTTCAGCGTCTTTGATAAAAAGACCAGTGCTCAGGTTTTGTGTTTTTGACCAAAAGGCAACTGCGGGTAAGCGCCACCAGGAAAGCCAGTTATCATATAGGCTGATTTGAAATGGTAATTTTCCATTCGCGTCGTTTTGTTGATCAAAGGGCAAATATGGATGCTGATCAGCCGAAGCCACTATCGGCAGACCTTCCATAGGCTCAAAAATCAGGTTCGCGAAACCTTTCTGCTGCGGGTCTTTTACGCCCACACGGGTGGAGGCATATCGGGTATCAGGATATAAGCCTTGCCAGCGCAATTGCCAGCTCAAATGTTCTTTAGACACGAAACCTGTCATTTGCTCTTCTAATTCGACATATTCCTGAGCGGCAGAAAGTTTAAGGGTAAGGGTATACCTTTGTTTTCCCGGAAAATGGTAGCTGATTTGTGTAACAGCCTGAACCGGACCTGCGCTCAGCAGCCTGACTTTCATTTTTGCCTTTGACATCAAGCCGGGTATCTTTCCGTAAGCCAGCCATAGCTGGGCATTGCCAAAACGTGTAATTGGTGCAGCGGCCTTTCCGCTCAATGGAATTTCAAGTCGTACTTTGCCGTTAGAAAGTAAATATCCTGAGGCTGTTTTACGTAAGCGCAGCGAAGAAGAGTCTGGCACTGTGCCTGAGTTTGCACCCGAGGTATTCAGGCAGGCACTTTTCTGATCAGAAATATTCGGCTTGCTCGTCTTAGGATTGGTAAGGAGTTCTGATGACCGGAAGGACTGCTGTTGCCTCCTTAGGAACAGCTGAAAGTGCTTTTCTGCCTTATAGGGCAGGTCAGTTATAAATAACAAGGTAGCTTTCCGCACTTTCCCACTCTTCATTACTTTAGCTTCCAGCTGAAAGGGGATCTCTGCCTGTTTTTCTTTGTCCGACAAAACTAAATCCCCCGCTATAACACCCTGATCACCAAAATCTATCCGGTATTGGACAACACTCAACGGCCATGAAAACGAAGGGTGCCGGAGCTGATCGCTCAGCTGAATCGTGAGTCCCTCCTTTCTCCATTTCAATACTTCAGGACTGAATGATAGCGGTATGCCCTGCCCGCTAGCTAAAGATTGCGCATTAGCCAGCTTTCCGACAAGCAGCATTATGCCGCAAAATAACCTTAGATATTCGCCTTTCATTTGTTTGCTTTGTATAGGTTTAACGGTGTGGTGGAACAGGAATAATCTGGTTCCCGCTCAGCAACACGGTCCCTTTTGCAGCGGTGAAGGGTTCTTTTACATTTTTATAGCGCGCATCTTTAATTACCGTTTGGTCTATGGCCTGATAGAGCCGGTATCCAATGTCTGCATTCTCCGCTACGTTATGTTCAAATAGGGTTCCGATTACCCCGGTAATGTTTCCCTGGAGAGCTTTGGTAGCGTAAGTAGGATTCTTCAACAGTACCTCATTAAAATAGCCCTCGCCACGGACAAATGTTGCGGCATTCGGACGCGAAGCGCGGACAAGATTTCTCCTGATTTCCACGCCAATACTCCCAACACCAAACAACGAATCTGGCCTTGTACCGAGGGCCAGTACATTACATACAAATGCAGGCCGCAGTCCATCCGTATTGGTCACTTTATTATCGGCCACAAGCGCATTCCACATCAAATTATAGCGCCCCATTACCAGGCGCTGATCTGAACGGAGGTAAATTCCTTCAGAATTATTCAACTGATTGCCAGTGATAACAAGATCGTTAGCTCCACAATAAAACCATATACCACGGTTGTTCCCTTCAAGAATATTGTCTTTAACGAGCCAGTCTTCAGCCGACCAGCGCATGATGGAATAGTGACTGCTTTTATCGGGCACAACATCCCATGGCCGGTCTACAAATACGGTATGTGCGTTATTGCTTTTGATCCTGCGCCATTGTCCTGTGCCCTTACCTTCGATGATTGCCACCGCATCTGAGGAAGAGAGCGAGGGGGTTTTGATGGTTCCCCATTGCTGACTGGTATCAGTAATGGAGCCTGGATCGGCTGAACTGACCTTACCTATGGCCATTTGATCGGGATTGCCGCCCTGACTCAAAATGGTCTCTCCCTGATTATGGTTTTCAATGGTCCTGCCTTCTACATCCAGCCGGTTATCCAGCACAACAATATCCGCGGCATAATCAATATTGAAACCACCAGTTTCTCCGCCTGGGTTTTGAAGGTCGCCAAGCCGGCTGATATGGTTATGTTCTATGATTCCATTGGCACTGTCATTAAAGCCGAAACGTCCCGCAGCGTAGTGAATACGGTTATTACGGACGATGAAATTTGTAGCGCCATTGCAGTGCCACAACCATGGCCAGGTGACCTGTGCTTTACTGTCAAAAATACAATCCGTGATCGCAAAACGATCCACATGCCCCCAGGAAAGTCCCCAGGACACGGCAAAATCAAAACGGCAGTGGGACACAAAAAACTTACTGCCCCCGGCGCCTGGTTTTTTAACGGAGGGCGGCATATTCTTTAGGCTATGCCGCCACACGCCACTGCCGTTCACGTTTTGAAGGCATAGCCCATACAAACCTGTAAGAGTAGTATTTAAAGGCCAGAGTATGGCTACACCTTCTGTGGTTTCATCCGGCCAGCCTGTTTTACCAATGGGATGCACATAGGGCGGTGGTGTACCAAAGCCATATTGTAAAAATGTTTTATCCAATCCCTGGCCTTTAAGCACTACCCTGGAGCGCATGGTAAGACCACTGCCAGAAGGGATATCGAGCCTGTAAGTCCCCGCAGGGAGATATACCACACCCCCACCACTTTTTGCGGCCATATCTATCGCTTGCTGAATGGCGCCACGGTCGTTAAACTTTCCATCGCCCCTGGCCTTTACCGAAAGACGGGGATCTGTTTTTACATTATAGCTATTTCCTGCAAAATCAAAGGCTGTCCCCCAAACTACCTGTAAGCCAAATGGATCTACGGCTTTTGCAGCACCGTAAATCCTTTCCTCAGCTTCGGTCTCTCCAAAGGCAGCGCCGGCACCATTGTTTACCAAAAGCTTGTAGCGCCTGCCTGTAATGAGGTCGGGGGCTTCTGCCTGAAGGGTATACGCATCGAATTGCAACACCTTGGCAGACAAAATCTTATTCGTTAGTTCATCCACCAATCGAACGCTCGACTTTGCGCCTGGGGCATGTAGGTTTCTTCCAAAGATGCGAAAGCGCTGTCCTGGCATCAACTGGTCAAATTCCAGCGTAACAGCTCTTGCGCGATTCAGGAAGATTGGGGAACTAAGTACTGTACCGCGTTTTACCCAGACAGCCACAAGTGCCCCCGACTTGATTGCCGCACCTTCGGGTAAAAGCGCAGAAATATTCCGGTCTGAGTGACTGACAATTGTTAAACTACGCTCTGGTCCTATGTTCCTTTTATGGGAATCTACAATACTGAACCATAGTTCTGGACTGTCCCCAAAACCGGCACCCTGCAGCCCTAAAAGCTCGCCGCCATTGACGGTTTCACTATGGTTGAATATGTGCGGCCTGTCCAAATCAACAGAAGGACGCTGGGCAGTCACTTTTTGCTGCGCGGAAATAATGCTCAGGGCGATAAGCAAAGCACGGTAGAGGTAGTTTGGGATATTTTTTTTGGCCATCATTGGTTTTAAATTGACGGAGGATAAATTAGCTGAAGCATAAAATTGAAGACCGGAAAGCAACTTAGTGTTGAGCCTGGCCACTAAAATTTATATTTCGGGCAGAGGGGTTCTTTTTAGCATTAATCTTGCTTTTTCTCTCGCCAGTGACGCTATGCGTCTGCCTAATCAGGCTTGACACAGAAACCGTGTCTGCACCAAGCCGAGGCTGAACGTCGGTCAGCAGCACGTAACAGTCCAGCGCTTTTGCGTTTGCCTCGGCGGGAATAATGGCCTGATAACCTGCAGCAAGTGGCACAGCATCAATAAAAGACCATTTCCGTTCTGTCCATAGGACTTGCTCCTCTGGATTGGTATAAAAAACGCGTACAGCAATGGGGTTTTGTGTATGCTTAACCTTGAAACTGATCTTTAAGCCCCCAGCTGTTGTAGTTGTATATTTGATGGCCGTGATTGCCGGCAGGGCTGGCCCACCCAATAGATAATGGTTGAAAAATGGGATCATTAGGTTGCTGCCCGGATATTTCATCATGTGGTTGTCGTTAGGAGAATAAAACTGATAGGTAGGCCCTTTCATGTCGGCAAGTGTAGCCTGAACAGCCATCCACGACCAATGCCTGTCGTTTGATGCCGTAGCGATAATAAACGGTTTAGTAATATTTCTGGCTCTATTACCAGGATCCATATACGTAAGCCAGGCACTACGCTCTTTCTCAGGCAGCTGTTCAATATGTGTTTTTTCATAAGCACCTTTCAGGAAATTGCCAGAACCATAAGCTGAATAGGTGCAGGCGATATCTTTATTCAAAATGCCCGCAACCATCGTTGCAGTATATCCGCCCCATGATGCGCCGGCAATGCCTATTCTTTTAGGGTCTACATCTGGCTGTGCCCGCAGCAAATAAAATGACTGTATGGCTGCCAGTACCGCGTCAAACAAGCCGCTGTAAGTCGCATCTGGCCTGGCACCAATCTTTGGTCTTGATGCTGCAGGAAAGTTGTTCTTCGGATGCTGGGCTTTGCCTGCAACTGCCGGGATATCGAGCACAAGCGAAACATATCCTGCCTTGGCAGAGGTGATTGCAGCTGGTATATCTGCAGAACCACCACCACCGTGCAAGCGTACAATTCCGGGATGTTTGCCCCTTCCGGCGGGATGTACAATGGCGGCAAAAACCAGACATGGCTGGTTACCGGCGGTAGTCTCCAGCATCCGGGAACGGAAGATGAGCCGGTGGATTTTTAAACCCTCAGCCGTGGTTTCTGTACCAAGATCTTCTGTAATCACTGGCGGTTTCCCTGTGAGGTAGCTTTGGAAGGGATCCTGGGCGATGGAGCAAAGCGGAACTAAACAAAGTATAAGAATAATGTAAATCCGGCTTTTCACGAAAATGTACCAGTTAAAACTGGCAGGACTAAAACGATTCATTTGATATGATATTTGGTGTTTCAAAGCTATTTTTAATGCAGAAAGCTCTGCTGTACTATAGTGACATTCTAGTATACTATAATCCTTGGGACCGATTTAAACAACATTTCCCTGAAGAAAGATTGCAATGATGCCAGGTATTCCCATCACGGTTGTCTGCTAGTCTACATCTGGATTTTGGACAATATTTTTACTGGCTCTAATTTCTGCGTCAGGAATCTTGAATAGCAAACGGTTACTGTTAGGGCCAAGCGCTGCAGCGGCCGGCCGGTCGCCGGGACCAACCATGGCCTGCATGCGCCTCAGGTTATGCAGTCTGTCGCCCTCAAAGGCCAGTTCCCTGATTCGCTCGGTCCTGACTTCGGCCAGGATAGTTGAGGCAGTAATGTTGGTAGCGGTAGGAAAAGCTGCAGCAGCATTTGCGATAGACCTGCCTCTGATGAGCTTTAAATCTTCAAGTGCTGCCAGGTGTGCCGCTGAACCATTGGCCTGACCGGTTGCCAGGATGGCGTTGATTTCTGCGCGGTCAAGCAGCAATTCGGCAGAGCGGATGACGGGAATATTCATCAGATTCTGGTCATACTTTCTTGAATAGGTCTTGGCCGCTGTGCCCGTTACGGTACTGAGCAAACCTGTTCTTCTGCCATCTGCAACATGGAAATTAGCTGCCGTGAGAAAGGCATTGCTGACTGCCAGACTTGGCTCAATTACAGCAGTACGCATGTACTTTCTGTTGATGAAATTATTTACAGGATATCCGGTGGTACTCACCAGGTCGAAAATATTCTCGCTTATTTTGGCGGAGGTGCTGGTAGATCTGAAAGCTGCAGCAACATTGGCTTCTGCCTGTGCAGTAGTTGGTGCGGTATTAAGCCCGTTTGCCCTTACCAGCACAAATTCTGTAGAGATCAATCCCGGAGTATTTCCTATGACCTTGCTGATAGCTGTTAACGCTGCAGGATAATTATTCTGCTGGAAATAAACCCTTGCCAATATGGCACTGGCCGCATAACTGGTCGCACGCCCTCTCCGGGGCAAAGAAACTGGCGGCAAAAGCATTTCGGCAGCTTTCAGGTCGGCAATAACCTGCTGGTAAACAAGCTCCACACTTGCGCGACCTAAACCAAGAACATCTTCTTTCCCATTAATATCTATCAGGGGATCTGTCCTCAGCACTATGCCGGGAGATGAATTGCTTTCTGCCGCTACGCCGGGAGTTCCTTCAACCGGTAGAACCGAATACAGGTATTGTTTTCCATAAAACCTGAGCAATTCAAAATGACAGAGCGCACGAATAAAATAAGCTTCCCCCATCATCCTGTCTCGGGTAGCATCGTTAAATTCAGGGTCTTTTTCTTTTGTGATCAATTTCTTGTCTATGGCATATAAAACTGTGTTGGCATTCTGTATCGCCGTATAACCGAGACGCCAGTTCTCAGGATACTGGGCTTGCGTAAGGTTCCTGTTATAGACCTGCTGATAAGGATCTGCATTATTATGATCATCTATGTTTACCTGCACATGGTCTGCCAGCAGCTCAGGATAAAGCTTCCAGTTTCCAGTAAGGGTATTGCCGTTAGCCAGCGCACCGTAGGCACCATAGAGCAGATTATCCAGATCGCGACTCGTTTCAAAGATCAAACTGGTAGTTAGCGTGGAGTGGTCTGGCCCATCTATTTGTTTTTTACAAGCGGTAACAGCCAGCGCCATTAAGAATAGAAGGATTACATTTTTTTTCATCGTCTTATCATAATAAATCAAAAATTAAGGTTGAGTCCCGCTGCAAAAACCCGCAGCTGAGGTACGTCCATGTAAGTAATACCCTGATTAAGGCTACGATCAATATTGCTGCGGTAATTTCCGGCCACTTCAGGATCCCAGCCCGGAAAGCCAGTAATGGTAAATAGGTTTTGGGCGCTGATATATACCCTGGCAGATTGAAGGAACTTGAGGTTCTTAATGGCTTTTTTGAAGGAGTAACCCACGGCTAGGTTTTTCATCCGCAGGTAAGAGGCATCATGTAAAAAACGGGTAGTATTGCTGCCTGCGATAGGGTCGTCGTACTTCAGTCGTGGAAAATCCAGATCAGGCGAGCCGGCCGTCCAGCTCCCCGCGGCGGCGGCTCTCAGGTTATGTGTCCCGGACAGATAGCTGAGTACCCGCTCTCCCTCGTCCAGCACGTAATTGCCATAAGAGAAAGTCAGCAATGCGCTGAGGTCGAAATTCCGGTAGCTGAAGGTATTGCTTAGTCCGCCGAAGAGTTTTGGCGCGGAGGGTTTATCAAAAATAGGTTTCCGTGCCGCATCAATTTGTGCTGCGCTGATGGCGGGCACTTTGTTTCCCTGCTGATCGATAATCAGCTCCTGCCCTGTCGAAGGATCCACACCGGCATATGCTGCCAGGTAAAAAACACCAATAGGATGTCCCTCATAGGTAGCAATATTTGGATGGGAACTTACCTGATCCGGACTCAAGCCACCAAGGTCAAGTACTTTGTTTTGGTTATGCGCTACATTAAGTTCCGTTTCCCATCTCAATAGCCCTGTGCTGATGCGTGCACTGAGAGAAAGCTCAATCCCGCGGTTACGGAGAGAGCCCGCATTCAGGAGCAGTGCCGGATCCGCTACTCCTGCGGATAGTGGTGCCTGATAGCTCAGCAGCATGTCCCGCGTTACTTTATCATAGACATCAAGTGAACCAGTAATGCGGTTTTTCCAAAGTCCGAAATCAACCCCCAGGTTAATTTGTGTAACCCGTTCAGGCTTCAGGTCCCTCCCGCCTAATCCGGCAAGCTGAATACCGGCTTGCTGCAGGTAAGTGGAGTTGCCATTGGTCTCCCAGCGTTCCAGTGAAGAATAATTCCCGATCCCGGCATTGCCTGAGGAGCCATAGCTGAGTCGCAGGTTAAGTAAACTGATAATTGTGGCCGACTTCAAAAAATCTTCGTTTGAAAGCAGCCATGCTGCCGAACCTGCCGCAAAGGGAATATACTTATTGTTGGCACCGAAGCGCGAGGAACCATCTACCCTTACCACTCCACTAAACTTGTATTTTCCTTTGTAGCTATAATTCCCGCTGGCAAAATAGCCGGCGAAGGTATAGGTATTAGCGATGAGCGCCTCGGCTGTGAGGTTATTTTTATAGTTTGCGGTTGCTGGCTGCCTGCTAGCCTCACTAGCGTAACCCTCTCCCTCCGCAAAAAAGTAGGGGTTCTCATTGTGGATATATTCGGTTCCAGCAAGTGCTTGAAACTGATGCGCTCTGATACTTTTTGTATAGGTTAGTGCCGTTTTAATGTTGTACAGATCGTTGGAATATTTTTCATAACCATTGTAAGCAGTGGGCACACCCGCTCTGCCAATTCCGGAATTAAGGGAACCATTACGTAAGCGTTTCGACAGGTAGTTGGCCTGGGTGTGAAAATACTTTTCGAGTGCAGCATCCGTGCTAAAACTTAGTCCGGGAATAATCTGGTAGTCCATTCTCGCACCTATCGTCAGCCGCCTGGTGGTTTCCCTGTTATCGAAATCATTTCTGGATTGGAAAGAGGCGGTATTGCTGCCCGGCAGATCATAAACTGCAGGATTTAGTGGAAAAAAAAAGGTTCCATTGGCATTGTAGAGCGGATAAACCGGCAAATTCAGCTGCCCGGCATTAAATCCTCCACCGGGGCTATAACCAGTGGGCATATTAAAATAATTAATATAGTTCATCGCGGCAGTAACCCCCAGCGTTAGTCGCCTGCTGATCTGGTTGCTGATGCGCATCCTGCCAGAATACCTGGTCAGATCGTTCCCGCTCACAATCCCCTGTTCCTTATGGTAAGCACCCGATAAAAAGAAAGAGGTTTTGCCACTGCCATAACTTGCAGAGGCATTCAGTTGCTCGATTCTGCCCGCATCTAATACCTGATCAAGCTGATTGGTATTGATCCCTGCAGCCTGTGCGCGACTTAGACCGGAACCTGTTGGCAAGGGGGCTTCACCTGTGCCTCCGTTATTCTGCCAGGCCCTGTCCAGCTGTTCCAGGTATTGAAGAGAATTAAGTCCCTCCACTCGTTTTGTGGGCTTGGTTACGCCCTGGTAATGATCGATACGGATGTTTGTTTTATTCTCCGGGATCTTGCGGGTGTTGACGATGATCACGCCGTTTGCCCCGCGGGAGCCATACATCGCTGTAGCGGCGGCATCCTTGAGGATTTCGATGGAATAGATATCACTCTGGTCCAGGTCTGCCAGCGGATTAAAAACTGAACCCCACCCGGCGCCAACACCTTTAACTTCATGCTCGCGCGGACCGGCATAAACGGGGATACCATCGATGATGTATAGAGGCTGACTTTCGCCGTATATTGATGCCGTACCTCTGATTCTGACCACCACATCGCTCGCAGGCTGACCGTTTGCCTGGATCACCTGCACACCTGCAGCTTTTCCCTGTAAGCTCGATTGAAAGTTGGGGACAATCAAATTACCGAATCTCGAGTCCGTCGTTTTCAGCCTTGCTCCGCTACTTTGAGAAATAAGGGTATCGGCTTTTACCTGGGCCCTGAGCGCCGGCACCGCAGCCATGATTATCATCAGTGTGAGCCATAAAATTCTGATCGTATTCATTTATTTTTTAATCTGTATTTCCAAATATTCATTTGATAAATCCTGTTGACCGGATGCGGAAGCGTAACCGGAAATTGTGGAAAGCGGAAGTTTTCTGACAAAGAGACCAACATAGCTTACTCCCGATGGCCTCACCACTCTGGCCAGGTAATAATTGGTTGCGGTGTTAAGTACCGCCATTGTAGCACTTCCTCCCAGCGTTGCCGCTCCAGTCTGTTCTGCCCCGGCAGCATAGGCCGCTGCATAGGTAGATCGAGCTGCATCGAAGATGGCCTTTGTTTTTGCCTTAAACCGCGTAGAATTTCCGCTTGTCCAGCCGCGCAATACCTGGTAGCTGCTGCCGTCATCCGCTGTTGCGCCATTAGTAAATGCAAGCAGGTCTTTACTATCAGCCGGAAAAGCTGCCGGAACAATTGTTCCCTTCTGCAGGTCTATGGCCTGTGTTCGATAATAACCTGCAGCCAGCGGATTATAAAGCCGTAATACCTGCAAGCCAGTATTCAGCAGTTTCACTGTATAAATACGCTCGTAGCTTTTAGTGGAAGTTTTGGCTTGCAGCTTAAACTTCATCTCCGAATAAATGGCAGTAGCTGATGGTGGCAAGGCAAATTCGAAGGTTTGAAAGCCAGAAAACACCTGGCTCTGCTCCGCCACATCAGGGTACTCTGGCAAGCTGCTGTAAAGCGCAGAATCAGGAAACTTAAAGAGTAGCCTGAAGCTTGTGATAGGCTCCGGACTGTTCAGCTTGTACTGAAAGGTAATGAGTGAGCCTGGATAGGCTTCCTGAACATCGGCGGTGGGACTAAAGATAATCCCTTCGACTGGTGCTGGTGTGTTTTCCTTGTCTTCACAACCAACCAACACAAACAGGGCGAGGCACAACAGAAAGCCGGACAAGTAACATCGGACGAACAACATAATTAATAATTATTTTCTAGTAGTGGATTTTTGCTTATTTCTTCTGAGGAGAACTTAAATACAAGTTCATTACCATTCCAGGGTAGCGGACTGATACCTGTCCGCTGTCCGGGTGGTATTACTTGCATCATTCGCTTGAGGTTCCATAACCTATCGCCTTCAAAACAAAGCTCTCTGATCCTTTCTACACGAATGGAGTCTAATAAAGCTGTCTGAATTATAGATTCCGAAAGTAATGGAATGGAGGCCCTGGAACGGATCAGGTTACAATCGCTCAGCGCATCTGGCAGATTTCCATCCATGGCATTGATCTCCGCACGGTCGAGTACCATTTCAGCTGAGCGGATCAGAGGTTGGTTAAAATCCGCACTGAAGCTATATTTGTTGGGGATTAAGCCCTCAGTACCCTGGCGGAACAGCTGTGTATATCTTAAGTCGCTGCTGTAGAAATGGGCATCCTGTATAAAGCTGATTGTCGCTCTGGCGGAGGAGGCAAGACTGGGTGATAACCCGTAAATGCTTTCTGTGGCACTGTTCCAATACCTTGAGAGGCCACTGATGTTCAAGGCCGAGGTCGTTTGCAGCAGGATCTCCGGGTTGGTGTCCGCCGGTCCTCTTGTTTTGTAAAGCCGGGTAATATCGCCACTTTCCAGTGGATGCCTGGAAAGAGTCCCTGCGGTGACACCAAGGATAAGATTAATCTGCTCTTTGGCGCGCGCATAGTCTTGTTGCTGAAAGTATACCCTAGCAAGATAAGCACGGGCCCCATCCTTATAGGTTCTTCCATAATAGGCGGCAGGATGCAGAGCGCCATTATAGTCATCGGGCAATAAGGCAGCGGCCTGCTGTAAATCGGCAATGATATAATCATAGACTTCGGCAACGGTAGAACGGGCTTTAACCTGGCTTACGCGGTCGTCCACCGCTTCGAGGTTCACAACAATTCCAGGATGTGCATTGCCCGCGCTTGCGCCCCAGGCTTTGGCATAAAATCGCAGAATGTCAAAACGGAGCGCTGCCCTGATGAAATAACTTTCGCCCAGTAAACGGTCTTTATTTGCGGGGAATGCCACGTCTCCATTGGCGTATCCCAGGTCAATCGCGCGAATAATCAGGCTGGCTGTATTGATGGCTTTGTAGAGATTGCTGAGGGAGACCATAGCCACCACGCGCTGGTCTGTAGCTGACACCCGTTCTTCTACCACTGCGACCAGGTTGCGGTTGTAAAAGTTGCTGAAATTCTGGATTGTTCCGCTGTAATAAAAGTGATCAGCCAGCGCCTCGGACCATAATATTGAGGGGCGGCCGATATATTGGTGCATGAGCTGATAGGCGAAACTAAGCGCACCATCCATACCATCTACGGTGGACAGCGCGAGGTCTTCTGTGGTTTGTGAGGACGGAACAACATCAAGTTTCTTTTCACAGCCCGAAAAGGCGATCAGAAAAAGAAAGATTAGAGACAAACTAAAGTATTTCATCATTTACATTTTTAATTTTAAAAACCTGCATTTAGCCCAAGGGTGAGTGTTTTTGGAAGAGGTATTACATTTCTGATGACCCCGTAGGCGATATTGCGCTCCCTGTAATTATTGGCGGTGATATTTATGGCTTCGGGATCAGCACCGGGAAATTTGGTGAGCATAAAAAGATTCTGTCCGGTGATATTGATTCGTGCGGATTTCAAACCAATCCTTGCCACCACTTTCTCGGGTAGCGTATAGGAAACCTGCAGGTTTTTGAGACGTATATAGGAGGCGTCGTATAAAAATCGGGTGGTATTTCTGGCACGTAGAACATCATTGACAGGATCATTATAATAGACTTTTGGCACATCTGTTAGTTGTCCCGGATGTGTCCATCGGTTTAATATCGCCTCTGGCAGGTTGCCCACTACAATTGTTGTGGCATAGTTAAGGGTGCTGATGTTGCCGACATAACTTCTTCCGCGCTCGCCGGCATCAACTAAATAATTACCATAACGAAAGGAGAAGAAAGCACTGATTTCAAAACCTTTATACTGAAGGGTATTCCCGATACCACCGAAGAACTTTGGCGCCGGTAATTTATCGAACTGTGGTTTTCGTGCCGCGGCCAGCTGATCTGCATTTAATTTGGAGGCCAGTACGGTATTCCCATCTTTATCATGAATGAGCTCGCCGCCCGTAGTAGGGTCTACACCAACAAATTCAATCAGGTTATAAACAGGGCCTTTACGGCCCACATAAAGCTGAACGTCACCAGCACCACCAGATACGGTTTCGGGACTTAATCCTCCCAGGTCGAGAATCTGAGTAACGTTCCGCGAAATATTGAAGTCTGTACGCCATTTAAGTGCTCCTTTGAGGTTGTTGGTGCTAATGGTGAGCTCGAGGCCTCTGTTCTGCAATGAACCCCTGTTTTCGATAAAATCTGGCTGCTGTGAGATGGAGCCGTAACCAAAGGTGATGGGTGTAGGAATAGACAGCAGCATTTCTGTAGTGGTATAATGGTAAGCATCGATGCCAATGGTAATCCGGTTTTTAAATAACGTGGCGTCCAACCCGGCATCATATTTCCTGCCTTTTTCCCAATGCAGGTCTTGGTTAGCCGGAAGCAGGGGAAGCAATTGCGCCGCCCCCATATAACCCTGCGAATTCGCCGAGATGCTCCAGGTGGAAAGCGCGGCCTGATTGCCGATGCCGGTAGAGTTTCCGGTGAGTCCTGCACTAAAGCGCAGCTTCAGGAAATCGATGACTTTATTTTTCTTTAAAAAGGCCTCTTCCGAGATAATCCATCCCAGGGAGGCTGCGGGGAAAGTCCCGAACCTTTTGTTGCCGCCAAAACGGGAACTGCCTTCCCGGTTAATTACAAGGCCAGCGAGATATCGTTTCTTATATTGGTAATTGGCCCTGGCAAAATAAGAAAGATTCGCGGCCAGGTTATCGTCGGCACCGGTTTGGAAGGTAGCCTGAATATTTGCAGCCTGCGAGGGGTAAATGAAATTGCTGTTCGCAAAGTTCTCGCCGTACATGGCTTCATAGAAGATATTGGATTCGGTAAAATTCATCCCCAGTGTTGCATTGAGGTTATGCTGCTTCCCAAGCCTTTTATTGTAAGTGAAAACAGATTGCAGGGAATTGCTGTAACCGAAAGAATTGGTGAATTTCTGCATGGCGAGCTGATCATCGGCGAAAGGACTGCTGGTGGCATCAGAACGTAAACGCAGCAGTCCGGAGATATAGGTGGGCGCCGTTTGGTTCCAGTCCTCCCGCTGCACCATAGTCTTGAAACTTAGACCCGGAAAAAGTTTGGCATCAACATAGGCGGATAAGGGAAAACGGTAGCGCGACTCATAGTTTTGGTACAAATCGCGGTCGCGGTAGGCTATAGGATTTGTCCATGGATTAAAATAGGTGCCATCTGCATTGTAAATTGGATAGATGGGGAGGTTGGTGACTATTGCCCCGCCATAACCACCTATTGTAGTAGCATCCCCCGAACCCAAACGATAGGTTTTGTTGTAAGCCGGCGCCAGACTGATGCCAATCCTGATGAATTTGCTCAGGTCATGGTCGATGTTTGCCCTTAAACTATACTGTGATAAATCTGTACCGCGAATGGTGGCGACGGTCTGCCGCACATTTGCGTTGAGATAATACTTGGTTTTATCGCCGCCATTGGTGGCAGAAAAGTTGATTTCACGGAAAATCCCTGTCCGGAGCACCTCATGTAAATGATCAATGTTGGTCGTATCGGCAATGCCCCGGTTAAATCCTACCAGCGCAGGCAATGGCGTGGCTGGCAGGGGCAAACCAGCATTGGCGGCGACACTGTAAAAGCTGTTGCGGTAAGCTTCGTCCATGATCATCAACAACTGCGGGCCGTTGAGCAGCGCTACTTCTTTGGAAATCCTGCTAACCCCATTCGTAAGGCTCAGATTGAAAGACGTTCTGCCGGCTTTCCCTCTTTTGGTGGTGATTAAAATCACACCTGCCCCTCCGCGTGCCCCATAGATGGAGGTTGCCGCAGCATCTTTCAAAACTTCCACAGATTCAATATCACTTGGGTTGATATCAGTTAGCGGGTTTGATTGTGTTCCCGTGCGGTCCCCGCTGGTAATGGGATCATCACCATCCCCTCCTGCCCCGGTAAATATTGGATTTCCATCCACGATGTAGAGCGGGGCCGAACTGCCGTTGATGGAACTGAGGCCACGTATCCTTACGTTTACCGCAGCGCCAGGCACACCACTGGACTCTGACATTTCAAGCCCTGTTATCCTTCCCTGAAGTGTTGTCTGAAAGCTATTGACATTATATTTCTCGATTTCATTGCTTTTTAAGCTGGCAATGGCACCGGTACTGGTTCTTTTGGTTTCCGTTCCATATCCAACGATCATCACTTCGTCCAGATTACCCTGTAAAGCCTTTAGCGTAACGTTGACAATCCTTTTGCCTGCAATTGCAATTTCTTCCCGCTCGTAGCCTACATAGCTAAAGACCAGCACAGCACCTGCCTCTGGAATGGTAATCCGGTAATTACCTTCGCTATTGGTAACCGCGCCTACCCTGGTCCCCTTTAAGTTGACGTTTACGCCAGGTAGCGGGCTGCCGTCGTTGCCACTGACAAGGCCAGTGACGGTGACAGGTTGCTGCATGGCGCAGGCGCTGGAAGTCACATAAAAAAGGCTAATCAATAGCAGTGCAAAACCAACTGAAAAGTGATGTTTCCTATTGCTGCAGCCGCCCCATTTAGATTTAGAAATCATGAAGATTTGATATTTGGTTGAGGCCAAAACTAGCTACCTGACCAATTATCCAACTATACCCTGGTAACAATCTATTGTACTATGCGGCCAGACGGTATTTGGGGACAAATGGGAGTAATAAAATAAATTGCCAGGGTGGACTATGGTATATGAATTTGTAATCCAGGTATAATTGCTTGATGCGGCGGTTGATTATTTTTGAGCATACCAGATTTCAAATCCGCATATATATGCTTAAACTGTTGCAAAAGACAGGTACTACAATCCTTATCATTGTCCTTTTTTACGCGAAGATGGAGGCAGCTGACACAGTGGAGCAACCCATTGTATTGAATCACAGTGAATCTGTACAGCCGGGAGAAACCTTCGGGCTCCAGGGACATGCGTTTGGTATATCGCCAGAGGTCTGGCTAAGCCGCATCCGGTGCACAGAAAAGTCATTGCGCCCACAGATAAAGCTTCCCTTGCTGACCAAATCCGAGATTTACATCGCTGCGCGTATTCCTGCGGATATTGAAGCAGGCTTATATGCCGTTTGGGTGATTAGTGGCGGCCGGCGAAGCCCACCAGTTTATTTGAACCGCGCCCGGGCAGTGACCTGCGAATATAATGAGGTAATGCCCGGAACGGTCTTTCGAATTTTTGGGAGAAACCTGAATAGCAAGGGGCAGAAAAGCAGGCTATATTTTCTTGGTATGGCGGATGGTAACCGCCATCAGGCAAATGTTCGTCGGATTCCAGCTAAAGTCCTTAAGGCGGATGCTTATGAATTACAAGTGATGGCACCTGCTAAACTGGACTCAGGTACTTACCGACTGCTGCTTAGTAACGGCTATGCCGCAGGATATGGGGAAACTCTCTTTGATGAGCCTATCCATGTGAGGGACACTGCCGCAGATCCCTTTCAAACTGGCCTGCCCTGGGGCGGCGACTTTAATTTTGCACAAAACATTTACAACGTTAAAACAGACCCGCGACTCCGCAACCGCGCTATTGGTGATGGGGAACATAATGACCGAAGCGCCATACAGGAGGCGATAGATAGCGCTACCCTCAAAGGCGGGGTGGTTTACTTACCTCAGGGCAATTATAAGTTACTATATACTCATGGAAGTGGACTGCTGATGCGTTCGCGGGTAATGATCAGAGGAGAGGGCGCGGCAAAAACGGTAATCAAATTTGGCTATGGTCCTGCTTTTTCTACAGAACGTGTTAAGGCTGTTTATGGATGGACATTAGGCTGGCCTGACAGTAGAACTGAGGGTATTGGCATTTTATGGCCGGGAGGAATTACCACCAGCGGAATGGAGGATTTAACGCTGCAGAATGTGAATGAATCGGGAAGTTTTATGCATACCGTCAAAAACATGCCCGAAGGTGGTTCTAAAGTAATATTTCAGCGCTGTACATTCGACCTTGACTCAGGATGGGGATTGGCAATGGTAAACATCAGCCAGCTGCTGTTCAGTGATTGTATTTTTAAAAGTACGGCAATGGATGTCAGGGGGATCAATGCGCCAACAAGAACCTGGCCCTGGGATTTGAAGAACTCCTCCAATCTAATCTTCAGGAACAATGTTCATTACTATCGCGCAGGGCGTTTTGGGGCAAATGGTTGCCATCATGCTATTTTTGAAGGCAATACCTTTATCCGCGATGGCGACCACCAGTCTAAGGGGGAAACGGGAGGTCTAAGCCTGGATTACACCCTGGACATTGTGGTGCAAAACAATCAATTTGACGTGAAGGGCGCAGCGATAAAAAATGCAAATCAGGGAGAAACCATTTTGAGCCAGGGAGGAAATGCCCACCAGCAAAACATTGGTGAGGTAACCAGGGCCGCCGGACTTGAAATCACGGATCGCCATAAAGAATGGCAGGACTTTACCGACCGCATCAGTACCGACTGGCAGTATGCAATTCATCCTTCAAACTATTGCATCGCCATTGTCGCCGGCCGGGGAACAGGCCAATGGAGAACAATAACCTGGAATAATGACAGCTGCCTCACTATAGACAAGCCATGGCAAGTGCTTCCAGCACCAGGGAGTAAATATGTAATCACCCAATGGTCTGCACAGCAAATGTTGGTACGAAACAATCTGCTCAGCGGCAATAACCGCGGTATTTGGTTTTATTCCGGAGGTACAGATTTAGCTATTGTAAATAACAGGCTCATCAATTCTGAAGGTATATATATCCGCTCAGATCAACGTTTGGCAACAAACCGGTACAACCTGGGATGGAATATACTGATCAAAGACAACCACCTGATTGATAGCGATGGGAAAAGACCGGCCTATGTAGTTTCCTGGCTTGCCAAGAGTAAAAACGAAAGCCTGTTTGGAACAGGAACCCTGGGCATGGAAATCAGGAATAATGAGCTGGTTGCCTTCCGGCCCAATGTCAAAACCGGGGCACTAATTAAATCTGAAGGTTATTTTAATGATAATACTGAGGATATAAAACCCAAAAGCGAAGCCGCAATTGCAGGGATTTTAGGTAGTATTCTCGAAAAAAACCAGGCAAAAGATACTGTACGCCCCTACACCATAGGAACTCTTGCCCGACAGACTACCATTGACGGAAATGCTGATTACAAGTTACCTTAATCCTTGTGGCTATGCATGGATACGCTGTTGGGCACGATACTCATTAGGCGAACACTGGAATCTCTTTTTAAACTCCCGGAAAAAATAGGACTGGTTATTGAAACCAGAGCGGTAAAAGATCTCGGAGACTGTGAGCTGAGAATTTTGCAGCAACGAGATAGTCCGCTGCAAACGGATATGTTTGATAAACTCATTTGGTGTCATATTAGACAGCGTTTTCAGCTTCCGGTAAAGCTGCATTTTACTCATTGCCAGGTTTGATTCCAGATAACCGGCATCCAGATTGGTATCTTCCACATTCTCCTCAATCAATTGCACCAGTCTATTCAGGAACTGCTTGTCGCTATCTGCCAGGTTCTTCTCTTCGAGGCTTACCTGTGGGCCGTCTTTTTTAAAGAGATCATGTAAACGCTCCTGATATTCCAGCAATTTACGCACTCTCACCAGTAAATGCATGGTATCAAAAGGTTTTGGAATATAGGCATCGGCCCCCGCATCATAACCTTCGGTCTTCTGATCCATGGATCCCCTGGCGGAGAGCAGCATAAATGGAATATGACAGGTGTCAGAGGAGTTTTTCACCTTATTGCATAACTCCAGGCCATCAATATCTGGCATCATAATATCGCTGATGATCAGCTGAGGGCTAATCACCTTAAGGAGTTCTATGGCTTGCCTGCCGTTTTCTGCCTCGTAAACGATGTAATTCTCCTCCAGCAAATCTTTCAGGAGGTATCTGATTGCAGGCTCATCATCCACAATAAGAATGGACTTATGTTTGGTGGCCTCTAATTCTGATATCAGCGCCCTCTTATTGTTCTCTTTCACCGTCAGCTCCCCACGGTCGTCTGGCTTGGCGGCGATGGCCCGCAAGAGGTAAGAAGGACTATGTTTAACCGGGCCTTTTTCCAGACCTTTACTATGGTTGTAGGCGGCGGTAGACAAAGGCAGGACCGTACGGAAAGTAATCCAGCTGCCTTCATTGCTCACCCCTATTTCGCCATTGAGCAAGGTAACTAGCTGCCTGGTAAAAGCCAGTCCGATGCCGTTGCTATACTGGTCGTGCTGATTAGAGTCTACTACAAAAAAGTTATCAAAAATACGAACAAGCTGATCCGCCGACAGCCTGCAACCTGAGTTTTTGACGATAATTTCCAGGCTATCAACACCGTTTTTCCCGGATACCTTGAAAATGATCTGCTGATTTTGGTCGCTGTGTTTGAAGGCATTAGAAAGCAGGTTGAAAATGATTTTCTCCATCTTATCCTTGTCCATCCAGCCAATCAAATGAGAATCTACAGCAATGGTAAAATCGAGGTTTTTCTGGTAGCATAAAGGAAGAAATAACTCTGCAATTCCGGATAGTAAGGCAGATATATCCAGATAAATATATTGGTTAGTGAGGTGCCCAGCTTCGGCCTTTCTAAAGTCGAGCAACTGATTCACCAGGTAGGTAAGCCGGGATGATTGCTGGTGCATAATCGACAAAAAGTAATATTCCTTAGGCTGCTCGACCCTGCGGTTGTTCTTATAAAAGAAACGTTCTATGGAACCATTGATAAGTGTTAGCGGGGTTTTAAGCTCATGGGTAATATTGGTAAAGAAGCTGAGCTGTTCGTTGTGCACCTCTTCCTTTTTCAGGTTCACCATACGCTCGGTGACCAGCCGGTGTTTCATCTCCGTTTTATTGCGCCTATAGCTATACAGCGTGTAAATTCCAATTCCGAGCATCACCATATAAAGGATTAATGCCGGCCATGAAAGCCAGAAAAACTGTGCTACCTGCAAACGAAACACCTCGGTCTCGGCAGTCCATTTTCCCTCTCCATTAGACCATTTGATTTTCATGGTGTAATTGCCAGGGGGGATGCTGAAATAGCTGATCTTGACAGATGTGCCTGAATAATGCCAGCCCTGGTCGTAACCTTCAAGGTAGTAGGCGTACTCAGACTTATCACCACTAAGGAAGTTGATAGATTTGACATCAAAATCGAAATAATTATGGTGAGCCTCCAGTTGTAGAATTTCGCTGCGCTGCTGTCCGGGATGCAGCAACCTGAGGCTATTTTCATGGTAGAGCTCCCCTCCCAGCTGTAATCTGGATATGAGCACATTGGTTTGGCTTCCGCTGCTGCTCACCATTTCTGGCTTAAAGTAGTTGAGGCCAAGGATCCCCCCGAACATAAGGTAACCCTGCGCATTCTTCCAAACGGCACCGTCACAAAATTCATTGCTTTGCAAACCATCACTTTCCTGAAACCGTTCGATCTGTAAGGTAGCTGGGTTTATCCTTGCCAGGCCTTTATTGGTACTGACCCAGATCTGGTTGTCCTCATCTTCCTGGATGGCGTGAATAGTATTGTTGGGCAGTCCATTTTCTATGGTCAGTCGTTTAAAATCTGCCCCCTCGGTAAAGGCTTTGTTTTCGTTCATCCAGTTGAGGCCATAACTGGTACCGACCCATAAGCGGTCCTTTTTATCCTTATACAAGGAAAGGACATCATTATGGGACAAACTGTTATCATTGGAAAATGCTTTGAAGGTCCGGAAATTCTGAGTGTTTTTGTCCAAAACACTTAAGCCTCCATAACGGCAGCCCAGCCAGATCCGGTTGTCATTTCCTTCGGCTAAAAAACAGATGATATCGTTCCCCGGCCCGGATTTTCCGTTGAAGGTATATTGTTTGAAATAAGATAAACTGTAGTGGCCACCATTTTGACGGATAATCTTAAGATGGATGAGGCCGTAACCACTGGTGCCCAGCCATACCGAATGGTCCTTTTCCTGAATGATGCTGTAAACAGAGCTGAACACGGGGAATGAACTGGCATTTAAAATTTCATTCCATTTAATAAACTGCCTGGTACGCTGGTCATATAGTCCAAGGCCCTCCCCGTCAGAGCCGATGTAGACGATGCCGTCTTTACCAGTCAGAAGGGCGTAGACCGAATTATTGCTCAAGGCTCCAGGTGATTGAAATATAGTGGAAGCCCCAGCCCTGCCTGTCGCTGCGGAAAAATCTGGAAAAGAAATAATGCCATTGCCTTTTGTTCCAATCCACAGATTGCCATTTACGGCTGTAAAGCAGCGCACTTGTTTCAAAGCCGTATAATTGTTTTGGTCAACATGAGCTATGGTCCCAAACTTCTTCTCTTTCTCGAAAATGCTCACCATTCCGCTGCCATCCGTAGCAAGCCACAGTACCTGGTCCGCTGCTACGAAAAACTGATTGATTTTCATTGTGCTAGCAGGCATCATTACTTGCTTCAGGAAATCGGAGGCATCAAAGTTAAGATCATACATGCCGTAGCCCTTGCCCTTCCAGGCAATGAGATAGTGATTTTTATACAGAGTAATATCACGGACTTCATTCTCCAGCGGTATCGACTTCACAGTTTTCAGTTCTTTGTTGATACTCAGCAGTCGCTGTTCAGTTGTCAAGGCCATTACAGCGCCATTCACCACAAAAAAATCAGAAACAGGAACAGCCGTTTTAAAAGTAGTAATAGCTTGAAAGCCGCCAGAATGTATTTCATAGGTCTTGAGTTGCCCCTGCTTGTACATCGCCCATAACCTGTTCTTGCTATCGAAATTTATTTTAACCACCTCCTGCACCTGGGGCAGTTCACATTGTATAAACTGGTCATGACCGGCATCAAAAACCATCAGCCCGTATTTTTTGCTAAGGCAGTATACCTCTCCCTTAAGGTCGATTGCAATAGTGAATTCGCTTTCGCTGACCTTATTTTCCTGTGCGCTCTGATAAAAATAATGCGAGAAGCGCCCAATTCGTTTATCATATTTGGAGACCCCCTCAATAGTGGTGATCCAGAGGTTGCCTTTAAGGTCTTCTGCTGTCCTGAGAATAACGTTGTTCCCGATATGGGCTGAACTATTTCTACTACTGTAATTAAATACGTGAAAATCGTCTCCGTCAAATACGTTTAAACCGTCCCAGGTTGACACCCATAAAAGGTGATCTGAGTCCTGGTAGATATGGTTAACCGAACTATTTGAGATACCGCTCCGGCTATCCAACTGCCGGAAGACATAAGCATTTTTATTTTGGGCAGCAGCATTGCCAAACAGGCAAAGCCATAAGATGAAAATTCGAGTCAGTGATACACAGTTATTTTTCACAATACCATCATTTAGCAGCTGATAAAATTCCTGATCGTTTTGTGGTTAAAATGCGACCGGACCTGCACAGATTAAGCATCATCAAACAAAAATAACAGCACGAACTTATCTTAAATGTAATTATTTATTTCTATTTTAAAAAACACAAACAGACATGATTCTATTATAGGTTACACATATATGTATTATACCAAATTGAATTTCCTTTAATTTTATCATTTAAAACATTTTAGCTAAGCTGAAAAAACATTTTAACATTTTATTCTACCACTAATTGTAACAGGTTAAAACCATCAAAACTTGAGTAATTGAAGCAAATAATTGGTGTCAAAACTTTTAATTTCAGGCTCAAAAAGGTATATTTACGAAGCAGTTGTCCCAACCTTTCAATGCCCAAAAATCTTGGTGTTATAATGCTCATACTGAATGATAAATTTAAACAATGAATTTCTGCATTATCCCGCCGCCCCTGTTGCATTAAAAATGGCTGTCTCCGTCGGTATAGGAATGCTGGTGGGCATGGAACGGAAATGGGCCAATAAGGAGGCAGGAATCAGAACATTCTCTATTGTTGCACTGCTTGGCATGTTATCATCAATGATAGGATCTGAATTTGTGATTACGGCAATGATTGGCGTGTTCATTCTGGTCATCGGATTGAATGTTAGGAGCATGATGGCAGAGGATTCATTAGAGATCACTACTTCGGCAGCCTTGATAGTAAATTATCTTTTAGGTGTAATGGTAGGTCTTGGTCATATCTTCACGCCAGTTGCGGGTGCAATTGTGATGGCAATGTTGTTTGCGTGGAAGACAGAGCTTAATCGCTTTGCGGGTGGCTTACTGCCTTCGGAGATCAGAAGCGCCATTTTATTAGGATTGATTGGCTTTGTCATCTATCCGATTCTCCCAAACGAATATGTGGATCCCTGGTCGTTGTTTAATCCAAGTGACGCATGGGTGAGTATCATTGCGATTGCAGGAATCGGTTTTGTCAATTACGTATTTTTACGCGTGTTTAGTACCAGCGGACTATATTTGGGTGCAATCTTTGGGGGCCTGGTTAATAGCAGTGCCACTGTTGCGGAAATGAGCACCCGAGTGGAGTCTGCAGGGTTAAGCTCCAAACTTACAACCTTGTGTCTGCTCACCACCATTGCAATGTTCGGGAGGAACCTGCTTATTGCTACACTTTTTGTTCCACTGTCATTAACCGCTACGCTCATGCCGTTGGTAGCCATGTCGCTGTTAGCAGCAATTTTTATTGTACGCGATAAAATACTGGAAAGCAAAGCCGCCGCCCCGGCTGCACCGCTGGAACTTGACTCGCCAATTTCTCTGCAAAAGGTATTATGGTTTGGCATTCTATTTATCCTTATTCAGGTAAGCGGCACTATTCTCACAAAATTATTTGGCAGTAACGGCATTGTTGCAACCGGCGTTATCGGCGGATTGGTTAGCAGCGCAAGCACAACCGCAGCTGCGGCAACCATGGCTATGCATGGCAAGATCACTCCTGCACTTGCCGGAAGTGTAGCCATCATCTCTTCACTGGCCAGCGCCGTAGTGAGTCTGCCTATAGTCTGGAAAACAATAAGCGATATTAAAATTGTGAAAAAATTAACGGTAGAGCTACTGCTGGTGGTAAGTGTCGGCATTGCTATTGTTGTAATTGACCGTGTTTATCAGTTCTCAGAGTTGTTGCTGAGACTCAAATAAGCTACCTTATCTGGTGGTTGGGTTACCTATTTAATGTTTCTGTATTAATGTTTAATTCATGGCCATTGAATTTAATATTTAAAATATTTCATAAAATAGAACCACAACACCATGAAAAGAAATATTATGGCTATTGCTATGCTTATGGCAATCTTCGGTTGTTCCAATAATCACAAGTCTGCACAACAGGAAACAGAGAAAATGAGTATGTCTGATCTGGACACGCTAACGACTCCTAAGATTATCAAAACAGCCGACCTTAGCTTTAGGGTAAAAGATGCCCGCAAGACCAAAACTACCATCAGCGAAAAGATAAAGCAATACGGGGGCACACTGTCCGAAGCCAACCTCCAGACGAGTGTTATCCAGAGGGAGCGCATTAAATTCAGTGCAGATTCTATCATGGAACTCACCTCCTACAGCACACAGGCCCTGATTATTGCCAGAATTCCTTCAGAAAAACTGGACAACTTTACTGACGAAATAGTGGGGCAGGCAGATTTTCTGGACCAGCAATCCCTCAAATTCGATGACCAGCGCATCAACTACATGGCTAACGTCCTGAAAACTCAAAACAGGATTGATGCGGCAAAACAGCTCGATCAGCAAAAAACACAGGACAGTAGAAAAACGGGCGAAAAGAATAATATAGAACGCTCCCTCGCCCATCTGGACAAGGCTGTTGATCTCGAATCACAGGACATGTACATAGATGAGAAGGTAAGGTTTAGCACCATCACATTGAATTTCTATCAGGGCAATATGGTAAAAAAACAGCTGCTGGTAAACGACGACCTGTCGGATCATAAACCCGGTTTCATCAACAGGATTGGCCTGAGCTTCGTTAACGGCTGGAACATACTTAAGGAGCTCCTGATTGCCCTGGTTAACCTATGGACTTTAATTTTAGCCGGGGCCGCTGTTTACTTCATTTATTCAGCCTACAAGACAAAAACGTCAAAACAGGCTTAATGTAAGACTTTCGCAGTACATTACAGATATCAGGGACTTAGTTAAACTCCCTGATATCTACTATGCGGTTATCATCTGCATCTGCCTTCAAAAACGACTCGCCCGAAGCTTCTTTTTTCCAGCTGTAATTGCGCTGAATATAGCTGTAAACGGCTTGGCGATCAACCGGCAATTTTGCTGTCAGTGCCTGGTCGAAAGTGGCACCGGAGCTATAGTTCACTTGGTATAACGAATTAGCGGTTAGAAAAACAAAAGTCTTTTTGTCTGCCGAGTTGAGCAGATGTAAACCCTGAATACGTTGTTCCGGGTTTTTGCGTTTCAGGGGATAAACTTTAGCGTTGACCGTAGTTACGAAATAATCGTTATTGATCAGGTAGCCTGAGCGACCAATTCTTTCGAGTCCCCTGGTGAAACGGCTGTCTTCCTTGCCCTTGGATGCCCGGTAAAGACTAAGCACATCGAGCTGTCCTTCGTTCAATGTAATCAGATAGAAGGGCGCCACCAGTCCGGAATTGTCGGCAACCTGCACCAGAAGCGAAGTCTTCTGCGTATTGAGAAATTCAGCCAATGCGAACTGAGAGGCGGCAGATTTGGTATCCGATGCACTGGTTTGAATGTTGATTAGCGTATCCCTGAACTTTACGCTTAACCTTTCCTTGGCCTCCTCAGCATCTGCTGATTTCTCTCCCATCGCTGCTTTAAACACTACAATTGAATCTGCAGGTTTTTTGGCGTACTGGTTAAAATCTTCCTTACCTGACAGGTCCTTGGGAAGATAAGTTTTTTGAGCATTTTGCTGTCCACATCCGTAAAATAAAGCAGTGAGAGCGAGGGCATAGAATTGTAACTTCATATAAAAAATTGGATATTACTTGATAAATACTGTCTTGATGTTTACAAACTCATGTAAGCCATACAAGCCCAGCTCCCGACCGTAGCCGGATTCGTTTACACCGCCAAATGGCAGCGCAGGATCAGATTTTACGGCTTCATTGACAAAACATGAACCGGCATTCAATTTATTTCTTGCGATATCTTCTCCCAAATCCAGGTCCTGGGTAAAAATGGCAGCGCCGAGACCAAAATGCGTATCATTGGCAATTCTTATGGCGTCGTTCACCTCTTCGGCAGTGATGATGGCCGCTACCGGCCCAAACAATTCCTGATCATAAGCTAACATCCCTTTGCGCACCCCATGGAGAATTGTTGGCGGATAGAAAGCGTGATTTCCGGGTTCATTTGGAATTTCACCACCAAGGATACATTTGGCACCTTCGCTAATACACTGCGTTACCTGTGCATGCAATTCGTCTCTCAGGTCTGCCCTGGCCATCGGCCCGAGGTCAGTGATCTCCTCCAGCGGATCTCCCCATATTTTGCTTTCCATATGTGCCTTGAAAAGTTCCGTAAACTCCTCCTCAACCGATTTATCCACGATAAAACGTTTCGCAGCGATACAGCTCTGACCATTATTGATCAGCCGTGCTTCCGCGCAAACTTTGGCGGCGTGTTTCAAATCCGCATCGGCCAGCACAATATAAGGATCACTGCCACCCAGCTCCAGGACAACTTTTTTCAGGGCACGGCCAGCGAGCTCAGCAACACTGCGCCCCGCCTCAGTACTTCCTGTTAGCGTAACGGCTTTAACCTGCGGATTGCTGATTACTTTTTCTATCGACTTGCTCCTGCACACCAGCACTTTCAACACTTCACCTTCAAATCCTGCATCCTTAATGATTTCCTCAATAGCCATGGCGCATCCCGTCACATTGGAAGCATGTTTAAGCAAGCCACAGTTTCCGGCCATCAGTGCAGGGGCCAGAAAGCGGAATACCTGCCAGAAAGGAAAGTTCCAGGGCATAATTGCCAATACAACGCCAATCGGGCGGAAAGACACATAGCTCTTGTGGGCTTCCGTGTCAACATATTCGTCGGATAAAAAATCTTCACCATTTTTAGCGTAGTATTCGCATACGGCGGCACATTTATTAATTTCAGCAATACCGGCAGGAAGAGGCTTGCCCATTTCGAGCGCCATAAGTTTTGCCAGCTCAGTTTTTCTTGCTTTGAGTATTTCTGCAACATTAAGCAGCAGCTGTGCCCTGACCAGCAATTCGGTTTGCTGATACATGAGCCAGGTTTGATGTACCTCGTCGATCTTGTGTTTTATGATAGATTCTGTATCTTCAATATGTTCTTTGATTTTTTCGCCGTTGACGGGATTTATAGATACGATGCTCATAAAATAGGTTTTATCAAGAACAATCGGGCAGCATGAATTGTGTGGATTTAAGCCATTAAATTTTATGCCGTCTAGATCTCCTGTAAATCAGACATTTTCATCCATCCCCCATTTCCATTGCCCAGCACAATCTTCACCCAGGCCTTGCTGCGTGCTTCAAGTTTAACCTTGGTACCTGCATGAATCACAAACAATGCCTTTCCCTGATCCCCGGCTTCACCCTTAATTGTTACCATATTGCTGAATACGATTGCCTCCTGGTTGTTCTTAAGATATTCTCTTTGCGAAGCGGAAAAAACGATGGTTAGCGCACCCAACAGGAATAATGAAATTGCGACATAAAAGGCTGTCTTTTTTATCACTCTTTCCTTTGCCAAAAAATACACAATCAGTAAGCCAGAGGCGATGAATACCAGGATGACCGTCCACACTGCCCAGGCATTTGCTGACACAACAAATACCAGCGCATCCCACCATTCGCTCAGGAAAAAACGAGGCACCTGCGTTACTTTATCCTTTATTTTTGAATTGGCCAGCCTGATGTTAAACTGAATGTTTTCATCATTCGGTGATAACTTACGGGCTCTTTCGAAATACAATAGCGCTGCGGGAATCTCTCCCAACTTAAAACTGGCATCACCCATATTAAAGTAAACCACCGGAGATTCGTAATCATCAGCCAGGATCAACTTATAGCTGCTCAATGCTTCCTTAAATTGCCCTTTGGCGTAATAATTATTTCCCCTGATCAGCAGCGCATTGGCATCATCCGTTGCAAAACTTGCCAGGGGTAAAAATATAAGCAGGAAAAATACCTGTCTCAGATTAGCTAATTTCATTTTCAATCGCGTTAATGATACCTTTCGCTTTATTCATTATTTCCTGGTCGGAGACCTGATTGACAGGTGCATAACGGGCCATCTCACAAACATCCAGCACTTCAAGCAGATGATCCGTCGTCGCTTGGCTCACCGCTCGCTGGCGCAGCATAGCCGAAATATTCTCCCTGTTAAGTGTGGCTGCTGATATGCTGAGCTTATCCCCCAGATAACCGTATAAACCTTTGAAGATTGCCTCATAAAATTCTTTATTACGGTGCGCATTAAATTCCTTTTGGGCAACGGCCAGATGTTTGGCTGCAACTTTGCCCGCCCTCCTGTTTCTCACCGCCATGATATCACTGTTCAGCGCTCTGTTCCTGTTACGGAAAATGAATACGCCGACACAGCAAAGTGGCCCGAGCAAGAGCAAGCTATAGTAAAGGAAAGAACCATAGAATGAATTGTTCTTTCTGCTCAGCTGCGCACTGCCAGTTTTAAGGGGACGTAAATCCTTATCCTGCAGCTTCTCTTCCTGCTTGTTCGCAGCGGAAAAAGCAGTGACGTTTTCTTCTTCAGGCCCTTTGTTCACTTTCACGTTGAAAGGCTGAGTGGATTGCACTACGTATTTTCTGGTAGATGGATTGAAGTATGAAAACTCTAATGGCGGAATGGTATAATTGCCAGAGCGACGGGGAATTAACAGGTAGTTATACAACCTGCTGCCAGAAACGCCATTGTTGTTTTCTGACAGGGTATCTGTAATCTTCGGATCGTATTTCTCTATGTTTTCCGGAAAGGCTGTAGTCAGCGTTTTCAGGAGTTTAATATTTCCCGAGCCACTCACTTTAATCGTATAGTTCATGGTCTCGTTAGACTTCAGCTCAGCTTTGTCCAGCGACGTAGCAACGCTAAACTTACCCACTGCGCCGGTAAAACTCGCAGGCTTGCCTGCCTCCGGTAATGGTTTTACATGTATCACTACGGGACTGCTTTTCACGGCATATTTTACATCCTTATAGGATCCCCCAAAAAATTGCTCCATAATGTCGCGCGGAGGTCCCGCAACCCTGACGATGAAGGTCATCTCGAAAGGATTTATTGTAATATTTCCGGAATGTTCAGGAAAAAGGATGGTCTGTTTTACATCGGCCACATTGTATTCCACGCCTTTGGACTTTATCACGCGCCACTGTGCCTTTTCAGATTGATTTTTGATATCCTGACTCCAGAATCCATTCAGATCAGGCATTTTATCTACACGACTGTCCACAATACCCGTCCGCGTGTACAAGCGGTAACTCAGCGTAAGCTGCTCACCCTGGTACACAGAAGTCTTATCTACATCCGCCTTTATAAATAATTGTTTAGATAAATCCGCAGCCCTTCCCTCTTCCAGTCTGCTTTCAGGAACGCCCTGACCCTGGCTTTGCGACTGGCGGTTTTGCTGTACGGGCTGACCTTTCACTACCGTGATCCGGATGGGATTGGTTGTCATCTTCCTACCGTCTACCACCATAGAGGCCGCGCCAATGGTAAATGTTCCTTCTTTCGTCGGCAGCAAAATATAACTGTATGAATTGCTCACCGTCGTATTGCCATTGATTGACGTCATGCTGGTTGACACATTGGGTCCTGATGCCAGCTGGAAACCACTGAAACTTGGTGGTGTAAACCTTTCTCCATTTCCGTTAACAGAAAATGCAACTTCGAAGGCTTCGCCAGTGCCTACCTGATTTTTGCTGACTGCTGCAGTAAATTCCTGGGCCCAGGCCATACTGGAAATCAGCAGCAGCATTAATGTCAATTTATATTTTGTCTTGCCTTTAAACATTTCTGTCCTACCAATCTTTTGAGATGCGTACTTTTTCACCCTTCAGTTTTTTATTTTTCAGTTTGTCCTGGGTTTCCTTTTCCGTATTGTTCAGCGCGTCCAGCATACGCTGAGCATCCTCCTTAGATAATTTGTCAGGCTGAGGTTTCTGCTCTTTTTTATCCTGGTTCTGCTTGTCTTTGTCCTGCTGGTCTTTTTTCCCCTGATCCTTGTTCTTGTCCTGGTCCTTATTTTTGTCCTGCTTATCCTTATCCTTCTGATCCTTGTCTTTCTGATCTTTGTCTTTCTGGTCCTTGTCCTTGTTTTTCTTGTCTTTGTTCTTGTCCTTATTCTGCTGCTGTTTTTTCAGCATTTCCTGGGCGTAAGCAAGGTTACACCGTGTCTGCTCATCCTTTGGGTCATTAATCAACGCTTTTTTGTAAGCTGCAATTCCTTCTTCGAGTTTTTTGTTCTCTACAAAAGAATTACCCAGGTTATGATAGGCCTGTGCTTTCACTGCTTTGCTGCTGCCTGCGGATTCAGCAATTTTACTGAACTGCTCAACCGCCTGTGGGAAGTTTTTTTGTTTGTACAGGGCATCGCCAAGATTAAACTGCCCTTCAAGCGGCGGATTCACCTTTCCAAAAGACTGGCGATAGCTCGCTTCCGCTTCCTTGTATTTTTGCTGCTGATACAGCTCATTCCCTTTTTTGATATAACGTTTTCCCTCTTGCGCAAAAAGCAAGGGGCTATGCCATAGAAATATAAGGATGATCAATATATACTTCATTTTTTCTTTATTGATGTAGGTGATTTTACCTCGAATAAATTAACATTGCTGAATCTTAGGCTCTTGCGACTGGAGATCAGCGATTCGATAATCAGCAGCACCAGGGCAAAGCCCAGGAGATACTGAAAGCGGTCCTCAAAGTCTTTGAAACTCCTCGTATCCGTAGTTTTTCGCTGAATCTTTCCAATCTGGTCCATAACGATATTTAAACCACTGTTGGCATTGGTGGCACGTACATACGCACCATTGCCAGCGGCCGCCACCTCTTTGCCCATTTCTTCATTCAGCTTACTTACCACAGTTTTCCCGATGCTGTCAGTGTGAAAACCTACTTCCTTCCCATTTTGGATGATAGGAATCGGCGCCCCATCAATGGAACCAATGCCAATAACATTTACGCTCACATCTTTGTCGGCAGCATTTTTTGCAGCAGACACGGCATCGTCTTCATGATTCTCCCCGTCGGTGATCACAATCATGGCCTTGCCCGTACCGTTTTTGAAATCAAAGGATTTCATCCCCAGATCAATGGCCGCCCCGATTGCAGTACCCTGCGTTGGCACCATACCGGAATTAATTGTATTTAAGAACAACTTGGCGGCAGAATAATCTGTCGTTACCGGCAGCTGCACATAAGCCTGACCAGCAAAAACAATGATGCCAATCCTGTCGTTGTGCAGGTTGTCGATCAACTGAGCAATTGCCCGCTTGGCGCTTTCAAGGCGGCTTGGTGCAATATCTTTTGCCAGCATGCTGTTCGACACATCAAGCAGGATAATCAAATCAGCACTCTTCTGTTTCACCTCCTCCAGTTTTGAGCCGATTTTAGGATCTGCCAAACCAAAAATCAATAAGGTATAGGCCACAGTAAACAGAACGAACTTTAACCATGGCCTGGAAAATGACACCTGGGGCATCATGGTCCGCACAACGGCGGGATCACCGAGTCTGGCCACAGCTTTCTTTTTCCACCGGCTTACCCATATAAAAATCAGGATAAATACGGGGATCATCGCCAATCCCCACAAGAATTCTATGTATGCAAAACGTAACATCCTTTTAAGTTAAGGCGCCTTTAAGCACCGTATTTTTCAATAAAAACTCCGTGAGCAACAGCAACAAGGCAATAACCGCCAGCGGGAAAAAACATTCTGTCTTTTTGTGGTATTGCGTAACGTCGATTTTTGCTTTTTCCAGCCTGTCAATCTGCTCGTATATACTTTTCAGCTTTCCGTTGTCCGTCGCCCTGAAATATTTGCCACCTGTAGTCTTAGCTATTTTTGTGAGCGTCCCTTCATCCACATCAACTGGCATTTTCTGATATTGAACCCCCATTGGCGTTTGCACGGGGTAAGGGGCCAGCCCTTTGGTACCTATACCTACAGTATAAACCCTGATTCCAAACTGCTTTGCAATATCCGCTGCCGTTAATGGTGGAATAGCTCCCCCGTTATTGGAACCATCTGTCAGCAGAATCACCACCTTGCTTTTCACCTCACTGTCTTTTAAACGGTTCACCGCAGTAGCCAGCCCCATCCCGATGGCTGTACCATCCTCCACCATTCCATTTTTGATCGCGCCGAACAGGTTGATCAACACATCATGATCGATGGTCAGCGGACACTGCGTAAAGGCTTCACCACTAAAAATAACTAAACCAATACGGTCATCAGGACGTTCTTTGATAAAGTCGATCGCAATCTCCTTGCCTGCCTCCAGCCGGTTAGGCTTAAAGTCTTCTGCCAGCATACTGCCGGAAATATCTGAGGCAATAACAATATCTATCCCTTCGGTGGTACTGTTTTGCCAGCTCAGGGCCGACTGTGGCCGGGCAAGGGCAACAATAATAAACAGCAGGGCGAGCTGGCGCAGCACCAGGGGTAAATGCCTGAGTCCGGACTTCCCGCTTTTGCCGGGAACCACAAAACCGCGCAGCGCGGAGGTATTCAGGTGCCCCTGAAGCTCTTTTGCTTTCCATACATACCAGGCAACGCTTAGTGGAATCAGGAGTAACAGCCAGAACATCCCCGGGTTGGCAAATTCAATTCCTTTAATCAAGTTCACCGGCACCTCCTTCGTTTTTAGCCTTCGGCTGATATCTCTCATCTCCCGACAAATCCTGCTGAATGGCTGAATCTCCGTCAGTATTGATCTTATCCTGAGCTAAAGTTCCCTCTGCCTGCCTGCTTGCCGTCCCTTGCAGTGGAACAGCCGGCTGTTCCTGAGTTTGCAACACAAAGTCAATAGCAGCTTCCAACACCTTTTCGTTCTCGGCAGACAAAGGTCTCTCCTTGGCAAATTTCACTAAATCGGAGATCACCAGAAGCTGACGCAACTGCGACTGCGGTTCCCTGGCGATATCCACATAACGCAAACTTTCAAAAATCTCGTCTGTAGTTTTTTCCTGTGTTTTTATACGGTATCTGTTTTCCAGGTATTCCCGGATTACATCACTCAGTTCAATATAATACTGTTTTACCTCATCGCGCTGCCAAAGCTTCTTATCTCTAAGCTCAATCAGCTTGTTGATAGCAATGGTATGCACCGGGATAGCCACAACTACGGGCACAGGAGCAGGTTTTGATCGTTGTTTTTTCCTCCAGTAATAAATCAGCGCAATCAGCACCGCCAGTCCCGCAAGTGGAAATACAACCAGTTGCCAGTTATCTTTAAGCCAGTCCATAAAGGTATAGGATACCGCCAGTGGTTGTTTGATATCGTAAATGGCCTTTGTGGTATCTACCTTAACTGTCTGCACATCCAACGTAAGGGCATTGGTTTCAATGTTACCCTTTTCCGTCGCAAATACAAAGGCTGCTATCGGGTAAGTCCCGGCATCAAAGGAAGTGATGACATAGGTTTTGCTCACCGTTAAACGGTCTCCCTGGCGAACTGTATCCGCTTTAGCACTGCTCAGGATCTGAATCTTTCCGGCAAGTGTATCTGCTAAAACAGGAAATACCACCTTATCCTTTGCGGATTGTTCAGCCGTGAGCCTCAGCTTCGTTTGGTCGCCAATCTTGATGCTCGCCTGATCTATTTTAGCAAAAACCTGTGCATCCTGCGCAAACGTCCTCAAGCCGGAGCTCAGCATCAGCAAACATAATGCACTATATTTTACAAATTTCTCTATCATATCGGTTTTAACGCTTGCGTTCTCTCTTTTTAAACAATGTTCTCAGGGGGGTGATGTATGACTCATGGGTACCAATCTGGGTAAAGTCGACACCCGCTTTCGTGAATACGTCTTTAAGCAGGGCGTTCCGTTTCAAGGCATCGGTTTTGAAAGCCTCCCTGACCTTTTTGTCGCTCGTATTTACCCACAACAGTTCGCCGGATTCGGCGTCCTTCATCGGTATCAGCCCAAGGTCAGGAAACTCCTCTTCATGTTTATCATAAAGCCTTAGCGCAATCAGGTCATGTTTTTTGTTGGCCAGCTTTAACTCATGCTCAAAAGCCGGGCTCATAAAATCAGATAGCATAAAAGCCGTACATTTCTTTTTGATGGCACTATTGAAATACTTTAATGCCACCGCGATATCCGTCCCGGTACTTTCCGGTTTAAAATCAATCAGCTCTCTGATGATCATCAGGATATGGCTCTTCCCCTTTTTTGGGGGGATAAACTTTTCAATCTTATCACTAAAAAAGATAACCCCAACTTTATCGTTATTCTGTATTGCCGAAAACGCCAGTACGGCACAGAGTTCAGTCGCCAGATCCTGCTTATGCTGGTTTAAGGTTCCAAAATTCTCTGAACCACTTACATCCATCAGGATCATGACGGTAAGCTCCCGCTCCTCATCGAACACCTTAACATAAGGATGATTGAAGCGCGCCGTTACATTCCAGTCAATGGTTCTGATTTCATCACCCGGCTGGTATTCACGCACTTCATTGAAAGCCATACCCCTGCCCTTGAAAGCAGAATGGTACTCACCGGAGAAGAGATGATTGCTCAGTCCCTTCGTCTTGATTTCAATTTTCCTTACTTTCTTTAGCAGTTCTTTCGTGTCTCTTGCCATAATTTATGGGAATAATACAGATTTAGGGAACCTCTACAGCGTTTAAAATTCCGGTAATAATATCTTCACTGGTCATATTTTCTGCTTCCGCCTCGTAGGTAAGCCCAATACGGTGTCTTAACACATCGTGACAAATAGCCCGCACATCTTCAGGGATAACATAACCTCTGCGTTTGATAAATGCGTAGGCTTTGGCCGCAAGAGCAAGGTTGATACTTGCCCGTGGGGAAGCTCCAAAACTGATGAGGTTTTTATAATTGTTGAGTTTATACTGATCCGGAAAACGCGTGGCAAATACAATGTCAATAATGTATTGCTCAATTTTCTCATCCATATAAACCTGCTTTACCACTTTACGGGCGCGGATGATATCATCCGGGTGGATAACCGCATTTGGCTGCAACATTCCCTGCGGCGCAATATTGGCCCTGATGATTCTTTTCTCATCTTCTTTTGTCGGGTAGCCAATCACCACTTTCAGCATGAAACGGTCAACCTGCGCCTCCGGTAGCGGATATGTTCCTTCCTGCTCTATAGGATTTTGCGTAGCCAACACGAGAAATGGCTTAGGCAGCGGAAAGGTATTATCCCCGATGGTTACCTGTCTTTCCTGCATGGCCTCGAGCAAGGCACTCTGAACCTTCGCCGGAGCACGGTTGATCTCATCAGCAAGAACAAAGTTGGAAAACATGGGGCCTTTTCTGACAATGAACTCTTCCTTTTTTTGGTTGTAAATCATCGTACCCAGTAAATCCGCCGGCAACAGGTCGGGGGTAAACTGAATACGGCTGAAATCCGCCTGTATAGCTTTTGACAAGGTATTAATGGCCAGGGTTTTGGCCAAGCCCGGAACGCCCTCCAGCAGGATGTGTCCGTCGGCCAGCAAGCCAATCAGCAAACGCTCTACCATGTATTTCTGGCCAACAATTACTTTGTCCATTTCCATCTTCAGGACGTCCACGAAAGCACTTTCGCGCTCTATCATCTCGTTAATAGCCCTTATATCCGTTGTATTACTCGTCAGTTCTTCCATTGAATATTCTAATTTTTGATAGGCAAACTTAAACAGTTGATCCCTTTCTTGCCAGTAAAATAGCCGTTATAATTGTTAAAAAGTGTTAAAATCTGATAATCGCATCTCAAAAATCAAAAACATTGTTCGCAGAATTTCATCAGTCCGGACTGCCAGACTGCAAACCGTCCCCCTAACATGCTCAGTAAAAGGAAAAATCATCTCCCACCGGCAGGTTTTATTTTCCTGATTATTTACTATCTTACTTTCATTATTATAGGAAAATAAAAATCCGCGACATCTTAGAAAAAAGCTGTTTTAAACCAAATTTAAATGTATGATAGAAAACACTCCCACAACAACTGTTGCAGTGCTCCATAGCGAGACTGCCAATCCTGCCCCACTGGGCCTATGCGCCTTCGGGATGACAACCGTTCTTTTGAACATCCATAACGCCGGTTTCTTTGAAATGAATGCTATGATTCTGGCAATGGGAATGTTCTACGGCGGGCTGGCGCAGGTTATCGCCGGTATTATCGAAGCAAAAAAGAACAATACCTTCGGTCTTACCGCATTCACTTCTTACGGATTCTTCTGGCTTTCACTGGTTGCGCTGCTCATCATGCCAAAACTAGGCATGGCAGAAGCGACATCCAACGGCGGCATGGTTGCCTACCTGAGCATCTGGGGAGTATTCACCTTCTGCCTCTTCTTTGGAACCCTTAAACTAAACCGTGCGCTGCAGTTTGTATTTGGCTCGCTCACCGTATTGTTCTTCCTGCTCGTAGCTGGCGACGTCAGTGGAAATCCCGCTGTAAAACAGTTTGCTGGATACGAAGGCATTGTTTGCGGTGCTTCAGCGATTTATACAGGTATCGCAAATGTGCTCAATGAAGTTTACAAAAGAGAAGTATTGCCAATTGGTACGGTGAAAGGATAATTACCTTGCTGAGAAACGCCTTTGAATAAATGAAAAAACGTTAAACTGAGGAACTATGGACGCCTTTAAAGATATTGACGAATACATTTCTAATTTCCCGGAGGACATCCGGGAAATTTTACAACAGCTCCGCGTAACCATTCAGGAAGCTGCACCCAACGCGGTCGAGAAAATCAGATACCAGATGCCCACCTTTGCCCTGGCGGGAAATCTGATTCATTTTGCAGCCTATAAAAATCATATCGGATTGTATCCAACGCCATCAGGCGTTAAAAGCTTCGAAAAGCAACTATCCGTTTACAAGAGCGGCAAGGGGTCGATACAGCTTCCACTGGACCAACCTATCCCATATGCGCTGGTGACTAAGATTGTGAAATACAGGGTAAAGGAAAATGTTAGCGCCCTTGCTGCGAGGAAAAAGAAGCCGAAGGCTTAAAAACTGCCACGCCAACCCTGGAATCCGCGCAACCGTAGTACAAGAGCCATTGCTTTTTAAAATAAACCAGGCCTTCAGTAAACACAGTACCCGCCGGATACTGACCACTTTTCTCGAAGGGCTCAGAAGGAATCAGGTAAGGCTCATCAAGACGGGAGATGAACTTTGCCGGGTCTTCAGCGCTGAATAGTGCCTGGCCAGCACAGTAGGTGTCGGCCGTATAGTTCGGGTCACGGCCTTCCGCAGGCAGATTTTTCCCATTGTAGAGCAAGATAATACCTTTAGAGGTAAGTAAGGCGGGCGGACCACATTCCGTCAGCTGACTATCAAACTTGCCTTTGCGGGGCGACATCAATATTTTGAGTTCTCCCTTTCCATCCACCAGCGGTGTCCAGTTGACCAGATCAGTTGAAGTTGCCGCGTAGACATGGTTCTCACCCCAGTAGATCCAGTATTTACCACTGGTCTTTGTGATCAGCAACCGATCGTTTACCAAACTTGTCAGTATGGAGGCAGACTTGGAAGCGATATTAAAAAACTTACCCTGATAGGCCTTGCGGAATATCGGGCCATGCTTTTTCCAATGGATCAGATCCCTCGATGTGGCTGCTCCCAGCCTGGGCGTTTTACCATTCCACTGTGTATACAGCATGAGATAGGTTCCATGAGCCGTTACCGCAACCCGCGGATCTTCACAGCCACCGGTCCACTCAAACTCCTGCTGACTGTCCTTCGCAGGATAGAGCACCGGAGCGGCAGCCCTTTTCATCTGCAGGCCGTCAATGCTTTCGGCAAGGCCGATTCTGGAAGTACGGGTACCTATGCGGATGCCCGACTTATCTTCTGCCCGGTACAACACATGGACCTTATCGTTTTTTAACACCGCAGCCGGGTTAAAGGTGTCATTGCTCTCCCAGTCTACTGCCTGCCGGCGCATCGGGTCCTCAAACCTACTGTTACTATCAGGAGCAATCACAGGATTAACATCTGCCACCCTCACAAAAGGACCCAGCGCCCAGTTGGGCAATACCGGGTTTTGCGCACATACCTGTGTGCTGCAAAACAGCAGGAAAAGGACAACAAGTTTTCTCATCATAACTATTTAGCCTTAAGCTGATTGAAACGGTAACCGAAGAAGAAAATAACCGCATAACAGATGATCGGCAGGTAATAGGCATGAGCCACACCCATCTTGTCTGCCGCGAAGCCCATGATAAAAGGGAAGAATGCCCCTCCAACCACACCCATCGAGATGAAGGATGAAGCCTGCTGAGTATGTGCGCCAAGGTTTTTGATTCCCAGACTGAAGATTGTAGGAAACATAATGCTGAAGAAGAAGTTAACCATCAGCAGAGCAATAAATGACGGCCATCCGAAACTCCGCGCAACGATAAGGCACATCACAATGTTTGCCCCGGCGAAGATCGCCAACAACCGGTTTGGAGGAATTACCCGCATCAAAAAGGTGCCCACAAAACGTCCCGCCAGCATCATACCCATAAACAAGATCATAAACTGTCCGGCTTTATAATCCGAGAATCCCATCTTCTCGTGGCCATAATTGATAAAAAATGCCCAGGTACCCCCCTGCGCTGCCACGTTAAAAAACTGTGCAACCACAGCCCATTTAAAGTGTGCATGTTCAAAAAGTCTTTTCGACGGCGCAGTATCAATATTTGAACCTTCAGGATCCGCAGTTACAGCATGCGGATCTGTGGTGGCAGGTACTTTGACCAGGGAGAAGGAAACGGCTATCAGGGCGATAACAGTGCCTATCGCAAAATACAAAACCCTCACCGATGTGAGGTCTGTTCCGCCGGCAACGTTACCACGCAGTAGAAAGTAAGAACCTATAAAAGGACCCAGCATCGCGCCAACCGCATTGAAAGACTGTGCAAAATTTATTCGCTGGTCACTGCTTCGCTGATCCCCCAGCGCCGCAACAAAAGGGTGCGCTACGGTTTCAAGGGTAGACAGGCCGCATCCCATGATAAATAAGGCAACGCCGAAGAAACCAAATGACGAGGCATAAGCGGCAGGTACAAAAAGAAATGCACCAGCGGCGAACAGGGTCAATCCGAGCAGAACCCCCCATTTATAACCAAAACGTTTCATAAATAAACCAGCCGGGATACCCATTACAAAGTAGGCGCCGAAGACGGCAAACTGTACAAAAGCCGATTGCGACTTATTGAGGCTCAGCACATGCTGGAAATGTTTGTTTAAGACATCCGCCATGGTAATGGCAATGCCCCATAGCATGAATAAAGAGGTAACGAAGACGAGGGTAGTCAAGTACTTTTTTTCGGTAAAAGCCGCTTTCTGGATCATTATTATATTTGGTTAAAGATAAATCAACAATTGTTTGTGCTTAATGCGCTCAACCGTTTAACCCAAATATAAAATTTTATTGCAGAAATAATTGAAATAAACAATTTCCCTGCAACAATAATTATTGACTAATGGTGGCATTGGTGTAAACTTAAGGGCTTTATCTGGTGCCGGATTTATAACAAACCAAATATGAAGTACCAGCACAGATAAAGGCCCTTAAATTTTGATTAATTGACAGTTAAGGAAAATGGCCTGCTCAACTTTTCAACTCCCCGGTTCCTATTTGGCTGAGCCGACATTTCCAGCTGCAGCGTTCCCCCATTGATAATATCCTGATGCTTCAGATAATTCAGGTCATAAGCTTTGCCATTGAGTTTGGCAGATTTGATATAAACATTCTCCTTTGAGTTTGCCGCTGCTTCGATCGTAAATGTCTTTCCATTTTCCAGCTGAATGCTGACCTTCTTAAACATGGGACTTCCGATTACGTACTGATCCGTGCCCGGCGTTACACTGTAAAAACCCATCGCACTTAATACATACCATGAGGAGGTTTGCCCCTGATCTTCATCTCCCGGATAACCGTCTTCCGTGGCGTTGTACAGTCTGCTCATGATCTCACGTACATGGGCTTGCGTTTTCCAGGGCTGCCCTGCATAATTGTAGAGGTAGGCCATATGTTGTATAGGCTGATTTCCATGAGCGTACTGTCCCATGTCAGCCATCACCATTTCCTTCATTTCATGGATCATCCCGCCGTAAGAGCCAACATTGACGGTATTCGGCTGTGTAAATACCGAGTCCAGCTTCGCTGTAAAGTGCTGATCGCCGCCCATCAAATCGATCAGGCCCTGCGTATCATGAAATACTGACCATTGCCAGTGCCAGGCATTTCCTTCGGTATAGGGACCGCCCCATTCTGTAGGATCGAAGTTTGGTCTCCAGTTTCCATTTCTATCCCTGCCCCGCATAAAGCGTGTTCCCGGATCATACACATTTTTGTAATTGAACATCTGCCGGCCAAATACAGCTTCATGAAAAGACGATCCTGTCATTTTTGCCAGTTGATAGCCACAGAAGTCGTCATAGGCATATTCCATAGTCTTTGCCGTAGCCTCCCTGTACTCAGGGTAGGGGACATAACCCAGCTGTGCATATTCTTTCCAGCCATCACGGCCATTGGCAGGTCCCCAGGGGCCTTTGCTGGTCGACTCCTTCAGATAGGCATTAAGCGCAAGCTCCGGGTCGAAGGTCCTGATCCCCTTTGCCCAGGCATCGGCAAAAAGCGAAATCGCGTGATTACCAATCATACTGCCCGCCTCGCTCGGAAAAGACCAGGATGGCAGCCATCCGCACTGCTTCCAGGCATCCAGCATTGCCTGCATATAACGCCCTTCCTGCTGGGGCTGCAGCAAGGTGTTCAGTGGAAACTGTGCCCTGAAGGTATCCCAGAAGCCGGTATCCGTAAACATATATCCCGAATGTACCTTGCCGTCATAAGGGCTAAAATAATAAGGCTTACCTTTAGCATCGAGCTCATAAAACTTACGAGAGAACAGACTTGCACGGAAAAAGCAAGAATAAAATGTAGCCATATCCTCATCGGAACCACCTTCAACCACAACTTTAGCCAGGGAGGCGTTCCATATATTTGAAGCCTTATTCTTTGTGTCTTCCAGCTTCTTATCCATAGCCAGCTCATTTTTTAGGTTAAGTAGCGCCTGGGGCTGACTAATGTAAGAGGAAGCAACTTTCACCTGCACCTGCTGTCCGGCCCTGAACTCGAGGTAGGCACCCTTACCCTCGCCTTCAGCAGAAAGAGCACCGGGCTGCAGGGTGTTGGATTTATTCTCCCAGGTGCCATAAGATTTGAAGGGCTGATCAAACTGCAGCACAAAGTAACTTTTCCACCCCTTTTTAAATCCTTCGCCATTGTTTACGTAGCCGGTTATCCTGCCCTCGGAGGGAAAGATTTTCACACCACTCATCCGTGTATAACCATCGAGCACCAGGAAACTGCGGTTGCCTTTTGGATACGTGAAGCGCAAATGCGCCCCACGTTCCGTCGGTGAAACCTCGGTAATAATTCCATTGTTAAACTGCACCCGGTAGTAGTCTGGCCGGGCAGTTTCGTTCGCATGGCTAAAGCCAGCCTCCCGTTCATTTTCATCTACCACAAGCTTACCAACAAGTGGCATCAGCGAGAAAACAGCATAATCCCTCGTCCATGAACTGCATTGATGGGCCTGCTGAAAGCCCCTTATTTTATCCTTATGATACTGGTATTTCCAGCCGTCTCCATTCTTGCCGGTCTGTGCTGTCCAGGTGTGCATTCCGAACGGCAGGGCCGTCGTGGGATAGGTATTTCCCCGCGTTAGTTCGTGACTGGAATTGGTTCCCTGCAGCGTATTCACGTAATGTACCAGATCTTTTTTCTGCCCGCAAACCGATGTAGCATAAGTTAAACCCAGTACAATTAATGTTTTCATTTTCATAGACATATATAGTTAGCATAACTTTTGGTTATGGACAATTTTGCGCAATTACCAGCCCGGGTTCTGCACCAGTTCACGATCTACATTGACCTCGTTAGAGGGAATCGGGAACAGGTAATGGCGCTTCGTAAACACCCGCGTTTCAAAAGTTACCACCTGCAGAAAGTCTGGAAGATCACGGGAAATGTTTAAGCCTTTCACCGGACCATTATCCGTCTGCTCGGCGATCTTCCACCTGCGGGTATCAAAAAATCTTACGTTCTCAAAGCACAGCTCTACCCTCCGCTCTTTACGGATCGCTTCCCGCATGGTATCCTGACCAGAAGGAACCGGAATGCCCGCCGAACCATAGGCCGGAACTCCTGCCCGCTCCCTGATCAGGTTCAGGTACCTCAGTACATCCGGATCTCCCGGAGCAGCTTCATTCAGGGCCTCCACATAGTCCAGAAATACATTTGCCAGCCGGTATAAAATCACCGGGCGGTTGTTGATATCCCATTTGCCCAGCCCCATTGCTTTACGCACCACGTAACCAGTCGGACAATAATCGTTCCCTCCTGTTGCCTTCCCGGAATTCCCTGTATTAAAAAGCTCGGTAGTAATCAGGCCGTTATTCGTATTGAGCCAGGTGCTGCCATTATAAGTGATGTTCACATAGAAGCGCGGTTCACGGTTCACCCATGGATTATAGATCCCTACTTTTGTGTATTTGGTAGCCACCGTTGAAATGCCATCCGCAACATAACCAGAGCCAGTCTCGTTAATGCTTTTGCCGTTGGCCGTAAAAAAGGCCTCCACCTGAGCCTGCGTTGCCCCTAAGGCTCCTGAACCTCGTGAATCAGAATTGGCACCGCGATGGTAAGGCGTCATTTCATATTGCCTTGGGCCCACAGAAGATCCCGGGCGTGCAAGGATAACCTCTTTATTCCAGTCCGTCAGAAATACGTCGCGGCAGGACAGGTAGGGATCGAAATTACCGCTTTCATCGTTCTTTCTGAACAAATCATAGGTCCCCGGCACAAAAGTCGTTATAAAGGCTTTATATGCGTCCGCAGCAGCCTTCCATTTGCTGGCATCGAACGACTGGCTCACGAGTTGCTTACCATCATTGTTTTTCAGTGCGGCCAGATCGGTATTCCCATTGTAGAGAGGGCTGGCAGCCAGCAACAATGCCTGAGCTCTAAAAGCCAGGGCAATGCCTCTGGTGATCCTTCCGTAGCTATCGTCGTTGGCAGGTATCACCGGCAACAAGGCTGCCGAGGCTTCCAGCTCTGTACTGATAAAACTCACACATTCATCCATAGACTTTCTGGGTAGCTGTAAATCGCTCAGGGGAGCATCAGGATTTATCTCTTGGTCGCCAAGGACCACCACCGGCCCATAGAGGCGGATGAGGTAAAAATAGTACATCGCCCTCAAGGCCCTCGCCTCTGCCCGGTACTGATCAATCAGTTCAGGAGAGATATCATTTTTCACATCGCTGATATGTGCCATAAAGTAGGTTGCAGAGCGAATGCCTTTGTAATAATTGTTGTAGTAATTGATTACGAAGCCCGATGTGGCATCCCAGCTGCCGATGTTCAGGTTGTTCGACTGCACAAAACCCCATAGAAATTCTGCTTCGTCAGAACCTCCTGTCCAAAGCCCTGCATTGGTACTTCCGGCAGGACTTCGCTGACCAAATTCATCCGGAATATTGCTATAGATGTTATTCAGAAACTTCTCGGCTGTTTTCCTGTTGGAAAAGGTTTCTTCGAGCGTTAGCCTGTCATTTGGCACCTGATCCAGGAATCCCTTTTTACAGGCAGCAGAAAGCGTAACAATGATGAATAAAATAAAATATATGTGTTTTTTCATGATCTTAAAATTTGACGTTTACTCCCAGGGACAAATTGGCGGTTAGCGGATATCTGGTACCATTCCTGGTATTCAGCTCAGGATCCCACAGCTTGAACTTACTGAAGGTAAGCAGGTTGGTACCAATCAGGTAAATCGCGGTGTTTTTCACGTGCAACCGGTCGGATATCCGTTTAGAGAAATTGTAACTCAGCTGTGCGCTCTTCATACGAATAGCACTGTTGTCTTTAACCCACCATGAACTTTCCTGTGTATTGTTAAAATTCTGGTCTTCACCATAAGCCAGGCGGGGATAAAAAACATCCTGTGAAGGGTTTTCAGGCGTCCATCGGTCCGTCACATTGCTGTAAGCGTTACTCAGGCCACCACCACCATTGAATGGAAATATCGCCGAGCCGCCGAGCATGACATCCGAATTCTTCAGCATCTGGAATAAGGTACTAAAGGCAAAGCCCTTATAAGATGCTGACAGCCCGAAACCTACAATAAGGTTTGGCACATCACCCCTGCCGATCCGTGTTTTATCATAATCGTTAATCAGACCATCCCCATTCAAATCTTTGTATTTGATATCGCCGGGACGGATCAGCTGTTTGGAACCCGGAACAGCACTGGCGTCAATCTCCGCCTGGGAATCAAATAACTTTTCTGCTACGTAGCCATAACGCGACAAAATGTTGTTGCCAATATGCGACATCCAGGGATAGCGCTGTTCCGGCCTGTCATCATTGACGACCTTGTCCTGATTATAGGTGACGTTACCTCGCAGACCTAAGTCGACCTGACCAATTTTAACATTGTACTCTGCTGTTGCATCAAAACCCTTATTGTCAACCACACCCAAATTCCCGTAAGGCGAACTCACCAGACCGATAAAACCCGGCACAGTCTGTCGTGCGAGGAATATACCGGTCCGCTTTTCTTTAAACACGTCAACTATCAGGTAGAGGTTATCATTCAGCGTACGTATTTCAAGCCCCAGGTCCTGCTTCTTTGACTCTGCCCAGGTTATGGCCACCCCGTAATCAGTAACGTTGATCCCGCCGCTGTTGTTGAAGTTTTTACCAATCGCATAGCCCTGTGCATTGTCGGCCAGCAGTGTCAGGTAAGCAAAACGACGGCCCACCAGGTTGGCATCTGAGATTTTTCCTATCCCTACAGTCCCAGTAGAATACCTGAACTTGAGGAAGGAAATGGCTTTTTTCAGTGGCTCAAAGAAACGCTCATTTGAAGGTATCCAGCCCAGACCGATAGCCGGGAAACTTCCAAACCGCTTATCAGGAGCGAACAACTCCGATCCGTTGTAGCCAAAATTAAACTCCCCGAAATAACGATCGTCGTAAGAGTAGGTTGCACGTGCGGCAACGCCAAGAAAACGCTCTGGAATGGACGATGTAAAGTCGCCTGCGAAAGGATTGGTATAATCTTGGGAGTAGCCCAGCAGAAGTCCCCCGATCCGGTGTTTATCAAAAGCGCGGTCATAATTTATAGCGCCTTCGCTGTAAAACTTTCGCACTCCGCTCCTGCCTGGTTCATAACTCAGGTAATTGCCTTCACTGTTGAAAGTCTTGATCAGATTGAGGGTTCCATCATCATTGTAAGGCTTGGTGTTGTCCGGAAAATAGGTGCTCTCCCGCTTGGATCTTTTAGTGTTATTATTGTTGCGGGCATCAAAAGCCATCATTGCCGTGGCAGTAAGCCCTTCCGTAATAAACCTCAAGTCCTGCGTTAGCCTGAGGTTGGTAAACAACTGATTTTCAAATTCAGTACGGTAACCCCTGCGTGTCAGATCGGCGTAGGGATTCCTGAAACCACCATTGGAAGACTTACCCGGAATAAAGTTACCCGGGTAAACCACCGGGTATTCCACCGGAGAAATATCCATCGCCGATCCGAAAATGTTCTCGGTATTTTCGCCCGGATAATTGCCGATTGAAGCGTAACCCTGCAGACCCAGGTCGAGCCGCGTTGTACCCGTAAGCTTCAGGTTAAGGTTCGACGTAAAGTTGTATCTTTTGAAATCCAGGGCTGAGTTATAAGCCGACAGTTCATCCGTCTTCAGGAATCCTGTCTCATTGTAGTAAGCCAGCGAGACGTAATACTGCGCATTGTCTACGCCACCGCTTGTATTGAGGTTGGCCCTTCTGTTTCGGCTGTACTTATTAAATATCTCCTTCATCCAGTTCACATTCGGGTAAAGTAAAGGATCCACGCCCGAGGCTGTTTTGTTGATATAATCCTGGCTGTATCGCTCAGGGAGCCCCCTGCCTACACTGGCTTCATTTGCCATGTTCATATAGGTAATGCCATCCGCCATTTCCGGCCTTCTGGTGAAGGTGCTCACCCCCTCATTGTAATCAAAAAAGATACTCGGCTTTCCAACCTTTCCGCTTTTTGTTTTGACGATAATCACTCCATTCGCACCCCGCACGCCATAGACCGCAGTACCGGATGCATCCTTCAGTACGGTGAACGATTCAATGTCTTCCGGGTCAATATTACCAATTGAGCGCTCTACCCCATCCACCAGAATCAGCGGGTTGCTGGAGTTTCCGCCAAAAGTAGAGATACCCCTGATCCAGATATCCGCAGTACTCCGCCCCGGCTCACCACTTCGCTGTACACCCACCACACCAGCAATTCTTCCTGCCAGAGATTGAGTGACACTGGCGACTGGCTGTTTGAGTTCTTTGGAACTGATTGTTGATTGCGCGCCAATCAGAGAAACCTTCCGCTGTGTACCGAAACCAACTACAGCAACTTCTTCCAGTGCATTTTCGCTCGGCTTCAGACTGATGCTGAGCGTCTGCCGGCCGTTTATGGCAACTTCCTGTGCTTCATAGCCGATATAGCTCACCACAAGCACTGCCGCCTCCCCGGAAACATCAATACTGAAACTGCCGTTTACGTCGGTGGTGGTAGTGATCAGGCTGCCCTTTACTTTTACCCCGGCTCCAGGGATAGGTTTTCCTGATTCGTCTTTTACCAGACCACGCACTTTATCCTGTTGCTTGTGGCCGGGCATTTTTTTGCTGAGCACAATCGTTTTTTCTACGATCGCATAATCAATGGGCAAGTCCTTCAGACAAGCCTCCAGCGCTTCTTTCAGTGTCACACTGTGGAGGTTAACCGACACATTTTCTTTAGAAGGATCTACATCGTTGCTGAAGCATACATATCCTGTCTGCTGCTTGATTGCCGCCAGTGCGGCAGATAAAGGTTTATTTTGTTGGCTAAGACTGATTCTCTGAGCTGAAACGGCCGCCCCTGCCTGGTCGAATGCCAGCACAAGAAAAAGGAGAATCAACTTCATCTTGCATAGCAGCGTTTGGCATCGCCTAAAAAAAGGCATACCGATAGTAAAAACATTCATTTTCATTAATTGAATGGGTTAATATTAGACAGAAACTGAGGGAGTGGAATTTCTCCTGGATGGCACTTAAGGCACAGGTCTGATCAGGGTCGCTTTTTGTAGTAGTTTTTCATGTTCATTAGGTTTTGGATTTATATTGGTTAGTATAAAATGATTTTTTTTCTGCCTGTACCTGCCGCCGGATAGGCTATCCTATAGCGTATTTTTGCAAAGCCGAGAATTTTCAATGTCTGCTCAGCATTCATATTGCGGTATACCTCCCCGTTAAACCTGGTATCCGGGAGTGTACCTTCATAAGCCACGTCCACATCATACCAGCGCGAAAGCTGCTTCATCACTGTACGGATATCCGCATCTTCAAATTTGAACAGGCCATTCTTCCAGGCCACAGCAACACTTGTATCTACAGACTTAAGCACAAATCGTTCATTTACCTGTGCCTGTTGTCCGGGCTTGATGATATGTTCAAAACTCCCCGGACGCCTCACCTTCACACTGCCTTCCAGCAGAGTTGTTGCGGTAAATAATTCTTCCGGATAGCCATTAATATTAAAATGGGTACCCAGCACCTCAATCTCCTGGTCGTTTACAGCCACCACAAAGCGCTGCTGATGTGTGGACTTCGTCTTTGCGACCTCGAAATAGGCCTCTCCCTTTAAAATTACGTGGCGTGGACGGGTGGCATCAAAAACCGGCGGATATTCTAATGAAGAGGAGGAGTTGAGCCATACTCTGGTGCCATCGGCCATTACAAGCTGATAATGGCCGCCCGCTGGAACACTGATCATATTTGTAAGCCCCTCGCCGCCAGGCGCAGCCTGAGCAGTTTGGTAGACAAGTTGATCACCCTTTGTTTTGATCACGCTGACACTTCCCTGTGTGGCCAGCTGCCCGGCCTGAGTCTGGTTCAAAACAATCTCGCTCCCATCGGCAAGACTGAGCACTGCCTTATTGCTCCCCGGGGCTATGCCGCGGGAACTAGCGATAGTATTCACTTTTTGAAGATAAGCAGGCTTGATCAGCAGGTATGACGTTGCAGTCAGGACAAGCAGTACAGCAGCTACCAGCAATCTTTTTATTAGATAAACCGATATAGCAGTTCGACGTAGCGCGACTTCTCCGTCATTTTTAAAAATTACACGGAGAACCTGCCGCTGTTCCTGGTCTCCAAGACTATGCAATATGGGCGAATATTCTAACCAGCTGTCCATCAGCGCACAGATTTCAGCTTCATTCTTCGCCTCGTCAGCAGCACATAAAAACTCGTGCGTTTCTGCTGCTGATGAACAGCCATTCATGTATTTTTCAAATAAGAAAGCGAGTCTCGTTACCATACTGAATTTGATGCCATTTTAACTACTGACGCACAGACAAGCAGAAGGGGGTAATTCAATTCAATTTTTTTTTGAGGACTATAATCACCAATTGTTGAAGAGTAAAATAGTCAAAACCACGGCGTCCATATGTTTAAAATGTTCCCGGATAGACTTTAATGCTAACTTCATATGTTTGTGTACCGTCCCAGAGGAGATGTGAAGTTCCGCCGCAACTTCATCATATTTCAATCCCTGCTCATGGCAGAGCTGATAAACCAGCTTACGTTGTGGTGGAAGCTTGCTGATGGCTTCATTTAAAATCGCTTTCGACTCATTGTAAAGCAGACGGTGTGCGGAATCACTCTCACAACTAATTCCTTCTTCAGTAAGGCTAATTTCGGTCAGCATTTTCGAAGAAAGCTTCCTCAATACCGAATAACTTTCATTTCTTGTCGCCCTGTTGAGGTAGGCTCCGAAGTTTTCAATGGCTGACAAATTTTCTCTGTTGAGCCAAACCTTCAAAAAAATCTGCTGAACTATTTCCTGGGCCTGCGACTTAGAACGGGTTAGGCGCAGAGAGAAATCATACACCATCGCCTGATAAAATGTAAAAAGCGAGGTAAATGCTTTCTGATCCCCCATTGCGATTCTCCCCAGTAGCTCCTTTTCCAAAGGTAAGTGTTTTGGCTTGTGTACAGACGTTTGCATTGGCTCCGGTAAATTCAAGCGGCAATATCACGTATAATATTTTAAAAAGCAAGAAATATAATTATTGCATGAATCACAAATCAATTAAAAATATAGACAAATAAGAGAGCCAAAAGTGGAAAAAATGGTCATTTCTTTTTTATTGGCGACGAGCCATCCAAAGGTCTGAAGGAAAACCATAAGCTTACCCACAACCCTGCCTAATCAGGCAGCGCAGGCGAGAGAAACAGATTAAGATGTATTCCACCCTACAGGCGAGGGGGTGTTTTGTCTGTTATAACATCTCTTCGCCCGTAATTCCTTAAGTCTCGTTTAAGTCTTGTCTAAGTATTGTAACAGATTGATTAAAGTTTGGAAAGCAATTGACAAAGTGTAAAAAGACAGTTGACAGGGGATTGAAAGGGGGTTGATTAACCGTTGATTAACCTTAAGGTTAATCAACGGTTAATCAACTCCCTGTCAACCCTGCTCCAGAGGTTCTTCAATCTTAAACAATACTTAAACGAGACCAGAACAGACACAATATATAAGTCCTACTTTAACTTCTCTATACGCAGGATATAATCTATACCGCCAATAAACTCAGCTCCCTTTGTCAGTTGATCAGTTGCAGGATCATATTGCCAGATATAGTCTTTATCGGCTGCATTCACCATGATGAACGCTTTCCCGTCTTCTACAATCACGGCATTCACCATCCGCTCGCCTTTGTCAGCCGGTAAGTCCAGTTTTTTGATAAATGTGCCGCTTTTAACATCGATCACTGAAAAATAATGATCAGCATCAATAGATGTTCCCGCAATACGTGACCTCACAATAGCTTTACCGTTTCCAATATACCACATTGCAGCCCCCATTTCATTATTGGTCACCGCAGAATAATTAAAGAAATAGGTAGGATCAATTACATCCGTTCCACTTTTGATACGGTAAACTGCTGACGGGGACCGATAATCATAATAGTTAACTGGATCGCTGATCACATAAATATCACCTGTTTCATCCGCAAAAGAGGATGGTGCATATACCTTAGATGCACCAAGTCCGGTAGTTCGTACATCTTCCAGTGATTGCTCAACAGTCATGCTTGGATAGTCAACCACCGCGACCAGGGATTTCTGGTATACTGGCATATTGGGATACTGCGTCCAGTCGTCTGAGCCAAATCCATAACCGATATACAACTTATTGGCTCTATACTCTACAAATCCAAAATTATAAAGCGAGAATCCTGCAGGAATTGCAGCAAAGGCAAGCTTCCCGGTAGTGATGGTCATTTTATCTACCTTCACTACCGCATAATGCGCTTCGCCATTACCATCGCCAATAATCACCAGCGTGTTGTCATCTACCCAGGCATAAGAGCTCCAGTTTAACCATGTAAATGGAATCTCTTTATCAATTAACAAAGCCCCATTCTCCACATGGTATTTCCCCAAACGGCCGCTGCTGGCATTGGCGTGGTAATAAAATCCATTCCGCTGAATGATATCCTGCGCATATACTTTACCCGTCATTTCTGCACCATTGCCCTTAATACTGATGGTGCCACTGGTTAATGATGGAATCCCTGCAATATAATAGGCTGTATTTGGCCAGCTGCCAACACAAAGGATAGCAGAATAATCAGTTCCCGCTTCTGCATTGCCGGTATTTCTTTTTTCGCAGCTGCTGATGGATAACACTAAAAATGTTAATAGCATTAGCTTTGCTGAATAATTGAATAATCTGTTCATTTGATAAATCATAATCTGTTGAATGATACTTGTCTTGATAAATATTTACTGAATAAAATATCTCAGTTTGATGGAAAAGGACCTTCCCGGTTTCTGCAGCCTGAAGTTATCATAGGCAAGGTTATCCGTTAGGTTCCGGCATTCTGCAGCAATATTGTATCGGCCATTTTTTAAGGAATAACTCAAAGCAGCATTGTGCACAAACTGCGTAGGGATTTCCGATTTGCCGCTGGCGTTACCGTAAGCCTCCCAGGTTAGGTAAAACCAGTTTACATACTGTGTAAACCAGTTGAACTGCAAACGTGTGTCTTTTCCAAGAATATTGCTTTTTCCAATGCTAAAGTCAGCATTACCAAACAACCAGGGCTGATTAGGGATCTTGTTGAGATAGGTTGCTTCATAATTTACTGAACCTTCCTGAACAAATTTTGTGGTATTCACAGCATTCTGATAAGTAACATTGACATTTACAGCCAGCAAGTTATTGTAACCATACCTCAGCTCACTCTCCACACCGGTAATGCGTACATTAGATTTATTTTCGTTCTTCAACAATTTGGAACGCTGATCTGGCACCGGAAAAATGAAATCATAAGCATTTCTGTAAAAACCTGATGCCTCAATAAAAAAATTATGCTTGCCGAGTGTTAAGCTGTAATAAGCACCCAGGTTAATATTATTACTACGCTCAGGTTTCAGGTCAGGATTGGCCTGCAGGTTCAGCCCATCCCCAAACATTTCCTCAGCTTCCTGCAAACGGTAAGCATGCTCATAAGAAGCCTTGATACCCAAATCAGGTAAGATCTTATACCGCGATGCCATTCCATACCCGTAATTGCTGAAAGTGGTGTCAACAAGGGTATTGGTGTTATTGATATATTTGGTACGCTCCAGATCAAGACTATAATATTTGCCAAAAAAAGTGTTCACCAGCTTTTTATCCAGCAGATCTTGCTGATAAGCAAGACCGACAATCTGTTTGTTCATCAGGCCCGGCATATCATCATGGTCGGTCAGCAGTTGATTGTAATTTTCATTTTTCAGATGATCTCTGGTATAATTCAGGTTCAAAGAGTGTTGCTCATTGATTACATAACTCAGGTTTGCCATTGCATAAGTACGTGGCCTGATGATCTTTGAAACCACAGGAATAGTGTTTCCCATTTCGGTATAGCCTTTAGTGGTCCATGATCCATCCCAGTAGTACTGACGAAAAAGCGTATCAGTAGTCGTATAGGTATCTTTAGACCGGGCAGCAAAGACACTCAGGTTTAAACCATCTGTAAAAAGGTTATTCTTTTTATATCTTAATGACCCATTTACCGCTTTACTTCTTCTGTTCACCTGTCCATAAACAATGTTTTGATCAAAACCAGTTTGCAAATCCTGGTTACCTTCATTATAGCCGAATCCTGCAAATAAAACGTCAGCCCACTTTTTGTTGACTACCCCCGCTTCTACCTGCCCCATTGCAGACCGGTAGTGGTCATGAAAACGATTGACATCCGTCATTACAAAATTAGCCCCATTAAGATCGGTGATCTGGTCCCCTTCCCGGGTTCCGCCTTCGAGAATTTCCACCCCTTTCATCTTGTAGTTATTATCTGATGAGTTCAGGAATCCACTGGCTTTAACTATAAAGCCCGTTTTCTTATCCGTAAACTGACCGGTTAATGCAGAACGGTTGGTATTAAAGGATCCATAACTATGACTTACATCGAGGTAATTATTTACTTTCTGATTCGTGACTACATTCACTGCTCCGCCCATAGCGTCTGCTCCAAGCTGTACAGGCACTACACCTTTATATACTTCCAGCCGCTCTGCAAGGTTCACCGGAACATTGTTTAACGTCATGGCACTGCCCATTACTTCCATAGGGATGCCATCAATAAAGAATTTCACCTGCTTTCCGGATAAACCATTGATGGAAAACTTAAAGTCGGACCCCAGCCCTCCCTGTTCCCTAATGCGAATCCCGGTGCTCCTGTTCAATATCTGATTCAGGTCTGCCGTTGTATTGGCAAATTTCTTAGTGTCGATGGAGTTCACCGCAAACTCAGACTCTTTAATTGCCTGAACTTTAGACTTGCCATTAATGGCAACATCATGCAGCTGCTGCAGATCTTTTTGCAGTTCAACATTTAGCGTGAGTTTCTGGTTAGCTATTACCGTCACCTGTTTGGTCTGTTTCAGGTAGCCGAGGTAGGAAATTACTATGGTGTAATTACCGGGACTCAGGTTTTTAAGTTCATAATAACCACGATCGTTTGTCGCAGTGCGGTTTTTCGTTTCTTTAACAGAAACCAACGCACCAGAAATCACCTCAGTCTCGTCTTTTACAACTCCACTGATTGTTGCAGAAGATTGTGCATAAGCGCAAATAGAAAAGGTACTGAATAAAAATACGAGTAGAATTTTTCGATATGACATTTGTTTAATATTGAAGATTTACCCCTCAGTAGCATAACTGTTACGCTACCGAAGGTCCTAAATCAAAAAATATTAAAATAAATGACACTATTTGTTGAGCCGATCAATTCTCATGATAAAATCGGTATCCCCGCCTAGCTGAAGTCCTTTTTTTAAACTGCCGGATTGCAGATCATAAATCCAGATATAATTACCCTCAGCGGTCGAGTTCACAGAAATATAGGCCTGTCCCTGTTCAACAATCACACATTCTCTTCTCGTGCCCTTGTCCAGGGGAAGGTCAAGCTTTTGAACCTCTTGCTTTAAAAGATCTACCACATAAAACTCAAAATGTGCCGTACTGTAATGATCACTGAGTCCTTTGAACAAATCTTTTCTTTCACTCCTCACTATTGCCTTGTGATTACCCAGATACCACATTCCGTAGGCATGGTTTCCAATCAGGGTAGAAAGATTGAGAAAGTAATTTTTATCTGTACCGTCTGCTCCCTTATTGATTCTGAAAATACCAGTAGGCAGATCCGGCCGGTTTCCCAGTGCAATTCCCGGGCAAGTCATAAAATAGTAATTACCCTGTTCATCGTTGAAAGTATATGACTGTATAGTATTTATACCACCGGGATAAGTAGACCGCGTTTCCTTATCGATATGGAGTGCCCTCATTGCCGGATAGCTCAGGGTGGCTACGTATGCAGTGTCGCTCGTTGTGTAATCAGAAGGGCCAAGATTTTTATGATAAGTATAACCGATCAGCAACGTGTCCCTCCGCTGTTCAACGAAGCCAATCGACATGCTGTTAAATTCTCCCGTAGGCCCCTGAATTTCCAGTCGCCCGGCAGTAATGAGCTTCATTTTATCCGTTGAAACTAATCTGTATTTTACTTCAGCGGCATGACGGTCGTCCAGTCCGGTGAGCAGTAGCGTATCTTTACCCATCCAGTAAAAATTCTCAATAGAAAAATCTGGTGCTGACAGCACCGCTACCTCCTCTAAAAGCTGCTTCTCTACCCTGTACTTGGAAAATGAGGCTTTTCTACGGTTTAGGTGATAATAAAATCCGTCCTTAACAATATTATCTCTGTCCATTTCCTTGACATTGAGTTCAGTACCAGATTGCTCAGGACTCAGCTCCCCGCTGGATAATGTATTTGTTTGTAACAGATATTCTTTATTGTCTTTCCCTAAGATATAAATACTATAAGATTTTGGTTCTGCAATAGCTCCATCAGACTTGCGGTTGGTACAGGAAGTACCACAGCAGACAATCCATAGTATCAATAACAAAACAGCTTGTTTAGCTGGCGGGTACATCATCTCTCACTAGAATTTTTGAGCACTAAATATTGAATTCATTGACCACTTGTTTTTGAATGACCGGTGGCAGGTCTAGCAGGTTCCGCTCATTTACAACAATCATCTTATCTCTGCCGGATTTATCCTTCAGCAAAATATAAGTCTGACCCATTTTAAAGCTTACTTTTTCGTCATCACCATAAAAAATCAATTCCACATCCATCTTAGGCGAAAGCAGCAAGCTTCCCGAAAAATCAATAACGCCGGTTTTATAATTGATCTTCGCCTGTGTTTTAGGGCCTACAGTTATCAAATAACCCCTGGAATCAAGATGCTGAACTTCCATGGACGAAGAATTATCTACAGCTATTAGGTGTGGCTGCATGGAAGACGGAAGCTGGTAGAATCCAATAGCCAGCAGTGCGGCAACCAGTATGGCTGCAATTGCTTTTGGCCAGACCGTAGATGCAGGCGTACTGGATGCTGGTTTTTCTGCTGCTGCAGAAACTGGCAGTATTGTCTCAATCCCATTCCAGATATCCCTTTTATAGTCATCTTTGCTTTCACCTTCCGGCAATACCAACTGGTCATCCGTGGTGTCGTCAAACAGCCATTCCTCTACCACCCTGCGTTCTTCAGCAGTACATTCACCATGGTGATATTTTTCTATGAGCAGCGGATTAACCTTCATTATTAAGTAAAAATAAGCTAAACTTATTTATATATTTTAATTAAGTTTTATCTGGAATGTGTATAAATGTGCAATGATTGGGACTATACGGTCCCTTGTTTACATAGCTGTAGCTTAACTGTGCTTTCTACGAAGGTCACTGAGAATAATAACCAGACAATTTAAGTTTAAGCATGGAGTTGGCTCTGGTTATATGGTATTCCACAGCTCTTTCCGTAATCAGTAACAGAGAGGCAATTTCCTTATTTCCCAGGCCATCTTCGCGACTCATCCTGTAAACTTTTTTACATTGGGGAGGAAGGGTATCTACCAAAACATTGACTTTTTCCTTCAGGTTATTATACAACACACGCTCTTCTGTACAATTGCTTTGCATATTGTCGCCCTGCAGTTTAACTGTGACATGCTGTTTTCGGCTAACTTTATTTCTTATATATTCAAATGCTTTAAACTTAGCCGCCCTTACCAGGTAGTTCTCAATCTTGTCCAGTTCCAGCTCTTCTCTACGTTCCCACAGGGATTTAAAAATATCCTGCACCATTCCTTTTGCGGGTTCAGTCTCGCGGATCTGATTATAACAAACCGCATATACCTTTTCCCAATATAAATGGTAAGCAGCTTCGAAAGTTTCCTTATCGATACGTACCGGGCTATCGGAAAAATTAATGGGTGCTCTAGCTGACAAACTGATTAAATTGGTGGAGACAAATATAATCTATTTAGAATCGGTATAAACAATTTAATGAAGAAATTATTTCAATGAAATCCATCATGAAAAAATGCCTTGATCCAATTGTAGTTGGAACTGATAGCAATGTTGTTTAAGCAAAAAAAGAGCAACCCTCAATAATAGCTGCTCTTTTTGTATACATTAAATGAATGCCGGGTTATGGCTTCACATAGTTAAATGCAATACTGTCTTTAACTATCAACCCGCTCATTCCCTGAGCATTGTAACTGATGGAATATTTGCCAGGCTTACTGATCGCATAACCTTTTAACACATCCACATCTACAGAAAGACTATCTCCCGGGTTAACCTTTACATAACTGTCTGCCGGAGGTGGCATTACTCTTTTTGCCATCGCTCCTTTATAAGAAGCCTCTTCACCTTTATCATCCTTAATATCAAGATATTTACTGATCAGGGGTTCAAAGGGAGTATGCCATTTGCAAAAATGCTGTGCGGTATCGGCTGTATTATAGACGGTGAACTTAAGTTTTACCGAATCGCCAACTTTGATGGTTTCATTGATTTTCATCACCGCAAAAAGTGGCTGTGGTACCATATGATCAGCAACAGGAGCAGCGACAGAATCACTTTTCCCCTCAGCGGTTCCAGTGCGGGTGTTCTGACTGCATGAGGTTGCTATCAGCAACGTGGCAGATAAAATAGGAATAATGTTTTTCATAGCGTAAAAGTATAAATTAAACTTATCAAAATTTTATTGCTACACCATGGACTTTCATATTTTCTATGTGATAAAATTTAATTAAGTTGCGCTATGACCAATAAAAACAAAATTTAAACAACTTGTCATGCATAAAAAAAGAAACTAATGTTTTTATAAAAGAGAAATACAAAATAATACTTAAATATGTCGCCGAACATATAAACGCTTGTGATCAGTAAGAAAGAAATATACGTATATAGTAGCGAAGCCAATTAACCTAACCGACTTGATAACCAAATTTAAACTTCTGCTGATCACGTTCTTGCTGGCAGTGTCCCTACCGGACTATGCTCAGGAACATCAGTTGCATTTTACCCATATCAGCAATAAAGATGGCCTGTCAGAGAGAAATGTAAATTTCATCTTTCAAGACAGCCGGGGTTTTATGTGGATCGCTACGCGCGACGGTTTAAACAGGTATGATGGTTATAGGATCAAAGTATTTAAACCGGACCCTGACGACCCTTATACAATTGGCGGCAATTACATATCGCACATAGCCGAGGATAAAAAAGGGAATATCTGGGTGTCCACCATCGGTGGAGGACTCAACAAATTTGATCCTGAAACAAATAAATTTTACCGCTACCTTCATCAGGAAGATAACAGTAAGAGTATTGCAAGTAATGCGATCACCAAAATTGTGATAGATCAGACAGGGCTGATCTGGCTAGGAACACAGAATGAAGGACTGGACCTTTTTAATCCCGCCACCGGACAGGCTATACACTATCGAAATGATGAATCGAACCCGAACAGCATCAGCGGGAACAATATATTCACCATCTTCAAAGACAGCCGAGATAATATCTGGGTAGGTGAGCAAGAAAAGGGCTTGAATCTTTACAACAGAAAAACAAATACCTTCAGCAGGTTTCTGCATCGCGCTGGAAATGCCGAAACAATTTCCAGCAATAAAATCACCTGTCTGTTTGAAGACAGTTCCCGTCGTTTATGGATAGGCACTTCCGGCAGTGGCTTTAATTTGTATGATTACCAAAGCCGAACTTTCAAGAACTTTGTCAATAACCCGAAATCCAAGAACACGTATTTGAACAGTAAAATACAGTGTATTACTGAAGATAATGATAAAAACTTATGGATAGGAACCGAAAACGGCGGGCTGAGCATTTTCAATTATCAAAAGAATATCTTTAATAATTACCTGCATGACGATATCGACGAAAGCAGTATCGCAACAAACTCCGTGGATGCCATCACCAAAGACCGTTTTGGCAATATGTGGCTCGGTACCTTTAGCGGCGGAATAAACCTTTACAAAAGATTCGCTACCAACTTTAGTTATTATAAACACAGCAATAACCAAAACAGTCTTTCAAATAATTTCATTCTCAGCATTTTTGGGGACTCAAATAATGATTTCTGGTTAGGAACCGATGGTGGCGGACTCAATTACTTCGACAATAAAGCAGGTAGGTTTATTACCTACAAACATCAGGACAATGCCAACAGCATTGCCGGGAATTATGTGTTGACAATAAAGGAGAACGGCAACAAGCAACTCTGGATTGGGATGTGGAACGATGGGATCAGCGTTTTAGATCTGCGCACCAGAAAATTCAGACATTTTAAGCACAACGCAAATGACAATAATAGCTTAGGCTACAGAAACATTTACGCCATTTACCCGGCTGGTAAAGGCAAGATGTGGATCGGCACCTTCGGGGCTGGCTTAGATCTTTACGATCCTGCCACTGACAGGTTTATCCATTATCGTCATGACGCTGATAACCCTGCAAGCATCGCCAGCGACCGTATCAATTCCTTATTAGTTGATAGCAAAGGCAGATTATGGGTAGGAACCAACGATCGCGGACTGGATCTTTTTGACCCGAAAACTAATACTTTCAGTCATTTCAAATATGTACCCGGAGAGCCAGGCATCAGCAACAATACAGTTGTAGACATCATGGAAGATCATGCAGGCAACATTTGGCTCTGCACCTTTGACGGCTTGAATCGCATGAACCCCACTACTGGCATGTTTAAACGCTTCACAACCCAGGAAGGATTGGCGAACAACCTTACCTACGCCATCCTGGAAGATAGTCAGAGAAACTTATGGATAAGTACCAATAGCGGCCTGTCGAGGTATAATCCTTCAATGGACATATTTAGAACTTTTAGCACCGAGGATGGTTTGCAGGAACAAGAATTTAAACCGCATTCGGCATTTAAAAGCAGTACTGGTGAACTGTTCTTTGGTGGCGTAAATGGATTCAACAAATTTTATCCGGAACGCATTCAAGATGCCAAATACCTGGCACCACTGGTATTGACAGATTTCAAGATTTTTAACCAGCCCGTGCCCATTGCAGAAAATGAGAGCGACCCGTCGCCCTTAAAGAAAGATATATCATTCACCCGCTCCATCACGCTGAGCTACGAGCAGTCGACAATCTCTTTCGACTTTGCCTCCCTGAGTTTCCTTTCTGCAGACAAACAATCTTATGCTTATATCCTCTCTGGCTTCGACAAAGAATGGAACAATGTCGGCAGTAAAAACTCTGCTGTTTATACTAACCTGCCGCCTGGCAAATATACCTTCCGCGTCAAGTGCCGCAACAATGTGGGCGAATGGTCTAGTTCGCTGATCAGCCTGCGCATTATTATTGTACCTCCCTTCTGGTTAACCTGGTGGTTTATTGGTCTTGGAATACTGCTTAGCCTCACGCTTATCTACCTTATCTACAGGTTCAGGCTCAATGTAATCATCAGGCAAAAAGCCAGACTTGAGCAATTGGTAGAAAAACGTACCATCGAGGTGCTACAACAAACCACTGCACTGCAGGCCAGCAACGAGGCATTACAAGCCCAATCCGAAGAACTGCATCATCAGCGCGAACAGGAATACCTGGCCCGCCAGGAAGCCGATAAAGCCAATCAGGCCAAAAGTATTTTCCTTGCCAGTATGAGTCACGAAATCCGTACGCCTATGAATGGCGTGATTGGTATGGCCTCCCTGCTGAATGAAACGGCGTTGACCAGCGAACAAAAAGACTATACAGACACGATTATCAAAAGCGGGGAAAACCTGTTAAGCGTGATCAACGATATCCTCGATTTCTCCAAGATCGAATCTGGAAAGATGGATATTGAGCAGCAAGATTTTAACCTGAGAAAGTGTATTGAGGAGGTAATGGATATGTTCTCCCAGCGTACCGCGAATCAAAAGATTGATCTTGTATACGACATAGACCATGAACTGCCGCGGCAGATTATCAGTGACAGCCTACGCCTTAAGCAAGTCTTGATTAACCTTATTAACAACGCTATAAAGTTTACCGAGAAAGGCGAAGTATTCTTGAAGGTGAGCCTGAATAAGCGGTTAACTGCCGATAAGCTGGAGGTTAAATTTAGCGTAGCCGATACAGGTATCGGTATACCCGCAAATAAACAGGAAGATCTGTTTAAGCCATTTTCACAGATAGATTCTTCTACCACAAGAAAGTATGGAGGGACAGGCCTTGGGCTGGTGATTAGCCAGCGGATTATCAATCTGATGGGCGGCGAAATTGAAGTACAGAGTAACCTTGGCCAGGGCTCCACGTTCTCGTTTGCTATTGCCGTTACCCAAAGTAATAATCCCGTTAGCACTGCCGATATTTCCCTCGCAGACATACAGGGTAAACACATCCTGGTGGTAGACGATAATTATACCAACCGCTTAATCCTGAATACCCAGTTGGCCCTATGGGGTTTTGTTCCCATTACAGTGCCTTCTGCTGCCGATGCAATGCATATTCTGGAGCAATCTCACGAAATTGAATTGGTGATAACCGACATGGAAATGCCGGAAATGGACGGAGTAGAATTTGCGAAACAAATCAAGACAAAACACAAAGACCTGCCCATCATCATGTTGAGTTCTATAAGCAGTGAAAGCCTGAAGAATAACTCAGCGTTGTTTTCCTCCGTCCTGCTCAAACCAGTAAAGCAAAAGTTACTGTCCAAAAGCATTGCTGCACAATTCTCCAAAACGGTTCATACCACTGTAGCGGAAGAGAATTTAACCCCATTGTTAACTGATGATTTTGCCCAAAAACATCCCATGCGGATCCTGGTCGCCGAGGATAACCTCATCAATCAAAAACTGATTGAGCGCGTACTTAATAAACTAGGTTATCAAATAGAGATGGTGGATAATGGCCGTCAGGTTTTGGAAAACATGAACAGCAAGAGCTATGATATCATTCTGATGGACATACAAATGCCTGTAATGGATGGATTGGCGGCCACCCGTGAAATACGGCGTTCGGCATTACACCAGCCATATATCATCGCTTTAACAGCCAATGCAATGCCAGAAGAAAGGGAAATCTATCTCAAAAATGGGATGGACGACTATATCTCTAAACCTATGACTCTTGAAAAACTCATAGATATTTTCAAAAGAGTTCATGAGCAAATCAATGGTTATCAGCAGATAAATTAAGCGAAAATTAACTATATTTAATATATGAAATCAACACTATTCCCCCTTTCTATCCTGGCATGTTTGCTATCGTCCTGCGCGAATAATCAACAATCAGCCCCACTTCAATTAACCGGCACCTGGAAATTGTTGTCAGGAACAACGGTAGAGAAGGGAAAAAGTACAGTCACTGATTATACTAAAGATCAGGAAATGATAAAGATCATTAACGACACACACTTTGCCTTTGTAAAACACAGCCTGGTAGTTGGACCAGATGGAAAAAATGCCTTTGACGCCGGCGGGGGGCGTTATCAACTAAGCGGAGATCAGTATACAGAATACCTGGACTACTTCAGCGACAAAAACTGGGAAGGCAAAACCTTTACCTTTAAGGTTTCAATTCAGCAAGATACCTTGATCCAGACTGGCATCGAAAAGGTGGAGGCGGCTGGAATTGACCGTACGATCACGGAAAAATATCTAAGAGTCAAGTAGAAAGATTTTAGCCGCTCCAATCAGCTGCTTAATTTCTGCTACCTGCCCTGCTCCTGGTTTGTTCTATCAGCCTTGCCTGCTATTCCTTTTATTCAGACAGTCAATTGTCATTAAAGCATTTCTACGCTCAGTCGAGCTTCCCGGCTAAAACATTTTAACTTTTTGTGGGTTTTGTCTGAAATATTACAATGTATAACGCGATACTTCAGAAATTGGAATCTAACTCACTCAACCGTCCGCAAGGACGATACAAATCACCTTCAAAAGGGTTTGGCCTATTCTCAAAAGCACTGGTCTTATCCCTATGTTTATTCATCTGTTCAAACGCTTTCAGCCAGGCTACAATTCCGGCAGATTCAGTTAAAAAAGACTCAGTTAGCGCAGCCAAGGCAGCACAGCTGGCAGACAGTACCAACCTGCAATACGATATATCTGACCTGGCCAGAAAAATCCTGCACCCCAAAAGTCGGCCCAATAACCGCAAAAAATCTGGCATTACGATCATTCCAAATGTTGCGTATAACCCCAGCATTGGTGCCCAGATTGGAATTAAGGCCGTTGCCGGGAAAAAACTTGGCAGTGATCCGAATACCCTAATGTCAGTTGCCGCCACTTCTGCGTCCATTACTACCAAGAACATCATTTACTTTTATCTTACTCATAATATATACACCCCAAGTAACGAGTGGAACTTCCAGGGGGGACTTGTTGCGGCAAAAACCGTTACGCCAGATTTTGGTCTGGGGATTGGTGAAGGTGCTGAGGGCAGTGAAAGTGACCGTGTGTTAAGCAACCCAGACCGCAAAGGCTATGTGCTTCATGCAACCTACTTCAGCTTCAGGGAAAAAGTATACAAGCAAATTCGTGATAACCTTTTTGTAGGTGCTGGGGTATCATTCGACATCAGACGAAACATTGAAGACCGCATTTCGACATCAGATCTGACACCTTATAATATCTATAGTGACCGATATGGGTTCGATCGTGATCATTACCAATCAAATGGTTTGTTATTCAATGTGCAATATACTACACGCGACAATCAAAACCGTGCTTACAAAGGCATTTATGCCGATGCAGGATTCCGTGTAAACCAGGAATGGATGGGCAGTAGCAAAAGTGCTGTGCAGTTCAATACAGACTTCAGAAAATACTGGAGCCTGTCGCAGCGAAATCCTGAGCATGTTATTGCTTTCTGGAACTGGGGATCATATCTGGTAAGTGGGGCCCTTCCCTATCTGGAATTGCCGGGCAGTGGTAAAGACGCCAATTTCCGCTCCGGACGCGGTTATACCGTTGGCTATTTCAAAGGTACGCAATACTTTTATTCTGAGGTTGAATACCGCTTTCCCATTACAAAGAACAAATTCCTGAGTGGCGTAACCTTTTTCAATACGCAAACCACCAACGATAACTTAGGTACCAAGATCTTTCAGAAATGGCAACCCGGAGGCGGTGCCGGCTTACGAGTGCTGTTCAACAAAGCCACCAGAACCAATTTATGTCTCGATTATGCTTTTGGTAATTACGGAAACAGGGGATTTTTCCTCGGACTGAACGAAGCATTCTAGTAAATACTTTCCATAAAAAAAATCCCTGTAATCTTCTATCCGAAGACTACAGGGATTTTTTTATGCTATAGTTATTGGTTTATAAGACTTATTCCTTCACAATTACGTCGTGCGCACCACCCTCAACGATACTTACTGAAGAAACTAAAGTTAATTTAGCTCCCTCTTTAAAGTCGCCCACAGTGATAAAGCCGCAGCTGCACATCGTTGATTTGATCTTTCCAACAGTAACGTCCAGGTTATCTTTAAGGCTTCCCGCATAAGGGACATAACTGTCAACGCCTTCTTCGAACTTCAAACCAGTTTTGCCGCCCATATCATAACGCTCCCAGTTACGGGCGCGATTAGAGCCTTCGCCCCAGTATTCCTTCATATAGTTGCCATTAACCAGCAGCTTCTGTGTCGGACTTTCATCAAACCTTGCAAAATACCTGCCCATCATCATAAAGTCTGCACCCATTGCCAGGGCCAGAGCCATATGGTAATCCTGAGCGATACCTCCATCAGAACAGATCGGCACATAAACACCAGTCTCCGCGAAATATTCGTCACGGGCTTTGGCAATTTCAATCAGCGCTGTAGCCTGACCGCGTCCAATACCTTTAGTCTCCCTGGTGATACAGATAGAACCACCACCCACACCAACTTTCACAAAGTCCGCTCCGGCAGCTACAAGGTATAAAAAGCCATCTTTATCCACCACGTTCCCGGCGCCAACTTTCACCCTGTCACCAAATTCTTCTTTAATATAGCGCAGCGTTTCCTTCTGCCATTCCGAGAAACCATCAGATGAATCGATGCATAATACATCCACTCCTGCCTCTACCAATGCTGGTACCCTATCCTTATAATCTCTGGTATTGATACCCGCACCAACTACAAACTTCTTCGACTGGTCCAGTAATTCCAGAGGATTGTCTTTATGGTTTTCATAATCTTTTCTAAATACAAAAAACCTGAAATTGCCATTCTCATCAATTACCGGAAGACTGTTAAGTTTATGTTCCCATAAGATATCATTCGCTTCACTTAGCGTGATACCAACTTTTGCCGTGATCAGTTTGGAAAAAGGAGTCATGAATTCCTGAACTTCTTTTTCCATTGCATCTACACCAACGCGGTAATCCCTGCTGGTCACGATACCAACAAGTTTGCCTTCTGCGGTGCCGTCATCAGTAATTGCAATGGTAGAATGCCCTGTTCTGGCTTTCAAGGCGATCACATCTTTTAATTTATTTGTGGCAACCAGGTTAGCGGTACTCACCACAAAACCAGATTTATGACGCTTAACTTTTTTGATCATCTCCACTTGTTTTTCTATCGACTGGGAGCCGAAAACAAATGAAAGTCCGCCGTTTTTTGCAAGTGCAACAGCCATCTGATCATCAGAAACCGACTGCATAATTGCAGAAACAAAAGGTATATTCAGTTCTATCTGAGGTTTTTCACCCCTTTTATATTTTACTAAAGGAGTTTTAAGAGATACATTATCAGGGATACAATCGAAGGAAGTTAGTCCCGGAATCAGGAGAAATTCACTGAATGTTCTTGAGGTTTCATTTAAATATTGAGCCATTGGCAAATATAAGAATTTATTCGGAAGATACTATTGAGCTTTCGGTTTATCATTCTATCTTTGAAAAGATAACCTATAGCAATGAAGCGCATCATCTACACTTTTTCCCTGATAACTTTAATCTTTCTTTCGGTATCGGGCTATGCTCAGAATAAAATGCAGAGCCTCGACGAGCTGATTAACAAAAAGGATCCGGCCTGGCCATTGGTGCAGAAATGGCTCGATTCGGCGAAAAATAAAGTAGAAATTTTAAGCGTTGATTCCTCCAAAGCCAGCCAGGCTTTATACAATGCTCAGGTTTCAACTTATTCTACACTGGGTGCCGTCATTTACAATACTGGCGGAATCATGATCGACAATGGCTGGATTCGCATACTGGGCTCCGGCAGCACGCGCCTCAACCGCGACGTAGCAGAGTGGAACAAAGGAAAAACAATTCAGGAATATGGTGATAAGCCAACCTACTTCTTAGTAGCAGACGATGCTGTTGGCGGTTTTTTTGCCATCAACTATGGCGCTTTTGGTGAGGACGTAAAAAATGTTTACTACCTGGCACCAAATAGCCTCAACTGGGAACCTCTTGGTGTAGGATATGGAGAATTCATTCTTTTTTGCTTTGACAGCGACCTGTCCAACTTTTACAAAGGCTTAAGATGGTCTAGCTGGGCACAATTTATCGGTAATCTTGATGGCAGTAAATCTTACAGCTTCCGCCCCTATTTATGGACTAAAGAAGGAATGGATATTGAGAAATGCACACGTAAGCTGGTACCCACTGCTGATCTTTTTAACTTCAACCTGGTTAAACAACAGGAACTGAGTGTAAAGGAACCAGAAAAGTCTTAACATTTCAAGGAAGTTATATTTTCAGGATCAGATGAGACAAATTTCGTACTGTGAGTGCCAACGCGATATGATTTGCTTTAGGCCGGAAGAACTGCTGTAATTATACTTGTGAAGATATGCGATAAACAACGAACAGCTTCCAGAATTGAAGCTTTAAGATTGAATCGTTACAGTTGTAGGTGTACCGCAGGACAATGCAAAAGTTACTCAGCATGACGAATCATGCTGAGTAAATGACTAGAATTAACTTGTCTTAATTAAGCAAGTTTTACGTTTACTGCGTTCAGGCCTTTTTTACCTTCTTGCTCATCGTATACTACTTCATCGTTCTCACGAATCTCGTCGATTAGACCAGAAACATGAACAAAGATTTCTTTTCCGTTTTCGTCTTTAATAAAGCCAAAGCCTTTTTCAGTGTTAAAAAATTTTACTGTACCGTTTTTCATTGTATAAAAATATTTAAAATAATGGGCTTAATATAGTCATTAAACTTGTCACTGCAAACATGATGTGTTACTAATATACTTTTCTTAGTGTTTTTTTCTTCAATCAACCAAGTATTTCTAAAAAGCGACATTTCACCCCTCCTCTTCTTCCATTTTGAGTGAAGTAGCGCTCTGCCCAAAGTTATTGTTTTAACTGTTTTTCCATCCCTAAAAATGGAAAAACAGCCAGACTCCATTTTGCCCTGAATCTTATCTTACTTGCTGTAAACTCCGTTCAAATACGCGGTTGGCGAAACAGGCTCGCGACCAATAATTCTTTCCAGTTCACCGGTAACTTCGGCAAACTCTCCAGCTTCGGTTGCCCAGGCAAAACCAGCGAGCATGTCTACAAAAAATGACGGAAGTCCAGCTTTCTCTAAATTGCCGCGATAACTATCAATTGAAGGTGATACATATTGAATTTCAACGCCACTTGCTGAGGAAATTATTGCCGCTATTTCCGCCCATGTTACTGCCTGCGATCCGGAAAGATCAACAGCTACATTATCATAACGTCCAGAGTTGTCCAATAAAATTACCGCTGCTGCTTCTGCCAAATCTGCCGTCGTCGCAAAAGCTGTTTTACCATCACCACCGGGAAAAACCAGGTTTTCCGTTTCCAGTACCTGAGGTCCGGCAAAATCAGGAATAATGTCGGCATATAAAGCATGCTTTAGAATGGTATAGGTAAGACCTGAATTTATCAATTCATTTTCAGTGATCAGGTGACTGCTGCTGATTACCGCCAATGGAGAATCTCCACTTTCAGTTTTACGCTGGAAACTTGTATAAAAGACCTGTTTAACTCCCGCCTCAACAGCTGCCTTAATCAAATCCTTATGTTGCTGTACCCGGTTTTCCAAATCATTGCCAGACACCATATATACTTTATCTATTCCTTTAAATGCATTAAGCAAGGATGCATAGTCGCTATAATCACCCGTGATCACCGTTATGCCCTGATCTTTTAATGCTGTAGCTTTATTGGCATCGCGAACAAGTACGCTTATATTTTGTGCTGCGGTTTTTTTAAGTAATTGTGCTGTTACCTGACTCCCAAGGCGGCCTGTAGCGCCTGTAACTAAGATTTTGTTCATTTTATGAAAATTATAATGATGAAAATATTTATACTTACTTTTAGTTTGTTAAAGGTAATTGTAAAGCGTCATTCAAACAAGAACGTACGTTCGCCACAGTCACTTACCTCAAAGTAACAATAATTGATTATCAACAACTTATGATCGTAGAATATTTAGAAAAATATAGCACCAGCCAGGAATGTCCCCTTAGAAGTATCCTTAATCGGGTCGGCGACAAATGGTCAATCCTCATCATCAACGTTCTGGGAGAATGTGGTACGATGCGTTTTAACGAAATTAATACCATGATCGGTAGCATTTCTCAAAAGATGCTGACGGTAAGCCTTAAGACGTTAGAGGCAGATGGATTGATTTCAAGAAAAGTATACCCTCAAATTCCACCAAAAGTAGAATACACGCTCACACCGTTAGGGGAAAGTCTCATTCCTGCGATGTCTACACTTGCCAACTGGGCAATCGAAAATATGCCTGCTGTAATTGCTTCAAGAAATGAGTTCAATAATAAAGTGACCCAATAAAACAACTTGTTAAAGGCCGCTCAAAGCTTTGTTTCCAATAGTCATGCAAAAAAAAAGCGGAAACGGCACATCCGTCCGTTTCCGCTAATTCTAAATTAACGCTCTCAATATATAGACGCCTAAAACACCTATATATTGTATGACCAGGCAAAATAATTTTACAGCATAAGAAAATGAGATCAATTCTTTCGCTATCTACGCTCGATGGCGAAGGTTTGGCTACGGAACCGGGGTATTTTTCGCTGCTGCCTTTATCAAGTGAATGAGATTCTTCTTGTCACAGTTACTCAAACTATCAATCACTTGACCACTTTCAGGATAATCTTTTACAAACATGCCCCCGTGTTTTTTTGCAAACACATAGTCGCTTATTTTTGAGCTCTCTAAAACTGACAGCTCATTAAAGGTCAATGTCATGGCATCAAAACGTGGGCCCGGCCCCGCTAAATGACAAGATCTGCAAATACCGATTTTGTCTAACAAAAGTTCGCCATCATAAAGATTTACCAGGCAGGAATCAACAGAAGTTCGAAGCGAATTTTCTTCTGATCGATGATTACTGCTGCAACTTATCATCAGATAAAAGAGGACAATACCCATGCCTATTTTTATCATAGACAAATCTGTAGACCGCTTGTAAAGCGTGCCAAATACATCATGCTTTAAAAAAAAACATTAGCATCCTTTTAAATTTTTCTCTGAAATAGTTACCAGAATCTGGCTGAATAAATTTACTTTTATCATTGGAGAGTTTGTTTTAGTTTAGCGATTAAAACTTTGTAGAGTTCATGAAAGATCTCCTTTTTAATGCAATTTTTTCAAAATATTGAACAAATATGCTTTTCGCAACCAAATATAGCCTTATGAGATTCTCCCTAAATGCTTTAACCCTTTTGACACTGACCGTGCTAACTGCTAACCACCTGCAAGCAGAAGACATTACCATCAAAGTCACCAAAAAATACCTGAATCTTCCCGTTTCACACCAGCAGGAAAGAAAAACCATGAACTTTAGTGTTAGAGGTAAAGCAGACCGTTCATTTAAAATCAGACTGGCAGCAGATCCGGAATACTGGGTGTTCTGCGATATGATTGCTTACAAGGGGAAAACGATTACCATTAGCTACGAAGGGGATGCCAGCGGACTAAAAAAAATATACCAGGATGACCGCATTGCAGGCCAAGACTCTCTATACAAGGAAAAAAGCAGGCCTCAGTTTCACTTTTCTACCCGCCGCGGCTGGATCAATGATCCCAACGGTATGATCTGGTATGAAGGTGAATACCACCTCTTCTATCAGCACAATCCTTATGAAAGAGACTGGGAAAACATGTCATGGGGACATGCAGTGAGCAGCGACATGATACATTGGAAAGAACTTCCAGAAGCACTTAACCCCGACCACCTTGGCACCATGTTCTCGGGATCTGCGGTAATAGATTATCAAAACACGGCAGGATTTAATAAAGGTAAAACTCCTGCAATGGTTGCCATTTACACGGCCGACAATGCAGAAAAGGAAACACAGTGTATTGCCTATAGTCTCGATAAGGGACGAACCTGGACTAAATATGCGAATAACCCTGTCATAGATTCCAAAGCAAAATGGAACAGCAAGGACACCAGAGATCCCCGGGTATTTTGGTTTGCCCCCGGAAATCATTGGGTAATGGTATTAAATGAACGCGACGGACACTCAATCTACAACTCCAAAAATCTTAAGGAATGGACATTCGAAAGCCATCTTACCGGTTTCTGGGAATGCCCGGATTTGTTCGAGCTACCTGTGGATGGAGATAAGAAAAACAAAAAATGGGTGATGTACGGTGCATCAAACACCTATATGGTCGGCAGTTTCGACGGTAAAACGTTTCGCTCCGAATCTGGCAAACACTATTACGTTACCGGGGCTATCTATGCTGCACAAACCTTCAATAACATTCCTGAACAGGATGGCAGAAGGATTCAGATTGGCTGGGGAAAAATACCATCCCCAGACATGCCTTTCAACAATCTAATGTTATTGCCAACGCAACTCAGCCTTAAAACCACCAAAGATGGCGCAAGGCTCTTCAGTGTGCCAGTTAAAGAAACTGAAGGACTTTTTAACAAAGTTTTACAAGAGAAAAACCTTAATGCCGAGGCTGCAACCCAGCGACTGAAGGACTTCGATGCAGTTGGGCAGCTTCGTGTAAAAACTACAATAAAACTTTCTCATGCTACCGGTGCGGGACTGAGTCTCTTTGGACAACGCCTGCTGGATTACGATATGAATTACAATCTCGTTAACGGAGTATTTTATTCTCCCGAAGATCCGTCAAGCATGGAAATAATGGCCGACATATATATTGACAAAACTTCAGTAGAAGTTTTTATTGATGGCGGGGCTTACTCCTACTCGATGGCAAGAAAGTCCAAAGACAATCAAAAAAAAGGTTTTGAGTTCTGGGGAAATAACGTTGAAATAAAAGATCTGGAGGTATATTCCGCCAAATCAATTTGGTAAATTAGGCGCTGTTAAACCCCGATGAGAATGGAAAAACTTCAACAATTCAAACAAAGTTTAGATAGTAAGCAGTTGCCAGAAAACCTGTCCGTGCATCTTCAGGCCCTATGGTATGATGGAAAAGGCAACTGGACGAAAGCCCATGACCTGATTGATCAGCTAGGTGACAAAAAATCGGCTCATTTGCATGCCTACCTTCACCGCAAAGAAGGAGATATCTGGAACGCTGATTATTGGTATAACCGCGCTGGTCAAAGTCGTCCGGATATCTCCCTCGATAAAGAATGGGAATCCTTGGTGGTCTTATTTTCGGCCTAAGGCCAAAAGCCCTGCGGCAGTGGCGAGCAATAAGCTTGCTACAATATATTTGCGATGCGCTTTCGGTCTGCCGGGTAATCCCCAACCTCCATACACCGCATTACCATATTTTACAGGGGCAAATACATTGCCGTCAGATTTAGGTATCGTATCCGCCTGGTTGAGATAATAGCGAATAACCTTAGCTGTAATGCCACGCGTAATCCCCGGGAAAAGACTATGCGTCACCCTCAGGAAGGTAGAAATGCTGCCAACCATCACCTCAGACTGCGGACGCTCAGCCAGCTTAACTATCGCAATGGCCAGACGTCGCGGATCATAAACAGGTGGTGCCGGTTTGAGCATTTTGCCAGTGTAGTTTGCTGCATGCTGTATGCCCGGAGTATCTAGAAATGCCGGAAAAGCATCACATACAAAAATCTCAGGCCAGTCGTTCAATTCCGCCTTCAACGCTGCAGAAAACCCGCGTAGGCCAAATTTACTGGCAGAATACCCCACACCAAATGGTACTGGCAAAAAGCCGCCAATGGAAATATTATTGATCAGCACGCCTGCATTCTGCTTTTTAAAGTATGGGATCACTGCATGAGCCCCATTCATATAGCCCAGCAAATTGGTTTCTATAACTTGCTGGTGTACCGCCATAGGGGTTTCATCAAATGTTCCAGCAGCAAGCAAACCCGCATTGTTTACCCAGATATCAATCCGGCCGCCAAATTCCTGAGCCTCGCCCGCAAGACGTATCATTGCTGATGAATCCGTTACATCTGTGATTATAGTTTTTACTTTTGCCCCTAGCTCCTCACATTCCTCCGCAACTTCGGTCAATGCCTTTTCGTTTCTGGCGGCAAGTACCAGATATGGTTGTTGTAAGGCAAATTCAAGAGCTATTGCTTTACCTGCTCCGCTAGAGGCACCGGTAATCACAATAGTTTTGTCTTTGAGCCTCATATGTTTGTTTTGTTCCCTCATTTTCATATCATTTGTATTTTACTATAATTTTAACCTGAAAACTTTTTTAATGTTTTAAGGATTTCATTATTTAGCCTTATCAAACAATAAATTCCCTGCCCTGTTATCATTATATGAGCAACCAAAAGCATATTATTGAAGCACAGGCAACCCTTCCCGACGGTGGGATTGTTCGCGGGCCAGTCACTACCGAAGACAACAAAACTTTTCTTTTCGTTGATACAGTAAGCAATCAGGAGTTTAAGCTGGCTTTAGAGAGAAACGACCTCGGCTGGCACGAGGCCGCCAATCAAGCTCCATCTGCACATCAGCAGATGATAGACGAAATTGGCGTTTTTATAGACAATGCGATTGGAAATAATCCTGTCACCAGCAAAATAAAAATAGAATAACAGAAAAGGCGCTGGCTAGACTGCCAGATCAGCAAGCTAGGGCTTCATAATCATCACAGAAGGCGTATCGGATAACCAAACACTTCTGGTATCCAGCGCCTTCTTCCAACTCGAAAGACTGATCAGCACCAGCTGATGTTTCGACAGAAACGCTTTGTCAATCAGCTTCTCCTCATGAATGCTGATGTGATTTGGGGCGGCGTTTTCCAGCGCTCTTATCGCTTCCTTAAATTCCATATTGTTCCTGATAATATTGGCCGCATCCAAAATGGTGATCGATACGCCCCCATGTTGAATCAGCTTCTGGATGTAGATTAGCAAAAAGCTATCACTCAGTGAAAACACCGGAACGAGAACATGTTCAATACTTTCAAGATTTTTATCAATTAATATCCCCGTGGGAATGTTCACTTCTTTAAGGATATGTTTGGTACGGTCATCAAAAATCCCACCACTAAAAAGACTATCTTTTCCGGTCAGGGAATCATAGAGTCTCTCCGGATTAATCACCCTTGTGGTAAAACCAAGTATCTTACCTAATAAGGTCCCCTCGAATACAGACTGGCCGATACCCACCAGCAGCAAATCATAATCACCGTCGTTGGCAATCTCAATAATTTCTGAATCTATATCCTGCGCAGGTTTAAAAAATGTTGTGAAGGGCTGCGATAGTGAAGTCGCTTCTTCCGTTATCCGATTGAAACTGTCTTTTTCATATTCCGCGGAGTTAAATTGATTGAGCTCGTTGGCAAGTGAAAGGTGAAGCGCGGTTACGGTAGAACTTTCCTGTGACTTCCGGATGAGTGAATTTGCCAGGCGCATCAGCAACTGTCCCGTCAAAGGGTTCCCAAAAGAAATCAGCACATTATACTTATCGCTCCGGTGAATCAATTCTGTTCCGTCTGGCTGCTTCCTGAAGAACTTATTGATCAGGTCTAGTGCAGGCCCGGTCATAAATGTCGTAATCAGTGCCATCAATACTAAAATCGCAAACATGCCAGGGGACAGTACCCCCAGATCGTAGCCTATGTTCAACGCAATCAGTTCCATCAGTCCCCGGGTATTCATCAGCGCACCAATAGTTAGACTGCTATGCCAATTCTGGCCCATAAATTTCGCTGCCAGGGCACTTCCCGCAAACTTTCCGGTTACAGCAACCAAGATAACGGCAACGCAAATCTGCCACAAGCCCGGTTCTGACAGTAAGCCGATTTGTGTCCGCAAGCCTGTAAAAACAAAGAATAAAGGCAGCAGGAGAACAAGCGCTATGTCCTCCACTTTCTCGATAAACACATTTCTGAAATTTGCATTCGGTGGCATAATTACGCCGGCCATAAATGCGCCAAAAAGGGCGTGAATTCCAATGGTTTCCGTACACCAGGCAGAAAGAACAAGAGTAACAAAGAACACACCAACGATAGACTTGTTCAAACTTTCTTTATCCGGATGGATTTCCCCGATCTGACGCAAAAACGGCCGCACTACTTTCAACATTACAAAAACGTAACCCGCAGAAAGCAGGATAGTATATCCCGCACTGGTGAATGATCCTGCCTTAACAATGGCAATAACGGCCGCAAGAATACACCATGCCGTGATATCGTCTGCAGCAGCGCAGGTGATAGCGATAGCGCCTAGTTTAGTTTTTGTTAATCCGCGTTCCTGAACAATACGGGCCAGTACAGGAAAGGCGGTAATGCTCATAGAAATACCAATAAATAAGGCATAGGAAAGAAAATTCACCCCTTCCGGTGCTGTATCTTTATAAATAAAATAGGTTAACACCACGCCCAGTGTAAAAGGAAAAACAATACTCGCATGGCTGATCACCACCGCTTCGTGAGCTTTATTTTTCAACACATCAAGGTCCAGTTCCATGCCCACAACAAACATGAACAGGATTAATCCAACCTGACTCATAATCCCAAGATTTGCCAATGAGGTGGCTGGAAAAAGGAAATGTGAAAATTCAGGAAAATAAGCACCCATTAATGATGGACCCAGGATGATACCGGCAACAATTTCTCCAATCACTGAAGGTTGTCCAAATTTACTGAACAGATACCCCAGAGCCCTTGCAACCAATATAATCGCAACAATCTGCAACAAGAGTAAGGCCAGAGGGTGTGTCAAGTTACTATGAAGTGCCGCTACAAAATGATCCCAGCCAGAACTGGTATTTTCAAGGCCAAGATTGCGTTTCGGATTCCCTAGCTTACTGCCCTGTGCAATAATAAGGTACATAATAGCAGAAAGGCCTCCAATAGTAATGATATAAAACAGCAGGTTTTTAAATTTCTTCATATACACTTGTCATCATTGATTTGTGAAATCTGAAGATAGCCAAATTGATGGCATGAGGAACCTGCAGTGGCAAATCATGTACTTAACATAGGCTTTTTTGTACCGAAACTAGGCTTTAACCTTTTCTTTGAATGCTGAGCTGAATTGTATGCTTAAGGGAAACCGTAATGAGATACCGTCGTGATCACTAAGGGTGCTCACTACAGAATCATGTGTATAGGCCGCTACGCAATCCAGGGAAATAATGGTTTGCCGGTTAATGCGGCAAAACCTGTCGGCCGGCAGTTTCTCCAGCAACTGCTCAAAAGAGATATTCTTCAGGATCAATTCCTGGTTGCTCTTGAGTGTTACTTTTTTATCCCTTCGGTCCACCTCAGAGGAGGATACCAGCACCACATCGGCAAAGCGCAGCAGTAGTTTTCCCCTGTCACTATTGAGTTCTGTAAATGCAGTATCCCCTTCCCGCTGCTCCAAGAGCCGTTCAGCTTTCAGGAAAGCTTTTTTCAGTCTATCCAGCTGAAGCGGCTTGGTGATATAGTCCGCCGCTTCAAGATCAAAAGCATCTGCGGCATATTCCTTATAAGCAGTAGAAAAGATAATCACTTTGTCCTTGAGCTTTTGGGCTACCTCAAGACCATTCATACCCGGCATCTCAATATCGAGCACACACACCTGAAAATCTAACTGATCCGCTTCATGGAGGAATTTCTGTGGGTTATTATAGGCCTTCACTACTTCGATTCCTTCAATCTGCCCGCATAACATTTTCAGATAGGTAAGTCCAGGTAACTCATCATCAAGCAATACACATCTAAGCCCTGGCATCTAATCTCAATTTTAGTCTCGTGCTATAAACCTGTCCTTCCTGGGTCTCCTCCAGTTGGAAGTTTTCCCCGTAAATAGTATTCAGTCGATCTTCAAATGCTTTATTTCCCAATCCTCCCTTTAAGGACGATGCCGGATTTTTCGGAACAAACTTATTAGATACCGATAGCAGAAACCAGTCATCCTTAATTTCAAATACTACGGCAATAAATGAGTTTTCATTTTGCAGGTCTGCATGTTTAAAAGCATTTTCAATCGGATTGATCGTAATAAAAGGTGCAATCAAAGCTTTGGCATTGCGCAGGTCTGTCATGTCAATTTTATTTCGGACCTGTAGATCGAACAGCGGACTCGTTTTTAGCCGGTTGATTTCAATAAGATCCAGCGCAAAATTCAGTTCCTCTTTCAGCGACACGAACTCTCCTTCAGCCTCATAGAGGATATAGTCGAGTACACTCGATAGCTTGTCAAGGGCATAATAACTTTGATAAGCGTGCGACTGTATAGCATTCAAGGCATTCTTCAGCAAGTGCGGACTCAATTTATAACGAAAGGAATCAGGTTCACTTCGATGTTGCCTCACAAGTAAGTCCCCTAATCCAACCGCTGCGCCTTTGGAGCCTTTAAGCTTCACTAATTTGATGCTAAGCATTAAAATTGCAATCAGACAAAGCAAAATTACAATAATGAGGATGATATAAATGATATAATCTCTATCCAATTAAAGTCGTTTTAATGTGCAATGCTGCAAAATACAGTAAAATTCCCAAATCTTCCCATCCCCCGTTCGTAAATGCAGCGTGATAGAGACCAGGGCCCTGAGCACTGCAGCAACAGAAAATTACACATCTCACTTATTTCGTTATAAATAAACAAAAAAGCGTATATCTTTGGGCTCAATTTTTACTATTAAAACTTTTATGGCAAAAGCATCCGAAATTAAAGTGGGTAATATCTTACGTTTCAATAACGAACTGGTAACAGTGGTAGAAATCCTGCACCGCACACCGGGTAAAGGTGGCGCATTTTATTTAGGCAAATGGCGTAACATCAAAACTGGCAAAATCGTAGAAGCACGTTTGGCAACAGATGAGCAGGTAGAAATCTGCCGCGTTGAAACCAACGATTTTCAATATTTATATGAAGAAGGTGATTTCTTTGTGGTAATGGATAACGTATCCTTCGAGCAGTTTAACATCCCTAAATCATTGTTTGGTCCGGCTGCAAAATTCCTTAAAGAAGGTATGGATGTGATCGTATCTTTCGAGAGCGAAGAACCAATTATGGCTCAGGCTCCAAACTTTGTAGAGCTGGAAATTACCTATTCAGAGCCAGCTGTTAAAGGCGACACCTCTTCAGGTGCTCAAAAATCTGCAACTACTGAAAACGGTATTGAAATAAAGGTTCCTTTGTTCGTTAATGAAGGTGACAAAATCAAAATCGATACACGTACTGGCGATTACGTTGAGCGTGTAAAATAATTATACAAGCGTATAGGTAACGGCTTGCAGCAATGCAGGCCGTTTTTTTATACCCTGACTTAAAGAAACCGATCTAAAATGCCAATCACAGTCTGCGTATTTATGCAATTTTGCTTATCATTGCAATATGAAGGGAATTACCGAGATAAAAAAAGCATCATTTGGGGTTAAGGCGATATTCCTGGTATGTGGGCTGGCAATTTCCAGCTGGGCGCCTATGGTGCCATTTGCAAAAGACAGGCTGCAGCTCGATGATGGCAATTTAGGATTGCTGCTATTATGTCTTGGTGTCGGCGCTATCGGTTTGATGCCCTTGAGTGGATATTTCAGTAAAAAATATGGCAGTCGCAAAGTCATTCTCTGCGCAGCCCTGGCCATGGCATTTATACTTCCCCTATTGCTCGTCGTCAATTCTGTACTATGGATGGGTGTTGCCTTATGTTCCTTCGGAGCGGTGGTAGGAACCGTAGATGTGGCAATGAATGCTCATGGCGTGCAGGTACAAAACCTTTACCGCAAGCCCATCATGTCTTCCTTTCACGGATTATTCAGCGTTGGCGGACTCTTTGGGTCGCTGGGCCTTGGTGCTCTGATGAAAGCCGGACTTGAACCCCTCACTGCTGCGCTGTCTATTTCAGTCTTGCTGATTATCATTGTGCTCTCTCAATATGGCTCATTACTCAACCGGGAAACTGAACAACAAGCCATAAATGAGTTTTCCTCAGCTAACAGCAACAGTTCCGGGGCCTCTTCGGCCTGGCTAAACATCGGCGTACTTTTCCTTGGAGCAATGTGTTTCATCGTGTTTCTATCTGAAGGGGCAATGCTCGACTGGAGCGCTATCTTCCTGAAAGAGAACCGCGGTATCGATCCGCGCCTCTCGGGAATTGGTTATGCAGCATTTTCCGTAGCCATGGCAACAATGAGGTTATTTGGAGATAAATTAGTGTCACACTTCAGCGGAAGAAAAGTGGTCATTTGGGGCAGCCTGGTCGCAGCCTCCGGAATCATATTGTTGCTCACTTTCTCTTCTCTGTTATTTTCGCTATTGGGATTTATACTATTAGGGATAGGTGCTGCAAACATTGTCCCCGTTTTTATTGGCGAAGGTGGACGGTTGAAATCTGTTTCAGCCCTCACCGCAATTCCCGCAATTACCACTATGGGATACGCAGGTCAGCTTGCCGGGCCGGCTTTACTTGGCTTCATTGCTCACCACTACTCCCTCTCCGTGGCTTTTGGCCTGATTGCCTTTCTATTACTTACAGTTGCCGCAGCATATCTTCTTAGAAATAACGGTTCAGCAAAAACAGCAGATCCAGAAATAAGAAGCCATTAAACTTTGATTCACAAGACCTTGCTATTGAGACAGGTTTACGTTTTCGATGGCTTTCAGATAATACATCTTCTCAATCGCATCATTGCTAAAAAGCTCCTTTTCACCTGCTTTGAGATTATGCGTCTGCCAGGCTTCATTCGGCACAATCCTCAATGTGTGTTTCCCATTTTTGAGAGATAGTGGCAGGTTAAAACCTTTAACACAATTAGTATAGCGATAGCTGAGCTTACCATTACTGATCTTGTATTCAAAGACCGGAATTTGTACTGTTCTCAGGTATTGATCAAAAACGCGACTATAGTTGAAGGCAGCTTTTTTAGAAATATAGGCTTCCACATCGGCCGAGTTAACCGTTTGATGGTAGAAATCTTTATTTAGCCCACGCAGGATTTGCCTAAACAGCTCATCGTTATTTAATCCGTGTCTTATACTGTGCAGCATATTTCCACCCTTAGGATACATATCTCCGCTGCCCTGAGCATTTACATGATAATCAGGTATTATCGGCTTATCATTTTTTATTCCTTTCCTAATACCATAGTTATACTCATTACCAGCCTGTGTACCATAATGATAATCCACAAACAGCGTTTCGCTATAATTCGTAAATCCCTCATGAACCCACATATCTGCCAAATCATTGGTTGTGATATTGTTTCCAAACCATTCGTGGCCGCTTTCATGAATGATGATAAAATCCCATTTAGTGCCCCATCCATAACCAGATGCATCGCGACCGCGGTAACCAAACTTATATCCATTTCCATAGGAAACAGCTGATTGGTGTTCCATCCCTGTATGTGGAGCATCAATTAACTGGTACCCATCCTCATAAAATGGATAAGGGCCAAACCAGTGTTCCATACTCTTAAACATCAGATGCACCTGCTCCGGCATATAAGGTTTCGCTTTATTCAGGTTATAATCCAGCACCCAATAGTTGACATCCAGTGGGCCTTTTTCGCCCTGATAGGTTTCCTTGAAATTGACATATTTCCCAATGTAGGGGATGATACAATAATTGCTGATCGCACTATTCACATTGTACTTGTAGGTTGTGGTGCCGTCCCCATTTTGTTTCTTAAAAACCAATCGCCCATTACCAATAGCCACCAGCGAATCCGGAACAATCATCGTTAATGAAGCGCCACGATCGGGCTCATCACTCTGATGGTCTTTGTTTGGATACCATACAGAAGCACCCAGGCCCTGGCAGGCAACGGTCATCCAGGGTCTCGACAGCGAATCCAGTTTAAATATAAAACCTCCATCCCATGGTGGTCTGATGGCTTCATGCACTTGTCCGTGATAATAAACCCTCACTCTGTTGCTCGCTGATAGCTTTTGTGCCGGCACTGTCACATAATATACGTTTTCAAAATGATCAAAAGGGAGTGATTGTTGATCATTGTAAATCACACTGTCGATGAGTAAGGGCGCCTGAAGGTCCAGCTGAAGTTTGATGTTGCCCTTATTTGCTTTCACCACCTGATACAAAATTTCATTAGCGCCGCTGATACGTTTCAGAGCGAAATCCGGTTTTACCGAGATTTCGTAACGCTTGACGTCCCACCAGCTGCGCTCCGGAGTAAGGCTTCCTCTGAGGCTATCTGCTTTGCTAAATGTTTTTGCTGGATTGATTTGAGAAAATGCAGGAAGGCAAAACAAGTTTATCAAAAAGAAGTACCAGCAGGTGATATAGGTGATTTTTTTCATGAAATACGTTACAGAGATACTAAGGTTTTTGTTGAAGGAACAATGGAAATATAGGCAAAATAATCGTCCTGCTCCTGATCCCCCAAATTGACAAATTAAGGGTTCCGATTCCGCCCGTTTTTTAACCACTTCTAACAGAATTTTAACTTATAACGCCTTGACAGGTAGCAGAAGGTATTCAAGCACTTCCCACTGAGATTCGTCCTTCAAAACATCATTTTAAAACTTAATATTTCCTTTCGTTGTTATAGGATAATGATGCTAAAAGCAGAAACCTAAACTTAAGAAATGCAAATCAACGAAGAAATCAAAAATAAGCTAACGGTACTAATACAACAAGACCGGCAAATTGAGGCAATCAAGTTAATCCGCGACACTTACAATCTGGGCTTAAAAGAATCCAAAGATTACGTAGATTCATTCGATCCAAACCAGAGAGTTTTCTCTACTCCCGAAGACACCATTAGTTCTGCAGCAGGAAATTTAGAGGAGTCCCGGCTGATTAAAGATGAAAAATTTGCGATTAATGAATTGATCGCTTTAGTTCAACAGGGCAAAAAATTAGAGGCAATCAAGATATATAAAGATGCTACAGGCCGCTCTTTACAACAAAGCAAAGACTATGTAGACCAATTGGCTTTGTCTGGGTCGGGCATTACCACCAGTAAAAGTCCCGTGGCAATAGAAACCCGCTCTAATGTAAAAGGGAACAGCGCTGCGGCAAAAGGAAACCGGGATACTGATATCAGCAACCTGACTGACGACCTGGTCAAGAGTTCAAAATCACAGCAGTCCAAATTGATTTGGCCACTCCTGGTTCTGCTTATAGCCATGTGCCTGATTTATTTCTTTTTTATGAAAGGCTAGCTTAATCCCGTTTTATCACATCAACAGGATTAGCTTATTTTTATCCATTACCACCAGCATATTAACGGATATGGGTTAGAGGTGCAGAATTTTTTTATTCTGGAACTATATTAGAACGGATAATCAAACAACCGACCCTATAACCCAATGACACAGCATTGCCGGACATACGCTAATTCTCAAGGAAAACATTACTCAATTTGCAGTTCTCCCTCATCAACCTCACGGCAGGATTGCTACTTATCCTATGCAGGAATTCATGCCACACACTGCGGCCGAACTAAACAAGGCAAATCTGCAGAAACATCCAAAGACTTTTGCCTTCCCCAAAAGATATGGATGGTACCAGAGGGCAACGACTTCAACAATCCAGACAGTGAATTTTCATTTTTATTTACTCTTCTCGAGTCGAATATCCTTCTCCGCTGGGAAGTCGACAACAAAGTATTTCTTCCCCATTTCGGTGATAAATCTAAAGCTTAACCCTTCATTTTCTACCATGTAAAATCCGTCTTTCTCAAAAGGAACCAGATGCAAAGGCGTACCTATACCTTCTCTGAAATAAAGCTCTTTTTTATCAATAAAGACATGAATAGCTTTCGATGATGCACTGTCAACTCCATAGGTTCCCGTGTATTGCTGCAAAATAGTCAGCGGAGGTACAGGGATTGCCACATGCTGAATGCAATAAACATAGGCAATTCCATTTTGCATCACCTGCGCCAATGCAGCTCCATGGCCTGCATTCGGCGTGATCCTCGTGCGAAGTAGCAATGTTGAGTCCTTCCGCCCGGCAAGATACTTTTCAAACAGCCCAATATTCTTAATGTTTTCAGTCTCAAAGGAGCCAACCCCTACAAAGACTTTGCTTTTCAGCCTGTTGTGCTCAGCGAAATATCGCTGTGCTGCGGGCAAAAGATCAGCACCATTATTGCCCGGTGCCCCGATATAGACCTGATCGAACAATTCAGGTTCATTGAACAAGGCAAAAGTAGTGAACATGCCACCGTAAGAATAACCATATAAACCCTTTTCCTCCGTTACCCGATACTTACTTTTCACAAAAGGGATAACCTCATTTTTGATGAAGGACAAAAATTTCGGTCCCCCATCCACAGGGTTAAGGTCCCTGCTCCGTTTGTTAGGCCTATCCCCATAACCTATGCCTACTATCAGTGCTTCTCTGGTTGGATAATCTTGTCTCAACATGTTAAAACAATTCATAGCAACGGTCATGTTCCAATCACCATCCGTTAAGTATAATACAGGAAAGGCAGTTTTCACCGTATCGTAACCCGGCGGAAAATGAATATAAATTGTATAATCCTCACCAATAGTTTTAGAACTGAAATCCCAATAGACTAATTCCTTATGCTGATATGGAGATGGAGAAGTCCCTTTAACCTGGCCGGTAGCCGAAGTACAAATCAAGAAGATCAAACAAAAAAAACTGCCAGGAATCTGTGTAACGATGTTTGCATAAGCGATGAGTTATCACGTTCAATTTACATATTTCACTAATGATTACAAGCTTTAAGGCGCCACAATCTCCTTAAAAAACAAAGGACCTGCAAATCAATCTGCAAGTCCTTTGGCTAATGATTCAAGTTCTGGTTAATTCAGCAGCATGGTAGCCGTAGATTTTTCCCTGAAAACATCGTAGTGAACTCCTCTGAATGTACCTGGGTTTTCAAACTTCAACGTCACCAAAGCAAAATAACGACCGGACTTCGGCGCATGGAAAGATATCCTACCTTCCGCATCTGTAGTCAGCTTCTGCTCGGCCATCTTGCAAGCTCACATCAGCACCAGATTTTGCTTCAGCACTTTGAACCAGAGAAAGATCTGACAATGCCTCCTCAGCGATGGCTTCGCTGTCTCCAACCTGTTTTACCTGCTGAAAGTCGTCAGTGCTTGTCTGTTGTCACCTGTAGGTGTTATAAGAGCCAAAAATAACTTTCACGATTTGTGCTTTGCCTACCTGTCCTTTCGCATCCGCCTCGATCCATAATGAATCAGCCTTACTTTGTAAAATACCCAATAAAAAAATCAGGAAGAGAAATGTGATACGTTTCATAATAATTATTGATTTAGAATTTTAATGCTACACTACCCAGAAACCTTGCCGGAGCCTGTGGGGTTAAACGTACAGACCATGTTTTTTCGCTGGTCAGGTTATCAACCTTCAAGCTGATACGGTAACGTGGCTGATCGTAAAACACTGTCGTATCAAACATGGCATAAGATGGAATAATGATCTGTGTAACTGAAGTATTGGTATGGTATTGCCAGCTGGAAATATTACCGCCAAAGCCAGCGCCCAATCCTTTCAGCTCACCCTCAGGAATACGGTAACTCACCCAAAAGTTATAAGAACGCGGCGGGCCGGATAATCCCGGACGTCTGCCTGTCAGCAATGCAGTTGCCTGGGTAAGTTTACTGTCATTATAAGCGAAACCTGCAATGATGTTCAGGCCTGCAATTGGATTCGCTGTAAGGTCGATCTCAACACCTTTGCTCAGCTGTGTCCCATCCTGGATCTGGTAGCCATTGCCACTTGGATCTGCATAGGTAGAATTTTCTACCCTGATATCATAATAACTCACAGTTCCTGCCAGCTTGTGGTCAAATATATCTGCCTTTACCCCAAATTCAAGCTGGTTGGCATGTTCTGGTTTAAGTGCCGTTCCATCGGCCGTTTGCCCGCTTTTGTTAAAAAATCCATTCATGTAATTACCGAACAGGGACACACGGTCTTTGGATATTTCATACACCGCACCGAGTTTTTGTGAGAGTGAATTCTGGTTATAAGGGCCAGCCTGTACACCGCCAACACCTAAACCACCAGCAGTTTCGCCGGTCACAATATTGTATACGCCTCCGTATTTGTAGCGGTTGGCACGCAGACTAAGCATAATGTTCAGGCGCTCTGTTAGGTTAATGACATCAGAAAAGTATACGGAATAGGTATTGTCCCTGTTGGTTTCTTTACGCAACGTACCGCCTCTGCTTGCCAGTGAATCTACTTTGAACTGGCTGATACGGCCGGCATAGGTTCTTAAGAAATTAATATCCGGTGAAGCAGTGTTACCTGCGGTGGTGTTGACTGTTACCCGGTCAAAGTCGTTGTAGTTGTTATAAAAATCTAAACCTACTACTAAACGGTTACGGAGATTGGCAACTTTGAAATCACCGATAAAGTTCTGCTGGATGTTTGTCGCAATAAATTGTGTATAGCCAGTGATCACCTGAGGACGAATGGTAGAATCTGTACGTCCGGTTAAGGCAGTGATATAGCCGTTGATAGATGATCTTGCGCGGGAAACAATGGTTTGAGAAGTCCAGCTTTCAGAAATCTTGTAATTTGCCTGCGCAAAGATATTCAGCAGCTGCGTGGTATAAGGCAGGTCATTGCTCAGGAAAGTTTTGTTATAGGGAAATCCCATGTCTGCGATCGACTTTCTTGAGGGCAATGTAGTGCTTACAAAAGGGTTAAAACGAACTACGGAAGTTCCTTTAGCCTGTCCAAATTCGATGTCAAGCAATAGCGACAAACGGTCGGTGATCTGGTAAGAAAAACTTGGGGCAAGCGTAAGAGTATTGGTAAATCCCTGATCCTGGAAGCTTTTTTCAAAACTTGTTGCACCGTTTAAGCGGAACAAAGCCGTTTTACTTTCATTAATTGGCGAGTTCACATCAAAAGTAAGTCGGTTAAAGTTCCAGCTTCCACCAGTATAACCCACTTCCCCGCCAACACCATTGTATGGCTTTTTGGTAACACGGTTATATAAACCACCATAACTGCTGGAAATACTGTTACCAAACAACGTAGCCGAAGGGCCCTTGATCACTTCCATACGTTCCAGGTTCACCGGGTCGATCATGGCAAAGGCAGCACCTGCCACACCATTTCTTGCATTTGGTTCGGTATCAAAACCTCGTGAACGGAATGTTACCCTGCCCTGGTTGGCAATCATTGGAATACCTGCCCCGGCAACGTTTTTGGCAATGCTTCCAAGGTCAGTAGCCATTTGCTCCTGAATCAGTTCCTTCGGGATGGAAGCATATACCTGAGGGTTCTCCAGATTTTTTATCGGCAGCCTCGCAATATAGACACTCTCTTTTTTACGGAACTTGTTGGTATTGTTACCTCCAATAATCACTTCCTGCAGTGCCTGTACATTTTCTTTGGTCAATTGGTAATTTAATTTGGCATGCTGGCCCTCGGTTAAAATAACTTTCAGGTCTTGCTGTGCCGCTCCGAGCACCTGGATCCTTACAGTATAGTCTCCGGCAGCAATGTTGTTGAAATAATAATCTCCCTTATCATCAGTAAGCGTGATCTTGCTGACCTGCATATTTGCCTCCAGTAATGAAACTGAAGCCGATCCGTAGGGCTGGCCATCCACCAGGGTTAATCTTCCGGATATTTTTCCCTGCGACTGGGCGAAGGAACTTATAGGGCCCGATAAAATACAGGCAATAAAAAGAATAAATAGAGATTTCATCGATAATAAAACGTTTTAGTGAAACATATGGGCCACAAATGTAATATCTTTATTTATAATAAGTCTAAATACTTCAATAGATTTTAAACTGCGCCCTGAAGATTTGAATAACGTGTTTAGCTTTTTCATCCGCATCAATTTGACTATATAAAGCATCGCAATTTGTAACCAGTCTTAATAAGACTATTTGGCGCAAATATTCTATTGAATTCTAAAGAAATTCTAAAGATTTACGGAAGGATGTTAAAACATTTACATGCAGCAGGAAAGTCTGAAACTGATCAGTTGCAGCGCAGATGAAATTTAGGGAATGATCTTAAAATAGTTACAGTGATGTCTGACTGCCGTATAAGAAACACCTTTATATGTGCCGGAAACCGGAGATGTCCAATCTTCCCTGATGATATACAGGCCTTTCATGGTAGGTAAAAAAAATGCGGTTCCATTTTCATCGATGAGGATTTCCTTCTCCCAGTTTTCTGGATTGAATACCCTGATTTTAGTTCCTGCAGCGGCTTTAAAATGGTTGTTATACGCCTTTACAACGACGGATTGATTTTTCTGTGCAGTGATTATATCCAGAAACTGTACCGGAGCTGCTGCCCCTCCACTTTTTGGCGACCGTTTTTGTTAAACCTGGGTCAACTTAAATCCTATTCGGTTTCTTCACCGGGCAATCTGGAACTGATCCCCTCCACCATCGATGAATTTACTGATCTCAATGTAGTATTGCAGGATCTAACCACGCGCGCCAGAAAGGAATACATCGGACTAAAAGAATTCACCGAAAACGCTTCGCATGAATTACAGACGCCCTTAACCATCATTGAATCACGGATGGAGAGCATCAGTCAGCTGGATATCAACGAAGAAATTGCTTATTATCTGCTCGATGCCAAGCGGTCGCTCGACAGGCTCAGCCGACTAAACCGAGGCTTGCTGCTGCTGGCGAAACTGGAGCACGATGAATTTCCTGATCAGCAGGAAGTGGATTTGCGACAGCTAGTCAAGTCCCTCGCAGAACAGATGGAAGACCTTTTTGAACAGCGCGGCATGAAACTGAACCTGACGCTTGAAGCTATAATGGTGCCTGCCAGCCCCTATCTGCTGGAGATAATGATCAGCAATCTTATAGCGAACATGCGCTTTCATGGGTTGCCAAAGACAGAGGTTTTCATCAAGTTGAACGACCGAGGAATAACCTTTTCCAATCCCGGCGAACCTTTAGCTTTCTCTCCAGAAAGGCTGTTCAGCCGTTTCGGTAAAACAACAAAGACCCACAAGGGCCACGGACTTGGCTTATCAATCGTCAGGCAGATTTGCATCAACCACAAATGGGAAATCACCTATAGCTATCACGCAGGTAACCATGTATTTGGCATTACGTTCGCAGCTGGTACAGGGGAATAATTTGTAATTGATGAGGTGGCGATGTTTTACCCTTCTAACGCTTCTTACTAAAGCGCGCTGATTTTCCCCGGCAGGGAATGAGATAATTAAAATGTCAACCAAAATAATATTGTAACTTTAAGCGGCATCAGCGCTATGCTGTTTATTAAAAATTACATCTTATATGAAGATTGACGAGAAACAATCTGATTCCTCTCCTTCCACTACCCTGGATATTTTGGGAGATAAATGGAACTTACTTATTTTGCGCGACATGCTGTTTGAAGGAAAGTCATCGTTCAGCGAATTCAAAGCGTCAAAGGAGAAAATCGCCTCCAATATTCTAACCGCCAGACTTGTCAAACTAGATTCCGAAGGCTATATCATTAAAACCGCTTCACCCTCCAATAAAGTCAAATACCTCTATTCTTTGAGCGATAAGGCAATTGATTTGCTGCCAGTTTTTGTAGAGATTTTCTCCTGGGAACAAAGGCAAGCAATTGAACCTCATTGCACGAACCCTGCGCTAAAAAAACTAAAAGCAAATAATTCAGTTACCATTGCCCAATATGCAGGTGAATTAAAACAGCGCAGGGCAACGATACTCGGCTTTTAAACCCCTTTTGTGGTTAAAGTGTAAAAAACAAGTGGGCAAGAAAGAATATTAGTTGCAAAATGCAACTAGTATTCTTTATCAACTTATATTTGTATCAGAAATTTAAAACAATAGAATTATGGCTACTGTAGAAATCACTGATGCAAATTTTGAAGAACTTGTGCTGAAATCAGACAAACCTGTGCTTATTGACTTTTGGGCTGAATGGTGCGGACCTTGTCGTATGATAGGAAAAGGTGTTGAAGAATTGGCTAAAGAATATGAGGGCAAAGCCCTTGTTGGAAAATTAAATGTAGACATGAACCCGGAGGTATCCGTGCGCTTTGGTGTCCGCAATATTCCATTGTTGTTGTACTTCAAAAATGGTGAAGTTGTAGATAAACAAGTAGGTGCCGTACCAACAGCTGTATTGGCTGAGAAGTTAGCAAAGCAGGTACAATAACAACCAGGCTCGCATATTTATAAAGAAACCCGTCATATGATGTTATGTGACGGGTTTTTCATTTTAAATTCGAAAATGCGCTAAATTCAAGGAAGTAACATCAGCTATTGCAACTGACTAACGAAGAGTTTGGGATTCGATGTTTCACAGTATTTAATGGTCATGAACTTTTCGCGACTCCAACGTTCATATTCAGAAACCTGCGTTCAGGATCTTCTTTGAATTCTCCCGGGGCCATCACCGCGGCACAAATGGATGCGGGATACCATTTTTTGGTGTTATACAACAGTTTAAAATCACGTGAAAGATCATAGAAGTCCAGGAAAATGCCAGTTAAGGCAAGTGTACCATCTGGCACGTGGAACGAAAACTCTTGTACTTCAGACCACTCATCATATTGATTAAGCGTTATGCTGTGCTCTTCAGGAAAAACAGCGGTGGTTCCTTTTTCCAGATTGTACAGCAACGTACAAAAGGTGATCTGACAACTACCTGCCTCTTTGGGAAACTTCAACTGCTCAGGAATCTTGAATCTTCGCAATGAAACTGTCAACTGGTTATCCAGATAAACCCATTTTGGTATAATTCGTAAAGTATTGATGATAGGGCTTCCAACCGTAAAGTCCAAACCTAACAACAAATCGAAGCTATCTTCCATAAAATCATACTCCCCGTTGTCCCTGTTCCTGGTGGAATCAAGAATGAGGGCAACCCGTGAATTTAAACGATTGTACAATTCTCCGTCCTGACGTCCATGCATGATGAAAGAAAACTTCATTCTGATGCTGCTGGCAAACTGCCCGGATTTGCCAAACGTGGCGGAGCATTTTTTTGTGGCTTCTGTATGTTTTATATGCTGAGCCTTGATTTGGACGAGCTGCTGGCCCCTATATGGTCTAAAGTTTACCGGTCCAGTGACCCCGGACAAAAATTTACCATCATATCTCGCCATAATATTTAGTGTTTAACAATAAACATAAATAATTTAATTTGAACCGGAAAGGGAAATAATCTAATTACGATCAATTATTTCAATTTATACACACATGAATGCACCAACACGCCTAATGACGACAAATATTATTACTAACAACAAGGGGCATGGCTAAGGGTAAGCAGCAGATGAGAGCGCGATGAGAGCGGAATGACTGAGCTATGAGAACGCAATATGATGCGCTCTTATAGCGCTCTCATAGCGCTGTCATTGCGCTCTCATCCAGAACTACCCCCCTATTGTTTAGCCTGTATATAGCCCACCCAAAACCACTCCATAACCGGTGTTTTTTATTTTCTTAATAGTTTACATCGACGTTGGCAGCATACCATCAATCCATTACGGGATTATCTACGATGGGCAACTTCGCAAATTTGGTCACCTCTACACTCGGAAAGCCGAAATCCTGCACCACTTTGCCCAGGATGAGGTAACAGCCGGTGCCCCTAAAAGGATAGTCGGGCGTTTGATTCGGGAAATGTGTGGTGTCAAAAAAATTCCCGTCAGCATCCAGAAAAGTACCGAACCACATCTTTTTGCTATTCTTTGTATGCACGGTTTTTTCACAGACGTACCAGCCAACCATTTTAACGGTTTGGCCCAAATAGCTGTTCAGAGTCTTGGTGCGGATATCCCCACGATAGTTTGTTTTTAATAGGTCAAACATCGACAGGCTGATGGTAAAACCCAGTAGTTCTAATTCATGATAGGCATCCTCAATTGCGGTTCCCACCAGTTCCGGCATCGCATATTGTACCGTTTCAACGCTAAACAATTCCGCAGCGCTGCTAGGTTTGCTCTTGCCTCCCAGCAGCATGTGTACATCCCATAGCAATGTTTTTTTGCTTTTCCCGGTAAAGCTCAGCGCCCCTACCCGAATTAAGATGATCGCCTGTTCGAGTCCAATACCCGTGCGTTTTAAAAAGTCTTCCAAATCAGCGAATGCACCATTGGCTTTACGTTCCCGGGGAATCAGTTCGATATATTTATTTTCCAGTCCGTTGATCCCGATAAAGCCCAGGTAGGCCTGAGTTCCCGAAAGTGACACCACTGGTTCACTATGATTTACGCAGGGCAGGTTTACGGTCGCCCCTGCCTTTTGCAGCTCATGCACATACAGAGAACGTTTGTAAAATCCCCCGTAATTATTCAGCACTGCCACCATAAATTCGATGGGATAATTAGTCTTTAAAAATAAGCTCTGGTAACTTTCTACCGCAAAACTTGCAGAATGTGCTTTGGAAAAGCTGTAACCGGCAAAACTGGATACCTGTCTCCAGACCTCATTGGTCACATCTTCCGGTCTGCCCAAGGCAGCGGCTCCGAGGTGAAACTTCTCGACAAGCTTATCGAATTCCTTGCGTGAACGAAATTTACCACTCATGCCACGCCTCAAAATATCGGCATCTGCTCCATCCATGCCCGCATAGTGAATGCAGATTTTGATGACGTCTTCCTGGTAGACCATTACGCCATAGGTTTCCTTCAACTGTTCCTCCATCACGGGGTGCAGGTAACTGACTGCCTCTGGCTGATGATAGTTTTGTATATAAGTCTTCATCATCCCTGATTGCGCCACACCGGGACGGATGATCGAACTGGCGGCCACTAGGGTAAGATAGTCGCCGCATTTGAGCTTCGTGAGCAGTTGGCGCATGGCCGGAGATTCAATGTAAAAACATCCAATAGTGTCGCCCGACATCAGTCGGTCATTTAACTGCTGGTCTTTCATGAAACTCTTCACCTGGTGAATATCCAGTCGCTCATGCTGATTTTCTTCAACCAGTCGCACCGCCTCTTTGATATGCCCGATTCCTCTTTGGGAAAGGATATCGTATTTGTCATAACCGATGCTTTCCGCCTCATACATATCCCATTGCACGGTAGGCATCCCTTTGGGTGGCAGGTCCAAAGCAGTATAATAAGTGATAGGCTCTTCGGAAATCAATACTCCCCCGGCGTGGATACTTCTCTGATTGGGCATATCAGACATGATGCTGTAGATGGCCAAAATCTTTTTGAAGGTTTGATTATCCCTGTTGGCAGTCAGCCGCGACGGATCGGTAAAGCCGTCGATCTCACTTTTAGGTAAACCCATCACTTTTCCAATCTCGCGGATCACCGACCTGTCTTTGAAAGTCGACATGGTGCCCAACAAGGCCGTATGTCGTCTGCCATAACGTTTAAAAATATAATCCTGAACATCCTCCCGCTGATCCCAGGAATAATCGATATCAAAATCCGGCGGACTGGACCGCTGGGCATTTAGAAAACGCTCGAAGTATAAGTCCAGCTCAATCGGATCTACATCGGTTATCCGCAGACAATAGGCAACCGTACTATTTGCCCCTGAACCGCGACCCACGTGGTAATAGCCCTGCCCCATCGAATAGCGGATGATATCCCAGGTGATCAGAAAATATGCACAGAAATCCAGGTCGTAGATCACCTTTAATTCCTCCTTTATTTTCTTGAGTGCTTTTTTGTTATTCTTCCCGTATCTGTAAACCATTCCTTCCATCGCCAGCTTGGTGAGCAATTCCTGATCATCCAGCTTGTTCCCGGTAAAAGTTTTGCGGTTCAGTTTTATTTTTCCGTCGGGGTAATCCATCTCACAGCGGTTCATCAGGTTACGCGTATTGTCGAGGATGAAGCTGTATTTGGAAAACTTTTCTTCCAGCTCTCCCGGTTTCAAAAATTGATCTGTCTCGCTACATTTATCTGCCGGAGCGACCATGCTCAGCAAAGCATTTAAGTCTATTGCCCGCAGATATTCATGTAACCTGTGTCCGATGCGTTCTGTAAACACCACCGGTTGCAAAGCCACCAGCTTATCTTTTAGCTGGCTTAAGTCGGCCGCAAACAGCGAATGCAGCTGATCAAAACGGATACCGATGAAGTGTCCCGACTTTAACTCTCCCTTATACCCAAAGGGATAGATAAAATAAGTATCCGGAAGATTAGGAGCCTCGTCGGGGAGCGCCTTTTGTTCGAGGTTATGATCGCTAAGAAACTCATTCAGTTCGCGCATCCCCTCCTTGCTTCTGGCGATACCGATGTACAGCAAATGATCTTCTTTCCGGAATTCAATGCCACCAATAGGTTTGATTCCCTGTTCCCGGCAAAGCCTGATGAACTCCATCACCCCTGTGGAGTTATTGATGTCTGTCAGTACCATCTGGTTGATACCGCGAGCCATTGCTTCTTCGATTAATTTCTCTACGGACATGGTGCCGTAGCGGAGACTGTAGTGGGAATGAACGTTAAGATACATGATTAGTTATCTATATCCATAATCGACGCCCGGGTTACTGCGCTTTGTCCGAAACGGAGGCGGATCTTGTCCAAAGCCTGAATCAGCGCATATTGTTCATTGGATTCGCTATACAGATCAATTTGCTCAAAGCCCGTCACCAAATTAGAAAGTCGTACACCCACCAGCCGCAATAACATACGCTTTTGATAAACCTGTTTAAATAGTTCTTTGGCCTTTTCAATTAACACACTGTCCAGAGAAGTATATGGAATACTGACCTGTTTGCTTACATCCTCGAAATTGGAATACCTGATGGTGACGGTGATGCAGGCCGTTAGTTTTTTCTTCTGCCGGAGTTGGTAAGCAATATCCATCACCATGGAGATGAGCAGATTATTAATCATATTGATGTCTATCGTATCAGCCTTAAAAGTGCATTGCGTACCGATAGACTTCTGTTCCGTAAAGGGGATCACCGGAGAATTGTCGATTCCTTTGGCTTTGTTGAGCAGCGACAATCCATTTTTACCGAGCAATGTTTGCATTTGGTTAGGATGTACCTGTGCGAGCGTATAGATCTTTTTTATTCCCATATCGCTCAGTTTGATAAAGGTTTTTTCGCCCAGTCCGGGAATCTTACGGATAGACAGAGGGTTTAGGAAAGGCTGCACTTCGGCCTGCTTTACATTTTTTTCACCCGCCGGTTTACAGTCGTTGGTGGCCATTTTGGCCACGGTTTTATTTACAGACAAGCCAAAGGAAATTGGTAGCTGCAGTTCTTTTATGATCGTTTCCCGTATTTCCTGAGCATAGCGCATACAGCCATAAAAACGATCCATGCCTGTCATGTCGATATAATGTTCGTCTATGCTCGCTTTTTCAAACAGCGGAACTTTCTCGCGGATAATGTCTGTAATTTCGAGGGATGCCCTGGAATAGGCATCCATATTTCCCTTGATAAAAATGGCATGGGGACATAGCTGTTTTGCTAATTTGGCTGGCATTGCGGAATGCACGCCGAATTTACGCGCTTCATAACTACATGAAGCCACCACTCCTCTCTCGGAAGTACCTCCGATGATTACTGGCTTCCCCGCCAATGAGGGATCTTTGCGAACCTCAACTGATACGAAGAAAGCATCCTGATCCATATGGATGATGTGCTTATCGCTATGCATAAAGTAAATATTAACCATGTAAAGGTATGCTAATATTTTTAGCAATCGCTAGCGTTTAAATAAGTCTATTGGTATTTAACTGAAAGCAAATTGTAGGGCTTTCTATTTTTAGAAATTGTTTTTTAACATAAGTGATTGAAGAGAATATTTGCGATTGAGCCCCTTAAACCGATATATCTTGATTTTTCGCAATTCCGACGACTCGCAGGTAAAAGGGTTTTGTTCAATTTGCCCTATTGAATAGGATTCTCAAATATTTAATTTTAAGTGAATTTTGACTTATCTTTAAAATCAACTAAACCTATCAATATCAAATAATAACATCTATATATTAATTGAAATTTAAAACACTGTCTATGAAAAACAAAAATCTACTACAACTTAGCGCGCTGGCTATCCTGATCGCAATGGCCATACTAGGCTCTGCCTGTAAAAAAACCAAGGCTGCTACCGCCGAACAGGAGCTGCCGCTTACTACTACTGATGCGGCTGCGACTTATAAGTTGGTCTGGAATGACGAGTTTAACGGAACTGCCCTGGACCTCAACAGCTGGAATTATGATATAGGTTATAACAAATGGGGGAACAATGAGCAGGAGACCTATCAGGCAGCAAATGTGAAAGTAGCCAGCGGCAGTCTGCAAATAACGGCGAAAAAAGAGAAGGTTGGAAATACCGCGAGTAACTATACTTCCGGGCGGATTCACACCTTGAACAAACGTGAATTTTTATATGGTAAAATCGAAGCGAGAATGAAACTCCCTCAAAGTAAGGGTTTGTGGCCTGCTTTCTGGATGCTCGGGGTAAATATGCGTGCCAGGGGAACTACACCGGGTGTGGGCTGGCCGGCGTGTGGAGAAATAGACATCATGGAAACCATCAATAGTGAAACCTGGACTGCCGGGGCCGCTCACTGGGCAAAAGCAGATGGAACGCATACGAAAAGCAGCAATACGGTGACCGGTACACCAAATGATTGGCATATCTACAGTGTGGTGTGGAACAAAGAGTCTATCAGTTGGTATGTAGACTATAAGTTGTTTCACACATTTTCGATCAAAGACGGGGCTGAGAGCACCAGCGAATTTCATTTACCATTCAACTTGATCTTCAATCTTGCCGTGGGGGGTAATTGGCCAGGACAGGTAATCGATGATACTAAACTCCCTTCAACCATGCTGGTGGATTACATCAGGGTGTTTCAGGAGGTGCAATAACATTACGTTTGGCTTAGGTCGCGATGGGCGATCAGATGCAGCCTATCAGGGCATCAGCTATACTTCCTTTACGAACTATGGTAACCGATTTTTTTTCTCTCCCTCTTTTGTATCAGTAATCCCACTTTTTGTATAAATCTTGGGAAGTTCTTCCGCATAGATTTGTCCTATCAAATTTAAGATCATGAAAAAAACAATTTTAATAACAGGAGCATCACGCGGTTTTGGAAAACTGTGGGCAAAAACATTTTTACAACGCGGAGATAAGGTTGCGGCAACTGCCAGAAAATTAGCAGACCTTGACGATCTGAGCGAAGAATTCGGTGAGCTGTTTACCCCTATCCAACTGGACGTAAACGACAGGGCTGCGACTTTCGAAGCTGTAAAATCTGCAAATGCAGCTTTGGGAAGTATCGACGTATTGATTAACAATGCGGGTTTCGGTCTGTTTGGGACCATCGAAGAAGCAACTGAAGAAGAAGCAAGACAACAATTTGAGACCAACGTATTTGGATTACTCTGGGTAACGCAGGCAGTACTGCCATTGATGAGGAATCAGGGACATGGCCATATTATTCAGGTATCGAGCGCCTTAGGGTTAACGGCCATACCAACCTTAGGTTTATACAGTGCTTCGAAATTTGCAGTAGAAGCTATAGGTGAATCTCTGAGTGCCGAAGTAGCCGGTTTTGGCATCAAAGTTACCTTAGTTGAACCTAATGGTTTTGAGACAGACTGGGCCGGAGCTTCTGCAGTACAAAGTAAGCCAATGGGCGTTTATGAGGAGGTTCGCATGGCCGCCCAAAACAGCGTAAAACCAGGTGATTATGGTGATCCATTGGCTACATCACCCGCTTTACTCGCGCTGGTTGACAGTAAAAATCCACCATTGAGGTTATTTCTGGGTAAGGTAGCCTATCCATGGATCAAATCTGTTTATGAAAACAGACTGGCAATCTGGGAAGACTGGAAGGAAATCTCTGCTGCTGCACATGGTGCACAATAGTTCAATTTTAAAATTAAAATTCACTGACAGAATCTACGCCAGCTTTGGCGTAGATTTAATTCAAATTTGAACATGAGACATTTTAAGAGTATCAGCGACCTGCACCGTACCCATGGATTTACGATGCCCGAAAACCCGATGATCGGCCTGGCCAAGTGTGAGGGTCAATGCAGCGGCTTAAATCTGGAATTTACCACAGACTTTTATATGATCGGTTTCAAGAAGCTGAAGTCGGGCGTTTTCAGTTATGGCAAAACGAAATACGATCACCAGAATGGGTCGATGTCATTTGTACAACCGAGGCAGATCATCGCCTTTCAGGATTTACAACTTGAGGAAGATAACTTCCTGATCTTTTTTCATGAAGACTTTCTCATCGGTCACCCGCTATATCAGGACATCAAAAAATACAAGTTCTTTAACTATGATGTGAATGAGGCTTTGCATTTGTCGCCTAATGAGGAAAAGGTCATGTGGGAGCTTCACGACAAAATAAAGACCGAGGATAGCAATAACCAGGATGAATATAGTCGCGATATCATGATCGGACATATTGAATCGATGCTCAAATATGCGCAACGCTATTACAAAAGGCAATTCCTCAACCGGAAAGAACTGACGGGAAAAACGATTTCGAGGTTTAACGAGATTCTGGTAAGCTATTCCGAGAATGGCATGCTCCAGGAAAATGGCTTCCCCTCGGTGACTTTTATGGCTGAGCAACTTAATATTTCGGCACATTACCTAAGTGATCTGCTAAAGCAGGAAACTGGAAAAACGGCTCTTGAATTGATTCATATTTACCTGATCTCGGAAGCCAAGAACCTATTGAAAGGTTCAGGGAGGAACATTAGCGAGACGGCCTCCATTCTGGGTTTTGAAAATCTCCCCTATTTCTCACGGTTGTTTAAGAAAGAAACAGGCATGAGCCCCAAACAATTTCAGAATCTGAATTAACTATCCTATTACATAGAAATGATTATTACACAGGATTGTGCAGTTAATACTGGTTTACATCGCGACACCCTGTATGTCGGTTTTCTTGTAATGTCAAATCCATTCTTCGGCAAAAACCTGATCCAAAGGTTCGTAATTGATGTATTGCACGAACCTTGGCAATGCAGCGGTGTTCGGACTACTTCCATGCGGTAAAGCCTGATGCCAGATGATAAAATCACCCGCTTGGGCTGCTATCGGTAAACTCCCCAGCGCATGTAAATCCTGACTTCTTGGATAAACCCCCGCAGGTAAAGCATTGATCCATTCCCCTATCCTGTGATGAAACCCGGGAACCAAAGTAAATGCCCCCTGATTTGACGCTGTGTCTGCGAGATAAAGGATTCCCTGTAAGCCAAATGGAATCGGCTGACTCAGGCTAACGTCCCAGTGCAGGTCGGGTCCCGGAAATTTGAATGTATCGGTCTCTGGTGGATTGAAACCCACCCGGTCTGCTGTACACCAGAGATCAGTCCGGTTAAAGAGTTGTTCATAAGCGTTGCGAATGACGGCAGACTCTCTGTTTTTCTGGATGTAGGGATGCTGAAACAGCTGGACCATAATCCCCTGCTGGGATGCATGTCTGTTGTACCATGTTTCAGGTTTATCCCTGTCGACACCTATATGTCTGCATAGCGCTGCTATCACTTGATCACAATCTTCTCTTGGAACGGCATTTTTTAAGATGAGATAGCCATTCTTTTCCCATGAATCCAACTGTTCCGCATTCAAGACATTGGGGATAGTTTCAGGTTCCGCGGATAAGTCCCCAAGCAAGGCCTGATTGAATTTCGATACAATGCGTTCGTTGGGCATACCCACCGTTCCGATGATCCAGTCTTCAAAATCTTCGAAACTGGGCGCCCTGTTAAAGAGATAAATAGTCGTTTGCTCCAAGCCCAGGCCCAATACAAAAAGGAGAATTCTGTCGAGCTGGAATTCACTTTGCAAGTTGACACCTGCAAGCTTCCCCTCACGTTTGAGCATGGATTTTTCCCAAAATCTTTTCAGGTGCATCACCTGTAATTTTCCTGTTCCCAGAGATATGCTTGGTGAAATTAACTGCATTGGCTAAAATTCTAAATCTTTTATGTAGGCTCGTTGTTCTCAGTATTGAGTCCTGGGGGCATTGCTTGCAACCCATTTTCAAACAAGATAGCTATTTTACGAAAAGCATTTGAATCTTGTAAACAACAGATTGATTTTTGCAAACTTCAGGAACCTGAAGGAAGTAGCTTTGAACAATAAATAAAATTCAGCATAAGATGAAATTATCAAATAACACAATCTTAATTACAGGTGGCGCAAGCGGTATAGGATTAGGTTTAACGGAGCGATTTATCCAGGAAAACAACACCGTAATTATTTGCGGCAGACATGAAGAGGCTTTGAACGAAGCAGCTGCGCAATTTCCTTTGGTGATTACAAAAGTTTGCGACCTGTCTATCGAATCGGAAAGAGTTGAACTGTTTGACTGGGTGTCGGCGAATCATCCGGAGTTGAACGTATTGGTAAACAATGCGGGCATCCAGAACTGGATGAACGTTGACGATGAAAACTTCTATGAAAAAGCAAATGCAGAAGTGACGACCAATATTCTCGCACCAATGCAACTGACAAACTTATTCATCGGCCTGAAGTCCTTAGATACCATTATCAATGTAACTTCTGGATTATCATTTGTCCAGTTAGCCAAGGTGCCGGTTTATTGCGCGACAAAAGCATTTTTCCACTCTTTTACGCAGTCACTAAGGTATTTGCTCAAACCAAGAAACATCGAAGTAATTGAAATGATCCCACCTGCATTAAACACAGACTTAGGGGGAAAAGGTTTGCATGATGGACAACCTGCAGTATCGGATTTTGTTGAATCTATGTTTGAGCAGATCAAGCAAGGTAAACAAGACCTGACTTTTGGATTTAGCGAAGTGATGGCTAATGCAGATCCAGCAACAATTAAAGCTACGTTTAACAGGATGAATCCTTAAACTATCCGAGGTTTAAGAAAAGGAGAAGGAAGGCTTATATATTCTTCCGATCTGATACAGCATAAAATTAAGGCGTATCAGATCGGAAAGATATCTATTTGATTAACACCCTGCGGCCTGTCTTTGCAGATGTTTTTGCAGCTTCAAGAATTTTCACAACAATGAGGTTGTTTTCCAAACTGGATAAATCATTTTGGGGCTGGATGTTATTGCCCAACAATGCAGACAGGTAGTTTAAGTGATCGCCTGCGCTGGCAGGAAGTGAAGCTGCAGTAATTTGAGTATATGGGGAATTTTCCTTCTCCTTTAATCTGAGCGTAGTTGGATTCACTGCCTGTATATAACCCGTTTGACCAAAGACTTCCATATCCTTTATAGAAAATGGCCAGTTCCACGAAGCCTCGATGATGCCTGTGGCCCCCGGATACTCTAAGAGAATAGTCGCATCGTCATCCACATTTGGATAAACGTCTTTCTTGAGCTGGCGGGTGATAGCGGTGACGGCTATTGGCGCCTGCCCATCCATCAGCCATGTCATCAGGTTTGCACCATAACAACCAAAATCTACGATTGCGCCACCGCCATTTTTCACCGGGTCGGTTAGCCAGCTTAAAAACTCCTTGCTCACATTTATTTCTTTTGGCCCCTGATGCCCGTCATGAACCACCATCTTCCTGATCTTCCCAATCTCATTATTCGTTTTGATCTTTGTATAAGCCTGCTGGTTACTCGGATACCAGGTTGTTTCGTAGTTTGTCAATAAATGAATTTTATACTGCCTGGCAAGCAGCGCCATGCGCTCCGCTTGTTTAACGCTTGTTACCAGCGGTTTTTCCACCATCACGGATATACCTAGTGGTGCGGCTGCTTCAACAACCGCCAAGTGCTCGTTTATTGCATTATAAGCTAGTACCACGTCTGGCTTTCGTTTCTTTAACAGACTTGTTAAATCGTTGGAGAATAGCGAATCCGGTAGTTTATATCGCTGTTTAAACTTTTGAATCAAATTGTTATTGCTTTCGGAGATGCCGATTATGTTCACCTCATTTTTTTCATAACTGTTCATAATCAGGTAAACATGATCATGATTTAAACCGGCAACCACTACATTGAGTTTTTTCTGGGCAATGGCCGCTATGCCTGAAACCAATAAAACCGCTATACATAGGATAACCTGAACAAAGAAATTTCGCTTCATATTTGGAATGTTTGACTGCAATTTAGGATTTCTATGTTCAATATGCTCACCTGTTAAGTCTATTTTTGAAGATAGAATAGATATAGGTAGGCTGAACAAGCTTCCTTCAGCGTGCTGGAAAAAATCGAAACGGGCAAATTTGCATGGATGTAAATTATAAATGTCCCATAATATTCGTTTTATCATCTGTAGGATTGTAAACGCTTCCGTTCGGCTGCAGTAGAGAACAAATTATGAACGGATGATGGAACGTTAGATCAAAAAAAGTCAGGACTGCTGACATATAGCTGTCACTCGGCCACGCTAGGTTTGTAGCATATTTAATAAAAACATCATGAATTTAGCATCAATAAGAATTATCAGTCCAGAAATCAAACGTCTGGTTCAGTTTTATGAGAATGTTACTAACCTGTCAGCACATTGGTATACGGACGATTTCGCAGAGATAAACTCCACTACCTGCACTTTAGCAATTGGAAGTACACGTACCTTAAGCTTGTTTGGCAATGACTTAGTGCAGACCGGCAATAGTAACAGTGTAATTATAGAATTTCGTTTAGAAAATGTTGATGAACATTACGAACAGATCAAACATTTATTGAGCGAAATCATTCAGGAGCCAACTACTATGCCCTGGGGAAATCGCTCATTAATGTTTCGTGATCCTGATGGAAATTTGGTGAATTTCTTTACTCCTGTTACCACGGAAGCCATAGAAAAACACGGTTAAAGTTATGTAATACTGAAGCAACCGCCCCATGATATCATGAGGCGGTTAAAAAAAACAAGGTTACTCATACTTCAATGCGTCAATAGGATTCGCCTTGGCTACTTTTATCGACTGCAGACTCACCGTAATCACTGCAATCAGCAATGATAATCCTGCAGCAATGAAAAAGGGCAAAGCAGAAATAGACACCCGGTACTCAAAACCGGAGAGCCATTTATTGATGATCACGTAAGCCAGTGGAAAGGCAATCAGATTCGCGATAGCGACCAATTTGATAAAATCCCTGTTCAATAAGGTCAGGATATTTACTGTACTGGCGCCTAAAACTTTCCTGATACTGATTTCCTTTTTCCTTTGCTCAGCCATAAATAGCGCCAACCCCAATAAGCCCAGACAAGAGATAAAGATAGCGAAACCACCGAACCAGTTAGACAGCGTACCCAGCAGTTGCTCGTTCTTGTATTTTAGGGCAAAACTCTCATCCACAAATTTACGGTCTACCGGGAAATTAGGTTCAATGTCCTGAACGATATGTTCAATTTCAGCTAAAGAAGTCCCTATGTTAGCGGATGGATTTAGTCTTACCAATACTGTTGAGGCGCCGCTGTACCGTATTGGATAAAACATCATCGGTGCAACTTTTCTATAGGCTGATTCTACCACAAAGTCTTTTACAACCCCAACTATAGTCCAGCGCAAACCATTCCAGTCAATTAGCTTTCCTACGGGGTCTTTTAAGCCCATTAAATGGACAGCAGACTCATTGACCATCATTTGCGTAGTATCCTGCGCGTTTTCTATTGAGATTTGTCTCCCGGCAACCATTTTTGTTCCTATAGTCTCTATAAAATCCAAACCGATACCACGTTGGTTAAAAAGTACATCCTGATCAGGAGATTTGCCAGGCCAAGACACATCCATCGTATTGTTCCCGCCTTCACTGATGTCGGTACTGAAAAAAGATACTTGTGTAGCTGCTCCTGATTTAATCAATCTTTCCTTGAGCAATGTTTGCTTGGTAGCGTTGCTCAGGTTTCCCTGAACGGCGATTTGGATCAGGTTACTCTTATCGTATCCAATTGGTTTCTGTTTAATGAAGGATAGCTGTTGATAAATTACGGCGGTGCAGATGATCAGGCATACGGCAAAAACGAATTGGAACACGACCAATCCCCTTCTGATCGATACGGAATTGCCTTGTTTAATGCTGAAACCCTTGAGCACTTTCACCGGTTCAAACGAAGACAGGTACAAGGCCGGGTAACTGCCAGCGACCACCCCTGTAAATACCATCAATCCAGACAGTGCCGCCCAGAACCGCCAATCTGAATATTCGATAACCAGCTCCATACCCAGCAACTGATTGAAATAAGGTAAAGTAATTTCGGTAAGGATGAAGGCCAGTACCGTGCTGATTGTGGCAAGAATAATGGATTCCAGCATAAACTGCCCGATCAGCGATTTGCGCGATGAACCAATCGCCTTGCGCACACCTACTTCCTTGGCGCGTTTTTCAGAGCTGGCCGTGGAGAGGTTCATAAAGTTTACGCAGGCGATTATCAAAATACAAAATGCCAGTAAAACAAAGATTCTTACCTGCTCGATCTTTCCACCAACAGATTTACCATTTTCAAAATCATCGTATAGATGCCATTTATCCAGGGGAAATAACATAGCTTCGCTAATGGATTCCTTTTGATTGCGCTTATAGATGTCTTTCATCTGGGCATTGGAATTAGCAAAAACCCCATCGCGTTTGAGCTGTACCAGCGTCAGGCACATGTTATTGCCCCAATTGATGCCTTTTACCCATGGTTCTCTTTGTTCGAACAGTGCCCAGGTCATCAGGTACTCAAAACGGATGCTGCTATTGATTGGTATATCTTCGATTACAGCCTCTACCTTGAGCATATTCCGATTGTCCAGCTTCACCATTTTGTTAATTGGGTCTTCCTTCCCAAATAACTTTTTTGCGAAACTTTCGGTCAGGATGATACTGTTTACCTGTTTTAGCGCAGCAGCAGGATTACCACTTAGAAATTTATAAGGCAGGATTTTCAAAAAATATTGATCAGCAAACACACCACTTTCCTTCAGTTTTTTCTCTCCGTAGGTAATCAGGTTGGGTCTTGGATAACTGGAATGTGATGCATATTGCACTCCGGGGATTTTCTCTTTTACCTCCTGCGCCATCGCATTTGGTGTCCATGCCCAGCTAAATACTTTTCCGTTGGACGGAGTGTGCTGATACACGATATATGTTTTGTCGTGATTTTGGACATGGCGGTCGTATCCCCATTCATAATTGACATACAATAGGAGAATCATGCAGCTAGCCATTCCAATACTTAGCCCGCCGATATTGATGAGGCTAAAGCCTTTATTTTTCCAGAGGTTGCGCAATGCGATTTTGAAGTTTAGCTTGAACATATCGTTATCAATATATGGTTTGTGTTTTGATTATTAAATGGAATACCAGGGCAAATCTACATCGTTCCCGATCTGCGAAAGCCAACACCAAGCACATGCCAACTTGAAATTTTCGTATATAAATCTGATTATCAGCAGAATAAAAATATAATGTTGTAAAATATGTTCATTTACGGACAGCGGGCGGACGGTATCGGACATATTAAATCTGCCGACAGGAAGTCGGGCAATCTGGAGCATCTCTGAGCCATACAGACAAGCAAGTTGAGCCACAGGGGAAAAGAGGACTTTCGAATTTGATGAATCTTTGTATTGTTAACTTAAAACATTTACAGTAATGGCAGAAATCACAAAAATACAATTGGGAAAAAATGGCCCTCTAGTTTCAAAACTTGGATTAGGCTGTATGCGCATGTCTCCAGTTTGGGGAGGACCGGCAAATGACGAAAACGAAAGTATTGCCACCATCCAGTCGGCTTTAGACAGTGGCATTAACTTTCTAAATACGGGCGACTTCTACGGCGCTGGTCATAATGAACTTTTGGTCGGCAAAGCGATCAAAGGACGCAGGGATGATGCTTTCATCAGTGTTAAATTCGGCGCAATCTTTTACAATGGGCAATGGATTGGGCTGGACTTACATCCTAAGTCGATCAAAAACTTCATCAATTACTCGCTGGTGCGTTTAGGCATAGAAACGATTGACTTATATCAGCCTTGCAGATTAGATGATAGTGTTCCTGTTGAAGACGTGATTGGAACGGTTGCAGACCTGATCAAAGAAGGTAAGGTGCGCCATCTTGGTGTATCAGAAATTACGGCCGACCAGCTTCGTAAGGCAAATAGTATTCACCCGGTTACAGCGCTGGAAATTGGTTATTCGCTGGCAGAGCGTCAGATAGAAAGCGAGCTTTTGCCTGCCGCTAAAGAATTGAGCATTGGTGTGGTTGCATTTGCAAATACAGCAGAAGGATTGCTAACGGGCGAGATGAAAGCTCCGCTTGCCGCAGACAATTACCTGAATCACTTCAGTCGCTTTCAGGGAGACAACCTGGTAAAAAACCTGGACAAGGTAGAAGTACTCAAAGCTTTGGCGAAAGAGAAAGGCTACACCCCTACCCAGCTGGCTATTGCCTGGGTAAATGCACAGGGTGAGCATATTATGCCGCTGGTGAGTATGAGCCGTCGCTCGCGCTTGCCGGAGAACATGGAAGCGATGAACATTGTGCTGAGCACAGAAGATTTGAATACGCTGAATGAGAATTTTGCAGTAGGATCAATATTAGGCGGAACCTACCTTCAGCGATAATTTAAGAGGGTGATCATGAAATGATGATCACCCTCTTAAATCTCCAAAAGAGATTATCTGATCATACGCGACCATATCAGATCAATTTGTTTCTTCTCCACGTTATACTCTTTTGCCAAAAGTTTCCATTTATTTAAAGCATATCTAGTTTGATCTATAATTTCATCTACAAGCTTTTTAGATAGTTTTGCCCTAAAACCGAGTTTAACTAAATGATCAACTGTGGGACTTTTACCCTCGCCCAGAACCATAGTACTTTGTTCACCTCTGGGGCCATTGGAATAAGTAAGATCGTAAGCTGGAGCCATTGTCCACTCCCCTGTCTGATCCATCAAAAAACTGAAATTTTTAGCGTGATCGTCTCGATTATGCGACAAGGTGTTGAAGACAGCCAGACGAAACATTCCCTCTATTTCGCGGGATTTTCTTGTCAATGAGGAGGTTAAATTGAGTAAGTCTTCATAATCCAACGCAGGTACTCTGAAATCACTATGCAATAGTCCGCTTGCAGTGTGCATATGAAGTCTCTTACTTCCTTCCCTATCAAAACGTTTAACAGCAAAGTACCCTGCCCCCTTTTGCGAAGGAAACAGATGTACCTCAGGCATTATTAAACCTGCTTCTTTTGCCATCAATGCATAAACAAATTCGATCGCCCCAGCGTCGTAACCATCATTTGAATTGGGAAATTTGACCAGCCATGGCTCAAATTCCTCATTCAGTTCTTTCGCTCCAAAATATAGAATTTTGCGTTGATTATCTACACCGATGAGTGCCTTAGGACGTGCACCCGCAGAGGATCCGTTCAAAGCCAATAACTCTTTGATTACCGCTTCAGAATCACCTTGTAAAACCTCTTCTGCCTGATTAGCTAAGTGGTCCAGATCAACAATCCCATCGATATCTGTCGGGCTGTTATCTGGCTCATAAACCAACGCTCCCATACCAAATAGGCCAACTTGTGCCAGGCGGTCGAGCGGTGAAATGCTTGTTGAAGATATCCCTTTCGAACGCAGGGATCGGTTCATTAGCAATCGTCCCCACCCATCAGGTAAACTATCATTAAAAACACCAGCTAAGCCTTCAAAAGGACGTAGTGGTAAATCTACTGCCCCGGCTCTTAAAGGAAGTCTGAACGGGGATATCTCCATCCCACTTTTTCTAAATGCTTCAGCGTATTCAAAAAAGATAATCGCATTGCGAATTGCCAAACGACCTACTGGTTGAATTTGATCACCAAAATTCAACCCAATTTTAACTTCTGTAATCTGCTGACTCATTTTTTACGTCCTCTTTTCCTCGTAACTTTGTTTGCATCCTTCATAATCTCATCAATCGAAGTAAAGTTGAATTTTGAGGGTTTAAGTACTTCGACTATATCTTCCAGTCCTCCAACAACCATAAGAAGCTTTAAAAAGGACTCCAAGGAAATCGCACCTTTCTGTTCGAATTTTCGTAAGGTGGCAAGTGGAACGCCGGATCGTTCAGCCAAACCCAGTTGAGTTAACTCAAGGTTTAGCCGCCTTTCGCGGACATTTTCAGCTAACTTTTGTTCAGCTTGGAAAATTGAGATTAGTGATAACATGATAGTAGTTAAGTGTGGTTTTGTGGCATTACTAACATTATAGTATTACAAATTTAACGAATATTAATTGCAATTACTACATTCAACGTTGCGCGGTTTATCAGTGAATTCTAAAATAAAATATTTCTGAAAATGATCTGGTGCTTTTTTTATATTTACATGATGGTTAATCCGAACGAAGTGATCCCAGGCGTACTTTTCTACTCCTATTACTCTGCCTTGCGAAAGGAGAAAGCTGCATTTTTAGACCACAGTATGCTGGTGATGCAGGTTTCAGGGAACTTCAAACTGGAAACGCCTTTTGAAGTGAGTGAAATGGTACCGGGCGACATGCTGCTTGTGAGAAAAAACCAGCTGGGAGATTTCACAAAAGTGCCTCTGGGTGAAGAGGGTTATCAAACCATAGTGCTCTGTCTCAGGGAAGATATGCTCAGACAAATCGCTTTAGAGGAAAATATCGAAATCACTCACAAATATTCTGGTCCGGCCAACATCGCCATACCGGTGAATGATTTTTTACAGGCATTTTTTCAATCGCTGCTACCCTATGTGCGTCATTCTGCAGATAAAGTTACAGATACTGTTGGTTTGCTAAAAGTGAAAGAAGCTGTACAATTACTACTCCACAGTCTGCCTGGGCTGCGGGATTTTCTGTTTGATTTCTCGGAACCTCATAAAATGGACCTGGAGAAGTTTATGCTCAACAATTATCACCACAATATTCCGGTGGAGAAATTCGCCCGCCTAACCGGGAGGAGTCTGGCGGGTTTTAAACGCGACTTTCAAAAGACATTTTCCATGGCACCGCGGGCCTGGCTGCAAAATAAGCGGTTAATGGAAGCGCGTCACCTGATAGAAAACAAACACAGAAAACCTTCGGCCTTTTATCTCGATCTGGGCTTTGAAAGCCTCTCACATTTCTCGCATTCCTTTAAGAAAAAGTTTGGCAAGGCCCCGAGTCTTAGTCAGGAATTGCCTGAATCATAGTTTACGAAAATCTTCGATCAGCTCATCCACATGGTCCCATAGAAAAGTGGACCCGTCTTTGATTTTATCGATCTTTTCATAAACAACTTCAAAAGGAACATTGTATTCAGTCCAGGTTCCGCCTTTGTTCGAAATATTTTGCAGAATAGGCTCAAGCCTGTCGATAGCTTTTGCGAATTTAGCATCATTGCTTTCACCAATTTCAAACTCCAGCCATATTGCCAAAAAGTCTTGGTACATCTCTTCGGGCAGCAAACCAAAAATACGATGCGCGGCAACAAGCTCCTCGTCGGTATTCACATGGTTTTTTGTGGTATCATAAAGGAAAGTATCCCCCGCGTCGATTTCAACGATATCATGCAGTAAGACCATCTTTAAAACTCTGAGTGTATCGATAGGTGCATTTGCATATTCAGACAATACCAAAACCATCATTGCGAGGTGCCAGCTATGCTCAGCATCATTCTCATGCCTATCGCTATTAAATAGTTTAGTCTTGCGCTGTATGTATTTCAATTTATCAATTTCTTTGATAAACTCCATTTGCATCATCAGGCGGCTCATATTTTCCATTATTCTATATTTTTATCGTAGCAACAAAGTACTTTACAAATATATCATAAAGGACACTTGTTCAAAGATTCAAATGGTCGCAATTAATGGGTTTGCCATCGATTTAGTCTGAGGTTCAATGCTCCTATTCCATTTCAGGTTCCGGTCCCCTTATTGGCAATTTAGCCCCTGAAGCGATTTTGACAGGCCTTCCCTCTTTGGCAGACTGATAAATCGCTTCGATGATGATATGGTCCTGCAAACCTTCTTCTCCAGGCGTAAAGGGCATTTTGTTATGAATCACACAATCAGAAAAATGGTCCATTTCAGCTGCAAATTGATTGATTTCTGCTAGGCCCAGATCTTCCTGTCGCTCTATTTTTCCTTCGGCACGGGCGGTTTGTATCTTCTGCCCTTTGTAGGCATAGGCCTTATCTACGTCTATCCATCCTTTTTCGCACATCACGCGATAGCGGCGACTTTCATGCACATTGTAATGAGAGGATGAACTGGCAATCAAACCATTGGAAAACTTCATTTGCCAGGAAATCAGTTCTTCCACTTCTTTGAAGAGCGGATTGCCCGGACTGCTATATTGGTAAGCAAATACCTCGGTAGGCTCTTCACCTAAAATAAAGCGATTAGTATTTAAACAATACAAACCAATATCGGGCAATGAACCACCACCAGCTAAGGCGATTTTATGGCGCCAGTGGTCGGGGTTTGCACTGCTTTGAGAATTACAGGCTTCAATATATTTGACTGCGCCAAAAGTTTTGTTTTGAATCAGTTCCCTCACCTTTCTGTTATGCGGCTGATATTGGATCCGGTATGCGATCATGAGTTTAACGTTCGCGGCAGAACAAGCATCGATCATCTCCTTGCATTCTTTGGAAGACACTGCCATAGGTTTCTCACAGAGGATATGTTTCCCTGCCTTTGACCCGCGGATCACGAATTCCTTATGCAGCGCATTAGGCAGAACGATGTAAATTACATCGACTTCAGGATTGCTTTTCAGCTGATCATAAGTTTGATACGTATAGCAATTTTGGTCAGCGATTCCATATTGTGCAGCTACTTTTTTCAGTTTCTCCGGACTTCCACTTACCAATGCAGTTAATTTCGATTTTTTGCAGCTGCTTAATGCAGGCAATATTTCTTCGAGCGCCAAATGCCCCAGTCCTACTACGGCATATTTGATACGCTGTGTGGGTGGCAAGGGAGTTGGCGTTGGTCCCGATTGCTGATCAACATCTGATTTCCATGCCTCCAGGACTATAGGATCTTCTACGCCCTGAGGGATACTTGCTGGAGGCGATGTTGCTCTTTTTGAGGTTTGAGCATACACATCGCCTTGCAAAATACCGGTTGCCATCAATGAACCGGCAGCCCCAATAGCCATTGATTTTCCGGTTAAGGATAAAAAGTCTTTACGTGATAACTGTGATTCTGTAGTATTGCCTTCGAACTGTTCCATGTTTCCGCTGTATTAAATGTTTAAACTTTTAACCATTCCCAGTGATGAAAGTTTTTAATACCTCAATTTAATCATCAAACAATAAAGAGCTGTAGCTGTTAGACATTAACCAATCCTAATTACCATGAAAACGAACAACTTAAGCATTTTTCTGATCAGCGCACTCTCCTTCTCGGTTCTTACCCAGGCCTGCAATTCCAATGAAAATCGTGAAACCGCCGACTCTACCATGTCTGTGGATTCTGTTTCGCATCCATCTACGCTGGTTGACACCGTTGATACGATGAAGGATGGTACTGCAGATAATAAGTTTCTGGAACAGGCAGCAATTGGCGGTTTGGTAGAAATAGAGATGGGAAAAATCGGACAGCAAATGGCCACTGATCCGAGCATCAAAAGTTTTGCGGCAATGATTCAGAATGATCATACCGCAGCGAAATCGCAGCTTGATATACTTGCTGTATCAAAAGGGTTTAAACTGCCCGCAACGCTTCCCTCCCTCAAACAGGAGCACCTCAAAGATTTAAAAAAAACTTCCGGGACGGTGTTTGACCAATATTACATCAATATGCTGGTGGAAGACCATATCATCGATATTTCTTTGTATGAAGGTGCCACTAAAAGTGCGGATACAGCTATCAGCAATTTTGCGAAAAAGATCTTGCCTAAATTGAAGAAACATTATGAGGAAGGTCGTGTAATTTCGATGAAGTTTGACCAGAACAAAAACCTGAAATAGACGCAATCGATTTTTAAAGCAGCTTACATTTCTCATTTGGTGTTGAAGTGAAGCTGACCGACATTCCGAATCAGCGGGATTATCCTTAGGTTTGTGCTGGCTTATAAAAAATGTCGTTTCGATGAAAGATAAGAATGCGCTGCCAATACATATCCTGCCAGATACGCAATTTCTGGCTGCTGATGAGCAAATTGCATTTGGCGAGCATTTCATCAATCACCGGATTAATTTCTACGCGATCATCTGGTTTACAGAAGATCAGGATGTTCATTTTATCGACTTTGAGCCCTTTCCAATCAGAAAAAACAAGGTTTACCTGCTGGCCAGAAATCAGGTACACGCTATCCCCTCTGAGCTGCTTCCGGCTGCAAAAATTATTGTCTTTTCAAGTGATTTCTTCCATGCCCTCGACGAAACGCAGCTCAAACAACTTTTCCTTCCCTTCGAAAATGAGGGTATAAACATTCCGTCGGAACACTTTGGCTACGTTGAAAAGCTTTTCTCGCTTATCCTGCTTGAGTTTAATGGCGATGCTGATATTAATCTACTAATCAAATATACCAGTATCTTTCTTTCGCTGCTTCGCCGCTTTCTGAAACAGCATTCTCAGCGAATTTATAACGGTGACATCCGTATTACGAAGTTATTGCAGCTCATAGAAAGACACTTTAAAGAACACAAACCAGTCTCCTTTTATGCTGATCAAATTGGCCTGACTTCCAAAAGGGTTAATGAGATTCTGAAGGAAGTTGTAAACGCCAACATCAGTCAGCTTTGCCAACAGCTGTTATTGCTGGAAAGTAAGCGGGCGCTATATACTGGGGTTCATTCTGTAAAAGAAATCGCCTTCGACCTAGGTTTCTCCGATCAATCTTATTTCTCCAGATTTTTCCGCAAACATACTGGCAGCAGCCCAGAGAATTTTCGGAAATCCTTTTCCCCGAATCCTGGGACCCGATAAGCAGATGTTCGAATTGTGCTAATGTTTTGCGGGGAAGTGCTATGATTGACAAGCACTATTGATCAACTTTACAGAGTGCCAGCTAGCTAAAGCAGAAGTTTGAGGATGGAGTGGATTTAGCACTGTTCACTGGCAGAACAATATATGGAAAAGTTAAAAAATAAAGTGATTATCATCACCGGCGCAGCAATGGGCCTGGGATTAGCAAGTGCCCTGGAGTCCGCAAAAAATGGAGCCTTATTATCTCTCGTGGATTTTAATGCCGAAACACTGGAAAAAGCAAAACAAGAAATTGAATCTAAATATCCTGAAACGCAAATCCTGACGGCAGTTGCCGATGTTTCGGACGAAGCAGCCGTAAAAAAATACGTGGAGGAAACTGTAAGCACCTTCGGAAGAATCGATGGCTTTTATAATAACGCTGGTATTGAAGGCAGACAGGCGCCTTTGGTAGACTATGACCTGGATGTATTCAAAAAGGTGGTAGACATCAACTTGATGGGGGTATATTATGGATTGAAGTACATCATCCCTGTGATGCAAAAGCAAGAATATGGCCGCATTGTAAATGTAGCTTCGGTAGGCGGAATTAGGGGTGTAATGAATCAAACGCCTTATGTGGCTACCAAACATGCGGTGTCGGGAATCACTAAAACGACAGCGCTGGAATATGGTAAATTCGGTATTCTATCAAATGCTATCGCCCCTGGTGCCATATTAACGCCAATGGTTGCTGAGGCATTCAAACAGGTAAATCCGGCAGATCCGCAGGCAGCAGAAGATACTTATGCGCAGGCGAACCCGACCAAAAGATTGGGCAGACCAGAGGAAGTAGGAAAGCTTGTGGTATTCTTGCTCAGCGAGGATTGCAGTTATGTAAACGGCCAGGTGATTGCCATTGATGGCGGTCAGTCTAACTCATACGGAAACGTGTAATTCAATTGAGCAGTCGGGCCCGCACCGGCCTGACTGCTCATGAATTAACCTGCCAATTTTCTGGCAAGTCTTTCTTTACGTTTATCCGTCAGGTATTTCCTCACCGGGATATCGAACAATACCATCACGAGATAAGCAGCAGCTACCAATAAAATTACTCCTGATATGATAATCCAGGTAAGCTGTGTAGTGCCTGGCTTTTGGTTTGTCAAGTAGTTTCCGAACATCCACAATACTGCATAGTGTGTCATGTAGAGCGGATAAGAGATATTCCCCGAGAATACACAAAGTTTTTTCAGTCCGGCTGAAGTAGTTGCGCCCGCACCTAAAGCAATTAGCAAGGGGAAATACAGCAATACAATAAAAGGTTCGGTGAAGCAATCCCATTTGGTAGAAGGTAATATGAATGCCACAGCGAGTAAGACTACCAGGCCAATAAAGCCGAGGTTGTTTTTAATGATCCACTTTGAGCGGTAAATGAGTAAGCCGGCCAGGAAAGAATAAGAAATTCTTGCGCAGCCATCCCAGAAAGTCGGGCCACTCCAGCCGCCGAGTAAATTTCCGGCGCGGTAACTTACATAAACAATCGACAGTGCTGCGATTATTGTTAACAATACGAGCATCCCACGCTTTACACGGTAAAGTATAAAACCGTAGGCAATATTAGCCATATATTCCCAGAACAATGACCAGGCCGGTGCATTGAAACTAAAGAGGTTAAAACCACGATCGGCGATAACCGGTAGCGGTATCATCAGTAAAGAACAGAGGAACGTGAGCGCAATCTTACCCGCGCTATAGAGCTCCAGGTGTCCGCCAAAAGGATCGAATAAAAATGCCAGCAAGCCCAGTACTGATCCCGATACAACCAATGGATGCAGCCTGATGATTCTTGAGATAAAGAAGTTGGAAACGCCCATCTTCCCGATACGGTAGTCATAGGCATAGCCGATTACAAAACCCGAAAGGCAGAAGAAGAAATCAACGGCAAGGAACCCATGTCCGATAAAATTTTTGCTGGGATCGGTAAATACCCATTCCATAAAATGAAAAATCACAACCGCCAAGGCAGCAAAGCCCCTCAGACCATCAAGTATTTCGAAATGCTGTTTTGTTTGCAGCATCGCTGCGGTGCTCTTATTTGTCTCCATATTTGCTGATGCCCAAAGTAATATATTTTACCGGGCTGACCAAATTTGATCAAGCACGTGCATTGAGGCATCCAAATCATCCTTTTTAAGGTTAAACGGCCAAACAATTAATATGTATCTTTGTTCAATACTCAACGATTTTTAATCTATAAACAAACTTTAAGACGAAATGGATATCAAACAAATCTTTGCAAATAACGAAGGCTGGGTTCAAAAGAAATTAGACCTTCAGTCTGACTATTTCAGCAACATGTCTCAGGGACAAAATCCTGAGATCCTTTACATTGGTTGCTCTGATAGCCGTGTAACAGCAGAAGAGTTGATGGGCGTATCTCCCGGTGAAGTTTTTGTACACAGAAATATCGCCAATATGGTTCCCAACACTGACCTGAGCGCTATGTCTGTTATCAACTATGCAGTGTCGCACCTGAAAGTGAACCACATTGTTGTTTGTGGCCATTATTATTGTGGTGGTGTACAGGCAGCTATGAAATCCGGAGATTTGGGTATTTTAAATCCATGGTTGAGAAACATACGTGACGTTTACAGAACGCATAAAGACGAATTAAATAATATTGAAGATGAAGAGGAGCGTTATAAACGCCTGGTGGAGCTCAATGTTGAAGAACAATGCATCAACGTAATTAAAACTGCAGAAGTTCAGAAAGCCAGACGTGAGCGTGACTTGACCATACATGGCTGGGTTTTCGATATTCATACTGGTAAACTCATCGATCTCAATATCGACTTTAAAAAATTACTGGAAGACATTATGGAGATTTATCGCCTGGATTCTGACGGTGATGAAAATACAGCTGCGAAAGTTTAAGCTTAGCCAGTTATTGCAACAGAGGCCTATAAATTGATTTTATAGGCCTTTTGTTTTATATAAGTAGAACGCTTATTTTTTATAGGTAGAACGTCTGACTGAAGGCCCCGTTCACTGCGCTGTCCCAAACTTCAAAACGTAACCATTTACGCCCTTTCAGTTTCGGGTGAAACTGAAACTGCTGTGTTCCGAATGCCTTGGTATCGCGGAGGTCTATTTTTTCCCGATAAACCTTTTGGCCATCGCCAGATATCATCTCTACAAAATTCAAAGGGAAAGTCCAGCTTAGTTTCAATTTAACATCGGCACCGCCATCAGCGGCCAATGTTACTTTTTGGCCAGATAGCTTACCATTCACTTTTAATTCATGGATCAGCACTTCTCCGGTAGTACTGAAGAATTTTCCTTGTTGCATACCGTCTACAATTGGCTTCCAGCCATCGTCGTAGCTGGGCAATTTGTCGAGCATCATGTAATTGACGTTCATATGGGCATACATCTCGTTTTCTTGTGTAATGGTGAATAAATCTGCCTCTGCCAGGACAGTTTTTTTATCGCCCCAGTTATTCATGTCATCCATCAAATCCAGCACACGTTTTCCCAGTCGCGGTTGGGATAAGTCGGCAGGCATTGCTTTCCAGGCCGCTCCCATAAAACGGTCAGATTTGAAGAAATCTTCGTGTGCATAGCTATCCGGGGCATTTACGGATCCTTTGGTGCGGGCATGTGCAGTCCAGGCCAGCCCCTTCTCGGCTTTCAGTAAATTGAGCATGTCGGATTTATCACCAATATGGTAGACTTTGCCATAGCCAGGACGTTCTACTACAAAGGGCTGATTTGCTGTGCGTGACATTACCCAATAAACCGGTTTTGGAAAAATCTGCAGCCAGTGGCCACCAAAGAATTCATTCGGCTCCTCCCCTGGTAACAACAGGAAACTGGAATCAGACAAGCGTCTGCTTTGGTCGAACAAAGCTTTAAGTTCTTTTAGCCGCAGCGAATCAGGGCCTTTAGGATGTGCGGTATAATGGAACTCTCCCAGGTGCACGATGTCTACGCCCATACGTTTGAATACGTCTACAAATTCAGGTCTTTCCGGAACAGGTTTCCCTGCCATCACCACATTCATGATAAATTCGTTATGGAAATGGCTGGAAAGGGTTTTAAATCCGGGAATAGATGGATAGCGGTCAGCATGCGTAAACTTCTTCACTTCGGCGAGGGCTGTCGCATTACCCTGACTGCTGATCAGACAGAAAAAATTTAAGCGCTGCTGAGTACCGGGAGGAGCGTTAAACCAGGGCACATAGCGATGATCCCCCTCGAGTTCCTGACGGATACCGATTCCATAGCCGGCCACCTGATCGCGGTAAGCCTTTCCCTGCCAGATAAACTTTAGGTTGAAGGCTTCATCCAGGGGATAAAAATATTGATGTGGCGGGGGAAAGACTGCCAGTCCGCCCGTTTTGCCCTGCACAGCGACAGCACGGTATTTTACTGCCAGGTTAGTGGCCGCAGCGCTATAATCAACTGGAATGGAATCAAGCCGATCTGCTGTGCTGATCCAGGAAAGTTTGTTCCATGCAGGTGTTTTACTTACCAATCCGGCATCATACACGATTGCTGTTGCCTCTGCCCGGGTAGACATCACTGCGGCGATGTTAAACAGCGGACTCCCATTGTAAAACGTAAGCTCCAGCTGACCGCTAAAGGTTGCTGCAGATAGATCACCTATCCGAACTATCGTACGGCTTCCGGCAGATTCTACGGCCACAGTTTTTTTAGTGAGGACTAGGGGATGTACAGTAAATGGTTTTAGTGGAACTTTATCAAAGAATATGTTCCATCCGTTCTGCGATAATAAATCTCTTTTACCAACGGTTAGAAGGAATACCGGATCGAGGTTTTCCGAAACCCTGACCGGTCTGGATTTTGATCCCAGGGAAATACTTTTGATCAGTGGATTTGAAGAGGACAGGTCAAACTCGACCTGTCCAAATTGTGCTTTCCCCGTGGGCCAGCTGATGGTTACCACGTTTTTGTTGACGGCAATTTTTGCCTCGCTATCTTGTTTAAAAAGCTTAGTATTTACATTTAGCTGCGCCTGACTGCGTAGCACCGCTGTTACTAGCAGTGCCAGCAGCAAAAGAGTTTTCCAGTTCATATTCGGTTAGATTACTATTCTAACCTACAGGTTTTTAATGGAATTTAAAAGTAAAACTGAATTAATCATCAATTGAAATGCTATCCCGCAAGTATAGAACAACGTCAAAAATGCTATGATTGGCATGGAAAATCAGGTCTATCCCGGCTTTACTGGTTAAACACCTCTCCTATCCATTGTTCATATTTTTTGCGCAAGCGTTGCACTACATCAGGATGTTCAGCCGCTACATTTTTGTTTTCGTGACTACCATCCTTTAAATTTACTAACATGAATTGATTTCCATCCAAATCTGCTGGAGTCGATTCCCTTGGACTATGCAATAGTTTCCAGTCGCCCTCACGAACAGCCCATTGCGGGTTTTCTTTGGTGCCCTCAAATTGCCAGTAAAAATCCTGGTGGGCCGGTTTGGCTTTGGCCGATGCAATGACTTTCACCAGGCTCTGTCCATCAATTTTACGCTGAGGCAAGGTGATATGGCAGTACTCTGCCAAGGTAGGAAACCAATCTATATTGCTGGAAAACTGATCGCGCACAGCATCCGCGGGAATATGTCCCGGCCAGCTGATCATCGCAGGAGCAAGAATTCCGCCTTCAAAAACACTGAATTTAGAACCCCGGTTTGCACCAGCATAACCACCACCGCCAAATGTACGCTCTTCTTTTGAATGCCCCTGGTCTGCCTGGAATACAATAATAGTGTTATCGGTAAGTCCCAGTTCATCTACTTTTTTAAGCAGCAGACCAATCTTCTCGTCCATGGTAGATACTGCCGCGGCATACATATTTCGCGGTGCCGGCAAGTCCTTATAGTAGTCGCGCCATTTCTGTTCTCCCTGTAGTGGGTAATGCGGCATATTTATCGCATAGTACATGAAAAAAGGCTTGTTTTTGTTTGCTTCCAGAAATTTCCCTGCTTCGTCTACCATCAGGTCCGGAAAATATTTACCATCCTCCCAGATTTCTGTTCCGTTGCGCCATAAGTCGTGACGGTTAGGCCCGCTCCAGTAAAAGAAATGTGAATAGCTATCGATACAGCCACCCATAAAACCAAAGGAATAATCGAAGCCTTGCTGATTGGGCATGGTTTCCGGTGCATAGCCCATATGCCATTTACCGATATGGGCAGTTGTATATCCCCCACTTTTAAACAACTCTGCCATAGTAAACTGGCTGCCCGGCATGCCACCAGTGCCCCCGTATTTGCTTGGGGCGTTATTATCCAGTCCCGCGCGCTGTGGATACCTGCCGGTAAGCAGGGAAGCGCGTGATGGCGAACATACCGGCGAAGCGGAATGGAAACTACTGAACCGTGTTCCACTACGTGCCAGACGATCGAGGTTCGGTGTCTGCAAATCTTTGGCGCCGTAGATGTTCATGTCCAGAGATCCCTGGTCGTCAGAATAAATCACAATGACGTTAGGTTGTTTTGCTGTTGTGGTTTTGCCTTGTGCATAGCCAGCCAGTGAACATATGCTTAAGGCCAGGCCGGTGAGACTGATTGTTATTTTTTTCATTTGATTATATTTAGAACCAATTCGGGGTTTGCTGTAATTTCTCCCACCAACTCGTTCAATACCTGCGCATGAGTCAGCAATACTTCCCCACAGGATAACAAATGGGAGAAGTTTTGCGCCAAATATAAAAATTACGACTAGGTATAAAGAAATTATATATACTTAATAATTAAATGAATACCCCCTGGTCTGCATCATGTAAATCGACATGCTATCCCCTACATTTTAACTACCTTCGTGACCAGCAAATTCATACCATTCATGACAGGAAAATATCTGGCCAGCAGGTTATTGGAAAACATACAAAGCTCGATGACATTGCGGGCAAAAATCCCTTATCTAGATATCCTGAAGGATTTGATTCAGGGTGGCGCGACCTTTAATAGTGCTACGCTCAACAGCTCCTCAAATTTCGGCAGCCTGGACACGGCTTTGAAAACAGCCTTAGGGATATTGCATGCCTTAGATGAACGGTTGATACCGGCACCTTCAGTATCCCCCTTGCCGCTGAGTCTGATCTATGCAAACCTGATTGAAAACGTTGATTTGCTGGAATTCACAATAGATCAACACCTTAGAGATACACCTTCATACACTTTAGTTAATCAATTGGAACTGATTAGTCTCTCCGCTGTCTGAAGCATTCTTAACCCCACCGGGCCATGCTGGCGCAAGAAAAAAGCCGGTCTGTTGAACCGGCTTTGAAAATATATGTTGGGGTGAAATTAGGTTAAGATTATCTGTTGATTGTTGCAGTTTGCTGATTGGATAAAGAATCAGTGACCATGGCCAGGGTATTGGCATCATTAGTTTTTGAAGCTGCAAATTTGTTGGTATCAATAGTGGCAGCACCAGTCAGTTTAGAAACGTGAGTACCTGTAGCGCCAATCAGTTCCAGCTTCGCATTGCCGGCAACCACAGTGTAAATACTGCCTGTATTTGCTTTCACTCGTGCTTTAGCATCATCTTTTAACATCACCTGCAGATTTTTAACGTTGAATTTACCGATAGTTTTCACATTGGTATTGCCTGATGCATCAATACGATAGATGTCTTTTACATAAACAACAACGGTTACCGGGCTATTCTCTGAGGAGTTGATTGTTAGGGTATGTCCGATTTGTTTAAGTGTTACTTTTTCCAGATCAGCTTCATCAATGTTTACAGTTTCACGTGTGCCTTGTACCAATAATACTTTGGTGTTTCCTTTCACAATTACTTTTTTGATGTCTATACCAGAATTGCCGTGGTCTACTGCGATGGTAGCAGCTGAGGCATTAAAGCTAAATAATGAAGCTGTTAAAATGATAGCAGCCAGACCCGATTTTAATACGTTGTTGAATAAAGTTTTCATATCTTTTGTTTTATGGTTTTTTTTATAAATTATTATTTCGTTGTTGTTTGTATATAAGACGACAACACCATAAAAACGTTTCAGTAGAATAGCTCCTATTATACCATACTGCTGTAATATCCGACGAACGCCTGTATTCCTTCGACGTAAAATTTAAAACACCAAGGGTTAAGGATGAATTACAAACTGAATGTATTAATGCCGGAACAATCGAACCCATATGATGAATTAAGCAAATTATTCTATATTAGTAAAAATGTCCGCAATAAGGTGATACGGCAAAAACATTAATTTATACCCTAATTGTTATATGAAGGATAATTTTTCGATTCAATCCGCAGCCTACGCTCAGTTCAGACCTACCTATCCCCAGGAATTATACGACTTCTTATTTTCACTTATCAGCGAGAAAGTCAGTGCCTGGGATTGTGCAACGGGCAACGGACAAGTGGCGCGGGAATTGGCGAAACATTTTGATCATGTGATTGCTACAGATATCAGTGAGAATCAGCTGAAACATGCGGCAAGACTCGACAATATTATTTATTTGTTGGAGAGCTCCGACAAAAGCAGTGCGCCTGATCAATCATTTGATTTGATTACGGTAGCCCAGGCCATTCATTGGTTTCACTTTGAGGATTTTTATACTGAGGTAAAGAGGACACTAAAGCCCGGCGGACTTTTCGCAGCAATTGGCTATGGGGTTATGCAAATTGATGACAAACTAGATCCGGTAATCTTTAAACTTTACAGAACCATTCTGGGTGAATACTGGGATGAAGAACGTAAATATATTGATCAGAAATACCTGACTATCCCTTTTCCATTTGTGGAAATCTCAGCACCGGTATTTACAATTGAAACGCGCTGGAACTTTGTTCAGCTAATCGGCTACCTCAACACCTGGTCTGCGTTGCAGCATTATAAGAAGGCCAAGGGCAGTAATCCCTTAGAGTTAGTCATCTCTGAGCTGAAGGAAGCCTGGGGCGAAGGGGAAAAAGACGTTTCTTTCCCAATCCTGCTGCGGGTGGGAAAGTAATTTCCGGGCACCCGTCACCCCCCGAACTTGTACGAACATACTCTTCTTTTCGCTATCTAAGCCTGCTCTGAGGACTTCCCATAGCCCTTATCATTGTGCAAACTTAGTATATTCCTGAAATTATTTATCGGATTTACCTATGATTAATATCAGGTAAAATTGTGAAATATTATGTTTGATTCAGCACTATTCGCTCCACGTAAATCACAATAAATTATTCAGTAGAGAATGCCCTGAATCGTCCTCAGCGCCAATTATGGGACAAAATCCAAATAAAAGTACAATTTTACAAGAATGTTAGTATGTTTGTACATAATAACCAAATATTCAAGTTGATGATGCAATCTCCACTGCACAAGTATGATCCGGCTACCTTGCCGAGTGAAAGAAAAAAGCTTTTAGCTACGTTGAAACGTCCTTATTTTCTAACTATTATTTAATATTCTAACCATTAAACCAAAAAAAGATGAACAAACTTTTTACCATGAAACAGTGGAAAATGCCGGCTGGCATATTCCTGATAGGTTTCCTGCTCTTATGCAGGTATATACCTGCGGCCGCTCAGTCTCCCGGAGCGATCACCGTAAAAGGAACGGTGTATGATGCGGCCAGCAGATTGACTAGCCTGCCCGGTGTAAGTATTAAAGTCAAAGGTGACACTAAAACAGCCATAACAGACAATGACGGTCGCTTCCAGATTGAAGCTCCTTCCGCGCAGTCGGTTCTGGTATTTTCTTATGTAGGCATGCAAGCCAAAGAAGTAACGGTCGGCAGTCAGACTCAACTAACCGTTTACCTGAGTGGGGACGCGAATACGCTTCAGGACGTAGTTGTAACAGGTTATGGTACCCAAAAGAAATCGGACGTTACCGGTTCTGTGGGCGTAGTATCTGCCAAAGAATTACTCAACGCACCAGTTACAAATGCCTTACAAGGATTAAAGGGCAAGGTTGCCGGGGTAAATGTGTCCCTTAACTCAGGCTCACCAACTGGTAGCCCAAGGGTAATCATCCGCGGATTGGGTACGATCAACTCTTCTTCAAATCCATTATATGTAATTGATGGAGTAGTAACGGAAAACATCCAGGTGCTCAACCCTAATGACATCGAGCGGATGGAGGTATTGAAAGATGCATCTTCAACTGCTATCTACGGTGCACGTGGTGCAAACGGAGTTATCCTGGTAACTACCAAAAGAGGTAACAAAACTGAGGGTATCTCAGTAGGCTACGACGGTTACGTGAGCGTAGGTGTATTACCTAAAAAACTGGATGTACTCAATTCTGCAGAATTCCTTGAAGTGATTAAAAGAGGTTTCGCCAATGATGTTTTATACCGTCCAACTGCAACGTCTCATCCTGTGTTCAGCACTAATGACCCAAGATTGTTTGATGCAAACGGTAATCCTTTATACGATACCGACTGGCAGAAAGAGTCTACACGCACAGCTTTCTCACATAACAACCAGCTTTCGATACTGGGAAAATCTGAGAAGTCGTCTTTCGGTGCTTTCATGAACTATTCCAATAATGAGGGTATCATGTTAAACAGTTACCTGAAACGTATCAACGGTAAATTGGCTTATGATGCAGACCCAACAAAATGGCTATCCGTGGGAATGAACATTCTCGTAAACAACACAACTGCTAACGAAACTCAGGAAGATGGCGGTGGCCAGGCACCAAGACGCTCGATGCTGGAAATGCCTTCGATCTTCCCGGTTAAATGGCCTGATGGATCTTATGCAAACAGCAGCCAGATTACTGATCCTTTCGCACTTGAAGCAATTGCTAATCCGGTACACGTGTTGACTACTCAGGATCGTCTGAGAAAACAAAACCAGATTTTCGGTAATACCTACCTGACTTTCCACCTCTTACCAGGATTGGACTTAAGAACGCAGTTTGGATTTGACAAAAGAGATAACTTATGGCAAAACTATAACCCTACAGACCTGATCAATATTTCTGCCCCACTGGGTTATGCATCTATTGAAAACCAGCATTCATTCTACTGGCAGGAAGAAAGTTACCTGAGCTATAACAAAGAAGTTGGCGATCACCGCTTCAACGCTGTGTTGGGTTTAAGCTGGCAGCAACGTACTTTTGAGGGAGATTTCATCTCTGCTCAGGGTTTCTCTGACAACTTTTTCAGGTTTAACAGTATCCAGTCTGCAAGTCTCCCGGGAGCACCAAGTTCTTCTTACGACAGATGGGCAATGAACTCTTACTTTCTGAGAGGTAGCTATAGCTACAAAGGTAAATACCTGGCAACCATAACCGGACGTGCAGACGGGTCTTCACGTTTTGGAGAAAATAATAAATATGGTCTTTTCCCTTCACTTGGTTTAGGCTGGGTACTTTCGCAGGAAGATTTCCTGAAGGATAGCAAAACGATCAGCGAATTAAAACTGAGAACAAGTTATGGTATTACCGGTAACACGGAGATCCCAACCTATATGTCGCTGGGAACAATCTCCTCTGCTACTACGCTTATCAACGGCACCAGGGTGTCTTCAAGTTTCGTGAACAGATTAGCAAATCCTAACCTTGAGTGGGAGAAAACAAAACAGTTTGATGCTGGTTTCGACCTGTCATTACTGAACAGAAGAATTACCTTGGGATTTGACTACTATAGCAAATTAACAACAGACCTTTTACTGGACAGACCACTGCCAACCAGTTCCGGATTTATCTCGGTACGTGATAACATTGGTTCGGTATCCAATAAAGGGGTGGAAGTACTGATCAGCGGATCACCTGTTAAAGGAACTGACTTCAGCTGGGAATCTACTTTCAACTTCTCTTACAATAAAAACGAAATCAAAGCATTGGGATTAAATGGTGAAGATATTTTCCCGGGCCCGAACTTTGTATCAGGCAGTCAGACGATACTTCGCGTTGGTGAATCTTTGGGTTCTTTCTGGGGTTATCGCAGACTAGGCACCTGGGGCACTTCGGAAGCGGCAGAAGCTGCTAAAGTTGGCGCTATTCCGGGAGAAGCTAAACGTAGCGCAGAACGTGAAATCATCGGTAAAGGTTTACCTGACTGGACAGGAAGTTTCATCAATACTTTCAGGTACAAGAAACTTGACCTGACAGTAGATATGCAGTTTGTTGCTGGTGTAGACATTTTACAGCAGTTCCTGCACTCTACCGAAGACAGAACAGGTTTAGCTAACGGATTTGCATCAACTTTATATGAAAGCTGGACTCCACAGAACCAAAATACAATGATCCAACAGATCCGTAACGGTGCCTATTCAGGTCAGAACAGTGAAGTGGACGATCATTGGGTAGCTAACGGTTCATATATCAGAGCAAATGCGATCACTTTAGGTTATACCATAGGCGAAAAAGCCTTAGAGAAAATGAGGCTTAAAAACCTAAGGGTATATATGAGCGTGCAGAATGCTTTCCTGATCAAATCTAAAAGCTTCAAAGGTTACGATCCAGAGGCAACATCTTACGGTGACGACCAGTGGGGACAGAACATTTATTTCCACCAGTATCCAAAACCAAGAACCTTCACGCTAGGCGCAAGTCTGCAGTTTTAATCAGGAGAAATGATGAATTTTCAAACTATAACAAAGAGAAACATGAAACCCACCATTATATATTTATTGCTGGCGGCAACGCTAACAACCTCCTGCAAGAAGTTTCTTGAGGAAGTACCAAAAGACGAAATTGCAAGTAATCAATACTTCAAAAATCCAGACCATGCCACAAATGCCGTAAACGGCTTATACAGAACCGGTGCACCGCAATTCTACGATCCTAGTTCCGGAACATATTCTGGTTCGAGAATGATGTTCACGCCTTATATCAGCGGATATATGGACAATGAATATAAAGGCCAGGAAATCCATGCACAATATGCCAGAAACCTGACTTTTACAGGTGATAACCTATCAACTTATATTCAGGGGGCATGGAGTACACTGTACGCAGGTATTGCCAGGGCAAACACAGCAATTAAGTATACCCCGGTGACTACGGGTATTAGTGATGTGCAGTCGAAAAGATTGCAGGGAGAGGCTAAATTTTTCAGGGCTCTTGGTTATTTTCAGCTGGTAAGGTTATTTGGTGGTGTACCACTGATCACTGAGCCTTATGAAAATCAGGATAACCTGGCGGTAAGTCGTTCCACAGTAGACCAGGTGTATGCGTTAATCACTTCCGATTTGGAATATGCAGTAAACGAGGCAGGTTTGTCTGATGCAACCATGGCAAACAATGGCTCAAGAATCACTAAAGGTGCCGCAGCAGCGTTGCTGGCGGAAGCTTACTTAACCATGAGTGGTTTCCCATTGCAGAAAAACAGCTATGCCAAAGCGGCTGATGCTGCACGTGCGGTAATCTCCAGCGGAAGATACCAGCTTACAACACACGGGCTAAATGCTGACAACTCAGTGAACCTGACCAATACAGCTTACAACAAACTGCGCCTGGCAGATCATTCTGCAACAGAAGATATCTACTATTTTGAGTACAGCGTAGGTATTGCCAATTCTACTTATTCAAGTTGGGCATGGCCGGCAAGTGTAACTTCAGAAACGAAATTCTCTGTTGCCATCAACGCCTTTGCCCCTACTCCAAAGTTCTTGCAGGGTTATAATGCTACAGAAGATTTAAGGGTGCAGGAAAAACAGTACTTCCATTCCAGTCATACTCGTCCGGATGGTACTACGGTAACTTTTGACACGGCACCATATATCTGGCAGGATGATGAAGCATCGTTTACCAGCGCTAGCTCTGGAAAAGACTTCCCGGTATATACCTACTCTACAGTATTGTTAACCGCTGCAGAAGCAATTGCCCTTTCTGAAGGCGTTACCGCAGAAGCAGTAAACTACCTGTCGGAAGTGCGTGCAAGAGCTTACTGGAAAACAGACGTAGCCACGATCAAAGCACAATTGTCTGGTTTGAGTGCTGAGAGCTTCGTAAGAGAAGTCTGGAAAGAACGTTTCCGCGAACTGGTATTCCAGGGAACAATCTGGAATGACATCCAGAGAACACGGTTATTCCCTGTTCCGGGAGCTAATGGTGATATCGCCTTTGAACCGGTAATTGGTCATGCGAATGCCGCAGGTGCCACCATTCAGGAAAAAAACCTGTTGTTACCAATTGCGAGGGATGAGCTGCAAAGAAATCCAAGCCTGGTACAAAACCCAAATTACTAATTAAAATTGCCGCTGGGCATTGAAACATATGAAACATAGCATTGCACTCGCGGCGCTGCTGGCGATCTCCCTCCCGGGAATATCCCGGGCGCAGGAGGCCTTGCCACAAAGCCCACAGCAAAAACAACAGTATCAGCCTTCCATGGCTGATACTGTTAAAAAAATGTCCGAAGAACTTGTTAAAAAAGGTTTTACGGCAGGAGACGGTTACGGGGAAGTATGGATCCGTGACTTGAATACTTTCATCGAGTTGAGCTGTAAAGTCAACGATCCGGCACTGATCCGCAAACACCTGATTACATTTCTCCAATTCCAACAGCCAGACGGGGCAATCCTGGACGGCTATATCCCGGCCGAAAAAGGCAGTGTTGCCTATGATTATTACAAATCCCCCGAAGCACCAGCATACCTGGGGCATAAAAACACGGTAGAAACAGATCAGGAAAGTTCGCTGATTCAGGCGATTTCAAAATATATCAAAGGTACTGGCGATAAGGACATTATCCGTGTAGACATTGCGGGTAAAAACGTTCAGGACAGACTGGAGAAGGCCATGGAATTTTTGCTCAAAGAACGTTTTGTAGCTCAGTATGGATTGTTATGGGGAGCAACAACGGCCGACTGGGGAGATGTGCAGCCTGAACACGACTGGGGTGTGGTGCTCGATGCGCAATCGCACAAATCCATCGATATTTACGACAACGCGATGTTCCTGATTGCGATCAATAACTTTATGAGTTTTTCAGAATTGCCGGATGCGAAAAAGAAACATTGGCAGGGGATTGCGGCAAGCTTAAAATCGAACATCAGAAAACACCTTTGGGATGCGAAAAAAAAGAAATTTCTGCCTCATATTTATCTGAACGGCTCTCCTTTTCCTGCTTCATTTGACGAGTCTAAAGTCTATTACCATGGCGGAACGGCAATTGCCATAGAAGCCGGGATACTGACGAAAGCTGAAATCAAAACCGCTTATCAGAAAATGCAGCAGAACGTAGTGGATGCTAAGGCCTCTACAATCGGGCTTACCCTGTATCCGGTATATCCGGCAGGTAGTTTCAAGAACAAAGGCATGGGGCCCTACTCCTATCAAAATGGTGGCGACTGGACCTGGTTCGGCGGCCGGATGGTAATCGAGCTGATTAAGGCAGGCTTGCAAAAAGATGCTAAGGAGGCAATGCAACCGATGCTGGAAAGAGTGATCCGGAATAAAGGCTTTTATGAATGGTATACACCAGACAATCAGCCTAAAGGCTCATCGAGCTTCAGAGGTGAGGCAGGTGTCCTGTGGTCGGCGATCACATTATTGGAACAGCAGGCACAGAAATAAAAAATCATCATTCAAAAAGCCGGTGTTAACAGCAAATCTATAGCTTGCTGTTAACACCGGCTTTTTTTTATAAAAAGCTGCTTATTTATCAGGATAGCCTTTATTTCCCCAGCTCTGATTTGGCCTATCCCCCATTTCGAGGATCAGCTCTCCGCCTTTCAGCAACTCGCTACTTTTAAACCAGAATTGATCCAGTTTTTTCCCGTTGAGCATGGCCGATTGTACATACCGGTTGGCACGGGAGCTGTTCCTGGCTTCGATGGTGAAGCTTTGCCCGCGTCCATACTGTTTACCGAGGTCAATTTTGACCTTGCGGAACAAAGGGCTTCCAATTTCATAAATAGGATCAGCCGCTGTACCGCCGTCGGTTTGAAACAATCCTAAGGAGGCCATGATAAACCAGGCACTCATCTGTCCCTGATCTTCGTCCCCTAAATAGGCGTTGGCCTCTTCAAAGCCATAGTAGCGGTCTATGATCGAACGGCTCCAATTTTGTGTGAGCCAGGGTTTTCCCATCCAGTTGAACAGAAAAGCGAAATGCATAGACTGCTGGTTTCCCTGCATAATCGGATAGTCCCAGTAGGCGTCGTTTGGCGCATTAAAACGCCATTTATAACTTTCTTTAAATCCCCATTCCAATCGGTCTGCTAATTTCTTTTCCCCAATAAAATCAGAGAGGCCTCGCACATCCTGCGGAACAAAAAAGGTGAGCTGCCAGGCATTGCCTTCCACATAGTGTTCGTTGGCACCAGATTTAAAAGGATCAAAGTCGGGTAGCCAAGTGCTATCTGATTTTTTCATTCTGGCATATCCCGTCTCCGGGTCTATGGCATTTTTCCACCAGTTACCACGATCGTTAAATTCACGGTATTCCGCTTTTTTCCCCAGGGCTTTAGCGAATTGTCCGACCGTCCAGTCGTCATAACTATATTCCAGGCTATTGCTGAAACGGCCCTGATCGTAAGGCACATACTTGTGCTGCAGATAGGTTTTCAGGTCGTCATTTCCTGCCCTGCCCTTGCCAATCGTATCCGGCAGTGTGGTCTGCATTTTGTAGGTTGCCGCAAAGGCCTTCTCCACATCGTAATCCCGGATACCCATTTGATAAGCCCCCACAATCAAGGGGATTTCATGCTCGGCCACCATCACGGGAATATATTCCATACCGGCCGGACCCTTTGCGAGCCAGCCATTGGCATCGTACATTGCCAGCTGTGATTTCACCCACTTTGAGGACCACTCCGGCGTAACCAGGTTCCAGTACTGGTTAAGGTTCCAGAAAGTATTCCAAAACGCGTCGCAGCCCAGCGCCACATCTGCAGGGTTGCTGAAACGCTGTTTTTTTTCTGTGGCGTCCACCCAGCTGCCATCCGCATCGCTCCAGATATTTCTGCTCGCCAGACCGCGGTACATATTATTATAGAACCTGGTTTTCTCTCTGCTGTCTTCTGTTGTGATAGCCAGGCGTCCGAAAATATTGTTCCAGGTATCGGCCTGGTGCTGGCGTACGTTGGCAAAACTCCAGCCGAAAGGGGTTTCAATTTCCGTTTTCAGGTTTCCTGAAGCACCTTCCAAACTCACCAGGGAAATTCCTGATCGCGCCTGAACTACCTGATGCTGGCGGGTATCAAACTCAACGTAGGCGCCTGCATCGCTGCTTGCGCCACCTTTGACAAGGCTACTTATAGTTTGACTTTTGCCATTTCTCCAGCCACCGAATTTGACAATAGGCCGGTCGAATTCTATGACAAAATAAACGGTATAATCCTGGTCTACACCGCCCGACCAAGCGTTGGCGGTATGTTGTTTACTAAAGCCTTCAATGCGGGTAGCCGATACCTTTTTGATTTCGAAACCGAGGATATCATAGCCATATTCGGCCGGGACGCGAAGGTCGATCATCACCCTGCCGGGCTTGCCCTTTGGATAGGTATATCGCTGAAAACCACTGCGGGTATTGGCCGTAAGTTCTGCTTTAATATTGTAATCTTTAAGCAGCACCTTATAATATCCAGCCGGAGCTTCAACGTCATTCTTGTCTATTTTTGAACGGTAACCGTCACTGCCTGTATACTGATCACCGATTTTGATCTTCAGTGCCCCGTTCACCGGCATCATCCCTAGCCCGGCCATTGTCCATTCATGGATATGGCTAAAGGTTCCGATACTTTCAATCGTAGGATCGTAACCTGCCATCCAGCCGGGATTCTGGTTATCAGGACTCAATTTCACCATACTGAATGGCATCCAGGGTCCCGGTGCAATCATCCACCTGGAATGCGCGGTACCAATGTTGGTGTTTACATATGCCGATAGCGGCTTTACGTTCTTGGGGCCTCTGCTGATATTACCCTCCTGGATTAAGTTGTTATCGCTATAAATTTTATAGCGGCTCTGTTTACTGGATATTACCGCTGGCATTGGTACTTCAAAAGTATAACGCCCGGTATCAACTTGTGTCGTATAGACTGTCTTTCCATCCAGCTCAACACGTAATGTTGGCTGCCCGGAGAGCCGTTCCAAATCTACCAGCATGGGCTGCACCAGTTGCCCTTCATTTGAAATGGAATAATCTGCCGCGGTTACACTTCTGATGTACATTCCCAGGTTAGCATGTGTTTCGAGCCTGGCCTTTCCCTCTAGTTTAACGTTATCAAATATCAGCCATGAACCTTCAAGGACGGTTAACTGAATGGCGTTACCTCCTGTTCTGAGCATTCCAGCTGCCAGCGGGATTTCAATGTGCATTGCAGCTGTGGCAGAGAGGTCGCCTTCTATCCCGCGGTTATTTCCACGACCGGCAAGACGGTATTTAAAAGCCCTGCCATTGATACTGATTTTTAGCAAAGCGGGTTTCGCAGTATTATGGTCGAGAATATTTACAATGAATTTTGAGGGAGCTTTTACATCCAACTGTTTCAGACTAAACAGTGCGTTAATTTGATGTGAGCGGATCCCCGATGTAGGTCCTGTTCCACCCCAGCCATCTGCAGGACCAGGAAGCACATGAGGCCAGTCGGTCTTAACGCTGGAATTACCGACCAGGAAATAACGGTCTTCCCAGCCGAAATCCTTCTCCAGAAACCGCTTGTATTCGTTTGGCGCAAGGGCCATGTCTTTGGCAGAATGATCTTGTTTGCCAATCTCCCAGATGGTGGGACTTTGTGCACGGGCTTTTGATGGCGACAGCCAGAAGGCCATGAGCAAAGCACAAGTGAGTTGCTTTTGATAGGACATACGATTGATATTTGGTATTACGTTAATAATTATGTTAGCTTTTGTTCCAGATAGACTGTATCTGCTCAAATGTTTTGCCTTTAGTTTCCGGATAAATCTTAAAGACGGTAAGGAATGCAGCAAAACAGCAGGTGGCAAAAATGCCGAAAGTAAGGCCTGTACTTAGGGAAAGTAACATCGGGGTGATCTGCCCGATGATGGTGTCGCTCAGCCACATGACCATGATGCTCATAGCCATCGCCCTTCCCCGAATGTGATCAGGAAAAATTTCTGAGACGATTACAAATTTCAGCGGGCCGATGGAACAGGCAAAACACATCAAAAAGAGAATCACCAGGATTCCGAGAAAAAGTCCTGTTTCAAATCCGACAAAAAAATGAATGGAAACGAGGGTCAGACTTAAAGCCGCTCCCAAAGAACCGATCAGATAAAGTGGCCGTCGGCCAAGACTGTCAACTTTCCAGATGGCGATCATGGTAAACAGCACATTGGCAAGGCCGAAGAAAATCTGCGCATGAAGGGCATTGCTCAGATCCAGCCCCGCACCACCCAATATCCTCGGACCGTAATAAATAATAGCATTGATCCCACTTAGCTGAGAAAATAAAGGCAGTAAAATACCCAGCAGCAGCGGCTTTCTCATTTCCTTGGATAGCATCACTTGATAAAGTCTACCCTCCCCTTTGAGTTTTTCATCGCCTTGGTTAGTTAGCGCTGCATCGTTGCGCAGCAGCCACCTTGGGCTCTCGGGCACAATTATGGAACCGAGTAGATATAGTGTTGAGGGAATTATACCAACGAGAAACATTCCACGCCACATTTCTTTAACAAACAGCAAATCCAGCCAGCCTGATTCTGCTGTGGCAACCTGGTTCATGCCATAGTTCAGCAGTAGGGAATTAAATAAATAGGCCATAAGAATCCCCAGGGTGATCGCCAGCTGGTATAAACTCACGAGCCTTCCGCGTTTATCTACAGGCGCAATTTCTGAAATATATAAAGGCACAACGTTGGAGGCAATCCCTACGCCAAGGCCACCAACGATTCGAAATGCAATAAGCATATCCAGATCAGCCGACAGTGCGCTGCCCGCTGCCGAAACCAGGAATATAGCGGCTGAAAGGCCAAGCATTTTTTTCCGGCCAAACCGGTCGCTCAACACCCCTGAAGCCATGACACCCAAAATACAGCCAACTAGTGCAGAGGATACAAGCCAACCTTCCATCGCAGGCGTAAAAGAGTATTGCTTATGCAGCAGCGGCAATATGCCAGAAATAACAGCCATGTCGAAGCCAAAAAGCACCCCACCAAGAGAGGCGATCAGGGTAATTATGGTAAAATTAGTTTTTTGCGTGTCCATTTTAATATTGCTTAGTGTTAAGGTCATCGTAAAGCGGATGCTCAGGCTTTAAAAATGCTTCTATTAATTTGATCTGATTGCCATTGCTGGAAACAACTGTATAGGCACCGGTTGCTGCCGGGATCACAAAGGTCTCTGCATAATAATAAGTATGTTTCTCTCCGCTGGCCGTTACTACGGTTACACTATCGCCTTCCACTAACATCATCACCTTACAATTTTCATCACTGTTTAGGTCGACTGATGAATGCAGACGGATTTGGTGGATGGCGTAAAAATGCTTGGGATGTGTAGGATAATCAACTATTTCCCAGTCGGGCCCTGCCGCAAGACTGTAGGGCTTCGACACCAGCTGATCCGCCACCGCCGCTCCATTATAACTATACTCTATATTGGCAAAAGCATGACCAAGGGAAATTGGCCGGGGTTTTCCATTCAAATCAGGCCTCAGCCAGTCGTAAATCTTGAAAGTAAAGATATAGGGCGTTGCGCTGATTTCAAGTACCAGATTACCCTTTCCGGCGCTGTGCACGGTTCCGTGAGGAATGAGAAAAAGGTCGTGTTTTTTGGCCAGGAACTTTTGTACATAATCGTCAATCGCCATGACCGTCCCTTGCTGGAAACTCTGTTCTGCTGCTTCACGAAATTGTTTTTCTTCAACCCCCTGCTGTAAACCAAGATAAACGGAGGCTTCGTCATCGCAATCAAGAATGTAATAGGTTTCATCTTGTGTGATGCTTTCGCCAAACTGCGACCTGATATAATCTGGCTGTGGATGTACCTGAACGGATAGGTTGCCGCCATTCACGGTATCCAGAAAATCAAACCTAATGGGAAACTCAGTTTTAAATATTGGCGCATGTTTGCCGAGGATGTTTTTGGATTGTAAATACATCAGCAAATCAAATGGTATTTCGAGATTAGTTCCATTTTGATGGAGGATTACCCCGTTTTCAGGGACAATCATTTCAAAGGACCAGGCGTAATTGGTTTCTTCCTGGCTGATACCGGGGATAATGGATTTTAGCAATTGTCCGCCCCAAACCCCTTTTTCAAACCAAGGCCGCACACGAAAGGGGCTGGCAGTGATCTGATCAATAGCCAACCGAAGATCCTGGGTCTTGATCCATGAAATATCATCCTGCCATTGGCTGTCGGCATAAATATCAATGTGATCAAAAATAGCCTCCCTGTGGTTCCGGAGTACTACCCAATCGATAAAATACAATGATTTATATTGTTCTTCATAAGGGGCCGATCCGCTTATTCCCATATTGTTTATTGCTCCAGCGCGCAGGCGGTATTGTATTTCATTTTTGGGAACATCCAGATAAATCAGCGGGCCCGACCAAGGTGAAAAGGCAGCACCCAGTCCAATAACAATATTGATATCATACTGCTGATCGGGCCTTAGCGCCTCAAGATCATCCATGCGCAAAAAGTCTTTCAGCTCAAGATCTGCTTTTTTGCCCCATACGCTGCTTGGTTCGCCCAAATAGTCGGCTCGAAGTTCCCGGATGCTTTCTTCCTTCCTGAAGTAGTCTTCGGTTTTGAGCCAGCGGACGGTTTTACCTTTTTCTTCAAACTGCCTTTCCAGCATCAAAATCACGTCTTCCCAGAGCACTCCGGAAAAGCCATCAATACGCAAAGTCGGCTGTTCCAAAATGAAATCTGACAATTGTTGATATCCTGAAAAAATATTACCGCTACTGAGTGTATGTAGGGGATAAAGACTATATTGTCCAGACAAAGTCTTTTCAAGACAAATTGGAAGAATATTCTGCGTAGAACGACGAAAAACGCTAGATTTATCCTTTCCGGACAAAGTATTTGATAATGATGAAGGCATATATATTTGGTTATATGTACAAACATACCAACATAAGATGAGTTCTCCTAATATTTTTTAAGGTTAAGATTAAACATCATCTATATTATTTCATCATTAATTATTAACTATATCCGTAACTTGCGAAGTTTTGGATAAATACCTGCAACAAAAGAATGAAACTGAAAATTGATCATAAAAGCGCAGTACCACTGCATGTTCAGGCGGAAGAACTTTTACGTGGATTGATCACACAGGAGGAATACATCAACGGTAAATTTTTGCCGAAAGAAGTAGACCTGGCAAATCAGCTGGCCATATCAAGGTCTACGCTCCGGCAGGCCCTCAACAAACTCGTTTTCGAAGGACTGCTGATCAGAAAGAAAGGTGTTGGCACCAAGGTGTCTGAACAGATCATTGGTTCAAAATCGATGAACTGGCTTAGTTTCTCTCAGGAAATGAGAGCACGCGGTATTCCAATTAAGAATTTTGAGCTCCACATCTCCTGGGAGTTACCAGATGAAATTCTGGCGAACTTTTTTGAGATTAAAGCTGACCGTAAGATCTTAAAACTGGAGCGTCTGCGCGGCAGTGAGCAGGGACCGATTGTATATTTTGTTTCCTATTTTCATCCCAGGATCGGTCTGACCGGCGAGGAAGACTTTAAACGCCCGCTATATGATATCCTGGAGAAAGATTATGCTTCGGTAGCCACAGTCTCCAAAGAGGAAATCACGGCACATTCTGCAGATAAATTTATCAGCAAGAAACTTGAAATTGGCTTGAACGAACCTATTCTGCAAAGAAAACGCTTTGTTTTTGACCAGGGAGACCGTCCAATAGAGTATAATCTGGGATACTACCGCTCCGACCGATTTAAGTATATTGTTGAAAGCCGGAGGTAAAGAAAAATGTTAAATATCTAAGGTATCGAAAATCTCTCCCCTGCTAAGTTTATCCTCTATCTTAGCAATCACATCCACCTTAGCCCTAAGACAAAGCGCCTGATCAGATACCTTAAAGATATCCTGAAAAAACACCAGTTTAACACCCTGACGTTCGGCACGAATCTTCACGACAAAAAGATCCCTGCTGGTCAGGGATCTTTTAAAATCCATTTCAATGTGTGACACCATCAGGAAGATACGCCTGGCAGTTAACTCCTCAAATGAATTTCCTTTAGACAGAAGATACTCATGCCTGGCGTGCTCCAGATAAGACTGGTAAACTGCATTATTAACCACCCCCTGTAAATCACATTCGTAGTCTCTTACTTTAAACTCAAGTTCAAATTGATAATCCTGCATAGCCGCAAAGATGGCTAATGTTTTTCAGTATTTTCTATTCCAAGCTGTGCATTGATAAGGGGCATTTTAGGGGCAAGAAAAAACCCGGTGAGACTGGCAAACATAATCGGAATGATATTCTGGAAGCCGGTCATAGCGCCCAATAGGATGATTATACTCACTGGAGTACGCGTTACGCAGGCATTCAGCGCCGCCATACAGCAAACCGTAATCAGGGTTAGGTTTTGACCCGGGAATATTTTGTAGATGATTAAACCTAAAACAGTACCTGCAAACAAAAGGGGAATAATAAAACCACCCCGCCAGCCAGAGGTCACAGTAACCGCAATTGCCACCAGCTTCAGTAACAACAGCGCACAAAGAAATTGAACCGTAAAACTTCCGCTGAGCACCTGCGTAAGCTGATCATGACCAAAAAAGCGGGTTAGCGGAATATAATATGCAATTAGTCCCAGCAGGAATCCCCCGATGGTCAACTTAAAATAGATTGCAACACGAAGAGAACCAAACAACTGTTTAAACTTTTTCACCAGGAAAATAAAAAACCAACCCGTCGCTGCCCCGGCAAAAGAATAAAGCACAGCATAAAAAATATCTGTGATTTTAGGATTCGTATAGGCAGGAAAATTCCAGGTGGGTCCAAGATTGAGATGGGTAATCAGCACAAAGACCAGATAGCTGGCACAGCTAGCCACCAGCGCTGGCAAAAATGCTTTGTAATAACGCGTGACGTGTTTATGGTCGAGGATTTCAAGTGCAAAAAGACTACCGCCAAGCGGTGCACCAAAAAGAGCAGTAAAGGCAGAGGCCATTCCCGCTATGGTAATCGAACGTACATCCTCTCCTCTGAAACCCAGCTTTCGCGCAATATAAGTACCTGTGGAACCAACCACCTGTACCAATGGGGCTTCAGGACCAAGACTACCACCTGCCGCAATACAGATGAGTGATGACAGAATCATTGAGGGGTTATTGCGGGGGTTCAACCTTCCTTTATTGAAGTGGATGTTATCCACCATCAGGTCTATTTCACCCGGATCACCCAGTTTGTGAATAATAAATCCTGCAAGCAATCCCGCAAGCGTCATCAGTGGGATGACATAGATTCCCTGAAAATAATGGAGAAATTCAGTAAAATGTTCCAGAACAATCCAGTATACACCAGCGATAACACCGCCTACAACACCGATAATCGTCCATAACAGGAACAACTTATCATACACTATAGGATTAAATTTTAATGGATTGCTAACGCTGGCTTTTAATCTAAAGAGCTGTTTAGACCGGGAATATTTCATTTGTTGTTATTTTAATCATGGTAATTCTCAATCCTGAGATCACCATTCTTGTTATTTTATTGCAAATGTAATGTTTTTTAGTATTTTTAATCATTTAAAATCAATAAAACATTACGCACGCAATATAAATGAATATAACCAGCTACGAAGAAGATACCAATTAAATATTCCATATTTGCAGCTGATCAATCAAACCTGAATGGCAAAAACCAAAAACCAATGTGATCTTATCAGCTGTTTTTTATGCTCAAATAGTTTAAAAGACTGGCGTCCGGTAATCGCATTAAATAAAAAAAATATCACGGTAAAAAAGGGTCAGCCGCTATTTCAGGAAGGTGATCAGGTGACGGGTATCTATTTTGTTTACAAGGGTAAAGTCAAAGTACATCAAAAATGGGACAGTGAAAAGGAGCTGATTATACGTTTTGCGCAGCCGGGCAGTATTGTTGGCCATCTAGGACTCGGAGATTCTGCGGTTTACCCGGTATCCGCCACTGCAATAGAAGAAAGCACCGTTTGTTTCATCAGCCTGGAATTTCTGGAGACAAGCATGAACATCAACAATGCTTTTGTGATCAAACTGGTGAGGTTCTTTGCAAATGACCTGCAGGAATCAGAAAGAAGAATGCGCAATCTGGCACACATGCCAGTGAAAGGCAGAATTGCCCAGGCATTGTTATCTTTAAAAACGCAATTCGGAACCGATGAAAAGGGATTTACCAATATTGAGTTGAGTCGCCAGGACCTCGCCTCTTACACCGGCACTTCCTACGAGTCTCTCTTCCGCAGCATCAATGACTTGCTGGAAGAAAATTCCATCAGCATTTCCGGTAAAAAGATCGCCATCAGGCAAGAACAATCGCTGTTGGACTTAACTTTATAGCCATTATTTAAACAGCATTCGCCAGCATCGCATATTCTTCCACCGATTCACTAACTTTGACCACCTTTCCGATAATAATCACAGCCGGACAACTCAATCCGGCTTCTGCAGCAGCAGCAACCAGGTCTTTAGCCTCACAGATCACCTTTTTTTGTCCGGCTAAGGTACCGTGCTGGATAATTGCAGCCGGCATATCGCCTAAACCAGCAGCACAGTAGGTACTGGCAATCTCGGCGAGCTTTTTCATCCCCATATAGATCACTACTGTAGCCGAACTGTTGATCGCACAGCGTAAATCTTTGGAAAGACTGCCATCTTTTTTAGTTCCTGTTATCGTCCATACACTTTCACTCACTCCCCTATGCGTTAGCGGTATACGATTAACTCCGGCAGACTGCATACTAGTAATTCCGGGAATGTAATGAGTTTTGATTCCCAGGGCCTCCGCATACAGCACCTCTTCAAAGCCTCTGCCAAAGATATAAGGATCCCCACCTTTTAAACGCACGACCACTTTATCTGGTGCAGCATAATTACTGATTAGCTGATGTATCGTTTCTTGTGGTGTGAAATTCCCATAGGGCTGTTTACCTACATATACAAGTTTGCAGTGTGCAGGTGCCAAATCCAGCAACTCTCTATTGATCAAGTTATCATATAGTATTACATCAGCCCTTCCAAGCAACCGACATGCTTTTAAAGTAATCAATTCCGGGTCACCGGGACCGGCTCCAACCACAAACAACCCAAATTCTTCCGATTTTTTTATCATGATTTAGCTTTTTAAATTATTAATCATATAAAAATGAATAAATAATATGATATTTCAACAATAAATATGATATTTATCATATTAAACCAAACATAATTACATTATAAAATGAAGTTATTCAGTTTTCATCAATAAAAAACAACCTTAAACCATGTAAAAGCAATATAAAAAACGTAAAAAACCAATTTAACTCTAATAATCACTGGGTTTTCAAAAATAATATGCAAAAATAGCTGATAAATGGAAAAACAAACAATAATGATCATAGGCAACGGCATGGTAGGATACAAATTCTGTGAAAAGCTGATTACCAAATCAGCAGCATATACTATATATGTATTTGGCGAAGAATCCAGAAGGGCCTATGACCGGGTTCACCTGAGTGAATACTTCAATGGGAAAACCGCCGAGGATCTTTCGCTCTCCACAGCGGAGTGGTACCATGAAAATGGCATTAACCTATACCTCGACGATCCGGTGAAGGAAATTGACAGAGAGAACAAGATGATTTATTCGGGAAAGGGCAAAGCCTTGGCCTACAACATTCTGGTAATGGCTACCGGCTCTGCTCCTTTTGTACCCAATATTCCCGGACTCGGTAAGAATGGCGTTTTCGTTTACAGGAACATAGACGACCTGGATCAGATCAGGAACTATGCCGCCCAGGCAAAAAGCGGGGCGGTAATGGGTGGTGGCTTACTGGGGCTCGAAGCCGCAAAAGCGCTGATAGACCTGGGCATGCAGCAGACACATGTGATTGAATTTGCGCCGCGCCTGATGCCGAGACAAATTGATAGCGCCGGCAGTAATATGCTTAGCGCTAAGCTGAGTACACTGGGCTTAGAAATCCATCTGAATAAAAGTACAGTTGACACACTTGGCGATGAACACATTACCGGACTAAAGTTTAGCGACAACACCGAGCTGGCCGTAGATATGCTGGTGATCTCAGCCGGCATCAGGCCGAGGGATGAACTGGCCAAGCTCTGCGGATTGGAAGTAAGTTCGCGCGGGGGAATTATCGTAGACGAGCGTATGCAGACCAGTGATCCTTCAATCTATGCGATCGGAGAATGTGCACTTTTTGAGCAGACAATTTATGGCCTGATTGCACCGGGCTATGAAATGGCCGAAGTACTGGCTACCAATTTATGCCAGGGCAATAAACATTTCAAGGGCTTTGACATGAGCACCAAGCTAAAACTAATTGGCGTTGATGTGGCCAGCTTTGGGGATAATTTCATCACCGAGCCTGAATGCAGAACCATCATATTTGAAGATACACATAAGGGGACTTACAAACGTATCAATATCAGTAACGACGGGCGATACCTTTTAGGAGGTATCTTAATCGGTGATGCGGCAGCATATAACATGCTGCTGCAAACCGTGAATAACAAGATTATTTTACCACCCGATCCTGAAGACCTGATACTTGGGTCACGGGGCGGGACTGCGGAAGGCGGTTCAGGTGCTGGCGTCGCCAGTCTGCCCGACGAGGCGCTGATTTGCAGCTGCGAAGGGATTTCTAAAGCAACCATCTGCAACTCAGTCAGCGAAATGGGCTGTGAAAACATTGAGGCCATCAAAAAATGTACAAAAGCAGGTACGGGCTGTGGAGGCTGTGTGCCGATGATGAAGGACCTGATGCAGCACACCATGAAAGCCAGCGGCAAATATGTCCGCAATGTAATCTGCGAACATTTTAACTATAGCAGACAGGAACTATACGACCTCATCCGTATCCACCAGCATAAAAGCTATGATGCAGCACTGGATGAGTTAGGCAAAGGCGATGGCTGTGAGACCTGCAAACCGCTGGTAAGCTCTATCCTTGCCAGTCTGTGGAATGAGATGATCCTGAAAAAAGGCAATGATACCGCCCAGGACAGCAACGACCGCTTTCTGGCAAACATCCAAAAGGGAGGCTCCTACTCTGTTGTCCCTCGTATTCCAGCGGGTGAAATCACTCCGGAACGGTTGATTGTAATTGGTCAGGTAGCACAGAAATACAACCTTTACACAAAAATTACCGGCGGGCAGCGCATAGACCTTTTCGGGGCTCACCTGAGCGACCTTCCGCTAATATGGGAGGAGTTGATTGCAGCAGGCTTTGAAAGTGGGCATGCCTATGGCAAGGGCTTGAGAACCGTTAAGAGTTGCGTAGGCAGTACATGGTGCCGCTTTGGCTTGCATGACAGCGTGAGTTTTGCCGTTCGCATAGAAAACCGATACAAAGGCCTGCGGGCGCCTCATAAATTCAAATCTGCCGTTAGTGGCTGCATCCGGGAATGTGCCGAGGCGCAAAGCAAAGACTTTGGCATTATCGCAACAGAAAAAGGATGGAATCTATATGTATGTGGTAATGGGGGAAGCAAACCGCAACATGCGCTGCTACTGGCCTCGGATCTCGACAGCGACACCTGCATCCAATATATCGACCGTTTTCTGATGTTTTACATCCGGACGGCCGATCCGCTAACGCGTACCGCAACCTGGCTAAACAAGATGGAAGGCGGCATAGACTACCTGCGAAATGTAGTGGTAAATGACAGCATCGGCATGGCGCAGCAATGGGAAGCTGAAATAGAAAGCATCCTTCAGGGCTACTCCTGTGAGTGGAAAGAAGCTGTCGAAAACCCGGCGATACGCAAAAGATTCAATCATTTTGTGAATGCCCCGGGAGAAAAAGACCCCTCAGTAGCCTTCACAGAAATGCGCGGCCAGAAAAAGGCCGAATGGTCAAAAGCTTAAGCTAATTTATTAATCCTTCAAAAAAAACTCAAAGATGATTACTACAAGCTATTTAGAAGAAACAGTGACCTGGTTTGTTGCTTGCCATACAGATGATGTAGTGGACAATGGCGGCGTATGCATCAAACATGGAGAGGAGCAAATTGCGCTCTTTCATTTCACCCGCAGAAATGAATGGTACGCCACGCAAAATGAATGTCCGCATAAAAAACAAATGGCACTCAGCAGAGGAATGATCGGCACCACGGGCGATGAACCGAAAGTAGCCTGCCCCTTTCATAAAAAAACCTTTTCCCTGGCCACGGGGGAATGTTTGAGCGGCGATGAATGTGCAATAAAAACCTACCCGGTGAGGGTGGAGAACGGACTAGTTTATATCGGAGTGAAATCAAATTTTTAACATATGGATTATGTATCACCAAATGAAGTAGCAGGAACCATGATGAGTGCCGCTATTTCCAAATCATCTTTACAGATCAAAGACTTGCTGATCAGGGGTAGTATGTCTGGTGCGCTGCTGGGTATTTCGGTCACCCTCGCCAACCTGGCTACCTCTCAGACAGGACTTACGATGGCGGGTGCATTAGTATTCCCGGTCGGATTTATTATCATCATTATTTTAGGGATGGAATTGGTCACGGGTAGTTTTTCACTGGTTCCGCTGGCCTGGCTGGAGGGAAAGATCAGTGCGAAGGTGATGCTTAAGAACTTGTTCTGGGTTTTCACCGGCAATCTTATCGGTAGCATGTTATTTGCCTTTCTTTTCTGGAGTGCTTCTTCCGAAACAGGTACGCTGAATACCCTGGGACCTATAGACAAAATGCTGGTGGCGGCAGCTGAGAAAAAAACAACCGGCTATGCGGTGCATGGTGCTGCAGGATTGTTCTCTGCCTTCGTGAAAGCCGTGCTTTGCAACTGGATGGTATGTATGGGCGTGGTGATGGCCATGACGTCCAAATCTACTTCCGGCAAGATCATTGCCGCTGGCATCCCGATCTTTATTTTCTTTGCCCTGGGCTATGAACACGCAGTAGTGAACATGTTTGTGATCCCTGCAGGAATGCTATTCGGCGCCAATGTTAGCTTTTCGGACTGGTGGCTGGATAATCAGCTGATTGTTACCCTGGGTAATATTGTTGGTGGCCTGCTATTTACCGGAATGGCGGTGTATTATACGCATGGCAAAACCAGGGAGACTGTTAGCACCGATCCTGCATAATCTTTCTACCCTTCAATGGTGAGCGCGCGTAAGCCTGGCTCATCATTGATGCAGATTTTTTTAGCGTTGAGCTTAATCAGCTTTTCCTGAACCAACTCATTCATCGTTCTGAAAACTGTTTCATAAGTGGCACCGGTAAAGGCGGAGAGATCCTGCCTGCTGATATCTATACTGATATTGCCTTGCAAATCAGTACCGTATAAATCTTGTAAATGGAATATTGATACCGCAAGCCTGCTTTTCACGGGCATCAAAGCCAGATTGCGCATCTTCTCTTCAGACTCACGCAGGTCATCAGCATAAAACATCATCAGGTTAAATGCGAATTCGTGATTCACTTTCAGGGTGGAAATAAAAAATTCTTTATCAATGAAACAGACTGTCGTGGGTTCGATTGCGGTGGCCGAGATAGGATAAACCGAGGACTTTATGCCCAGTCCACGATGACCAAAGATTTTCCCTTTGGTGGCAAAGCGAAGGATGATATCTTTCTCCCCCCATTTTTTATGTACTTTAACGCTACCGGAATAAATAAAATAGATTCCTTTAACCTCCTCTCCTTCCTGGATGATTTGCTCGCCTTTTTTGACAGAAATATTTTTCCGGTGGCTTTCGATAGCAGGCTTCCACTCTTTCAATGCCAGTTGGCACATAAAGCAAGTTTGGAGGTCACAAGTTGGATTTTTTTTCATTATTCTCTTTAACCGGATTTCAATCTACGCTTCTGGAAGACTTCGGGTATAAAAGTAAGCAGATATTTAAACAATCAGGCTCAAATAATCGCCAAACTGTTACCAACGCTAATTTTACTAAAATGATTTAATTTATATATTTGATGAATCAGCTAATCAATCAGCGTATCCTAACCAGATAAACATCCGCTTTGTCGCGTTAATTGCAGCAATCGGATAACCATGAACAAATAACACTTGATTGAAATTTATGAAACTACAAATTATGCTTGCTCTGCTCCTTCCGGCAGTGGCACTAAATGCACAGACCTTATCTAAAAGCGAGCAGAAAAAGCTTGCACTGGAACAGCGGGAAATCGCTTTTCATAAAGACTGGGCCAATACGGCACGTTATGACGCGGCGAACCTGCAGGTGATACAGGCAAGCAGCGGACAGCCGAAAGGTGTGGTCTGGATGGGGGATTCTATTACGGATCACTGGATCAAAACAGACTCTGCATTCTTTGAGGGCAAAAATTATAACGACCGTGGCATCAGCGGCCAAACCACCACGCAGATGCTGGTGCGGTTTCGCAGAGATGTAATTAACCTTAAGCCAGAAGTGGTGGTGATCCTGGCCGGGATCAATGATATCGCGCAGAACAATGGCCCGATTGAGATTGATGATGTCTTTGGAAATATTGAATCCATGGTGATCCTGGCCAAAGCCGCAGGTATCAAAGTTGTCTTGTCCTCAGTATTACCTGCCTATCGCTTCAAATGGCGTCCGGAGATTGATCCTGTAGCTAAGGTAGAAGCGCTGAACAAGCTGATTGAGGCCTATGCTGCAAAAAACCGTATCGTGTATCTTGACTATTTTCGGGCGATGGCAGACCAGAGAAAAGGTCTTCCTGAATCTTTGTCGGCAGACGGGGTGCACCCCAATTTAGCTGGCTATAAAATCATGGAACCACTGGCAGAAAAAGCAATTGCTAAAGCGCTGAAGAAATAATCTACGGCGCATTCGCGATTGTAATAACCAAATATAAACCTGATGATGAAAAACAGTTTTTCTTTACTTTCCGCTACGCTCTCTTTTTTTTTAATTAACAGCGCATCTGCGCAGTCCCGGAATCCAGGGCAATATGATTTCAACCGTAAACCATTAAAACAAGGCGTATATGTGCAATTGCCTCTTGGCAGCATAAAAGCTAAAGGATGGCTGCTCAAACAACTGGAATTACAGCGGGATGGCGCAACGGGCCATGCCGAAGAATTGTACCCGGAAAAAGACGCTCTGGGGAAGGAAACCGACTGGCTGGGTGGCGACGGCAATAGCTGGGAAAAGGTGCCTTACTATGTAAAAGGTTTAGTTGCATTGGCTTATACACTTGACGATAAAACGCTTAAAGAACGGGCTAAAAAATGGGTCGACTATACCTTGGATCACCAGCAGGAAAGCGGTCTTTTCGGTCCGCCGAAGATGAAAGACTGGTGGCCTAAGATGCCTTTCATGTATGCCCTGCAGAGTTATTACGAAGCAACAAATGACAAGCGGGTTGTGCCCTTTCTGGCTAAATATTTCAGGTATCAATTACAAAACATCGATAAAAATCCGCTGGATAGCTGGGCTAAATCACGGGCGGCAGACAATATGGAACTGGCGCTGTGGGTATACAACAAAACCGGAGAGCCTTATCTGCTGGAACTGGTGGCCAAACTTAAAGCCCAGGCCTATCCCTGGATAGATATTTTCAATAAAAATCAATTTTTGTATTACGGTGATGATTACCAGCCGAAACATATGGTTAATGTGGCGCAGGCGCTGAAATTCCCCGCCGTGTATGCAGAGATAAGCGATGCAGAAGGAGATGCCGCGGCCATGGAAAACGGTATCGCACATATTGTGCACGACAATGGACAGCCGCATGGCATGGGTGCAGGCACAGAATTTATGTCGGGCAACAGCTCCATCCAGGGCGTGGAAACCTGTACCGTAGTAGAATGGATGCAGAGCCTCGAAACGGCCTCGCGCGTAATCCACAATTCAAAGCTTGGCGATCAACTGGAAAAGATTGCCTTCAATGCATTGCCAGCGCAGTTTAGCAGGGATTTCAAAGGGCACTCTTATTATAGCCTGCCCAACCAGGTGCAATCTACAGATGGCACACATGGTTTTAACCAGGATTATAGCACCGGTATTTTGTCGAGCCCATACTCCGGTTTTCCCTGCTGCAGATACAATATGCACATGGGCTGGCCCTACTTCGTCAAAAATAGTTGTTTGGCAACACCAGACGGTGGTATAGCAATAAATACTTACGGACCAATGGAGGTGACGGCCACGGTGGCTAATGGCGTATTGGTTAAGCTGTCGGAAGACACCAATTATCCTTTTGAGGAGCAGATCAGGCTTAGCGTTAATCCCGAAACTGCAGTGACCTTTCCGCTTCAATTTAGAATCCCTGCCTGGTGCAGCCAGCCTGAACTTAGCGTAAACGGAAAAAAAATGACAGGCATCAAAAGCGGAACACTTTATACGGTCAATAGACAATGGTCCAAAAAAGACCAGGTGCTACTGAATTTCCCGATGCAGGTAGCATTGGAGAAAACAGTAAACAATGGTTTAAGCGTTTCACGTGGACCGGTAATCTATTCTCTGAAATTAGATGCTGTAGAGACCAATAACAAAGAGTCTGGGCTAAAAGGTTTCTTCGAAACGGAATTCCGCCCGGCCACCGCCTGGAATTATGGGCTATTACTGGAAGACAAAGCTTTGGCAGGTCAGTTTGAAATACTTAAACAGGCAATGCCCGAAAATCCTTTTGTCGCCACCGCCACTCCCCTGCAGCTAAAAGTAAAAGCAAAAAAGATCCCTTCATGGACGATGGATTACCGTGGAACGGCTGCTTTTGATGTTCCTTTCAGTCCGGTAGAATCTTCTGAGCAAACGGAAACAGTTACACTGGTACCCTTTGGCTCGCAAAATATCAGGTTGAGTATTTTCCCCCGGATAGGCCGCCCAGTCTATGTGGATAAAAATTACCAGCAGAATTTCAGTAATAACACAGCTGAGGGATGGGTAGTTTATGGTGGCGGCTGGTTCTATAAGGACAATGCAATCCACTGTGCCTCAAACGGTGAAAACAGCTCTGGTCAGAACGGACCGAAAATTATTGCAACAGGCACCAACTTTTCGGATTTTGTTTACAGTGCCGACATTGCTGTGAACGCCCCTGGCAATGCAGGTTTGATATTCCGTGTAACGAAACCAGCGATTGGCGCCGATGCTTATCAGGGTTACTATGTGGGACTAAACCCAACCAGCCAGACGCTCGAATTTGGAAAAGCCAGCGGAGATAAATGGACAGTAATTAAAAGTATAAGCAAGCCGCTGAACATGAAGCAGACTTACAAAGTGAAGGTAAAGGCAAAAGGTGACCAGTTCGAGGTCTTTGTTGATGAGGCCGCGCAGCCGCTCATGACTGCCGTAGATGGAACCTATAAAAGTGGAAATATTGGGCTGAGAGCCTATAATGCACTGGCAACCATGGATAATATAAAGATCAATGCACTATAGCGCATTGATCTTTAAAAATTATTTATTTCAGTTTAACGTTCACTACTTCGCCATCTTCTTTAACTTCAACAAACTCTTCCAGGCGATCGGTGTGCGCTACCGAATAGTTCTTTTTTTCATAGTAATCCGTTCTGCCACCATAGCTATTGTAACCACTGCCTGTATAATTGTTATAACTTCCGTAACTGTCCCAATCCATACTGGCCGTTAAAAAATACTTGCCGGGCTTCATGTTCGGGAAAGTGAATTTACCCTTGCTGTTCGTCACCGCTTCGAGCCTCCATTTATAAGCCTCGTTGGACAGGTAAACATATCTTCTCTTTTTGAAGTTCTCTTTGTCTTTTCTCAGTTCAAGCCAGGCAAGCACATATGGAGATGCAGGAAGCAATACAATTTTAAGCTTGTTGGCATAAATCCGCTGCGCGAGTGGTGCTTTGTAACCAAGCGATGTTTTCGGCTTGGTAAAAGCAACGCCGGTGATGGTACCTTTACCCAGGGACAATGCCCTTTTAGCCTCGAGGGAGTCGAATGGCACCTCGGGAAAAAGTTCAGTAACCTTTGCTTTTTCTTCTGGTTCTACATATTGAGATTGTGCTTTTGTCAGGGTGTAGCCCGACAGTAAGATGGTGAGTGCTAATAGGGAAACGCGTGTCATAGTTGTATCAATTGATAGTATTGTACCAAAAATACATCACTAAAACCATTTATGCAATACCGGTAAACCAGTAGAAAATATTTAGCAGCAGCTACGCCGATGTGACCTATAACACAGCACTTTTGTGATCTAGATCCTTTGAATGCGACGGCTGAGATATGATTTTTGTATATCCTTTCGCAAATCGCGTTCAGGAAAATAGCAAAAGAAATAAAATATGGATAAAATAGCATTGATCGTTGGCGCAAGCGGAATTACGGGGAGTAATCTGGCAAATCTATTAATTGCCGAAGGCTGGAAAACTTATGGTTTATCGCGCAGGCCCAATCCTGAACAAAAAGGATTAGATACCGTTGCGGCGGACTTATTGGACATTGACAATTTAGCGGAGGCACTGAGCGATGTACAGCCTACCCATGTTTTCATCACCAGCTGGATGCGTAATGATACCGAAGCAGAAAATATAAGGGTTAACAGTTTGATGGTCCGTAACCTACTCCAAGTATTGTCGCCAAAAAAAACGGTGCAGCATGTGGCACTGGTTACAGGACTGAAACATTACCTCGGCCCATTTGAAGCCTATGCCAAAGAAGGTTTTCTACCCGAAACTCCATTGCGGGAAACGCAGCCAAGACTAGATCTTGAGAATTTCTATTATGCGCAGGAAGATGAGGTTTACACGGCAGCCGCAAGAGATGGTTTTACCTGGAGCATACACCGCCCCCATACGGTGATCGGACAAGCCGTAGGAAATTTAATGAACCTGGGCACCACACTTGCCGTTTACGCATCTATCTGTAAAGAAACTGGTCGCCCTTTTCGCTTTCCGGGCTCTGCAGCACAATGGAATGGTCTTTCTGATGTGACAGACGCCAGGGTATTGGCTGAGCATATGCTTTGGGCAAGTACCACTGATGCGGCAAAAAATGAAGCGTTTAATATTGTCAATGGCGATTATTTCCGCTGGAGCTGGCTATGGAAGCAACTGGCAGCGAAGTTTGACATTGCGTATGCAGGATTTGAAGGAAAGATACGACCTTTGGAAACAGAGATGGCCGGTGATGTTGAAATCTGGAAAGCTATCGCCGAACGCTATCAGCTGAAAGAAACAGTACTGGACAGGCTAGCTTCTCCATGGCATACCGATCTCGACCTGGGCCGACCAATCGAGGTGATGACAGATATGTCTAAGAGTCGTAAGCTGGGATTCAATCTATATCAGCAGACGGAGGATTCGTTTTACGATCTTTTTGAAAAACTTCGTGAGGCGCGGTTAATCCCATAAAGATAAATCGAGCCTGGGTATAAATTAAAGCGGCTGTTCCCTGGTCTTAAAGCCTGGATAAATATATCCGGGAGGGAGAATCAGGACACAGCCGCTATCAATACTGAAGTATTCGAAACTACTATTTAAATAAGCCTTCCAGGGTCTTATTTAGCTCCTCACCTCTCAGGTCCTTACCTACAAATTTTCCTTCACGGTCAATCAGGAAACTTGCAGGAACAGCCTTCACACCGTATACAGTTGCGGCGGTATTGCTCCATCCTTTCAGTTCCGACACATGCGTCCAGCTTAAACCATCAGCCTCAATGGCCTTTAACCAGGCTTCCTTTTTAGAATCCAAAGAAATACCCAGAATCTCAAAGCCTTTATCATGGTATTTTTTATAAGCAGCAACTACATTAGGGTTTTCTTTTCTGCAAGGTCCACACCAGCTAGCCCAGAAATCGATCAATACGTATTTCCCTTTGAAATCTGACAGGTTTACCACCTTTCCATTCACATCCGTCATTTTAATGGCTGGTGCTACTTTGCCTTTACCCGTTTTGGCATCTGTTTCCAAAGCCTTGGTAATTTGGCTGGCAATGGCCGATTGCTGTACATTTTTGCTTAACAAAGCGTAAAGCTCTTTTGCCACCGGGAAGTTTGGATAGCTCACAAAGCGATCTACAATCACTGCGGCAGAACCCGGTGAAGCAGGATGCGCGATAACATATTTTTTAACTGCGGCCTGGTTGATTATATCCAGGGCTGCAAACTCCTTGTTAAAACCTGCCCGGGTAGCAGTATCCATTTTTCCCGTTTTCTCCGCAGCATCTAGTCTGCGATAGATATCACCCGCTTTGGTGGTAATTTCTTTCCATGGCCCATTATAAAATCCCATGTACACATCCTGAGCTGCAGAACCTTTGATTTCTGCTGTCGACAAGCTATCCTTTGTTTTGCTTACCGTGATCGCTGAATTCTCCAGGATAAACTGTATCGGGTATTTGAGGCTTTTGTTATTCAGGGAATAAAAATCTGCCTCTTTTACGGAACCTTTGAAAACAGCCGTGCCATTCACCAGATTCGCAGAATCCAGAACGCTCGGTTTTCCCGCTACCTCGTGGCCCAGATATATTTTGCCTGTGGCATCTGCAATGTTCACGTTGATCTGGTATTTTCCATTTTGCGCCAGTGCTTTCGAACCAAAGCAGCAAAAAAGTGCAGCGGCGAATATTGTTGTTAAGTGTTGTTTCATATCAATGTTTTTTGGTTTGTGGGTGAATCTTTATTTAGTTACGTTTTGAGTGATACTGCCATTTCCCGGGTTCTTAGAGGCCCCTAATGGGAAAGGCATCGTCCACAGGTGTGATGATGGCGAAAGCGTCAAGGCTTGACCATTTTCGGTTTTGCTCAGCGTAGTCGCGTATTCAGGATCTTTGTTAAGCCTCCTTGCATCCGCAAATGGAGTGATTCCCATGATCAGCTCGTTGGCTTTGGTACGCTGAATCAGCTTTACTGCAGCGGCCGTGGTTGTTGCTGTCGAGGCTACATAATTTGCCGCGAAGATACGTTTCACACGTACTGCATTAAGCGTGGTGAGTGCACCTGGGATGTCATTCAGCCTTGCCTGACATTCTGCTTTAATCAAATAAACCTCTGTTGTTGTGAGTCCGCCATAATTGAAATAGCCTGTGGTGATACTGGTAAAATAAGTATCGGCACCCACTGTTCTCAGTTTCCAGCGTGAATTAAATCTGGCATCGCCCTGCTCAAAACGCGAAGCACGATCAGTCCGGATTGCCGATTCACGTCCGGCATAGTTAGTTGAGCCGTGGCGGTAGTAATAGTTCTCTACGTAGTTAAAACCCATCGGCGACGGTGCATTATTGTAAACATCCGACGCTTCGATCTGGGTTTTATAGGTCGTATAAAAAGCATTCCAGTCGAACAATTTATCATTATAGCGCAAAGCTTCGTTAGCTGCCGTTAGGGCCTCCGTATAATTGCTCATGCTGAGCAGAACACGCGCTTTCAGGGCATATGCCGCACCCAGATTAGGGTGCAGAACAGTTGCGCTGGTGGCCTGAAGTACAGGGATTGCCTCATTGATATCCTTTAACATGAAGTTATAGATTTCCTCGATGCTCACCTGGGTATAAGGAGCACCGATATCAGCACTCAGAATAAGCGGTACCGAAAGTTTTGTTCCGGCATTTGCCTGTTCATAGGTATCCGCATAATAGTTGGCCAATACATAATAATTGAGGGCACGCAGCACTTTTGCCTGACCAATCAGCTCGTCTTTCTGCGCCTGAGTGGCATTGGTAGTACTTGGCGCGTGCTCGATAATCAGGTTGCTGGTAGAGATACCCGCATATCCGGCATAATAGGTAGCTTCATCGGTATTGTTCAGCGCTACCCTGTCGGCATTCTCATTCCAATTATAATTTGCTGTATAGAGCGGATAATAATTGAGGTTTGCCGTAGTCTCAAATTTATCGTTCAGCAGCAGGATCGCCTGCGTGATTATTGTACGGTGGTTGCCATATTCGTCGCGGATGAGCGCTTCATAGTCTGCCAGGGTAGTAGGAATGATCCCCTGCCCTTTCGGAAGCACGTCTATAAACTTTTTACAGCCGCTAAAACAGAGGAGGATAGCCAGCGCTGCTAAGGATATTTTATTTGTCATGTGTTTCATCACAATGTATTCAATTAATGTAAAGCTGCTTTGGCGCAGCTGAAAATGTTATTTATCGCTAAAAATTCAGGTACACTCCCCATACATAATTTGGGCTCATGTATCCGTTTAACAGGTATTTTGCCGTACTGCTTTTGGCAATGGTAAAGGCATTTTCCACATTAAATTGGAACCTGATATTCTCCATTCCTGCTTTTTTAGCAATAGGCTGAGGAAGTTTATAAGCCAGTGAAATGTTTCGCAAACGAATGTTCGATGCATCAATTACGTTAATGTCTGCGTTGCGATAGATATCAGCAGTCTGGCTGTTGTAAGCCGGATCTTCTGCAAAAACTACACGAGGAATATCGGTCCTGTTTTCATCACCCGGAGTTCTCCACCTGTTTTCGATATCCTTGTTTACTGTGCCGATCTGGGTGATATATCCACCCAATACCCCATTGTAAGCGGTGCCGAGCACAGGAAGGAAGGTGTTTCTCATTTTATGTCCACCTTCAAAGGTTAGCAGGAATGAGAGGGTGAAGTTATTATAATCCAGTGCGTTGGTTACAGATCCGCTGTATTTAGGTACCGTAGAACCACTGTAGATAATCGATTCAAGCGTAGCGGGAGAAGCCGTAACTTTTTCGCCCTTGGCGTTATATACTTGCGGTAGTCCAGTTGCACTTAATCCTGCCCATTGATAACTGTAGATAGCGTTATAAGGATTGCCGATTCGTGGATAAGCCTGCGGATAATCCAGCTGCAGGTAATATACAGGTGCCTCTACGTTCACGTAAGTCACTTTGTTTTTATTGTAGGCATACTGCACACCAAGGTTCCAGCTGAGGTCTTTGCTGCGGATCACGTCTCCTGAAAGGGCAAGCTCGATACCGTGGTTCAACATCTCGCCATTATTGATCTGATAGGTGGAATAACCAAAGCCTTCTGTAGGTACACCCATGGTACTTGCAAGCAGGTCTTTTCCTTTTTTGCGGTAATAGTCAACCGAACCGGAAAGCCTGCTGCCAAACAAGGTAAAGTCTGTACCGATGTTAGAGGTTGTGGTTTTTTCCCAGGACAATAATGGGTTTGGTCTACTGCCAATTGTAGCCTGTACACCCCCCACATTGTTGTTTGCGTTGTAGTATGCAGTCATGTAAGGCGCATTATTGGTATAGATATTTCCGCCAATACCATGTGAAACGCGAAGCTTAAGGCTGTTAACCCAGTCTACGTCAAAGAAAGACTCTTTGTTAATGTTCCAACCGGCACCGAGTGACCAGATTGGCGTATTCTGATATTTTGAGCTCGTACCCCAAAGGTTAGAGCGGTCCCAGCGAATGCTACCGGTGAAGAGATACTTACTGTCATAGGCATAACCTGCATTTGCATAAGCCGACACAAAACGGTTGGTACGCTCAGCTATCGAAGTGACATCCCTGCTGGCAAGCGTTCCACCCCCCAGAATGTTGCCCGGAGAACTCGCCAGTAGCGTTTCGTTGATAAGGCTGAAAGTTAAGTTTTGGGGATCATAATTGTACAGATTCTGCGAGCGGTATTCCAGTTTTCTATCTCTGATTTCCGTTCCGATAATAGCTGTCAGGCTGTGTTTTTCACCGAATGTTTTGTCAATATTTACCTGCTGACGGAAGTTATAGGCCGTGTTGAATCTATTTTCCGTGTAATTGATATTGCCATAAGGGAGGTTAAAAATCGTACTGCCGCCATTAGGATTAGTTGACGCAAAGGTGTTCACCTTGTTGCGTACGGTATAAGAATTTTTATCAAGAAGCTGATCCAATCGCTCTGTGGCATATTCATACTGAAAGCTCGATTTATAGGTTAACCAGCTGGTGATTTTTGCACCCAGTTTCACAAAAGACCTGCTGTTGAAACTCTTGGTTTGACCAATGTTTAAGCCTTGTTCTTCCAGCGGAGTGATATCCATATTGTACAAGCGGTTATTGTTTATCAGCGTCATGGTATTTGCGCTGAGGCGCGAAGCTGCCGGCATGGTAAAGTTGCTTCCGTCTGCGTTTACCAACCTGTCGTATGGCAGGTAGGCATATCCCGGTGAGGTAGTCACATAATTCTGAAGATCATTATCTCCGAAGGAAAGATAGGTGCTTAGCTCGAGGCTTAACCATTTGTTGATCTGTGTGGTATTATTCACATTTAAACCCAGCGACTGGTCACCTGAGTATTTGTCCTGGTTTTTATTGTTGCGGTAAGTAACCGAGGAGTAAAACGAGTTTTTGTCGGTAGCCTGACCAACATTGATATTGTATTGCTGATAAAACGGGCTGCGTTTGCTATATTTCTCTACATCATCATAAAACTGGTAACCGCTCGACGCCAACTGGCCTAGCTTAGTGTTAAGATCTGCCGACGATAGCGTTCCGGTAGCGTTACGCAGGATTGCATTGATACCCTGACTTGGGTAAGCCACATTTTGTAAAAGGTTTGCAGCATAATTTGCAGCATTACTTCCACGCAGGTTTGGGTTATTAGCCGCCCACTCCTGTTCCAGTTCCACGATATCTGCTGAACTGGTCAGGTTATCGGTATATTGGCGATAAGGAGATAAAGTGAAGGTACTTGAAACTGCGATCTGCGGTTTTCCTTTTTTTGCTTTCTTGGTTACGATTACTATTACTCCGTTAGCGGCACGCGCGCCATAGATTGAGGCCGCAGCAGCATCTTTTAACACCGTGATGGTTTCGATATCCTCCAGGTTTAAGCCTGGAATAGCGTCCGTTACGCCACCAAGACTTCTGATACTGGTATTTTCTACCGGAAATCCATCGATCACATATAAGGGCGTAGTTGTGCCGTTCATCGAAGTTGTTCCCCTGATCAGTCCGTTGTTGTAACCGGGAATCCGTCCCTCCAGCAGTGATTGCATGCTGCTTAGGCGTTGCTGTTCCAACTGTTTGGCCGAAATATTGGAGAAGGAACCGGTAACACGTTCTTTAGGTAAAGTCTGGTAACCGGTGGATACTGTTACCTCCTGTAACTGACCGGTAGCCTGCACAAGGCTGATGCTACCAAGATTGGCCGTGGCTTTGATTTCCCTGGTTTCATATCCAAGAAAGGAAATAACCAGCACGGCATCCTCGTCTACATCACTTAGGCTGAATTCTCCGTCGCTGTTGCTCAGAACTTGTCTTTTTATTCCCTTCACCTGGATTGTAGCTCCGGGAAGCGGAAGATTTTTTTCATCCAGCACTTTACCGGTGATATCGATGGACTTAAATCTTCTGATGATCTTTTCGAGGTAGGAGCTTTCTTTCCTTTTTACCAGTACAGATTTATTGCTGATACTGAATTCAAGCGGCTGATCTTTGAAAATCAGCTGCAGTACATCATTAAGATCAGCATTCTTGACCTGTAGATTAACCTTCGGGGCATTTTTGAGGATGGAATTGGTGATCACGAAATCGTAACCGCTTTGGTCGCTGATCTGATCAAAAATGGTAAATAATTCAGCATTTTTTGCTGATATAGTAATCTTTTGTGCGTAGGTTCCGGCACTGACTTGCATAAAAAATGCAAGCAAGAGCAGAGTGGTTAGCTTCATAACTCTCCAGAGTTTATACTGCGCGCTGCGAAAGCGCACCAGTTTATTGCAAATTTGGTACATTTGTTAAGTTCGGTTGTAGCGCTGAGCCTTGAATTTTCGAGATCGCGGCTTGGAGCGTTTAGTTGACAATAGTGTTGAATTACCAGCCTTACATTACCAGTTCGATTGGCGTCGGACTGGTATTTACTGGTTCACGTATAGTAGCGTTTACTGCATAACGGTCACCCTCCTCCCTTCAACTTTAAATTTTACTGCATTTGAATAGCTAAGCATGTTTAACACGTCGCTAATATTTTTGAATCTTGAAATGCTACCACTGAATTTTTCCTGCGATATACTGCCCACATAACTTACCTCTATATCGTACCAATTGGATATTTGGAGCATGATACGCTCAATACTCTCATCCTTGAAACGGAAATATCCGTTTTTCCAGGCTATCACGTTTTTCATGTTTGCGGGAACAACTTCGATATTTGAAGAGCCTGTAACTATAGCCTGTTGTCCGGGAGTGATTTTGACTGCTGCTGCTGCATCATTGGTCACACGCAGGCTACCTTCGAGCAGGGTCGTAATCGTTTTCTGGGGATCAAGGTAACTGGAGATATTGAAATGCGTACCCAAAACCTGTACACGCTGATGATTGTTGATCACGATGAAAGGGTGTTCTTTATCCTTCGCAATTTCGAAATAGGCTTCCCCGTTGATGGTAACTTCACGCGTTTTTTTGCCGGCAAATGATGCAGGAAACTTTATTGAAGAAGAAGCGTTGAGCCATACCTCACTCTTATCGGGTAAACGCAAACGATAGGTTTCACCTTTAACTGTAGCAAGGGTATGCACGGCAGCGCTTGCTCTGTTTTCCTCACTGCCCACACTGTAAATCACCTCTCCGCTTGCCGACTTGGAAATGTTAATGCCAGCCTCGTTAGCTAGCTGTCCACTGCTGGCCTCAGCCAGTAAGATCTTTTTCCCGTTGTCCAGGATCAGTGTTGCCGAATTTTTCCCCGGAGGGATATTATTCACAAAAACATTTACCTGCTGTATGGAAGTTTGGTCCTGTTGATTAAAATAGAATAAAGCTGCCAGACCGATTACAACAATTGCCGCAGCAGCAGCGCTACGGGTAATCCACAACCGATGGGTTTTCTTCTTTACTAAATGTTCAGTTTCGGTATCCAGGGATGCCTGTTTTTTGAACTCCGCCCATTTACGATCAGTATCAACAGACTGATAATTTGTTAACCACCTGCCAGAAACATTTTTGATCTCGCGGAGTTCCGTCAGCACCATCAACTCTTCGGGACTCAGGTTTTGAGTCGTTGACTTATCCTCCTCGAGTACTTTAAGTATTTTGTCCCAATCCGGTTCGGCAGGCTGTTGTTTTTTGTCCATCATCAATACATAGTCGTATGTAGTTGAATTATGGGTGACAATAGAATTGGGAAATTTACTTTTTGTGAGAAAAGAAATTAAATCAGAGCAAAAAGACAGATTAAAGTAAGAATTAGAACGATCGCTTTGTTTCTTAAAGCTGCATATGCTCTTTTAAGTTGTGTTTTTACGGTATTAAGAGAAATCTGTTGTTTTTCCGCGATCTGCGCATAGGACATACGCTCCACAGCATGCATCAAAAAAATATTTCTCCGGCTTTCCGGAAGCGAATCCATCAAAGCAACAATTTGAAGGTAGCGGTTATGGTCTTTTTCCTGCTGATCCTGTTCATCTGCCCCATTTTCCATTGCACTGATGCTGGCTAATAAGTCGTTCCGTTTTTCGGCAACTGCATTCTTGCGTAGATAATCGATGCATTTGTATTTGACCGCCCGGCGGGCATAGGCTTCGAAACTCGAGCTGAGCTGGATGCTGTGTCTTCGCTGCCAGAAATCCATGAAGAAGTCCTGTACTATATCTTCAGCAACGAACTGATCCTGAACATAATCCATAGCCTGAAGGCATAGAAACTTGTGATTCCTGCGAAACAGTATTTCAAACTCAGCTAAATCAGGAACATTGCCTGCTTCCCCCTCCATGCGCCAAATATATAAAACAAATAATATCTACTGCATTGATAGGAAATTATTTCATGGCCCCGAACAAGGTTTTATGATTGTTGGGGCCATGAAATAACTAGAGGTTTACCACAATCTTGCCTACGGTTCTTCCACTTTCAATTTGTTCATGCGCAGCTTTCATATCGTCGAAACTAAAACGCTGGCTGATATGAGATTTGAGGACACCTTCCGCCAACAGACCGCCCAGGGATTCCATATCATCACCGTCAGATTTCACCAAAATCATATTACCGGTGATACCCTTTGCATTTGCTTTTTCGGTCAGTTCTTCAGTGAACTGCGTAACCAGCGTAGTGATTTTGCTACCCGGCTTCATCACTTCGAGCGACTCAATAATATTTTCTACGCCAAGGCTATCCAATACAAAGTCAATGTCTTTGGTAGCTTCTTTAAGCGGCTGTTTATGATAGTCTATATGTTCATCTGCGCCGAGCGATAATACAAAGTCTCTGTTGGCGGCAGAAGAAGTGCCAATAACGTAGGCACCAAAGTGTTTGGCAATCTGTACTGCATAATGTCCAACACCTCCTGCTGCCGCATGGATCAGCACCCGGTCGCCCGCTTTGATTTTTCCATAGTTTACCAGCACCTGCCATGCTGTTAATGGTGCAAGTGTTGCCGCGGCCGCTTCTTCATGGCTGATGTCAGCAGGTTTAAGTACCAGGTGTGCTGCCGGTGCGGCAACATAGCTGGCATAGGCAGCACCAATGCCTGGAAAATTCACCATACCAAACACCTCGTCGCCTTCCTTAAACTTGTCGGACGCGGATTCCGTAACCACACCAGAGATATCCCAACCCAGGATAAGTGGCGAATCTTTACTTACACCACCATAGCTATATACACCACCACCCTTACGCGTTTTAGCGTCCACAGGATTTATACTAATGGTTTCTACTTTAACTAGGACCTCTCCGGATTTGATTTCCGGAACTGGAATTTCTTTGTAAGTCAGGTTGTCTACAGATCCGGGCTCAGTTAATACGATTGCTTTCATTTTATTTACGATTTATAAGACAAATTTATACCTTACTAATAGAAATATACTGGTATATGTTTTCCATAATTTGGTATATTTGTCGCATGTTAAGGGAAACACTGCACGAAGCCTATTCTATTCATTACGACACCTTTGACGTTTGCCCAAAACCGGAGCATTCACACACCTTCTTCGAGCTGGTATATATTCAATCCGGTACCGGAAAACAATGTATCAATCAGACAAAGTTCAATTATCATCCGGGGCACCTTTTTTTGCTTACTCCCGAGGACTGTCATTCATTCGATGTGGAAACCACCAGTCAGCTGTTTTTTTTGCGTTTTAACGATATCTACGTGAAGGATAAGGGGCTTTTGGCAGATAATATCAAACGACTGGAATATATCCTGCAAAACGCCAACCATCAGCCGGGCTGCATTTTAAGAAATCAAATGGATAAAGTGTTGGTTAAGCCGATGATAGAAGCAATCATCAGGGAGCACATGACCAGGGATTTGTATAATCAGGAGTTATTACATCAATTGGTAAATACCCTGATTATCATCGTTGCCCGGAACATTGCCAAATACTTGCCGGAATATCTTTCCGTAACCACAGAAGAGAAAGCCATGGATATTCTCCAATATATTCAACAGAATATCTATTATCCGGAAAAGATCAAGGCAGATAAAATAAGTGACAAATTTGGAATTTCTACGGCTTATTTGGGGCGTTATTTTAAGAGACAGACGAATGAAACCATGCAGGAATACATTACTAAATATAAAATCAAACTCATCGAACACCGATTGAAATTTAGTGATAAACGCATTAACGAAATTGCAGATGAATTCGGTTTTACTGACGTAAGCCACCTGAATAAATATTTTAAAAACCAAAAGGAAATCAATCCTGCAGCTTACAGGAATCTAATGCGGGCCTAAAGTTATCTACAACAAACAATCGAGCCATCACATGGGAAAATATCAACAGGAATGGAAGCAGCTATTGCAAAGCAATACTGAATTTAAGGATTGGAAAATCCGTGCCAGCGGTGGCGACCTGCTTCTTCGGGTACCTGAAGAAACAGATATGGATTTGCTAAAAATGCAGTTTTCGGATCTGATTTCCCCTTTAGCACCTTTGATCAAAGCTCCGGCGACTACCCTTAAATTTTATGTGGGGAGTTCAGATCAGGCAGATTTCATATTTACCTTAAACTAATCAGCTTAGGCTAAGCAGTTCAAACTGGCTGTATGCTGCGTAGGCAGTTGACAATGCTTTACTATTGTTTAAGTATTGCTGCAGGTTGAACAAGGGTTAAAGAACCCTTCAAGAACCCTTGAACAACCGTTGAAGTACCAAAATGGTAGTTCAATGGTTGTTCAACCTTTAATCAAAGGTTGTTCAAGGGTTCTTCAACCTTAAACAAATCTTAGAGAAGACTTAAACGACTCCTATTAAAAATGCTGTTTTAACCGAAATTAATGGCATATCAAGTATAAAACTGAGTGAAATTGATGGTTTTTGCTTTACACCATGGAACGCTTAAAACAATGCTCTGCGGTAAAGAAAACTTTAAACCCGGATGGTAATTGATCAAACCAAATCAAAGACCAAAACACATGAATTAAAAAGAGGCTGTTCATTTTTTCAATGATACAGCCTCTTTTTAATTGCGTAGATCTTTGTATTCTTCAGGATGCCTGTCAAATTGCAAGTGCACAAAAGTGCACATGGGGATGACTTTCAGCTTGTTCTTTCGCGCGTAATCTACCATGGAAGACAACAGCAAGGCGGCATATCCTTTTCCCGATTGCTCTTCATCGACCTCTGTGTGAAAAACAGTCATCTTACCGTCCTTGATCTCTACAATCATCTCTCCTATTTTATTTCCTTCATGATATAGGTTGAAGGCCTCTGGCTCATTCTCCAGGGATTCAAATTTAACTTCTGCCATTATTTATATTGTCCGCTTAAATCTAGTATTATCAAAATGCTGGTGGCTGTAGAATTCTGCCGGATGCGCCTGGTAACCCTTCGCTGTTTCCTCTACCAATCCCTGTTTGCCTAAAAATGCATAGTGAATAGCGAGTTCCTCAGCGGGAGATATGATTGTCCCGGATTCATAGAGCGGCAGACTTTTTAGGAAAGCCAGCGTTTCTTCGGGCATAACCACTTCGTCCTCATCTTCATCCAGGTCTACAATCCCGATAGGGATCAATACCTGACGGTCTTCCTCCTCTTCGTCTACATAGATCAGCGCAACCAGGTACCTTACCTTTTTAGTTTCCAGGTCAAAAATAAGGTCTTCAACTCCCCCAATCTCATCGCCACTAAGGTCAACTATCGTCCATCCTGTAATATCAGGTTCTTCATTTGATATTTCAAAGTCACTTCCGCTCAACTCCTGTAAGCGCAGTGCCGTATGGTTATGTTCATTCAGTTCCATAGGTTAGTCTTTAGGGTAATAACCGATGGAATCCATTTTTGTTCGTGCCCGAAGTTATATAGAAAAGTTCTTAAGCAAAGGTAGCTATCCATGATTTCAATTTGTCTTCAATCTGATGACAGTGAATGAATAAGGTGGCAACTCCAGGCTGGATTGATCAGTAAATACAAATGCAGATTGACTAGTCTTCGCCTTTTTATCGTCCGGAGATCCCTGCAGAACTGACTTATGGCCATTTGGACTTTGTAATTTAACACCACTCAGCTCCAATTTCGTGTTCACTTTCACCGGCAAAAGGTTAACTATTTTAATAAATAGATCCTTTTGCTTCGTATCCTTTACGATCGAGTAAGCGATTCTTTTTTTCACCGCCTCTGCAGGATTATCGATATCTATTTGTGCCGGGAGGTAAGTATCGCCCGCGTGAGTACCATAAAGCTTTTGCACTTCATAACCAACGGTCGGTTTCACTTCCGTATTGGTAAAATAAATCAGGTCGGGATTCCATTGTGTATGCCCCTCTTTGGCCAGCATCGGTGCGTAAGATGCCATACTCACCACATCACCATTGCGCTCGAGCGAAGTCATATACAAAGCCTCGGCCAGCGCTGTTTCAATATTATTGGGCCTGCCGGCCAAAAATGCCGCGTATTCACCCAGGTAAACTTTTGATTTCGAACGGTCATATCTGTCATAGTAGTCCTGATGATGAATAAACCATCCGGCCTGTTGATAATAATGTTCATCTACCACAGGCACTTTAAGTTTAGAGGCAATTTCCCAGCCCTGATCATAGTCAGAGCCTTCCGCGTTCGGGCCTACCGTACCTATAACAGTAATTTCGGGATGTTTGAGTTTCATTGCATTAAAGATCATGGTAAATCGTTCTTCGAAAATATCGCTGATGAGATCTTCATTTCCAATGCCAATATATTTCAGGTTGAAAGGTTTGGGATGTCCTGCCGCGGCCCTCTTGCTGCCCCATTTGCTATGAACGTCGCCATTTGCCCACTCCACCAGATCAAAAATATCCTGGATATACGCATCCATTTCTTCCATTGGTATACCACCCTGCTGTCCTGCACCACCAGTTGAGGAGTTCTGGCAGGGAACGCCCGCAGCAATAATAGGCAGGGCTGCCGCTCCCATGTCTTCGCAAAACTGAAAATACTCAAAATAACCGAGTCCGGCTGTTTGATGGTAATTCCAGATATTACGCTGTGGTTTGCGACTTTCCAGGGGACCAATGGTATTCTTCCAGCGGTAGATGTTTTCCAAACCATCGCCATGTGCCACACATCCACCCGGGAAACGCATAAACCGGGGATGGATATCAGCAATGGTTTGCGCAAGATCTTCCCGCAAGCCATTTTTTCTGCCTTTAAATGTTTTTTGCGGAAACAGTGAGATCATATCTAATGCGATTTCCCCGCTTCCAACTGGCTTAACCACTAAGCGGGCATCTTTTACATCAGCCATACTGCTGAGCTGAGTGCTGTATTTTTTCCATCCGCCAGGCTTAATGCTCAGGTATTTTTGCGCCAATATCTTTCCATCTTTATCTTTGAGTCCGACCCATAATTTCGTAATCTCCCCTTTCAGTTTCCTGCTAAAGACAGAGAAATCATAAGTAGCACCCTTCACCAGGGCAATACCGTCGTAACCACTGTTCTTTAATTCCCCATTACTCCCGGTGAGTACCGCATAATGCGGATTGTTAAGGTGAAGCGGGCTGACAGAATCTATTGAAAAATTGTCCGCCGTACCGCTATATGACCATGAATATTTACTGTTCCAATTGATATCGTTACCTTTTTTATCACTCAGAACGTACTCAAAATCCCGATTCTGGATCAGTTCTGCGTAGAGACCGCCATCAGCAGCATAATTGATATCTTCGAAAAACACACCTGTTAACATATTACTGATGGCTTTTGACTTTTGTGGAAACACCTTAAGAGATGCGTTGATAGGTTTCAGTCCGGCAAAACGCTGTGCATCCTGTGCCGTAGTTTCATCGCTTAAAGTCTGTTGGTATTTTCTGAGCTCATAGGTTTTAATGAGTTGATCTACAAGCTTCCACTCTACACGGTGAATCTGCCCGTTTAATTTGGCACCCCCTAAATCAAGGCTAACATTGCGATCCTGATATTGTTCAGGAGAATTACTGTTCGCTCCGGTTCCAGGTTTAAGGTATTGTTGTGGCTTCCAGTGTACCAGATCCTTCGACGTGGCGGAGCCAACAACATTATCCCGTTCATTCACACTGAAAAGGCATTTCCAACTGCCATCGTTCTGCTTTACCAAAAAAGGGCTGAGCATTCTTTTTTCTGCGCCCCAGGTTCCATAATCTGATTTAAGGAAACTGTGTTCATTACCTATTGCCTGCCAGTCTGTTCGGCTAGTGCTCCATGCAAAGTGCAACCCATTCGTATTGTTGTTCTTGCTGGTCGCGTAGGAGAAAAGGTAGACCGAGTCTGGTTCATTAACCCCGCTAACCGCAGCGACGGATACCTGAGAACCTAAAAGGATTAAGAAGCTGAATACAAGAGATAATTTATCCATAATAGCATAAGATAGACATTTTTAGCTTCATCGCAATAAAAGGATATAGCATGTTAGGCCCCGCCGCCCAAAGCCCTGTATAAATCTACCTTCGTTTTCAAAAAGTCACCGTTGATGTTTGTTAGCTCCACCTGGCTTTGCAGCAGATTATTGTGGGCGGTAATGACTTCCAGGTAGTTAGCCATTCCACTTTTGAAAAGCAGTTGGGCATCACGGGTAGCTTTTTCCAGCTGCTGGTAGCGCGTCAAAGCGATTTCATAACGGCTTGCATTGCTCTTGTTTTGCGCCAGCGCATCACTTACCTCTCCTACAGCTTTCAAAACACTCTGCTTGAAGAGCGCAGTGCTTTTCTCCTGCTCCAGCAACGCATTCTGATATTGCGTTTTCAACTGACGTCCCTGCAGTAGCGGTTGCGTAAGGTTCCCCGCGAAGGTGTTGAAAAGAGAGGCTGGAAGATTGAACCAGTTACTGGCTGTGAAGGTGTTTACGCCCGACTGTGCAGTAATGCTTAGCTTAGGGTACAATGACGCTTTCGCAATACCAACATCTGCGTTAGCGGCAATTAGGTTGAGTTCACTTTGTTTTACATCGGGACGGCGTTCCAGCAATTCTGCTGGTATGCCCTCAGGGAAGTCGCTGTGCATTTCTTTAAGACTTTCAGAATTTTTTCGGGTCACAGCGGCCGGGAACCGCCCGGCGAGGATACTTAATGCATTTTCCTGAATCGCAATACTCTGTTCGGCCAGAGGTACGAGCAATTCCGCAGTTTTTTGCTGTGCCGCGGCCTGCTGTACTGCCAGTGAGTTGACCTGACCTGAGCCAAACTGAAGATTAATGATTGCAAGGGTACTGTCTGAAAGAACCGCGTTTTTTCTGGCAACTTTCAGCTGTTCGTCTAATGTAAGGAGATTGAAATAGCCCTGGGCAATCTGTGATATGAGCTGAGACCGGAGCAGGGATCGTTGTGCCTCCTGTGCCAGGTATCTCGCTGCTGCTCCTTTTTTTCCATTAGCGATGCGCCCCCAAATATCAGCTTCCCAGCTTAAACTGAGGGAAGCATTGTAATCGTCAATGTATTTCGTGCTTACAAAACCTTGAGACAATGACCCATTCAAACTGTTTTCTGATTGGTAAGACCTGCCGGCAGTAGTAATCAGGTTGAGTTGTGGAATTAAAGCGGCTTTGGCCTGCTTCAATAAGTTTTGCGATTGCTCGATGTTTTTGGTGGCAATCTGCAAATCGTAATTCCTGCTCATCGCACTGTCGATCAATGTGATCAGCAGCGGATCCTTAAAGAATACTTTATAACTCATACGGCTGCTGTCGGCTGCCAATTTTTGCTGATCCGCTCCATCGCGGTAAGTTTGAGGCATTGCCAGTTCTGGTCTGGAATAGTCTTTCTGAACATTACAGGCAGTCCATAGTACTGGAAGACAAAAAAGGAGAAGAGCTTGCTTAGTTTTCATCATGTTGATATTGATCTGTTGATGGTGATATTGCTGCCGACGGTTTCAGGGCGCTGGGTGCGCTGGAAACTTTTTCGTGCAAAAACTGAAAAACGATAAATAAAACCGGCACTACAAAAATGCCTAAGGTTACGCCGGTGAACATTCCGGTAACCGCACCACTACTGATAGACCTGTTACCGATCGCGGTATTACCATGTGCAAACAACAGCGGTATCAGGCCGGCCATAAAGGCCAGGGAAGTCATGATAATCGGGCGCAACCTCATCCTCGCCCCGGCAATTGCTGCCGTGACCAGGCTGTCGCCATCTCGACGACGTTGCAATGCAAACTCTATGATCAGGATGGCATTTTTTGCTACCAGTCCAATCAGCATGATCAGCCCCACCTGCACATAAATATTATTGTCGAAGCCAGCCAGTTTAATCCCAATGAAAACACCAAGGATACCTGTTGGAATAGATACCAAAACTGCCAGCGGGAGAATATAACTTTCATACTGTGCGGCCAGCAGGAAATAAACAAACAAAATGCTGAGTCCGAAGATAAATACAGTGGTACCGCCCGATGCCTTTTCCTCGCGGCTAAGCCCGCTCCATTCGAAACTGTAATCCGATGAAAGCTTGCTCGCCAGCAGTGTTTCTATTTTGTCCATCACTACCTGACTGCTCACGCCATTTTTAGCGGTCGCATTAATGGTAATGGAATTAAACATATTAAAGCGGTCCACAGATTCAGGCCCATAAACCTTTCTTAGTTTCACGAGCGTTCCGACAGGTACCATCTCTCCAGACACATTGCGTACATAGATATCATTCAGTGATTGCTCGTCCGTTCTGAAAATCCCTTCGGCTTTAACCGTTACCCTGAAGAACTTTCCGAAACGCGTAAAATCAGCCGACTGGTCGCCCGCAAAATAAACCGACACCGTGTTTAACAAGTCGCTCAGCGTCACCCCCAGTTGTTTAGCTTTGTCCTCGTTAACCTCGAGTTCAAACTGCGGATAATCAGCCCGGAACATTGTAAATGCTGCCGCGATATCCGGATCCTGATTCAAAAGTCCCACGATTGAGTTAGCTTTTTCACTAAACTGGTGCAGCGGTATGCCTTTTCGGTCCTGAAGAATAATCTCCGCCCCACTCACACTACCATAACCTTCAACGGGTGGAGAACGAAAGGTGGTAACGACCCCTTCCTGAATGGTGCTCAATTTCTCAGTAAGCGTAGCCATCGCTGCATCAATATCTTTGACCTCACCACGGTCAGCTGGTTTTTTGAGACGAATAAACCCAAGTCCATAAGCAGGACTAACAGCATTACTAATGATATTGAATCCAGAAATACCCGTATTGTCACTCACCGCAGGCACCGTTCTGATCAGACTATCCGCTTCTTTCATCACCGCCGTAGTCCGCGGTAAAGTAGTTCCTGCCGGCATGGAAACCGAATACACGATAAAACCATCATCTTCTAAAGGAACAAAACTTTTAGCGGTGGTGCCCATCATCCAGAACGCCGCCGTAATGATGAGGAGTATAAGCCCGGCAGTAAGCCATTTCTTCCGGATCAGCAGTTGAATACCGCCAGTATATTTTTGCGTCAGTGCATCAAAACTTTTATTGAAGGCATGAAAAAAGCGCTTTCCAAAGCTTTGTTTTTCGCCATGAGCCTTAGCGTGCGTGTTTTTGAGCAATAGCGCACATAAAGCCGGACTAAGCGTTAATGCGTTCAGTGCAGAAAGCAGGATAGCAATTGCCAGTGTATAGGCAAACTGTTTATAAAAAATACCCGTAGGCCCCTGCATAAAGCCAATCGGTAGAAAAACCGCTGCCATTACCAAGGTAATTGAAATTACCGCACCGGAAATCTCGCTCATGGCCGAGTTGGTAGCTTCTCTGGCGTCCATATCAGAACCCTCCAGCTTAGAATGCACCGCCTCAACCACAACAATAGCATCATCTACCACAATACCGATAGCCAGCACCAATGCAAATAAGGTTAGCGTGTTGATGGTAAAACCAAAGATATAGAGAAAGAAAAACGTACCTACAATGGCAACAGGAACGGCTATTGCCGGTATGAGCGTAGACCTGATATCCTGAAGAAAGATATAAACCACGATAAATACCAGCACAAAAGCTTCAATCAAAGTTTTTACCACCTGGTGGATAGACTCGTCCAGTTTTTCTTTGGTACTGAGGATGACATTCGCTTTGATTCCATCAGGAAATGTCTTTGATGCTTTTTCCAGGCTGTTTCTGACACCCTTTTCTACCTCATTGGCGTTGGAACCGCTGGTTTGGATAATAGCGATGGTCACAGCATCCTTACTGTTCATTTTATTATCACTTCCATAACTGATCGCTCCGAACTCAACCCTGGCGATATCTTTCAAGCGTAGCACCGCACCATTTTCTGAGCGCAGCGTGATGTTTTCATATTCTTCCGGCAAGGTTTTCTTTCCCTTATAGCGGATCACGTATTCCAGGTCTGCACCAGACTCCTCTCCTAATTTACCTGGCGCAGATTCCAAACTCTGCTCCGCCAGGGCATTCAGCACATCCTGTGGCACCAGCTTCGCGATCGCCATTTTTTGCGGGTTGAGCCATATTCGCATCGAATAATCTTTGGACCCAAAGACCTGCGCCTGGCCAACCCCGGGAATCCTCTTAATTTCGGGAATAAGGTTGATTTTCGCAAAGTTCTGCAGAAAACGTTCATCAAACTTTCCGGCGTCTTCGCTGTACAGGTTCAGGATCATGATCATGCTATTCTGCTGTTTCGTAGTGGTCAACCCCATGCGGGTTACTGCTGCCGGAAGCTGACTGGTAGCTTGCGCAGCACGGTTCTGCACATTTACCGCTGCCTGATCAGCGTCAACACCCTGCTTAAACACCACAGAGATGGAAAAGGAACCATCATTACTTGCATTGGATTTTATATAATCCATATTTTCGACCCCATTGATTACCTCCTCGAGTGGGGTAACTACCGATCGGATTACCGTTTCACTGTTACCACCAGGATAAGAACCTGAAACCAGAATGGTTGGCGGTGCGATATCCGGAAAGCGGGTGACCGGAAGTCTGGTTAAGCCCACTATTCCCAATAAAAGCAGAAGGATGGAGATTACCGTGGCCAATACTGGCCGGTTTATAATTTTTTGTAACATCTTAAGTTTATTAGAATTGAATGGCCTTATCGTGTTTGGACAGTGGTATTTTCGACTGTGATGAGCTTCGGATTAATCGTCATGCCCTCTGCCAGCAAATCCAAACCAGTTAATACGACCTTGTCGCCTGGTTTTACACCAGCACTTAGCAGGTAATTGTTTTTATTACGTCCGGAGATCTGTATCGGTTTCATCGCCAGTTTATTGCTGTCGCCAACCACATAGACAAACTGTTTATCCTGCAAGTCTTTGGTAGCCGACAATGGCACCAGCATTGCCGCTGGCTCTTCCTGTACCAGTACTACCTCTGCTGTACTTCCGGTCCTGAGTTTATTGCCGGGATTAGGAAAAACCGCTTTTAAAGTTATAGCCGCCGTATTGCTGCTCACCTCACCGCTTGCCATAACTATAGTACCGCCAGCATCAATCACAGAACCATCAGCAAGGATCAGTTTTACCTTCATGTGCTCCATACTCTCATCGGTATGCTGCTTATGATTTACCACAAACTTCAGGTAATCTGACTCATTCATAGAGAAATAAGCAAACACAGTACTGATATCTGATAAAGTGGTGAGTGGCTGGCTATCCGTTTGTGTGATCAGGTTACCTACACGTTTGGGGATTCTCGAGATAAAACCGCTTACTGGTGCCTTGATGAGCGTAAAGTCCAGGTTAATCCTTGCCGTTTCCACTGTTGCCCTAGCCTGGTCTGCCGCAGCTTTTGCAGCAGCATAGGCCGCGTCTGCTGTTTGCAACTGTACAGACGAGACTACATTGGCAGAGACCAGTGGTTTTACTTTATTTACTTCCAGCAATGCCGCCGCTACATTTGCTTCAGCAGCATGCAGGCTAGCGCGGGCGCTGTTTAGTTGCTGCTGGTAAAGCTGATCGCTGATCTTGAAAAGCGGCTTACCTTTTTCAATATAATCTCCCTCCTTAACATAAATTTGATCCAGATACCCTGTAACCTGGGCACGGATATCCACGTTTACCTTACCCTCGACTGTTGCGGGATAAGTCAGTTCTGTCTCTGAGGCCGAAGTTTTCACTTCAAACACCTGCACGTTTACCGGAGGAGCTGCAGTTTCTTCTTGCTGAGCGGGACTGCATGCATTGCTTGCGATCATGGAGATAAAAGCAAGGTTCAATAAAATGTAAGCCCTTTTTTTGTATAAGTTGCGCTGTAACATGTGATAATTAATTTTCACAAATTAAAAGCAGGAAGAGGCGGAATTTGGAGAAAATGAACCCAAACAGGGATAATCGCCATTGAAACGTAAGCGTCGGCAAACCGAAAATGATGGTCTCTGCAGCCGCTAGTGGCCGGCAGTTTTCGAGAAAAGGTTAATGATAATTACACCCGCAACAATCAAAGCCAGTCCAATAATAGCCGGCAGATCCGGAATTTGTTTGAAAAGGATAATGCCAATAACTGTGATACAAACAATGCCTACCCCAGACCAAATGGCATAAGCAGTACCAATTGGAATAGTTTTGATAGCGAGACTCAGGAAATAGAAAGCAGTAACCATCCCTACAACGGTAATTAGGGTAGGTAAAAGCTTGGTAAAGCCTTCAGATTTTTTTAGAAAAGTAGTGCCCGTAAGTTCACTGATAATGGCAAGTAATAAGAATAAATAGGATTTCATAATAGCTAATACAAGGATTATCGGTTCAACCACATTTTAAAAAGCGGGGCTCGCTCCCTGCTGACAATCACCTCTGTAACAGGCTGCTGCTGCAACTTCACCTTAAGCTTACCATTAAAATAATTATGGATAGACATTATCGCGTCTACATGAACAATAAACTGACGGTTCAATCTAAAATAGCTTGATGGATTGAGCTGCTCCTCAATTTCTTCCAATGGTTGTGCAATAGGTACTGTACTTGCATCCCTGAGTGCCAGATAGGTAATCTTAAGTTCCGTATAAACAAAAATAACATCCTCTACCTTTACGGTTTTATAGCCGTCTTTGTAGGGAAGGAGGAAACGGCTGCGATACACCGTTTTCTGCTTCAGAAACTTCTGCGTTAGCTGACCGTAGTCATTGTTCAAACTTTTCATTCCCGCTAATGCGTTAAGCTTTGCCAGCGCCTGCTGCAGATCTTCCAGTTCAATCGGCTTTAGTAAATAAGCGATACTGTTTACTTTGAAAGCTCTCACTGCATATTCATCATAGGCAGTTGTAAAAATCACCGGACAGCTAATAGCTACCTGTTCAAAGATTTCGAAACTTAGCCCATCCGCCAGTCTGATATCCATCATAATTAAGTCTGGCTGCGGGTTATTCCTTAGCCATTGCACACTATCATCCACACTTTCCAGATAGCTGTCGATGATCTGGAAATCACCAATTTGCTCAAATAACTTTCTCAGCCGGTTGGCATTCCTTACCTCGTCTTCAATAATTAAGATACTCATGTGTTTAGATTTAAAAGCGGAAGGTGCACGGTAAATAATTTTTCATCCTGCTCATAAGAAGGCAGCTCCTCTGAAAGGATTTTATATCTGCTGTTGATATTTTTGAGTCCCAATCCCGATGAACCAGAGGCCAGCTTTCCCTGATTTAGTGGAATATAGCTATTGGCAACGATCAGCTTGCGGGCGGGGCCGATGTAGATATGAATTTTCAGCGGATTACTTTTTTTACTCTGATTGTGCTTGATTGCATTTTCTACCAATAGCTGCAGGGTAACCGGTGGAAGGCTAAGTTCATGGTATTCCTCGGGTACCTCAATCTTAAATTCTATGGCCTCCTCATGTCTGATCTTCATCAGATAGATATAGGAATCGATAAATGTCAGTTCCTCTTTTAGCGTCACCAGATCCTTATAGGCATTGATCAGAAAATACCTGTATATTTTCGAGAGGTTTTGCAGGAACTCCTTGGCCAGCTTTTTATCCTCATCGATAAGTTCCAGCAACACACTGAAATTATTGAAAAGAAAATGCGGATCGAGTTGCGTTTTTAAAGAATGGAGTTCTGCCTGTAAAGAAAGTTGCTTCGTTGCTGCTGCTTTAAGCTTTAACTCCGCTGCCTCCAGGCCACTGGTCTTCCAGTTTAACAATAAAAACCGTCCTGTGTGAACGGCACTGATCAGCAGTGAGATCACTACGCTTACGATAGTGAGTTGAAGTATGTACACGATCATCTCCTTTTCTGTCCCGTAATCTGGAAAAAAGTATTGCAATATATAATGCAGTACATAGATCAGCAGCATCACAAAACTTAGCTGTACCAGAGACTGAATAATTAAGCGCGAAGCCGGCCTGCGGTCCCAGGGAAAATGTCCGTTCAGCCATTTGGAAATATAAATGCTGCCTTCATAAATGATTATAATGAAGATGAAGGTAAAAAATAGCTCAGAAAGGATTTCCACGAAGTTGTAGTTCACATAATAGTCCCATTGTTTGGAGAAGGGATCCATCATGTAAGAAAGAATATAATAAAATAGCGCAATGACCGGAATGATCACCAGCCTTGCGTATTTAGTGTTGAAAAATGTAATCTCCCTCATATGCTTAGCGCCCAAATGAGCTGCTTTTCTACGGATTCGGTTTAATTGCAAAAATAGTTATTTAATAAGCTGTCATCACAACTATTGAGGCTAATATCGCCAGAAATCACTGATAGGTCCGGAAGAACTGTACCGAAGCAACAGAAACTATTATTGAAGCGTAGTAAATGCGCCATAAGGCATACTCAGATAATTAATCATGCCAAACGTATTTACATCTATCACCTGCAATTATTGCTTTTTTAGCAATAGAAGCGGATTAAGCGTTACATTGTAAAAGCTTAGCACACAACCTTTAAACAACATGATCAAAGTATTCCCTTATGTCATCTTCTTATCGTTTGCAGCCGCCTGCCGGAACGATGGAAACACAAGCCAATCTGTGATAAAATCTGATACTATCGCCCAGCATAGTGATGCTACAGAAGTGAAAATGCAGCCGGTAAAGGAAGACAAACTGCTTCAGCCTGTTCTGATGCTCAAAGATCCCGATTTCCAAACTGCGTTGCTGAATGCAATTGACGAGTGGTACATCCAAAAAGGTGATACACTGCGGCATTATCAAAATGATCGTCAGGTAATTGCCCTCAACGCCAAAGACCTGAGCAACTTTGCGGCTAAAGCAGATCTCTCCAAAGCATATTCCCCGGATGGTGTACACCTGGCGTATCAGTTTGATCGGGCGCCAGCCCCATACACGGATTCGCCGGAATGTGAGGATTATATCTCGCTGCGCTACCTGGCGGAAAGTGATGAATACATTTTTCAGCTGACCAACAATTACTTTGTAGACCGCATAGAAAACCCCGACTGCTATGGTTCGGACAATATGATCCATTTTAGCATTGATCATAAAAAAGTTACTGTCACCGAAATCCAGCATGCAGGTTAAACTGTAGGATTTCCATATTTTAAGCCCATGATCCGGATACTTATCATTGAAGACGAACCTGCCGTTCGCAAAGAAATAACTTACCTGGTGCAGCAGGAGCAAGATTTTACACTGCTAGGCGCTGCCACCAATGTGAAAGATGCCCTGACCCTCATTCATGCTACGCAACCGCAACTGGTATTGATGGACATACAGCTCACAGACGGAACGGCTTTCGACATCCTCGATCAGCTTCCGGAGATCAATTTCAGGATTATCTTTATCACGGCATACAACCAGTTCGCCATTAAAGCCATCAAATACGGATCCCTTGATTACCTGCTCAAACCGCTGGACGAGCATGAGCTGAAAGCCGCCCTGCGCCGTATGACTGAACAAGGTAGCCATCAGCTCCAACTGCAGCAGCAACAGTTGGAAATTGCCCGTGGAAATTCGGAAACCAGAAATCTGCAAAGCCGCATGGTATTGTCAACACTAGAGTCCTTACAGGTCATCCAACTCAAGGATATCATTTATTGCCAGAGCGAAGGCGGCTATACTTGGTTTTTCCTCTTCAATGGTGAAAAGATCCTCATCTCCAAACCCTTGAAGTTCTATGAAGAACTGCTGCCTGAAGAGTGGTTCCTGCGCCCGCATCAGTCTTATTTGGTAAACATCATCTATGTAGACAAATACTTGAAAGCAGGCGACCTGGTCCTGAAAAATAAGACAGAAATTCCTGTGTCCAGCCGGCGGAAAGAACAGATTATCCAACGCATTATCCAAATCCGGTAATGAAACAAATTTACCTTACTGTCTGCGCGCTGATGTGCTGTTTGTTATGTTGTACACCTGCAGAAGAGAAAAAACCGCTCAACCAAACAAAAATCAGGCTTGATAAACTGAAAGCGACCTTTGAAAAACAGGGCAAGACCGCAGATCCTGCGCTTAGTATGCAGTTATGGAAAAAGAAATTGCAGGATCCCATCTATAAAGAAGATGCGGTACTCTTATCTAAAATCCATTACCTGCTGGCTGGAACATTTTATAACCTAAACAAACTCGACTCGGTAAAAGTCCATATGCAGCTAGCCTGGGAGTTGATGGAAAAACAACAAGGCTATGAGGAGGAAAAAGTGTTGATGTATTCAGGATTGGGCAATGTGGCAAATGCAGAACAAAAAATTAATCAGGCAAATTACTACTATAACCAGGCGGCCCAAATGCTGCTGGCCGACAGTAGTCTTGACCTTGCCGCGAAAGCAAAGATCAATATTTATCTTTCTGCGGCGCAATCATGTGATCAGCTGCGTCAATTTGACCATGCCTTTAACCTAAACAGGCAGGCCATTGCTTTGCTTCCCCGGCTGAAAGACAATGAGCGTTATCAGTTCAGGGCTTACAGTCAGATGGCCAATTGTTACAGCCGTGTGAAGGGTAAGACCGACTCCCTTTATGCCTATATTGAAAAAATGGAAAAGATGTACACAGCTAATCCCGATGCATCCAAAGCGCGGTTCCTGATGGACAGGAAAGCTGTCTACTTTATGCGCGAAAACCAGAATGATTCTGCGATTTTCTATAACCGTAAAATTCTGGCTATGGATCAGCTGGAGGAACAAGAGTTGCAGGACATGGCCAGCTCTGTGATCAGCGGCAACCTCTACAATTCATATGCAGGCCTGGCCGGATCTTTCCTCGCCTCTGGCAAGCTGGACAGTGCAAAGCATTACTTGCTGCAATGTGAAAAGTTCGAAGCCAGGTATCCGGGCAAGGCCGATGAAAACAACTTTATCAGTTACAGGCAAAACTTGATCGCCTACCTGTTTGCCAGTAAGGATTATCGGGGAGCGGAAGCTCAGCAAAATCTGCTCATCGGAGAATATAAGTCCCTGTACGAAAATGAAAACTCCCGGGCAGTAGCCGAGATGGCCACGGTTTATCAACTGGTGGCTAAAGACAAATCAATACACAGTCTGAGTGAAACGGTTGGTCTCACCCAAAGCCAGCTGCAGACAAACAAACTTTGGCTATTGATAACTACTTTAGCGGCTTTATTATCGATCAGTATTATCCTGCTACTTTTCTACTTCCAGAAACAGCGTCAGTTTAAAAGTGAAAAGGCAACTGCACAACTGGAACAGCGATTATTGAGGACGCAGATGGAACCACATTTCATCTTCAATACCCTCTCCGCACTGCAGAGTTTTGTCCGTTTTGATGAAAAGGAGAAAACCCTGAAATACCTCAATCAGTTTAGTCGTTTACTGCGAAGTAGCCTGGAGCTCTCCAGGCAAAGTCAGGTACCACTTAATGAAGAGATTGAGACCCTGGAGAACTATCTCAGTCTACAACAAATGCGTTATGACGATGCTTTTTCCTATCAGGTAGTACTACCAGCAGATGAAGATCCCGAAAGTGTGTATATCCCTCCTATGCTCATACAGCCTTTCGTGGAAAATGCCATTATACATGGCCTGGATCCCGGTAAGAAGAATGGGCGGATTAGCGTTTCGTTCGGCCTGAGCGGAAATCTGCTCAAGGTAATCATCGCCGATAATGGCAAAGGAATCGTTGAACATAAAAGTGAACAGGTACATCAATCGTTGTCTACGGCAATCAGCAAAGAACGCCTGCAGATCCTGGCGAAAGAAAGCGGGCTCCCGGCAGGAATCCGCATCAACAGTCGCCCTCAGAAAGGTACCCAGGTAGAAATCCTGATTCCCGTCACATCAGCTCATTAAGACCTTAACTATATATGAACCAGTTTCTTAAATTTATCGTAACATTTCTACTGGCCTGTCTGGCGGCGGTGATTTTGTTGATTCTCTTTGTGTGGGGTACCATCAGCTACAATCGCTATTCCAGGACACAGGATGCTATACGCTACAAAAAAGAGGTATGCGACACTATCAGTCAGATCGACGAGCGCTTTAGCCTTGCACTATATGGTTTTGAATCAACAAAGGCGAAGCAACTGAACTATTATCTCATCAGGCAGGGTGTCATCAAAAAACAGGAATTAGTTTTACTCAGTAAATCCATAAAGTCACATGCAAGGGAGGTTTCACTAAACATCCCTTTTCTGAGAAATGATTCCATCGCGATAGCAATTGGTGACAGATTTTTCCTGCTGACTGGCGTAGGCTATGAGGCCCGCTATAATTATGGTATGACCGGTCCTGTTGGGCCTTGCTTCTGCGAAGCTACTGGTTTTGAAACCCTCAATGGAAAGCCTGTGAATGGTTTCCGCGTGGTTCTGGAGAGTGACAGCGGACTGAGGGAATTTCCAGTCCCCGGGGTCATCGTTCAGCAACCCGTCCTATAACGGATAATCGGGCCAAATCAACGCTTGTAAATTACTGGCAGACGGATAGTTAAGACTGCTGTATTTGTGATCCTCAGCATCTATTTTTATCATAGAAAACATTTATTCATCCCGATAAAAAATAAGATCATGTTCAAACCAAAACAACAGGAAAGCGATCAGCACACAGAAATTCTGAGAAATTTGCTTGCCAGCACACTCCCGAACCCAGAAGAGTACAGCAACTTTGTCTACGCCTACAACCAGACAAAAAAGCTATTGTTTATCACCGTATGGCATAACTATGTACTCGCCTACAATAATGCCTTCGATAAGTTTGTATTATTCAGTCTGCATGACGACGACGAAAACGGCACCTGGGAACTGGGTGAAAAGACCTTTTTCACTAAAGCTGAAATCACATCATTCAAAAAGAACCTGATGGCGAAACATATCCTCGAACTTAAGGATGGTGATACCCACAAATTTTACCTGCAGCCCTACATTCCAAACACCATGGGCAGCTACCTGATGCCTATTATTCAGGAGGACAAAGTGGAACAGCTACTGCAGAAAATAAAAAATCTAGCTTAGATTGGAATTGAAGAAGCTCCTTCAAGCTTCTTCAACCTTAGTTTATTTACCTGGAAATCCAAATAATGAACGCTCTTTGATAAGTGTGGCAACCTGTTCCGGGACGTAATCTTCCCAGCCATCTGCATTTTCCTTAACAAGTTCAAGAACTTTGTCGGTCTGTACCTGCAGATTGTTTGAATTGTAGTTGCGGATATCTTCAATTTTATCGTTCGCTATAAGGTATTCGAAAAGATCGATCAAATGCGGCGGCGGATTAAACTTAGCAGAATTATAAACCTCATCCCCTTTTAACGTTGGATAAATAAAGAGCTTAACTTTTCTACTAAACAGCGTTGAAAAAGCTTCCAGAATTCCACCCTGCAAGTATTTGTAATGATCCTCATTGAAGATGAATTCCAGATTGGGATAACCCAGCACTACACCCATTTTAATCGCTGTGATTTTTGACAGGTAGGCTACAAGTTTATAATATTCATGGAAGTTAGAAATCATTACCGTCTGTCCCATAGAGCAGAGGATATCTACACGGTCAAGGAAATCTTTTTCATTGATTTCGGCGCTGTCATCAGCCCCGCGTTCCTTAAGGGATTGCAGGGTGAGCTCTGTGACTACAATCACCTTTTCGTTATCTACATCGGCCTCCTGCATAAAGCGCTCTACACCAGTATTAAGCATATCCATATGTACATTGATCAGTGGACGAAAGCGGCCGCGGACAATCATGATATGTTTTTTATAGAGTACTTCAGAAGGCTGCTGATTTTTGCCATCCGGGCCGAATAAGGCAGCATCAGATAAACCAAATTTAACCAGGTGGAGGCTCATCAACCGGTTATCCACGTCCTTGAATCCTGGTCCTTCGAAACGAATCATATCGATCTGGATGCGATCCCGGCTCAGGTCGTCCAATAAAGAAAGCAGAAAAACTGATGGCGATTTGTGGTAATTGAAACAGGCATACACCAGGTTCACACCCAATACCCCTACTGCAGAATGCTGCAGTCCGTGGTCGTTGTCAAGCAGCTTCACGTGTAATACTACATCATGAAATTCTCCGCCAGGTTCCTGCTGAAAACGAACGCCCATCCATCCGTGTCCTTCATTGGTCTTATGGTAATTAAGCGACGAAAAAGTGTCTGCGAAGGCAAAAAAGGTAGAGTTATCCCCTCTTTTCGCAGCCAATCGTTCAATTAAAAGGTCATATTCGTGGCTTAGCATAGACATCAGCCGATGTTCAGTCACATAACGTTTCACTTGCTGAGCTCCATAAATGGCGTCAGAAAATGCCATATCATAGGCAGACATGGTTTTCGCAATTGTACCGGCAGCAGCACCAGCTTTAAAAAAGTTAGCTGCAACGTCTTGGCCTGCACCAATTTCCGCAAAAGATCCGTAGATGTGCGGATCGAGATTAATGGCGAGTGCTTTCTGTTTTGTTCCGATAAATTTGTTGTGCGTATTTTCCATGCAGCAAATGAGCTAAATCTTATTAAATGATACAATATATGTTTCCTACCTGCAATAACTGAACCGTTAAGAGCAAGGTAAGCAGGATCGACCTTTAAATCCCGCCAGGCGGCTAAATTCACTGGAAAATTACCCAGGCTAATTCGGTAAATGTTTTTTTGTCAAGTGCTGAAATCTCTGGTCATGAATTCATTTGAGCTGATAAATAGCCTATATTTGACAACTGACGACAACGTTATAAATATATGATTACTGAGAGTACAGAGCAATTTCTATCTGGCGGCGGAGAAATGGGTAAACTAATCCGCTCGATGGACTGGTCGAAAACAGCCCTGGGACCAATTTCTTCCTGGCCACAAAGTTTAAGGACATCCGTAAGTTTATGTCTGTCGTCAACCTTTCCAATCCTAATCGCGTGGGGCCCGGAAACCATACAAATCTACAATGACAGCTACCGCCCGATCTGCGGTGCAATGCACCCTGCTTCTATGGGGCAGAGTTTCAGAATTTGTTGGGAGTCTGCACTGGAGGTCGTTGGTGACAAATTTACCCGCGGACAACAGGGTGAAGGTACCTATATTACCGACCAGCAGATGTTTTTGTTCCGGTATGGCTACCTGGAAGAAGCCTTCATGACTTTCTCTTTTGCGCCTATCCGCGATGAGTCTGGCGGTATAGGAGGAATATTCCACCCCATTACCGAAACTACAGAAAAGATGCTCAGCGCGAGGCGTACATTGTCTCTCCGGGAAATTGCTGCGGCTATTGGCAAGGCAAAGACTGTTGAAGAAATTGGCAGTGAGAGCGCCGGTAAATATACTGAGTATGTAAATGATCTGCCTTTTCTCTTGTTCTATAGATACGATGCTGAAGGTCAGTCGGCAAGTTTAATCAGCGCCGCAGGACTCGATACTGCCACCCAATTAGCCCAGCAAACCGTAGATTTACAGTTGGACCTGCCAAACTCGTGGCCGCTGGCGAAGAGCCAAAACGACAGTTCAACCTATACCGTGGACAACCTGCAGGACCTTTTCGGCAACTTTAGCTGCCTGCCCTACCCTGAGGCACCACAGAATGCGGTAATTAAAACAATTTATATTTCCGGCCAGCAGGAGCCCTTTGGTTTTCTTGTTGCCGGTGTAAGTTCCAGACGTGCGCTGGATGAAGCCTATCTGGGATTTTATGATATTCTAGGCAATACCTTCAATACTGCCGTATCGAATGTATATGCCTATGAACAAGAACAGAAACGTGCCGAAGCACTTGCTGAAATCGATCGCTCTAAAACAGCTTTTTTCAGCAATGTAAGTCATGAATTCCGCACCCCACTAACACTTATGCTGGGGCCGCTCGAAGACCTGATGCAGCAAAGCCTGGCAGAGGAAATTAAAATGCCGGTAGAAGCCACGCACCGCAATGCCCAGCGCTTGCTAAAACTGGTGAATAACTTACTGGATTATAGCCGTGTGGAGGCTGGCCGTGCGAAAGCTGCCTACGAGTGCCTGGACCTTAGTGAGCTTAGTGCCGACCTGGCCAGCAGCTTCCGCTCCATTGTCGAATCTGCCGGTATGGAGCTTACCGTGGACTGCCAGCCACTGCTTAGCCCTATTTATGCTGACAGGCAGATGTGGGAAAAGATAGTGCTGAACCTACTTTCTAACGCTTTCAAATATACCCTGCAGGGCGCTATCCATGTGAGCCTTGTGGAAGAACAATCACAGGTAGTTTTTAGCGTTCAGGATACCGGCGTAGGTATCCCGGCAAAGGAATTACCGCATATGTTTGAACGCTTCCATCGTATTGAAAACACTGCCGGGCGCACGCATGAAGGTACTGGCATCGGCCTCTCGCTAGTGCACGAGCTGGTGCAGCTGCATGGAGGACAGATCTCAGTAGACAGTGTGGAAGGAACGGGCAGTACATTCAGGGTCATAATTCCTACAGGGAAAACACACCTACCGGAGGACCACATCATTAAAGAGAGCAATGACAATTCCTCATCGGCACTGAAAAATGCCTTCCTTCAGGAAGCGGCTTCATTGCTCCAGGATGAAAAGCATGAAGAGAGCGAATTGGAAGAGTTTAGTCCTGCTTTCGGGCTTTCGCGTGAAACAGAGACCGCGCTGAGCAGAGATACGCGGGTGCTGATCGTGGATGACAATGCCGATATGAGGGCCTACCTGAACAGGTTGTTATCTCCCTACTTTACCGTAGATATGGCTAATAATGGATTGCAGGCACTAAAAAAAATAAAAACATTCCATCCGGCACTAGTGCTTAGCGATATCATGATGCCCGTAATGGATGGAAAAGCCATGATCGAACAGATACGCAGTTCAGCACAAACCAGCAGACTGCCAGTAATTTTTTTGTCGGCAAGAGCAGGCGAAGAAGCGAGAATTGACGGACTTGAAGCCGGAGCTGACGATTACCTGGTGAAACCATTTCCAGCGGCAGAACTGCTTACAAAGATCAGGGCGCAGATTAAGATCAGTAATGCGCGGAGCCATGCAGAGCGACAGCTGCGCAAATTCATCAGCGAAGCACCAATTGCCATCGCACTATACCGTGGTCCGCAGCACAGGATCGATATGGCCAACCAGCAAATGCTGCAATACTGGGGACGTAGCGAAGAAGAGGTGATGGGAAAAAGCCTGCTGGAGGCCGTCCCGGAATTGGAAAGTCAGGGTTTTATTACCCTAATGGATAAGATTTACCTGACCGGGGAACGTTTCGTATCTGAAGAAATTCCCGTCAAAATTGAACGCAAGGGCAAAGCTGTTGATAGCTACATAAATCTTACAGTAGAGGCATTGCTCGACGAAGATAACCAGATTACCGGGATGACTGCGGTTGCGGCTGATATTACTCATCAGGTTACTGCCCGTCTGAAACTTGAACAAAGTAACGATCTGCTCCAACTCGCCATTGATGCCTCAAATATGGGTATCTGGAAGAAAGATATAAATACTGACGAAATGATCCTCTCTGACCGCGCAAGAGCGATTCATGACATCGCGCCGGATACAAGGCTACCTTTCACTGTTTCCACAAGCATGATCGTTAAAGAACACCGCCAGAGAGTTATTGATGCCATTGACGCCGCAATTGCTACCAATGGTGTTTTCAGCGAAGATTATCAAATCGTTCCGATGAATGGCGATAGCAGGAAGTGGCTCAATACCAGTGGAAAAGTAGAATTGAATGAGCGGGGCGAAGCTATTTCAGTGATTGGCACTATCCTCGACATCACCGAATCAAAAGAAGATGCGATCCGCAAAGATGACTTTATAGGAATGGTAAGTCATGAGCTTAAAACTCCGCTCACCAGCCTCAATGGTTATGCCCAATTACTGGAGCGTAACGCTGAAAAAAAGGAAGACCTGTTTAGCCTGCGGACAACAGCTAAAATCATAGGAAATGTGAGAAAGATGAGCACATTGGTTAACGGATTTCTGAACGTCTCACGATTGGAGTCGGGTAAAATCCACCTGAACAAACAGCCTTTTGAATTTAATTTGCTGGTGCAGGAAATGGTGGACGATGCAACGGCAGTGTCCGATGGCCGCGATGTTCAGTTCAGCGCTTCTGCACCGCTGGAAGTTATTGCCGACCGCGATAAGATAGGTTCCGTGATTTCCAACCTGCTGAGCAATGCCGTCAAATATTCCACTTCCGGCAGTCCAATTAAAGTTCATTGTGAGCAACTAAAAGGAAGCATTTCGTTACGTGTAGAAGACCATGGAATGGGTATCAGCGCAAACGATGTAGAGCGCCTATTCGACCGCTACTATAGGGTAGAGAACAGTAATATGCAGCACATCTCCGGATTTGGTATTGGTTTATATCTTTCTGCAGAAATTATTCGTCGTCATAACGGAAGAATTTGGGCAGAAAGCGAGCCTGGAGTGGGGTCAGTATTTCATTTCACTATTCCTTTAGGATAATTAGCTACCAAACATCAGGGGCAGGAGTTTGTTTAAACAACAGACCCACCATCCTGATGAAAACATTCTCCATTAGACAAACACGAACTTTATTTTTACTCAGTGTATTAACACTCCTCTTTTCCTGTAAATCGGGCCCGGTAAACTTGTTTAAACCCAGCTCTGCACATGAGGCTTATCGTCGTAAGCTGATCACTGCGGGACTTGACAAAACAGCTATGGGCACATCCTGGATTAACGCAGCCGATCAAAGCATCCTAAAAGCAATCCCTATTACTATTCCTTTTCGGGAAAGCGGATATTTCGCGGCCGATCAGACACCAGCCTCGGCCTATCGTTTCAAGGCTACAAAGGGCCAGCAACTGCAGATCAGCCTAAGCAAAAATCCTTCAGCACAGTTCATGGTTTATGCTGACCTATGGGAACATACAGAAAATTCAGCGCCTAGACTGATGGCCTCTGCAGACACCCTTGGCAACAGTTTAAGGCTTGAAATAAAAACAACCGGCACTTACTTATTACGCCTTCAGCCAGAATTGCTGAGAAGCGGGCAGTATACACTGGAAATCACTTCCGGCCCTTCCCTGGGTTTTCCAGTCAAGTCAACTAAAGCAAGAATTGGAAGCTTTTGGGGTGACGGACGGGATGCCAATAGCAGAAAACACGAAGGAATAGACATTTTCGAGGCCAGAAATACACCTGTCATTGCCGCTGCCGCTGGCACGGTGCTGAGGGTAAATGAAAATAACCTTGGCGGCCTGGTGGTCTGGCTGCGCCCAAGAGACAAAAACTACACCCTGTATTATGCACACCTGGACAAACAGATTGCGACGGAAGGCCAGGAAGTTTTACCTGGGGATACACTCGGACTTATGGGCAATACCGGAAATGCTAAAACCACTGTTCCCCATTTGCATTTTGGGATTTACGAAAGTGGCGGTGCCACTGATCCTCTGCCCTATGTAAACCCTGTAGTAAAAAGTCCCGCCAAAATCACGGGATCACTCAGTTACCTTAATGCTACAGCCCGCAGCATCAACAGAAGTATTCTCCATCAATCACCCGAAAGCCAGTCGCCAGAACTCTCCGTGTTAACGCCGGGAACAATTTTTCAGGTCATTGCTGCCACAGGAAACTGGTACACCATTCAGCTTCCAGATGGAACGATTGGTTTTTTGCCCACCAAACAGGTAACTACCGTAAGTAAACCATTGAGGAAACTCAAAGTAACAGCTGCGCAGCAAGTGGCCTATGATCGTCCAGACAGTCTTGCCGCCATTAAGCTAAACCTGACTGCCGGCAAAAACGTTGACCTATTAGGCAACTTCGGCGCTTATCAACTGATTGAAGATGACAACCGGCAAAGCGGCTGGGTAAAAATGTAAGTCAGCATTACTCGCCATTAAACTTCAGCCCAATCTCCTCTCTTACCTTATCCAGCAAACCTATCATACTTTTTGATAGCTGATGACTGATAATTGGACTTTCCAGCAAGCCATTACGTATCAGCTGACAGAAATGATAAGTCTCATAATTGAATCCACCTGCGGTGAAAGGCACATCAAGTTCAACTACCCTGCCATCAAGATAAGCTATGGTAGCCTGTACTGGATTCCACCAGTTCTGATGAATGGTGACGTGTCCCAGTGTACCGCTGATGAGCGCATCTCCCTTTCCATGTAATGTAAAGCCGGTATAAAATTGTCCGTATCCGGCTTCATGCTCCGTCTGAAATACACAGAACTCGTCGATTCCTGTTTTCCCCAATTTCCCCATAGCCTGAACGCTTTTGGTTTCTCCGAGCCAGTCCTGCACCAGAAAGGCCTCGTAGATCCCGATAGCCATCAAAGTTCCACCGGCAAGCTCAAGGCTCAGGCTAGGATGATCCTCGCCAATTCCGGTGACAGAGGATCCCGCACGAACGTAGCCAATCTCACCAATAGGATCAGTCTGCAAATGCGTTTTCAGCTGTTGGTATAGAGGAAAAAACGGAGGTTTCATCGCTTCCATAAACAATAAACCCTTTTCTTTTGCCAAGGTCAATACCTCTTCGAGGGTTTCGCGATTAAACGAGGCTGGCTTTTCGCACAACACATGTTTGCCGGCATTGAGCGCCGCTATACTGTAAGTCGCGTGGCTGTCTGGTAAAGTTGCGATATAAACTGCATCGATATCTGCTGCCAGCAGTTCCTCCATACTCTCACAGGCCAAGCCTCCATAACGGGCAGTAAAGCCCTGCACTGAGCTGGCCCTGCGTGACCAGGCAGCTACCATTTGCGTATCGGGAACGTCCTTTAAACCATCCATAAAACGATGCGAAACTTTGCCGCAGCCAACTACTCCCCAGCGTATTTTGTCATGATTTGATTGCATTGTTTCGGACTTAATTGATAACAGATTGATTCAGCAGCCTGCTAATATCTTCAAAATATATAAGTCCCCCAAAGGAACCTTAACAACAAAGGCCAGGATAACTGATATCCTGACCTTTGTAAACAGGTATAAATATACTTATGGATGTCCGGCGCCCCCTGCAGCACCATAAATTTGCCCGGTAGCATAACTTGCATCACTGTCTGCAAGCTGCACATAAATGGAAGCCAGTTCAGCAGGTTGACCAGGACGGCCCAACGGTGTCTTTTCACCAAACTTTACGATTGCATCCTGAGGCTGACCACCGCTGGTCTGTAGCGGTGTCCAAACCGGGCCTGGCGCTACGCCGTTTACGCGGATACCTTTCGGGCCCAACTGTTTTGCCAGCGACTTCACAAAGGCAACGTTAGCCGCCTTAGTTTGAGCATAGTCAAACAGGTCTTCCGAAGGATCAGTTGCCTGTACTGAACTTGTGGCTATAATCACTGCACCCTCAGGTAATAAAGGCAATGCCGCCTTGGTGATCCAGAAAGGTGCATAGATATTTGTTTTCATTGTGGCATCAAAGCCATCAGTAGTGAGATCAAGTAATGAATCTACAGCTTGCTGGTGACCAGCGTTATTTACAAGGATATCTAAACCACCCAATTTATCAGCGGCTTGTTGTACCAGTGTATTACAAAACTCCTCACTGGTAATATCTCCCGGGATTGCATAGCCCTTACGGCCAGCTGCTTCAATAAGGGCAATCACTTCATCCGCATCAGATTGCTCTGCCGGCAAGAAATTTATAACTACGTCTGCACCTTCCCTTGCATAGGCAATGGCAGCAGCACGACCGATTCCTGAGTCGCCTCCGGTAATCAGTGCTTTGCGCCCCAATAATCTTCCTGAACCTTTATAGCTCTTTTCACCGTGATCCGGTACCGGCTGCATTTTCGATGCCAGGCCCGGCACTTCCTGCGGCTGTTTCACAAATGGTGGCTTTGGATATTTTGATAATGGGCTTTCTAGTGGTTTTTGATTTTGTTCTGACATAGGATTCTGTTTTTTTGGCCATGTTGAAATGATAAAGCGCCTTCCTGACCTTTGAAGGCGTTTCCGTTATTAACAGGCCTGCCCCAGTATTGTTCTGAAAAAGGTGGAAAACATCCTTGCGCCTTTGGGATCGTCCTTCTAAAATAATATTTATGGTATGCTGATTGTATTGAGTTAAGTACCTATAAATAGTATTAGCCGCATTAACCTGTCTACCTATGAAAAACATAACCTTGGATAACCAGATTTGCAACCACAAAGTTTCACTTGAGCAATTCGCTTTTAAGTTTACCCATAACCTGGACGATGCAGATGACCTTGTACAGGATACTATTATTAAGGCTATGCGTTATGCCGGTTTATACAAAAAAGGAACAAACCTAAAAGGATGGTTGTATACCATCATGAAAAACACCTTCATCAATGATTACAGGAAAAATACGCGCCGCAAAAAAGTGGTTGACACAGTAGAAGACCTAAATGCCTTCCAACTGTCTAAAAGTGCTTCTAATAACCGTGCGGAGAGCAAATTTGTGGGTGAAGATATCAATGTAGCGCTGAAAAATCTTGCTCCGGCTTATTCAGTTCCCTTTCTAAAACACTTTGAAGGATATAAATATCATGAGATCGCAGATGATCTGGCGATACCAATTGGAACGGTAAAAACCAGAATCCATGTTGCAAGACAGGTGCTGCAGGAAAGCTTAAAAATGTACAATGACGATTTCAATAAGAAGAAAACGCACAACTAGATACAACACCAATTTACCTATTAAGCCGATACCCTGATTGAAAAATCAGGGTATTTTTTTTGTTTGGCACGCTAATCCTATAAATTGGCGCAGGAAAAACATTATTATATGTAGCGAATACAGTACATCAATTGTTAATCTACAAACACACTGAAAACATATCTTTCCAAATCAAAGTTCCCCGGGACAATAAAAGCTGAAAATGATTCAGCCGATCAGGACAATGCCTTAGTGTGTGAACTCGGAACGGAATAGTAATTTGCAATGATATAACGCCTAACCATCTATATGACCACTCCTCCACAAAAGATTTCATTCAATCATCCTCTTTCCAGTACTGAAAGTGAAGAGCGTTTCAGAATACTGGTCACTGCAACACCAGACATCGTTTATAGAATGAGCCCAGACTGGAGCCGTATGTATACACTGGACACCGGGGCTTGTTACTGGATTTTGATCTGTCGGACAAGGAATGGATGAAAGATTAATGGCCAGAGGCACTCCCCGCTTCCGGTCTGATGGGTCGTTTTCAGGTTTTATCAGTGCCACAGTAGATATCACCGAGATTAAAGAAACGTCACAGCGGAAAAATGATTTTATTGGCATGGTAAGCCAAGAATTAAAAACACCGCTGACCTCATCGATCGGCTACGTGCAGATTGCGCTTAAGCGAGCCCAGGCCATTGGCGATACTGTGGCGGTAAACATGATGCAACGTACTGAAAGGCAGCTGAACTAGATGGCAATTATGATCAATGGTTTCCAGAATGTCTCCAGACTGGAATCTGGATATATATATCGACCGCGAGGCCTTTGACATTGCACCCTTAATGAATAAACTGGAAGAAGATAGTAAAGCAACAATCCAAAGCCACAATTTGATCTTTGAACCCCTGCAGGAAACCTGGCTGGAAGCCGACCGTGAAAAGACGGGACAGATGCTGATCAATTTTATAACCAATGCAGTAAAATACGCGCCTGTAAATTCCAGTATCTACGTGCGCTGTGCGGCAGTCGGCGATATGGTACAACTGAGTGTAAAAGACGAAGGTCCCGGTATAAGCCAGGATCAGCTGCCACGGACTTTTGAGCAGTACTACCGGGTGAAAGGTGCGGGCACCGCCCAAATTGCCGTCTTCGGATTGGCCTTTATCTGAGCAGCGAAATTGTTAGGATACATGGAGGTAAGATCTGGGCTGAGAGTGAACCTGGCAAAGGCAGTACCTTTTGCTTCAGTCTCCCGACACTCAAAGAGTCAGGTGTTAGGCATCAGCAATTATGGTATACAATCCAGTAATCCATATAACAATTCATCCCTAAGTAGGCATCACCTTTGTAGCTATCAATCAATGTTTAAAAAAATAGCTATGAAATATAGAAAATTAGGAAACAATGGCCTCGAAGTATCTTCACTGGGTTTAGGATGTATGGGCCTCAGCTTTGGCTATGGTCCCCCATTAGATCAGCAATCAGCAATCAAACTGCTTCGCAGCGCCGTCGACCTGGGAGTAAATTTCTTTGATACGGCAGAAGCTTATGGTCCATTCGACAACGAAGAGTTATTAGGTGAAGCACTGCAGCCCGTACGTAATAAGGTAGTAATTGCCACAAAATTCGGATTTGCCGGCGGAGATTCCAAAGCAGGTTCAGACAGCAGTCCCAAACGCATCAGAGAAGTTGCAGAAGCATCATTAAAAAGACTACGCACAGATCATATCGATTTATTCTATCAGCACCGCGTAGACCCTAACGTACCGATAGAGGATGTTGCAGGAACGGTGAAAGACTTGATAAAGGAGGGTAAAGTGCTGCATTTTGGCTTATCAGAAGCTGGTGTACAAAGCATACGTAAAGCACATGAAGTACAGCCAGTGGCGGCCCTTCAAAGTGAATACTCGCTTTGGTGGAGAGAGCCAGAACAGGAAATCATGCCTTTACTGGAAGAACTGGGCATTGGCTTTGTACCTTTTAGTCCTTTGGGAAAAGGTTTCCTTACGGGTGCCATCAACGAAGAGACAAAGTTTGACAGTACAGACTTCCGCAACATTGTTCCAAGGTTTACAACCGAGGCTAGAAAGGCCAATCAGACTATGGTAGATTTGTTAAACCAAATTGCTAAGGAGAAAGAAGCTAGTCCGGCACAAATTGCACTTGCCTGGTTGCTTGCACAAAAGCCTTGGATTGTTCCCATCCCCGGAACTACAAAACAGCACCGACTAGAAGAAAATCTTGGCGCAGTGAACATTGAGCTAACCGCAGCAGACCTCTCCCATATTGAAGGCGCCGCATCTGCCATAGCAATTGAAGGAGCACGTTATCCCGAGCACCTTCAAAAAAGAGTAGGCAATTAATCTGTTGACACCAAAGACCTTTGTTCCCAGGGAATTGACCTACAAAAGAATAATACTACGGCCTGTTAACGCTGATAAAATCGAGCGTTAACAGGCTGTACTTAGCAGCGGCGGATTTACTCCAGCACAAAATTAATTTTATCTACACCGGTATTTCCCGTTTTACGATCGTAAGCGTAGATGACAAATTCATAATTTCCTTTTTCTGTTGTCTTAAAGTTGCCTTCAAAAATATTGCTTACCGTAGTGATAAGAAGCGGGATCTCCTCGCTCTTTACACCGTTTTTGCTAACGATGGCCTTCACTTCAATATCTTCTGAATTCCAGATACCGCCTTTGGTAATCGCACATCCACACATCATCGTCAGGCTGACCTTGAATTTAAGGTTCCCTTTGATCGCATCTAACTTGATGATTTCATGCGTACTTGGAGAAAGTATATCAAGGATAAATCCCGGAAACTCCAGCACCACACCCTCGCCCAAAATATCTTTGCCAGGGATCAGCCACACCTGGGTAGTAGAAGTGACCGCTGCATTTTTGCGGTTGAAGGGTGCGATGGCAGCGATGTCTACCAAGGTAGGCTCCATGATGTCTACCATTGCTATAAAACTGGCCGTGGTACTATCGGTGACCGATTGCCCCCTGCGAATGGCTTGTTTCATGATCAGCTCTGTATTACCGGAGGCACCAGTGGTGAGACCTTTTGCCAGCAGCTCGCCGCTAAAATGGTTCTTAACGGTTACGTAAGCACCGCCAATAGCAGTACCAATAAACTTGGCGTCTTTGGCTTTCGCGCGTACGGTTAAGCGTGTAGTTTGTGCCTGTGCCTGCAAAAAGCAAAGGGCGAGGGTAAGGTTAATTATAAATGGTTTTAGCATGTTGAGCTTATGATTGTTTGATGGGGCATAATTTAGTGATTAAAGCGTTCAAAAAACTCATATGTTCTTAACAATTGATCGATGCGCTGACGGTTATCCCCGCTCCGGGTAAGCTCGTGACTTGCGCCGGGCTGTCTCACATACTCTACAGGTTTACCCAAGACTTTCAGGCTTTTGTATAACATTTCACTTTGTGTAGTTCCCGTACGTTTGTCTTCATCACCATGAAAAATCAGGTAAGGAACCTGGATGCCCTGGATGTAATTGATTGGCGACTCACGCTCCAGTATCGCTTTCGTTTTTGCTTCCCAGGGATAACCACCGAAATACCGCGGCACCATACGCCATACATTCGCTTCCCCAAAGAAGGTGCCCAGGTCGTACACCCCGCGCTGACTCGAAGCCGCTTTAAACCTCTGGTCATGACTGATGATCCAACAGGTCAGGTATCCTGCATAGGAGCCGCCCGAAATGAAGAGCTTGCTGGTATCTGTCCAGCCTTCGGCTACCGTTTTATCTAATGCACTAAGTACATCACTGGCCGGACCAGTGCCCCAGTCCTCGATATTTGCACGGAGGAATTGCTCTCCATATCCCGATGATCCCCTCGGATTGCTGTACATTACACCATAACCATGCGAACAGAAATACTGGTACTCTAACCACATACTTGCGTCGCCCGGGCCAAACATCGAAGCCGGACCGCCGTGGATCTCTGTCAGTAGACTGTATTTCTTCCCTTGCTCAAAATTCAGGGGTTTCATCACCCAGTATTCTACCTCCAGTCCGGCATTGTTTTTAAAAGTTCCTTTAACCGGCAGACTAATCGCTTTATCCTTTAACCAGCTGGCATTAAAGTCAGTTACCAATCTTGGATTGCTCAGCTTAAGGTCTGAGAGGTAAAGTTCTGATGGATTGCTTACGTCAGTTTTTGCAAAAGCAAGTACTCCAGCATTAAAGTCGTAATCTGTAATCCCCGCATCCACAGAGCTCAGCGTAGTAACTTTCCCACTACTCAGATTTGCAAGACTCAGCACATATCCTCCATTACTTGACGATGTGAAGTAAAGCTGCTTTCCATCAGCTGAAAACTTAAGATCACTGGTATTGCGGTCGAACGCTATCACTCTGATTTGCGCCGGACGATCGAAATCATAGATTTTTAACACTGGCACAGACAGCCTGTTAATCACGCTTTGCTGAAAAGCGATTTGTTTTCCAGAGGGAGAAACCGCCAGAAGCTGATAAACCGTACTATCCCCGCCAAGTAATTCCTTGATACCTGATCCATCAGTTTTGGCACTATAAATTCTGCTTTCCAGTACTCGGTCCGGATGACGCTGCTCCCTGATATTCCCGCTAAACACAATCGTGCCTGCATTGAGAAACATTGGGTTAGTAAAGGAATAAAACCCGTGGGTGATGGCTTTCTCCACACCGCCAGCTTTGGCATCGATGATAGACAGATGTAAAAAACGAAGCTCGCCATTAATGGCTGTTTCTGTTTGAAACTGCAGTTTGTCTACCACTTTCGCTTTTTTATCTTTTTCGTTTACCGCCAGATAAGCCCGTATCGCTGCCAAATTTCCATCCGGATCAGCCTTAGCCGCATTGGCCAATAGATTCTGGTTCTCCGCAAAGCCTGGTTTCTCAAATGCCCATGCCGGAAGTGTTTTTCCAGGATTAAACAGTGAGTCCTTTAGCAACTCGCTCAGCGACAACGATGAACTGAATAAAATTCTTTTTCCATCAGGACTCCATTTGGGGCTCGCGGCACCATATTTTGAATGGCTAAGCTGGACTGCTTCTCCACCTTCTTTCAGATTGAGCAAAAATAACTGTGCTTTACCATTTACATTGCGAACAAATACGATCTGGCTACCGTCTGGACTAAAAGCAGGCTGACTCGCACTTTCTTTGGCAGCCGTGAGTAATCGTGGCTGAGCATTGCCAGCAGTCCCGGTAATCCAAAGCTGTGTATTGTAATCGTAATCGAGGGCTTTCTCTTCATTTTTAACAATACTCTTGAGCGTGAACAGTGCTAGTTTACCATCATTACTCAGCTTAACGTCGCCTAGAGTTTTAATTTTCAGCATATCGGTCACCTGGATAGGAGATTTTGGCGACTGTCCGTAAGCCGTCACCGCAAAGGACAGAAATATAGAGAGGCCAAGGCTTTTATTTATATGATTGATCATTTGTTGATTATTTATTTTCTTTACGGGCCAGCATCAGTTTCATAAAGGCGGAAGCGGATACCTCTCCTTTTTTAATAATGAAGTCTTTTGGTGTATTGTCTCCAATCTCATAGACTAATGATTCTGTTTTAAACCTCTCAAACAAGTAACTGAACAAAGTAAATGTTGGCGGTTTAAAGTACAGCGGCTTAACATGCGGGGTATATCCCGGAATATCTTCTTTCACTTTATTAAGCCAATCCGTTACAAATCCCGGTAGGTTTCCTTTGAGTGCGGGGTCTACGGTATAATATATATCATCCCAGGTGGAATGAAAGTCTATTGCAAACAGCAGTTTTTTCTGGTCACCAATACTGGCCAGCAGAAAATCCCGAACTGCCCTCGATTCTGGCTGATTGAACTCCGCCCAGTCGCGGTTTAAGTCTATCCCCCCAGCATTATGTCGCCAGAAGCCACCATCAACTCCATCCGGATTAAGGAGCGGAACTACATAAACCAAATACTTCTTTCTAAACTCTTTTGCCAGCGTGGTATTTGCCGTAAGTGTTTCCACAAAAGCCTGCAATGCATAATGACCTGTCACTTCTGGCGGATGGTTACGCCCGGTAATCAGGATTACTTTTTTACTTGTTTTGTTACCGAACGTAAATTCAGGGATATCCCGTGCTTCTGTACTTTGACCGATTACAGAACTGCTGATTTCAGTATTATTTTTCACCAAACTCTCGACCCATGTTTTCACATGCGACGAAGTGATCAATTCCTGTGCGGCCACCCAGGTAGTATCAGGGCCGGCGCTTAGCTTCAGTACATAGTTAGAATCAGCTTTATTTTTCAGCATCTTCCCGCTCCCGGCGGCCGACCATGATTTACCATCCTTGCTGATCTTCGCATCATAACGGTGTTTTACTTTTGGCGGATAAGTGAAGCGGAGCGAAATCTCTTTGCGGCTTGCCGACCATACCTTAAAGGCATACCAGGGACTGCCATTGATTGGCTCGTTCTCCGGACTTATCAAAATACTATACAAAGTATCATTTACTTTAGCCACCCCATTTAGCCTTGCCCCCTGGAACTCGTTGCCAAAAAAAACATCGTCACCTTTTAGCTTAAAGGTTCCCTTCCACTGTTTTTGTACCGGACGAGTTTGTGTTGACACGCCGCGGATGGGCTCCTGACCTTTGAAACCAGGTTTGTTCTGCGCATGGGCAACACTGCAAATTAATGCGGCATTTAAAAAAATCAACGTTAACTTCATCTATATCTGTTTTCTATAAAAGCCCAATGGCGTTCTTCCGGGTGGAATAACGCCATTGGGCAGGTGATTATTAATCTAGTAGTTCTTTGAGTTTTAGCTCCAGATTTTCTCCCCGGAGATTTTTGGCAACGATGATCCCATTTGCATCTACCAGGTAGTTTGCCGGGATAGCCCTTACGCCATATAGTTGGGCAACTTCGCTTTTCCTATAAGTTAGCTCCGACACCTGCGCCCAGTTCAAATGGTCATCCTGTATGCCTTTGATCCAGCTCTCCTTGTTTTTGTCGAGCGACACTCCAAAGACCGAAAACCCTTTGTCCTTGTATTTCTCAAATGCAGCAACAACATTCGGATTTTCCCTTCTGCAGGGCACACACCAGGAGGCCCAGAAATCTATCAGCGTATATCCTTTGAGGTGATCAGAGAGGCGCAGGGTTTTTCCTGAAGGATCTGGCGCGGCGAAATCAGGTGCTTTTTTTCCAACCGCCAGACCGTCGAGCACTTTCACCAGCTGTTGTAATTCTGTTACATAACTTACCTGAGACAGGCTTTTATCCAGCAGCCCCACATTCTTAGTGATTTCCTCCGGTGCGAGGCGGTAAGACCAGTTACGATAAAGCACATAAGCAGAAACAATGGATGCCGGGTTAGCCCTGATAAACTTACTGATGTCTACATCTTTTCGCTGTTTATAACTCTCAAATAAATTTTGTGAGGCAGAACCTGAAACGGTAGAAGAACTATATCCCTTCCGCGGGCTCAGCTTCACAGTGATTGCGTTTTTCTCCAGAAACACATAAAGCGGAGTTTTGGTTGTATCTACACTTAATCCATATAATTCCGGTAAAACAAGGGCCGAGCTAAACTCAAAATTCCCTTTATTTACTACAGCAGAATCTACCGTAGTAAATACCTTATTATGAAATTGCTGCAGGTATACTTTTTTGACTACCGTATCTGCAACCGTTCCTTTCAGGTTAAGATTTTCTTTCTGCTGAGCATAAAGTCCTGAGATATTCAGGAAAGCTGCCACGAACCATATTGATCTTTTCATTTGATTTTATCATTTAGCTTTTTAGGGTCCTGAAAAATCAGGACCCGCCGATGTAGTTGTTAATACAATTTATTAGTAGCCAGCTCCGTATTTGCAGCCGGGAAAATATAGTTAGCTGCAGATACTGGCACAGCCGGTGTTTGCAGGTTACCGTCTCCTTTTGCCGGCAATGGCTGCAGATTTCTAAGTAAATCCGCTCCGCGGAAACCTTCACCCAAAAACTCTATCCTGCGTTCTTTCCAGATCGTTTGTACCAAGGCCTGTTGTGTTGCAATAGCATCTGCCGGGAACACATAGCTGGCATCAGAGCGTTTGTGAACTGCATTTAGGAGGTTTACTGCCAACGTAAGATTTCCGCTGTTTGCTGCAGCTTCAGCGTAGTTTAACAATACCTCTGAATACCTAAGCACCGGGATATAATCCAGAAAAGGCGAAGGTTTTGCGTACTTTTTAAAGTATGCCTTACCAGAAACCGTGTTTACAAATGCCCTGCGGCTATCTGTGGCACTCCATTGGGCATCTCCAAGTATCCCCGTTGGGTTCAAGTAATACTCTTTATTGGTGTTATAAATATAAGCAATTGAAGACTGACCTGTATAAGAATCCAGGGTGCTCATCGGTATACTCAAAATAGATTCCACGGTAGCATAGTCAGACGTAAAGATGGTTGCGATATTGCTTTGCAGCACATGTTTTACCGCCGTGGCGGTGGTAGTAAATGGCGCCTGTGTTTGTGGTGCCAGTTTAGCCGCTTCTTCAATTACCTTGGTCCAATTGTTCATGGACAGGTATACTCTTGTTTTCAATGCGATGGCAGTACTCACATGGGCACGTGTAGCATTGAGCTCAGTGCTGGTCCAGTTTTGCGGAAGCGCAGTTTCCGCTTCGTTCAGGTCTTTCAGGATCTGCGCATAAATTTCTGCCACACTGCTGCGGGCAAGGCTGTTATTTTCTGCGCCTGTTTCTGCCTGTAAACGCAATGGAAGTCCTTTTGAAGCTCCTGCATCTGCATTATAGGGCTGCGCAAAAGTGATCACCAGGCTATAATAAGCCAGGGCTCTCAGGAACTTTGCTTCCCCTACGTATTCTGCAGATTTCTGATCGGTAACCACACCCGGGTTAGCTGCCAGACCTGCGATCAGAATATTGGCATTGTTAATAGTAGTGTAACCAGCAGACCAAAGGTTGTTGATGTCGTTGGAACCTGAACTCAGGGAATTGTTCCAGCTTTCATAACCAGTATAGGTGTTGGCGGTGATATTGATAAAATCCTCACCCCTTAAATCCTGGTACATCAGGTAGCGTCCGCCATATAAACTTGCGCCTTTCAAAGCTTTGTATACGCCATTGGCGAGGCCTTCAATACGAGCCGGACTTTTAAAAATATCAGCGTCTGAAATGGTGGTTTGAGGCGCAATGTTAAGGTCGTCATTTTTCTCGCAGGAGCTCACCAATACTGCCGAAGTAAGGAGCAGTAAGGATAAACTGCGTTTTATGTTGGGTCTGAAATATTTTTTCATTTGATTGTAAGGTTAAGACTAAAAGCTAAGGTTAATACCGAATGTGAAGGTTCTACCCTGTCCTACAGAGTTTTTCTCTACACCCATTGAGGTTACTGAACTTCCATTCGACGAGGTTTCAGGGTCTGAGCCTGTATAGCCGGTGATCAGGAAAAGGTTGGTTGCCTGTGCATATACCCTAAGGCCTGATACGTTGATTTTAGACAACAGCGTTTTTGGCAAAGTGTATCCCAATACCAACTGTTGCAGTCGCAGGAAGTCTGCCTTTTCAGCGTTATCCGAGATCGCAAAACCGCTTGATCCGTTGGAGATCACATCATTGTATACCAAACGCGGAATGTTGGTTTCCTGACCTGCAGTAGTCCATCTGTTCAGCACTTCTGTAGAGTTGTTATAAAAACGCTGGTCGAGCAAGGTACCTCTGGTATTGTTCATTACCTTATTTCCGCCAGAATAACTGAATCCTACGGTCGCGTCGAAAGCTTTGTACTGGAAGCTGTTAGACAAACCACCATACCAGGTAGGCAGCGAGTTTCCAAGCACCTGATAATCTGCAACGGTAATCGCCGCAGCTGTAGTACCATCCAGGTAAGTCCAGTTGCTTTGTCCTGATGCTACAGCTGCACTATACTGTACTTTTTCGCCATTTTTGTTGATGAAAATGCGTCTTCCATTTTCCGGGTTCACTCCTGCAGTTACGGCACCGTATAAACTTCCGGCAGAATAACCTACGCGAGTAACATTGTTTGCTTCTGTGGTGGTCTGTGTGTAACCAATAATATCACTGTTACCTTCAGCAAGCGCAGTTACCTTGTTTTTAACATGGGTATAATTGAACGACGCTCTCCATTGGAAATCTTCGGAGCGGATGATTGAAGCCGATAGGCCTAATTCCACACCTCTGTTGTACATTGATCCTACGTTGGCAAGGATAGCATTTCCAGGTAAACCTTTAGAAGGAGATTGTGGGCTGCTCAAGATCAGGCCATTTACATCATTATTAAAATAATCTGCAGTAAACTGTAACCTGTCATTTAGTAAACCTGCTTCCAATCCTACGTTTGTCTGCTCACTGGTTTCCCATCCTAAGCCAGCATTGCCCGACTGTGAAAGTGCCCATGTAGCAGCAGCGCCATAAATTGATGAAGCATACAAGTTGAGTGAAGCATAATCCGAAGAAAGGTTACCATTACCCACTTTACCCCAGCTACCTTTCAATTTCAGTGAACTTACATACTGACTTAGTGCAGAATTTTTATAGAATGATTCTTCGCTCAGTAACCAGCCAGCAGAGATACCGCCGAAATTACCATATTTACTATCTAACCCCAGCGCCGAGTTACCATCTTTTCTAAAGTTACCCGTAATGAAGTACTTACCGGCATAATCGTATGAAAGTCTGAAGAATGACGACAGGTATAATTTTTCAGACAAAGCATTGCCAGAAGACCTGATCGTTCCCCATGTTCCCTGGTAGTTTTCAAAGAATGGGTCTGAGGTGTTGGTTTGGTTGGCACCCCATGATGAGTAATTGAACTTTTGAACGTCATATCCTGCCAGTGCAGCAACATGGTGTTTTTCACCAAATCTCTTATCAAAGTTTAAGCTATTGGTAAAGTTATGGTTGTCTCTCAATGCCGAGATATTGGTGGTAGAGCCACCTGTTGCAAATTGAGAAGAACCCAGATTCGGACTCAGATAAGTAAGGTTTTCTGAACGCAAACGATCAAGGGCATAATTACTTTCGAAAGTTAAGCCTTCCAGTAATTTGATGGAACCGTGAACATTACCCACAATATGGTCGTTAGCCGTTTTGTACACAGAGTTTTCAAACAGTGCATCCGGATGCCATAAAGTATTGGTGAATAAGTTATTTCCAGCACCCACAGTTCCCGTTGCACTCAGGTTGTACGAACCATCGGCATTGTATACAGAAACGTTTGGTGGCAGTACCAGTGCCAAACGTGCGGCACCAATCAGCAATAAACCGCTGCTGCTCAATGAACCGGTATTCTGCGCTCTGTTTAACGTATTGTTATAAGTAAAATTACCACTCAGTTTGAACCACTTGTTCACCTGGTGATCAATATTAAAGCGAACACCTCTTCTTTCAAAGCTGTTGTCTTTAGTGATACCCTGTTGTTTAGAGTAATTTGTAGAGAAATAGTATTTAGTTGTTTCGTTACCGCCAGAGATACTCAGGTTGTGGTTATGTGAAACTGCACTTCTGTAAACCTCATCATACCATTTGGTATCCACATTAGACCCATCTGCATTCTGCGAAGGGAAAAATAAAGCCGAAGCTACTGCCGCATTATCCTGGTTGCCTGCTAAAATTTTACTGTTCAGTACGGCTTCGTTTTTAATTTGCACGTATTGCTCGCTGTTTAATAGGTCAGGTAAGCGGGTTACGTTAGTCACCCCTACCCAGGCATCATAACTCACTTTAGCTTTGCCCTGTTTACCTTTTTTAGTGGTAATCAGAATCACACCACCAGCAGCACGGGAACCATAAATTGACGTTGAAGCTGCATCTTTTAACACGTCAACAGATTCGATATCTGCCGGGTTGATATCAGCTAATGGATTGTTGGCCACAGAGTTTGTAGACGAAATATCACCGCTATTAACCGGAATACCATCTACCACAATCAAGGGAGAGGAACTTAAAGATATGGAATTGACCCCACGGATACGGATTACCGGAGGATCGTTTAATACCCCGCTTGGGTTAGAAACGTTTACACCGGAAGCCTTTCCGATCAATCCCTGCTCAAAACTCTGCACAGGAATATCTTTCAGCGACTCTGCAGTAATCCTTGCGGCCGAACCGGTAAATTCTTTTTTGTTCTGGGTACCATACCCCACTACTACCACATCCTTAAGATTGGTGCTGGATGGTGCCAGCCTGATATCGCCCAGCGGCGAATTAGTTGTTTTCTCGAGCTTGTTATAACCGACGAAACTAAATACAAGAACTTTATCGGAAGAGCTTAGCGCGATGGTAAACTGTCCGTTAGACTTGGTCACGGCTGTTCTGCCGCTCTTGTCGGTTTTAATAATTACACCAGGAAGCGGTCCGCCCGATTCCGCATCCCTAACGGTTCCGTTTACTTCCCTATCCTGGGCAAGTAGTCTTACGGAAAAAAGCAGAAGTAATACAATACTACTAAGTAAGTTTTTTTTCATTTGAATTGAGATTTAAAAATTTAGGCAAAGTGGTTCCATAGCCTTAAAAAAGGCTGGTTGAATTCTTGATAAGCATTGATAGTTTAGCTTGCGCTTAACACATTCGCATAGACATAGCGAAAAGGTCTTTGTGTTGACAAGACGGTAGAAGGTTGATGGATCGGCTAGTAAAGAAAATAATTTCCCGGCGTTGAGCTTTCATTTTAATTGATGATAAAGGTTTAATAGCAGCTGCATCTTATTCAGATTTTCCGAAGGAAATCTCTCTTATCTCTCCCCATTTGGAGGAAGGATTTAGCACCTTATTTGGCAACAGGTTGCTAAGACATCAATGGGCCTATTCCCTCAGTCTTTCTGGATAAGTATGGCAGAAATAATCCGCTGGGACAAATATATATAAATCCTACCAATATTATAGATTATTCAGATGAGAATTCAACTATTTTTTTTATTCATGCCTAAATATGCCTTTAAAGCCGTTGCAGCATAAATAACTATGCGTTATACTGCCTGTTGAGCCCGTATTTCCCTACTGGAGATCAGCGTTTGCAACAGCACCGAGCACATCACGAAAAACAAACCGATATAAAACGAGAGATTCAACTCCTTACTTTCATTAAAAAACAGAAAAGCCATAACAATTGAATAGACCGGTTCGAGGTTAAAGCTCAGATTTACTGTAAAAGCAGAAATACGCTTCAGTGATTCTGCAAATAGAATATACAGACCTACAGTGCACACAGAGGCCAGTAAAAATAAGTAGGCAACATCAGACCAACTAGGAATCAAACTGTCAACCGGAAAAAAATAAAGGTATAGCGGAAGCATCACGCCCAGGCCAATCGTTCCCGAAACCATCTGATAATAATTGATGACCTTGCTGTCATAAACTTTGACCAGCTTTTCGTTATAAATCGTATAAAGTGCCGCAAAGGCGGATGAAATCACGCCAAGGCCTATCCCCAGTTGATAGGAAGAATCAAAATGGAAGATCAGCGCTATACCTAATAAAGTGAGCATACTCAAAGAAACCTCCGTTACGCTGAACTTGCGGCGGTTGATCAGTGGCCCGAGTAATGCGGTATAAAAACTGGTCAGGCAGTAACACACCACTCCTATCGAAATATTCGAATACTTGATGCTGGCGTAAAAAAATATCCAGTGAATAGTAATGAACAGCCCTACTTTTCCAATCTCGAACTTCTTCCTGAAAGAAAGAGGCGTTTTGACTCCTGAAAAATATGTTAAAAAGAACAGGATGATTGCCGAGAATAAAACGCGGTACCAAACCAAAAGTCCTTCATTTAAAGATATAAGCTTGCCAAAAAGGCCAGTGAAGCCAGCTAGGATTACAGCAAAGTGTAATACCAGGTAGGATTTTTTCATATAACGTGATCTGCCTTTTCCGGGCGGCACAAATATAGGATTTTATTTTTCCCTCATCATATTGAGGCGACCAACGAATATCTTTGCAATGAGCTCTGCCCGTGTTTTGGCTTCTTCTGCTACAGGGCCAGAAAAATTACTGTCGATGGTTTCATTAAACAGCAACAACCATTGATCGAAATGCCGCTGTTCTATTGGCAGATGGATATGTTTGGCAAAAGGATTTCCGTTGAATCCCGGCACACTGAACAGCACCGAATCCCAGAAGGCATACATCCTGTCCATATGCGGCTGCCAGTCGCCCTTTATCGCACCAAAAAACACCGGACCAATCTGCGTATCGCGCCTCACTTTATCATAGAATCCATCTACAAATACCTTTATATCTGCTATGTCTTTAATATCTTCCATTGACTGTTTATCTGCAAAATTACCCTGCAAAGATCATCATTTGATATTTATTTTACTCCTAAATTCTCTGCTCTTTTTTTAACGTAAATAAGCTTCAAAAGACACCTGGTGATAGCTACGGACCACGCTAAAACTTTTTAGCAAAGTGATAACTCTTGGTCCAGAGACAAAAAATTTTTGGTAGGTAAATACATAATTGCTAACTTGATGATCTATTAACACCAAATGTAAATGAACAAATCACTTCTAACCACAGTTGCAATTGCGGCATTTAGCTGCACATCATTTGCCCAGACCACTAAGGGCTGGCAAAGTATTTTTAACGGGAAAACAACACAGGGCTGGCACGCCTATCTAAAACAAGACGCAGGTCCGTGGAGTGTTGTCAACGGCGCTTTACAGCTGGATCCGAAGGCAGCCGGACAGGCCGATCTTGTATCCGACCTGGAGTATGAAAACTACGATCTTAAAGTAGACTGGAAAATCGCCGAAGGCGGTAACAGCGGTATTATCTTCGGCGTACACGAAGACCCGGCACTGGACGCTACTTACCTTTCAGGTATCGAAATGCAGGTATTGGATAATGTAAAAGCCGAAGACAACAAAAAGGCTAACCACCTTGCCGGCTCTTTATATGATTTAAAAGCCGCCCCTGTTTCTGCTGCAAAACCTGCCGGACAGTGGAACAACGCCAGAATCCTTAAAAACAAAGGCCATCTGATCTTCTGGTTAAACAACAAAGAGGTTATCAATGTACAAATCGGCAGTGCCGAATGGACTTCACTGCTTAACAACAGTAAGTTTAAAACCTGGAAAGACTTCGCGAAATATCCTAAAGGACGTATCGCTTTACAGTCACATGGTAGCGTAGTTGCTTACAAAAACATCAAAATCAAACAACTCTAAACCAAAAACAACACCTTACAGATTTTATTGAATAATGGAAGATATCCAGATCAAGAAGTCCGGAACCGTCTACGACGCTGTTGTAGTAGGTTCCGGAGCTGGCGGAGGTATGGCCGCATACGTGCTGGCGCATGCCGGCCTTAAAGTGCTGATGCTCGAAGCAGGGGCCTATTTTGACCCCAGAACAGATTCTCACCAGTTAAAATGGGCATGGGAATCTGCCCGCCGCGGGGCGGGAACCACCAGGCCTTTCGGAGATTTTGACGCCGCATATGGCGGATGGCAGCTGGACGGTGAACCTTATACCACCAAAGACGGAACTGAATTTGAATGGTTCCGCTCGCGTATGCTGGGTGGCCGTACCAACCATTGGGGCAGAATCTCGCTGCGGATGGGACCCGAAGATTTTAAACCTACGGACGGACTGACAGATCCCTGGCCTATTACGTATCAGGAGCTAAAACCTTTTTATGACAAGGTAGACCGCATGATCGGTATTTATGGTACCGTAGAGAATATAGAAAGTGAACCAGACGGTATCTTTCTTCCCCCTCCTAAACCACGACTAAACGAACTCTTTATCAAACAGGGTGCTACCAAAGCAGGTGTAAAAGTAATCACCGGCAGAGGTTCCGTATTAACAGAAGCACTAAAAGATAACAAAGACCGGGGCGCCTGCTTTTTCTGCGGGCAGTGCGGCAGGGCATGTAAAGTTTATGGAGATTTCTCATCCTCATCCTGCCTCGTTATCCCGGCATTAAAAACCGGTAACCTAAAGCTGATTACGGATGCTATGGTGCGCGAAGTGCTGACTGATAAAGAAGGTCGTGCCACAGGTGTTTCCTATGTAGACCGTAATACGATGGAAGAGTTTCAGGTGAGCGGCAAACTGGTTATCCTTGGTGCCAGTGCCGGCGAATCTGCCCGTTTACTACTTAACTCTAAATCGGCCTCCCATCCAGGCGGACTAGCCAACAGCAGTGGTGTGGTAGGAAAATACCTTCATGACAGTACCGGCTCGAGTACATCGGGTTTCCTCCCGCAATTGATGGACCGCAAACGTTACAATGAAGATGGGGTTGGAAGCGTGCACATCTACTCCCCTTGGTGGCTGGACAATAAAAAACTAAACTTCCCCCGGGGTTACCATATTGAATATGGAGGCGGTATGCACATGCCAACCTATGGCTTTGGCAGCAACATCCATACGATCAATGGCGCCGTTCCCGGTCGCGATGGGAAACAGAAAGATGGCGGCGGTTATGGCGTTGGACTTAAGGATGATTACCGCAGGTTCTTCGGTACACAGGTTGGTATGGCCGGTCGTGGTACCGCCATTGCCCGCGCATCCAATTACTGTGAAATTGATCCCAATGGAGTAGTAGACAAATACGGAATTCCGGTATTGCGTTTCCACTACAAATGGACCAATGACGAGATCAACCAGGCGAAACACATGCAGGAAACTTTTCAGGAAGTAATGCATAATATGGGTGCTATCTATGGTAAAATGCAGGGACCGGAAACCAATTACGGTTTAGAGGCACCAGGTAAAATCATCCATGAAGTAGGCACCGTAAGGATGGGCGACGATCCTAAAAAATCTGCCCTCAACAAATACTGCCAGGCACACGAATGTGAAAACCTGTTTGTAGTAGATGCCTCGCCTTTTGTACAGCAGGGCGATAAAAACGCCACCTGGACGATTCTTGCGCTGAGTATGCGCACCGCAGAATATATTTTAGCACAACGTAAAAAACTGAACGTATAAATCATGAACAGACGTGAAACCCTAAAAGCATTAGGACTGGGTGCCGTTACAACCGGTTTACTGGTTGGCGTAGGCTGCAACCTGAGTGATGATAAAACACCAAAAACTGCCGAAACGGCAAATCCCAAAGCTGTTCCCGGACGTATGCCCGAAGAAGTGGAACGGGAGAACAAGCTCCTTCAGCAAAAATATTTTGATGCACATGAGATGGCTACCATCACAGTTCTGGCAGATATTATCATTCCGAAAGATGAGCATTCAGGCAGTGCATCAGATGCCAAAGTCCCGGATTTTATTGAATTTATCGTAAAGGACATTCCATCTCACCAGCTGCCAATGCGCGGCGGACTGAAATGGCTCGACCTCCAGTGCCTCAACCGCTATAATAAGCAGTTTATCAAATGCACCGCATCGCAGCAGACAGAAATGCTCGACGAAATTGCCTACCCTGCAAAGGCAAAGCCTGAAATGTCGCAGGGCGTGGCTTTTTTTAACCGCATGCGCGACCTCACCGCTTCAGGCTTCTGGAGCACGGAGATGGGCACCAAGGATATTGGCTATGCAGGTAATGCTCCTAATCGATGGACTGGAGTTCCTGCCGATGTTTTAAAGCAATACGGCATGGAAAACGTAGTTATCTAATGCAAAACAGCCACCCCAAAAAGGTGGCTGTTTTTGTATCCTTAACCCTATTCCTTTAAACAAACAGCCTCCTGTTCTGTTAATAAATAACAAAACCTATATCAAAAGACCGGAACATGTCAACTATGAAGACCCTGATTATTGTTGTGCACCCAGATATTAAAAACTCCGCCGTCAACAAAAGATGGTTGCAGGAACTACAGAAATTCCCAGAAAAGTATGAAATACATCAGCTTTATGAAGCTTATCCCGATGAAAAGATCGATGTCGCTGCCGAACAGCAGCTGATTGAGCAACATGATAAGATCGTTTTCCAGTTCCCCTACTATTGGTTCAACTGCCCGCACCTAATGAAAAAATGGCTGGACGAAGTACTGCTTCACGGTTGGGCATATGGCAGTAAAAGCGGTTATAAGGTCGCGGAAAAAAAAATTGCGATAGCTACATCCGCTGGCGTCGACGAGCAGGATTACAATCCGACAGGCAGATATAAATTTACCCTCGAGGAATTACTGCGTCCTTTTGCACTGAGTTTTGAATACGTTAAAGCCGACTACAGACCCTTTTTTGCTTTCTACGGCCTCGAGTACAATTCCTCGCCCGAGTGGATTGAGGAGAGTGTACCCAAATACCTCGGGTATTTAGAGGCTTTATAAACTCCGGCATGGTGGAGGGAGGTAGCGATGAGTTTAAACTAAAGCGTAATTTTAAGCCCGCCTTCGGAACTACGGTAAACGCTTATCTCAACCAGCATAAAATGACAGCGGCCAAAAATATGCTGATTGAGCAGGACTTAACAATTGCCGAGGTGTCTGAAAAAATGGGTTATCGGTATGCCACACATTTCAGCAGTGCATTTAAAAAAAAATACTTTGACTTCTTACCGAATAAAATAAAATCAGGAAAACTATTGCTGCTAATTTTCCTGGAGGAATTTTCCGTCATTCTGGAAAACCTGGAATCTTATTGGTATAAGTTAAAGCGATTTATCCATAATAAACAAAGAAACATAAGTGCACAACCGGCTGATTGTCAGTATACAATAAATACTAGCTTACTTATCCTTATATGGAAACAAGATTATTACATATATATATGGTAGATAGTATTTGGTAGCTCAAGCGAAAATACACATCTTAGATATTCATTAATACACACCTATGATTAATAATTCGCTCGAGTCGTACTACAGGCTCTTTGAGCAGGCGCCTATGGCTGCCGCGATTTTAGATGCTTCCACGATGAAACTTAAGGTGGTTAACCAACACATGTTAGACTTGTGGGACAGGCCAGCATCAATTGAGAACTGTGCCCTGTTAGATTTTTTACCCGAACTGGCAGAACAGGAATATCCAAACCTTCTTAAAAGAGTAGCTTTCTCCAATAAATTTCATCAGGAATCTGGTGCTTTAGTAAAAATAGAGAAAAAGGGAAAAACGGAATCTATATATATGGATTATAGTTACACTCCGCTTTCCGCAAACGGAAACCCTGCCACGGGGATTTTAGTGATGGCCACTGATGTTTGTGAGCGGGAACTGAACAGGCTTATTATCCAGCAGTGCGACCGCGACCTAAAGGCACTCGTGATGTCGGCTCCTGTGCCAATGTGCATTTATAAACATCAGAATTTCAAAATAGAAGCGGTAAACAGCCATATGTTAGACTTATGGCAGGGTACAAAAAAGATGCACCTTTCAGTACTCAACCACGTCTTTCACAATGGTGTTCCTTATACTTTCACTGAAGATAAAATCACTTACAATTACACACCGCTGTGGAATGGGGTGAAAGTGATGACGGGCGTTTGCGTGATTGCGGCGAAAAAATAAACACAGTTGTCTATAGCATACATTACTTTGGGCCGATGCAATTTTCAAGTTGTCATTCAGCCCAAAGTGGTGTTTGCAGGTATAAACTAATTGCCGGCAGTGAGAGAAGGAATAAGCCATTCGCTGCCATACAAATCAGCGAAACAACCCTCAATCTTACGACCAATCTTTTCCAGGCTCTTTGGATTTGTGATCCCTCTCCAGTCTGCCTGTTCATTGACGAGTCTGTCCAGAAGGGCTAACCAATCTATCAGCAGCAAAACTTCTGGTTGCACCACCTTCGCGTAACACCTGATTTGTAAGAGCTCGGCTTTCCGCTCTTGTTCATCAAATGGCCGTTTCTCTGGGATACAGATAAAACGTTTATTTAAGTCCGCCATTTCCATCACCGTATTGTGGCCCGCATTGCCAATCACTACTGCACATTGAAGCAGGATTTCAACCGGGTCGTTAAGCTTTCCATGCCATATTACATTTGGCTGATTGCGTGTCGTTTTTCCAGCTAGGCTACCGATGATGTGGAATGTATATGTTCGGCAGGTAGACTGCAACAATTCAATCAGCTGTTCATCGATAGAGGTTCCACCCTCACCGAGTAAAATGCCTACATTTGTGGCTACTTCCTGACTATCGCAGGCTACATTTGTATAGCGAGAAAATCCGCCTGGATAAAATGTCTTATGTACTATCCAGTCTTCCTCTTCTGCAACCGCGAGCTCCTCAGGATATGGTGCAAGTAGAAATTCGGCACTTTGATAAGCATTCAAATGCGCCCTGTCGGTACGGTTGCCGTGCTGCCTAACTACCACCGTTGGGATGCCACACAGGCGTGCAAGCATCGTCACCTCTACCGAAACATCTACGATCAGCAGCAGCGGGAAGTTCTCCTTGAAAAAAGCTGTCATTATTGCCACCCTCAACCGAACCCCATTTACGCCCAGCGGGGCATAATGCAAAAACGATAGTTCCTGCTCTTCAGACAAAGTCTCCCCTTCTGTCGCCACGTCCATTGGCAAGTGAATACATTCAATATGTTTTGGAATCAGATGCTGATAGGGTTCCAGGTTACTTCCCAGAAAAAAAACAGAGAAATTCTCCAGCGTGGCAGCGATGCTAATTGCACGCATGATATGTCCCGCACCATGGTGGTGAACGTAGTAGCCAATTGCTGGGAGGTGCGATGGTTGGTTGCTCATAACTGCACATAACCATTTAGATATGATCTTGTTTTAAAAATTCACCATCTGTTAAATATCCTAAACATTCCCACACACAGCATGTTGTCGGAGAAAACCAGCCTTATGCAGACCATCTTTCCAGTTTATCCAAATGTACAACTCAAAGCCACCATCATTGTACCCGTAAAAGATGAAGCAGAAAACCTGTTAGGAATGCTGCATGCGTTGCGCCTGCAAAAGGATGAACACGGAGATGCGATTAAACCAGATTGTTACGAGGTATTATTGCTGGCAAATAATTGCAGTGATAATTCTTATGAGCTGGCTAAAACCTATCAGTTGCAACACCCTGGTTTCAACCTGCAGGTGGCAGAAATCACCTTAGAAAAACAAGATGCACATATTGGCACTGTTCGCAGATTGCTGATGGATGAGGCTTATCAGCGCTTTCAGCTGCTGGATAACATGGAAGGGATCATCATATCTACTGACGGCGATTCGCGCGTTGACAGTCAGTGGCTGCACCACATTTTTGCAGAATTTGATAAAGGCTGCGATGTAGTGGGCGGACGAATTATCTCTGACCCCACAAACAGTCCCTCCCGCAAATTCCACCTCAAAGATATTGGTTACCGCTACCTGGTGAGTCACCTGGAATCATCCATTGACCCCTGTACTTTTGACCCCTGGCCCAGGCATTTCCAGTGTTTCGGACCAAGCACAGCAGTAAAATGCAGTATTTACGAAAAGGCCGGGCGACTGCCCGTATTGCCTTTTCTGGAAGATGAAAACTTCCGCAAAGCATTGCTCAGGATTGATGCCCGTATCCGGCGCTCGCCGCAGGTTAAAGTGTATACTTCCAGCCGCGAAACCGGACAAGTAGATTTTGGCTTTTCGGTGCAGCTGAACGAATGGACACAAATGAACCTGGATGGTAAAAAACTAATGGTTGAACCTGCGGGATCACTGATCATCAAGTTCAACGCCAAAAAGACCATCAGGAACCTCTACGAGAGCTACCTGCATAATCGCCAGCTGAATCTGGCCCAGCTAAAAAAACTATCATCCAGCTTGTTCCTCGAGCAGGACTGGCTGCAAATGAAAATTACCACCGCCTCTTATTTCGGACTTTTATGGGAAGAAATAGAACAGGCCTTGCAGCTGCACCATTGGGATGAACGCCATCCGGGAGTACATATCGATACCGCAATTGACCATTTACGCAGCTTACTATATACCAAGCAGCAGGCATAAACCTATTTGAATGAAGGACTATACATCACTTTTTTTACAGCTCGACCAGCTTGCCAGGACTACGGAACAATCTGGGCAAATGCCCCGGGAAGAAATTGTGCTTTTGAAAAAAAGTGGACTGCTCTCTATCGTACTGCCGGGGAATGAGCTTGACTTTAATCGCGGAAATACGAGCGCTTTGTTGCAGTTGTTGAAAGCTGTTGGCAGTAGCAACGGTGCGGTTGGAAGAATTTATGAAGGGCATATCAATACCCTTTTCCTGATCCATTTGTATGCAAAGCCTGCCCAGCGCCAGCGTTATTATCAGGAGGTGCTCCACGAAAAATTATTTGGCGTATGGAATACCGATGCTCTGCCAGGCATAAGTTTCAGCCAGTTTAGTGAAAAGTTAACTATCAATGGTGCGAAAAGCTTTTGCTCCGGTGCCGATTTGGTAGACTATGCCCTGATTGGCGGAAAAACTGATCAGCCTGGCAATGAGTCCGACTGGCAAATGGTCATCGTGCCGATGGATCAGGTAGAAGAACAGCGGATTGACCGGGCCTCCTGGCAGCCTATGGGGATGAAGGCTTCGGTAAGTTATTCTATAGACTTTTCCAATATTGAACTGGGGCTTAACGCGCTGCTTGGTCATCCGGGAGATTATTTTAAAGCCCCTTACTTTTTGGGTGGCGCCATCCGCTTTGCAGCAGTGCAGCTTGGGATGACTGAGACGGTTTATAACAAATCCCTCGATTATCTGCGCAGCCTCAATCGCCTCGAAGATCCTTTCCAGAAAATGCGGATTGGCAAAATGGCCATGGCCATCCATAGTGCACAGCTCTGGATCCAACAAGCAGGACAACATTTTGACGAATGGAAGGAAAGCCCGGCAGATGATGAAAGGCTGATCGCTTATGCCAACCTCTGTCGCCTCAGCATTGAAAATACTGCATTGGAAGCCCTGCAGCTTTCTACGCTTTGTGTGGGTGCCAAAGGACTGATGGCACCCGGAGATTTGGAAAGGTGGCACCGCGACCTGAGCTATTATTTACGTCAGCCTGCACCAGACGCTACCTTGCAAAATGCCGCAGGCTACCTGATCCGTAGCGAAGAACCAATCGCCAATTGCTTCCGCAGCAGCGTAGCGAAAAATGCGGAATCTCTCGCTGGACCAGCCCAACCTGAAGAAACTACCAGAAAAACCAGCCCTGGCACCCTAACTTATAGCAATGCATAACATGAAAATAGGCGTTATCGCCCACATTAAACATCCGATCAGAAGTCCCTTTTCGGGCGGACTCGAAGCATTTACTTATGATATCTGTCGCCAGCTGATGCAGAAAGGTCATCAAATTACGCTTTTTGCTTCTTCCAAATCAGACGAATCCTTAAACGTCTATTCCATTCTCGATGATACTTATTACAACGATGAAACGGGCTTTAGAGAAAAACGGCCGAACGTTTCTTCCGAATATATGGCCGAACATCATGCCTATATGGACCTGATGCAACATATCGATACCCTCAATCTCGATATTATTTTCAACAATAGCCTGCATTATGTGCCGATTACCATGGCAGGTATGCTGGAAACACCGATGCTGACCGTATTGCACACGCCACCTTTTTTTGAATTGCAAAATGCTGTAAAACTTGCGGAGAGCCGATCAGACATGAAATACATCACCGTATCTGCAAAAAACGCAGCTAACTGGAGCGACTATACCGCGAACTGCGACGTTATTCCGAACGGAATAAACCTTCAGCTCTGGGAGTATCATCCCGAAGCCAAGGGCGACTATGTGATCTGGTTTGGCAGAATTCATCCTGATAAAGGCACTCACCTGGCTTTACAGGCCGCAAAAATGGCGGGCGTCAAATTACAGATTGTCGGCACAATAGCCGATGAAAAATATTATAATGAGCAGGTCGCGCCACTGCTCAATGAACAAATCATTTGTGCAGGACATAAAAACCAGGAAGAACTTAACAACTTAATAGGCAACGCTATATTAAGCCTGATTACACCTGTATGGGAGGAGCCTTTTGGTTTGGTGGTAGCCGAATCCTTGGCCTGCGGGACACCTGTAGCAGGTTTTGCTACCGGAGCCTTGCCACTATTGATCACCGAAGAAACGGGTGTGCTCGTCGCTCCCGGAGATGCCAAAGCACTTGCCCAGGCAATTGAAAAAGCGCGTTTAAAGAACAGGGCAAGTTGCAGGAGACATGCAGAAGCCTCATTTGATGCCGATAATATGGTACAGCAATATGAAGAACAGCTCAGTCAGTGGGCGAAACTTTCTCCAGTACATCAATCCGATATCGATCATTTATGAGCTGGAAACTCTGTTTAAGACCTTCCAGTTCCATAAAATAAGCATTTACTTCATCTCCATTGAATACACAGCCATCAATCTGCGGTCGCCAGTGTACCAGGCATAAAGTGCCGGCGGTTGGCAGCGCATTGTAAACCAGCTCCCGGGTTAATACAAGATCTTCCCTGCTAAGGTAATAAGCCACTTCACTGATTACGATCAAGTCAAATTTCTCATCAGGAAACTCCTGTGGAATCGTCAGCACTTCGAACCTTGCACCGGGAACGTCCTCGAGTCGTTCCCTTGCGACCATAATAGGTTGCTCACTAATGTCTACACCTAGAATAGCGCTGCAAACCGTTGCCAGCTGGCCGGTCAGCACCCCAATAGAGCAGCCAATCTCTATTGCATTTCCAAAGTTTTTGCCTGATAGGGCACGCAGCGTCTGTTGATATTTTTCCCTTTCGTAAGCACTGGTAGTAAAATTCCAGGGATCCTGAGAGCGCGCATACATATTATCGAAATACTGCTTATTGATGATGATATCGTCCATAACCTATTGCATTTTAATATAATATTCACGGTCGCCGTAGAAATTTTCCAATACCGTATCTTTCAGTAAAAAGCCGTCCGGGTCTTCAAATATTTCCGGGATTAATTGCGACTGATGCTTTTCAATGGCTTCCTTTTTAATGTTTTTATGTTTTGCCATCGGCAGATATTGAATGCCGCCGGGTATGTTTGTCAAAGGCTCAATGTCTTTTGCATCGCCCAACGTGTACAACCAAATCAAGTATTGCCACACTTCGGCTCCTTCATATTCCTCAAGTGCTGCTGCAGTAATCTGCCAGCTGGCCCGATGGTCGCGGTGGGGATCAAATTCATAAGGGACTAGCACCAGCCCGGGATTGATGGTAGTGATGATACCGATCATCTGTGCCACAAAACCCAGAAAGCCAATTTCCCCTTCTGTTGGCAGGGCACTGTCTTTGCCTCTAAAAAAATCTATGTATTGCTCTTCCACCCCAAGCACCTGCAAGGCGGCAATGGCTTCCTGCTCCCGCAATTTACAGCGGGCAATCTCGTTGGTATTCTGAGAATTTGGGTGCGACATACTGCCGTCAGTGGTAAAGATAACATGTACGTTAATACCCGACTGGCGCAGACTGGCAATAAGGCCGCCGCAGCCCAGTGATTCATCATCAGGGTGCGGTGCAATAACCAGACAATCTTTTATTTTTTTAAAGATAGCAGTGTCTATACTCGTAGAACTGCGCAGCAAGTCCTGTAATGAATGGTGCATAATGATGATTTCACTCATGAACAAGATACAAGCCTAAATGTTTCCGAAAATCAATCGGCGCCAGGCAAACAGTTAAGAGAGCAGCTGCTATTAAGTGATAAGCTAAGCAAAAATCCCCAAAGAATGCGGGTCCTTCAATTCCAGAAACTCACGGTAATCGGCCGCCGACTGTTCAGCAAGTTCTTTAGCAATTCTGATTGCTTCGCTTTTCCATTCCCCTTGCGCCGCACCGAAGGCCATCAGTTCATCTGTTATCGCCGATCCGCTCATTCCACCACTGCGCAATTGCGAAGAAGCCGTCAGCATCGCCATATCATCAATTACCTGATAAATGTCCTTGTAGTTATCCTTGATCATCTTGAAAGCCAGTGTGTCTTTTACCGGCTGAAGCTCCTGCACCAGATAAGGTTCATCCAAAAATACTGTGGCACTCAGCATCGAGGCCGACATGTTCTGCATCCGTTTCTGAACGCATATAACACGTTCCGCATCGTTCTCCCAATTGGGTTGTTGTGTTGGATTATATGGTGCCAGCGATGAAGGAAAACACTGTTTCATCTCCACCAGCAAATGATTGTCTTTGTTAATGGTACTTCTAAGCAAAAACAAGTATCGTTTTACCCCCACACTTCCAGTGCCCGCCAGCCTGAAAACCACATCTTTCACCTTGTAATTATAGGGGCTGTAACTGCTCTTGCCTATCCATTCCGTCAGGTGTGCTTTCAGTTCTTTTTTCAGGTTCTTATCCAGCTTAAAATGCCTTTCATGTTTGAGCGAAAGGATCACCTTACGGTCGCTTACCTCCGTTCGTTTTTCCAGTAATTCTGTATAACTGCTCTCTTCAGCATTCTTTAAAAAGTCTTTCACAATACCCTTTGCCGTTCTGGGCTCTATGCTGATCGCCTTTCCGCCGAGCAGCGTACTGCAATAGGTTTTGAGAAACAAATCCCCCATGTTCATGGCTTCTTCCTCGCCTATACCCAGCGTATCGAAGGCAATAAAAATACTCGCCACCAATCGCAATACCTCCCAGAGTGCCGGTGCCAATGCCGCTTCATCAAAATCGTTCAGATCGAAATATACAAGCTTGTTATTCGCCTTGTAACTCCCAAAATTCTCCAGATGCAGGTCGCCACAAATCCATACCAATGGCGATTGAGGAAGTTTGACTTTGCTCAGCTGTTCATAAAAAACATGACAGGTACCCCTGAAGAAACGGAATGCATTTTCGGACATCGCCTCATATTTAAGTTTCACCATTTCGGGCAGGCGGTTAGCATTGAAAGTATTGAGCTGAGCTTTTAGTTTAGACATATATGGGCGTATTCCGGATACAACAAAAGCGCTAAAAGAATGTTTTTGAGAGAAAGCCAGGCTACCGAAATTAATATTTGTAGAAATAACCTCGATCAGTTAAGCACCTCTCAGCGTATCAATTGCCCTGACCCATTCTTTTTCTTCACACCTCGTACAAGGCTGGGAGGTTTCTAAATACACAGCCTGCCCGCAATGTGTAAAGGGCATAATGCGCACTTACAGTTATTTCCTTTGATTTATGCTCGTAAAACTTCGGAAAGATTGGCAAACCCATTTTAACTTCCTGTGAATCATAATACAGAAAACTCACCTGCCCATTGGTTTCGAGTAATGCCGTTCTCACCTGACCAACATGCTCAATGCTTTTCGCCCGCATCTCTGCAAAAAACTCGTCTTTAGCAAAGTTCGCATCGCTTTCCTTTTCCAGCGTAAACATTCCATCTTCGATAATATAAGCCGGGACAACTTCGAGAATGTTTTCTACCTTTTGATACTTTGCCGCCAGCCAGGTAATCAGCCTGTAAACAATCAAAATAGTGAGAAAAACCAGCAGTGAAGGCATAATTGCGGCTTCACTGTTTAACATTGGATCGCCTGCGGCAGAGCCTAAGGCAATAATGATGGCTACCTCAAATATACTCAGTTGTCGTACACCCTTTTTTCCGGATGCCCGGAGGAATATCAGGACACAAACGAACATGATCAATGTCCTTAAGCCAATTTCCATCGCAAGGGATACATCCAGGTTGAGCAGAAAAATCTTGTTCCAGTCCATGTTAACCATATTGATCTATTTGTTTGAACAACATGAACCAGCATAAATTGTTGGAAGGCCATATAATTTAGCCGTACCCATTCCTAATTCAACTTAATTGATTAATCAATAATAAATAAATTTCCTTTTAGTTTATGGACAACAAATATTCTTGCAAAAAACAACGGGTTTAGTCTTACCTTGGTTTTAGATGAGAGCGCGAACTAACTACCGTATTAAGAGTAGTCCATTGGAAAATCAAGGTGAATAATATTTTCGATTTACTTAAATCTAGCAGATGATCAAAATTCGTTCAGACGCGGTAATCCGGCATTCATCAAATTAGGTTAGAGTTGGAGGCTTTAAGAAATCAAAGGTATGAGATTCCCCGCGAAAACTGATGAAATTAAAACAAGCTTAATTCCATGGATCAATAAAAACAGAAAGCGCCAAAACTAGTGGTGATAAGATGGCGGAAAACATACTGTTATTTTTTCCAGACACTAGTCTGCCTTGATCCAGACCGAGGTTCCAGGAACTTCGAATTCAAGCACAGCTACATTTTGAAGATCCATCCCCCACTCTTCGAGTGTCGCGATGATCAATTCTGCCTCCTGAAAGGATTTACCTTTGTCTAATAAAAGGTGCAGCGCAGTTTCTTTAGTGAATTCGTTTTGCATTACTTCCGCATAGGCTAAACCTCCACCCCTACTAAATAAATTACCAATACCACTAACTATCAATTCTTTAAGACGCACAATGTATCCTGAAGTAGTCATCATATTGTTCATAGGGAGCAGATTTTTGTTTTTATTTAGCGAAAAATAAATATTTTAAAATAAATAACACAACTATTTGGACTATTAATTTAAGTACACATGTAGACATAGTTCCACACTTTTCAAATTTCATTGCCCTTGCACAAATATATGATTAAGTTTCTCTAACTTCATCATATTTAGTACACTAAATTTATCAAAAAATAATAAAATAAATATTATTTACGATACAAATGAAATATCACCCTTAACTATAATCCTTAAGAAAGAATTTTAAATCTGATGACAGCCCCAGTTTTGGGGATTTGGGGAAATAGCTACACGAATGCAAGAATTACATACTAATGTGTTGCCATGCCAAGATGAAAGGCTTTACAACTTACAGATTTCCAATGCTTTTCAACCGTCTTTAGATCAATTATTGGTTGCTTTTTTGATGAAAGAGAGTTATAACTCATTTACCTATGAACAATCTCAACCCCAAAGGAATCGATTACAAGCTATTTGCTGGGATATTGAATGACCTCTCATATACCAAGAAAACAATCATTAACACCATCAACCAATATTCTTTCTGCATCGCCGAAGCCGACCCTTCATTTAAAAAAGCCCTCCAGGAATCTGAAGTTCTTTTACCTGATGGCGAAGGTATCGTGATGGCAGAACGGATCCTTACCGGACAGAAATTAAAGAAGATCTCTGGCGCAGAACTGCATGACCATTTCCTGACCACCCTGGCCAAGAAAAAAGGAAGATGTTTCTACCTGGGATCGTCGCCTGCTACGCTTGCTAAAATCAAAGAAAACCTTGATAAACAGTACCCGGAGATACAAGCTGGATTTTATTCGCCTCCTTTCAAAACTGAATTCAGCGAACAGGATAACCAGGACATGATAGACGCGATCAATGCCTTTGAGCCAGAAGTTTTGTTCATTGGCCTTACTGCCCCTAAACAAGAGAAGTGGTCTCATCACCATAAAGAAGCTATCAATGCCAAAGTAATTTGCGCTATAGGAGCCGTATTTGATTTTTACGCAGGTACAGTAAAACGTCCGGGTAAGATGATGGTAAGTATGAAAATGGAATGGCTGGGAAGGTTGGTAAGTGAACCTAAGAGGATGTGGAGAAGGTATCTTTATTTTGGCCCTATCTATCTATACCTTATTATGAAGCGTAAAATGGATAATGGCGATCCAATTCCGCAAATGCACGAACATCAGCTAACAGAAGATTTTGACGTAAAAAAAGCGTCATGAACAGCCGTTACACCAACCTGTACAGGATTTTCTTCCTGCTCTCAGATCTCATCGCGTTCAATGTAATTTACCTGATTCTACTTTCCCACCTGGATGCACTGCCAGCAGTGGAAATGAAAAACTATACCATATTATATATGGCCAGCAATGCAGTGTGGCTGATATGGTCTTACGTAACGGCAACATACATCATTTATAAAAATGTAAAGCTGAAGCTGATTACGAAAAGAACGATGGCATCATTGCTGTTATTTTGTGCAACAGTGCTCACCTTCGTTACCTTCTTCAATTATGATTACGACTGGTTTTTTATCATCGCTCTGCTTGGCGGGTTTAGTACGCTGATTCTGATCAGTCGCCTGATCCTGATATCTTATGTATTATATACCCGGTCCAACAGTCGCTTTTATACCAATGTGGTAATTATCGGCTGCAATGAAATTTCGAAATCGTTGATCGGCATGATTTACAATAATAACCGTAACATCAGGATCCAGGGTTATTTTGATTATAACGCCAAGGATTTCAATCAGCAGGATTATCCATTTTTAGGAAATGTTAAGGATTGCCTGGACTTTGCGGTGAATAACCATATTTCAGAGATCTACTGCACGCTGTCGCCAGAAAGTTCAACCGAATTATATCAACTGGCTGAAGAAGCTGAGAAACATTTTATCCGTTTTAGGTTTGTGCCAGATCTGCGCAAATTTATAGACCGTAAGGTGCATGTAGACTTCATCGATAACATTCCGGTGCTGTCTTTACGTTCCGAACCGATGGAATATGCCACTGCTCAAGTAAAAAAACGGGTATTTGACGTGATCATGAGTCTGGCCGTAACGGTATTTCTGTTATCCTGGTTACTCCCGATCCTGGCGGTTATCATTAAACTGGATTCCAAAGGACCGGTATTCTTCACACAGAAACGCTCCGGCAAGAACAACAAAGAATTCTCCTGCCTCAAGTTACGCAGTCTGAAAGCACACAACAACGCCGACGGCGCGGTAGTGCAGGTCACAAAAAACGACGACCGTACCACCCGTGTAGGCAGGTTCCTAAGAAAATCTAATTTGGATGAGCTGCCTCAGTTTTTGAATGTGCTGATGGGACAGATGTCAATTGTTGGCTCCCGCCCACATATGCTCAAGCATACTGAAGACTTCTCAAACATGGAAAACGAGTACATGGTAAGACATTTGTCTAAGCCAGGAGTAACAGGCTGGGCACAAATAAACGGTCACCGTGGCGAAATTAAGCAGCCCGGTCAGCTAAAGCAGCGTCTGGACCATGACATCTGGTATATTGAAAACTGGAACCTTTGGTTGGATATAAAGATTGTAATTATGACGGTTTATGTCACCTTTAGAGGTGATAAAAACGCGTATTAAGATAAACCACCTACCTGTGGACACTGGGCACCTGGAGTAACCGAATGATACAGCTTAATCAGTTGTTTTGCGTTTGCTTCAGGTGAATAGTGAGTTAAATAAGTCTCCCTCGCCTGCAGACGAAAAGCGTTACGCTCTTCCTCATTCAGCTGCTCAAAATAAGCTAATCTTTCCTGAAGACTTTTTGCATTGCCAGCTTCAAAGCGCAATCCGTTAAGCCCTGCTGTAACCATATTTTTGATGTTACCCAGATCGGAAGCGATAACAGGTATGCCTGCAGAAAAAGCTTCGATCACCACCATACCAAAGGTTTCGTACCAAACGGATGGAAAGATCAATGCGGAGGCACCTGCTAACAATTCAAAAACACGTTCTTTAGGCTGTGCGCCCACAAAATTAATATGGGGGTAACGACTGCCGTAATCTTTTACCAGATCCTCGAGCGGACCGGTACCCACAATGGTGAGCGGTAAACCTGCGGCCGCAAAGGCAGACAATATAACAGGTATGCCTTTTTCTTCCGTTAATCGACCGATGTACAAATAATAAGGTAATCCATGGTTAGCTGTAGCTGAACTTGCATCTTCATCAGCTGCCGGCAGAGAAAAGCAGAAATTGGGCTTCACGACCATTTTATCTGAGAGGCCTTTGAACTTAGAACCGGAAAAAATATCCCTGGAGTGCTCACCCAGCAGCAGAAACTTATCGATTTTGCCCCAGGTACCTAGCTTTTCATGCAAATACATGGACGCAGCAATCCAGGCAGTGATTGCTTTGGAATTCTGATATACGCCATTTTTTACAGCCGAAATCGCAAAACCCGGCTGTAAGGAGTCGAGAAAAAGCTCATTATTATGGTATAACGATCCCGAAGGACATAACAGCCGGTAATTATGGAGCGTCATCACGATAGGTATGTTCAGCTTCTTAACCGCATATACTACCGCCGCAGAACCACTGAAATGCAGGTTATGGATATGTACCACATCTGGTTTGAAGTCGCGCAGTTTTTGCAAGGTTTTGCGGTAAGAACCATAATTGAAAGGCACTTGCAGCAATTTGAGCAAGGTTGAACCGCTGTTGCTAAAACTAAGCAGTTCTACTTCCATACCAGCCGAGCGCAGTAGCTCAATTTCATTGGCTACTACACTGTCTTCTCCCCCTTTAAGTTTATAATAGGTATGGACAACCAATATCCTCATTAACCTGCTTTTTTAGTTCTGTTTGTAACGCGGATAAATTCGTTGATGAGCTTACGGGTAACTAAAGCTTGCAATCCGTAAGGCTTTTTGATTTGCGCCTGCAACTCTGGGACGATGTAGTCACCTTTGCAAAAATTGAAAGTTCTTTTAACTCCTTTATCCATGGGCGTAACCAAATAATTGACGCCATAGGTATTGGTAGACTCTTCGTCGAAGCCAATATTGCTCACTTTCGATAAAACGGGGTAGATTACTTTGAGACGATTTTCCGCAACATGGGCTTGTAATTGCACATCCCATGTAGAGATCACGCCGGATATCTGTTTCTTCAGCATCCTTACCAAATCGTATCCTTCCGCATTCATGCGCTTTTTAAATCCGGGTGAAGTATCCATCATTTTCTGCAGTTCATTTTTATCCCATATGACAGAACCAAAGCGGTTTCCCCAGCCCGCCCAGCCATAAGAGCAGAAGCGTTTGTAAACAATGGTATCGTATGGGTACGTCTTTTCCTTTTTGATGGGAAAAACATAGGCCGTAATACAGAAAACAGAATTGTCTTTCCTGTAGAAATCCAGGCCATCCATCAGGTATTTGATATAGTTTGGCGCCACAACCAGATCGTCTTCAACCACGATAAACTCATCGTAGTTCTCACTTAGAAAATTTAAGCCAGTTTCAAAATTTGGTCCGGTGCTGTAATTACGGTCGCGGTAATGTTTAATGATGTTTTTAAAGCCAGTGAGTGAGTCGATATAGGCGCGGACTTCAAGGATACCCTGTTTGTCAGCCTCCTTTTTGTAGCCGTCGCTAAAAAAAACTATATCCATCGAAGCACATTCAGGATTTTTAAGCAATGCTTCTATACAGGTTTTTAATTTAGCAGCCCTGTTATAACAAAACACACCTATAATAATTGATCTTTCCATGTCTCTCTGTCTGTAATTTACTTCTTGAATTTATCCCAGATCACTGGGAACAATGTTTTCATCCACAATTTAACGAATGCTTCTGGCGCATGCGTAGGGAAATGATGCCTGATAAAGGTCATGTATTCCTTATAAGCCAAACCTTTAGGACTTTTCAAATAGCTGATGCGCTCTTTCAGTGTAGCCTTTCCGGTTTTCCAGTTGTTGCCATGATCGTCGATACAGCTGCCCAGTACACCGGGCATCACAACTGCTTTGAATCCCGCCTTTTTGGCTTTGAGCGTATAGTCGAAATCGGCAATGCTATGCGTATATTTTTCTGATAAAATCCCTACGCGATCTACAATTTCCCTTGGCACGAGCATGATGTTGGCATTAGCCAGATCACATTCCACATAGTCGGTTTCGCTATAGGCCGTGTAGTTTTGAACTTTATTCTGGTTATACAACAGGCGCCCACCATAAGAAATCTCATTCTGATGATCGATGGTACTGCCTATTGCAATTGCATTTGGCTGGGTACCGTAGATGTCGTAGTATTTAAGCAGCTTTTTAATGGCATCCTTTTCCAGCAAGGTATCATCATTCAGCAACAGGTAGTATTCGGGATCTGTTTTCAGCGCTTCAGTCCAGGAATTACGCATACCTCCTGCCCAGAACAGACTGCCGCTTCCCTTAAAAATATTCACCTTCGGATATTCCGCACGCAGCGCATCACGGGTGCCATCAGAAGAATTGTCATCTGTTAGAAAAACAGTTATGGTTGTTCCTTCAGGCAGGGTCTGTTCATACAGACTCTCCAGGCAACTGAGGGTTTTCTCCCGCCGGTTAAAAGTGGCCAGTAATACAGCTATGTTCATAATGCAGCTTTAGGTGATAGTTTAATCTTCTTTGCGCGCTTTTTCAGGGCACGATAATAGCTCAACACATAGTATTCCAGACGCATAGGCAAGGTGAGGTAAGGAATGCCGAGCGTTGTTTTCACCGTTTGCAGGTAAACATCGTCGGACAGTCCGAAGCCGTAATCAGGTGAGCTGTTCACCAAAGTTTCGTAGAGACGCGCCAGACCATACGTTTTCTCAGATGGCAAATGCCAGATGGTTACCTCCGGATCGGTCTTTTCTACATTTCTGTAAAACACAGGATTTGTCCAGATGCGCTTCAACAGATCTGTCCGGGGACTCGCCTTAAAGTCGTTTTTATAATAGATGTAACTCAGCGTTTGTGCCTCTTCGTTAAATTTAGGCAGCTTCTGTTCATAGCGTCGCATCAGTTCAGGCCATAATTCCAGGAAGTCGGCAAAAATAGTGTTGATATTTTGAACACTCGCCAGAAAGAATTCTCCGAGGTGGTAGCCGGGAATTTCTGGCACGGCTTTACCTGACAGATCTTCGTAAAGGTGTTTCATATCCACCCTGCTCAGGCCATGGATTACGAGTTCTGTACTGCAGGGATCTTCAAAAGAGATAAAGCCATTGTTAGCTTTTGCTTCATTGAAAATCTCTTCAGCAGGCTTGGTAAAAATGCAATCCGAATCTACAATGAGGTATTGATCACCGGGATTCTGATTATGTTTAACAATATATTCAAGGATAGAAAACTCATAGAACTGATTCTGGAAGAGGTTAAAATATCCTTTTGGGGTTTTATATTTAAAGTCTGTAAAGATCACTTCTACATCCAGTTCATCCAGCATTTGCTGCACACTTCGGCCATCAACCTCAGGCAACACATTGACGTTGGTGAACAGCAGATGTTTCTGTGTTTTGTTGAAACGTTTGCTGGTAGCATAGAACAATACCAGGCAGCGCCAGTAGATATTCTGATGTTTTTGTCCTGATGATTTCTCACCGGTCTGCGGATAGATACTTTCTTCTCCTTTTACATCCGCGCAAAGCCAGGTACATATATAATTCATAGTAATTAATTGTTCTATTTATGGTTTGACAATTCGTAGTCTTTTGTTCTTCTGCGGTTCACCTGATAACGGGGATGAACCTCTTCAAATTCCACTTCTTCAATTTCATCGTTCGCATCTTGCATCATGCTTTGCTCGTCGGCCTCCACAGCAGGGACACGTTCCAGATAGTAGAGGCATAAACCTACATGTCCCCAGAACACAAATGGCAACACATAACTGAAGGAGAAAAGCAATCCTGCCAGCGAAAAAGCAATCAGGATAATGGATTCCTGACTCAGCTTTTTACTAAAGGCTTTGAATCCAAGGTAAAGCAGATAGAAATACTTTAAGATCAGTCCAAAAAAGCCGTGGTAAAATAACATTTCCATATACCCTTCGTGAAAATGCTGACCAGATTTTTCCGGCCACCAGTCTACCAGTGGGTTTTTCATTTCAAAGCCGTCGAAGGTCCAGCCAAAGAAAGGCCTTTCCAGCACCATCGGGAAATAGGTACGTCGCTGATCGTCGCGAAACTTTCCTGTTCCATCTTCCCGCGCAGGATCAAGAATCTCACTGAAACGGTCGCCCATAAAAGCCAGGAAACCTGGAAACACCTGTGAAATCACAAACACAGCCAGGGCGAGCAAAATGATGGCGCCAATACCAACGCGCACCAGTTTGGAGAATCCCAGCAGGTTATTTCTCAAACTCATCAGTACAAAAATTCCCAGGGAGAACAATGCTGAGGCCCATACAGAGCGATGCTGATGAATCAGGATCACTGCAAAGCAGAAGATAAAAATCCCCAGGTACTTCATTTTGCCAAACTTCAGGAACTGGTTTAAGTACCATAACAGCGGCAGAATCATCATGAAGATTGATCGCGCATGGATTACCCGGCTGTCGCCAGAAAAAGGCCCGTAATCGTCCATGGTGACCGTTTCAAGGCTAAAAGAGAAACCTCTGCCATATATCACCATAAAGGCAATGTATAGCACCAGGTAAAACTTCGCCAGAAACTCCAGCAGGTCGAGATCCAGCGTACGGCAAACAGCCTTGATATAAATGACATAACAGATAGGAAACAGCACGCTAAACATCGTCAGCTGCTGAAAGACCGACCCGTAATTGATCATGGAATCGAACACCAGCCTAACCAGCATAAAGCTCATCAGCCCCATATAAATCTGCTCGTTCCTTTTCAGGTTGCGGAAATTATATAACACGAAAGCGAATATGGCGATACTCAGCAGCTTCTCGTACATCAGCACGATAACAGATACCGGCATCACCAGCCACGAAAAAATATTCTCCATCAGCAGATAGGTGAAAAAGATCACAAGGATTTCCTTCACATAAAATTGATAATTGAATATTTTGACGATGCGGTTCATCAGATCAGTTTTTTAATTCTACGGTATACTTTTGGGACAATATGCGTAAGCTGAATGGTGCTTAGTAAGTTGTTGAGCATAATCACTTTCAGGCTGTTTCTGTCGTCTACCCATTTGATTGGTTTTTCGCCCTGCAGGTACATGCTTTGGAAAATATCTTCTTTCTCAGGGATAATGGTACGGTACAGATCTGCCTTTTTATCTACCAGTTCTTTATTGATATAACCCATATGTTTGAGGCGGAAATTGGTGCCCCGTTTGAGACCTTTGATGCCTTTAACGTTTGGTGAATCGATAATTAAATCCTGGAAATGACCGTCTGGATGCTCACGCCACATCAGCCTGTCGTGGCCCGAAGAATAGTTTAAGCGATACCATGAACCGGCAAAGTGTTCACGATCGATAAAGTGGAACCTGCGGAAAGCAAACTTATTGATCATTTTGCTCGCCATCAGCTTGTCAAAATGGGCACGTGTTAAACCAGGTTCAAAGATCTCGTCGATATCCAGCCACAGGCACCAGTCGGGCTTGCGCATACGTGCATGGCTATACATCAGGTTTTTATCACGGCCTTCGTTGTAACCTTCGGTTCTAACGATATCCACCACTTTAGGATGTGCCTTCAGCGCTTCGTAAGTACCGTCTGTAGAGCCATTGTCGAGCACTACAATTTCATCAGCCAGTTTCTCAAAACAGTCTAACCATTCTTTGACGAAGAACATCCCGTCCTTTACACGGAGCATCACTACTAATTTAGCCATAACCTACTATTGGTTGATAATACTTTGTTTATTAAAATTTATATTGAAAACCGACGATAACATCGTGGTAACATCATTTCTAAGCGACTGGTCGAGTGTCAGAACCAATCCTGCGAAAAACACCGTAAAGCTTCCGCCATTGAGCAGGATACGGATAATGTGCATTTGCTCCGGCAGGACAGTCTGATACAGGATGCTGAATCCCCATCCGCCCAATGCGGCTAAAGGAATAATCATGGTCCAAAGCTTGAGGGAGCGGCCCATCAGTTTCATGTTGAGGTAGCCAAGGTTGTACAGCCTTACCGTGAAGAACACAAAGTCGATCAGAATATTGAGCGTCACCATTGTCACCAGCAAGCCAATTAACCCATAAGCCTTAGTCACAAAATAATACAGCACTCCGGACACGATACCTTTACCGATATTGATAAAGCTGTTCATCTTGATATCACCCAGTGCATAACCCATATTAGCCATAAAATAACCAAGCAGGTAGAAAAAGAAATTGCCAATCAGCAGGTAAACCACCAGGGTACCGGCATATTTGCCCTCTCCCGTCCATGCGGTGATGAGGCTATGGTAATTGAGTATAAAACACAGGGCAATAAAAATCGCCGCATAGGTATAATACTTAAACTGTGTATCGATCAGGTTTTTTATCCCTTCGGTCTCCCCTTTTCCGTTGGCATGTGAAATTACCGGCATCAGCGCTACGGAATGTCTTCCAATTAGCGACTGTGTCATTTGGATAGGACGTTTATTAATCTCGAACATGGTAATCATGGCCGGGTTAACAAAACGTGCGAGTACAATCATATCCATACTAGCCGCAAATCCGCCGATAATGCGGGATACCGAAGTGAAGGAAAAGATTTTGATGAACTTTTTAAAGTGACGCCCGTCGAAAATGATTTCCAGCTTTTCGCGGTTGAGCACCCTTTTTAGTGCTGCAAAATTGAAAATATTAATATAAAGCGAACGGATAAGGTTGGAGGCGGCGATAGAAATAACGCCAAAACCCATGTATAAAAGTATTACATTGGTGATCAGAAACAGGAAATTTGCCGTCAGTGACCCGATGGCCACCGGCGCAGAATTGTGCATGCCCTGATTAATACCCGAAAGACTGAAGGAAACGAGCGACATACCGGTGGCAATGATGGACACGAGTAAGGCAACCTGCAGACCATCATATTTGGATACGTCTTTATTAATGATAGTGCCAATCAGAAAGTAAAATACAAATCCCGCTATCACAGAGATAGCAAGAATGCAGGCCGAGGCCGAAAAGCCCGAACCAATGGTGAGGCCTATTTCGCGGTCTGAGTTTGCCCCCCTTAACTGGGCTATCTTTTGCTGCAGCACGTCCCCTACGCCGGGATCTGCGAGTGTCATCCAGGCTAAAATGTTACCCGTAGCCAACCAAAGTCCGAGGGTTGAGGAGTCAATTCTTTTGAGGTAAAGCGGTAGCAATATGACAGAATTGATGATGTTGGTGATCACATATCCATACTGAAAAACGAAGTTCCACTTTAATATTTTTTTATTCATGTAGTGATATTCACTGTTTTCTGTTGTTTGATAAAGCCTTTGGTGGTTGGGTTCATTATTTACCGCTGTCGATGCTTATACGTTGCTGATCATAACTTCCTCCATAAACCATTCCGGCACCGTAGCCATAACCATAGTTGTTTTTACCGAAGCCACGCGGGGCAACAGCATTGAAAACGATGGCTGGGTTAGGCAGGTTATTAAGTTTAATATTTTCGTCTATTCGTTCTACGAACGCTTTTGGCGTATAGGCATGGCGAACAACATATAAAGTAGCATCACAAAACTGCGCCAGTGTATAGGCATCCGAAACCGGACCTACCGGCGGAACATCAAGTACGATATAATCATATTTTTCGTCCAGGTAGTTGAGCAGTTCTTCGGTCCTGTTTCCAAGTATAAGCTCTGAGGGATCTGCCGGCAAAGCGCCAGTAAGCAAAAGCGACAGGTTTTCATTCTGTCCTGATGGGATGATAGCCTGTGCCGCAGAGATAGACCCCTGAAGGTATTCAGTGATGCCCACACTTTGTTTAATGTTAAACTTACGGTGTAGCGTAGGGTTGTTCAGGTCAAAGTCGAGCAAAGCTACTTTTTTGCCAGTCATGGCTAAAGTTATGGCCAGGTTAGAGGCCACAAAGCTTTTTCCTTCGCCAGAAATCGCAGAAGTTACCATTACCCTTTTGTTCATAGTGCTTACCCCCAGGTATCTTAATGTGGTACGCAGGCTTCGGAACTGCTCGGCAATAAGCGTACGCTGTTGTCCCCCCATTACAATTGGGCGGTGGCTTTTATCAGTTGAAATCTCGGCAATCACCGGAAGTTTGGTGAGACTTTCGATATCGCTCTGGAACATGATGTTTCTGCGCAGACCTTCTTTGGCTGTTACAAAACCCAGTCCGATGATTCCTGCACCAAACAAACTGGCAAGGTAGATCATTTTTCTTTTCGGGCTTACCGGAAATTCAGACGATTCGGCACTATTAACTACTTTACTTCCCGATCCATTGGAGATATACGATAAGGCCGTTTCTTCTTTTTTCTGCAGTAGGAAAGTATAGATATTGCTTTTGATCTGTTGCTGTCTGCTGATATCTACCATTTTACGCTCTTTCTCTGGCATAGTCTGCAGCGCCGAGGAATAGTTACTGGTGGTAGAAGTAAGGTTTTTGCGGCTGGCCTGGAGGCTGGCGCGTTGATTTTGCAGGTTTTGTACAATCTGGGGTTTGATTTTATCGATCTGATCTACATAGGAAACATACATCGGGTTATTTTCGCCGGTTGTTTTCTTTAAGCTTTCGGCATTCAGCTGCAGCTCATAGATGTTTTTCACCATCTGACTTAACCCTGGATCGTTTACGCCTACTGTTGATGGCACAACACCATTTGCCAGGTTATTGGAACGCACAGAACTTTCTACCTGGTCCAGTACAGATAGCTGCATGTTAATTTCGCCAATCTTCTGGTCGTTGTTGCTTACGTTTTCAAGGTATAACTTTCCCTGGGTCCCCACATCTACAGCACCTTGTACGGTACGGTAGTTTTGCAGGTTACTTTCGATGGCCAGTAATTCACTTTGCACGCCGGCCAGACGCTGGCTGATAAACTCCATGGTATTGGCAGCCAATCTGTTTTGCTCGTCGATGGCCGCATTATTATATACTTTAAGCACATCGTTGAGAATATCTTCTGCCCTTGCCGGGTTTTCATCACTTAATGAGACGCTAAGGATGGTGGACAGTTTGTTGGCTTCAGTTACTTTGATGCGTGAGCCTAAAGTAGCCACTGCTTTTTTAGCGGGAATCAGCGTGAAAAAGAAGTCGCCATCGCTGCGCAGGTTTTTGTTGTGGGTGTTCATCATGAACATCAGCAAACCATAAGGTGTTTTTACCCAGGCATTGAGCGGATATTTTTTCCCGCCAATCGTCACCGCAGAACCGTTGAAGGTAAAATCCACAGGATCGGAAGAGGTGACCGACTTAGGGTCCTTCGCTACGATTTGTATTGGGGATTTCTGATAGGCTACTTCTTTGGATAACGACGTTTTAGTGTAAACCGGTGCATAAAGCGACAGGTCTTCCACCACCTTATATAAGATAGGGTTAGACATGATCATCTCCCGTTCATTGTCGATCGTTTTTTTAGGCACCGTAATTTGCATCGGGGCATCCGTTTTCAGCTCGTCGGCACCTTTCTTTTCATTAATCATGATACGCGCCGTAGCTTCATACAAGGGTGCGGTCATCTTTAAATAAACCCATGAGCTTGCCAGGGCTATGGCAAATAAGATGGCAAACAGTGGCCAGTAAGGCAATAGTTTAAACAACATATTTCCTCCCTGCTCTGTTGTAGCTCCCGGCTGTGGCTCTGACGTTTTTCTGATTAATTTCATCTGCTTCTTTTTTTTGCTTAGCGGGCTATGCGGTCAATAATGATGGCACCAAATGATAGTGCACTTAATATAATAGGCAGCAATTGTGAGGTCCTGGTAGAACCTGCTACTTTTGCTTTATTGGCTTCTACATAGACAATATCGTTCGACTTCAGGTAATAATATTCTGAACCGAATATTTCGCTGGAGTTGAGGTTGATTCTTTTAATTTTTTTCACACCATCCTCTTCGCGGATGACCATAACGTTTTCTTTTTTTCCGTAAATTGTGATATCACCCGCCAGGCCTAAGGCTTCGAGCAGGGAGATTTTTTCACTTGGCACGTTTACAACAGTTGGTTTAGATACCTCTCCAAGGATAGAAACCCTGAAGTTTAGCTGGCGGACAATTACAATTGGATCTACCAATAGCTTCCTGTTCACCAGTTCGCGGGTAATTTTTAAACGCAGTTCGTTGGTAGTAAGACCGTCGATTTTAAGGTCGCCCAACACAGGAAACTGAATCATCCCCTCATCGTTCACCAAATAACCTGGTGAAGCCTGGTTAACACCACCAAGTCCGGTGCTGCTTACGTAGGAGTTATTAGGTTTGTTAAAAATTTCTGTAGCTGCAGGATTTAAACTCGTAACTGCAATACTCAGCAGATCATTCGGGTGTATCGTGTTTTTTGACGGAACGTTAGCAGATTTCAGAACTGCATCCTGCTGATCGTTAAAATACACCGTCTTTCTATTACTGGCGCAAGAGCTAAGTAACATTTGAACACAGATAACCACTAAGATTGAGAGCGTCGTTCCGCGAGCGCTAATTTGGATTCCTTTGAGCATGAGTAGAATTAGTTTATAAACTACCCCCTGCCATAATCAGGCCTGCTTTTCGCAGATTTAAAATAATGCCAGTTTGCCCTTCCACACACATATGTGATTTGAAAAAATGTTTTTTTTTCAGATTACGCGTTTTTGAGCAATTCAGGCCGTATATTCCTGAGAGTGGTGAATTGGGGAACGGTAAGTCCGGAACATTTCCCCCCACTATGAGTAAATATGAGTAATTTCATAATCTGTGACGACTCCAAAAAATTTTGAATTATTTTGAAATATTCTTAAAAGGAATGCTAGAAGCTGTTTTAGGGGTATTTTTCTGCTGATTTCAGCGTGTACTTTTCACACTCAGCCTGTAGCAAAAACAGTACGCAGGTAAACAAATGGGCTTATATATCCCGCTATTCCCCAACCGCAGGTCTAAGCTCCGCAGGTTCTTTGCCGGAGTAGTTGAGGAAACCAATTTTCAAGCGCAGCAACACTTTCACAATGAGCAGCGTAGTAACATATACAAAGATAAACTTAAGCATAAACCAGGGGAGAAATGTAGCAATCTTAAGGCTGAAGGTATCGATTCCAAATTTCGAAAGGATTTTCAGTAAAAATACAAGCATCGCGAGCGCGTACATATGGTAGAGATAGATGCCAAAAGTTTCTTTACGCGGACTAATCCATTTTGATGAAAGGGGCTTATCAAATAGCCTCATCATGGTGATAAAAGCGACTACAGAGTAAACCTGATTACTGATGCGGAGTATGCTGAGGGGTTCATTATCCGCATTGCGCCACATAGAGACAGACTCGATGCAACACAGTATATATAATAGCAAGGCAGCAGAAATAAGGGTACTGAGATTAATCCTGCGGATATATCTCGCGAGGTTGGCACGGGCAATATAGTAGCCGAGCCACAGATAGAGGATAAAACCGAACAAGGCATGTACATGCGACTGCGCATTTTCTGAATAAGCAAAATACCAGCTGTGGCCCAAAGTAACCGCCAACAGGAAAAGTCCGAAATACTTATTGTCGAGGAAACGGCGAAAGCACATAATTACAATAAGGGAAAGCCAGTAACTGGGCAAAAACCAGAGCGCCGAATTTAAAAACATATCAGCCGTGTAAGCGGCCACCCCCATATCCCCGGCCATGTGCATCACATGAGTTTTGAAGATAAAAAGCAGCACTATTCCCGCGAAGGCGAAAATATAAGGCAGGAATGTAGCAAACAGTCGTCTTTTGAAATATGCCACTGGCGGTTCGGTATGTATTTTTCCGGCGAGCAGGAAGCCAGAAATCATGAAGAAACAGATCACCCCAAACTTGAAAAAATTCATGAAAAAGATATATACCGGAACATTATCCAGCATCAAGTAATTCGTACCACCAGCAAAGCCCGGGGTGTGAGCCCAGATAATTCCGATCATGCTGATCATCCTGATCCAGTCTACAAAGGCATAATTGGTTTTCTTAGAGGCGGCACGCGGCAGATCTGTTCTGATTGCTGCATTTTCTGACGGAGTTACGCTAATTTTTCCCTGCATGTCTATAAAAAGATAAAAATCACGCCAGAAAAGCTTTATAAATCGATTTTTAATCAAAAATCTCAATTTAATCAAAACCTTTTGCCATTTAAATGATTTAGCTTATGACCTATTACAAGCATATCATGAAAAAGGCTTACATAATCCTGGCACATAAGAATTTAACACATCTGGCAAGGATGGTAAAGCGGCTGGACGACGGCAACTCATATTTCTTTATCCATGTGGACCTTAAAACGCCACTTCCCTGCGCCTATGCAGAGCTGGCCAAGCGTAAACACGTAACGCTAATCAAGCGTATTTCTACTTCCTGGGGTGGTTTTAGCCTGGCGCAGGCAACGCTAAACGCACTGCAGGAGATCAAAGCAACAGGTATAGATTTTAAAGCTATCAGCCTGCTGAGCGGGCAGGACTACCCGATTAAAAGTAATCAGGAAATTGATCAATACCTTAAGGTATCGGAATATAGCGTATTTCTGGATTACTTCACGCTACCTAACTACAAGCGTTGGGAATCAGGCGGAACGTATCGGTACAAAAAATATTTCTTTGGTATCGGCAAGGTATCGCTGATGTTTTCACAATTCATGAACCTCGTGTCCACTTTTGTGCCGGTTTTTGCGAGAAAGTTACCTCCGGATCTAGTTCCTTACTGCGGCTCTCAATGGTGGACAATTGACATGTATGCACTGGATTATATTCTTAATTATATTGAGGAACAGCCAAATTACCTAAATTTCCACAAATTCACCTTTGCACCAGATGAGTTGTTTTTTCACATCATTTTGTTAAATGCTACAGATCCGAAGCTGAAGGAGAGTATTTGCAAGGATAACCTTCGCTTTATCAAATGGGAAAAACTGGATAATGCTCACCCAGAAGTACTAAGCACCAAAGATCTCAAGGATTTAAGCACAAGCAATTCGCTGTTTGCAAGAAAATTTGAAGGCGTAGAAGATGAAAAAATACTGGATTTGATTGATGAACAGCTTTTGTTCCAAACCGATTTGCACCTATAAGCATAGTTGAGGACTAGTTTGCCGGCCAGATAATGTTGCCCTGAGAAAGTGAATTTGAGCATGATTGAAAGCAACTTTAGACATTGCTAAGATCGCAAAAAACAATTCGCCTCTAAAACCTGCTAGCTCTAGTGAGGTTTTAAAGGCGAATTGCTGTAAATGGAAATTACTTCTTGGTGATGATCACCGCAGGCAGCATAGACTCGTCTACCGCCGCACCCCAAATATTGGCATCCCAACCTTCTGGCTTGGCGCTGTTTGGAGATAGCCAGGCATTATTCTGGTAATTAGTTTTATTATAAAACTTCACTTTATTGGCGGTTACTTTATTGTTGGAGGTTTTCCATCCGCCTATATCATTCACATATAGCCCTACATTAGTAAATGCCTGCTGTTTGCCATAAATGGAATTGTTAACGATGGTGATATAACTACCGCCAGAGATGGCCATACCAAACTGTCCGGGGTTGACCACTATATTTTCTGAGGCATAGAGGTAGGAGCCGCCATTATCTCCTAACATGATTCCACCCCCGCTTTCACTCGGTCCACCGCCCCTGATCCAATTGCTTTTGATGATGATCGGACTGGCGGCTGTACCCTGACTTTGGTATAAACTGATGGCGTCCTCAGCATAACTCTGTCCGATGATATTCTCGCCTTTATTATTGGTGATAGCGCTTCCGGCACCTTTCACATTGTTAAACTGCACGAACTGACCTCTTGGGAAAGGCCCCTGCATATTCAAGAACTGGTTATTATTCACCACTATTCCTCCCGCTGTATGGTCGGCATATACTCCTGTACTCACTTTGGTGAAGAAGTTATCCTCTATCGTGATATTATTGCAATTGTACAAATAAATGCCAACGTCGCTGCTATTTGCCAGTCGGTTACCGGTGATTTTAATATTGTAACAATTGGTCAGTTTGATCAAAGGTGCAGATCCACCGCTGAAGGATTTACCGCTGATCGTAATGTCGTGCTGACCAGTAAGATCTATAACCTTCGAATCAGCATAGGCTGGGTCTGTAGTTGCCGTATAAGGCGACAAACGTGTGCCCGGCAATGGGGATTCCATCAAGCCATTAGGCATCATCCACTGTACAGCAAGATTTCCACCACCCCCTCCTTGTTTGTGAAGCACTTCTATATAATACTTTTCGCCAGCTTTAAGGGCAATTGTTTTCGACTTTTGCGAAGCGAACTTGGTCCACTCCCTGCTGCTGCTCCAGCTAAGAGTATAAGCAATGCGAACCTTGTTAGTTGGCTGGGCATCGGTCGAAAGCCAAAGTTCACCAGCATCATCTGCTGCAATCCAAAAGGTATAATTTCCAGTACTTGGCGCTGTGATATAACCGCGGATTCTTTCACCATAGTTTTCGCCAGAATTGATCGGTACTTCCAATGCGGTGAGCTGTATGGTTTGTGAGGGTATACTATTAAGGGTAATCTGCGCTACGTCATTGCCGCTGAGATTGTTCCATACTTCACGGTAAATGCTTCCTGTAGCGGTACTTTGAACAGCCGCGGCAGCGCTGTTGCTAAGCGCCATGGTTTGTGAAGTTGTTGGTAACTCTCCTGTGGCGACGTCTTTGGTGCAGGACATTAGCATAGGGCCGATACCAAACAGCCCTATCAGGCAGTTGTATTGAATTTTTCGAAAGTTGAATGAGAGATTTTTCATGTCGTAGGTTTTGGTAAACAATCACACCCAACCATTTGTATTACAATAACTTGAATGTGATTGTTTTAATTTCGAAGAATAAACACTACGGTTGTAAATCGCGATTCTGTTTAGCTTGCCTTCTTCAGGTCTTTCTTTACCTGTTCTTCTGCGGCTTTAGCTTTCTTTTCTTTTTCCCTTTTTTCTTTGCGCTGCTCCCTGCCGGATTTTTTCTTATCGCGTCTTTCCTCATGGATCACCTTGTTCGTTTTACGGTTATAAAGGGCATCTACAATCCCCTGTCCCGTTCTGCTGAAAACCTTTATCTGCGGTTTTTCATGCGTTCCGGTTACTACCACTGGCACACCAATCCAGCCTGCAGGTGGCAGGCCAACTTTAACCAGAATGTCCAGTAAACCATTGAAACTGGTGGTACCACTGATGGTTGGTCTAAGAACGGACACTTTAAAGGTAAACTCTTCAATGTGGATAAGGTTATCTTTGATATGAGTTTCGATGTTGACTCCTTTCATATCCGGATTATTGAAGGCATCAGCCCCCACTTTATCACCAATCACGGATAGCATTTTAATGTTTTTGACGGCAACATCACGGAGGTTAACCACCCCACCTCCTTCAAGAGAAGGATAAATCGGGTTCATATTTGCATCAAAATCGCCTTTCAATTTGTAATCCAATGATACAATTCCGTTTACATCCTTCGCCGTAGTGGCCATCTCACGAATCATATCTATTTCCTTATAGGCACGCTGCACATTAAAGTCTTTCACTTTAACGGCTACGTCGAAATTCGCAGTAATGGGCGATTCATCTTTGTAACGGGCATCAATCGTCATTCTGCTGCCAGCCATATCGAAAGAGGTATTTTTCAGGCTAATCTGTCCGCCACTAATGCCAGCGAGACCTTGAAGCTGATTGATCGGCAAGCCTTTGAAGTCCACTTTTTTGGCATTGGCTTTCAGTGAAACATCCAGGTTACGCGGAACGATGATTACCCCGCTGCTCTTAGGATTTTCTGCCTTGGCATATTCAACTGCCGCAGATTTATCGTCGTTATTGCCATTTTTGAGTGCCATAAATTCGTCCACCAGAATATAGTTGGAGTTAAGGGCAAAATCCCCATGTAAGGTACCTTTACGCTCAAGAAAATAATTGATCGTATTAAGGAGGTGACCGTTGAGTGAAAAGTCTGATTTACCATAGGTAGCATAGAATTTCCTGAACCACATTTTCTCGTTCTCAAATTCGAAGCTACCTTCTTTGAGGTAAAATGGCTTAGGCAGATATGCTGTATTGGCCTTGATGTTTTTGAGCACCAACGTCCCTTTATTATCCAGTTTACTGTACTGTCCGCTGGTCGCATAACTCTGACGCCCATTCAAAGAAAGATCTGCAGTGATTATACCACTTACATCCAGTCCTTTTCTGGCAAATACCTGGTATATTTTACCAATATTCAGTACGCCTTTAGCCCTTACTTTATACAACAAATCTTCAAAGTTCTGCAAATCGGCATTCACAAAGACTGGATTGCCTTCGAAATCAAATCTAAAAGGGTCTAATTTAACGCCAAGACTGCTAAAGGTACCATCAGTATTGATGATGTTTGCCGTCATATTGATGTTCTGTATCGGATTTGGATAAGATGCAGTTTTTACCCAGCCATCTTTCAATGCCAGAAAACCTTTGGTTTTTGGGAAGAGCTTCTTGTCCATATTAAAGATACCATTTGCCTGTACATCGGCATTCATCATTCCCCTCATGTCAAGGTCTTTTAATCCCAATGCCTCGTCCATGGTTTGCAGGTTTACTGCGCCCTTGATTTTGGCATTTACCGACATTTCGCTCAAGCCTTTTGTTTTTACTATAGCAAGGAAATTATTTTTTGGCCCAAGGTCGAAGCTAAGTTTTTTAAGATCAAGCCCCAGTTTTTCAACGTCCAACTCCGGTAAATCGATATTTAAGTTTACGTTGAGGTTGTTCATCGGAACGGGAGCCTTGGCATTGGAAATCATTCCATCTTTTACGAGAAAACGTGCAGTGAAGTGCGGTTTTAAGTTGCGGGGTTCACTAAATTTTCCTTTCAGGCTGAAGAACAGATCACTCTTACCTTCCAGTTTGGTATCTTTAGACCAATCGAGGTATTGCGGAGGCAGCACAGATATCATGTCGCGGATGGTTGTTTTTTGTGATGCTGCCTTGATGTCAAGATCATAACCATCTTTGAGAATACTCACGAAACCGGTGAACTTTAAGGGCAGATCGTTGATTTTTAATTCGTTTTTTCGAAGTACAAAAGTTAGTGCATCTGTATTTATTCTGGTGATCAGATCGGCATGCAGCGATTTCTGTTTGGCATAATAAATCCTGTCGAGGCTAAAATCCAGTTGGTCGATATCCAGATCGGTTTGGAGATCGAAAATATCTTCACTTAAACCACCTTTTCCTGTGTAGTTAAGTCCTTTAGCATCAACCAGTACCCTGGCTGAATGGTCATTGTATTTAATATGCCAGTTTCGGAATTTGATTAGATCAAGCTTGATAGAGGTGCCTTTTCCCGTGGTATCTTTGGGACTTTCGGAAGGAGTAGAAACGTAGACGTTATAGTTTGCCTGACCTTTGCTGTTTACAAAAACGTTGGCATAGGCATCGGTAACATAGATCTCATCGATCTTTACTTCACCGTCGAATATCAGATTCTTCAGATTGATTCCGGCTGCTACTTCCTTTGCTGCCAGCAAGGTATCCTGCTGATAAGGTTTGGATCCCAATAACAGCAGATCATCGATGGACACTGTTAAGGAAGGGAAATGACGGAAGAATGTAAGGTGTGTTTTTTTATAATCCAGTTTGCCGGCGAGACGTTTATTCGCAAATATCTTCACCTGCTCGGAAATAGTTCCGGGAAACAGGATCGGGATGATGAACATGAGGAAAAGCACAGATACAATAAAAATCCCCAACCATTTTAAAGTCTTCAAAACTATTTTTTTTATAATTTCCATATGCTTGCGATCTTGAATTTGAATTGACGGTAGATAGAACCTGGCAACGTCAATTAGATTCAATCGTTAACAACGAAGAATAAAATTAGTTTCAAATCGGGCTTTAAATAGATGTTAGCTTATGTTTGACTGGGAATAAGCATTCCGCATCCAACATTAATTACTGGTTGTTCTTATTAAAATAAATGCCACTAATCATGCTTTGATTTCCAGATGTAAACGCCCAGGTAATGAAACAGGATGCCGATTCCCCAGGCTATTGTGGACCATAAAGGCCATGGATACGTTCTATCGGTCAGGTACCAGATGAGCCAGGCAGCAGGGATGCTGAGTACAAAGACAATGAAATGGATTCTGAAACCCTTTTTCGGGTCTACGGGCACAGGGGTACCCCATTGGGATTGATTTGTCATAATGTGATTCTAAATTGATTAAACAATTGAAGATAACACAGATGCCAGTTCGGAAATAAGGAGGCAAATCACAAAATAGCTGTGACTGAAATCACTTTGGCCGGATCACTTGCTGTGCGCATATAATCTGCTCAAGGTCTCGCGGCTAACACCGATAAATTCTGCGATATACTTCTTGGGTATCAACTGTAACAGCTCGGGATACAATTCGCAAAACTGTTCATAGCGTTCGAGGGGCTTAGTGCAAAGCAGCAATTTCACCCGCTGTTGCAGGGCTACAAATCCGTGAGTAAGTTTGACCCTAAAAAAGTGTTCCATCTTATGCATATCTGCCGCCAGCCGCTCCCTGCCATCGAGGCTGAGCCTGAGCACTTCTCCTCCGCTGAGACATTCGAGATACATACCTGAAGGAAGCCGATTGAAAAAGGCTTTGTAATCAGACATCCACCAGTCTTTAACCGCGAACATACAGATATACTCTTTGCCTAATTCATCGAGGTAAAAAACTTTGTAGATGCCGGACAATACGAGGTATTCGAACTTAAGTTCCTCACCTTCCTGAATCAGAAACTGATGTTTTCTTACGCGCCTTAATTGAAAAAACGATTTTACATAATCAAATTCATGATCTTCAAGAGGTGATATTTGTTCAATATGGGCTCTCAATCTCTCCATAGTATAAAATCATGTGTGAAAATAATAATTTTATCCGGAATAAAAAAGAGAGAGCCGGGGCTCTCCTTTTCTCATAGATATAAATAAATACTGGTTAGAATGCATTGGTATCTCCTTTGAATATATTGCCTACAGTCATAAAAAGGATTTTAAAGTCGAGTGTAAGATTCCAGTTGCCCATATACCATATGTCATGCTCCACACGGGCTTCCATCAATTCTATGTCTTTGGTTTCGCCGCGGTAACCATTTACCTGCGCCCAGCCGCTGATACCAGGTTTTAAAAAGTGACGTGTCATATAGGTATCAATCAATTCACTGTAATGCTCTGTATGGGAAACCATATGTGGACGGGGACCGATGATACTCATGGACCCATTTAATACATTGAAAAACTGCGGAAACTCATCCAGACTGGTTTTTCTCAAGAACCTGCCAACGGGGGTAATCCGCGAGTCATTTCTGCTCGCCTGCTGTTGTCCGCTTTGACTATTTATCCGCATACTGCGAAACTTGTAGCACCAGAAATCAGTATTATCCCGACCCGATCTCAGTTGTTTAAAGATAACCGGTCCCGGACTTTGCATTTTAATAATAAGTGCCAGAATGGGATATAGCCAGCTCAGGATAAAAAGAATAACCAACGAACTGATCACAATATCGAACAATCGTTTGCGAAAGCGGTTACCGATATCCTCCAATGGCTCATGCCGCGCAGAATAGGACATAAAATCGCCCGTCCTGTCAAATTTGAGGCTATAGTCTGCGGCAAGCATATTGGGTACAAACTTAACTCGTATGCAATGCTTCTCCCCTTCCATAATCAAACTTTGCATGTCAATTGTATTGCGAAAGTCCATGCATACATACAACTCGTAAATTCCCGCCTTAGCTGCTGTTTTAAAACTCTGCGCAAGAGAATAGCTGCTCGAGGGAGCTTTAATCAGCTTTTGCTCCTTATGAAGAAAACCTCTGAAATCCAGTGAATTCTGTGAATTCAAGTAATGTGCCAGCTTCAAGCCATCATTATTCATATCCATAATCCCGACCGCCGTTTTTAGATTAGGGTTATTGACTAGTAGATTTTGTAATCCTGTGCCGGTGAAGCGGCTCAATAAAAAGCCAAAGAAACTCAGGGAATAAAAGGCAAGCAAAAACTCTCCCGGAAAATAAAACCGGCCGAGAACCAACAAGTAGAAGATGAACAAAACCGAATGGAGCAATAAACATAAGCCAGTAGTCTGATAGATGTAATTAACGTGACTGACTTTCTCCGAAGAGTACAGTCCGGTGGTAGCGGCGCAGACCAGCCAAATCATATTGCTAATGACTGCAATTTCCCGGTAGAAAATCTGGTCTATCGTGACAAAGTATTTATTTGCCAGGTAATACCCTAAAAATAAGCAGGTGTTGATCAGAATGAAGTCTGTCACTGCGAGAAAAAAGCGTAATAAATAAAAGTACCGGGTTACCATATATAAGTTAAAGCGAAAAATTTAGATAGGATTTATGCTGAAGAGTAAAAGCAAGGGCCAAAAATCGCAGAAGCTATACTCGGCGAGGTCTATGCAAATCCTGTGCACAAAACTGAAAATAATGGATCACGATCGGTAAATATTTCTATTTGAATATTTTTATTATCAACATATGAAATAATAAAATCGCCCAAATATACTTACAGACGCATATTACTGGATTAAATCATATATTATCATTAAGCTATTGTAATTTTTACATTACGATTTTTGATTTCGCAATTAGTCTTATGAGGCGAGAATAGTATTGTGTAAATGAATTCCCCATTACACGAAATGAGTATGCGACACCCCACATTTTAGTTTTAGCGGAAAAGAACCACACTGAATTTATATCTATCGCAGAGAACCATCAATATATGTAATATCATTCAGCCGGTTAGTAGGAGATTAAGATTTGAAGCACTGAAAGGCATGCTGGAGGAGAAATAAGTTTACGGAAAGAAATCCAAAGTATATTCCCCAAATTTACCCAATGTGAGAAAGTTGTTACAATGAATTATTTTTTGTATTAGTCGCCAAACAACATCGAGAGGTGTAACGTTTTTTTTACTTTGACGTAATTTCTAAAAAAGCAGATAAATTAAAAATAGCAGGCCGATCACGCAAAGATTACTCAAAATAAAAATACCAACAATCTGATAAATAGATAGATGAGATCTATTACCTTGATCTCCTGCTGAGCCTTTTTTTGGCAGAAAATGTGGATCGTTCTTTTTCATATATCTAGTATACGGTTTTTTTAGCACAGTACATAAAGTTTAATTTACGCCGTTCCCCTGTGAACAAAGCAAATAGTAAAATGTTTTTGCTCATTGGTATTAAAATTGAATTGCTCAGTTAAAAAGCTCCTATCCAAATGAACAAAAGCTACTTAACTCTCTCTAAGATTTCCTTTGCGCTAAGCGACCTTGTGTTGCTAAATTTTTGTTTATTAATCTCCTGCTATTTTTCCGGTCTTACTGTTACGCTTTTTGCGAGAGAAGCGCTGTACAACCTGGCAGCATCTGATTTGATCTGGATCCTTTATGCTTTACTTTTTAATTTATACAGCGAGCAAACGCTGGTGAAATATAAAACAGTGAAACGCGCAACACTGCGCAGCGCGGCACTGTACCTCATTACTTTTCATTCCTACATGGAATTCTTCAGCACCGGTAAAAACGGTATGTTTCTGATGCTGTTTTATGCGGTAGTTATTTTAAGCTTTATGCTGTCCAGAGCGATTTATACTTTATTCGAGGCACTGTTGCTCAGCTTAATTGACCAGGATGAAGCCGTAAATGTATTCGCAATAGCGTCAATCGGCGGCCATTGGGTTCAGCTTTTGCGCCTGATGCCTTTGTTTTCCACCAATAACGTTTCTTTCCTTTCTACCAAACCAAGCCTGGAGGAAACAGTATCAGGACACCGCTATTACCTGGTTCCGGATGCCAATCGCAAAAATAAAGTAGGATTAGTGAAATGCTGCCTATCTATAGGCTCTAAGATCGTGTTTGCCAGACCAAAGGTGATTGTAACCACCGGTGCGGCACCAGGACTGTTCGGCATTTTTATCGGTAAAATCCTCGGGGTAAAAACGGTTTGGATAGATAGCATTGCCAATGTTGAAAAACTATCATTAAGTGGTAAAATTGCTTCTAAAATTGCCGATCGGGTTTATACCCAGTGGGAGCACCTTGCTACGCCACATATCATCTTCGCCGGAAATATTCTGGATGCATGATTTTTATTACCACCGGCACACAAGAACCTTTTGACAGATTGATTAAAGTAGCAGACGAAATTGCGGCCCTTTTGCCAGAGGTGCCTTTCAAAGTCCAGGCCTTCACGGCAGTTTACCAGGCCCAGCATATCGAAGTGGTTAATTTCATGACGCCCGTTGAATTCGAAGATAATCTCCGGAAAGCCAGCCTGATCATCAGCCATGCTGGAATGGGCACGATCATCTCAGCGCTGGTGAACCAGAAACCAATCATCGTGATGCCAAGGCTCCTGAAATTTAAAGAGCACCGCAATGAGCATCAACTGGCCACAGCCAGAAAACTCGACGAGCTGAAATATATAGCGGTTGCCTACGATGAAAAGGAGCTGAAGCTCAAGGTGATGGAGATGTGGCCCGATAAACTGAACTGCATGCACCAGGTAGGGAAATTTGCTTCGGCCAGACTGATTGATTCGCTGAAAGGCTTTATAAATGAATAATAAGGGCTACAGGTTGTAACCCAGCAATAATAAATACATATATGTTAAAAGGAAAAATCCTATACTGCCTCCTGATCCTGATAAGCCTAAGCTCTTGTGGTTCTTACAAAACGGTTCCCTATTTCCAGGATCTGGACCATTCTCAGATCACCAGCCATAAAATAGAAAATTCCGGACCTATTACTATCCAGCCCGCCGATATTTTAGGAATAAATGTGAACAGCAGAAACCCGGAATCATCGTCGATATTTAATTATAACCTAAACAGGGTGACAGGAAATAATTACGACCTGTCTTCTGCCAATCCGGTAACGGGCTACCTGGTTAATGACAAAGGAGAAATCAATCTGCCCCTGATTGGCAGCTTGAAAGTAACAGGTTTAACCACTTTTCAACTGACGGAAAAGCTGACGACTACACTGCTGACTTACTTTAAAGATCCTGTGGTGAACATCAGAATTCTGAATTTCAAGGTGTCAATTTTAGGCGATGTGCAACGCCCTAACCTCTATACATTACAGAATGAACGCACCACGGTAACGCAGGCATTGAGTTTGGCGGGCGACCTAAACATTACCGCGATGCGAAAAAATGTAGTGCTTATCCGCGAAGAAGACGGGGTAAGAAAGTTTATTCCGATGGACCTGACCTCAAAACGCATTTATGAATCGCCCTATTTCTACCTGAAAAATAACGATGAAATCTATGTGCAGCCTGACCGTACAAAATACGCGACTGTAGATCGTGGCTACCGGGTAACCACGCTGGTCCTTTCCGGACTTTCCATCATTGCGATCGTTCTTTCCAACTTATACCGCTAATCTTTATGAGTGTAGCTCAAAATACTTTAATCGTGATCCCTGAGGAAAAGAAGTCTTCCATCAGCATCCGAAGCATCATCGGTAATTACGCCTATCACTGGCCTTTATTCGCTATCGGCCTTTCACTGGCCGTTGTTCTGGCATTTTTATATGTAAAATCCACTAATCCTGAGTTCACCATCAATGCCACTTTAATCATAAAGGACGTGAAGAAGAGTCCGGATCAGCAGTCGGCCCTGAGTGAAATAGATCTCCTGAATACCTCCAACCTGGTAGAGAATGAGATTGAGGTATTGAAATCGATGCAACTGATCCATAAGGTGGTGAATGATCTTCAGTTAAATGTGATCTATAAAACTGACGAAGGCTTACATTCAGAAGAATTGTATAAGACGAGTCCGGTTAGACTGGTATTGATCAAGCCCAATGATAAGATCGAAAAAACACAGTTGAAAGTTGTGCTGAAGGACAAAAACACCTTTAGCCTGAAAGACGCCAAGGGAAATGTAAAAGAATATCCCTACAATAAACTTATCACCACAGGTATCGGACTCTGGAGACTGGAAACTACAGATACTGCACCACAATACAGTGGCCGCGGAATAAACGTCACCGTACTGGATCCTGAGGGTGCCGCATTACATTATAGAAAAGCCATCGATGTGGGCATTGTGAATAAACTGGCAACGATTATCGTGCTGTCGATGAACGACGATATCCCTCAGCGAGGAAAAGACATTCTTAACCAACTGATTTTCAACTACAATTTATCTGGTACAGAAGAAAAAGCAAAGGAAATTAAAAACACACTCGATTACCTGGACCAGAAATTAATTGCCGTGTCGCAAGACCTCACGGTGGCCGAAAAAGGAATTGAAGGATTTAAAAGCAGTCGCGGTTTAACAGATATCAGCTCAGATATCAAAACCAATCTAGACAGCAGACAGGCAAACGATACCAGGTTAATCGACGTAAGCGTGCAGCTAAGTGTGATCGAGGGGATAGAAAACTATATCAACTCTACCGGTAGTTTCGATAAAGCCCCGGCTACGGTGGGCATCACCGACCCGGCCCTGGGAAGCCTGATTGAAAAGCTGTCGCTGCTGCAATTACAGCGAGAAAAGTTACTGGCCACCACACCGGAGACCAATCCCGACTTTGATCCGCTCAATAAACAAATTGCCGGCACCAAAGAATCCATCCGCGAAAACATCAGGTACATCAAGGCATCTTTGCTGAGCACAAAGCAAAGGCTAAGTGTATTTAACAACGCTTTTGAAACTTCCATTAAAAATATGCCTACGCAGGAGCGACAACTGGTAAGCATCAAAAGACAGCAGGAAATCAAAGAACATCTGTATACTTATTTACTGCAGAAACGTGAAGAAGTAGCCATTAGTTATGCCTCAACCATCTCCAATGAACGGATCGTAGACCCAGCCTATGTTGGTCCGGTGAAGGGTTCCAAGAAAATGATAGCTCTGTCTATCGTAATGGTATTGGGTTTTTTTGTGCCGGTAGGTTTTATCTATGGCCGTTCTGCTTTGCAAAACAAGGTAGAAACTGTTGAGGAAGTAAAGGAGCTGACAGGTCTTCCAGTGCTGGCGCAAATCCAGCTAGACAAAAGAAAAGATAGTCTGGCTGAACAGCCAGCGGGCCGCAGCATGCTTGCAGATCAATTTGCAATGCTCCGTACCAAGTTATACTTTATGGGCGGCCAGCAAAACGCAGCGGGATGTACAGTAACACTGGTTACGTCAGCTACGCAGGGCGAAGGCAAAAGCTTTATCAGTACACAACTTGGACTTGCACTGGCAAATATCAGTAAAAAGACGATTATCATTGAGCTCGACTTAAGAAAAGGCGCTAGCTCTGCCAGTACAATCCCATCGGGCAATAGCCCGGGCGTTGCGTCTTACCTCAGCGGGAATGCAAGTCTGGATCAGCTGATCCGTACCAGTCCGCACAGCGGAAACCTGCACATCATTTCGGCCGGCAGCGAAGTTGAGAGACCTTCAGATTTACTGCAAAACGGGAAAATCGAAAAGCTGATTGGCCTGCTGAGCCAAAGTTACGAACATATCATACTGGACACGCCACCGGTTCTCCCGGTATCTGATGCCTTGATTCTTGCCCATTTGGCACAGCTTACAGTATATGTTGTGCGGCAGGATGTAACCAGTAACGATGAATTGAGGTTCTGCAAAGAACTGAAAGACAATGGGCATTTACCAGCGATGAAGCTTGTATTTAATGGCCTGAGTGAAAAACACAGCCAAAGCAGCAAGTCCGACTATTACAAAAACAAGAGAAAACAGACCATATTCAGCAATTTCTGGAGCCGGTTTTAAGTCATATAAATAGCTAACTGAAACAAATCAAAACCCTAGAAAAACAACAATGGTCAATATTTTTTTAACCCCTTATACTGCGTTCAAGAAAAGTATAGGAAGCGGGCATGCCAGAAGTGTGAGAGCTAAGAAAAATATTCTGGGATCCATCATGACAAAGGGATTGAGTATTGGCATCAGCCTGCTGTTGGTGCCGTTGACCATTGATTACATCAATCCTTCACGCTACGGAATATGGCTCACCATCAGCTCCATTGTGGGATGGTTCAGCTTCTTCGACATCGGTCTAACACAGGGACTGCGCAATAAATTTGCCACAGCAAAAGTGAAAGGCGATGATGAACTGGCGCAGATTTATGTGAGCACAACCTACGCTACGCTGGCAATTATTTTTGGGGCGGTCTGGATATGTTTTCTTACAGCAAACCTGTTTTTAAACTGGTCGTCTATTCTCAAGGTAGACCCGCAGATGAACCAGGAGATTTCCCTCTTGGTGATGATTGTATTCAGCTATTTCTGCCTGCAGTTTATCCTGAAGATTATTTCCACGCTGATCATCGCAGATCAGCAGCCCGCAAAAGCATCGGTGATCGACCTTATCGGTCAGATAATGTCGCTGATAATTATTTTCACACTCAAAGCCCTAACAGTGGGCTCGCTGATCAATCTAGGCTTTGCGCTTTGCATCTCTCCCATTGTGGTATTACTAGGCGCCAATCTCTATTTTTTTAGGGGTAAGTATTATGCCTACCGGCCTGTGTTTTCTAAAGTAAAGTTCTCCTATGCCAAAGGCCTGTTCAACCTCGGCGTGATCTTCTTCATCATACAGATTGCGGCAATCACACAGTTTGAGTCGGCCAACTTCATCATTTCCAGGAATTTCGGAACTACGGAAGTAACCTCTTATAATATCGTGTACAAGTATTTCGGGATTTTACAGATGGCCTCGGCAATATTTGTGGCCCCCTTTTGGTCGGCCTCTACCGAAGCTTATCTCAAGAACGAAACGGACTGGATCAAGAATAGCATGAAGCGCTACAATCACCTCAACCTCATTCTGGTTGGCGCAGGTCTGCTGATGCTACTCTTATCGCAAAACATCTACAGTTTATGGCTCGGCAAGGGCACCGTGAAGATCGACTTTTGGCTGTCGGCCTCCGGATTTCTATTCTTCAGCGTATTCCTCTATGGGGCAAAATATGTGAGTTTTTTAAACGGCATTGGCGCGCTGAGAATGCAATTCTGGTGCTGCCTCATCAGTCCTTTTTTATATGTGGCATTGGCGATGTTATTTATCAATTACTTTCATATGGGAGTATATGCCCTGTTTCTCGCCTCGGTACTGGCCAACTTCAATGGTTATATCATCGCTCCTATCCAATATAAAATGATCATCTACAGAAATAAAAAAGGAATCTGGCTTAAATAGCGCTTTACACATGAATGATCAGAAAAACATAAAACGGATAGTTCTTGCCGCTCCTTTTGAACGACAGTCGCTGCAGCACCTGCTGCCGGAGCATCGTTGTGCCGATTTGCCGGAGGGATATCCCGGTGCTCCTTACCTGGTATCACTGGTAGAAAATTATCTCAAACGCGGCATTGAAATGGTTTGCATCACCACTTCCCTCTGTATCGACGGAAACTTTGCGCCGCAAACATTTAAACATGGCAAATTTACACTTGTAGTGGTTCCCGCGCGAAAACGTCCTTTTAGCTTCAATGGCAACAGACCCGGCAAAATAGTTGACCTGTTTTACCATGAGCGAAAAGCCATAAAAAAATGTATTCTAGCGGCCAAACCGGATATTGTACATGCTTTCTGGACTTATGAATTTTCATGGGCAGCGCTAAATACAGGCTTGCCCTGCCTTGTTACAGCGGAAGACAATGCCTATCAGATTTTGAAGCACATGCGTAGTCTTTATCGCTTCCTGCGATTGATTATGGCAGAGGTGGTGTTGTCCAAAACTCAGCATGTAACTACACTATCGCCCTATATGGTGCCTTTTATCAGCAAACGCTGTAAAAATGTAAAAGTGATCCCTAATCCCACCAAGTTTTTGTTTAGTCCGATGCAGGTAGACGACCTAATCGGTAATAGGGTGGCAAATTTCGCGAATCCCAAAATTGTGATGATCAACAATGGCTGGGATCAGCGAAAAAATGTGAGTAAGGCCATCGATGCTTTTGTATTGTTCCAGCAGGATTATCCCTTGGCAGAACTGTATCTCTATGGCAATGGCTATGGTAAGAATGGCCCTGCACAGCACTACGCCAAACAAACGGGCGCAAACCGCATACATTTTATGGGCAAAGTTTCCCAGGCCGAGGTGCTGTCATCTCTTGATGATGCGCATATTTTCCTGCATTCTTCTCTAGAAGAATCGCAGGGTGTGGTACTGCTGGAGGCCATGAGTCGCGGTGTGCCTTGTATTGGTGGCGACAAATCAGGGGCCGTTCCATGGGTAATCAATAACCAGGACCTGCTGACCGATGTGAGCAGTGCAAGGGCCATGAGCGATAAAATGAAAGGATTGCTCAATGAAGGCGGATACCGTGCAGCCTCATTGAAAGGCTTCAATTGGGGCAAGCGCACGTTCGACGCCGATCATATTGCCGGGCAATTTTTTGACTGTTACCAGGATATCATTTGATAAATTTTATAGTATCCCGAATCAGCGATAAAAATACAAGCGAGTAATAATGAATAAAACAACTAAATCCTCTAAGAAATAAACCATGATTGAACTCCCTTATAGAATTGTGCAGAAAATCGCAAAGTATTTTGCGAAGTGCATTGCTCAAACTATCACCCGATTAAAGTTAGCGGGCAATGGAGTGAGCTATGGCAAAAAACACAATTATAAGGGCGTACCATTTTTAAAGGTAGACCGCAACGCAAAATGTATCATCGGCGATTATTTCTCCTGCAATTCGGGCATTTCAAATCCAATCGGTCGCGGTTCGGGCACCTTTATCGTTGTCGCTGCCGGCGCATCGCTCAGCATTGGCAGCCATGTGGGCATCAGCAATACAGCCATCAATTGTTATGAACAGATCGACATTGGCGATCATGTGAAAATGGGCGGCGGAGTGGTGATTTATGATACCGATTTCCACGCGCTGGATTATCAAACACGCGCAGTGCGGCAACTGGATCTGGCACAAAAGAAAACCCTGCCGGTAAAGATTGAAAACCATGTATTTATTGGCGCACATTCTACCATATTAAAAGGTGTAACCATCGGAGCCAGATCAGTGGTCGGTGCCTGCTCGGTAGTAACCAAAAGTATCCCAAGCGATGAAATATGGGCCGGAAACCCTGCCAGATTTATCCGTAAAACCGCTGCAAATGATTAAGGAACTCAAAGCAAACGTCTTTCTCTATGCCGCTATACTGGTCTATATGTTTTTCTCCTTTACGGTAGCAACGCGACTGGGAATTGGCAGCCGGGTTACCGTGACCTCCCTGCTTTTAATTCTGGCAGTAAGCAAAGCTGTGCTGTTTGATCAGGATCGTTATGATCTCCTGAGTATGCGCTATGAACTGTGGATTATCCTCATCGCAGTGGTGATGTGCCTGGTGAAATACCTGATCCAGGATGTTCCGGCGATACAGCGTTTATACCAGACCTTCATTTGTCCGATGGTGCTTTCCATCCTGCTTTTCCAGGCAAAACCGGCATCACGCAAAATGGTGAGGAATTTAATTCTCCTGTTTTTTTTCGTGGAGTGTCTGCTGGCGATCTACGAGCGGGTGTCAAGCATCAATGTTTTTCCCTATGTTGATGAAGATACCATCGATAATCTCGCCGACCTGCAGTTCAGGGCGACTTCTATTTTGGGTCACCCCCTGATGAATGCGCTGGTGGTGTCTACAGTCATGGCCAGTGTGCTCATTTCAGATACGAAGCTGGTCATCAAAGGAGCCGTCTATTCTCTCGGTTTGGTGTCTATCTTATGTTTTAACGCGCGTGGAGCGACGATGTTATGGGGTTTAATGAGCCTCATCACCCTGTTTTACCTGATGCGGAACAAACGCACAAGTCGGGCTGCCAAGCAGATCATCATTATCTTCGTATTTATTGCCGCAGCGGGAATCGCTTACCTGATTTTTGTGCAGGGTTTTGCCGATCGACTGATTAATAACAACGCTCAGGGTGGACTTTACGACAGCAGTGCGAAGGCCAGAATTGATGTGTTTGCGGCATTCGAGTATGTCAAAGACCGGGATTTTATATTCGGGCAGACTTTCTATTACCTGATGATCACCGACAAACTGGGACAGGCCGGGGTAGAAAACTCTTATATCGTATTTATACTTTACTATGGCATCCCGGCCTTTATCTTATTGCTCATTGCATATGTTTTCTGGTTAGGCAAATACTTCAAAAACCTTGTCGCGCTGGAAAAATGCATGTTATTTCTCGCTTTCATCGTCGTCGGATCGGCCAACAACTCCCTCGTAGATCAAACGCCATGGATGTTTTTTGTACTCTGTGCAAACTCTTTCCTGCCCGACCGGAAAGAATATCACGGAAAAAAGCTCAGTTACGAAAGCGATTCCGGGGGAAATCTCACTTACCATTATAGCAGCTAACAGCAAATCAATTCGCACACACCTCAAATAAAATATACAATGCTCTTCAATTCATTATCGTTTCTCATTTTCCTGCTGCTGGTTTTTGGCCTGTACTGGTTTATTGCCAATAAAAAACTGAAGTGGCAAAATCTATTGCTATTGGCAGCGAGCTATTACTTTTATGCCTGCTGGGATTGGCGTTTCCTGTTTCTATTGGTATTCTCGACCCTGCTGGATTATTATACGGGAATTAAAATGGCCAATGCCAAAAGTGGCAGGACAAAAACCACCTGGTTCTGGATCAGTATTTCGGTAAACCTGGGTTTTCTGGCGGTTTTCAAATATTTCAATTTCTTCGCCGCCTCATTTGCAGATGCGATGAGTGGAATGGGACTACAGGTAAACCCCTGGACCTTAAACGTGTTGCTGCCTGTAGGGATCTCATTTTATACCTTCCACGGCCTCTCCTATGTAATCGATATCTACAAAGACAGGATTAAACCAGAATTGAATTTCATCGATTATTCTTTGTTTGTGAGCTTTTTCCCGCTGCTGGTGGCCGGGCCGATTGAACGCGCCACGCATTTGCTACCACAGGTAAAAGAAGAGCGGGAGTTCGATTATGAGCTGGCCATGCAGGGACTCTACCAGATTCTCTGGGGTTTATTCAAAAAAATGGTGGTCGCCGATAATGCCGCTCACCTGGTTAATCTGATTTTCGATGACCCGGCACTTTCGGGCAGCACTTTGGCCATTGGGGCCTTCTTTTTTGCGTTCCAGATTTATGGCGACTTTTCCGGTTATTCCGATATCGCAATTGGCGTGGCCAAGCTTTTCGGTTTCCGGTTAATCACCAATTTTTCTTTCCCCTATTTTTCGCGGGATATCGCTGAATTCTGGCGTCGCTGGCATATTTCACTAACCACCTGGTTCAGAGATTACCTTTACATCCCCCTTGGTGGTAGTCGCGGTAGCTTGTGGCAAAGCCTGCGCAATACTTTTATCGTATTCCTGGTGAGCGGTTTTTGGCATGGTGCCAACTGGACCTTCATTGTATGGGGATTGTTAAATGCCATATACTTCCTGCCTTTGCTCCTATTGGATCAGAACAGAAAGAACTTAAATATTGCCTCCAACAACCGGGTACTGCCCAGCTTCAAGGAGTTTGTACAAATGGTCATCACCTTTACCCTCACCACTTTCGCCTGGATTTTCTTCAGATCGAAGGACCTCAGTTCCGCTTTCAATTATATTGAACGCATGTTAGGAAAACACCTGCTCACTGTACCTAAACTCAAAACAGGAACCGATAACACCAATATGTTGCTTAGCCTGACTTTCATCGTGGTGATGGTAATTATTGAGTGGGCAAATCGCAAAAACATCTTCGTGTTTCAGGAGCTACATCACAAAAAGATCTATCTGCAGCTCACGGTGATCATTATTTTCACGGCAATTCTGTTCATGTTCACCGGTGAGCAGCAGGACTTTATTTATTTCCAATTCTAAGCGCATGAAAAAGTTCTTAAATCGTGTTTTACTGTTTTCCAGCATTATTATCCTTGTCATCATGGCACTGATCTTCGCTCAGCCGCTGATCTACAGATTAATCCCAAGTGACTTTGACAGGCATTTGGTATTTGAGAAATATGTGGAAGAAAGTCCGTCGCATAACACATCAGACGCTGTGATCTTTGGCGACAGCAGGGCGATGTTTGGCATAGACACCCGCATTGTTAAACAGCAGTTGCACCGTCAGAAAGACATTTACAATTTTGCTTCAGTAGGCCAGAATATCTATGAATCCAGTTATTTCTACAGTAAAGTAAAATATGGAACAAAGCTGGTGATTCAATGCTCAGGGCCATCCTTTTTTACGGAAGAAACCAAGCATAACCTCCCGCAGGCCAAAGCTATTTCCATGTATCTGAGCGGATACCGGGTAGATCCGGCAACAAAACAGCTGATCCCGGAGTATAATTCTTTCTTTGACCATGGGTCATTTTATAACTATTACTGCAGCAAATCTTACTTCGTCACCTATTTTCACAACCTCATCAGGCCGGTATTTGATGATGAAGAGTTTGATGTGGCAAGTCGTTCGAGCCGGTATTTCCCACATCATTATACCAAAGACCGCCTCAAGAATTATGCTTCGCTGATCAAAACCGATTGTGAAGGTTATGTTTTTAAAAGCGAACCCAAAAGTCAGCTGCGCTTTGTAAGTCAGTCCAACGACTTTTTCAGGGCGAGGAATATCAAGTATGTGGTGGTATTGATGCCGGTAAACCCGGATGTATGCAATATGGGCTTTGAGCTGTACAAAAAAACCGCGAGGGAATTGGCTTCAATTAACGGCCTGCACGTCATCGACCTGTCTGATTTGCTAACTCCCGAATACTTTTATGACAATACGCACGCGAACAAAAGAGGTGCAAAATTGATCTCGGAAGCCCTGGCAAACGGACTGAAAGGATATGATTTATAGATGGAATACGTTGATATACGCTGATAACTTATGATTTACATCATTATTCCGGTTTTTAACCGGCTAAACTATACTGTTGCTTGTATTGAATCGCTGTTCAAGCAAAACTATGTTGATTATAAAATCATCATTGTTGACGATGGGTCGACTGACGCAACACGTATGGTATTGAAGGAACAGTATCACCAGGTTATCGTCCTGAGCACATCAGGGAACCTTTGGTGGTCGGCCACAATGAATGTGGGCATCCTTTACGCGCTTCAACATGGAGTGAATACAACTGATTACGTGCTGTCGCTGAATAACGACCTGGTTGTGGACGCCGATTACCTGGCTGAACTGCTCAACACTGCTAAACTAGAGCCCAAAAGCATCGTTGGTTCTATTTCCGTGGATATCGACAACCGTTCTGTAGAATATGTGGGCCATCACTGGAATGCCTACATGGCTTCCAAACGACCGGTTTTAGAGAAAGGCTTAACCCTCGAAGCCATTCAACATTCACATGAATACTTGACTAGCTCTTTGCTCCCTGGCCGTGGAATACTGATTCCTTTTCGCTGTTTCGAAGACATCGGTTTGTTCGATGCAGTTTTATTTCCGCATTATGCGGGCGACCATGATTTCAGTCTCCGGGCCAAGCAGGCAGGTTATGCTTTAAGGATCAGCACACGCGCGGTAGTGTATAGTTATGTGAAAGACACAGCATTGGCGGCAATGGGAAAAATGTCGGTAGGAAAATACCTTAAACAGTCCTTTACTTCTATCAAATCGCCATTGAACATCAAAACAAGGTACCGCTGGGCAAAACGCCATGCAGCATCTTTTACACTATTCTATTTTACCATAGATCTATTGCGCGTATCCAAATCACTGGCAGTAAACATTATTAAGGGGAACAGGTAATGCAAACAAAACTCATCAACCCTACAGCGGCACCGAACTACCTGGTCTATACTTCACTTACCGCCTGGGCAGAACCGCCACGGTCGAGGCATCAGGTAACTAATGAACTGAAGAAAAAAGGCATCGTTTACTTCGTGGAGCGTGCCAAGGCAGGACTCCCCAAATTTGAAGTGAAACAGGTGGAAGAAAACGTATTTGTCATCAGTCCTACTTTCCCGGTCGACTACAGGGTCAGGTACCGCACGCCCTTGATCAATGAAATTTACCATGAATGGCTCATCAGACATATCAAGCGTCAGTATATTGATTTCGACATCGTGTTTACCTTCGACCATACCTCCTACAGTGTTAATAAACATTTTGAAAAGGTAATTTATTATTGTGGCGATGATTTTATTGGCAATGCTAAAATGAAATTGGCAATCGTAAATAAATACCACAGTGCGATAGAGAAAAAACTTGCCGCAGCATCAAAATTATGCGTTGTTACCTCTGAATTTTTACATGGAAAATTCATTGCTATCAATAAAAACACCCACATCGTTAGTCTGGGAGCCCCGACTGTGGAGGCGAGCGTGACTTTCAATCCTGGTGCAACAACGTTTCCTGTACTGGGGCTGGTGGCTTTCATCAACCGCAGGATGCCATTGGCATTGATGGACGAGCTGCTTAAAACGTTTAAGATTATCCTCATCGGCCCTGCCGACGAATCCATCAAAAGCCGTTATGCCGGTAACGAGAATGCCGTGTTTCTCGGCTCCAAAAAAGATGAGGCGCTGTATGAAATGCTGGAACAGGTAGACGTGTGCATTGCGCCATACGACGAAGATATTGTAAATAAAGGCCTCACGCCCAACAAACTATGGCTTTATGCAGCCATGGGCAAGCCCTGTGTTGTCACCGATGTCCCCAATATCAAAAACTGGAATTTCGGAGAGGGTGTGATTTACAAAACAAAAAATATGGACTTCGCTCAGACCTGCCTGGATGCCCATCAGCAGAACAACCGGTCACTTTTCGAAAGCCGGATAAACCTGGCGAAAGAAAATTCCTGGAATAAAAAGGTTGAAGAAATTTTCAGCCTCTATCAAAATGCGCTTTAGAAAAAACAAATATGAGTTCAATAATCAAAATTAAATTAAATGTCATGAAATCTCTACTTTACGTGCCTGTACTCCTGCTCCTACTTTTCTCTGGCTGCAGAAAAGAACGGTTGGAACCCGTTAACTATGATGTGGACAACAAAATCTTCCGTGTCAGAATCTCTTCTAAAAACGATCAGCCTTTTGATGTGACTGTAAACCGCGTAGAACAGGATGCATCGCTGAATTTTACCGTGATACAAACTGCTGCCTCCGGAGCAGCGAAAGATGAAGGTAAACCATTTGAATTTGCTTATACACCTACCGCTGGAACAACTATAAATATAAACGTAGAAAGTAAGGAAGATTTACTTACTGCTTACGTGTTTTACAAGGGTTCAGAAACCTGGAAAGTATACATGCAGAAAAAGTCCGACGGAATTTATCGCGGTACGTTTAGCTATAAAGTCACGGATTAAAAGATGGAGGAATTTACTAATCGTTTATGATATAAGCGGGCGCAACTTCATTGAAGTTGCTGCCAACTTTATGATTGGTGAGGTACATTTGGGCGGATATTAACTTTTTTTCTTTGCTACTGTCCGTCCATGTGTTTTCCTTATCCCAGTAACAAGACACCTTACTGTAGTTGGCTCCGGCGGAATTGGCAGCCGTAAGTGTTGGCTGTACCGTAGTTGTGACTACCTGAGAGAACTTTTTTTCACCTTGTCTTCTCACAAAAACCTCTACTTCGCCTTTGTCTTTACTGAGCAATTCACGGTAAACAAAATCGTACCAGACACCGGTTTTCAAGGGTTCTGACCAAAGCCGCGATTCTTTCTCACCATCAAATGAGACTGCGGTGATGTTTGATCTTTCGATGATCAAGCGGAATGGCGCAGCGCCAGCGTATGGCGGGCCATAGACTTCTGCAAAGTCGAGCCATTTGGTATATACCATATTACTAAAATACACTGAAAGACCTACCCAGATATTTTGTCCCTCAACATATTGTTTTGGACTTTCGAGTTGCGCCCTGGGATTGGCAGTCAGTCCGGCGTTATCTGTATTTTTAACATTGAAGTAAACCACCTTACGTTTGGATCCGTATACAGGATCATTTACAATAGTCATTTTGCCGGGGTTGATGACGTAAAAATATGCTGAGAGTAAACCACTTTGAATGTTTGAATCAAAGGATTCTACAGGATCTACCGATCCCCCGCCCACTTGCTTAGCGGGACTTTCCTGATCGGCAGCAGGCTTCACACTAGATATAAGTTCCCCCTTTTTACAGCTGATATGTAAAACAAAACATAGGATGCACATTAATGGCGACGCAAGTAGATAAGTCTTATTCATAACCGACGTTTAAATATAATACGGGGAAAAACAGAAAATAGTTTAACATCAGTCCTATTGCCGGGTACAAACCTGAGACAACTGCTAGTTGTCGCCAAATTCAGCGGGTTTGAGCTAATATAGCATTTTTACCTAAAAACGTTATAAATTGATATCTGAAAGAGATGACAGTTCTAATCCTAGTCACTTGGATAGGGTTATTTACGCAAAATAAATTACGCAGCGTGATTGACCGTTAAAAACGACCAAAGACAGGCGCTCAAGGGTGATTGACCGAAGGCGGATGCCTGAAGGGTGCTCAGCTAAAGAATATTCACAAAAAATAGATCACCAATCCAGTTTGATCAGGGAGACGCCTTGTCTTGGCAGCTTGATATCTACAACAAGTGAATTATCTGTAATAGTGACCTTTTCGGTGTTTCCAATAGTTTGTAATTGTCCTGCTTTTTCCAGGCTGGAAATCTGAGCATTTGTCGGGTTTTTAGGGGAACCCATTTTCTTCCAGACCTCGTATGAGTTACTGTATTTACTGTCGATCCGATAGTGTGTCAAACGTACACTCCTGGCGGGAATTTTCGTAATCTTTAGTTTTACTGCTTCTGCTGGCCCATGTTTGTCATCGTCATGATAATTCCAGACCATCACTGCGGCTGTTTTAGCATCCTTAGTTGCCAATGCACCTATGTCCGTTTTAGGGCCACGAATACTGGAATCTAATACCGTTTCTAAAGCATACATCCTGTTGCTTTTTACAGATACGCGATCCCCACTCATCTTGCCAAACATCCTGAATACATTTAGTACAGGTTTATCCACCCCGTTGGTGGCCAGGTCACGGAAGCCATAAAACCAGGGTTGGTTTTCAAATTCAAATGACCATGACACTGCACCTTTGAAGTTTATACCATACTGATCTTCGAGTTCATATTTGCGGGCAAAAGAGGCTGCAGTATAACTGGAGTACATGGTTCCATTGCGGTAAGCATTTTCAGGATTTGTCGCCATTCCACAGGCTGCGCAGCCTTCCGGATCCGACTCGCCAATGACGATTGGCAGATCTTTAATTTCCGGATAGGAAGCCACGATTCTAAACCCCGTAGCAATATCGCGCAGTTGCGGGGCAACATTCATCTGTACTACGCCATTGACCAGTTTTGGCTCCCCTTTGGCATGGAAACTTACCAGCTCCAATGGAGATCCTTTTCTACCTGTAGCATAATTAGTGCCTGTCAGGCAGTGTTGAATAAATTCATTTAAATATTCCTGTGATTTTTTTGATCTTGTACCGGCCACATTCATCCCTCCAATTTTCGCAGTGGGTAAGGCACGTTTCAAACCATCCGCGGCATAATCATACAACTTAAAAAACTCTTCCCGGGTGCCCTTGAAATAGTAAGCAGGCTCGTTCCATACCTCCCAGTACCAGCTTTCCACTTCTTTTTTTCCGTAGCGCTCCACGCTATGTTTCACCCACTGGTATACCAGCTCGCCCCATTTATTGTAATCTTTGGGCGGATATGCCCAGCCCGTCATGATGTCATCGTAGTTATCTCCAGGTTTCCAATAATGTTTATAAGGTTCCGGATGTGTAGAGAGCGCTTGCGGCATAAAGCCAATCTGCGCAAAAGGTTTCATCCCACGCGCCACATAAGTATCAAAAATGCTATCAATAACTGACCAATTATATACCGGGTTACCTTTTGCATCTTCGGTATAGGCATTGGTAGATCCCCATTTTAAGGCAGCAATACCATCTCCACTAACTAATAAACTGTGGGCGCGAACAAATACAGGAGTCGGGCTCAAGGCTGAAAGCTCGGTTAATAGTTTTTTACCATCCTTCATATAAGTATAGTTTGGTTCATCGTAGCCAAACCATGCCCATACTGGCTTCATAGGAGCTTTTTTCTGATCTAAATCTACCGCAATTTCTGCATTCTGCGCAAGTGCAGGCTGTGAATAGCCGCTCTTAAAAATGATCAATAAAAATAGAATTACCGTAATTGATTTGGCTGAATTAAAGTTCATCATCTTAGTTTGAGCAGGAATTGGGTTTATAAATGGAATGATGCTGAAATTTAAGCTTTTAAAATGAAAAATTCATTAAATCATTTTACTAAAGCCTCAAATAAGCTCTTGAATTTAACTATTATAATTTTAGTAGTTTTGCAATATAAATTCATCATCGATTTTATACATCCTAGAGTACAATAGCAGAGATATGAGCAGAAAACATAATTACAAGCTGTCTTTGAAATGGCATGGCAATAAGGGGAATGGAACAGCCGATTATAAATCTTACGAAAGAAGTTATACAGTACAGGTAGGTGATAAAGAAATTCTTGAGGGTTCCGCAGATCCTACGTTCCGCGGTGACAAGAGTAAATATAATCCTGAAGATATGCTGATTGCGGCGCTGAGCGCCTGCCATATGTTATCTTACCTGCATGTTTGTGCTACCGGCGGTGTTGTAGTGGTTAATTATGTTGATGAGGCAACCGGTCTTATGGAGACCAGGTCAGACGGATCGGGTCAATTTATTGAAGTTATCTTAAATCCTGTTGTTACCGTTGCCGATCCTTCAATGCTCGAAAACGCCAATAAGTTCCATAAAAAAGCCAGTGAACTTTGCTTTATAGCCAATTCTGTAAACTTCCCGGTCAAACATATGCCCTTTGCCCAGGTTGACACTTACATAAATCACGAAGAGTCTTAAAGACCTGATTTTTTTGATTACCCAGATGATGGAAAAGGGAAAACATAGATCTTAATATTAAGCATAACAGCTGAGGAATATTTAATATTCCTCAGCTGTATAAAATTGTTACCAATTGATCAGGCACCTTACCGTTACTAAAATGGCAGCGACATATGCACCATTAGGCGATTACCTGCATAAGCCCTGCCGCCAGCGAGTTCCTGCGACCTCACATTCTGGTAATTGGCACCAAAAGACAGTCCCTTTATTGCCACCTCCACTCCTGCCACTGCAGAAAGTGAGTAGCCTCCGGAAACGGACACCTGATATTTTTTGTTTTCTATATCATCTGCTGCTGTTCCATAGAGTACCCCGGCATTGGGCGCTATGGTAACAACTTTAGCTACCCGAAACTTGTAGTAGGCCAGAACGTTTGAAGTGAATTCATTGCCATAACGGTATTCATATTTATTGCCAGTATTCATTTTGTAATTTACATTGGCATTAAGCCCCAAATCATTGTAACGCAAGTCGTAAGCAGCATTCAAAGTAAAGTCTGTACTTGCAGTGCCAAGCTGAAAATTGTTGGGTGATTCCTGTATGGCTAATCTTTCTGAGGGTTCATATTTACCAGTGGGTGCTTTTATCCCTCCGCCAATCCATAGAGACTGGACCAGTAAACGTTCCCCAAGGGTACCAGTATGCTCAAACAGGTTGTAGTAGGCCATAACCGCTACATCACCTAATCCATTTTTAGTACCATTTCCGGTTTGGCTCTGGCGTTCATTAAAATTGTAGGGTACAAAAGCGAGAATTCTAAACTTTGTGCCAATATTCCAGCCGCCCCAAAGCTCTGCACTCTGGTAGGTTTCATCTGCAGTAATAGGTGTGCGTTCGCCAAGAGGCCCCAGGTGCGTTCGCAGGCTTTTATGCTGGTAGCGCAGACCGATGAATCTTTTATTGAATTCCGGTAATATACCGAGGTAATAACTTCCAACACCACAGCCGCAAATATCGCAGGCATGGGAACTAACAACTGTAAACAGGACAAGCAGGAAGCTGAATATTATCTTTTTATTCATAAATTATTGTTCTGATAATAGTGTGTTTGTGATAAACTCTTCATCATTTAAAGTGGATAAAAAGGCAAGAATTTTGGATTTATCGGATGCTGAAAGGGATATACCCAATTTCCCTTCTGTGATGAGGATGGGATCGAGATTGGCAGTCTGCTGCACTTCGGAATTGTAATGTTCCAAAACACCTTCGAGACTTAAAAATCTGCCATCATGCATATAAGGTCCGGTATATTGCAGGTTTCTTAGCGAAGGGACCTTAAACTTATAGCGGTCCGTTTCAATCAGCGTGGCAGTAAAGAGACCCACATCTTTTACAGGGCTCAATCCAAGACCGTTATTGCGAAATGATCCGTCAGTGAATAAAGGTTCGGCGTGGCAGGATGCACATTTTTGTTTAAATAAAGAATATCCTTCCTCTTCTTCAACGCTGAATTTGATCCCGGCTTGATTGTGCATTACTTTGTCATATTTGGAATTGCTGCTGATGCACATCACCATAAATTGGGAAAGTGCCTTCATAAAGCGAGCGGTTGTAACCTCTTCAGTTCCAAAGGCAGTATTGAACATAGTGGTGTATTTGGGCAGCAGACGCAATTTAGACAACACATTTTCCAGGTTTTCATCCATTTCTTCATGTGTAGTAATGGGTACGATGGGCTGTAGGTCCAGATCATATACACCTCCTCCCCACATGAAAGCCTTATTCCAGGCCAGGTTCATTATTGGCGGGGAGTTTCTGGTACCCAGTCGGTCGTCTATTCCATGGCTTACATCGTGCCCGTGCTGTGTGAAAGCAGATGACTGGATATGGCAGGAACCACAGCTAATGGTGTTATTTCTGGATAATCGGGGCTCATAAAATAGCGCTCGTCCTAATTCAAAACCGGCTTTAGTAACAGGATTCCCAGCCAGGTTGTACTGCGGCTCAGGGAAATTGGAGGGTTTCTGGAAACCCAGAAACTCCTCCAGTCCGCTCAAAACGGGGCTATCTTTTTTACATGAAATGATAAAAAGGCAGATGGAACTAATAATAATCCAATGTTTTCGATTCATGCCCACTAGTTTTCCGTATGATCGTGCCTGAACATTTCTGAAAGGTTTTTGGCAACACCAACACTGTACTCATTGAACATCACATTGGGATGCTGCGCTATCTGGAAACTGTTGCTGCCGTTAAATACCTTCATCACATCTACAAAAAGGTGTATATTACTTTCCCGGTCTTTCCTTACCTTGGCGATGCCTGCCTGCTTCAAATCGAGTGTGATCACTTTGATATTGTTGATAGTTGGTGCCGAGTAACCGCCGAAACCACCGATGTGATATTTGAATTGCTTTTTGCCGGTCGGGTCGCCATTCACATCGTCTGAGATGACAGAGGAGTTCCCCTCAAATTTAAAAAAGATATATCCCGCATTCCACCCCCAGTACATTCCTCCTGAGCCATGGTCGCCACCCGAAGCAGGGTCAAGGATTCCCGTGCGCTTATCAATTCCCATGGTACTGCGCAGACTGTCTACCCCTATTGTAAAGGTGACTTGTGTATAATCACCCTCAGGGACTTTCACTTTGGCAAAACGGGTGGCTTTATCTGCGCCCTTGATTAGGAAGTAGCTGCTGTCTTGCGGTACGGTATATTGTTTACCATCGGCTGTAGCCACTTTAATATTGCTGATAAAGTACTGCAGCATTGAGATAGAAAACTTTTCCCCGGCAGCATTGGTATAGAGGCTGCCTGTATTGTTAAGTACAAGGGTGCGTTCGCCAACAATGTTATCAAACTCTACCGACAATGGAGCAAGATTTGAAGTTTCAAAATCTGGTGTAGCTTCATCTTTTTTAGAACATGCTGTTAGAAATAAGAAACAGATAAGGAAAAGATATTTTGTATTGATATGATGGGTCATGATTTTAATGTGCTGTTGTATGTAATAATGATGCAGTCAATCCTACCTTAATCCTTATTGAGATCAAAATAGGCGGTTGACGCATAAATTTGCGATATGCAGGCAATGCTGCACTAGAGAACCAACTGAGTTTTGAAACATGCAATACCTGATTGCTGAGCCGTTTTTGCCCGCAATAGGGATGAATGAATTTCAAATAATGGTAATCTACCAATTGGTTTTTCAGAAGAATTACAAGCCAATCGGGCATAGCTGTACATCACCTCTAAAAGACGTTTTACAGCAATGGATTAAGCTTGCAGAATAGCTATTTTGGGAGGTTGAAAGATGTCGATAGCGCGTTGGGGAAGTTGAGGTACTCCGGAAAGAGGATAAACTGTTTCGAGCAGCGGGACCTGGATGCTGAGACGGAAGGCCGATGCAGGTAATGCTTCTTGATAGCGGCTTTTCATATCCTCACGGGCCTGCTTTTTTTCTTTCTCGTCAGCTTGCCTCAACTTGTTCATCAGGTAACATTTGCCGTTACAGTTCATCCAGGGACGACTTTTGTTAACGCAAAGATTTTCGGCAATATATTTACTGTTTACCTCAAATCCCGCATACACAAAAAAACGTGAGAAGCTGGAGCCAAGCAACGCAAATAACAAAAATACCGCGATGAACCGATTGAACATTTGCGGGCAAAGATAGGAATACTTAGGTCTGAATTAAAAAGCTTTTTCAAACTTCCTGATTCCTTTATTATCCAGCATGGCCGCAATGTGGTTTACCATAAAAATCGAAGCCTCAATCTCGTCTTTTCTGATGGCAACACTTTCAACGTTAAATCCGAAGGGAATGGAATGCAGTGTACAAAAATCGGCAAGTGCCGAAGCAATATCCAGACAAACGTTGACAGACTTTTCAAGCATATTGTCTGCAGCTAAAAACTCCTGTTTCAGTTGATCTGGCACATGTATGCCCAGCCACTCCATGAAGGTGAGCGTTTTAGGCGATCCACAGGCGGTAAGGGTGAAAATAACCGTGGGTAATTTAGCATTTTGCTGCTGGCAAGTTTGACTCAGGTCTTTGATCACCTGTTTGGCATAGTCTAAGTTGAACACACATTGGGAAATAAAATAGGATACGCCACAACTCATCTTATCAAGGATGCGTTTATCCTCATCCTGCAACACCTGATGGCGTTCGGGAATGGTTACTGCACCAAGCACAGAATTATCCTGATGTCTGCTCCAAAGATGATAAGCTTCTGGCAAAGTAGTTTTAACCGCAAAATCGGGAGCAGGGACACCCACAAAAACCGGATAAAAATTATGCCCCTGAAGTCGATCAAGCCAGTCTGTTAATTCTTCTGCCGAAAACCTCCCCGCCGGGCGATAGATGATTTTAGGTACTTCCACATCTTGCAGGTATCCACTGGCAAAGTCGAAGGGATCATGCGCTTTGAGAAACGGAAAAGGCCTTTCTTCAGAAGTCCGGGCAGATTCATCCTGTACATCATAAACAATGAGGGCATCAATATCCAAGGGGATCAGTCTTGCTACAGTTTTATCTGCAATTTCGGCAACGCGCTCTGCTGTGGTTTCCGATTTCGGGGGAGTGATGCCGTATGTTAAAATGCCGGACTGCCCGGATTTGATTTTCTCTAAAAACATGAGATGATGCAGGTGTTAAGGTTTGTCAAAGCAAAGCGGATTTATACAACCCGCTTTGCTTCAAATATATGATGTTTTTGCTAATATTAAGCCTCTATACGAATTTGCTCACGGGCTTGTTTTGCCGCAGCAACCATATTTTCCAGTGCGGCCTTGGTTTCTGGCCATTTACGTGTTTTGAGGCCACAATCCGGGTTTACCCAAAGGTGACGTGCGGGTAACAGATCGGCCGCCTTTGCCAGCAACGAAGCCATTTCTTCTGTCCCCGGAACCCGTGGCGAATGGATATCGTACACACCGGGGCCAATTTCATTGGGATATTCAAAATGTGCGAAAGCCTGCAATAGCTCCATCTGCGAACGGGAGGTTTCAATCGTGATCACATCAGCATCCATCGCAGCGATATGTTCTATGATATCGTTGAACTCGCTGTAACACATATGGGTATGGATTTGTGTCTTGTCCTCAACCCCACTGGCAGTGATGCGGAAGGCTTTCACTGCCCAGTCGAGGTAGTGCGGCCGTTTGGCTTTTCTTAAAGGCAGTCCTTCACGGATAGCGGCCTCGTCAATCTGTACAATGCCGATACCGGATTTTTCCAGGGCCAGCACCTCATCGCGGATGGCAAAAGCAATCTGATTGGTGGTAGTTTCCCGCGGCTGATCGTCACGGACAAAAGACCATTGTAAAATCGTAACCGGGCCAGTGAGCATGCCTTTCATCGGTCGCTCAGTTTGTGCCGCCGCAAACTTGCTCCAGCGTACGGTCATATCTTTAGGTCGACTTACATCACCGTAGATTACCGGAGGTTTAACACAGCGGCTGCCATAACTTTGTACCCAGCCGTTTTTAGTGAAGAGGAAACCATCCAGTTGTTCGCCAAAATATTCTACCATGTCGTTGCGCTCAAATTCGCCATGCACCAATACATCCAGGTCAATTTCTTCCTGCCAGCGGATCGCCTCGATGGTTGCCTGCTCAATTAGTTTTTCGTATTCAGCCTTACTGAGGTCGCCTTTTTTGTACCTGGCGCGTACCTGACGGATATCATCTGTCTGCGGAAAGGATCCAATGGTAGTTGTAGGGAAGGCGGGTAAGTTGAAACGTTCGTGATGCAGCTGCTGACGGATTGGAAAGGCACTTTTACGGCTTGCATCTGCTGCTCTAATTGCCGAGATACGGTCTTTAACAGCCTGTTTGTGAACTTTCGCCGACGACCTTCGGCTTTCGATTGCCGCTTTATTCTTTTGCAACAGGTCAGTATTACCCTCCCATATTTGCTTCAAATCGCTCAGTTCTGATAGTTTTTGTTTCGCATAGGCCATCCAGTTTTTTATTTCTGCGTCAATTGCGGTTTCCGATTCCAAATCAATCGGGCAATGCAGCAGCGAACAGGACGGTGCAATGATCACCCTCTCGGACCCAAGTTTTTCTACGGCTTGCTTAATCAGGTTCAGTGATTTTTCATAGTCGTTTTTCCATACATTTCTTCCGTCAACCACACCTACAGAAAGCTGTAAGTTATCAGGAATCAACGCAAGGACTTCATCCAGCTGTTCCGGGGCGCGCACCAAATCAATGTGCAGCGCGGCAACTGGAAGGTTTACGGCAAGTTGCGTATTATCAAGCAGTCCTTCGAAGTAAGTAGCTACCAGGATTTTAACGCCGCTTACACGGTTTGCAATTGCGCGGTAGGCATATTCAAATGCCTCCTTGTCTTTTTTGGACAGGTCTAGCGCCAGGCAAGGCTCGTCCAGCTGAATCCATTTTACCCCTTGCAAGCGAAGGCGATTGATAATTTCCACGTAAACAGGAACAAGTTTCCTGATCAGCTCTATGCGTTCAAAACCTTGCTCCTTCTCTTTACCCAGCAATAGGTAACTCACCGGCCCCAGCAATACTGGTTTTGCTTTTTCTCCAAGTATTTGCTTTGCATTATTGTACTCACTGAAGATGTTTTCATTGAAAACTCTGAACTCCTGATTGGCAGTAAATTCCGGTACAATGTAGTGGTAATTGGTATCCAGCCACTTGGTCATTTCCATGGCGGTAATATCCAGTCCGTCTTTCTGATAACCTCTGGCCATCGCAAAATAAAGGTCGGTTTCAGTATTGTTTTTTACAGCGGAAAGTACTGGGTTGTAGCGTTGCGGGATCACACCAAGCAGTAAACTTGTATCTAACACTTGATCGTATAAACTGAAATCGTTACAAGGGATCAGATCAATACCAGCATCGATTTGTGTCTGCCAGTTTTCCTCTTTGATCTTACGGGCAACCTGTTGTAGTTCTGCCAGGTCAATTTTGTTGGCCCAGTATTGTTCACAGGCTTTTTTTAGTTGTCTTTGGTTACCGATACGCGGGTAACCCAGGTTTTGGGTTTGCATTTTTTCAACTTTTTAAATGGTTAATAATCATTGTAAAATGCCCTGCAGGCAGCTGTCTGCAATTGGGAGCATTATATATTACAAATCAGTTTTTAATTCCATACAAATGTATATATGAAGTTTATATACCTTAATAACACCTATTAAATAAGAAATATTAACTTTAAGCGTCTATAGAAATAGCATATTATTCCTTATATATTGTATTTTAGCCACTGCAAACGAAAAATATGCTATGGAAGAGCTCGACGAAACAGATTTACAGCTACTTAAGATACTCGGAAACAATTCAAATTATACCATTAAAGAGCTGGCGACGAAAGTAAATCTATCCACTTCCCCAGTGTTTGAAAGGGTAAAAAGATTAGAGAGTAATGGCTATATCAAAAAATACATTGCCATACTTGATGCAGAGAAGTTTAATCAGGGATTTGTGGTGTTCTGCAACATCAAACTCAAACAGCACGACAGAACGATCGGCCATGAGTTTGTAGAAGATATTCTTAAGATTGATGAAGTAGTGGAATGTTATAATATTTCCGGAGATTTCGACTTTATTCTGAAAGTTTATGCAAAGGATATGAAGCATTACCAGGACTTTGTGTTTAACAAATTGGGGTCGGTAAAAAGTATAGGCAGTACGCACAGCACTTTTGCGATGGCAGAAATCAAGAATTCCTATAACAGTATTAATTTCTAGGTCCTGGACTTTCAGAAAAACATGCTTAAACCTTTACGCCAAAACCTAATTCAGCGCATGATAAGACTTAACTCGAAGCATTACATGGCTTAATTCAGGGCATTATAAATCACCAATAAGCCTACAATGGTAGAGCCAAGCCCGGCAATCCCATTGATCCATTTAAATATCACCATGTTTTTCTTCAAATACCTGCTCATCGTAGAAATGAGCACATAGCTGTATAAACTCATGGTTACAATTATCCCGAGAGATTCGATCACCAATACCATCACCGAAGCTTGTATAGTGGTGGCACTGATTACGAGTGCTGTGGTTAATGCACCTCCTGTCCCGGCGAGGCCATGAATCATCCCTACCCAGAAAGAGCGTGTTAGGGGTTTCATTTCGATGATCTCTCCGTTTTTTCCATGTAAATGAACAGTTTTTGTGGATACATGATTGTGCCCCACATGGTTCTCATTGTTGCGGGCCATGTCATCCATTTTAGCATTGCTGCGGATGGCCTTTATGCCCAGCAAAACCATTATTGGTCCCACCGCAATTTCCGCCCATTCAGAAATATGTGTCACGTACTCATGCAGGGAAGCCTTGAAGATCAGTGCAATTCCTCCAAAGATCAGCAGCGTAACAGAGTGCCCCAAGGCCCATTGCGAAGCCCTGAATATCACGCCCCATGACATTTTCTTTTTCCTGATGGCCTGTTCGGAAGCCAATACCGAGACGGCAGTTATATGATCGGGTTCAAAGGAATGTAATATTCCAGCCAGTAAAGGGCGGGTAATCTGAAGAAAATTCATGGTATTTTGCTTGAATAAATATTGTTAAATTAATCTGATCGGTTATTTTTTCGCTTCCAGCAATCTTCGGTAACCGATCAGTCCAATGATTAAAACTATCCCTGAATAGATCAAAAAACTCTGCCAGATGTTCATCCATGAAAAATCATGATAGTCTTTGATGTTAAACTGAGGTATCGCCTCTGCATCAGCCACAGTGAAGGTGCGGTAAGTATCCTCGGTGGCCATTTTAGGATAGTAGAATTCCTGCGTTTTTTTTCGGAAGGTGTCAACATCTTTGCTGAAATGATTGAATTGGTGCCAGTGACTGCCAGATAAACCTGATAGCTGTTCCTGCAACATCAAAGCCGGACTCAACAGCTGCAGCTCCAATAAGGCTTCCTGCTGTTGCTCAATCTGTCCGTATAGTTTACTTTCCGCTACCGCCGCCGCCTGGTCTTTGATCTCCTGACTTTTGTAAACGATTACTCCATAACCATACACCATTCCGGGGGTAACAATCGATGCCTGCCGGATCAATGCCCGCGGACTGCTGAACACATCTTTGGTCAAATCCTGACCGTCTTTCTCAAAATATTTATTGATCGCATCGCGCTCCGCAGTGAGCATATCGATACGACTTGGAATAGGATAAATCTTGTTTAAACCTATCTGCAACAGGTTGGGAACGATGATCCCGGTAAACAGCCAGATAAAAATCAACAGCATCGCATTGACATTGGAGCTCATTGAAAAGCTGTTCACTAATAACGCAAGCGCGAACCAGAAAGCAAAGTACAAAGAAATCACTGCTACCATCCAATACCAGTTTGTGGTAAACAGGAAGCTGCTGCCAACAAATACAACCAGCACTGAGCCAACAATAAGCCAGAAAAAAGCAGTGAACAAGAAGTAGCGAATGGCAATCCGGGAGATCATCATCTGAGCGATAGACTGGTTACTGGTTTTAAGCAATACCCAGGTTCCCTGTTCTTTTTCTGAAGAAAGCACGTTATAACTAAAGACGATAATCAGCAGCGGGAACAGGTAAATAACTACGAAGGCGAAATCAAAATTACCCACAAACTGCAGGAAACTGTTTTCTATTTCAGACTCAAAGGTGAGGTACTGCTTTTTGTTGATGTACACTTTGTAGTAAAACGGTTGTACATCGCTCTGCCCGATATTCAATGCCTGAAGATCAAAGGGCGCTTTGACAGCATATTTCGGACCCTCGTTCCTCGCGGTATTGTAGGCAAAAGTTGGATCATCCCAGATAAAACCGGGATAAAACATGTTATTCGCTTCTATGCGTTTGATCCTGGTCTTCAGGCTATCTGTCATTTCTTCTTCCGAAGTTTTGATTTTACTGATCGTGTCGCGCTGTTTATGCAACATGCTGCTGCCCGACCAGAGCGCCGAAAGAAGGATAACAATAATTAGGGAACACAAGGCCACCAAAACCCTGTTTCGGGACAGGATCTTGATCTCATGTTTCAACAATATGGTAAAAAGTGATAAGTTCATCTGTTAGACAGTCATTTTTCGGTAAGCGTAAATCATCAGTACAATGGAAAATAGCGTCCAGCCCAATAAAATAAAGATAGAATTGGACGCATTGGAGAGTCGCCATTCAAGCCCCGGGGCGGTATAGGCAAACTGGGGAACCGTTTTCCAAAAGGCATTGCCGGCAACGGTGTTTTTCTGGTAATAATCATCCACGATAACACCTATTTTGCGGCGGTGACTCTCGGCCTTTGCCGTAAAGTCGTTATGCGTACTCATATCCGTCGCTGTCAGCCGCATCGAAAAGTCGCGGAAGGCCAAAAACGGCGTTAACCAGGCACTGTTCAATACCAGATGATCCTGCTGTGCCTGGTTATCGTCTACCGACTGATATGCCCTGTCCATCACTTTCCCGTCGGTCTCCTCGAAAAATTCGATAGTAATCGGGATAAAGAAAACCGGTAAATCCTCAATCCTGCTCACCTTATATTGGTGCATTGTTTTTTGCAGTAAGGCTTCGCGTCTCACATCTTTATGCCCTTCATTGCCAACACCGTATTGCTTCTCATTAAAAGTGCGGTTTTCAAATTCCATAGAGGTGGTGGATGGATAGATGTTTTTAGACAATTCCCCCGCTAATCTTGGCACCAGAAATACGCCGATGAGCCAGAAACCAGATAAAATAATCAGCGATAAGTTTGCACTTCTGGTAAGCAAGGAAACACTCACGCCAATAATTGTCATAGTCACCGCAAAAAAAACTAAGCCTAAGAGATAACATCCATAAGCAGGCAATACCCTGTTAATTAAAACCTGTCCCTCACTTTCTTTAACCAATAAAAACAAGGAGGAAAGCGCAATGAGCAATACCAATCCCATCACCAAAGAAAGGGAAGAGAGCAATTTACCCGTAAAAATCTGCTGTTTGGTAGCTTTAGAGCTCAGCAACATTTTGATGGTGCCGTTCTCCCATTCTTTGGAAAAGATATTATGGCAGATCAGGAAGATGAATAGCGGAAGGATAAATTCCATCAGGTATCCCATGTTTAGGAAACCGAAGCTTCTGAGTCCGGTAGCATCGCTGATTTCCTTGAATTTCACTACTCCCCTTTTGTGGGGTTCGAGATAAAATGAGTTCCCCGTATAGTCTTCGATTCCGTTGTCAATCATTGCCATATCTGCTGTAGGCTTATAAGCGTAAAAACCAAAATGGGCACCCAAATGCGGATTTTTATCCCCCTGGGAAATAAATTGCTTGTAGGTCATTTCCTGGGATTCCCTTATCAGATTACTGTGGTTCTGGTAATAGGAATTGCCGTTGTATAGCGCCAGCAGGAGCAGGATCACCATGCCTCCCATGATCCAGACTACTTTTGATGTGCGGAAAAGTTCTTTGAGTTCTTTCCTGAAGATGAGCCTGATCATTTATACGTTTTGTTTAACGATGTCAATATATAACTTGGTGAGTTCGGTATGTGATACCTCGTCGGCCAGTAAATTATGTTTCAGGGCGCCCTGGTGCATAATGCCGATTCGCGTGCCCAGGTTTTTGGCCATCAGCAGATCGTGTGTAGCCATTAACGTGCTCACCCCTTGCTGACTGAGATTGGTAATAATCTGCGAAAACTCACTGCTGGCATGCGGATCAAGACCGGATGTTGGCTCGTCGAGGAACAGTGCTTTGGCTTTTTTTACCAGCGCAATGGCGATTCCCACCTTCTGCCTCATCCCTTTGGAATAGGAAGAAACACGTTTATGAATGGCAGAACGCTGCAAACCGGCAGTTTCCATGAAATGTGTAAGTTCATCTTTGGTATAGCTGTATCCGGAGAGTCCACTGAAAAACTCAAGGTTCTCCATTCCGCTGAGCGTAGCATAGAGGTTCACGATTTCGGGAATATAGGCCACCAGATCACGGGTAGCATGGTTGTTCAGCGTAACTTCCTGTCCGTCGATAAAAGCGCAACCACTGGTCGCGGGGATAAAACCAAGAAAGATATTGATGGTGGTAGACTTTCCGGCACCATTGGACCCAAGCAAACAAAAGACTTCGCCTTGTTTGATTTCGAGGTTAAGGTTATCCAAAGCCGTATGATTGCCAAAGGTTTTGGTTAGGTTTTCTGCTTTGAGCATGTCGTATATAATGGGATAACAGTTGTTTAAAGATTCAAAAGGGAATCGACTTAAATGACATTTCATTTATTCGCCGCGAATTTAGCAATAAATTCAAAAGATATCTTCTACTGCAATTGTATGGTTACAAATGGTGCTATTTCGATAATAAAAAACATGATCGCTTATTCCATCAACCTCTAGCGTTCTAAATCTGATGGCAATCCTGAACAACAATTGGCGCTTTCCCTTAATCATTTGATTTAATTTCACAGTCAAATTCCAAAATCACCGACAAAAAGAAAGTATACAGACGCTATCGTAGCTTTTTCCGAAAATTTTACGGAATTCACATCTGCTATTGACTGAAAAGAATTTATTATGGATTTTTACCCCAAACTTATTCAAATAAAAAACCTGCAAAACAATTGTGAAATGAAATTAAAAAACCTCTGTTTAATTTTTCTGCTGGCATTTACAACTAACCTGAAGGCACAGACTGTCTATCAATGGAAGGCTGGAAATTCTGGCGGTTACAGCTATAAATATGTAACCAACGACCCTACCAAGAGTCGTTTTTACACGCTTAAAAATGGTTTAACGGTGATTCTGTCCCAGAATAATCAGGAACCGAATATCACCTATAAAATGGCGGTACGAGCGGGAAGTAATACCGACCCAAGGACAAATACCGGTCTGGCTCACTACCTGGAGCATTTGTTGTTTAAAGGTACCGACAAGTTCGGAACTCTGGATTATGCCAAGGAAAAACCACTTTTAGACAAAATTGAGGCGCTTTACGAGACTTATAATAAAACTACCGATCCTGCAAAACGTAAGGAGCTTTATCAGCAGATCGATAAAACCTCTGGAGAAGCATCTAATTTCGCTATCGCCAATGAATATGATAAAATGATGAAATCCATCGGCAGCGGTTCTACCAATGCGCATACTTCGGTAGAGGAAACAGTTTATGAAGAAGACCTTCCCTCAAATGCCATAGACAAGTTTTTAGCCGTACAGGCAGAACGCTTCCGTGCCCCGGTTTTCCGTATTTTCCATACAGAGCTAGAAGCAGTTTACGAAGAGAAAAACAGAGGTCTGGATAATGACCAGCGTAAAATGTACGAGGCTATGCTGAATACGTTATTCCCGACACATAATTACGGTCAGCAGACAACCATTGGAACGATCGAACACTTAAAAAATCCTTCGCTGGTAGAGATCAGAAAGTATTACAACAAATACTATGTGCCTAATAATATGGCACTGATCATGTCCGGCGACATCAACTACGATGCCCTGATCAAAAAGATCGATCAGAATTTCGCTTACATGGTGGCAAAACCTTTTGCAGCCTACGCTCCTGCTCCTGAGAAAGCACTAACGAAAGTGCAAAAAGTTGATATCTACGGGCCGAGTGCAGAAAGTTTATACCTCGCTTATCGCGGATACGCGCAAAACACCCACCAAAGCTTACTGTTGGATTTGATATCGAGTATCCTTGCCAATGGCAAAGCCGGTTTGCTGGACATCAACATCAACAAACAGCAAAAAATGCTGAGAGCTGGTGCAGGTTATAATCAAATGAAAGATTACGGTGTTTTCATTTTACTGGGCTCTCCAAAAGCGGGACAAAGCCTTGAAGAAACTCAAAAGCTTTTACTGGAGCAAATCGCGCTGCTTAAAAAAGGAGAATTTGATGAGAGCCTGATCAAAGCAACTGTCGCTAACATTAAGTTAGCTGAACTGCAGGCATACGATAAAAATGAAGTCCGTGCAGATGCTGCCATGAATGCTTTCATCCAGAACCGCGGAACGGAATGGGATAAAATGCTGTCTTCAACGGATGCGATGAGTAAGATCACCAAGAAAGAAATCGTTACTTTTGCCAATCAGTTTTTCGCAGATAACTATGTTGCCATTTACAAACACAAAGGTGAGGATAAAAACATCCTTAAGGTAGAAAAACCATCAATCACTGCAGTTAATACAAACAGTAACGAAGTGTCTCCTTTTACCAGAGACATGATCTCAGCGCCGGTAAAAGCTATCGCCCCTAAGTTTTTAGATTATACCAAAGATCTTACTTTCGGAAAAGCGAACATTGCAGATATCATCTATGTGCAGAATAAAGAGAATGGTATCTTCGGCATGACCTATCGCTTTGATAAAGGCTCACATAATTATAAGATGCTGCCATATGCGGCGCAATATTTAGCCTTCCTAAGCACGGATAAATATAGCACCGAAGAGATCAGCAAGGCATTTTATAACATCGCGAGTAATTACAGCGTGAATGTAGGTACCAATGAAACTTCAGTTTCGCTGAGCGGACTGCAGGAAAACTTTGAGAAAGCAGTGAGCCTGCTGGAAGAAGTTCTCGCTAACTGTAAACCGAATGAGAAAGCACTTGAAGATCTGAAAGGCAGATTACTGAAATCGAGAGATAATGCCAAACTGGATAAAGCGTCGATCTTAAGTGGCCTTACAAGTTACGCACAATACGGTCAGGACAATCCTTTCAACTACGGCTTGACGAATGAAGAAATCAAAAACATGAAATCTTCAGAACTAATCGACTTGTTGCATAGTCTTACCTCTTACAAGCATACCATTACCTATTACGGACCAAAACCATTGGCAGATTTCACCACCGAAATCACTAAGCTGCATGTTTTGCCAAAACAGTTTACTCCAGAAGCTCCGTTAAAGAAATTTGTGTATACTGAAACTAACGCGAATAAGGTTTATTTTGCCGACTATGATATGGTACAGGCAGAAATCAGATGGGTGCGTAACAGTGGGCCTTATGTACCTGCAGATGCAGCAAAAGCAGATTTATTCAACAATTATTTTGGTGGTGGAATGGGTTCGATCGTGTTCCAGACTATCCGTGAGTCCAAAGCACTTGCTTATTCTACTTTCGCGGTTTATTCCACACCGAACAGCCTCGAAAAACAAAACGCAGTGATTGCTTATGTGGGTGCACAGGCAGATAAAATGAACGATGCTGTAGCGGGAATGAACGAGCTACTGAACGTGCTCCCTGAAGCGGAAAAGTCTTTCGCCCTGTCAAAAACGAACACCATCAGTACCCTGGAAACTTCACGCATCACTAAGGCCGCAATGATTGTGGCTTACCTGGCGGATAAAAAGCTAGGTTATGATCATGATTCGAGAATCGATGAATATGCAGCGGTGAAACCTCTAACTTTTGCAGATATCAAATCCTTCCATGGAGCAAAACTTGCCGGTAAAAATTACAACTACTGCATCGTTGCTTCGGAGAAAAAAATAAATATGTCGGATCTGGAGAAATTTGGACCAGTGACAAAATTAAACCTTGAAACTTTATTCGGCTATTAAGATCGAATAATCAGGCAATAAAAAAGCGGGTGTTTATAATAAACACCCGCTTTTTTATTAAACCAATTTATTTCTGTTGATAACTGCCATAGAGCTTTACCAGTTTATCGGGGCTATCGGTGATAATACCGTCAACACCCATTTTTCCCAGTTCAACCATATCTTTTTCTTCATCAACTGTCCAGGGAAGAATCAGCATATCCATTGCATGAGCTTTGGCTACCATAACCGGATCAACGGTGCTATAATATGGACTATAAATATCGGGTTTGAAGCCCAGTTTCCTCAGGTCTTCCTCTAAGCCAGATTTCCCTTTGAAGAGTGCCGACTGTTTCATTTTCTTTTCGTCTTCTGCGGAAAGCCCTTGTGCTTTTAGCTTAGCCATAGCTGCCTTTGTGTCAAATGTCAGCAGGGAAAGTTTTACACCAGGTGTGCTTTTGTGCAGGATCTGTAAAGTGCGCACGTCGAAGGATTGAATGATTAATCTGTCTTTTATCGACTTCTTCTCAATCACATCCATCATTGTTTTCACAAAAACTTCAGGAACGGGATTGTAAACGCCATCACCATCTGGCGATATTTTGGTTTCTATATTATAATAGACAGGTTTTAATTTATTGGCTTTTACATATGCTTCCACACTGTCAATCAAATCACTAAGCAATGGCCTGTATGTCTTCATCTTTACTTGTGCAGGGAAACGGGGATGTGGTTTGCTCCCAGCATCGAAGCGGCTGATACTATCATAGGTCATTTTATACAATGCCATACTCCGCTCCTCTTCTTTTTTGATATCACTGCCATCTGGCTTACGCATGAAGTCGGCCGACATATAAGCGTCATGAGATACCACAACTTTGCCGTCGCTGGAAATTACCACATCAAGCTCCAGCGTTTTTGCTCCAATTTTCACTCCGTTGAGCATTGCAGCGATCGTATTTTCCGGCATCAGGGTCATACCACCGCGGTGAGCCTGTACATCAAGTTTTTGTTGCCCGTAGGCTGAGCCCGCCAGCAGCACACCTGTGGCAAGACTAAGGATCAGTTTATTTTTCACCTCACTAAACTAACAGGCTAACTTTTACTAAAAGTTATTGTACTATTAAGTTTAGGCATCATTTCTTGGTCGGGAATGATTTCGTTATATCGCATCGGTCATAGCACCTTAGCCATGCCAGATCACAACGCATCACTCCAGATTACACCAAATTACACCAAATCACACCGTAGCAGTCACGTCAGATCATAATGTATTACGCCAGATACAACAAAAGACATAACAACACATCCCTGTGGAACGAATCAGACAGAAGACCTTTCAAATTTTCAATATTTAGCCTAAATTGCGGAACGCAAAATCGCGGTCAAACCAGATATCTCAAAACAGCAGCCAATCGCAGAAATTACATTACTGAAACGTCGAAAGGCATTCCATATTAGTCGAAACAAATACGTACACATGAAAAAAACAATCATTCTCTCTGTGATTGTCCTGCTCCATACACTTTGGGCACAGGGACAAACTATACAGTCGCCAGATAAAAACCTAAGCCTTAAATTTGCGCTGCAAGACAATGGCACTCCCACTTATCAGTTATCCTATAAAAAGAAAGCTGTTATCAAAACCAGTAAACTCGGACTGGAAACTAAAGACGTCCCCTCCTTTCTGGAAGGTTTCAGCTTAAGTAAATCAGAAGAAAGCACGTTCGATGAGTCCTGGAACCCAGTTTGGGGAGAACAGAAGACTATCCGTAACCATTACAAGGAACTCGTGGTTACCCTCACACAAAAAAGCATCAAAGACCGTCACATCCGTATCCGCTTTCGGTTATTTAACGACGGATTAGGTTTCAGGTATGAGTTTCCCTCACAGCCAGAGCTCAACTATTTCATCATCAAAGAAGAACGGACGCAGTTTGCCCTGGCGGGAGACCATAAAGCCTTCTGGCTGCCAGGCGATTTTGACACCCAGGAATACAGTACTGTTACCTCAAATCTTTCTGAAGTAAGGGGGAACATGAAAGCCGCTGTAACACCTAACTCTTCACAAACCACTTTTTCTGAAACAGGTTTACAGACGCCACTGATGATGAAAAGTAAAGATGGCTTATACATCAACATTCATGAGGCAGCTCTAATAAATTACTCCACCATGTCACTTAATCTGGATGATAAAAACATGGTGCTCGAGTCTTTCCTTACTCCCGATGCTGTAGGTGACAAGGGATATCTACAGGCTCCTACCCAAACGCCTTGGCGTACAGTTTTGGTGAGCGATAAGGCAGCCGACATCCTAATGTCTAAACTGGTACTAAATTTAAATGAGCCAACAAAATACAAGGATGTTTCCTGGATTAAACCGATCAAATATGTTGGCGTATGGTGGGAAATGATCACCGGAAAAAGCACCTGGGCCTATACAGATCTGGAAAATATCCAGCTGGGGGTAACGGACTATTCAAAGGTTAAACCAAATGGCAAACATGCTGCTAACACTGCACATGTAAAAGAATACATCGACTTTGCTTCTAAAAACGGACTTGATGCAGTGCTTGTAGAAGGCTGGAACGAGGGCTGGGAAGACTGGTTTGGCAAAACCAAGGATTATGTTTTTGACTTTGTAACACCATACCCTGATTTTGACGTAAAAGAACTGCACCGTTATGCAGCAGAAAAAGGTGTAAAGATGATGATGCACCATGAAACCTCAGGCTCGGTACGCAATTACGAACGTCACCTTGATACTGCCTATAAATTTATGGTAAACAATGGCTATAACGCCGTTAAGAGTGGTTACGTGGGCAATATGATCCCTCGCGGAGAACATCATTACGGACAGTGGTTAAACAACCATTACCTCTATGCAATCACAAAGGCAGCAGACTATAAAATTATGGTCAATGCACACGAAGCGGTACGCCCGACAGGATTAAGCCGCACTTACCCGAACCTGATTGGTAACGAGTCTGCCCGTGGAACAGAGTATGAAGCCTTCGGCGGTAACAATGCTGATCATACCACTATCCTCCCCTTCACCCGTTTGATTGGTGGGCCGATGGATTATACACCGGGAATCTTCGAAACACGTGTGAGTGCTTATAATCCTCAAAACAACTCCTTTGTACACACTACCCTGGTTCACCAGCTAGCCTTATATGTAACACTTTACAGTCCCCTGCAAATGGCAGCAGATCTTCCGGAGACTTACAATAAACATATGGATGCTTTTCAGTTTATCAAAGATGTTGCCGTAGACTGGGACGACACTTATATTCTGGAGGCAGAGCCGGGCGACTATATCAGCATCGCCAGAAAAGCTAAAGGCAAAGCCGAATGGTATGTGGGCAGTATTGCCGATGAAAATCCAAGAGAGGCTAAAATTACTTTTGCCTACCTGCCCAAAGGGAAAACTTTTGAAGCAACAATATATGCTGATGGAAAAGATGCGAGTTATGATAAAAACCCAAAAAGTTATGCCATCCGCAAAATGAAAGTCAATGCCAAAACCGTAATCAAACAGCACATCGCTGCCGGTGGCGGAATGGCGATCAGTATCAAATAGAATCCCACGGTTCCGCGCAGATCACAAGATTGTGCGCGAATAAATTATTACATGTAAATAAAAAGCCCGGATACGATAGTCAAATCGTATCCGGGATTTTCAGTAAAATGTAATGATCAATGACCTTGTTCCACTCCCAGGGAGATTCAAAGCTTTTCCAAGGTTGTTCTGGCCTTATTGCGGTTCCGCAGACATCCCAACAGATTTTCTCAATCTCGCCATTGCCCAGCACCACCAGGCCGATTGTTCGCCATTTCCGGCATCCTTTGTTTTCCAGACGGCGTCTTTCATTTTTGCCAAATCCTGATCGCTGATCCGGTTAGACAAGCCGTAGCCGTTTGCTTCCAGCCAGCCGCCTTCCATGTAAATTGGTTTTGGGGCATTCACCACCTTAATCAAATCCAAAATCTGTTCTATTCTTTTATAATGTCCCTCCGTTCTCGCGAAATCAATTTCCCAGGCCATGCCCTTTCCGATAATCTCGTTAGAAATGGTGCTGTCAGGATAACCATCCGTAGGCATCCACACCAAATTCCCGTTCTTTTTAAGAAAATCCCGTTCCATAATTTTGACTGTATTTCTCATCACCTGGTGGTCTACGCCCTCCCATCCTGCAGCCACAGGCGACAAGGTCACCCAGCCCATTCCGTGGTAAGGAACGCCTGCATTGGAATTCGGCAGCAGCATTTCTACGTAGGCAGGCATCCCATAATGCTCGCTCACTAAATGTTTTTTAATCCCCTCAGAGAGAATACCCAGTTTTTTATTCCAGTCCGCTACCAAAGTCGCAGATTTTCTTCTTTTTGCTACCCGCGCCATGTCTTTCAGTGCAGCACCCACAAAACTTTGTGTCAGCAAATCGAAGGTGTCCCACATTCTGCTTTCTTTGGAATGCTCGAAGGCTATATTTCTAACCAGTCCCGGTTCAATAGACCAGTTCCCGTACAGAAAAAACGTGCGGTCGCAGGTACGCGCCATAATCGCACTTATCTGCTCCCAGGTATCATCTTCAAATTGTGTATGCCCTCTTTTTAGGGCCAGCCTCGCCCAGGCCAATACCACATGAGCCTGACCATCAATCTGATGCTGATCATCTACGATGGTATATTTGCCCTTTTCCTTGCCAATAACGCGCGGAATCCGCTCCATCCCATTTTCTTTAATTGCATCCAGCACACAGCGGATGTTCAATTCTGCTTCCTTGTACCGGCCGGTTTCTATGAATAAAGAAACCAATGCCCCCGTTGTCCTTGGAAACATCCCTTCATAGGCACCCGTCAATGATTCCGGAAGAAAGCCATCCGGATGCATACGCTCCACCAGACTACGGTATGTGGCTGCATAGAGTTTCTCAAAATAAGGAGACTGCAACATCTTTTTGATCTCCTTCTTACCTACACTATCCTTAAAGGTCTGGTCAGCATCCGTCAAATGAGCCGCAGAGGCGATACCAGAAATAGAAAATAACAAGAAAAGGGATAGGCAAACTGTCAGGCAGTAAATTCGGGACATCATTTTTATCGGCATAAAAAAATATTCGGTTATAATGTTCTAATATATCCATAATAGATGAACTATATCCAGATAAAATGATTAAATAGCTTAAAAATTAAGTACCTCTATTGCAAACTATAGTGATAAGTATTATTTTTACTAAAAAACCAAAACTCTTAAATCCATGCAAAAATTATTCTTAGTTACCACTTTCATATTCATATCATTAAATGCTTTTTCTCAATTTCAGGTTGGAAAAACCAAGGCTGAAATAAAAGCCGAAACAGACAAGGTAACGCCGAAAAGAATCGGTATGAAATTGACTGCCCTGACTGCAGATTATGAACTCTATACCGTAGGCGATAACGTAGAATTCCTTCGTTACATCACCAAAGGTGGCTTTAACTCAGAAATTCATGAGAAAATCAACTTCACTTCTCTTCAGGAGGAATCAGACTTCTATAAATATGTTGTTGGATTATATGACGATTTTAAGGACAATGAAGTTATACTAAACCAATACAAAATTGTTCCCCATGAAATGAAATTATTAGGCATGAAAAACATCATGTTTGATGTTTATCCCAACAAAGATTCAAAGACTAAATATTCAACAATCATGATTTCCAAGAAAGCATGGATCAGGCTTTTCTCTGCATCAGCTATACATTCTTTGTAGTTTTCCTTTTTTTCTTAGCCCATTTTCGGTTATACCAGATGATAAATCCTGTTACCGGCAGACTGGCACCAATGATGCAGGCTATAAAAGCAATGATTTTCGTCGGCAAGCCGAGAATCTGGCCTGTATGAATATCGAAGTTCATCCTCAACGCCTTTTCGCCTGCAGAAAGCCGGGGATAAAGCTTGAGGCGTTCACGGTCAGTATGCAGCGCTTTCAATGTCTGCTGATCATAAATCACATTGTTATAAATAATCGTTCCATCGCCAGACGCCCCACCTGTTCACCATATTTTGCGGTTGTCCTGCGCCACAATACATCCAAAATGGGCTGCCCATCGAGATGAACAGCCCATTTTCCGTATTTAATTCCTATTATTTGCTTACATCAAAGCTATAGGTAGAACCTTGCCAAAGCGCACCATAAGCCTGACCATCATGTTCGCCTTTGCCTTCTTTGTAATCCGTTACTTCAACAACATATTTTCCCGGCCATACTGGCGTAAACTCCAATTCACCATTCGCTCCTGCGGTCAGTGTTTGCGACCATCCCGCTGGCGAGAATACTGATACTTTTGCTCCGGCTTTAACTGCACCATTGTGAACAGCCTTCAGTTTAATCGCTTTATTTGATTTGTAAGCAACACCTGTGGAAGGATATACCTTCAGCTCGTTACTGATCGCATCACCATTTACTGCCGCTGCAGGTTTACCTACCTGCACAGTTGTACTGGTCAGAAACTGATATTTGGTAGTGCCAGCAAGATCTTTTGCATGGTGACTAACCAATAGCGTATACTGACCGTCTTTTTCAGGAGTAAATGTTGATGTAGCCACATTAGCCCCCAATACCGTATTTAACTTAACTTTTTGCTGATCCGGACCTACCAACCATAATGTCAGCTCCTTCACGTCAGAATACCATTTCGCAGTTTCGTCGCGCTCGTTTTCAGCATATTCACCATAGAATACTTTCACTTCCTGCGCCTGGCCAACCTTACCGGTTCCTGTAGTTTCAATCCATAAAGCATGGGCAAAGCTGTTGCCGGCAAAAAACACAGCCACAAGGGCTAATAAAATTGTCTTCATATTTTTCATTTTACGTTGCATTTAATCAATATTTGATCAGCGAAAATAACGATTATCACCAACTGTTAAGAATAATTATAAATAAATATAAATACCTGTCCATCTCAGGGAACAACGTGCATTTAAAGATTTTGCATTACTTTTGCGCCGGATGTTACAGCGGTCAATCATATTCCTGCTTCTAACCTGCGTGTTGAATACTTATTTCTCACGGGATTTCGCCGTGATCAGCTTTGAGATGAATCAAAAGATGATTGCCGAGAAATTGTGCGTTAATAAAAGCAAACCCTGGATGCACTGCAACGGTCGCTGTTACCTGATGAATAAAGTCAAACAGGCCGTAGAAAACGAAAAGAAACAAGCCAATAAAGATTTCCGCACGGCGATGCAGGTAGTTTGGCACATACAGCCTCAAAATCTCATCGATCAGGCACCTGCGATAGACGCCCTCTCGCGCAGCTTCAAAATCAATTACCGCTCTACTTTTTACAATTCCTACAACGCTTCTATCTTCAGACCACCTAAGCCGGCGAATATAGCCTAATCAGTTTTCCTTAAAGAACATAGCCTTCTGGCCTCATCGATCGGATCGCAGCTTTTGCTGTTTTCAACAATTCGCTTATACGGCTTTATGACAACTGATTCACAAGGCAACACAGTATTCACTTGTTATGTTTTACCGGCAGCATCATCATCGCTGCCCCAGAGATTTGAGCAACATGCAATCAAATTATTATTCCTGGCGCAAGCTGGCAGGAACACTTCATTTATGGTTGGGAATGTCTTCTGGCCTTGTCATCGTAATTTTGGGCATCACAGGATGTCTGTATGTCTTTATCGACGAGCTCAGGCCAATCGTCTATCGTGACAGAATATTTATCCAGGCGCCACAGCATAGCCAGGGAACACCTTTGCAGCAGCAACGTGTTCCGCTGCACGTCCTACGGAAAACAGCAGATGCCGCATTGGGCAGCAAGATCCCTTTGTTGGATGCGGAAGTATATCCGGATAAACTGCATACCGTAGTTTTCCGTTACCGGGAAAGAAATAACGCAGCTAATTGGTACCCTAATTATTTCATTAGTTATTTCAGGGTTTACCTCAACCCATTCACCGGCACAGTAGTAAAAGTAGAAAATAGTAAATGGGAGTTTTTTAACCTCGTGGTGATGTTGCACTGCTGCCTGCTTCTCGGACATCTGGGCACACAAATCATTACCTGGTCTACCATAATTTTTATGCTGATGCTACTTTCAGGTATCATTTTATGGTGGCCAAAAAACAGGGCTGCAGCAAAAAAGCGCTTTGCTTTCAACTGGAAAAAACAGACTTCCTGGAAAAGGAAAAACTACGATATGCACCAGATCCCGGGCTTTTATAGCTTCATTATCGCTTTTTTTATTGCCCTGACGGGATTGGCGATGCTGCTCCCCAAAGTGGACTATGCAATTAAATATGTGGTCAGTGGCGGAACCTTCAAAGGAAGTAAATCCGGGACCCAAGGCCACCATACAGTGGGAAACAATTATGCTGACACCAGCAATCCCGGTGTGACAGACCGTGCCCTCTCGCAGAGCCTGACCTTAGACCCTACAGCACTGAAGTATAGAATTTATCCTGCAAAGAATCATTCAGACGCGCTAAAGATCAAGACCTTTAAAGCACACAGCAGGCATCAGCCGGAAAGGCTCCTTAGTTTCAATCAGCATACTGCCGCCTTGCTTCAAAACAAAGCTTATTCATCGTTAGCAACTGAAGATAAACTAGATGACCTCTATTACGACATCCATGTTGGTGCTTTGCTCAGCTTGCCCGGAAAGATTCTTGCCTTTATGGTAAGCCTCATCACCGCCACCCTGCCTGTTTCGGGCTTTCTCATTTGGAAAGCCCGAAAAAAGCAGAAAACTCTAAAAAACGTGGCATCAAGCCCGAATCAATCACTCGTTCTAAGCTCCTGATCATATCATGAAATTTTGGTTTATTACCCTATTCTTATTGGCCAGCCTGACTGCAAAAACACAGACAGACACGTCAAAAAACAACATACCCCTCATTAAAAAAGGCCAAAAGCCAACAACTAAACAAGACACAAACAAGAATGAAACAACTCACCTCAATGAGGTAAGCATCTCCTCGAGATACAACAAAAGCTATAAAATCAGCGAACTTTCCAAATCGCTCAGAATGAACACGCCGTTACTGCAACTGTCCCAGAGCATACAGGAGATCGGAAAGGAGATTCTGACGGATCAGATCGCTTTTAACATGACTGATGGCGTAACCAGAAACGTCAGCGGCGTAATCAGACAAGAGATTTCCAACAACCTCGGACCTTTTATCTTTATGCGCGGCGGACTCGTTTCCACCATGAGAGACGGCACAGACCTCACCCCAATTTATCGTGGGCCAGTTCCAGAAGATGCCGCTGTGATCGAAAGGGTGGAGTTTATCAAAGGTCCGTCTATGTTTATGAACAGCATCGGCGATCCGGCAGGAACATTCAACGTAGTCACCAAACAGCCGACAGGCAGGAATAGCTATTCAACAAATGTGATGTTCGGTAGTTACAACTTTTATAGAGTCGCGGCCGATCTGGATGGCAGCCTGGACAAAGCTGCAAAACTAAGTTACCGGCTAAATGTGATGGGGATGAAATCAGATTCCTTTGTCAAATATGATCTTAACGACAGGCTGGTCATTGCGCCGGTATTCAAATACCAAATCGACGACCGCAACGTGATCAGCGGCTCTTATACCTATCAAAAGTTCAGCTACGGACTCATGAGCCCCATTATCATGACGCCAAATGGCTTTGGAACATTACCCTCCGATTTTACCATTTCAGAACCTAGCCTTAAACCTTACCAGCCCACAGATCAAAGCAGCACGCTAAACTATAGTCACCAGCTCAGCGAAAACTGGAAGATTACGGCAATTGCTGCCTTTATGCAGAACGATAACTCCGGAGCCTACATGTGGCTCACCGGTGTAAACAAAGCCAATCCAAATGTATTGCTGAGAAATCCTAAATACGACCTCACCCGTTCTGTTGTTTATTCCGAGCAGGCATTTATCAATGGAAAGATAAAAACCGGAAACCTGAGTCACCAGATCCTTGCCGGTACAGATGTTAACCAGAAAAGATTCTTTGCAGATAGCTATATCGAGTACGACAGGGCTGCAGACGGTACTTTAAACTATTATCCACTCGACGTAACAAACCCCGTTTATGGTGCAAGCGTCCCTAACTACACAGACCCCACCGATGTTAAACATGCGAATACCAGGCAACAGATTAATTATGCCTCATTTTATGCATTAGACGAGGTTGCACTTTTCAACAATCGATTGAGAATAACGCTGGGGGGACGGTTTACAGCAGCAAAAACCAACAACCTGATCTCCAATGTGCAAAGCGGCTCCTCAGATCAGGTATTCACTCCCCGTGTAGGACTAAGCTATAATCTCAGCAAAAGCCTGACGCTGTATTACCTCAACGACCAAACTTTCACGCCACAGGCTGGTGCTTTACCGCCCAACAGCGATGGCAGTGCCGGGGCTGCCGTGGAACCGAAAAGCGGAAGGCTCTATGAAGCCGGATTAAAAAAAGACTGGTTTGATGGGAAATGGAACAGCACATTGTCTGTCTATAGTGTCAAACGCGCAGGTGTGCTTGCTGCCGATCCGGATAACAGTACCTACTTCATTCAGATTGGGGAAAGTAAAGCGAAGGGTGTCGACTTTGACCTCAAAGGACGTGTTCTGCCGGGACTGAATGCCGTAGTTAATTATGCCTATACAGATTCAAAAATCGTGGACGATGTGGATCAAAGTCTAATCGGAAAACGCACACCTCTCTATGTAAAACACGTCCAGAACACCTGGCTCACCTACGACCTTCCATTTATGTGTCTGAAAGGATTTGGGATTTCCATGGGTTATCAGTACCAGGCTGGCAGAGGCGGCAGATATGCAACAGCCACTGACTATGCTATTCCTGATTTTTTCAGGCTGGATGGAGGATTAAAATATTCCGGAAAAAAAGTCACGATAAATGCCATCGTAAACAACCTGCTCAATAAAAATCTGGTGGGTACCCCCTGGTTAAGAAGCGGCCTGTATTACTGGGTTCCGCAGGCCCCGGCCAACCTCCGGATAGCTGTGAGCTATATATTTTAACGCTTGGCAAATTAACCAAAACCATAATAAATATAAAATAAGATCGTTATTCTACAATAAAGAGTATACATAGAAACATCTATCTACTAAAATTAAAATAACGTATGAAAATAGGCCAAAAGATAGTCGATACCAAGTATGACGAAAATAAAGCTATCATAGAAAAAATCTTAAGTAACGGCAGTTTAAGCATCCAGGAGCAATGGTACGTGCGCTCGCGACAAATCAGGTTTGTAAAAAAGAACAAGGATTGGGTGTTCTTTGAGCGCGATGCAAACAATAATGCGCTGGGTTATTTTGAGTCGGACGAAGCCGATCATTGGTACAGAACCATGAGCAAAGCAGACTTTATCTACTTACTCAACAACAGTAAAATTGTTGCCGGGAGTTCTTATGGAGGGATAACGCCAAATCAGAATTATGCGGCAGGTTATCTGACCAACAAATCTGATGGAACACATACGGTAGAGTTCAAAATGAACGTAACAGGCAAAAAATTTCTCGAAGAGCTGCATGCCAAATACGAGAAAATAAAAGGCAAAAAACAAACTGTAATCTCTCCCAAAGCAGAAGGCGGCGGCACCATTGGTCTCGGCAAAACGGGAATGTATGGCGGACTTGCGGGTGACCTTTTCAATGAAATGATGGGCAATAACAGAATCCACTGGAAGCTCGTAGCCTGCAAAGTTCCCCTCCCGGGAGATTTTAAATAAACAAATTATCACACCCAATACCGAATCGTTCTCAGCGCATACCCCCATATGCCTGAGGTCGATCTCGGCTAATTGTATTCGATTATCTTTCTGCTGGCAAAAAAATGATTTTAACAGATAAATCCACATTTACCTGGATTTAATAATTAAATTAGGGAAACAATTTTTCAGTCATGAAGTTCCCCTCCCTGCAGAATCTCGCTACCAGCATAAAAGCCGTATTTAAACGTTTTCCATTCGAAATGTTCTTTGCCTTTGCGGGCACAGCAGCAGCAATAGTAAATACAGAACTTAAAAACTTTGAATATCTGGCAGAGGAATGGTGCCTGCGCATCATCATGACCGCCAACCTTGGTTTGGTGATTAGCCTCGCGGTGACCTTGCTTTTAGAAAACAAGCACCTGAGCCGTGGCAGATTTTTCCTTTACAAATTAATAGCAGCCCTTGCCGCGGCATCGCTCATCTTGCTCATCAATCCACTGGAAGAAGGATCTGATATCATGAAATTCTTTTTACTGAGTCTCGCCGGGCACCTGCTGGTGGCCTTCGCTCCTTTCACCAGCCCGGGCTATATACAGGGATTCTGGCAGTTCAACAAAACGCTGTTCCTCCGTTTCCTCACCAGCGTGCTTTATAGCACCGTTCTTTACGCAGGGATTGCCGCAGCAATAGGCTCCGTAAACCTCCTGTTCAACGCCGCCTTCGAGTCCGATTCATTTATGATCACCTGGTTTTGCATAGCCGGAATCTTCAATACTTCCTTCTTCCTGGCCGGCATCCCAACAGATCCACTTGCCCTTGAACAGGACCTGAGCTATCCAAAGGCATTGAAGATCTTCACGCAATATGTGCTGATACCTCTCGCTTCGGTCTACATATTTATCCTGCTGAGTTATGAAATCAAGATTTTAGTCGCCTGGAATTTACCCAAAGGGATGGTTTCCTACCTCATCCTGGGTTATGCCGTATATGGTCTGCTCTCGGTTTTACTCATCTTCCCTATCCGCAATGCGGCAGAGAATAAATGGATCAATACCTTCGCCAAAAGCTTTTATTTCCTGATGCTGCCACTCATTGTGCTTTTACTGGTTGCAGTAAGCACACGAATAAGTGCTTACGGCATCACCGAATCCCGCTACCTGCTGATTTTACTTGCCGGGTGGCTGCTTTTTATCACGATCTATTTCCTGGTTTCCGCTAAACAGAACATCAAACTCATCCCTGTTTCCTTGTTTTTCCTCACGCTCTTTGCTATTTACGGACCGCAGAGTGCATTTTCAGTGTCTGCTTTCTCGCAAAAAAAGATCCTGAAAAAGATTTACGAAAAATATCACGCCGTGGGAAATGGGAAGTCAGCAGGCAACGGGAAATCAGCAGCGAATATTGAGATGTCCGCAAAAGATGGCGAAAAAGCAGTGGCCACAATTGAGTATCTAGTCAAACACCACGACTTTAGCCAGTTCCAATCCTTCTTTAAACAAGACCTTAAAAAGATTGAGGATTCCATCATCAAAGCCAAAATCAGCGATGATGGCAGAAGGGCGAGAAAATACGACCAGCAGGAAGGCAAAATAAAATGGGTTGCCACACATCTTGGCGTAGAAAAGTTCCGCAGCTATCGTTATGGGGAGAAAACTCTCGTAAACCAGGTTCATGCCTTTAAAAGCGAGTATCCAGAGCTGCTTAATATTAAGGGTTACGATTTCTTCATCGTGGACGAATCCAATCCTGACCGCCCTAAATATACCTTCGAAGGTATTTCTTTTGAAAAATCCATAAGTGCCGGAACGCATAGCCTGCAGATCGGGAAGGAAAAAGTAAGCTTCAATCTCAAAGAGTTATTGTCGCCCCTCGTGAAGGACAAAGCTAAACTCGCTGGATATAGAACAACACAGGCTGAAGGCTACTATCCGAGATACCGCTTCCCTCAAAGCCTGATGAGCTTCACCAAAACAACAAAAAACTACAGTATCACCTATGTTGTACGCTCCGGCGGAATGGCTTTCTCGGAGGAAGGCAATAGCGGTGTTGAAGACATCAGCTATCTTGACGGCGCTTATCTCATCAAAAAGTTATAGCTTTTTTAAGCTTTCTGTTATTGAGCTATAAATTATTCAGCATCCTCTTATGGAAAAATGCGGGGCGGGGCATCATTCTTTTAAAGAACGTATTCCTCACCTCCGCTGCCCTAAAGCAGCGGTTAATCCTTAAGACTATGGCTGAACTGAGCAACACCAGAAACAAAAAACAAACTCCAAAAGTAGATCTGACAGCGATGGTTGACCTGGCTTTCCTGCTGATTACATTTTTCATGTTAACCACCTCTCTTCAGAAACAGGAAGCGATGGATATTGCCAAACCCGACGAGGGGAACGAAACTGCTTTTACCGAGTTTCCGGCCTCCAGGACGATGACGATCCTGCTTGGAAAACAAAATAAAGTAGCCTGGTACATGGGTGAGGCGGAAAAAAGCAAACCTAATGTTGCCAGTTACCAGGAGATCAGACAATCTATTGTCAGCAATAAACTAAAGATAGATCAGGCGAATGGGCACGATCCTAAAAAGTCAATCTATGTGATCATCAAACCTACCTCTGGCGCAACCTACGCGAATTTTGTAGACATCATGGATGAGCTGCATATTGCCAAAATCGCTTCGGCCCCTGCGATCGATGATGAGCATATCCTGGAGCAGGAGAAAAATTTCATGAGGCAGAATAAACTATTATAGTTCAAGCTCAAAACTCAGCGCCTCTCTCTCATCGCCATTCACAATAATCGTTAACTCATGCTTCCCCGGGTGAAACACACGGGTGGTGATAATTTTAAAAGACTGCCTGCGGGAAACGCGCTCCACAGCATTGGGCGCATAAGTTTTCTCAGAGATTTTGAATACTTTTTTAGCAAGATGACCCTTAGATTTTTTATAGTACAAGCCATACTCCAATCGTATCGTTTTACTGCTCTCGTTCAGGTTGCTGATAGAAAAGCTAAACTCCAAATTATCCCCCACTTTAACCACAGGTGTCTCGATACTGAAATCATTCAACACCAGCCCTTCACTATCCAAACCATAATGCTTTAGGATCTCGGTATGACCTTGTTTCAACAACGTGCGACAACCATGTTTAATAATCGCATCCGTTTCCTTAGTCTGCCCTCTCCATTTCGCAGCTATCGAGATAACTACCTCGGGATGATCTTTAGCAATATCATTTAAGTTGTTCGCCACACTCCTTCTCACCGATTCCGAGGAATCGTTTTTCAGGTTTTCAAGAATAGGCAGAATCGGCTCAGGGTTTCTCTTTAGCGATGGAATTGCCATTGCCCAGGGCAAGCGAGGCCTACTTCCCTCCGATGCCAGTCGGCGAACCTTACTGCTTGAATGACCTGACCAGGCAACCATCTGTTCAATCATCCTACCTTCATACTTCAACAGGAATGGTCTCACGGCAAACTCGCAGCTTACAAACTGCGTGATAATTGCAAAGGCTGTTGCCGAAGATTCAAAATCATCAAGCCCATAGGTTTCAATATAATCCGGAAAAAATATATAAACTAGCCCATCCTCCCCCGCACCATTTTCTTTCAATCTGGAAATAATGGCTTCTATCAGCTTTGCCGCCTCAGAGAAATCTGATGGCATAAAATGATGCACAACCCGCGTAGTATGCTTCATCCGCTCCTTCCATTCCATATTGTGGAAACCATCACCCAATGCCTGTTCCAAGAATTTCGGTTTAGAGAAATATGGAAGAACCTGTTGGAGGGTATCAGCAAATTGATTGTAAAATGCTGCCGAGTAGATATCTTTTATTAAGCCCATGTGTCAATGAAATAAGTTGTGACCGGCAAATTAAGTTTTTCATTGAGAAAATCATCAGCAAATCGACTTGACCGGAGAACTGGGCGGAAAACTAAACGAAGAACTGGGCATAGGCCTGCGCGGAGAACTATACAGAAGACTCCGCGGAGAACTATACAGAAGACTGGGCGGAGTGCTAATCGACTACAAACGCTCCGTCTCAGATTTTAAGCCAGATTCTTTTGCTTTCGGCCCCTTCACTTTGATATTGCCAAAATTATAGCTAAAGTTCAGTTTCACCTGCCGGGTTTCCATATAACCATAACTGCGGATCGAATAACCCTGATAAATATTAGTCGCGTCCCACTTATTCCCCAAATAAATATCTGTGAAAGACAATAAAAGCTTTGCCTTATCCTTTAGTATATTCCGCTGAAATCCGAGGTCTACCTGACTATTCCTTCTCGAAATATCATTAGACCATCCCAGGCGGTTGCTGTTATAGGCCGCCGCCACTTCTGCTTTGATTTTAAAAGGCAGGGAGAACGTCTGCTGTAAATTGATCGTTGCTGCAAAACGATCCACATCAAAATCACCGCTGTTGTTAATCATCACCTTGTTACGTTTGTAAAAACCCGTTGCGCTAAGACTAATGCTCCATACCTTGAAGGGATTAATCTGCTGAACCACATTAAGTGCCAGCTGTTCCTGCGTACCCAGATTCCTGGGCTCCATGATCACCTTGTTTCCGGCAACGGTATCACTTACCTGCGCGCGGTAATTCTTTGTAAAAGCATAAGAAAGATCTACTATCGTCTTCTTAAACGCATATTGTGCGGAAATGCGCTGTGTAGTCTGCGGCAACAGGTAAGGATTTCCCTTCCAGTAAGAAAGTCCGTCCAGTGGCTGCTCTATCGGATTCAAATCCTGATAGGCCGGTCTGTCGATCCTTCTCCCGTAATTTAACGACAAGTTATTCCCTTCACGAATCTGGTAATTCAATCCCGCAGAAGGAAAAGCGTTCAGGTAATCGCGCTCAATCCTGTTGTCAGGCAATGTACTGTTCTGGATATAACTTAGTGTCCCAGTAGCATTCGTTTGCTCCATTCTCATTCCTGCCTGAAAAGAAAGTTGCTCACTAAGGGGATGGTCATACTGAAAATATATACCTGCAATTCTTTCCTTGAAATTGAAGAGGTTGGAATTATCAGGATCAATAATTTCCGGACTACTGCTAGCGTCATAAAAATTGAAGCCATTACCCGCATCGACAGAAGAAAGTTTGAAACCTGTATTCAGTTTTCCTTTCCATAAATTGGTTTGGTAGCTCGCCGCAAAAGCGTATAAATCAATGTCCCTATCCCCGAGCGTTCGGTTAGCGGAAACAGAAGCCAGCGATCCGTCGGGATTAAAATAGGTATTCGGCTGAAAGTTCCCGTTAGCCGCGTTGAACAAAGCATAATCCAGATCAAGGTTTAATTTCCTACCTGCAGTATCTTCATACTGATAGTTTAAGCCCGTACTATAGCGATTCGCTTGTTGATGATAGTAGTCGCTTTCCGACAGTAAAGTACTTTCCAGCGCGCCTGTCTGCCCATTCTTTATATCCGTTAATGTGCTGATAAAACCACCTCCAAAAAGAAAATTGCCATTCATCGTGATCCCTACCGTCTGCCGATCATCAATTCTATAATCTGCCCCAATAGCAGAACCTATCTTTTTGCGCTTGTCTGTATCGTGCGAAAAGCCGTTGAACACTTTATCTGACTGTATCCTGTCCATTCCGTAACGGAGGCCGAAATTGCCAAAAGCATGGTTATAGGTTCCAAATATATTTAACTTATCCTTGCGGTAATTAAACGAAAGCTCTGTGTTTTGTTTCAGCGTAAAACCATATGACAGGCCCGTATTCAAGGTTGCATTTAAACCTTCAGTATCATTTTTTTTCAGTACAATGTTGATAATCCCCCCCGATCCTGCCGCATCATACTGCGCCGTCGGATTGCCAATAACTTCTATTGATTTGATGTTTGACGAAGGCATAGACTTTAGCAAATCTGCGAGTTCTGCTGTTTGCATATAGGTCTGTTTCCCATTTAACATCACCAGCGAACCTTGTCTTCCCGCAATACTGATGCTATTGTCGTTACTCACCGTAATTCCCGGCGCTCTTTTAAGTGTTTCAAAAGCATTGGAGCCTTGCGCGTTAATGCTTGCCGCAACGTTAAATATGATCTTACCATCCTGCGCACGGACGAGCGGCACGGTATTCTGACCTTTAATGGTAACCTCCTTTAGCTTTTGCTGATCGGCAATCAGCAGTACGGGCTCCAGTACCAAATCGTTGGTCCAGCTGATCACCTTACTTCGGTACATTATGAAACCTACGGAAGTGAGTGCAATTTCAACAGTTCCGCCGCTGTGTTCAAAGGAAAACTGCCCTTTTTTGTCCGTTAAGGTCTGAGCGATCAGCTGATGGTTGGTTCCATTCAATAAAGAAACTGACACCCCATCTATCGGCAATTGCTTGTCGTCATGAACCAATCCTTTTAAGGAAATCAGGCTTTTTTCCTGTGCATTGCCCTTTATCGAAGCGCAAAATATCAAAAAGAATACTTTCGAAAAAAAATTAAGGTATCGGAGTTGTTTTGCTGTCATTAAAAAAATCTTGTAAATCTAATAAAGTCAAGGATTTCTAAAGATGAGCATAAATAGCAAACTCAAACCATTTAGCGATTGTTTTTTTTTAAAGAAAGTACAAATACAATTCAGGAAAATCCCATCTTATCTGCTGGTATTTATTGATACTTAGTGTAAGTTTTACAATATATCATTTCATAATGTATGGCATTTTTTGCGACTAACATTACTTGCGGACTATGAAATATCCTATATTTGGCTTACGATTAACCAACCGTCAACCATTTAATCCTAAACCAAGCTAAACATAGTTTCACCATTATGAACCCGCATTTAGACCCTACGGATTTGGGTATTTTAAATCTTTTACAAGAAAACGGTAGGTTAACAAACAAAGAACTCGCTTATAACCTCAACAGGACCATCTCCCCTATTTTTGACCGGAGAAAACGACTGGAGGAACTGGGTTACATCAAGAAATACGTGGCAGTGCTGGACCGGGAGAAAATCACCAGCAGCATGGTTGCTTTTCCGCAGATTGTACTTAACAATCACGCCGAAGATGCGCTAATTTCCTTTCAGACAAGTGTAATCGAGTTCCCCGAAGTGCTCGAATGCTACCATATCACTGGAAAATACGATTTCATGCTTAAGATTATGATTCCTGACATGCATGGTTATAACGATTTCCTGCGTCAAAAAATTTCAACCCTGCCAAACGTAGGTAATGTACTTAGCTCACTAGTAATTTCACAGTCTAAAGCTGAAATTGGCTTACCTATCACAGAATAAAGCCAAAAGAACAGTAACCATTACAACATAAAGGCCGGAATAAACCGGCCTTCATTATTATTCACAACTACCTATCTACCTATGGCATTCGCCATCGGGTAAAGTCGTTGTCATTAGCCGCCAGATTTTACCCTGTTTTGCTCCGCTGCTGAACTTTTGGAACGCTGGCGTGTACCCTTAATATCATTGCTTCCGAAGCGGTAGGTAGCGCTCAACCTGAATACCCTGCTTTCCTCCCTTTCATTTACACTATAAATCTGTCCCGGTAAAGCACTCGTTACGCGCCAGCGCTGCAGGTAAAACACATCATTAGCAGCAAGTTTCAGGTTCAATTTTTTGTCCATGAACGACTTGCTCATCCCCAGGTCTATGCCATATTGCGGTTTCATGGCCAATGTACCTTCCACCAGGGACGATTGATAGTAACCAGACATTTCAAAATTGGTAGTGGAGTTCAGCGTGATGGTATGATTTGTATTGAAAGCAAATGCCGTCTTACCACTTTTGTAGGGAGAACCTAACAGGTTTGGCGTACTAAACTCATTATGAAATATAGTTAAATTATTATTAGTCGTCCACCATTTCACTATCGTCAGTGGTGAGTTGATGTTCAGGTTATAGGAATTCTTCACGGCAAGGTTTTGCTGAGAGATAAACAGTGTTTTCTTAACTGTATCCGACAACAGTACCCTTGTGATCGCATCATTGGTATGACTGTAACCCAGGCTCACGTTCACTGTTTTTTTGTAGGAATATGTCAGCTCAAAGGAATTAGTGTACTGCGGGTTCAAAAAAGGATTACCCATTCCATAAGTGTAGAGGTCTACAAAAAACACAAATGGATTAAGCGATTCATAATCCGGACGATCTATCCTTCTGCTATACGAAAATCCCATCTCATGATTCTTAGACAATACCTGATTCAAAAATAGTGTGGGAAAGAGATTGAAATAATGACGCTCAGATACCTTATTCTCCGTGATGGAATTTCCCTTAGAATTTGTTTGCTCCCCTCTTAACCCCAGTTGTATCGTAGTACTGCCAATTTCACGTTTCAGGTTCACATAAGCGGCATTGATGTTTTCGTCGTAAATGAACTGGTTACTGCGGATCAGGTCGGGCGTCCAGGTATTATCCAAAAAGTTATCAAATATAGAGTTGTTATCCGTCGTAACAACACTGCTCTTTAAACCCGCATCCAATTTCATTTTTTTACTGAAGGGATACGTATAATCCACCTTTGCCGCCCATATTTTCACTGTTGCCGGCATAGCATTTCTAAAAATATATGGCATTCTGACGGCCTGTCCGGCACTATTCAAATAGTAGTTATTGTAGTTGTTTGTCTGATCACTACTGTATTTAGAGAAATCCATATCTGCATTCAGCTCCTGCCCTGCGGTATCAATCACGCCCTTATAATTCACATTATAAGTGATGCCGGTGTATTTAAAATCATTTGGATTAAAAGCCACCACCGAAGAGTCTGTCTGCATCGGACTGCTGCCAATCAATGTCAGCACATTTGCTTCCCTCCATCCGGTACTGCGGTAGCCATTCACAGCCACACCAATGGTATGGTTATCGTTGATAAAATAATCAAGTCCGCCTTTGAAATTATAATTCTTGCGCAGACTAAGCTGTTCACTGGTTTGTGTAAAATAAGTCTGATCGGTCGCGGTATTGTTTATCCTGTCGATATCCAGGTTGTGGAAACTCTTGCGGCGCTGGTAGTTAATGTCTCCAAAAACGTTGAACTTCTTCTCCCTGTGATTCAGCGACAAACCCGTGCTTGCTTTATAATATCTACCATATCCCGCTCCTGCATTCACAGAACCATTGGTTCCATAATTCCGGTTCTTTTTTAACTTGATATTAATGATCCCCGAGTTACCTGCCGCATCATATTTGGAAGAAGGATTGGTGATCAACTCTATCGATTGAATAGCATTCCCTTCCGTTGCACGAAGCAGGTTGGCCAGCTGGTCGCTCGACATGTAGGTCGGTTTACCGTCCAGCATCACCATTACGCCCTTTTTTCCACGTAAGCTGATATTGCCGTCTTTATCTACAGACACGCCCGGTGCTTTTTGTAAGATCTCCAATGCCGTATTGCCGGCGGCCAGCACACTATTTTCAATGTTGAGCACTGTTTTATCTACCTGTCTCTCCACGAGCGGTTTTCGGCTCACCACATTCACCGTACTCAGCTGTTTGGAGGTTGGCAACAACCTCACATCTCCGATTACATGGGTTTTGCGGGCTGCAGTAATTTGATACGGCCCTTTAAATACCTTGCCATAGCCAATCATATTAATTGCGATCAGGTAATTTCCATCAGGAAGATTATTGAAAAGGTAGCTGCCGTTATCTTCGGTGATAGAGCCTTTGATCAGGGTAGAGTCCTGTGCTTGCAGCAGACTCACTGAAGCGTAGGCCATCCCGGCATTTTTCTCGTCCAGCACTTTGCCGCTCAGCTTCCCTGTCCCCGGAGAAGGTTGTGCCTTCACCGCGGAAATGGTAAAAAGGCAGATGTAAAAAAGGAAGGTGATTGTATAAATCGTTTTCATAATAACTGACATTTGTATATCTCTTGAGATGCAAATGCCAGTTAAAAGGTTACAGCAGAGTATAATTTTATTTTCTACCAGCCACGGTGATGGTGGTGTCGCGGACCAGGTCCCCGTCTGTAATGTCCATGTCCACGTGGCTCCTGTACTATACATGAGCTTAGTAATGAAGCTGTTACCAACAGCAGCATTAAGTTTCTAAATGTTTTCATTTGCGTGTTGTTTTAAATTTATAACCTGACCTACTTTACCTCATAGACTAGGCCAAACGCAAAAGGATTAAATAATGATTGTGATTTTGGGACATTTTCCACTTTATCGACACTAACCGCTTGAAACGCGTCATTAAAACCATTAACCTGCAAATTTACACCGCAATTCAGGCATGTTTCCATAAACCCGATAGCCATATAATTTGATCAGAACCGAACAAACCTTGAATTCAAGAAATATGAACGAACTCCTGAAAACTGTGCGGATTGATGATTATTCTATCACGCCAAAATACCTGCAGCTCATCAATTCGATTATGCATGGCATACAGTCGGGAAAAATTATCAAAAACGATCCACTGCCATCCATCAACGAATTTAGCTGCGCTTTGGACACCGCGAGAAGCACCATAGAACGTGCCTATAACGAATTAAAACGGATAGGTTTGGTCACCTCCGTGGCCGGCAAAGGTTTTTTCATCCTCAGCACCTGTTTTGAGCGTCCGGTTAAAATTCTGCTGCTTTTCAACAAACTCAGCATACATAAAAAGATGATTTACGATGCATTTGCCGAGACGCTGGGTGATGAGGCTGCCATTGACTTTTACATCTACAACAACAGCTACCGGCAGTTTGAAAGGCTCATCGAGGCAAAAGCCGAACATTACGACAAATGCGTGATCATACCCCATTTCACAGAAAAGGAAGCGCTGGGATATGACCTCATCGATGCTTTGCCGAAAGATAAACTCATCCTGATGGATAAACTGGCGGAAGGAATCGAGGGAAAATTCGGCGCTGTATATGAGGACTTTGAGTCCGACATTTTTAATGCTTTGACACAACTGAAAGAACGTTTGGAGCGGTACAGCGTGCTAAAGATTATCTTCCCAAAGAATGCTTATTACTCCAAAAGCATTTTGACTGGCTTCGTAAAGTTTTGTAAACAATACGGCTTTCAGCATCAGATATTAGATTGCCTTGAAGAAGAGAAAGTAGAAAAACACGCTGCCTATATCAACCTGGTAGAAGACGACCTGGTGATATTGATTGAAAAAGCGATGCAAGATAAGCTCGTCATCGGACAGGATGTGGGGATTGTTTCCTACAATGAAACCCCGATCAAGAAGATTATTCTGGACGGAATAACCACCATTTCCTCCGATTTCAAGATGATGGGAGAGAAAACTGCGGAGCTTATCTTAAATAATTCAGTCGCGCATATCCCTATTCCATTTAAAGTAACGTTAAGAAATTCTTTATAAAACACATTTGATCAAATACTTAACTATTTAAACCTCAGGATTTATTTTTTTTATGACGAAAACGTACAGATAAATTTGCATGTTAAAAATAATATTGTACTTTTGCAATCCCAACAACAACGAAGGTTATTTATAACCAGACTTGTTGGTCAAGTTCGGGGTGTAGCGTAGCCCGGTATCGCGCCTGCTTTGGGAGCAGGAGGTCGTAGGTTCGAATCCTGCCACCCCGACTTATTAGATGTCAAAATCTAGCAAAAACCCTCTAAATGTCACAGTTTAGAGGGTTTTTTCGTTTTTATCGAATCAAATGAGCGCATAATATATCAAGGAATTTATGCCCTATTCTACACCCTATTATTTTGTCGTATCATTGTCTCATTGAAATATATAAATATCTGTTTTTCAGTTGTTTAATTTTAAATCATGGCGTTTTATGTCCATTTGTTCAGTGTTTAAAAAAATCAATGAATAAAGAGGGCATAAAATACCACAAAGGGACATAAATCATGAAAAGCCCAAATACATTCAGTATCTCCTTTTTTCTAAAAAAGGATAAAACCAAAAATGGAAGCGCTCCATTGTATGCTAGAATTACTGTTAATGGAGATTTTAAAGATATTTCTACAAAACGATGGGTATTAGTTTCTGCGTGGAATCAAAAGGAACAAAAACTTTCAGGTAAAACCGAAGAGGACACAATTACAAGGGAAAAGATTCGACTCCTTAATAATAAGATCAATATATCCTATGATGACTTAAAGATAGAAAAACAAATCATTACTGCTGATACGGTAAAAGCAAGGGCTGAAGGGACAGAAAAAGACCCCCACACCATTAATTTTCTTATGAAATACCACAATGAGGATCTCAAAGATTTGATAGAAGAAGGAACTTTAAAAAACTACCGATCGACGGCACGATTCATTGAAGAATTTTTAATAAATAAAAAGAAAAGGAAGGATATATATCTGGCACAGGTAGATAATATATTCATTACTGATTTTGGATTGTATCTGCGAAAACGAGTTCCTGATAAAGGTCAACGCCCATGTAGCAATAATACGCTAATGAAACACATGGAGCGACTAAAAAAGGTATTTAAAATCGCCCGCACGAATAAATGGATGAATAATGATCCTTTTTTGGAATTTGAGCGCAAGATCATTCCAAAAGATCGTGATTGCTTTGATAGTAACGAATTACACAGTTTTAGGACAATAGAGCTTTCAAAACGAGGGCATAGTATCGTCCAAGACATCTTTTTGTTTTGCTGCTTAACCGGGTTAGCTTATGGTGATATAACACGCTTTGCTACTGAACATTTGATTAAGGATAGTGATGGTGAGTACTGGATAGAAATGTGCAGAAAGAAAACTAAAAACTTCACTCAGCGTAAATTTCATGTATTGTTATTACCAGAAGCATTGGAACTTATTAATAGGTATAAACGTGATCCTGCTTCCGTAGAAAATGGAACTATATTCCCTCATTATTCAAATCAGACAGTAAATCGATACCTTAAAATTATAGCTAAAGAAGCTAAAATCAACAAGCCCATAACTTTCCATTTGGCACGGCACACCTTTGCAACTACCGTCACACTGGAGAATGGTGTTCCTATGGAAAGTGTATCGCACATGCTAGGCCACGCAAGTATTAGAACAACACAGATATATTCAAAAGTCAAAAAGAAAAAGGTCTTTAATGACATGGATAATTTAAGGCAAAAAATGGTACCGAAATGTTTAAAAGCGGTTTAGTTATTTTGAAGTTTAATGTTAAACTCCGGCTCAGCACCCGAGATTTTAGTGGGTACAAACCAATTCCTTAGTGATTTAATGGTTGCTGCGAATATAGGAAAGTTTATTGAAGATCTGAAAAATACGCATTTGGGACTAATATGATCGGTTTCTGGTAACCAAGCATTTCTAAATGTAACAATTAATGTCCTTCCCATATGGTATTTAATATTTGCAGCACGTCCCACCATATGGGACGTGCTGCAAAAAGCTTCGTATGATAGGTAATTATGCCTTCATAATAAAACTAGTATTGACATTTGATCCCCCTTTTACTGTACACTTATTGAATTTTTTTTCCCAGTTTCGGCAAAGAAAAAAACCTGGCTAATACCATATGTTTACTACTCTTAAATTTTATCATTTACTCATTATCAAAAACTGAATATTCCATTTGATTAATGGAATGGGTTTATGAGAATCTTGGGGAAAAGCGAAGTTCAGGCAGGATCAAACTAGGCGACTTTGGAAACTTTAATATTTCCAAGTCCTACATAATGATCGATTGATATGCACGTGAGCACCTTTTGATAAAGTTAAGGCTTTGTTTCTTTAACTGAACGATTTGCTGTCTAGCCCGCCTCCCAGCCAGTGAAATTGGGGCAAAGTGGAGATTCGAAAAATGTGGAGGCTCCCGAAGGGATACCCATTTTTTGAATACTACTTTGGCGAAGCGAACCCCTATGTCCACTGGGTTGGGGAACTTCGCTGAATAATTCATTTTTTATAGAGACTCACTTTTTCAGGTCTTCAAATCCCAAAGTAAGACAGGCTTTTAAATAAATTAGCTTATTTTTATGTAGCCGCTAAATTATAAGTTATGACGCATCTTTTTCTGGACACCAATATTTTCCTCCACTTTACATTTTTTGACCAAATCAAATGGAAGGATCTTGTTAATGATGAATTTATAATCATCCTCGCACCTACCGTCGTTGATGAACTGGATAAGCATAAGAGGAATCCAAACAGTAAAATCGCCAATAGAGCGAAAAAAGTATTATCTAAAATAGATAGTCTATTGGAAGCCGATGACTTGACTTATCCATTAGAATACCGCTTACAAAAACCAAAAGAAGCAACTTTATCCAAATACAATTTAGAACGACAGGAACAGGACGATTGCATCATTGCAACGATTCTGGAATTTATGGAAGAAGATCCGATCAAACTGGTCAGGTTTGTAACTCATGATACCGGACCTAAGTTGAAATCTAAATTCCATGGAATTCAAACTTTAAAAATTCCGGAAGACTATCTTATCCCAAATGAGAAAACCGAAGAAGAGAAACTGATCGCAAAGCTAACAACTGAAAATTCAAGCTTAAAAAATAGAATTCCTAAGGTCAAACTGACTTTTCCCGGCGGAGAAATTCTCCATAAACATCAGTTCAGTGCATTTACGAAGTCCAGAGAAGAACTTGTAAATGAGAAATACGAAGCTGAAAAACGCAAATTAAAACATCTGGTTAAAGAAAAACCGAAACCAAAAGACGTTCTTCCATCTGATAATAGTAGAAATGAAACAGATCGATTTCCTGCTTTAGTAAATGCCGCAAAAATCGCCAACATGGATTTTGGATTTAATCGCCTGAGCCAAGAACAAATTGATGCATACAATAAGGATCTTGATAAATATTTCTCGAACTATCTTACCTATTTATCAGAGGATTACCAGTACAAACAGAACAGAGCTTTAGCTTTTCCCATCAATTTAGAGCTAATTAACATCGGAAACATCCCCGCTGAAGATATTGACATCTGGATACATTTTCCTGATGGATTCCTTCTTTATAGTATCGGCGATTATGAGAAAAAACCACTGATTCCTGAAGTTCCTTACAAACCAACCAGCAGGTTTGATCATCGACCAATGGATTTTTCGTTTATCCACTCGATTGGGAGACCGTCGATGCCGGATTTGAGCAGCTTCAATAGTCCTTCAATCAAAAAAACCAATTCTTACGAAGTAGAGTACGGGTTTAAATTACTGAAGCATAATCAATCTATTAAATTGGAACAGCTAATAGCCCAATTCGAATCATTTGAAGAAATTAAAAGCTTTTCTATTGAGTACAGATTAATGATTAGTAATGTTCCTGATTTGATATCTGGAGAACTGAATGTAGTATTGACGAAATAGTTTATTCTCAACATTATCTTCTAACTAAGGTTTCATAGATCTCCTTACCAGTAATTTCAAAAGATGAACGATTATCATCGGTTACAATGGTTAGCCTGATCTTATGGTCGCTTTTCAAATATAATGAAGAAAACTTGACCTTGCCAATAACTCTTAACGTATGGGATAGTATAGGATCTCTTTGAACATTAACAACATGTTCCTCCCCTTCCAACATGATGGTTCTTTTAGTTTCATTCGCAAAATAATGCTCAACTTTCCCATTACTAACGATAGAATTATAGATGTGAGCTTCTGTTCCCACAGGCCCCATCATCATGAAATCGATATGGTGAATTATTAGCTGGCCCAGATTAATTGCAACGATATCGAACTCCATCGGAACTTCAGCATTGGCACGCATCCACAATTCTCCGTGTCCAACTGGGAATCTGGGTCGAAAAGTGACTTTAGCCTGGGTCCTGATTTGTCTATTAATTATATCCTTTACCTCCCAGTCATCCATTGCAACCGACTGAAAGTTATATCTGCGATAATATCTCTTATCAAATGCCTGGTGGGCGGTATTACTTTGGGGAATTTCAACAACATACACTGCAAGATTATCCACTGGATCTCCAATAATAACCGGATAAATTTTAACGCCGTGGATTTTGGGACTTATTCTAGAATTTATGATCTGCTCCAACGTCTCTTTAGAAAATGTATTTCTATCAATCGGATTAATATTTTCAGGAAGGTATTTGCCAGTTGCATTATTCTCTGTCATACCGTATATGATAATTCCGCCGTTTGAGTTTGCAAATGCTGAAACATCTTTTGCAATCTCGTTTTTCTTTGCATCTGTTTTTTCCAGTGAACCTGATGCCTTATAATCTAGATTGATATTTTCTTCAATCTGTTCGTCGATATATAATTGTAATTTAGCTTGATCCCAAGTCATAATAATTGCGTTAATTTAAAAGGATCAATATAGTCATAATCTAAACAGAGCAACCGGAGCGTCAGATATATCTTATCCGAAATACCGCTGGTTATAATGTCACCTCAGTTTGAACAGTTGCATCATTGTTCCCCTGATCAGCCACCTGCTTACATTCCGACTTCAGCAATTCTTCCACTTCCGCTTTAATCCGGATGTAATTCTCCATCACATCCCATAACTCACAATCTCTATAACGGGGATCGGTTTGTAAGCAGCCTCCTCCGCTGCAATCGCCCCATGATCATTCTGGATTTCCGAACGGAACATCTTCAACTGATCTTCTGATCCGGGTTATCCGCTACCATCCCCATAAATTCGCCTGAAGAAAGTGCTGAAATGTTAGCCGCCGAAATCGCATACTCCAGTTGCGGAGACCTGGAAATCGAAATATCCGAACTGTTAGTACTCCGGCTCTCCTGATCCTGCATGATCTTCCCAAAATTTTCAGATGAGTTTAATGAAAAGGTCCGCACAGTGTACCAGGAAACTAAACAGGCCAAAATCGAGCCACCCAAGAGTCTTGCTTCTGAACGTCAACATGAAAAGTTCAGGCAGGTCAAAATAATGCTCAAAGAAGGTGTTTATATCAAGAAAATCGCCAGAATTTTAAAATGAGCCCTATAACTATAAGAAAATACAGGCATTGCGAGGAACTCCCATGACGAAATACCCAAGTTTTTCTGGATTGGAAAAACATCTGGCTTTCATAAAAACACGGTTGAAAGGTTGAAAGAAGTTCCTGAACTTCAACTGAAACAGTTACTTGCTGAATTGACAAGAACAGGGATATAAAAATAATACTACCATCCAATCTCGCACTATGGAGAACATCAAAGACAGCAATTCTATTTTTCGGGGATCAGCAAAAATAACCAAACAAGAACATAACATATTGGACGAATTGTGTAAACAATTGGAGATACTGAACCAGGCCAGGTCTATAGTAAGACAGTTTTGGCAGATGATGTTGCGGGATCGCAATAGTAATGGATTAAATGAATGGATAAGTACAGTAGAAAATTCATCAATACCAGAATTGCAGGGTTTTGCTAATGGATTATTACGGGACTTTGAACCTGTGAAAAATGCATTCGATTATCCATGGAGTTATGGCCCGGTTTAAGGAACTGTAAACAAGCTCAAAACTATCAAAAGACAGATGTATAGCCGCTCATCGTTGAATCTCTTAGAAAGAAGACTGGTGTTATAACCACCAAAATTGAAAACGACCCCAAATGTAGTCACCCAATACGCGCCAAACTGGCCTCCCCGTTGCTGCTATGTGGATTAGCGAAAGCTATTAGCAGACCGGGCAAATACAATGATTTTCCGCAGGTGCTTTTTGCACCTGGTCGTTTCCAAGGCTGTAGCTTTTAACATCATATTTTAGAAATTAGGGCGATTGCATAGGTCTGTTACCATTCTATACGTTTTTAGCGAAACCATTAATATTTTGACACTTGGCTATTTGTTACTCGTGTTATTCGAGAAATGCACAAGGTAACAGATGAGTAACAAATGAGTAACAAATGAGTAACAAAAATACCTTATATCGGGATGAGAAGCAAGAAAGTAGAGACAAAAAATTTTAGTTAAAATATTGATAATGAATAAAAAACTATCATACTTTATCGCAGTTTATCCTCATTTATATGGCACTCGAAAAACACCGCTGATTTACCATTGAATTAATCTCTTGTTTCTTACTGTCGGATAATCAGCATAAAAACTGTAATCATTCTTGACAATAAAAGCTTCTTTCAATTTCTAATTTCAAGTCCATTTTACCCTACAGTTATATCAGGACTTACATTAAAGGGCGGTGCTGATGTTTTATAACTCATCGTAATGTATCCAACAAGATTACTTTTCAGCTCCAGTTAACTGTGAGGAAGAAATAGTGATTAATATGGACATTCGCAGACTTACATTTCGCACATTATTTTTAGACCGAGCAGATAATATTGCCAGATCTTTTTGGTCCCCATTTTTTCAGCGAGCGAATCGTTGTTGTCCGACTCCAATTTTAGTAAGGTTGATCTGCTATCATCAATAAGCTCAATTGTTATCATCGCATAATTTTCTAACGCATCAGGTTTGCCGGAGCCAGGAGAATAGTGCGAGTATTTGATCAGCTTAGTTTCAAAGATTTCTAAAATGGTTCCGTGATCGGTGAACGTTTTTCCATTTAGTCTTTTCTTCCAAGTGATCGGGGTATTTATTTTAAATTCGGACTCCTGCTTTGCGCCAAGCATATATTTCTCCACAATTACAGGATTGATCAATGCGTCCCAGACCTTATCAGCGGTCGCATTGATATTCATTTTTACGTTTGCAGTTAAATTCTTTCTCATATTGTAGTTTAAATTTGAGCTTCAACTGGAACAATGTTCAGCACTGTGCCCAAATTGACTTTTTGCTCGATGATTCTATATTTCAAAAATTTATTGTATGTGCCGTTTTCCTTTAATAATTGAATGACTTAAATTACGATTTTTCTGACACATTCGTTTCGGATTTACGCTTTATGACGATTTACTTACCTCGGCGTTTATGGATTGCTAGCATTATAATTTTAAATGTTTCAAGGATATGGCAGCCATGGAAATTTTTGAACTTTATTTTATAAAAACACCTTTGTTGGGAGGACACGTAAATTTCTAGCTTGGTGGCCTTTTGTGGAGTAAGCGCCCAACCGCCTCATCTAGGTTTGAATAGGTGAATTTTCTAGATTTGGCTTTATAAAATATATAAAGTCATGAAAAGAAACGCGTCACAAGCGAAAGAAATGTTTGCTCATATCGAGAGATGTATGAGCAGTGGATTAAGTCAAAGTGCTTTTTGTGAGCAACACCAAGTTGTACCCCATATCTTTTATTACTGGTTAAGTAGATACCGGCGAAAGCATACTGCATTAGAACAGACAGGTTTTATTGCTGTCAGTGTAACCGCAGTTAAACAAAGTGAATCTGCAACAATGGAAATTCTGAACGTTAATGGTAACCGCATTGGAGTTGCTATATTTGAGTAGACACGAAGTTAAGAGAATTACATACCTTAACAGAAATTATGTCACAACAAAGAAAAGCCTACCCAAAGGAGTTCAAATTGATGAGTGTTGAACTGAGTAATACCCGTAGTGATCTGACCGCATTAGCTAAAGAATTGGATATTAATGTAACTTTATTGTATAGATGGAGGAAGGAATTTGCAAACAAGCAAGGGAGTAGTTTTCCTGGGAATGGGAAAGTTATATTGACAGCTGCCGAACAGGAGTTGGCCATTTTGAAAAAGGAACTTCGTGAAACACAGATGGAAAGGGACATTTTAAAAAAGGCTATCAGCATTTTCTCCAAGGGAGACAACAAATATTCAGGTTCATAAAAGAGCACAGCGGGATATTTTTAGTTGAGAAAA